>Ga0209416_1000002_pt1 | contig 498020 bp, 545 predicted proteins | sample RifGroF1_FD_184001 | JGI IMG/M metagenome (GOLD analysis project Ga0209416, IMG submission 184001) | Groundwater microbial communities from Rifle, Colorado, USA - Groundwater F1 (SPAdes) (version 2) | ecosystem: Environmental > Aquatic > Deep subsurface > Groundwater | place: Rifle, Colorado... | reverse complement strand
GCATTTATTTGTTTTTGTCTTTTATCATCATCCTCGTATCTGATTAACGACTTACTTGATTTAGACAAAGATCGTCTCCATCCTGTTAAAAAGTTTCGTCCTTTAGCTAGGGGCGCAATAAGCAAAAGAGATGCTATTTTCCTATCAATAGCATCGGCCCTACTGGGACTCTTTATCGCTCTATTTATTAACCCAACCTTTTTTATCGTTGCCCTTATTTTTATTTTAATGCAATATTCCTATTCCTTTTTTATAAAAAAGAAAGCACTCTTGGACATTATGGGAATTGCTTTTTTCTTTATTATCCGGACTTATGCTGGTGAAGTTGCTACCGGCTATCATTTACCTGTTTGGATTATGCTCGCGGTTATTTTCCTAGCTCTTTTTATTGCCAGTGGTAAACGTCGAAGTGAGTTTTACAGTACCGGTAAAACAACCCGCAAAGCCCTCGAGGGTTACAACAAAAGTTTACTCAATTTTTACACCACCATTTTTGCTGTTTGTACTTTAATTAGCTATGCCATGTTTACATTTTTTACTGAGACAGTCAGATTTGAAGGTATTATTCATGAATTCTTGTTAACTAATTATCCTTCCGCCCTAGATCGAAAGTGGTGGATGGTAACTTTATTACCGGTTGTTTTTGGCATCATGCGTTATGGTCAAATTATCTTTGAAATGCAGGAAGGGGAACGTCCGGAGAGGATAATTGCCACTGACATACCCCTACTTAGTGCGGTTTTAGTTTGGGGACTGATGATGCTTACTATCATGTATGTCCTTTAAGCACAAAGTTCTTATCCTTATTTTATTAGCTTTAATAACCAGATTCCTTGGTCTCAACTGGGGAAACAATTTTTTCTTTCATCCCGATGAAAACAATATGGCTGTGGCTCTTTCCAAACTTAGTCCCCAGAGCCTAAATCCGCATTTTTTTGCCTATGGTCAATTTCCACTCTATCTTGGTTATTTTTCATTAGAAGTTTTTAATTTACCCAACAACTTTGTAAACTCCATTTTTGTTCTTCGTTTTTATTCGGCTTTATTTTCCCTTTTGTCTCTTTATTTTTTCTATAAAATTTATCCCAGTCTTTCCTTTGTTCTTCTTCTTATCTTTACACCAGGCCTGATTCAGTTGGCCCATTTTGGTACCACCGAGAGCTTACTTATTTTGACCTTCTCCATTAATTTATTTTTGGCCAAGTTAATTTTAAAAAAACCCCACTTTATATTTTTTATTTTTGCCGCGATTAGTACTGCTGTGGCCACAGCTACTAAAATTTCCGGTGCCATCTTTGCCCTTCCGATTGTTTTTGCCGCCATTCATATTCGCTCCTGGTATCTTATCCCTTACTTTTTATTGTCACTATTTTTAAGCATTGCTCTGTCGCCTTATAGCATTCTTGCCCTTCCCGATTTTATCTCCACCATGAGATATGAAACCCAAGTTGCCACTGGTCTTTTACCGGTTTTTTATACTACGCAATTTCAAAATTCTTTACCTTATATTTTTCAAATCACTAAAATTTTTCCCTACGTTAATGGTTGGCCTATTTTTCTTTTTGCTCTTTTATCCATACCTTATTTGGTGATAAAAAATAAAAAATACTCAATAATTATTTTTCTTTCTTCCCTAATCTATTTCTTATATTTTGGGCAACTTTACGTTAAGTGGACTCGTTTTATGTCCCCCTTATTTTTTGTTTTACCGTTTTTTGCCAGCATCTTTTTAAAACGTTTTCCCAAACTTCTTCCCCTTGCTCTAATTCCCGGAATTATATTTTTTGCTCACTATTTATTTCCTGATACTCGCCTTGTGGCTTCAAAATATTTAGTTTCCAATTTACCTCAGGAATCTACAGTTCTTTCCGAATCAGGAAATGTTGTCAATCTGCCAGTATTACCAAATGGCTTGAACATTAATAATTATGATTTTTACAATTACGATTCCGCCTCCTTGGCAAAAAGTCTTTCTTCCTCTGATTATATTTTGATTCCTTCTCGCCGGGTTTTTAAAAATTATGAATTAAATTATTACCAGCATCTCTTTAATGGTAGCTTGGGCTTTCGGGAAATCAAAAGAATTTCACCTCTTTCTGATTTTTTTCTCAACCCGGAAAATGCCGAAGAAACTTGGTCAGTATTTGACAGACCCATAATTAGAATCTATCAGAAAAATAACAACTTAACTTTAGACCAATATGAAAATCTTCTCTAAAAAAAATATACCAAAAATTGTTATTTTTCTTGTATTTATCCTTGCGTTTTTATTACGTATTTATGGTCTAAACTGGGACTCAAATAATCACCTTCACCCAGATGAGAGATTTTTAACTATGGTGACTGCTGACATAAAACTACCCTCTTCTCTCTCTGAATATTTAAACACTCTTACCTCCCCTCTCAACCCATACAATTATCCCCAATACCAATTCTTTGTTTACGGCACCTTTCCCTTGTTTCTGGTTAAAACATTGGCAGTATTTCTACATCTTGACAACTATAATCAAATTACCTTGCTTGGTCGGGTGCTTTCGGCCTTATTTGATTCCGGAAATGTTGTTCTCCTTTACTTTATTGCTAGAAAATTTTTAAAATCTTTTTATAGATATTTACCTTCACTGCTCTACGCATTTTTAGTTATCCCTCTCCAGCTTTCTCATTTTTTTGCCGTCGATACTTTTCTTAATTTTTTTATTTTATTAACATTTACCCTATTTTCATATAATTTTTTTGCTCTGGCCTTTTTGGCTTTTGGATTAGCTCTTTCGTGTAAAATTTCCGCTATTTACTTTATCCCCATAATCTTTTTATTTTTATTTAAAAATAAAAATCTAATATCTATTGTCTATTTTTTAATCTCCTTTTTAGCATTTAGGTTTTTTCAACCCTACGCTTTTACTGATATTTTTACCCCCAACCCTTTGTTTATTAACAACTTAAAAACTTTAGCCTCATACTCTAAACCAGACATTTTCTTTCCTCCTGGAGTCCAATGGATTAATCGCCTTCCTCTGTTAAATTCTCTCAAAAACACCGGCGTTTGGGGTTTAGGTTTAGCTGTTTCTTTTCCATTAATATTTTTGTTATTTCGTTTTCTTACTAAATTTAGATTTAAATTTAATTTAATTTTTATTATTTCTGCCTGGGTTGTTTTATTATTTACCTATCAATCACTCCAAGCCGTACATACCATGCGTTATTTTCTCCCTATTTATCCCTTTATTTCCTTAATTTTTGTTACCCTACTTTCTCGTTTCAAAATTAAAAAATCGCTAATTATTTATCTTTTAATTATTAATTCATTATATGCAATTGCCTTTCTGTCGATTTATTCCCGACCTAATTCCCGCGTTCAAGCCTCAGAATGGATTAAGAAAAATATTCCCCAAAATAAAGTTTTAAGTAGTGAATATTGGGACGATGCCTTGCCTTTAGGTTATTCTAATTATCAAAATGTTCCTCTTTCCCTTTTTGATCCGGACACTTTAGAAAAATGGGAAATAATCAATCAATCTTTAAGCCGAGTTGATTATTTAATAATGTCTAGCAATCGTCTGTGGGCATCAATCCCCAGGCTTCCTGATAAATATCCACTTACTTCAGAATTTTATAAAAATCTTTTTACCGGGGATCTAAATTTTATTAAAATAAAAACTTTTAATTCGTATCCTGGTTTTTCTCTCTCCTTTCTAAAATCTTGTTTCTATCTTGGTCTAAGTAATTATCCGGGAGTAAGAAACACCTGGTTTGAAAAAGATACGGACTGTCTTTATCCTGGAGTTTACATACGTGACGATACCTCTGAAGAGGCTTTTACGGTTTACGACCACCCCCAAGTACTAATTTTTCAAAAGAAATAACACTCTGTATTCCTCAATCGTTTTTTTATAATCAAAAAGGTCTAAGTTCTTTGCTCTTTTTTGATAATACTTTTTTCCGTTTTTTAAAACTATATTAATTTTTTTTGCCAGGTCATCAACGTTTTTGATTTCACAAATTTCACCCATTCCGGTCATTTGCACTGGCACCCTAACCCCCGGTAAGTTTGAGGCCACCACAGGAACCCCGCATTTCATCGCTTCAGCTTGCACTATCCCAAAAGTCTCTAAATTATTAATACTTGGTAATACCAAACAATCAATATTTTTATAAAAAGTACTTAAATTATCGTGTTCAATTGCCCCCACTAGCTCTATTTTTTTACCTAAATTATTTTTAATTTCTTCATACGTTTTATCACCAACAACATTTTTGTATGGTCCGGCCAATATTAATTTTGCATTTACGTTTTTCATCGCCTGAATTAAATAAGTTAATCCTTTCTCCCAAGCAATTCTCCCCACAAATCCCACAACTTTCTCATGATTTTTTAACTCAAGTTTCTTCTTTCTCGTTTCTTTTTCTATTTTTATCGGTGGCAAAATATATATAACTTTTTTCAAAAACATTTTTAAAAACAACGAGTTTTTAGCATAATCTTCAGTGTAGGCTACTATTTTATCAGCCCAAAAGTAGGTCAAAAAATGACTGGGAAAAGAGAAGATGGCTATTAACTTATTAGATAAAGTTCCGCCAAATGCAAACTCACAATGATGTGTAATTATTAGCTTTTTCCCAAGAAACCTCGACCACAGAGCTAACCAAAATGCTTCCATTGAAGGTAGGTGACAATTGATAATCTCATTTCTTTTCACTGCCTTAAAACTAAGTATCGGGTATCGCCACATAAAAAAGCCCTTATTGATTTGCCAACCATCAACCCGTTCAATTTTTATTTCGCCAATTTTTTCTTTTTTAAGTAATTCTTTCTTAAATCTGGCCGTGATTATCTCAATATTATTATTTTTACTAAACTCCTCTGCCAATATTTTGGCGTATTCACTCACCCCAGAAATGTTTGGACGATAGTAGGTTACTCCGATTAAGATTCTCTTCATAAAGTTGATACAATTATCTCATTATGAAACATCTTGTCATAGGTGGGGCTGGTTTTATCGGCTCTAACTTGGCTAATACTTTGTTAAAGTCGGGTGATTCGGTCACCATTTTGGACAATTTATCCCGTGAAGGTAGTAAAAAAAACTTAGACTGGCTTCAGACTCAGTATCCCAATCTGGAATTTATAAAAGCCGATATCGTCACCGACCAGGAAATTCTCAATAACGCTGTCAAGTCAGCCGACCGCATCTATCATTTGGCGGCCCAGGTTGCCGTTACCAGTTCCGTTTTGAATCCCCGCCACGATTTTGAAATAAACGCTCTTGGTACTCTTAATGTTTTAGAAGCTCTCCGACTTTATAACCCCAAAGCCGTTCTAATTTTTGCTTCGACCAATAAGGTTTATGGAAATTTAGATAATTTAGAAATTGAAGAAACAGAAAGCAGATATAAACTTAAAAATATTGATGGGGTCAGCGAACTTCAGCCTCTGGATTTTCATTCGCCCTACGGTTGTAGCAAGGGTTCTGGCGACCAATATGTTCGTGATTATGGCCGTATTTATGATTTAAACACCATTGTCTTTCGCCAGTCATGTATTTACGGCCCCCGTCAATTTGGGGTCGAGGATCAGGGTTGGGTAGCCTGGTTTATCATCGCTTTAATGACTCAGAAGCCTATCACCATTTACGGTGATGGTAAGCAGGTTCGCGACCTCCTTTACGTTGACGATTTAATTCGTGCTTATCAAATGGCCGCTGATAATATTGAAAAAACTCGAGGTCAGGTTTTTAACCTTGGTGGTGGGCCGGATAATTCAATTTCAATCTATTTTGATTTCAAAAAATTACTGGAAAAACTCTTTGGCAAAAATCTTTCTCCTCCTTTTCTTCCGGCCCGACCGGGTGACCAAAAAATTTATATTAGTGACATAAGTAAGGCTAAAAAATATTTTAATTGGGAACCTAAAATTGATGTTGAAAATGGTTTAGAAAATTTATATCTTTGGGTGAAAGAAAACCTCTCCCTTTTCTCATGAATAGAAAATCATTATTTTTTTGGCAACCTTCCGTTGATTATCTCCGCCTTCTCTCTTCTACAAAATTAGGTCGACTATCATTAATAATTTTAAATTACGCCATTTGGGTATTTTTCTTTTATCTTTCCTTTTTATTGATTAGAACTAATTTTTCCATATTTTGGCAATTATTTTTTGCTACTATCATCGCTGAAACGGTGGAGAGACTTATTAAGAAGAAGGTGTTCTGGCGTCGGCCCATGTTTGTACGACATGACCTTACTCCAACGGGTTTAGTTGATAAATGGTACCGTTCCGGAGCCTTCCCTTCCGGTCACACGATTAAAGCAGCTTTCTTCTTACTCTTTATTCTTCAATACCCCGTTTTTTCAATTCCTCTTTTTTTGGCGATTTGTCTTTCCCTTTTATTTTTTCGAATTCTGGTTGGTTTTCATTACCCCATTGATGTTCTTGGTGGTGCTCTGATCGGCCTATTAATTTGGATACCTGTCCATCTGATAAATTTTTCTCCTTCCCTAAATTATTATCTGCAACTTATTTTTAACACTCTCTTTTTTATAAAATAATTCTATGTTGGCTGATTTTAAATATATTTTTATTTGGTGGTTAAGTCTGTTTTTTCTTTCCTCTCTTTCTTTGCCGTTAATATTCTTACTCTTTCAAAAATTCTGGGACAGGGGTTACATTTTTGCCAAAACCCTTTCCCTCTTTGTTTTTAGTTATCTGTTATTAGTTTTAGGTATTTTTCATCTCACTTCATTTACCCTCAACACTATTTACACGATTATTGCCATTTTTGTCTTATTAGATATCTTTTTAATATTCAAAAATAAATCATTCTTCGCTGGCATCTTTCGTCGTTATTGGAAGATATTTCTTTTTGAAGAAATTTTATTTTTTATTATCTTAACTCTTTGGTCCTTTGTTCGCGGTTTTGCTCCAGACATTGAAGGGTTGGAAAAATTTATGGATTGGGGTTTTGTTAATTCTATTTTAAGAAGTCAATATTTCCCTCCCGCCGACATGTGGTTTGCCGGTCAGCCAATTAACTATTATTATTTTGGTCATTTCGTTTTTGCTTTTTTAACTAAATTTTCCGGCATTAGTTCAGCCATTACCTATAACCTTTCTATTGCCACCATTTGCGCCTTAACCTTTCTTTCTGGTTTTTCCCTTACTTCAAATTTAATTTATCTATCTCTTAAAAAACCACTTTTTCGTCTTTATTTTTTTGGTGGTCTTCTCTCTGCCTTCCTTTTAACCTTCGGGGGAAACCTTCATACCGCCTATAAAATTGGTAAAAATATTGTGATTGAGGATCAGAGTTTTTCCGAAGCCTCGTCCCTATATTGGTACCCCGATGCTACCCGTTTTATCGGTTTTGATCCGGACACAACCGACAAAACAATTCATGAATTTCCTCTCTATAGTTTCGTGGTAGCCGATCTTCATGGCCACATGAACGATATTCCCTTGGTTGTTTTTTTTATGGCCTTCCTTTTTGTTGCCCTGACCACTGCCTCGAAATTATCAGCTTACCTCTTTCTTCCTGCCGGCTTTCTTCTCTCTTTGGCTTATATGACCAACGCCTGGGATTTTGCTGTCTACGGTTTACTTTTTGGTCTTAGTTCATTATTGCTTACCAAAAATTTTTGGAAAACTCTCACCTCCGGTCTTTTTACAATCGCTGTTTGGATTATTTTTACTCTTCCTTTTTCTTTAAAATTTTCACCCATGGCCGAGGGTTTAATGCTGGTTGACGCTCGCACTCCTTTTTACCAGCTCTTTATTTTATATGGTGGTTTTTGGCTAATATCTCTGCCCTTTATATACTTTTTTATTAAAAATTTCCGTCATAAAAAACTACCTCCCGCCGATTATTTTGTCGTCGCCCTTTTTATTACCGCCACTCTCTTAATCATTATTCCCGAATTAATTTATATAAAAGATATCTACATTTCTGAATATCGTCGAGCCAACACCATGTTCAAATTGGTTTATCAGGCTTTCATTATGTATTCCCTGATTTCTGGATACATTTTCATTCGCCTCCGTCAAAAGTTTCTCTATCGTTTTCTTTTTTGCCTTGTTTTTATAATTCATTTGTCTTATTCCTACTTTGCCATTAAGTCGTATTACGGTCTTAAAAGTTATCGTGGTCTTTGGGGATTACACTTTTTACAAGTATCTTATCCGGATAACTTAGCTGCCATTAACTGGTTAAATAAAAATGTTTCCGGACAACCCCACATTGTTGAGGCTTCTGGTGACAGCTATACCACTTTCAATCAAATCTCTATGGCCACCGGCTTACCCACCATCGAAGGCTGGCTTGTTCACGAATGGCTCTGGCGTGGAGGTTACGAAGCTCCCGCTGCCCGTGTCGCCGAAGTCGAAAAAATATACAATTTTCTCTCCCAAAATTCTCAGATAAAAAATAATACTCAATCTTCAGAAGAATATATTGTTAGTCCTGGGGATAGTTTATGGAAAATTTCTAAACAAGAACTAAATAATGAATTTTTATGGAAAAAAATAGCTGAATTAAATAATTTAGAAAATCCATCTCTAATTTATCCATATCAGAGGTTAATTATTCCAATCGATATTCCAAACAATATTGTTGAAGGTAATGTTGATGTTTCAAATATCGATGAGGTGAAATCTATTTTAGACAAATATCAAATAAAATATATCTTTGTCGGGGACAAGGAGTATGAGAAATACCCCGACATTAATTTTGAGAATTTTAATTTCTTAAACGCCAAAATTGTTTTTGAATCAGGTCAAACCAGAATTTACCAACTACCTTAAGTATTTTTTAATGACATAATCTAAATCATGTCCGATATCTTTTCCGGTTTAAATGAATTTCAAAAAGAAGCGGTTATTTATCAGGGTAGCCCTCTTTTAATTTTGGCGGGCGCCGGTTCCGGTAAAACTAGGGTCTTAACTCATCGGGCTGCCTATTTTGTTCAACAAAAATTAGCCAGTCCAGGGGAAATTTTATTGCTTACTTTTACCAATAAAGCCGCCGGGGAAATGAAACAGCGCATGGGTCGACTTCTAAATGATAAAAAAGCTGACAATCTTTTTGCGGGGACTTTCCACTCTTTTGGTTGTCGCACTCTTCGTATTTATGGACAACACTTAGGTATTTCTTCAGATTTTGTTATCTACGATAGTGATGATCAGGAAAATTTAGTCCGCTCTCTTCTTTCGGAAATGGGACTGACTCCCAAGGAGTTCAAACCGTCTTCAGTTTTGTATTTTATTGAGGCCGCTAAAAATTCTTATCTTACTCCTCAACAAGCCACTGCCCAGGCTCATGGATTTTGGGAATCTATTGCCGCCAAAATATATGTTAAATATCAATCCAAGCTGATGCAAAATCAGGCTCTGGATTTTAATGACTTACTGTTTAAAACCGTTGAGCTCTTTCAACAATATCCTCAAGTTTTAGAAAAATTTTGGCAGAAATACCATTATATTTTAGTTGATGAATATCAGGACACCAATCAAATTCAATACTTATTAACTAAACTACTTGCCGCCAAATATCGTCAAATCACTGCCGTCGGTGATGCCTCCCAATCAATTTATGGTTGGCGTGGAGCTGATTATAAGAATCTGTCTGCCTTTACAGTTGATTTTGCCGACACCAAGGTTATTAATCTTGAGCAAAATTATCGTTCTACTGAAAATATTTTAGAAGCCGCCAATGCTGTGATTTCCAAAAACAATAGCCATCCGGTTTTAAAATTATTTACCACCAAGAAAAGCCCCGCTAAAATAAAAGTCTTTGAATCCGATTCTGAAATTTCCGAAGCCGACTATGTTTCTCAAAAAATTAAAGAACTTCATGACACCCTTCATTTTGCCTACAAAGACATTGCTGTTTTGTATCGCATGAATGCTCAGTCCCGAGCCATCGAAGAATCATTTTTAAGAAATACTATTTCCTATGTCCTAATCGGTGGCCTTCGTTTTTACGATCGTGCTGAAATTAAAGATATTATTGCTATGCTTCGCGTGGCTCAAAATCGAAAAGACTCTCTTTCAGCCGCCCGGGTGGAAAAGGCCTTGGGCAAGCGCCGCAAAATTATTTTTGATCAGCATTTAGATAATTTAAATGTAAAAAAATTATCTTCTATTCAAATCCTGGAATCTTTAGTTATAAATTCCGGCTATTTGAGTAAATATAATCCTCAGGAGGAAGATGACCTGAAAAAAATTGAAAATATTAAAGAGTTAAAATCTGTTGCTGCCACCTATCCTAAAATTAATGATTTTCTTGAAAACGTTGCCCTGGTTCAACAGGAATATTCACTCCAGGAAAAAAATAAGAAAAAAGAGAATCGTGAAGGTGTTCGCCTGATGACTCTTCATAGTTCCAAGGGTTTAGAATTTGACGTTGTTTTTTTGGTTGGTTTCGAGGAGGGGATTTTGCCTCACTCCCGTTCCATGATTGAGGACAATGATATCGAGGAAGAACGTCGTCTTTGTTATGTTGGGATTACTCGTGCCAAAGAACTGCTTTACATTACTTATGCCTCTCGCCGCCTCTTTTTTGGCAAATCGTCTCTAAACGAAGCCTCCCGCTTTTTACACGATATCCCAGGTAATCTTATTGAGTGTGAAAGTTCTAGTGAAGTTACCAGAGATCTTCGTTCCTCACATCGTTTTACGAAACAGGATTCCAATTCCGACTTAGTCTACGACCCTGATATTTATTAAGTTAAAATATATTAATCGATGATTACCCGTATTTTATACAACGAAGAAAAAGAAGCCTATTCTAGGGTCGTTATTCATCCTGTTCAAACCTGGGAGTGGGGGGATTTTCAAGAATCACAAGGTCATAAGGTTTATCGTCTTGGTGTTTTTGAAGATCAGAAAATGCTTTCTGGATATATGGTTTCTTTTCACAAAATCCCTCACACCAATTTTTCCATTGGTACTATCCTTCGTGGTCCTGTCATTGACAAAGACATGATCGAAAACATCAGAAAAATTGCTCAAAACGAAAATGCTATTTTTGTTAAATTTGAACCCGACGACATAGAAAAAATTTATGACAACAACTGTCAGCTAATTAAAAATAAAAGTGTTCTATTAAATTTTCAATCCCTGATCACTTCTCCAAAAGTTGCTTTTTACCCCCACACTTTTATTGTTGACCTGACTAAAAGTGAAGACCAACTGTTAGCCGACATGTCTCAAAAAACCCGTTACAATATCAAGCTGGCTAATCGTCACGGGGTCACCGTTTCTCATTCCGTCAAAGATGAGGATTTTGAAATCTATCTAAAGATGCTTTTTGAAACCACTAAACGTCAAGGTTTTTATTTACATTCAGAAAGCTATCATCGTCATCTTTGGTCCGTTCTTAAGTCCACCGGTATGGCCCAAATTTTTCTGGCTTCTTTTCAGGGCCAGGTCTTGGCCGCTTTTATGGTCTTTAAACTAAAAGACCGACTATTTTATCCCTATGGTGCTTCTTTGGATATTCATCGGGAAGTTATGGCTCCGACTCTATTGATGTGGGAAGCAATTAAATATGGCCAATCTTTAGGTTTAAAAACTTTTGATATGTGGGGTTGTCTTGGTCCTGACGCCAATGCTAGTCAACAGGGCTTTGGTTTTCATCGTTTTAAGCAAGGTTATGGTGGCAATCTGGTCCAATTTGTCGGCACCTATGATTTAGTTATCAATCCCAAGCTTTATAAACTCTATAATTTGGTTGACAAGTATCGTTGGATTTTACTCCGCCTCAAAGCCTTCATTTTCCGCTAAAATACACTATGTCGGACAACTTAATTACTGACGCTGTTTTTCAACACACCGCCAAACTTTCCCGTCTCGAGATCAAACCCGAAGAAAGCTATATCAAAGACCAGTTGGCTCAGGCTGCGCAATATGTTGAAGTATTAAAAGAATTAAATACCGACAATGTCCCTCCAACCTATCAGGTAAACCATAAGAGTAATGTTTTGCGTGAAGATGTTGTCAATGATTCTTTATCCCAAGACCTAGCCTTATCTCAAGCCGAAAACACTACTGATGCTTATTTCAAAACCGCCCCCACAATCAATAAAAACAAATGACCGATTTAAATAAATTAACTCTAAAAGAAGCCCGTGAGGGATTATTGTCCAAAAAATTTACGGCAGTTGAATTGACTCAATCCTGTTTAGACAGAATTAAATCATTAGATAAAAAATTAAATTCTTTTGTTACTGTCACCGGTGAAGATGCCTTAAAACAGGCGCAGTCTGTTGATATTAACTTACCCCTTGGTGGTATTCCCATTGCCGTCAAAGACAACTACTTAACCAAAGATATTCGCACCACTGCCTCTTCCCGGGTTTTGGATAATTATCTTGCTCAATATGACGCTACCACTATTAAAAAATTAAAAAATGCCGGCGCCATCATTATCGGTAAAACCAATTTAGACGCCTGGGCTCACGGTTCCAGCACCGAAACTTCCGATTATGGCCCAACTTTAAATCCCTGGAATATGGAGCATCTCCCTGGTGGTTCTAGTGGTGGCTCTGCCGCCGCTGTTGCCGCTGATGAAACCATTATTTCTGTTGGTTCCGAAACTGCCGGTTCTATCCGTCAGCCCGCTTCCTGGTGTGGCGTGGTCGGCTTTAAACCCACCTACGGTCGCGTTTCCCGCTATGGTGTCATTGCTATGAAATCCAGTACCGATTCTCCGGGTCCCATTTGTAAAACCGTTGACGATGCTGCCAATCTTTTAGAAATAATGTCTGGCTCTGATCCTTTCGATGCCACTTCCATCGACGAACCACCCTGGAAAAAACCGGAATTAAGACAAAACCTTAAAGGTCTAAAAATTGGTTTACCTCTTTCCTATTTCCCGCCTCAAACTCAACCAGAAGTAAAAGAAGCGATTCTAGGCGCTGTTGAGACGCTAAAAAAACTTGGCGCTGAGATCATTGAATTGTCCGATGTCTTAGATCCCAAATATTCCATTGCAGTCTATACAATTTTGCAACGTTCTGAAGTTTCCAGCAATTTAGCCCGTTTTGATGGCATCCGTTATGGTCATGACCGCAGCTTTTTTGGCACCGAAGCCAAACGTCGGATAATGCTTGGCACCTATTCTTTGTCCGCCGGTTATTACGATGCCTATTATTTAAAAGCTCAAAAAGTCCGCACTCTTATTTGTCAGGATTTTGATAATCAATTTAAAAAAGTCGATGCCATTATCGGTCCGGTCTCTCCCACTACCGCCCTAAAAATTGGTGCTTCTGAAGGTCAGTCGATGTTTGGAGAAATCCAGGACATGTTGGTTGAACCATCAAGTATCGCCGGATTACCGGGTATTTCCATTCCCTGTGCTTTCGATAAAATCGGCCTTCCCATCGGTCTTCAAATTATGGCACCTCAAAAGCGCGAAGACCTTGTTTATCAAATCGCTAAATTATTTGAAGACAATACTGATTACCATTTAGAAAGACCAAAACTATGATTCGTAAAATATTTATTTTTTTTCTAGCTATCATTTTTTTATACATCTGTTTATTGGTTTATAGATTTTTACCTTTATATTTAGCAGGTCGAAATGAACCAAAACATTTTTCTGGTTCACCATGTCAAACCGGTGAAGATTGTCCGCCACGATAAAACTATGAAAACTACACCCATCATTGGACTCGAAGTCCACGTCGAACTAAAAACCAAATCCAAAATGTTTTGCGGATGTAGTGCCGACCATTTTCATGTCGAAGCCAACACTCACACTTGCCCGGTCTGTCTTGGGCTTCCCGGCGCCCTTCCTGTTCCCAATAAAACTGCCTGTGAATGGTGTGTCAAATTAGGTCTGGCTTTAGGCTGTTCTATTAATGAAGAATCTTTTTTTGAACGCAAAAATTATTTTTATCCGGACCTTGCCAAGGGTTATCAAATTACCCAGCTTCAAAAACCTTTTGCTGTTAACGGTAAATTAGATATCGATGGTCATGAGATAAGAATTAACCGCGCTCACATGGAAGAAGATACGGGTAAGTCAGTCCACGTTGATGGTTCTACTCTTTTAGATTTCAACCGCTCCGGCGTTCCTCTCGTCGAAATTGTCTCTGAACCCGATTTAATTTCTGCCCTAGAGGCTAAAAAATATTTAAATAAACTCCAGCAAATTATCCGATACATCGAAGTTTCTGATGCTGATATCGAAAAAGGTTCCATGCGTTGCGAACCCACGGTCAACGTCAAAATTGAAACTGACAGTGGGGAAGTTGTTTATACTCCTCTGGCTGAAATAAAAAATGTCGCCTCCTTAACCGGGGTTATGAATGCCATAGATTTCGAAATTAAACGTCAAATTGATCAGTATCAATCCGATGGCGTTGCCAAAAATTCCACCAATAAAACTACCCGCGGCTGGGATGCCGATAAAAATCAAACCTTTTTACAACGCGAAAAAGAAGGCAGTGCCGACTACCGTTATTTTCCTGAGCCCGACATTCCTCCAATAACTTTTACGAAAGTTCAGGTCGAAGAAATTCGAAAAACTCTTCCGGAATTACCCGACCAAAAAATCACAAAATATAAATCTCTAAGTTTGTCTGATTATGATGCTAATTTACTGGCACAAGATTCTGTATTTTCTTCCGCTTTTGAAAAAGCATTAAATAATTCCGCTGATCCGGAATATGCCAAATTTATCGCTAATTTATTAAATGGCGCCATTCGTACGGCACTCAATGAAAACCAAAGTGAAATTGATCTCAACAAAATTAATGCCACTCATTTTCAAGATATTTTTTCCAAAAAGTCTGAACTTTCTTCAACTGCCATCAAACAATTAACTTTGGAATCTTATAACTCCGGTACCAATCCCCTAACTTTTGCTAAAGACAATAATCTATTCCAAGTCTCTGATACTGGCGCTTTAGAGCAATTTGCCAAAGAGGTGATTGAAGCCAATCCCAAAGCTATTGAGGACTATCGCAAAAATCCCCTTGCCATCGGTTTTCTCGTCGGCCAACTTATGAAAGTTTCTAAGGGTAGTGCCAATCCTCAAACCGGTAAAGAAATCCTCGAAAAATTGCTAAAATAAGACAGTGGGAAATATTGACCTTAGTAAACATGAAGCTCTTTACGGCTCTTTTGATGGTGGACACGATAGACAACATTTAATTGCAGTTCGAAATTGTGCCCTAAAACTTGCAAAAAAATACGCTCCCAATAAAACTGACTTAGTTTATATTGCCGCTACTTTACACGATATCGGACTTAGTATTGATCGGGAAAACCATGAAATTGAAGGTGAAAAATTAATTCGCTCCGACCTCTATTTAAAATCCCAATTATCACCGGATGATTTTGAAGAATTGTGTCACTCTGTCGGACAACATCGTGCCTCCACCGGAAAACCTAAAAGTATTGTTGCCAAAATAATTAGTGATGCTGACCGTGGTGGTGGTTCTAATGATCCTGGTGAACAATTTTCTCGAGCCTACTGGTACGGCAAAAAAAATTATCCCGATCTTACAGATGATGAACAAATTTGGAGAGCAGCTAAACATCAAACTGAAAAATTTTCTCCGGGTAACTATGGACGACGTACCTATTTTCCTGAAACGGAAATTCGACTAAAAAAGATTATTGATCCCATTATCAAGGCTTATAAAAATCAGGACTTAAAATTTCTCAAATCTTTGGTAAAACCTTTGCTACACTTATATTAATGAAATTGTTTCTGTATTTTTGTTTTACAGTTTTATCAATAACTGCCGTTCTTTTTTATAAATCATATTCCGCTCTTCATCGAGAGTTAAATATTCATGCCACCGAAATTAGTACCAGTTCTCCTCTTTTCCTCAAAGCCAAAACCAAATATCTTTTAAACTCAGATCAGCAAAAAATTGCCTATTACTCTTTTCCGGTTGCCAATCCCAAAGCAGTTGTTATTTTAGCCCATGGTTACAGCAATCCCGGTGGTAAAAATCAAATGCTTGATCACGTTGACTACCTCAACCGGGCAAAATATTCTGTCTATCTTCTGGATTTTAGATCTTTTGCTGAAAGTGAAGGTCAAAAAATCTATTTGGGCGTTAAAGAATGGCAGGATTTGGAAACCATTTATGATTACGTTTATTCTCTCCCTGAAAATCGTAATAAAAGAATTGGTTATCTGGGTTTTTCCATGGGTGCGGTTAGCGCCATCAATAGTGTGGCCAAAACCGGCAAGGGCGATTTTATTATTGCTTCTACTCCCTATGCCAGTGTTGACTCAATGTATCGTTTTCGTTTGGCTCAGAATAAATTTCCCCCTTTTCTGTTTACAAAGCTTGCTATTATCGCCGAATTAGGCACAGCTTCGCAGGTAATTTCCCCTGAAAATCTTATCTCGAAAATCGATATTCCCATCACAATTTTTTCTGCCCAAAACGACACTCACGTCGATAGTCATGACGCCCAGAAGCTTTATGACCTATTAACAGCCAACATTGTCAAAGATTTTTGGCAAGCCAACGATTCTGATCACGATATCTATGCTAGCCATCCTGATGATTTCCAACAGCATGTTTTGTCTTTCTTAGCTAAAATACACTAGTGAGTAATTTTGACACTGAGTATAAAAAATTAAATCCTGAACAAAAAATTGCCGTTGATACGATTGAAGGTCCTGTTATGGTTATTGCCGGTGCTGGTACCGGTAAGACCCAAACAATAGCTCTTAGAATTGGCAGAATATTACAGGAAACCCAAATCAACCCCAGCAACATTTTATGTCTGACCTTCACCGAAAACGCCTCTCTTAATATGCGCGAACGTCTTTTGGATTTAATCGGTCCTTCCTCCTATTCTGTCCGTATTGCTACTTTTCACGCTTTTTGTAATTCTGTTATCAAGGATCACCCGGAATACTTTCTCAAATCTACCGTCGAATCCGAAGCCATTGACGATATAACTCAAATTGAAATTGTCCGTTCCCTTATCGATAAATTACCATCTGCTAGTCCACTCAAAAACCTTAACTTCACTTATTTTTATCAAAAAGATATTATTTCCACTCTCTCAACTCTTAAAAAGGAAAATATTTCTCCCGCTCGCTTCGATGAATTATTAAAACATGCCGCCGACTTTGTTATCTTAGCCTCTCCCGTCGCCGATAAACTCCAAACTATTCGTGCCACACCAAAGGCCGCTTCCGAAATAACAGCACTGATTTCTGATTTAATTGCCTCCCCAAAAATCGACCCCCTCTATCAGGTCCGTCTCAAATATTTTTTAAATCTCTATCACTCCGAGGCTTCATCCCTGTCAGATCTCAAGAAAAACGTCAAAGATTTTATCGAATCTGTAAATAACAATCTTCCTAAACTTCGGGACTTATCTCTAATTTATCAATCTTACCAGGACACTCTTCAACAGCGCGGTCTCTACGATTATGAGGACATGATTCTCTGGGTAATTTTAGCCCTACAAACTCATCAAGAATTACTTTCCCAATATCAGGAACTCTATCAGTATCTTTTAGTCGACGAGTTTCAGGACACTAATTCTGCTCAAATGGAAATCCTAAATTTATTGACTAAAAATCAAAGCAACCCCAACCTATTTGTGGTCGGTGACGATGATCAGTCCATCTATCGTTTCCAGGGCGCCTCAGTTGAAAACGTTTACACTTTTTATCAAAAATATCAGAAAAATTTAAAACTAATTGTCTTAAAAAATAATTATCGTAGCCATCAATTAATTCTTGATTCGTCTCAAGACGTCATTAATCATAACCTTAGTCGTATTACCCAATACATTAGTAATCTCGATAAGTCATTAAAATCAGTTTCTACTTTCGATCCCGATCCTATCAATCTCTTTGCCGCCAATTCTATTGCCGAAGAAAACTATTGGGTTTCAGAAAAAATAAAAACTTTAGTTGACTCCGGAGTCACTCCTAAAAATATCGCCGTTCTTTATCGCAACAATGCCGACATTAACGACTTACTTCCTTATCTTTCGCAAAAGAGTCTTCACTATCTTCGCTCAGATTCCATCAATATTCTCGACACTCCCAAAATTCAACAACTATTAACTCTCTTAAAATATTTGGCAGATCCAAAAAACGACACCCTTCTTTTCCACGTTCTCTCTTATAAGTTTATTCATCTAAATTCTCTTGAACTCTACCAGCTTTTTCACTTAACCTCCAAAGAAAAACGGCCCCTTTCCGAACTTATTTTTGATAAAGAATTTATTAATAAAAATTTTTCCGGCCGTTTTGCCAAAAATCTTAATGTCTTTGCCCTTCGTGTCGCTAAAATTCAAAAATTATCCAAAAGTCTTCCCGCCGATGAATTATTTAATTTAATCATCAGAAAATTTAAGTATCTGCCATTTATTCTAAAAACAGGCAATTTATCTCTACTTAAACAACTAAACACTCTTTACTCCCACCTCAAACAAAGTCTTCTGGTTGATAAAATAGATCTTTTTTCTTGGGTCAAAAAATTAGATTTACTTTTTGAAAATAATATTTCCCTTAATTCTCCACCACTTTTAGCCGATGTCGATAATTCTTTAAGACTGATGACTGTCCACAAGGCTAAAGGTTTAGAGTTCGAGCATGTTTTCTTAATTAAAGTTTTATCTGGGAAATGGGACAATTCCTTCTCGCGTTCTCTGATTAAACTGCCCCTGGGCATTCTTAACTACGATATCGCCACCCCCGAATCCCTAGAGGAAGACCGTCGTCTTTTTTATGTCGCCCTCACCCGGGCCAAAAAACAAGTTTACATTTCTTATTCCCGTTTCAATGACTCACGCCGGGAGCAATTAGCTTCTCAATTTGTCAGTGAAATTAATCCTAAATTAATTGAAAAAACTACCACCGATTCCACTATCGAGAAAGAATCACTGACTTCCTTATTTCACCCCGGAACTCCCAAACTTCAGTCGACAGATCTAAAATCCTATCTCCAAAATTATTTGGATACTCAATACCGTTTTAATATTACCCACCTTAATTCATATTTAAAATGTCCACTTTGCTTTTTCTTTAAAACAATTTTGCGCCTGCCTTACCCAAAAACAAAATCTCTTTCCTTTGGCACCAGTGTCCACGGTGCTCTGGCTTACCTTACTGAAATTTATAAAAAAGAAAATAAATTAATTTCTTTAGACAGGTTTCTTTCAATTTTTGATTTTAATTTGAAAAGAGAAAATTTATCAAATAACGACTTTCAGGATCTCCTAAATCATGGCCATCAAGTCTTAACCAATTATTACGAACATTATAAAAATGATTTTAATGGTCATTGTTTTACCGAGCATGATTTCAAATCTCACAATGTTCGTCTTAATGACATTCCTCTCACCGGAAAGATTGATAAGATTGAATTTTTATCCGGGAATCAGGTTAATGTTGTCGACTACAAAACCGGAAAACCAGACTCTAAATATCAAGAACTAAGTCCAGAAGGGGATTATTTTCGTCAGTTGGTTTTCTATAAATTACTTTGCTCTGAGGCCAAGAGTTTTCCATACGAAGTAGTCTCGGGAACTGTAGATTTCATTGAAAAAAATAACAAAAATTTATTTGTTCGCAAAAATTATTCTCTAACAACTGACGACGTCAATAAATTAAAAGCCCAAATTACTGAGGTGTTCAGAAAAATTAAAACCCTTGACTTCACCCCCAATTCCAAATGTGAAGACAAAGACCACTTACATTATTTATTTGATAAATATTTTAACTAATGAAACTTCTCATTAAGCGTTTCGACAAATCTCTCCCTCTCCCCGTTCATAAGACCCCAGGGGCTGTGGCAGTTGATCTTTGTTCCCGAATCGATCTTGACATCCAACCCAAAGAAATTGTCTATATCCCCATGAATGTCGCTATTAAAATTCCCGACGGGTATTTTATTTTAAGTGCTCCCCGCAGTTCTACTCACAAAATGGGACTCCTCGGCATAAACAGCATTGGTATTTTCGACCGTGACTTTTGTGGTGACAACGATGAATATCATTTTGCGGCTTACAATTTCACCGACACGGTTGTTCACATTGAAAAAGGTGCCCGTTTAATCCAACTTGTTTTAATTAAATGCGAAAATTTTGAATTTACTGAGCTTGACAAAATGTCAGATCCCACCCGTGGTGGCTTTGGTACTACTGGGGTAAAATAAACCATGACCATTGTTTATATTCTTTTAGTCCTGATTTTAATCGCGGTTCTTTACTTTATCTATCTCCAAAAAACTACTAAACCCGACACCATCGATTTGTCAAAAGCCATCGACACCTTGGTTAAGCAATCAAACGACAAGTTAAACGACAAAAATCTTCAAATTCAAACCGATCTTTCCAATAAAAAAGATGCCATCGAAAAAATGATTAGAGGCATCAGTGATCAATTAACCACCGTCGAAAAAGAAAGAGTGGGTTCGTTTAAGGGTCTTCGTGAAGCTATTGAAAACACTTCAAAAATTACCAAGGAGCTTTCAGTTACCACTGAAGGTTTGAAGCGAACCCTAAGTAGCGATCGGATGCGTGGAGCCTTTGGAGAAAAGGTTGCCGAAGACCTCTTAATGCAATCAGGTTTTGTTATTGGAACAGATTATTCCAAACAAGAAACTTTTGCTGAAGGTCGGCCAGATTTTACTGTCTACCTCCCAGATAAAACCAAATTAAACATAGACGCCAAATTTCCCTATGCCAATATTGTCAAGATGAGTGAAACTGAAAATGCCGATCAAAAAGCCCAGTTTTTAAAAGCTTTCGAAGGTGATATAAAAAGAAAAATATCTGACGTCTCGACTCGAAACTACATAAACCCCGAAGAAAATACTGTTGATTTTGTGGTCGTTTTTATCCCAAACGAAATGATTTTTTCTTTTATCTATGAAAAATTTCCCAACATTTTAGAAGAAGCCTTCAGTAAAAAAATCGTTTTTGCCGGCCCCTTTTCTTTTACTGCCATTCTTCGAATGGTTAAACAAGCTTATGAAAATTTTCGTTTTCAAAAAAATGTTGCCGGGATAATTACTCAAATTAAAATCTTTGGAACGGAATTTGAAAAATATAACGAAGAATTCTTTAAATTTGGTGATCGTATCAGTAGTCTTCAAAAACAATACGAAGAAGTCAGTAATACCCGGACCAAAAAACTCCAGAAAGTTGTGGACAAAATCAATATAGAGGACAAAAGTCAGAATAAGGCAATTGTTTAGTATTAAATAAAATATTTTGGTAATAGGGTTTTAATTATCACTTACCTCTTGACAGTGCTTAGCAGTCAGTATAATATACTGCTAATATGGCTGATTTAACTCAACGTCAAATAAAAATTCTTAAGTGTATTACTGAGGAATTTATTGATTCGGCTCTTCCGGTCGGCTCGGAAACTTTAGAGCGAAAATTCAACCTCGGTATTTCTTCTGCCACCATTAGGAATGAAATGGCTTCTTTAACTCAACTCGGCTTTCTAAAGAAAGGCCATCTTTCCGCTGGTCGATGTCCCACCTCGATGGGTCTCAAGTATTATGTCCGCAACTTAATGACCTCCAAAAATATGTCTGTTAGTGACGAAATTGGTGTCAAGGAAAAAGTTTGGGAATATAGGAATGAATTTGAAAAATTACTTAAAGAAACCACTCGTGAATTAGCTCTAAAAACCCGTTCCCTGGCTATTGCTACCACTGACCAAGGAGCTATTTTTAGTTATGGTGCCTCAAATTTACTTGAAGAACCGGAATTTTATAACATCGATGTTACCAAAACTGTTTTATCTCTTTTGGACAATCCTGAATTCTGGTTTGAAATTATTTCCAAAGCCGGGGTTAATACCGAAGAACCCTCCTCTCAATTGATTCACTTATTAATTGGTGAAGATTTGGGTATGGAACATCTCGAACCATGTGGTTTTATTTATCAGACTTATCAAGCTGGTCCTCACCGTGGTATCGTTGGTGTCATTGGTCCTGCTCGTGTTCATTATCAAGTTATTATTCCCGTCGTCGATTACTTTGCCGAGTTAATCTCGACCATTAGTCGTTAAATTTTTTATGACCGCTAAAAAAACTAAACAGAAAACCAATCTAGTGCCCGAAATCCTCAAAATGGAGGAAAAAATTAAAGACCTAGAAGAAAAACTATCTCGGGCTCTGGCTGATTATGCCAATCTTCAAAAACGTCAGGATGAACAACATCAGTTTTATGCCACCTTGGCCATTAGTTCTTTTATTTCCCAGGCTTTAGGAGTTCTTGATGAGCTTCATTTAGCTTATAAACATCTACCTGATCCGGGACTTAAAATGGCTATCGACCGCTTCGAGTCTGTCCTCAAAAATCAAGGCCTTGAAGAAATTAAGGCTCTTGGTGAAAATTTCGACCCGGAAACAATGGAATGCTTACAGGTTGTTGAGGGTGAACCCGATAAAGTTATTGAAATTCGTCAACAGGGTTACACCTTAAGCGGCCGCTGTCTTCGTCCTGCCCAAGTAATTGTTGGCAAAAAATTAAAACAATAGATTATTTATTAATTAATATTTAAAAAAATATGTCAAACACATCCACAAAAATAATAGGTATCGATTTAGGTACCACCAATTCCTGCGTTGCCGTTATGGAAGCCGGCCATCCGAAAGTTATTCTCACCGCTGAAGGTCGTAACACTATTCCTTCCATTGTTGAACCTGTCAAAAAACTAGTTGGCGACCTTGCCAAAAGACAAATGGTTCTTAATTCCCAAAGTACGATCTTTAGTATTAAAAGATTAATGGGTCGCCGTTTTGACGATCCCGAAGTCGAAAAAACTAAGAAAATTGTTTCTTATAAAATTGTTGCCGGTAAGGACAATATGGCCGCCGTTGAAGTTGAGGGCAAGATTTACTCTCCTCAAGAAATTTCTGCCATGATATTGCAAAAAGCTAAAGCTGATGCTGAAAGATATCTAGGTGAAAAAATTACTGACGCTGTTATCACTGTCCCCGCCTATTTTGATGATTCTCAACGTCAAGCCACTAAACAGGCTGGAGAAATTGCTGGTCTTAATGTTAAAAGAATTGTCAATGAGCCCACCGCTTCCGCTCTAGCCTATGGACTGGATAAAAAGAATAAAGGCATTGTGGCCGTTTATGATCTTGGTGGTGGAACCTTTGACATTTCCATTTTAGAAATCGGTGATGGAGTTTTCGAAGTCAAGGCTACTAACGGAGACACTTTCCTTGGTGGTGATGATTTTGATCATCGTATTTCCAATTGGTTGATCGAAACTTTCCAAAAAGAACACGGTATCGATTTAAGTAAAGATCCCCAAGCTCTACAGCGTATTCGTGAAGCCGCCGAAAAGGCCAAGATTGAATTGTCTTCAACTGGTGAAACCGAAATCAATTTACCCTTTATTACTCAAAAAGATAAAGAATCTTTGCACTTAACCGTCAAATTAACTCGTTCCGAACTGGAGAAAATGGTTGATGATCTTATTCAAAAAACTATTGATCCTGTTGAAAAATGTCTCAAAGATGCCGGTGTTACTAAGAGCGATATCACTGATGTAGTCATGGTTGGTGGTATGACCCGTATGCCCAAAGTGCTCGAAGTAGTCAAAGACTTCTTTGGTCGTGATCCTAATACTACGGTTAATCCGGACGAAGTTGTTGCTATTGGCGCCGCTGTCCAGGGAGCAGTTTTAACCGGTGAAGTCAAAGATATTGTTCTTCTTGATGTCACCCCTCTAACTCTGGGTATTGAAACTGCCGGCGGTGTTCGTACTCCCTTAATCGAGAGAAACACTACCGTTCCCACCAAAAAATCCCAGATTTTTACTACATATGCTGATTCCCAACCTCAGGTTGAAATCAATGTATTGCAGGGTGAGCGACCCATGGCCGCCGATAATAAAACTCTGGGTAAATTCATCCTCGACGGACTGGCACCGGCTCCCCGTGGAGTTCCTCAAATTGAGGTTACCTTTGATATTGATAGCAACGGTATCTTAAGCGTTTCTGCCAAAGACAAGGGTACTAATAAGGAGCAAAAAATTACCATCCAAAATGCTACCAATCTTTCCGACGATGAAGTCGAAAAGATGAAAAACGATGCTGAAATGCATGCCCGTGAAGATGAAGAAAAGCACGCTTTTGTTGAAAGTAAAAACAAACTCGATGCCACTATTTTCACCGGTGAAAAAACCTTAAAAGACTTTGCTGACAAAGTTAAGCCAGATGATAAGACAAAAATTGAAGAAAAACTTAAAGCCGGCAAAGAGCTTTTAGCTAAAACCGATGTCAAAAAGGATGAGTTTGATAAATTCACCGAAGAATTAAATCAAATGCTTCAGGCTGTCGGTCAGGCAGTTTATGCCCAACCAGAAGCTAATAAGGCTGGCGAGCCCGCTCCCGAAACCGATGTCAAAGATTCAAAAAAATCTGACAAATCAAAACCGGACGACAAAAAAGAAGCTGAAGAAGGAGAAGTCGTTAAAGAATAATAAAATTAAGTTAAAATATAGGGACCCTGCAGTTACGGGGTCCCTATATCCAAAATGAAACGCGATTTTTACGAAGTATTAGGTGTCAATAAAAATGCCTCAAAAGAGGAAATTAAATCGGCCTATAGGAAACAAGCGATGTCTTGGCACCCCGATAAGAACAAAGCTCCTGAAGCTGAAGAAAAATTCAAAGAAATTAACGAAGCTTACGAAGTACTTAGTAATACCGATAAAAAATCTGCCTATGACCAATTTGGCAATGCCGCCTTTGATCCTAATTCGGGTAACTTTGGTGGACATACTTATTCTCAGCAAAATGGTCCTTTTAACTTCACCTGGCAAGGTCAAAATGGAGGCCAGGGTGCTGATTTTGATTTCGGTGGTTTTAGTAACCCCTTCGATATTTTTGAACAATTTTTTGGTGGGGGAACCGCTTTCAATTTTGGTGGCCAACAAAGACGCCAAATCCCCACCTATAAAATCCAACTTTCCTTTCTTGAAGCCGCTCTAGGTTGCGAAAAAGAAGTTGATATTGACGGACACAGAAAAAAAATTAAAATCCCTGCCGGTGTTGATGATGGTCAACGAATTAAATTTCAGGAGTTCAATTTGTATATCGATGTTATTCCTGATAAATATTTTAAACGTGAAGGCAATGATGTTTATGTAAACGAAAATATATCCTTGTCACAGGCAATTTTGGGGGACGTCATCGAAGTCCAGACCTTAAAAGAGAAACTAAAAATTAGGGTAAAATCTGGAACTCAACCAAACACCCTGGTTCGCCTTCGCGGTCAAGGGATTAAGGATGTTGCTGGTTACGGAGTTGGCGACCTTTACATTCGCTTGGTTATTGTTATTCCTTCCCGTCTTTCAAGTAAACAAAAAGAACTGATAAATGAATTAGGACTGTAGATTAGTTTTTAAGCCAATTTGGTGTTATAATAGCCCAATTAATCTGTGGTATTCGGAATGGGGGCGACGCGTCCCCATTTTTGTTTTACCATCAAAAAAATATGGACATTAGAAGACTACCAAAAACAGAATTTGCCGCCGCTGTGGCTCAAATTGCCGGAGAGCGCAATATTGATCCCCAGGAAATTATCGATGCCATTGAACAGGGTTTGATTTCTGCCTATAAACGGGATCAAAAAGAACACGGTGTTATTGTTCCCGAAGAAACTCTTTTTGAGGTCGATCTGGCACCCGAGTCCGGTTCTTTTGCCATTTTCGAAATGGATGGCGAAAAAAGAAAGAATGTTACTCCTCCCGGTTTTGGCCGTATAGCTGCCATGACCGCCAAACAAGTCATTGATCAAAAAATTCATGAAGTCGAAAGAGAAACGATTGTGACTGAATATCGTCAAAAAATCGGCACTCTCGTTTTGGGGGTAATTCTTAGAATTGATCCCTATAAAATGAGTGTCGGTATCGGTAAAACTGAAGGCCTCTTCTTAAAAGAAGAACAAATAAAAAACGAATCTTTAACCGTAGGCACCAAAAAATTATTTCTAATTAAAGGTATCAGTGAAGACGAGAACACGGGTCGTAAAGACATTATTCTTTCCCGTCGGGACCCCGAATTTATCGAACAACTCTTTGTCAGGGAAGTTCCCGAGGTCGGTAATCATACGGTCGTAATTGAAAAAATTGCCCGTGAAGCCGGCCAAAGAACTAAAGTGGCTGTCAGTAGCTCTCAAAATGGAATTGATCCGGTTGGTTCCTGTATTGGTCAAAAAGGTTCAAGAATTCAGTCAGTTCTCGGCGAACTTCCTGCCGACGAAAAAGTCGACGTTGTTGCCTTTGCTAAAAACCAGACTCAATTCATTATGAACGCTCTTTCTCCGGCCTCTGAAGTAAAAGTAATTTCCCTAAAAGGTAACCTGGCTGTTGTTGAGGTACCCGAAGAACAATTAGCTCTTGCTATTGGCTCCGGTGGTGAAAACGTTCGCTTGGCTGGTATGCTCACTGACACGGACATCAAAGTTGGTGCCGCCAAATCAGCTAAAGGCTGATCCGTTTCTTGCGGAAAATTTACAATTTAATTTTTTAAGTATGACTACAAATTCGGCAAATAAATTCCGCCCACCCATCGTCGCCGTCATGGGTCATATTGACCATGGCAAAACCACTCTTTTGGACAAAATCCGTAGTGCCCATGTTGCTTTAAAAGAATCCGGCGGTATTACTCAACATATTTCCTCATATCAAACTGAAGTTAAGTTAAAAAATGGTAAATCAGGCTTAATTACATTTATTGATACCCCCGGTCATGCCGCCTTTTGTGCCATGCGCACCCGAGGTGCTGATGCCACCGATATTGTCGTTTTAGTTATTTCTGCCACTGATGGAGTTATGGCTCAAACCAAAGAATGTATTAATCAAATAAAAAAGGCCAATCTTCCCGTTATTGTTGCTTTAACCAAGTTTGATTTAGACACTCGTCAGCCGGAAATGGTTAAGGGCCAGCTGGTGGAAATGGATTTGACTCCTGAAGAATATGGTGGTCAGGTTGCCGTTATTCCCGTTTCGGCCAAAAATGGTACCGGTATCGAAGAACTTTTAGACCTAATTCTTTTAAATGCCGAGATTATGGAACTTAAAGATGAATCAGACGCCCCCCTAGAAGCAGTAGTGGTTGAATCAAAACTAGACACTACCCGTGGTCCAGTAGCCGCCGTTATCGTCAAGAAAGGAATATTAAAACTCGGTGATCAAATCTTTGCTGAGGAGATTACCGGTAAGGTCAAGGCCTTGCTCGATTCCAATGGAAAAAACATCAAAGAGGCCAGTCCTGGTACCCCTGTCGAAATTCTGGGATTTGAAAAGGTTCCCTGCGTTGGTGCCAGAGTAGCTAACCATCCCCTTGAAGTTAGTTCTGAAAAAATAGTTGATGTCAAGACAGTTTTTGATCCTGACATCCCTCGGCTTAATATCGTTATCAAAGCTGACGTTGAAGGCACTCTCGAAGCCCTTAAAAACAGTCTAAGTGACGATGTCAACTTGATCTATACCGGTGTTGGTCCTGTTAACGACAACGACGTTATTGCTGCCAAGACCAGCCACGCCGAGCTTTTCGCCTTTAATGTTCCTGTTAGTAAAACCATTAAAAACCTGGCCGATAATGAAAAAGTTTTAATTTTTGAATCCAAGATAATTTACGAAATTATTGAAGATATTCAGTCTCAGGTTTTGAAGATGCTTGACCCGACGATTGAAGACACTATTGTGGGCGAGGGGACAATTATTGCCGAATTTAAAATTGAAAAAGTCCGTATAGCTGGGGTAAAAATCACTAAAGGGGAAATGACCAAAGGTGATTCTGTTCACTTAATGCGTGATGCTAAAATCATCAAAAATACTCAAATCGAAGGTATCCGCCAGGGAAAAGAAATTGTGGAAAAAATTAAAGCGGGTCACGATTGTGGCATGACATTTCGTCCTTATGTTGACTTTAAATTAGGAGATGCTATAATAGCCTATAAGAATTCCAAATAATCATTTATTTGTAAGCAGGACAAATATGAAAAATTATAATGTTACTGAAATAAAAACTCTCGTTGACAACGCTAAAAGCGCTCTTATTGCTGTACCCACCCTCTCTGTTGATAGCATCGGTGCCGCTCTTGCCTTGGCCATCTCTCTAAAAAAACAAGGCAAAGAAGTAAAAGTTTTCTGTCCTCAAAAAACTGATCAAAACTATTCAAAACTAAGTGGTTTAGAGCTTTTAGTTGATACTTATTCTGATTCCAGCCTGGTTGTTTCCCTAGACTATCCTATTGACCAAATCGAAGCTGTTTCATACAACGATGACGGTGGTCACCTCAATTTAGTAGTCAAAACTAAATCTGGCGCTGCCAAAGTTGAAACTAATCAAATTTCAATCAACAATAGCGGTTCAACTGCCGATGTTTGTTTCATGCTCGGTGACGAAGCTCCCTTAGGTGTGGCCGCTTCTATGGTCAATCAGGGAAATTGGATTTTAATTACTCCCTCTCAGGTTACTAAAACCTGGGCCAAGGTTACACTCTTGGATCCCGATGCTCCTTTTTCTGAAATCTTTACCTTCTTGCTACCTATGCTTGGCCTAACTCTTGATATTGATTCCGGTAAAGATTTGTTAATTGGTCTCCGTGTCGCCACCCAATCCTTTAGTGTCAATGTTTCCCCCGAAACCTTTGAAGCTGGTGCTATCTGCTTACGTGCCACACAGCCAGAGGAAACTGCACCTCAATCCGAGGAACCAATTTCTATTGAAAACGTTGAAAAAACTGGCGGTTTGGCTCCTGGTGCCAACAATATCACCAAGCCCAACCCCACCCCTACCGCTTAAATTTTTATCCCTAATTATGCCTTTTATCCCCAACAGAATTGAAGCAGTTTGTGGAGCTCACATTGACTTTATGTCCCAAGATCCTATGGTCACAGTTAAAACTGAACTTGGCGGTAAAGGAGCAATGTGTGCCGGATGCACTTTTACCATTAATCACGAAACAGGTAGAGTTACTTTAACAAACACAGATAAATACCGCGAATGCTTGGAAGATAAAGCTCCGATTGCTGATAAAACATCAGCCTCGGAGTAATTTTTTATGCTATAATCCTTTCCTGACTATTAAATCGGTTTTTTGGGAGCCATTCCAAAATATTATAATTTACCGACAAATAGCCAAATAATTACATGGCATTAACTACCGAAGAAAAAAGCGAGATTATCGCTAAATATTCCCAAGCTAAGGGTGATACTGGTTCTCCTGAAATCCAAGTAGCAATTCTTTCAAAAGAAATCGAAAAACTGCAGGGACATCTGGGTGAAAACAAGCACGATTCTCCCGCCAAAAGAGGTTTATTGAGTAAGTTGGCCAAACGCCGACGTTTACTCCGCTATCTTTCAATCCACAACGAAGAGCGTTACGCCAAAATCGTTACCGGTCTGAATCTTAAAAAATAAGTGTCTCTCTTTGCTTTATAATCAATTTATATTATTTTAATTTATCATGGCTAAAAACTCTGTCGATATTACTATCGGAAACAAAAAAATTACACTTACTACCGGTCAACTTGCCCCTCAGGCTAATGCTGCAGTCACTGCTCAAATAGGCAATACTGTAGTCCTGGCCACCGTTGTTTTAGGCGCCATTGATAAAAACAAAGATTATTTTCCTCTCTCTGTTGAATTTGCCGACAAGCTTTACGCTGGCGGTTTAATCAAAGGTGGTAAATGGATCAAGCGCGAAGGTGGCCCTTCCGATACCGCCATCCTTTTTGGTCGCATTATCGATCGCTCCATTCGCCCGCTATTCTCCACCGATTTTAAATATGAAGTTCAGGTTATCGTCACCGTTTTGAGTAACGATAAAGAAAACGATGTTGTTATTCCCGCCTTTACGGCCGTTTCCACCGCCTTAATGCTTTCAGACATTCCCTTTAGTGGTCCCGTTTCCATTGTTCGTGTCGGCTCAGAAAATAACGAATTAAAACTTTTCCCCACTATTAGCGATCTTCAAAAATCGACCTTAGATCTCCTCGTTTGTAAGGATGCCAAAGGTATCAACATGATCGAAGCTGATGCCAATATTGTTGACAATGACACTGCCCTCAAGGCCATGCAACTAGCTTTTGATACTGGTACCGAAATTAACAAACAATTAGAAGAATTTGCCAAAAAATTCGGTAAAAAGAAAATTGAATATGAGCCCCTGTCTCCATCAAAAGAATTAATTTCTGAAATTGAGACCTTGGTCAAAAAAGAATTGACTCAATTCATGGCCGATGGCGTTGATGGTGCTCACATTATTGCCGAAGATAAAATCAAAGAAAAAGTCAAAGAAGCTTATGAAACCAAAATCAAAGCCGAAGAAGTTGAGGCCAATCAAGTCATCGAAGCTGTTGATATTTTAGTTCGTCAATACTTGCGGACAGCTACTTTAGCTGGTACTCGTTATGACAAAAGAGCCTTTGACGAAATCCGTCCTTTAGAGATAGAGGCCGGAGTTCTTCCTATGACCCATGGTTCAGCTCTTTTTCAACGCGGTTTAACTCAAGCACTAACTATTACCACTCTTGGCTCATTAGCCGAACAGCAATATCTTCAAAGTAGTAATGGTGAAGTATCTAAGCGTTACATTCATTATTATTCCGCCGCTCCTTTTTCCACCGGCCAAACTGGTCGTTTCGGCCGTCCAGGTCGTCGCGAAGTTGGTCATGGTGCACTAGCTGAAAAGGCCTTAGTTCCTGTTATTCCTTCTATTGAAGATTTTCCCTATACCATTACTTTAACCTCTGAGGTTATGTCTCAAAACGGTTCTTCCTCTATGGCTTCTACCTGCGGTTCCACTCTCTCACTTATGGATGCTGGTGTTCCTATCAAAGACAAAGTTGCTGGAATTTCTATTGGTATGATTTCCGATGATGCAGACAAATATGTTTTATTAACCGACATCGCTGGAATTGAAGACCATTGTGGTGATATGGATTTTAAAATTACCGGTACCCGGAATGGTATTACTGCCATCCAACTTGATATCAAGAGAATGGGACTATCCATGCAAATGATTATCGATACCTTTGCTGCTTCTACCAAAGCTCGTCTTCAAATTTTAGATAAAATTGATTCGGTACTTCCAGCCCCTCGAGCTGAATTATCCCAATACGCTCCCAAAATCAAAATGATTACTCTTCCCGAAGATAAAATCGGTGAAGTTATTGGCTCCGGCGGTAAAACCATCAAGGGCTTAATGGAAAAATATGGTGTCGAAATTGATATTGACGATGACGGTCGCGCCTCTGTTTGTGCCATTGATAAGGATAAAATAGATGCCTGTCTTTATGAGATTGAATCTATGATTAAGGAAGTCCAGATTGGTGAAGAATATGATGGTGTTGTCACTCGCGTCGAGGCCTATGGCGCCTTTGTTGAATTTCTCCCTGGCCGAGAAGCTCTTCTTCATGTTTCTGAATTAAGTGGGGGATTCATTTCCGATCCTTCCTCTATTATAAAAATCGGCGACAAACTTAAAGTCAAAATTTCCGGATTCAACGATAATCATCAAATAAAATTAAGTTCTCCTGAGTTTAAAGCAGCTCATCCGGGTAATCCCGATGCTATGCCTCAACGTGATGGTCCTTCAGCCTCCGGTCGTCCTCCCTTCCGAAACTTCGGTAGCCCTAGTGGTCAAAACCGTTCCTCTTTTGGTGGTGGCCGCCCCCGACGCTAAGGTCAGTCTGAATTTTTTCTGAAAAGTAATATAATCCACTTATGTTCTGTCGTTCCTGTGGTAAAAAAATCAGCCCCAAAAGTATTTTTTGTGAATACTGTGGGGAGAAACAGAAAAAAATAAATACCAATAAAATAAACAAAACAAGCAAGCATATCTGGGCCTGTGATTTTTGTGGCAAAGAATTTAAAACAAAGCTTGAATCAGATAAACACGAAAAAACGTGTTTAGAAAATCCAATAAATTCTAAAAAAAAGAATACCTCAAAGTTTAAAAAAATCGCCAATTCTTCAAGGATCATTTGGTTTCTCAGTATGGTCGTTTTTGGTATTGTCGCCTCCGTCTTATCAGTCAGTGTTGATAAAAATTTTGAGAATCTGTTATCAAAAATTGGTTTAATATCAATTTTTATTGTCGGAATTCTTGCCTTTTTATCGATGTGTCTATCTTTTGCCCTTCATTATTCTTTTACCTCATCTAAAGGGAAAAATTTCCTTTCCCGGGTAATCAAATTAATTCTAAATATTATTTTTCTGCCCCTTGTCATAATGCGAAATTTGGGCGATTCTCTTTTTGGTTTTTTTATCCTTCTTCCGATGTGGCTACTGGGGATGTTCAGTTTTCTGTATTTCTTTGGTTTTGTCCCAACTTCCCGGTCCGTTTCCGGAAATTCCATGGATCCAACAATTCAAAACGAAGAAAACGTTAAAATGTACGGATTTTCCCTTATTAACAAAATTATCAACACTCCTCAAAAAGGGGATATCGTAATTTTTAGTTCGGGAAGAACTGCCGATAATCAAGGGCAAATAAATGACTATATTAAGAGAGTTATCGCCACAGAAGGTGACCAGATCGAAATTAGGGATGGTTATTTATATCTAAACGATCAAATTTCAAACGAACCGTATACTGCTAGTGCCAGGTCAACTTTTGGCGGACTTTTTCTAAAAGAATGCAAAAAAAATACTGTTCCCAGCGGGTATGTTTTTGTAATGGGCGATAATCGGAAAAGAAGCAAAGATTCAAGAGAAATTGGTTTTGTTTCAATAAATGAAATAAACAGTATTTTGCCCGTAAATAAACAGTCAAAATTTAATGATAGACAAAGAGACGCCTCCCGCGATCAAGATGGTCACGGTTTACCTTCATTTAATCTTGACGATTACTATCTTAAAATTAACAAAATTAGGACAGACAATGGTTTAAAGACACTTAAGAGAAATGAAAAGCTAGAGAAGGCAGCTTTAGCCCGAGCAAAATCTATTGTTGACAATAAAGAGGTAGAAAAATTTGGCGAAAATGATAAAGGTAAATACCCCTTCGAAAAAGCGATTAGAGATTCGGGATATAGTAATATACTTACCGGAGAAATCAGTACAACTGGATATTATGACGCGGAAGAATTATCAAATTATTGGTTAGACTACGAAACAAAAAAGAATTTATTGGACAAACAGTATCAAGATACCGGCATTGCCGCTTATGTTGGAAAAATCGATGACTGTGAGGTGCAAGTAATTGTCCAGGAGTTTGGAGGCTATGTTCCGCCAAATTACTCAAAATCCACGATCGATAGCTGGAGGGACGTTGTGAACCATCTTAATTCTATAATCCCCAGCTGGGAAAATGCTAAAGGCTGGAGCTCAATGAATCAAGAAGATCTGAGCAAACTATTAGAACTCTTATACCGGGAAAAAACAATTGCCTCAAATATTTTAACCAAAATGGAATCAGGTAAATGGTTAACTAATCAGGAAAGTCAATCTATTGACGAATATAATTCACTTGCCAACCAAAGTTCAGCGTTAGCGAACAAATTAAACAACCAATAAATTTAGAAACTCGTTGTTTTCCTGTATACTTTTCTTGTGGAATCGACCCTAACTATTTCTGATGCAATTGCCAAATTAAAAGCCAAGGCCGGGGGAGTCACTCTTCCAGATGGTCTTCAGGCCAAACTTGAAGAAATTTTTGCCCAATTAGAGGTTAATTCTCTGTCTGAATCTACTTTTTGGACTTATTATCAAGGTGCCTCCAAATATCTTGATTGGGTTATTTCTCTACCCTGGAACACTCGCTCTCAGGACATCTTAGATTTGCGTTTTGCCAAGGAAAAACTTGATGAAAATCACTATGGCCTGACCGAAGTAAAAGAACGGATCTTGGAATACATTTCCGTTCTCTCTTTGCAAAAATCCCGTAGTCCCGACACCCCCTTTCATGCCCCTATTTTATTATTCACTGGTCTGGTTGGTACCGGAAAAACGACCATGGCTAAATCAATTGCCGATGTTTTAGGCCGGAAATTAATCCGAATTCCCTTTGGTGGTCTTGGTGATCCGCTATATCTTCGTGGTCAAAGCCGCCTTCATCCCGAAGCCGAGCCCGGTGCTATTATCCGTGCCCTAGCTCAATGTCAAACTAAAAACCCTGTCATTTTACTTGATGAAATCGATCGCATTGCCGACGATGCTCTTAACACTATTATGGGAGTTTTGGTCGAACTTCTTGACCCGGAACAGAACGCTCACTTCATAGATCATTACATTGACTTTCCCTTTGATTTATCTCAAGCTTTCTTTGTCGCCACCTGTAACAACACCAACCGCATTGCCAACGCCGTGATGGACCGTCTTGAAGTTATTCAAATGCCCTCTTATACAGATGAAGAAAAAACTGTTATTGGACGTGATTATATTTTTCCCCAAGCCCTTAAGGATTCCAGCCTGACTGCCGATGAGCTAAAAATAAAAGACGATGTTTGGCTCAGTATTGTTCGCCCCCTGGGTTTTGACGCTGGGGTTCGGACTTTAAAACGTAATATTGAAAGTCTTTGCCGTAAAGCCGCAGCCATGGTTGTTACTGGTAGCAAGCAAATTATTATTGATGAGTCCAACATTAAAAAATTTATACCTCAATGGTAAGCATATGAAAAATACAATCATTGGCCTTATTTTAGGTCTTATTATTGCTATGTGGGCTTTCTATTTATATACCCAAAAGCCTGTTTTAAAAGACGAAGCTCCACCTATTACTCCCACCTCAACTGTAGTCAGTCCTGGTCCCAGTATTAATAAAATTTCTGACGAGGAATCAATCAAACAAGCCTTTGCTCAGAAATATAACCGGGAAGTTGATGAGGTTCATTTAAACATTAGTAAAAAAGATTCCACTCATGTTTGGGGAAGTGTCAAATTCGGGGATGAAATAGCGGGAGGTTGGTTTTTGGCTTTTAAAGAATCTTCCAATAAATGGATAATTGTTCAAGACGGCAATGGCACCATCTCTTGTGAAACAATTGCTCCCTATAACTTTCCCGTCTCCATGGTCTCTGAATGTGTTGACCAAAACGGCAAACTCCAAAAATTTTAGTTATGAATAAGAAAGAAATCTATCTGTCTTTTATTTTATTTTCATTAGCCTTTGTAGTTCTCTTAGTAACCCTTTATCCTTATAAATAATGACCAATAAAATTTTTCTTTTCCCACTTTCCTTGGCGGTAATTTTTTTCGCCTCCATGATTATTATTTTTTCCCCGCTTAAGTCGGTTAAGGTGTTTAATGTTTCCCTTCCTGACCCGGTTATTGTTTCTTCACCTAATTTATCCCAGTCTATAAAAAGTCCTGTTACAATTTCTGGAAAAATTGACCGCTCCTGGGTATTTGAAGGTTCTTTCCCAGTAGAACTTTTAGACTCAAATGGAAAGTCAATTTTTAAAGGAAATGCCACAGTTCCAAATTGGACTGAAACCTTAGATAAATATGCTGACTTTTCTTTGGATTTAAAATATACCACCAAACTTTCCACTGGTACCTTAATTATCAAAAATGATAACCCTAGTGGACTTCCTGAAAATGATAAATCTTATAAAATTCCAATTACTTTCAAAAGATAATGGCTCTTACAAAAGAACAACAACTCCAATATATTTCCCATTTGATAGGGGAATGTCATAAGTGCGATTTATATAAAACTGCCACTAATCATGTTCCAGGGCACGGTAATGCCAATGCCGAAATTGTCTTTATTGGCGAGGCTCCCGGAGAGCAGGAAGACCTGCAGGGTTTGCCATTTGTTGGCAACTCTGGTAAACTACTGGACAAGCTTCTTAATACGATAAAAGTGCCGCGAACCGACGTTTTCATTTGTAACATCTTAAAACATCGCCCGCCGGAAAACCGAGATCCACTTCCACAAGAGATGAAAGTCTGTACTCCTTATTTGAAAGCTCAATTAAAAATTATTAAACCGAAACTTATTATTACTCTGGGACGTTTCGCGATGAATTACTTTTTCCCAGAGGAGTCTATTAGCCGAATTCGAGGTCAAGTCAGAAAAATTATCTGGCAGGAATTACCGTTAACAATTATTCCTGTATACCATCCTTCAGCCGGACTCAGAAATGGTGCTATGCTCAAATCTCTTCAAGAAGATTTCTTGAGTATCGGCCAATATTTACAAAAAAATTAAAAAAATTATGATAAAACAAAAAACATATCAAAAACCAGCTTTTAATCCAGCTGTTCAAAAGGATTTTACTAGGGCGCCTGTCGTCCAATCTTCACCTACTGGTCAGGATGCGGTTCGCATTTCTTCCCTCGGTGCTTTTGGCGATGTTACCCAAAACATGTTTGTGTATGAATTCGCCCCTCGGGGTGACTTTTCTAAATCACAAATTATTATCGTTGACTGCGGTGTCGGTTTTCCCGAGGAGGATGCCTTTGGTGTCGACCTTCAGATTCCTGATACTACATATTTGCTCGACAAAAAAGAGCGAATCTTAGGTATTTTTATTACTCACGGTCACGAAGATCACATTGGAGCTATCCGCTATGTCTTGCCAATTATTGGCAATAACATTCCTATTTTTGCTCCAAAATTAGCTGCCGCTTTTATTGAATCCCGTTTAGCTGAAAATCAAATCCGGGCTTCAGTCACCATTTATCAATCAGGTGATGTTTTCAACAAGGGACCTTTTACTATTGAGCCAATCCGGGTCACTCATTCAATTCCCGATACTCATCATTTTGCCATCACTACCCCCATCGGTGTTTTTTACCATGGTTCTGATTTCAAATTCGATGTTTTTCCCATTGATGGTAAACCAGCTGAATTAAAGAAAATTGCCAACGCCGGTAATAAAAAAGTTATTGCTTTGATGTCCGACTCTCTTGGTGCTGACCACGAAGGTTATTCACCCTCTGAACGCGATATCGCTGAAAATTTTAAACACCAAATTGTTAATGCCAAGGGCCGTGTTTTTGTTACTTCCATCAGTAGTAACATTGTTCGTTGGGGTCAAGCTATTGAGTATGGTAAGTCAACCGGCCGCAAAATCTGTGTTGTTGGCTATTCTGTCGACAAGGCTATCAATATTGCCAAAGAATTGGGCTATATTAAATTAGCTGATTCTGACATGATTGCTCCGGAACGTTCAAAAAACTTTCCCGATAATAAACTTTTGTTTTTAGTTGCCGGTTTCGCCGGTCAACCGGATTCTGCCCTTAGCAAAATGGTTATGGGTAAACACCGTGTCAAAATAAAATCAGGTGACAAGGTCATCTTTTCCGCACCCGATTACATTCCCGGTACTACCAGCAATATCTATGAAATGATTGATATCCTCTCCAAGATGGGTGCCGACGTTGCCTATGGTGAAAAAGAGGAACTTCATGTCTCGGGACACGGTTATCAAAAAGAGCACGCTCTTTTGATTACCCTTACTAACCCCAGGTATTTACTCCCAATTGGCGGAAATTATCGTCATGTTAAAAGTTATTTTTCCATGGCCAAAACCATGGGTTTTCAGGATGATCAATTTATCACTCCTGATTTTGATTCTGCAGTTACCTTCTATGCCAATGGCAAAGTTGATACCAACTTTCACATTCCTATGCACAAAGTCTTAATTGATGGTTTGGGTATTGGTGACGTTGGTGCTACGGTTCTTCGTGATCGAAAAACCTTGGCCGAAGACGGCATGTTCAGTGTTGTTTTAATGGTCAATAAAGAAGCCGGTACTATGTTCAAAGAGCCAATAATCCTCTCTCGGGGTTTTGTCTTTATGAAAGAAAATACCGATCTTATCGACTATTTAAAAGAAGAAGTTATCAAAAAATTTGGTGAAGTTGTTAGTAAGCCCGCCAATTTCGAATACATTCGTACCGAAATTCAAGCTTATCTCGAAACTATCATCAAAGAAAAAACTGGTCGTGAACCTATGGTTCTGCCTCTTATTGTCGAGGTCTAAAACTCAACTGATATACTACTAAAGTGAAACAAATTTTGGGAATTATTACCGTAATCATGGCTTTAGTTGGTTATGTACCCTATCTTCGGGATACATTTAAAGGTAAGACTAAACCACATGTTATCAGTTGGTTTCTTTGGACTTTAGTTTCTTTCTTAGCTTTTGGTTTACAATGGAGCAAGGGAGCCGGCGCTGGATCTTATGCCAACTTTACCATGGGTTTGATTTGTTTGGTCCTGTTTATCAAAAGCTTTCAAAATGGCACCAAGAACATAAAAGTCACTGACATTATTTCTTTTGTTTTAGCAATTATTGCCATAATTTTATGGCTTATTGTCCATCAACCTGTTTGGTCAATTATCTTAGTGGTGATAATAGACATTCTTTCTTTTATTCCCACTTTTATAAAATCATGGGAAAAACCCTGGCAGGAAACCCTTTTTACTTGGCTTCTGAGTATTGCCCGTCAAGGGTTAATAATGTTATCGCTTCAATCAGTCAATATTGTGACGATACTTTTTCCTCTCTATGCTTTCATTGCCAATATTTCGTTTTGCACCTTGCTAATTACTCGAAGAAGGGTAATAAAAGCAGACAAATAAAAATTTTTTTCTGTTAAACTTAATTGCCCGCCTTTGTCCGCGATTTATCCCGGGCAGGACGGGCATCTTTGTTTTTATTTGGTAAAATATCTCATGAAAATACTTTCAATTTGTGGCTCCCCAAGACGTGGTAACTCAGAAACAATTCTTTTAGAAATGCAAAAACTTTTTAAAGAAAAAGGTGCTGATAATGAAATAATTTTGTTGCGTGAAAAAAATATTAACCGCTGCCATGGTTGCATCGAATTTTGTAATCCGGCTGGAATTTGCTGCCAAAAAGACGACGTTTCTCCCATTATCGACAAAATGGTTGAATCTGATGGATTAGTCATAATTTCTCCAAACTATTTTCAAATGCCTCCTGGCTTATTGAAAGATTTTATGGACAGATCGTGTGTAGTTTTTGCCAGCGGTAAAGATGAATTATTAAAAAATAAAAAAACTGTGATAATTACTGTTGGAGCTGAAAAAGTTGAAGAAAGTGAAGTCTGTGCCAAAAATATCGCCAACCTTTATTGCCGCTATGTCGGAAAAGTTGTCGCTACAAAAAGTTTTCAAACTAAAAGCGAACTAAAAGGAAACTACAACGACATTTTTGAAAATGGTTTAAATCCCGATATTCACGCTTCCCTCAGCTCTGCCGTTGAAGCTCTGCTAAAATAAGTCATGAAGTATTCAAAACTATTTGGCAAGACAAGTAAGAATGTTGCCTCTGATGCTGACAGTGTTAACGCAAAATTATTAACTCAAGCCGCTTTTATTCAAAAGCAAATTTCTGGTGTCTACAATTTTTTACCCCTAGGACTGAGAGTCTTAACTAAAATTCAAAATATCATTCGTGAAGAAATGAATAAAATCGGTGGTCAGGAAGTTTTGATGCCGGCCATGACCCAAGAAGAGAACTGGATTACCACCGGTCGCAACACCATGGATGTTCTTTTTCACCTCAAAGGCCAGGGAGATACTAATTTAGTTTTAAATCCAACTCACGAGGAAGTGATTACTCCTCTGGTCCAAAAATACGTTTTTTCTTATCGGGATTTACCTGTCGCCCTTTATCAGATTCAAAATAAATATCGCAACGAAGCTCGGGCCAAATCCGGCCTTCTTCGGGGTCGCGAATTTAGCATGAAAGACCTCTATTCTTTTCATGTTGATGAAGCCGATTTAAATCGTTATTACGATATCGTCAAACAAGCTTATTTTAAAATTTATGAACGTATTGGTATTGGTGGCAAGACTGTTTTGACTTTTTCTTCCGGTGGAAACTTCAGCCAATTTTCTCACGAATTCCAAACCTTAAATGAAGGAGGCGAAGACACGATTTATTTGTGCTCTAAGTGTCGCGTGGCCGTCAATAAAGAAATTATTAATACCCAAAAAACTTGTCCTGAATGTGGCAACGACAAACTAGAGGCAGTCAAGGCTACCGAGGTTGGTAATATTTTTAAATTGAGAACCAAGTTTTCTGATGCATTTAAATTTTTCTATTCCGATTCTCAAGGCAAGGAAAAAATTGTCGAAATGGGTTGTTATGGTATGGGTCCTTCCCGGGTCATGGGTACGGTAGTTGAACTTTGTCATGATGATGCCGGTATTATCTGGCCAAAAAATATTGCCCCTTACCAAGTCCACTTAGTTGGTCTTGATGGTTTAGGTGAAGATTTATATCAGGAATTATTATCAAAAAATATTGATGTTCTTTTTGATGATCGGGATATCGGTGCCGGCGCCAAATTTGCTGATGCTGACTTGATCGGTATTCCCGTCAGACTTGTTGCCAGTAAAAGAAGCCAGGAAAAAGGTGGCATAGAATTCAAGTTAAGATCTGAAAAAGAATCTGAAATTATTGAAGCCAAAGATCTTGTTTCCAAAATTACTAGTTTTTATAATTAGTATTTTTACTCTATACTGTACTTATGCCCCGCGGACGCAAGAAAAATCGAATTCTCCCCACACTTAAACTAAAGCCAGATACCGTCAAATCAATCTTTTTTATTTTTTTCTTAATTTTGGCTATTCTTTCGGTTTTTTCTTTTTTACAACAGGGGACTATTGCCACCGATGTTAACTTGGCTCTAAATAAATTTTTTGGTTGGGGTGCAGTTATGGTCCCCTTCTTGTTCCTTTTAATTTCTTTTCTTTTTACCAAAGTGAAGTCACCTCTCCGTGAAGCCAATGTTTTCTTTGGTTTCTGTATTATGTTTTTTGCCCTCCTTGGCCTTTTTAAGCAGGGGTTAGTCGGTTCCTTTTTTTGGGAACAATTTTTGGCCCTATTTTCCGAAGCTCCAACCTTTATTATTTTCTTTTTTGCTCTCATTGTTGGTTTTGTGGTTCTTTTTGATACCAATATCGCTCAGATTTTTAAATTTTTTGCCAACGTTTTTAATACCATTCGTCGCTATTCTATTGGCCAGGCCACCAAACTCAAAAATAAAAAGTCTAAGGATTTATCTAAAAATCCGCTCTACCAATCAGAAATGTCTTCACCTAATTCCGATCCCTTCGCCGTTAAAGAAAAAGATTATGCCAAATCCAACTCTAAGGCAGATTTAGGAGTAGTGAATATTGCCCCAGTTTTTAAGGATTCTCCTCCTCTCACTTCTTCAGGAAGTCAGCCCTGGGTTTATCCTTCCATGTCTCTTTTTGACGATACTCCCGGTGCTAAAGCTGATCGGGGTGACGTTCGTAAAAACGCTCAAATAATTGAACAAACCCTTGATTCATTCGGTATCACTGCCCGGGTGGCTGAGGTCAACAATAGCCCTTCGGTTACTCAGTATGCTCTTGAGGTGGCCTTAGGCACCAAACTAGCTAAGATTTTATCTTTAAGCAACGATTTAGCTATGGCTCTGGCCGCTCCTGGCGGTCAAATTCGTGTCGAAGCCCCCATTCCCGGTCGTTCTTTAGTTGGTATTGAGATGCCCAATCGTTCCCTGGAAGTTGTTCCAATCCGAACTATTCTGGAATCTGACATTATGAAAAATGCCAAAAGCAAGATTACAATTCCGCTTGGTCTTGACGTTGCTGGTTTGCCAAAAATTGCTGATATTTCCAAAATGCCCCATGTTTTAATTGCCGGTCAAACTGGTTCTGGAAAATCTATTTGTATTAATTCTTGGATTTCTACCTTACTCTTCCGGGCTTCTCCTGATGAAGTCCGACTAATTATGGTTGATCCAAAACGCGTAGAATTATCACAATATAACGGTATCCCTCATCTTTTGACTCCGGTTATTGTTGAACCGGAAAAAGTTGTCTCTGCCTTAAAATGGGCCGTTAACGAAATGGAGCGTCGTTATAAACTTTTTACTGAAGTTGGTGCCAAAAACATTGATGGTTATAACGATTTGTCTGGTTTTCAGTCTATTCCCTACATTCTTATTGTTATTGATGAATTAGCCGAAATTATGTTGTTCTCCCCGGCCGAAGTTGAAGACAACATTTGTCGCATCGCTCAGATGGCCCGTGCTACCGGTATCCATCTTGTTCTGGCTACTCAAAGACCTTCCGTCAACATTATCACCGGGTTAATTAAGGCCAACATTCCGACCCGTATCGCCTTTGCTGTTGCTTCTATGACCGATTCTAGGGTGGTTTTGGATACTCCCGGAGCAGAAAAACTACTTGGTCGGGGTGATATGTTGTATATCCCCCCCGATCTGGCCAAACCAGTTCGTATTCAGGGTTGCTTTATTTCCGACAAAGAAGTTAATCGTTTAATCGATTTCTTAAAAACTCAAAGAAGTGGTGAATACAATGACGAAATCACCAAACAACCCGTAAATAGTCCTAACTCTTCAAGTAAAAATATCATGGTCTCTGATGGTGAAGAGCGCGATGCCATGTTTGAAGACGCTGTTAAATTAATCCAGGAAACTGGTAAAGCCTCAGCTTCTCTGATGCAAAGAAAACTTAAACTAGGCTATGCCAGAGCCGCTCGGGTTCTCGATGAATTGGAAAAGGCAGGTATTGTTGGTCCGGTCAACGGAGCCAAACCGAGGGAAATATTAATTGCCCATCGAAGCCCCTCCGATAACATCTCGGAGTAAAATTTTATGAAACGCGCCTCTGCCATCCTCGAATCTGCCCGCCTCGACCGGGAATTAGATTTTAGCGAAATTAGCAAAAAAACTAAAATTCCTCTTCGTTATTTAATTGCCTTTGAAAACGAAAATACCCAAGATTTTCCCGGAGAGCCTTATTGTTCATTAATGGTCAAAGATTATGCTGATTTTTTAGGATTAAACGGAGAAGAACTTTTGTGTCTCTTTCGTCGTGATTACGATCGCCCTCTCCAAAATTCTTCCCGTCGCCGTTTTTGGTTTTCTCTTACCCCTCAATTCGCTTTCACCGCTTTTATTTCTCTGTTAGCCATTGTTTTTGCTACCTATCTAATTTCTGAATACCTCAAATTTAATCGCCCTCCCCATTTGGAAATCAACTGGCCACAGGATTTTTCTCAAAATTCAGTTGAAATTTCCGGTATAACCGATCCAGAATCCACTGTCAAAATAAACAACTTCTTGGTTATCGTTGACGCAGATGGTAATTTCAAAAAAAACCTGGAAATTTCCACCTCAGAGGCGAAAATTGTTGTTGAGGCCAAATCTCCTGCTGGAGTGGTGACGACTGATGAAAAAATCTTAAAATAGTTTATACTCTCTTTATGGATATTACTCAGATAGTTGTCATCATTAGTCTCTTGGCCATTACAACCGTTATTGTCGTTGTTGGAATCTATTTAATTAAATTAATTAAAGATCTTCGAATTACTGTCGGTCAAACTAATCAAATAATTACTTCAGTTTCTGGACCCGTTTCCTCAGTTTCTGAGTTTTTAATGGGTTTTAAAAATGGTTTTACTGTTTTTAACTCTTTTTTTAAAAAAGATAAAAAAGAGAAAGATAACTCCTAATTATGACTTGTTCTCACACCAAAGATTGTGGTTGTCATCAAAATAGTAGCTTCATTTTTGGTCTTATCATTGGTTTAGTTATTGCCGCTGTCATTGCTGTCGTCATCTATCGAAATAATCGAGAAGATGTTTTTTTGAAATTAAAGAAACAAATTGAGAAATTTATGTCTTCCTTTAAAAAATCAGAGACTTTTCAAAATGTTTCTAAAATAATTGATAAAGTTGATATCAACAATTCCGTAAAAGCAAAGCCGCCTACACAAAAGACTTCAAAAATTACCGTTACCTTACCCCCCGAATTAATCAAAAAAGAATTTACCACAAAAGTAACTCCCCCTAAAACCAAGCCTCGCGTTTTCAAAAAGAAATAATTGGTAGATAAAGTCTTTTAAGTCCGACAACTTGTTAGAATATCCTATTAAGGTCTATGAAAATATTGTTTATTTATAAATATGAATTTGTTGAACCCTTGGGAATTCTGAGTCTTTCAAGTTATTTAAAAAAAGAAGGGCATGATGTTCACTTTATAGATCTATATTTTTGTAAAAATTATCTTGATGAAATAAAAAAGATCAAACCAGACCTTGTTGCCTATTCTGTTACCACCGGGAAACACAAATTTTATGTAAATTTGAACAATCTCCTCAAAAAACATCTAGATTTTTTTGCTTTATTTGGTGGTCCTCATTGTACATTTTTCCCCGAATTCATTAAAGAAAAAGGTGTTGATGCCATCTGTCGAGGGGAAGGCGAACTTGCCATTGCCGAATTTCTAAATAAACTGGAAAAAAAAGAAAACCTTCGTTTTATTCAAAACATCGATATAAAAATTAAAGGGAAAATTTACCGAAACTCCTTAAGAAATAAGATCTCTAATTTAGATGTTTTGCCTTTTGTAGATCGGGAATTAACCGCCAAATATCCAAGTTACAAAAACGCCCACGTGAGGTATGTTCTTACTGGTCGCGGCTGTCCCTTTAATTGCACATATTGTTTTAATCATTCATATAACAAGTTATATGCCGGTAAAGGAGAAGTCTTAAGACAAAGGAGTGTTAATCACGTTTTAAAAGAATTAAAAATTGTTAAAAAACGTAATAATCCCAGACGATTCCAATTTATTGACGACACTTTTATTCTGGACAAAAAATGGGTGGTTGAATTTTGTAAAAAATATCAAAAAGAAATTAAACTACCCTTTATTTGTTACGCCAGGATCAATCTGATAGATGAAGACATAATAAAAGCCCTGAAAAACGCCGGCTGTATCACTCTGCTCTTTGCTATCGAAAGTGGTAACGATTTTATTAGAAATACGATTCTAAAGAGAAATATCTCAGAAGCTCAAACATTAAATGCCGCCAAACTTTGCCACAAATATAAAATAAATTTATTTACCCAAAACATGGTTGGTCTTCCAGGTGAGACACTAGAAAACGTTTGGGAAACAATAAGATTAAATATTCAATGTCGACCAAGTTACGCTTGGGCCTCAATTTTTCAGCCATATCCCAGAACCGAGTTGTGTAAATATTCAATTGAGAACGGATATTATCAGGGAAATTTTAGATTGATTGGTGAAGATTACTTTACGAAGTCAATTATGAAGCTCAAAGACATAAAAGAAATCGAACGTTTGCATCATCTTTTTCCCATAGCCGTAAATTATCCACTCCTTATCCCGGGAATAAAAATACTTATCAAATTACCCTTAAATAAATTATATTATTTACTTTGGAATCTTCATCGGGCGTACAGTTACTTTTTTAAAGTAAAATTAATCGATTTTTCCGAGCTCTTTGCTAAAAAATAACTTAACTAGCCGTCTTCTTGCTATAATTCCTCTATGAACGCGCGGGAGTTAAAGAATATATTTATCGAGTTCTTTTTAAAGAAAAAGCATGTCGAAATTCCTTCAGCAATGCTGGTTCCGGAAAATGATCCTACCACTCTTTTTATCTCAGCCGGAATTCAACCCCTAGTTCCGTTTTTTCTCGGTAAAAAACATCCCAGCGGTGACCGTTTGGTTAATGTTCAAAAATGTGTCCGGACTGGCGATATTGAAGAAGTTGGTGATGCTGTTCACCATACTTTTTTTGAAATGTTGGGTAATTGGTCTTTGGGTGATTACTTTAAGCAAGAGATGATCCCATGGAGCTTTGAGTTTTTGACAAAAACATTAAATATTCCCCAAAATAAACTGGCAGTATCGGTTTTTGCCGGAGATCAGGATGCTCCAAAAGACGAAGAAACAGCAAAATTATGGGAAAAACAGGGAATACCTTTACCAAGAATTGCCTATCTACCAAAAGAAAATAATTGGTGGGGTCCACCCGGAATTACCGGTCCCTGCGGTACCGATACAGAAATGTTTTATTGGACAGGCGATAATCAGGCTCCAGAAGTTTTCGATCCAAAAGACAATCGTTGGGTCGAAATTTGGAATGATGTGTTAATTCAATATCTCAAAAATAATCAGGGTAAATACGAACAACTTGTTCAAAATAACATTGATACCGGCATGGGAGTTGAAAGAACCACCGCTGTTTTATCTGGTTTTTCAGATAATTATCTGACCAATATTTGGCAACCAATCATTAAAGAAATTGAAAATATTTCCACTAAAAAATATTCCGAAAACTTGGTCCCGATGCGTATCATTGCCGATCACCTTCGTGCCGCAATCTTTATGATAGCCGATGGTGTCGAGCCTTCAAACAAAGAAAGGGGATATGTCCTTCGTCGTTTAATTCGACGTTCAATTCGTCAAGGTAAAATTATTGGCATTGAAAACAATTTTTGTTCAGTAATTGCGCAGGCCGTATTAGATAATCAAGACAACTATGCCGGTACTTACCCGGAATTAGATCTCAACGAGAATAAAATTTTAGAAACTCTCGAAGCCGAAGAAACCAAATTTCGCCGCACCCTTAATAAAGGTCTAAATGAAATTGAAAAAGATTTTATAAATTACACAAAACTTTTTGAAAATAAAAAACAAGAAGCCATAAGCGCTGAGTATTTAGGTAAAAAAGCTTTTTATTATTTTGAAAGTTTTGGTTTTCCCGTTGAAATGTTTCTTGATGAAGCATCGTTTTATAAAACAATTATTAAAATGTTTGATAGGGACGAAATCATTAAATATTTTAATATTGAAAAACAAAAACATACTGAACAATCACGCACTCTCTCTGCTGGAAAATTTAAATCGGGTCTTGCCGATCATTCAGAAGTTATTACCAAATATCACACCACCACCCATCTCTTACATGCCGCCTTAAGAAAAGTCTTAGGTGATCATGTTCAGCAGGGTGGTTCTAATATCACTTCTGAAAGATTACGTTTTGATTTTTCTCATCAGGAAAAAGTTTCCGAAACTCAATTAAAAGAGGTAGAAAAAATTGTTAATGATCAAATTAAATTGTCTCTGCCGGTCTCTGTCGAATCAATGAAATTTATCGATGCCCAAAAAAGTGGAGCCTTAGCCTTTTTTGGTGCTAAATATCCTGAAATTGTCACTGTTTATACGGTTGGTAATCCCAAAGGTTATTTTTCCAAAGAAATTTGTACCGGTCCCCATGTTGAAAACATCGGCAAACTTGGGTCTTTTGAAATCCTCAAAGAAGAATCCGCAGGCAGTGGAAAGCGTCGGATTTATGCTATTCTTAAGTAATGGAGGCATCCTATTATTGGCTCATTTCGATTACATCTGAAGCTGTTTCTGTCGGCTTAATTAAACGTGGCACTCCCAATTCGCTCGTTGCTCTCGGCCCTGAAACCGAATGGCTTCCCGACAATCCAGATTCTTTTCTCCATTCTGTCGATATTTCCTTGTCTGCCGCCGCCGAAAAGGTTGCCCTTGAACCGGAACAGGAGCCTGAAGTCAGCGCTTTTATTCTTCCTCCAAAATGGATAGGAAACGATGGTAAAATTTTTCCGGAATTTCTTAAATTATTGGAAAATCTCTGTCGTTCTTTAAAGCTCAAACCTCTTGGTTTTATTAGCAATGATGAAGCTTTTATCGAAGCCCTGGGTAAGGATGATTCTTTTCCCCCTAGTTTTATTCTAGTTTATTTGGGCCTTAAAGAATTTTCTCTTTCTTTGGTCTATCTTGGTGAAGTAAAAAAACGTTTTCACCAGGTTTTGTCCGATGATTTTACCCCTCAAGATCTAGAAAATGCCTTGGTTACAGTTCGTCTTGACTCAGCTCTTCCTCCCCGGATTTTAATTTTTGGTCATTTAGGCCTTAGTATCGTCGATGATTTAAAAAATTATTCCTGGATTGGTAAAAAAAATGTTGAAACTTTCTTACACTTACCAGATGTTGAAAGTTATCAACCAGAAGAACTCTTTAATTTGTATTGCAAAACGGTTTCTTCTCAAATCGAAAATAATTCCGAAGTTGTTATTCCCCCTTCGGCTTTTCCGGAGGCAAAAGAAACAATTATTGAAGAAAAAGTTGAAGAACCAATCGAAGAAAGAGTTCAAGACTTAACTGAAGGAGTTGAAGAAAATATTGTAGATGAAGTGAAATCAGAAGATTTGGGTTTTTCAGAAATTATTGAATCCGACTCTATTGTCCTGTCTCCCCCGACACCTGAACCATCAAGTATCCCTCCTGCGTCACCAAAGCTTAACTTATCTTTCCCAAAAATTTCTTTTCCCAAATTACACTTACCCCATTTTTCCTTTAACCCTTGGTTGCTTATTCCCTTTGCTCTCTCGCCACTATTGATTCTCCTCCCTTATTTCCTAATCAAAGCAGAAGTTACTATTAATTTTAACCCAATAGAAATTAACAAAGATTTTAACGTCACTCTTGACTCCACTACTTCCTCGGTTACCGCTGACAACATTCCTGTCATTAAAAAGAGCCTTGATCTAAAATTTAGTGAATCATTACCCACCACTGGTGAAAAAGAAACCGGCGATAAAGCTAAGGGCGAGATAACAATTTTCAATAAAGACGACAAAATTCAAAATGTTCCCAAGGGCACAATTTTGTCTGACACCTCCGGTAAAAAATATGAACTTCTTACTTCAGTTCAGATTCCCGCCAGTGCTTACAATTTAGCCACCGGCACTATTACCATGGGCCAAAGCAAGGCCAACGCCATCGCCAGTGACATTGGTCCGGAATTTGATTTAAAAAAAGACGCCCTTCTTAGTTTTAAGGATAGTAGTAGTCTTTTGGCTAAGGTTAACGATTCTCTTTCCGGAGGTTCCCGACGTCAAATTCGTGTCGTCTCCCAGGAGGATAAAAACAATCTGAACAAATCTGTTACCGATTCTTTAGATTCCCGCATCTCTGAGAAAATAAACGCCGAGTCTTCCCTTAATGGCCTTATGCCCGGAACGAAATTTATCGACAAGAAGCAGTTAGATTTTAATCGGGAAATAGGGGAGGAAGCTGACACCTTGCAAGTCAATGCTGATTTGATCATTTCTGTTTTTCAACTTGATCCTCAACAAAAAGATAGTATATTAAAAACCCTTTTTGCCAATGATCAGGCATTTTTACTGTCAATTGCTTCTCCTTCTGATTTCACCTTTTCTTTTGTCCCCACCAAAAATTCTTCAGAAAAATCCGTTGGTAAATTAACTGTTACCGGTAAAACTCTCCCCAAAATTGATGTCGATGATCTCCGTCAGCGTCTTACTGGTCAAGATTTTACTACCGCTCTAAAAATAATTGATTCTCAATCGAGGGTTTATAATCGTGAGATTAAGATTATTCCCAATATGTTCAGTTTTCTTAAACGATTACCCCCATCAAAAGATAAAATTACCATTATCGAAAAATTTTAATCATGAGTTATCTCTATGTAAAAACCACCCCCAAAACAGTAGCGCCAAAAAAGGTTCTTTCTCTCCGACGAAAAAAAATATTTGCTTCACTTTTTCTTTTTTCCGGTCTCTTTTTATTTTTATCGGTGATTTTCCCGATTGTTCAGTTCCAACTAGAATATTCAACTAAATTTAATCAAATATTAAACCCCCTCTCAAGTCAATTTTATAATCGCAGTGGTTCAGTTTTGGGTGATTTAAATACAGACTACACCCAACTTTCCAATTGGTTTGTCACTGATTCCGGTGTCAGTCCTGAAACTTTACCAACCTCCTCCCTGTCAACTTATTATGTCTCAATTCCCAAACTAAAAATAGACCAGGCGGCTGTAATTTTTGGTAGCACTGATTTAAAAAAATCGTTAATCCAATACCCAAAAACCGCCTTACCCGGTCAGTTTGGCTCTCCGGTAATTTTTGGTCATTCCGTTCTGCCTCAGTTTTTTAACCCAAAGTCTTACATCACTATTTTTTCCACCCTCTATAAGCTAAAACAGGGCGACGAAATTTTTGTTGATTACGACCATATCCGCTATAAATACCTTGTTGCCGAAATGTATGAAGTTCAACCCACCGACCTTTCGGTTTTAGAACAGCGTTTTGATGGCCGTTATTTAACTTTAGTTACCTGTTCTCCTCCGGGAACCTACCTTCGGCGCTTAATCATTAAAGCTCAAATCACAGATAATACATGAATTTCCTAAGTATTGATTACGGTACTAAAAGAATTGGTCTGGCCTATTCCCAGAATGGTATTATTTTTACTTTACCCATGGTTAAAAACGATGCGGATTTTACCAAAAATCTCCAACAAATAATTACCGATTATCGTATCGAAAAAATCTATGTCGGTCTCTGTGAAGGTAAGATTGCAATGATGACCAAAAAATTTGTTTCTCATCTCTCTACCGTGATAAAATTACCTATCGAAACAGTCGAGGAATCGCTGAGTACTATTGAGGCTGAAAGTATTTTTTCTGAGAGTAGGAAAAATACCAAAGCTTATAAAAAACAAATCGATTCCATCGCTGCCGCAGTTATTCTCAATCGAGTTATTGATTCAAATTAACACTATGTTTAAAAATCTAATTTCCCCCATTCAGGCATGGTTACTTTCCCAGGGACGTTGCGTCGGTTGTGGTGAAGAATTATCCAAAGGCGGCCGTAAAGTTATCCGTGGCCAAACCACTGTCACTTGTCGTTGTGGCCGCATTTTTATTCACAACCACCAAACCGACACTTACCGTCGCGCTCTTTTCACTGAAATTTGATGAAAAAGATATTGCTGCTAATTCCGCTTTTTCTGTTTTTATCCCTGGCCTTATTTTGTTATCTTTCCCTCAAGGCACCTTCTTCTGACACTACCAAAAAAATCTTTGTCATTAATCAGGGCGAGGGTCTTTTAACCATAGCTTCCCGTTTAGAGAAATTTCACTTTATCAACAATCGTTATGTTTTCGTAATTTATAGTCGGGTCTTTGGTTTGAGCCAAAAAATTCAAGCCGGCACTTTTTACTTAACTTCTTCAGAGACCCTTCCTAACTTAATTCAAAAATTAATCAAAGGTGGTAGTACCGATTATTGGTTTAAAATAATTCCCGGCACCAGAATAGAACAATTTTCTCCGGACGATGATTTCACTCTTGTTTCCAAAGGTTTAGAAGGCCAGCTCTTTCCGGACAGCTATTTGATTCCTCAAAATTATTCTCATTCTCAAATTTTGGCTCTGATCGAAAACAACTTCCGGGAAAAATTAGCAGAAGCATCAATCGGTTTCACGACCAAGCTCACTCCCACCCAGACATTAATCTTAGCCTCCATTTTAGAAAGGGAGGCCAAAACCCTCTCTGATAAAAAAATCATTGCCGGAATCTTGATGAATCGTCTGGGTGTTGGTATGCCCCTTCAAATCGATGCCACCGTTCAATATGCCAAAGATTCTTTAACTCACCCCGCAAAATATTGGCAACCCATTTCAAAGTCTGATCTAAGTATAGTCTCACCCTATAACACCTACAAAAATCGTGGTTTGCCTCCTTCCCCGATTTGTAATCCCGGTTTTGATTCTCTCTATGCCGCTTATCATCCCACAGATTCCGAATATGTTTATTATTTAAACGACAGTAGTGGTCAGATTCATTACGCCAAAAATCTAACCGAGCATAATGCCAACGTCGCTAAATATTTAAGATGAGAAATTCAAAATTAATTTCCCAAGAAATACTTTTCAACAAATACCACAAAAAGTTTGTTGTTGATCATTTAAAACTTTCTGACGGCACCAAAGGTTTTTGGGCCTATGTCAGTGCTCCGTCAGGTACAATCATTGTCGCCCTAGATAAGGATAAAAATTTAATATTAGTTAGGCAGTACCGATATACTCAAAAAGGATTTACCTACGAAGACCCCGCTGGCGCCGTGGATGAAAATGAAAATTTTTTGGGTACAGCCAAAAGAGAACTTTTTGAAGAAAGTGGTTATCGCTCAGAAACTTTTATCGACCTTGGTCGTTACCATACTTTATCCAACGAAACTGACCATCGTTGTCAAATATTTTTGGCCACTAACTGCGAATATATTTCAGCCCCAACCCTAGATCCCTACGCTGAAAAATATAGTGAAATGACCACTGAGTTGCACCCCTTTATTGAAATCTACAATTCACTTGGCAAGCCCGACTCTTTAATTAAAGACACAGAACATGTCGCCGCCATTTTTCTTACCCATCGCTATCTCTCTGAGAACAATCTACTCTGATTTTTTGTTTACCAGCTCATTTAAAACATTCCACCTTCTCTTTTTTTCCGCCATCGGGATTTCGTCTCTGTAAAGTTTTGCTGACACTGTTCCCCGGCGGGGGGAATATTTATTAAGGTATGCAATTTCAAATCCAACCTTTTTACAGACATCAACCGTATTTTGAAAGGCCTTTTCATCTTCTCCCGGAAACCCAATAATGATATCTGTTGAGAATCTGACATCCGGAACATGTTTTTTAATTTTACTTACCAAGTCTAAATATTCTTCTTTGCTATAACCCCGGTTCATATTTTTTAACACCTTGTCATCTCCTGACTGGAAAGGAAGGTGTAATAACCGGTCAATGTTTGGGTATTTAGCTATTACTTCAATTAATTCATCCGAAAAATCCCACGGATTACTACTGATAAAAGACACTTTCTTTAGTGCTCTTTTTGCCACTTCTTCTAATAATTTTGGAAAAAGACTTTTTATTCTTTTTTTCCCCATTGAGACACTACTTTCATCACCAAAATCAGCCCCATAAGAGTTAACGTTTTGTCCAATCAATACCACTTCTTCAAATCCTTTTTCCATCGCCTCATCAACTTCTTTTAAAATATCCTCCATTTTGCGGGATATTTCTTTACCTCTCGCGTAGGGGACGATGCAATAAGAACAATAGTTGTTGCATCCAGAGCTGATGGTAACAAGAGCGGCTCTTTTTTTATCTCGCAATGGTTCCAAATCAAAACTAATCTCTTTAATTGGCAACATTTGATCAACACCAGTGATTTTCTTTTTCGTAATCGGCACCAAACATCCAGTTAAAATTATCTCTATTTTAGGGTTAAATTTCTTAATTTTATCAATTAGTCCGTAAACTCTGTTTTCGGCTGATTCCCGAATTACACAACTATTAATAACCGCCTTATCTGCTTCTTTCCAGTCTTCAACAAAAACATCACCTTTTTCCGCAAAAAACGCCTTAACTCTTTCCGAATCAGATTCGTTTTGAGCACAGCCAAAAGTTTTAATAAATATCTTTTTCATCCGCGCTTATTTATATCATAGTTGCACCATCTTCCGAAAAATGAGAATATTATTTCATGACAGATACTGCCTCAGAACCAAACTACCAAGATATTTTAGACAAATACGCCGACAGCATTAAATCAACCGAAGCACCCCCAACCCTAAAACCAGAACCAGAATTAGAATCGACCCCAAAGCCGGAACCGCTTTTAGATTCTGAGCTTACTCCTGAGTCGAAACTTGAAATTGATCCCAAGCCAGAGAATGCCACTCCCGTTAATCCCCAGCCGATACCAGAGATTGAAGTCCAGCCTAAATCGGAACCAGAAGTTGAAATTAAACCACAATCGGAAATTGAAGTTAAACCCCAGCCTGAAATAACACCTGAACCTTTAAATTTAACTACCCCTCCGGCTCCTGAGGCCATTACTACCCCCGAGACTCCAATGGAATTACCTCCCGAGTCTTCTGATTTAGTTCCCCCCAAAGAAAATCATTTTTTTAAATATCTCTTTTTCTTTTCCTTATTTGTCTTCATCATTGTTCTGGTTTCCATTATTTTTTCTTTTATAAACTCTCAAAAATCTCTCTCCGATACCAAAAATCCTCCGACCAATTCTTCGCCAACTCTTGCCCCGGTCGGTGTTTGTGAAGTAAACGGACAGACTTATACTGTTGGTGAATCTTTCCCGGCTACCGATGGTTGCAATTCCTGCTCTTGTGACGAAAATCTTCAAATCGCCTGTACCGCCATGTCCTGTGAGCCGACAAAATCCGCCACCACCTCCGCCATTCCCAAAGACTGGAAAACCTACAGTAATAAAATTTACAACATCAGTTTTCAATATCCAAATACTTTTTCAATTTCTGATGAATTACCAAAAACCAAAACTCAAGGTGGGCCAAAAACAGCACTTGAGTTAACTGATTCTAAAAATAATTATCAAATATCGATTATCATCGACCCAGCCGGTTTTGGTCCAATTTTTGCTGACAAAAAAATTACATTAGACTACTCGCCATCAAATGGTTTATTCTCGACCAAAGTTATTCCTAGTTCTGAAGAAGACAATAACTATCTTTCACAAGACAAAAAAACTTTATGGTATGAGTTTGACAATAATTCACTTTCAAATTTAACCATTATAACTAATGCGACAAAAGCAGATACAAAACTTGAAATACTTACTGCTCAGATTCTATTTTCCTTTAAATTTCTTTAATCCATGAAAAAATCCACCATCTTTCTCATAATTTTAGTAGCTATCTTTTTCACTTCAACTCTATATTTACTAAATAAAGAATCCAACAAATCAAAATCAATATCCCCAACCAAACAAAATGAAATAAATCCGGTAGAGACTATGCCCCCAACTATTATCCCCACTGATTCTATAAATAGTGAAAAGGGAACGGTCACGGGTAATCTGTGTTATCCCTCTGAGGGTATCCCACCAGGTACCATTGTTGCTAAAAATATTTCCACAGGCGAAACATTTACTCAGAAGTACGATGGTACGGCTGTTGACCCTTCCTCTAAATTTTCTTTTCCCTTAAGCCCCGGAATTTATCATTTTAAGTTTGAGGTAGGTAGTGGAGGATCTGCTGGATATTACAATAAATGTGCTAAAACCATGACCTCAGCTGACTGTACCCCAGATGAAAATCATCAACACCTGGATGTTCTCGTTGAATCGGATCAAACAACCTCGGAAATATCACTCTGTGATTTCTACTACACCTCGGACCAAGAAACCATGATGAAATCTACTTTCTAATCTTTCCCCCTTGTTATATGTAAGGCATGAGTATATAATTCCCACATTCGGCGAGCGGTTGGAACATAACTCGTCTTTTACCTATATTCATTAAATTTGTCGATGCCATCCGCAAAAAGAATTAGCTGGGGGAAGAAATATCCCCAAATTCCTGTTTTAGATTTACTCGCTGTCCAAAGAGAATCCTGGGCAAAATTTTTAAAAACTGATCTTGAAGAAACTGTTCGTTCCATTTCCCCGATTTCCGACTATACCGGAAATAACTGGCTCTTAGAGTTGGGTGAATTATTTTTTGATAAGGTAACCATTACTCCCGAAACCGCCAGACTTAAGGGCCTAAATTATACTATTCCTGTTTACACCAAAGCCAAATTAACTAACAAAAGAACTGGTTTAGTCCGTGAAGAAGACGTCTTTTTACTCAATCTTCCCACCATGACTCCTGAAGCTACCTTTATTGTTAATGGTATTGAAAGGGGAGTCATCAATCAACTTGTCCGCTCTCCTGGTGTTTATTTCACCGGAGAAATCGATCCTGCCACCGGCAAAACTCTCTGTAATGCGGAGATTCGTCCCGTTCGTGGTTCTTGGTTGGAGTTCTTCATTGGAAAGAAAGATGTTATTTTTGCCCGTATTGATCGTAAAAAGAAAGTCCCTGCCACCATTGTTTTACGTGCCGCTTGCGGACTATTAGACAAACAATTGGTCGGTGAGTTCGGAGATTATATCAATGCTACTATTTCTGCCGATCCGACTAAAAGTCAGGAAGAGGCTTATCTTGAGTTTTATCGAAAACTTCGACCCGGTGAACCTGTTGTTCTTGAAAATGCTGAAAAATTCTTTAAAGATCGTTTCTTTGACCTTCATACCTATGAGTTAGGTCAGGTTGGTCGTTACAAAATTAACAAGAAATTCGGTTTTGATTTTTCTGATTCCAATAAAGAAAATTGGGTCATTAAAAAGGAAGATTTAATTTCCACTATTCGCCAATTAATCAAATTACAAAAAGGTGAACTAAAACATTTTGATGATATTGACTCCTTGGCCAATCGTCGTCTTAGACGTTGTGGTGAAATCGTCGCCCAGGTTGCTCTTCGTCCAGCTATGGCCCGTTTTGAGCGCATGGTCAAAGAGAGAATGAGTTTGCTTTCTACCAAAGAAAAACCAACTCCCTCTCAAATGATTAATCCCCAGCCCTTAATCTCTTCTTTAAATACTTTTTTCAGAAGCAATCAACTTTCCGCAATTTTGGATCAAACTAATCCTTTAGCTGAACTTGATTTGCTTCGCCGTGTTACCGTGGTTGGTGTTGGCGGTTTAACCCGAGAACGGGCTGCCTTCTCTATTCGTGACGTACATTCTTCTCAATATGGCCGTATTTGTACTGTTCGTTCCCCTGAGGGTCCAAACATTGGTTTGGTTAGCTACCTGGCTCTCTATGCCCAAGTAAATAAATATGGTTTTATCGAAGCTCCTTTTAGAAAAATCGTTAAAACTGGTAAAAAATATACTTTTTCCAATGACGTCATTTATATGGATGCCGAAGATGAATATAATCACCAAATTACCCATCTTGGTATCAAAATTGAAGATAATACCATTATTCAAAAATGGGTCCCCATCCGCTTTCAAGGTGAGTTTGCTGAAGGTCCCATCGATCAGGTTGAATTCATTGATATGGTTCCCAGCGAAATTGTTGGTGCCTCTGCTTCTTTGATTCCCTTTATAGATCACGACGATGCTACCCGTGCCCTCATGGGTTCTCACATGCAGACTCAAGCTGTACCTCTTATTCAACCGGAAGTACCAATTGTTGGTACTGGTATGGAATCTATCGTTGCTTCTGCCATGAATCGCTGTATTTTAGCCAAAACCAATGGAACTGTAACTTTTGTTGACGCCAACCAGGTAATTATCGACGATATGGTTTATCCCGTCAGTAAATTCGAAAGAACCTCCCCTTATGGTACCTGTTACAACCAGCGGGTTTTAGTTAATGTTGGCGACAAAGTTAAAAAGGGTGACGCAATAATTGACGGCCCCTCTACTTCCGAAGGTGAATTGTCCATCGGTCGTAATTTATTAGTCGCTTACGCTTCAATCGATGGTTTGGGTTACGAAGATTCTTTCTTAATCTCTGACCGTTTAGTTAAACAGGATGTTCTAACCAACATTCAAATTTTTGAATATAAGGCTGATGTTGTTGAAACCAAGCTTGGTACTGAAGAATTAACTAAAGATATTCCCAATGTTTCCGAAGCCGAATTGGCAAAATTAACCGATGATGGAATTGTTATGATTGGCGCCACCGTCGGCCCAAATGATATTCTGGTTGGTAAGGTTGAGCCCCGCGGCGAGAAAGAATTAAGTGCCGAAGAAAGACTGCTTCGTGCTATTTTTGGCGAAAAAGCCCGTGAAGTTAAAGATACTTCTCTTCGTGTTCCCAATGGTGAGGGTGGTGTCGTTATCAAGGTCGAGGTTTTAGGAAAAGAAGAGGGTGATGAACTTGACCCCGGTGTTAACCGTGTGGTTAAAGTTTATGTCGCTCAAATTCGTCGTATTCAGGAAGGTGACAAAATTGCCGGACGTCATGGAAATAAGGGTGTTATTTGTCGTATTATGCCCGAGTATGACATGCCTCATTTAGCCGATGGTACTCCTGTTGATTTAGTTATGTCTCCGCTTTCTGTTATTGCTCGTATGAATTTAGGCCAAGTCCTTGAAGTTACTTTAGGTTTAGCCGGCTACAGTCTTAATAAAAAGTATGCCGTTCCGGTTTTTGAAAAATATAGTGAAGATCAAATTGGTAAAGAATTAATTGCCGCTGGTCTGAATCCAACCGGAAAAACCAAACTCTATGATGGTCGTAGCGGTGATGCTTATGACCAGGAAGTAGTTGTTGGTGTTGGCTATATTTTGAAATTGGTTCACATGGTTGACGACAAGGTTCATGCCCGCTCTACTGGTCCTTATTCTCTGGTTACTCAACAGCCTCTTGGTGGAAAAGCCCGGATGGGTGGTCAGCGCCTTGGAGAAATGGAAGTATGGGCTCTTGAGGCCCATCAAGCCGCTCACATTTTGCAGGAAATGTTAACTATTAAATCTGATGATATTGAAGGCCGGACTCATGCCTTTCAGGCCATTATCAAAGGACAGCCCATCCCCGAACCGGCAATTCCTGAATCTTTTAAAGTTCTTACCAAAGAACTTGCAGGATTAGGTCTTGATATTTCTCCCGTTGGCATGAAAATTGTCGAGGAAGAAGTTGTTACTGAAACAAATGTTGAAGATTCAAAGGAGGAAAACTAATATGTTTAAATTCAAAAATATGCTTGACTTTACCGGCATCGAGATTAAGCTTGCTTCTCCGGAAGAAATCTTATCCTGGTCAACTGGTGAAGTTTTAAAACCTGAAACCATTAATTATCGTTCTTGGCGTCCGGAAAAAGACGGACTTTTTTGTGAAAAAATCTTTGGACCAAGTCGCGATTATGAATGTTATTGTGGTAAATACAAAAAAATCCGATTCAAGGGTGTTATTTGTGACAAATGTGGTGTTGAAGTTACTACTTCCAAAGTTCGTCGTGAACGCATGGGTCACATTGCCCTCGCCGCTCCTATTGCTCATTTGTGGTATTTAAGAAATACTCCATCTCCCTTAGGCGTCATTCTCGATGTTCCCCAAAAAGAATTAGAGGCCGTCGTTTACTTCACTAAATATTTAGTGACTGCTGTTGACAACGACAAGAGAAAGGAAGCTCTCAACAACTTATCCACTAATTCTGAAAATCGTCAAAAACAAATTGATGTCGATTCTGCCGCAGCTATTGAGAAATATAAAACTCAAACAGCCAAAGAAAAGAAAGACTTAGACAATAAAATTAAAAATAAAGACCAACTTTTGATTGCCAAAGAAGAACGTGATGTTCGTCTTAAACAGGATATTCAAAAAGTTGAAAACAAAGCTTCATCCGAAAAAAATCGCATCGAGTCATTGATAAAATTTTTAGAAGATAAAATCAAAAGCATGGAAGTTCTTTCCGTCCTTACTGACGAAGAAGAATTTTATCTTGCCCAGTTCAAGGCCGATATTTTCTATCAGGCCCAGATGGGTGCCGAAGCTTTATTAAAAGTATTAAAAGAGATTGATCTTCCGGAAACTGTCAAAAATCTAAAGAAAGAATTAGCTAAAACCAGCTCAAAACTTAAAAAGAAAAAGATCATGTACAAGATCAGGATCCTAAACGGCATGATTGAAAATAATATCAATCCCGCCTGGATGATCATGCAATTTGTACCGGTTATTCCACCTGATTTACGTCCCATGGTCCAGCTTACCGGTGGTCGTTTTGCTACCTCTGATTTAAATGACCTTTACCGTCGTTTAATTAACCGAAATAATCGTCTCAAAAAACTTATTAAATTAGGTGCTCCGGAAATTATTTTACGCAATGAAAAACGCATGCTCCAAGAGTCCGTCGATATTCTTATCGATGCTCAAAAATCTTCCAAAAACAAGCGCAAAAGCAGTAAACGTTTACCCCGCTCACTATCAGACCTACTTCGGGGTAAAAAAGGTCGTTTCCGTAGAAATCTTTTGGGAAAACGTGTCGATTATTCCAGCCGTTCCGTTATCGTTGTTGGTCCGGAATTAAAACTAAATCAGGTCGGTCTTCCCAAAGAAATCGCCCTGGAAATGTATCGACCCTTTGTTTTGAAAGAATTAATGGACAGTGGTCTTGCAGCCAACATTAAATCAGCCAAAAACTTAATCGACCATCGGGTCAATGAGGTTTATGACATTTTGGAAAAAGTTACCAAAAGCACTTATGTTCTTTTGAATCGTGCTCCTACTCTCCATAAACTTTCTATCCAGGCCTTTAAGCCGGTTTTAACCGATGGATTGGCCATTAGACTTCACCCTTGTGTTTGTAAAGGCTTTAACGCTGATTTTGACGGAGACCAAATGGGGGTTCATTTACCTCTTTCGGCCGCCGCCCAAAAAGAAGCTAAAAAATTAATGTTGCCTTCGAGGAATCTTCTCAAGCCCTCAGATGGAGCTCCGGTTTCCATTCCTTCTCAGGAAATGGCTGTAGGCTGTTATTACATTACTTCTGTCGCTTCTGCTGATATCGCCAAAGAAACCCAAGAGGGTTATAAGGGATTATCTGTCATGGGTGATAAAGAGGAATTAACTTTAGCCTATCAATCAGGAAAAGTTGCTTTACGTGAATTAGTTGCCGTTAGAATCAATGGTCAGCTTGTTAAAACCACCTACGGTCGCGTTTGGTTTAATTCTATTCTTCCCAAAGAATTCGAATTTATAAATGCTCCCATGGCTGGTTCCAAGGCCTTAAATGACCTGATCGTTAAGTCAATTGAAATTTCTGGACGCTTAAAAACTGTCAAATTAATTGACTCACTCAAGGATATCGGTTTTGCCGGCTTTACTCTCTCTGGACTTTCCCTGTCCATGCCGGATATGGGTTATCTTTCAGAAAAAGATTCCATTATCGCTGGGGCCGATAAGCGCGTTGTCGAAATTGAAGATAATTTCAAAATGGGTCTTATCAGTAACGATGAGAAAAAACGTCTTAGTCAAAGCGTTTGGATGGAAATTACCGAATCTATTGCTGAAAAAACTTGGGACACTCTGGATATCGACTCTCCTATCCGTATCGTTTCTGCCGCTGGTATCAAACGTGCCTCCAAAGATCAGATCAAACAGCTTTCAGGTATGCGTGGACTTATGGTTGATCCTACTGGTAAAATTGTTCAGTTACCTACCAAAAGCAATTTCCGTGAAGGCCTCTCTGTTTTTGAGTACATTACCGGTGCTCGAGGTACCCGCAAGGGTTTATCTGACACCGCTCTTCGTACTGCCGACGCTGGTTACTTAACCCGTCGTTTGGTTGATACTTCTCATGTTGCTATCACCCGCGAAGATGATTGTGGTACCACTCGTTTTTGGACTATTGATAGAAACGAAAAAGGCCGAGAAAAATTCTTTAGTCGTCGTCTTTTGGGTCGGGTATTGGCCAACGATGTCATTGATCCAAAAAACAAGAAAATTATCGCTAAAAAAGGTATTTTAGTTGACAATCATATTCAGGCATTAATTGAAGAAAGCGAGGTCAAAATTGTTGACGTTCGTTCTGCTTTGACCTGTAAATCAAAAATCGGTCTCTGTCGTAAGTGTTACGGCTGGGATCTTTCAACCCGAGAGATGGTTGGTTTCGGAGTTCCCGTTGGTGTCATCGCCGCCCAATCAGTTGGTGAACCAGGAACTCAGTTAACTCTTAGAACAAAACACACTGGTGGTGTTCTTGGTGTTGATGTTACTCAAGGTTTACCCCGTATTCAGGAACTTTTTGAAGTCAGAATGCCGAAATTACCTTCACCTTTAGCCGAAATTAACGGTAAGATTAAGGTCAAAGAGAATATCGACGGCTACGAACTAAAATTAACCGGTAAAGACAAAAATAATGTGGCTAAAACCATTAATTATCTGCTTCCCAGTAATGTTACCTTGTTAGTTGCTGATGGTGACTTAGTCGGACAGGGGACCCAGCTTTGCTCCGGTCCAATAGATGTTCGCGAAATTCTGGAAGTTTCCGGATTAGAGGCCGCCCAGCGCTATCTTATTAATTCCATTCAGGGAGTTTATGAGTCTCAGGGTATTGGTATTCACGATAAACACATCGAAGTTATTGTTCGCGAAATGAGCGACAAACTTAAAATCGAAGACCCCGGTGACACCAATTTCCTTTATGGACAAATTGTTACTCGCCCTGTTTATGAAGCAGAAAACAATAAAGTAAAAGAAAACAGTAAAGATGGAAAACCCTCCAAGGGCCACAAAGTCCTTCTGGGTTTGATTCAATCTTCCTTAACTACTGGTTCTTGGCTTTCTGCCGCTTCCTTCCAACAAACTACCGGAGTTTTGACCGAAGCATCCTTGTTAGCTGAAGTCGATCACTTGATAGGTCTAAAGGAAAATGTTATTATCGGACGTCTGATTCCTGTTGGAAAGGATCAGGAAATTAAATAATTATGCCAACTCTAAATCAATTAATCGGAAAATGTCGAAAAGTTCGACGCCTGAAATTAAGAACCGGCGCCCTTCGGGACAATTTTAACAGTATTAAAAGTACCAGTGTCGACAGTTACAATCCCCAGAAAAAAGGTGTTGTTACCGTCGTTAAAACCATGACTCCGAAAAAACCTCATTCTGCTCTTCGGAAAGTTGCCAGAATCAGGTTGAGTAATCGGGCTACAGTTACTGCTTATATTCCCGGTGTCGGTCACAATTTAGCTGAACACGGCATTGTCTCTATTCGTGGCGGTCGTGTTCGGGATCTTCCCGGTGTTCGTTATCATGTTATTCGCGGTAAATACGACGCTGGTGCTGTTGTCGGTCGTCAACAATCCCGCAGTAAGTACGGTGCAAAACGTACCGTTAAAACTTCAGCCTAAAAATATATGTCAAGAAAAGGTCAAACAAAAATCAGAGAAGTTCTCCCCGATACTGAATACAAAAGTATCGTTATTACCAAGCTCATCAACCGAGTTATGTATGCCGGCAACAAAAATGCCGCCCAAAAACAGGTCTACGAAGCTTTGAAACTTTTCCAAAAAGAAAGTAAAAGTGAAGATATTGTTACCACCTTGGAACAAGCTCTCGATAACATCAAACCCAAAGTTGAGGTTCGTCCTCGTCGTATTGGTGGTGCTGTCTATCAAGTACCTACTCCTGTCCGAGGTAGTCGTCAATATTCACTGGCCATTCGCTGGTTGGTAACCTCTGCTCGCAAAAGACCAAATAAGCAATATCATTCTTTTGCCCTAAAATTAGCGGCTGAGCTTTTGGCTACCCTCAACAATGAAGGTTCTTCCATTGCTAAACGCCAAGAAATTGAAAGAATGGCCGAGGCCAATAAAGCTTTCGCTCACTTGCGTTGGTAAGTTATCCTTATTCAAAATCGTAAACCCCGCTTCGGCGGGGTTTTTGTTATTGGTCCAATATGTTAAGATATTTTAATGTCATTCTTTTCAAAACCTAAAGTTGTGCTTTGGCCCAAAGATGATAGCCTGGAAATTTATTTAGATCAAAGCGACAATAACACCTTTTCCTTCGAGATTGATTTGTGGAAAGAGCAAGACGAAGAGAGTCTGCGTAATTTGGCTTCTTTTTTTCATCAAAATAAAATTTCCGAAGTCAATGTTCTTTTAAACGACTCCTATGTTATTACTAAAACCTTTGTTTACGATTCAGTTGTTACCAAGCTTGATCCGGGTGAAGTTATTACTTTAGCCAAAGATTCCACTGATTTCAAAATATCTCCCGAATCAGTAACTTTCGATTTGGAGGCCGACAATGAACGAACTTTAGTTCGAACCCGTATTTTTAATCAGGAAAAATTTCAGGTTTTAACCACCAATCTTCAAAAACTTAACCTTAAAGTATTAGATTATGAGACGGTTTCCTCTGCTGTTGCTAAACTATATTCCGCTTTTGATAATGGTCAATATTTTTTCTTTTATCCCGTCAATAGTCATGATTATGTGGCCATTCTCGCAAATCAAGGCCATGTCTATTTAACTTCAGTCATTAAAAAAGCTCTACCCGAACTTAAAAAACTTTTAAATTACGCTCAAGCTTATTTTGCCAATAAAGAACCAGTTCAATATTTACCGGACGTAAATTACAACGAATCAGAAATCTGTCAGCGTTTTAACAAAGCCTCAAATTTACCCCTACCGGTCCTTTCTTTCTTCGTTGGCAGCGCCAAGCCACTTACTGCTATAATAAAGACAAGCCCTATTTCAAAACCTGCCTCAAATATTATCGATTCAAATTCTCAATCACCTATGGAAAACAATAAAAAAAGTCTTCTACCAATTATCGCCGTTTTTATAATCACGGCTATTGTTGCCTCAATTATTGTCTGGTTTATTCTTAATCAGAATAAAAATACTGATATCAATTCTCCCGGCGGTGAGAATAAAACCGAAGAAATCTCGGCTACTCCGGTGACCGAAGCTCCCACTCCCACTCCGATTGAAATTAGCAAAGATATAAAAATTCAAGTCTTAAATGCCACTGACATCAATGGTCAGGCGGCCACCCTCAAAGCGGAGCTGGTCAAACTTGGTTTTACCAGTGTTGCCACCGGAAACAGTAAAGAATCTGCCACTAAAAACGAAATTCAGATTAAGAAAACCCTCGCTCCCGACTATTTCTTACAAAACCTGACTGAATTTGCTTCCGCCACTACCTCAGAACTGGTCAGCACCTCAACTTACGATGTTGTCTTCATTATTGGGGTTGATTTAAAAACCGGTTCCTCAGTCAGTTCTCCCTCGGCTTCTCCTACTCTTATTCCTTAATCATAAAAAACTATGAAAATTCTTGTCACCGGTGGTTGTGGTTTTATTGGCAGTAATTTTATTCATTATTGGTTTTCTCGTCATCCTTCTGACATTATTGTCAACTTGGACAAATTAACTTATGCCGCTAATCCTGAATCTCTGCGTGATCTTGACAATAATCCTCAGTACCAATTCATAAAAGGAGATATTTGCGATGAGGCCCTTGTCGATAAAATTCTCTCAGACGGCATTGAATTAATAATTCATTTTGCCGCCGAATCTCATGTTGATCGTTCCATTGACGATCCTCTGCTTTTTGTCAAAACTAATGTTTTGGGTACCTATACCCTTCTAAATTCAGCCAAAAAACATGGTGACCTTCGTTTTCACCATGTTTCTACCGACGAGGTCTTTGGCGCCCTTCCTCTTGATACTGATGAAAAATTCACCGAGGACACTCATTACGATCCCCGCAGTCCCTATTCTGCTTCCAAAGCTTCTTCAGACCACTTTGTCCGTTCTTTTTTTCACACCTTCAATCTTCCGGTTACTCTGAGTAATTGTTCCAACAACTACGGCGCTTTTCAGTCCCCAGAAAAATTTATTCCCAGAATGATTACCAACCTAATGGATGGTAAAAAAATTCCCGTCTACGGTGATGGTCTCTATGTCCGTGACTGGCTTTTTGTTGAAGATCATTGTTCCGCCATCGAAGCTATCATTTTAAAAGGTAAAATAGGCGATTCTTATAACATCGGTGGCTTAGTTAAAGACTATTCCAATCTCGAAGTGGCCAAAACCATTCTCTCCATTATGGGTAAAACAGAATCTGATTTAGAATTTGTGGCCGATCGTCCTGGCCATGATCGTCGTTATGCTGTTTCTTGGGAAAAAATACATCGTGAATTAAATTGGTCCCCCAGTCTCAGTTTTGAAGAGGGAATCAAAAAAACTGTTGCTTGGTACCAAGAAAATGAGGCTTGGTGGCGTGAAGCTAAAACCGAAGCCGAAGCTTTTTACCAGCGCTTAAATGCCACCAGAAGTAAGTAGTCTTTGTTATACTAGTTCATATGATGAAATTTACCCCACTCTCTATTCCTGGTCTGGTTTTAATTGAACCTCAGGTCTTTGGTGACAACCGAGGTTTTTTTATGGAAACTTACAATAAAAAGGAATTTACCGACAATGGTATTACCGTCGATTTTGTTCAGGACAACCACTCCCGCTCAGCTCAGGGGGTTCTCCGTGGTCTTCATTTTCAAAAACCTCCTTTTGCTCAAGCTAAACTGGTTCGAGTAACGAACGGTGAAGTGTTAGATGTTGCTGTTGATCTTCGTCCTGATTCTCCCACCTTTGGTAAATATGATACGGCCCATCTTACAGCAGAAAACAAAAATATGTTTTTTATTCCTGCCGGTTTTGCTCACGGATTTTACACTCTCTCGGAAACTGCCGATTTTCAATACAAATGTAGTAATTTCTACAACAAAGAGTCCGAGGGCGGAATAATCTGGAACGACCCCGATATTAATGTTGCCTGGTTGGCCGCCAATCCATTGCTTGCGGAAAAAGATAAAATTTGGCCCAAACTCAAAGACATTGAAGCCGAACTCAAAACCCTTAAGTGGTAATTTAGAAATTAATATTTTATATAACAAAAATGAAAATTATTGGCACCGGTTTAACAGGCTTAGTTGGTTCAAGAATTACTGAATTAAATCCTGATATTGAATTTGTAAATATTTCTATCGAAACCGGAATTAGTATTTTGGATCCAATCTCTTTGGAAAAAGTTTTTACCGACAATCCTGATGCGCAGGCAGTACTACACCTTGCCGCTTTTACTGACACCAATGCCGCTTGGGATCAAAAAGGGGATAAGACCGGTCTTTGTTATCAGCTAAATGTCAACGGGACTCAAAATATCGTTAACATGTGCAAAAAATATAACAAATATTTAATTCATATCTCCACGGATTACGTTTTTAACGGTCAAAAAGATACCCCTTACATTGAAGAAGATGCCGTTTCTGCGGTCGAATGGTATGGTGAAACTAAAGCTATGGCCGAAAAAGTAGTTACCGATTCTTTTATCCCAGCCTCAATCGTTCGCTTGGCTTTTCCTTATCGGGCCAAATATGAAACAAAAATTGATATTATCCGTAAAATCAAATTTAAAATCGAGAATGGTGATACTCTCAATCTCTTCGACGATCAAATTACTACCCCCACTTTTGTTGATGATATTGCCAATGGCCTAAAAATATTCTTCGATAAAAAACCCACCGGTATTTACCACCTCGTTGGTTCTTCTTCTCAATCGCCTTATCAAATGGCGATGACCGTCGCCGAAGTTTTTGCTTTAGATACTTCTAAGATTATCGCTACCAAGCTCAGTGATTATTTAAAAACAGAAAATGCCCGCCCTTTCGCCAAAAACGCCGCTTTGAGTAATGAAAAAGTTAAAACACTCGGTATCCAAATGAAAACTCTGCGTGAAGGCTTGGAAGAAGTCAAAAAACAAATAAATCAATAAACTTATTTCCCATATTACCCAGTAAATATATTGATATCCTATAGATTATAGGATATAATTACCGTGCTTGTTTTAGCGTCGTTTCTCATCCCCTACATAAGGAGAGCTTGATGAACGATAATCGCACTTTAACAATCCAAAACGGGTCTACCGTAAATATCAGCTTTAAAACTGATCCCGTTAACGATTGGCAGCTAACGCTGCAAAACATTCGGGAAGAAGATGGCGAAATTTTCGCTGATAATTTTCTTCTGGCTCGAAAAAACGGTAAGCACTTTTTTGCCAAACTTATCAAAACTCTGGGTATAAATACCGATGGATCAGAATTTCCATATTGGCTCCCCAGAATTTTTGATATTGGTAACGGTTACAAATGTGGTGACGTTGTAATTCAGTTTCGCAAGCACCCCCAGTCAAAACGCTGGATGGTAGATATTGAATTAGAATACGGCAGTAAGTCACCCGATTCCCTGGAAAAGGTTTTTCGAATCAGTCGCTCTTCGCTTGATAATGTCAAGCAGGCCGTAAAGAAATCCGTCAAGGAAACAGGGCAAGATTGGACCAATACTCAACGTATTGGTGGAGACAAAGTCTCTATGCATTGCGTTGATGCTGGTTGGTCACCGCAGCTGTTTACCCAGGGTAAGGTGATGGATGTTTTCGACTTCGTCGCTAATTCCCATGATGGACCAGGGAAGACAGCCTTAGTTGAAGCACTTCAACACCTACCCACCCCCATCGCCAAGCAGGTTGCGATGTGTATTATTATTCCTCCAACCGGGGAATAAACCAACTAGCGTGATGCTAGAACAAGCACGCCGACACCAAAAGCAAAAGATTGAAAGCTAATCTTTCTGCGTTCGGTTGAAGCACAATTTTTTAGGCGTGCCCTCTTTCTTGATTTCAGACTTTGGTCTGTTTAAAAAATCAGGAAAGGGGGCATAGTTATTTATATTCTTTTTCCCACCCCTTCTCCCTCTCTCACAGCGTAATTTATACCTCTATCTTCCGGATAAATTTGTGCAAAATTAGCGTGAATTGTTTTTTTATCATTTAAATTTTCTATTCTCTTTCGATAATTTCTTGTCACTATATGTTGAGCATGTTTAAATTTAAAAACATGCTTTTCCTCAATTTCCTTTTTGTTAAATTCCGGAAAAATCTTTTTTAAATAATCGAAGAAATCTTTTTCAATTAAGCTGTCTTTGCAAGTAAAATACTTGTGATTTTGGGGTAAATAAGTTCCGAGGTAATAAATATTTTTTCCACTATAGTTCTTGTTTCCCATCAAGTTTGTATGCTGAATAAATGCCAGGAAAGGGGAGTCGGTATTATTGATATTGTGCCAATAATATTTACTTAAATTCTGTTCTGAAGAAAAAACCACTGTCACCGCCCCTAAATAATCGACATTCTCAAGCGGTGCTGAACTTATTATTTTATCGTATTTATCCGCTAATTCGTTAATATCAGCGATGGTGTTTAATTTAATTTCTCCACCCAATTTTTTGATTCGATTTGTCAACTCATTAATAATCAATTGAAATCCAGCTTCCATGTAACCCAAATATTCTTTGCCTTTTTCGCTTGAATTTCCTCGGGTATGAATTCTGGCCCACATCCAGGCCATTGAAATATCTTGATATCCGTTGCTAAATTTTCCCTTCAAAAGCGGCTCCCAAACTACTTTATACGCCCTATCTCCACACCATTTTTTCATCCACTCATATGCCAAAACATTCTCAAATTTTTGCCAATTATTTTCTTTTTCTAAATATATTTTTACCAACCCCAGTCTTAATTTATCAATTAAATTCAATGGTTTAAATTTCAACAAATCCATCACTCCGGCAAAAGGATAAATTGTCCCGTCGTAATATAATGCCGTTTTACTCTCATGCCACTTTAATTTTTCTGATAACCCCAACTCTTCAACTAAAGAAATAATTTCTTTATCGGTTTTAAAAATGTGGTGATAAGCTTTTTCCAGGTTTGTTCCATTAATCTTAAATCCTCCCAACAATCCCCCTAAATCTCCACTTTTTTCAAATATAGTTACCCTGCATCCCTTTTGCAGTAATCTATATCCTGCCACTAAACCGGTAAGGCCCCCACCAATAATTGCTATCCTTTTACTCATCTACAAATTATATCAATCAAATTTAAAATGAATGTTAGAATTTTGATATGAAGAATAATAAAAAAGAATACTGTCGTCGGGATAAACTAGCCATCAGTAGAACCCACCTTGCCAATGAACGCACCCTCTTATCTTATTGGCGCACCGCCCTTGCCTTTCTGATTTTAGGTGCCTATTTAATTAGGCAAACCTCAGCAAGTGAATTCCTCATTCCTGCTATTATGGCTATTTCATTTGGCGCCGCCCTTTTTATTTTTGGAACTATCAAGTTTTACCAATTTAAAAAAGTAGTTAACAGTCAATAATATCTGTAGTATAATATATCCAACTATGTCATTTCCGAACTATGAAATTGAATCGATTGTCCCCAATGCAAAATATGGAAGTTCGTCATACGACGAAACAGAATTGCTAATAGAAAATGGTAAGAAAAAAGACGCCAGAGTTTTGGCCTACAATGACAATCCACATACTCGAGTTTGTCTGAGTGGTGTCGACGGCGTGTCTGTTATACCCGCGGAAGTGATAGCTTCCAGAACCAAGAACAGCATGTTGCTTATCAAACCCGGTAGCACCGCAAACATTAGTTTTGTCACCAGCGAAACCAGAGTTAGGCATGAACTTGTTATTGTAACCAGACCTCTTTCCTGAGAATACAAATTTGTTATTTTCGTGTTATCATAATCCATCCAAAAGCGGGTATTCTATGCCCGTTTTTATTATATTTATTTTTTATAAAAATATTTTTCAATTCAAAATTGACTAATTAAAACTGAAATGGCCGACGCAATTCAAGTCACAAAAAATCGGATAGTAAACATGGACAAAGTCCGTAATATTGGTATTATTGCTCATATTGATGGTGGAAAAACCACCACCACCGAACGTCTTCTTTTCTATACCGGAAAGATTCACAAAATTGGTTCCGTTGATGAAGGTACTACTACAACCGACAGCATGGTCCAGGAAAAAGAAAGGGGAATTACTATTCAATCAGCCTGTATTACCACTTTTTTCAAAAGCTATCGTATCAATATTATCGATACTCCGGGGCACGTTGATTTTACTGCCGAAGTTGAACGCTCCCTTCGTGTTCTTGACGGTGCCATCATGATTTTTGACGGTAACGCCGGTGTTCAGGCTCAATCTGAAACTGTCTGGCGTCAAGCTGACAAATATCAGGTACCCCGACTTGCCTTTGTAAACAAAATGGATAAAGTTGGTGCCTCTTTTCAGGGTACTCTCGATTCCATCAATCAAAAACTCCGCTGTCCCATTGTTCCGGTGGTGCTTCCTATTGGTGAAGAACACGCCTTCATGGGTGTTATCGATCTTATGGAAATGAAGATGATTGTCTATGATAAAGACGAAGAAGGGATGGAATTTACCACTAAGGATGTTACTCCTGAATATCTAGATGCCGCCACCAAGGCCCGGGCCACCATGGTTGAAAAAATTGCCGGTGAAGATGAAACCTTGATGGAAAAATTCTTAAATGACCAAGATATTTCCGTTCCTGAGTTGAAAGCTGTCCTCCGTAAAGCCACTATTGATCGAAGATTATTTCCGGTTTTTTGTGGTGCCGCCTGGAGAAATAAAGGTATCCATCCTATTCTTGACGCCATTGTTGATTATTTACCCTCTCCTATCGACCTTCCTCCTACTGAAGGTTTTGATGTTGTCTCAAACGAAAAATTATATCGTAAACCTGAGAATAGCGAACCCTTCTCCGGACTTTTATTTAAAGTTCAGTCTGATCCTCATGTCGGCACTTTGTCTTATGTTCGTATCTATTCCGGCACCGTTAAAACCGGTCAGGAAGTTTACAATGCCACTAAACAAAAGAGCGAAAGAATTGGTCGTTTATTGTTAATGCATGCCGACAAGCGTGAAGGTATCGAAGAAGGTTATGCTGGAGAAATTATTGCCTGTATCGGTTTAAAAGAATCCATTACCGGTGATTCTCTTTGTGATAAAAACCACCCCATTTCTTTGTCTCCAATTCAATTTTCTGAGCCGGTTATTTCTTTGAGTATCGAGCCGGAAACTGCCGATGATCAGGAAAAAATGGGTGCCGCCCTTAACCGTTTAACCTCGGAAGATCCTACCTTTAGAGTTTCTTATAACCACGAAACCGGTCAAACCATTATTGCGGGCATGGGTGAACTCTATTTGGAAATTATTGTCGATCGTCTTAAGCGTGAATTTGGAGTCGCTGTCAAAACCGGTGCTCCTCAGGTTGCTTACCGGGAAACTATTTCCGCTCCCGCCGATGGTGAGGGAAAATATATCCATCAATCCGGCGGTCACGGCCAATATGGTCACTGTAAAGTTCGCGTCGAACCTAAAAACCGCGGCGAGGGTATTGAATTTGTCAATGCTATCAAGGGCGGTGTTATTCCTGCCAATTTTGTTCCCGCTATTGAAAAAGGCGTTCGCGAAACTTTAGCCAAAGGTATTATTGCCGGCTATCCATGTACTGATATCAAAATTTCTGTTTATGACGGTTCTTACCACGAAGTTGACTCTTCCGAAGCCGCCTTTAAACTAGCCGGTTCTTATGCAATCAAGGACGCTTTTGGACTTGCTAGACCCCTTATCCTCGAACCTATCATGAAATTTGAAGTCGCTACCCCTTCTGAGTTCTTGGGCACCGTTATTGGCGATCTTTCCTCTCGTCGTGGCCAAATTGCCGGTACTACTGATGCTTTTGGTTTCAGCACCATCGATGCTACTATTCCTCTCGAAGCTGTCCGTGGTTACGCTACTGTCATCCGTTCTTTGACCCAGGGCCGTGGTTCCTTTTATATGGAGCCCAGTCACTACGACCCGGTCCCTCGCGAGATTCAGGAAAGACTAACTATCAAGACAACTGATAAAAAAGAATAATGTCTTCCTTTTTTGATAAAAACTTCAACCCCGCTACGGCGGGGTTTATGTTTGGCTATTTTTGTGCTATTATCGGATGAATCATCGAATAATGTTTTAGTCCTGTTTTCAGGCTTCATTTCCGTCTTGCGAAGCTGGTGTCTTACTGATACAATTCTAAAGCGTTTTTCGTTACAATTAATTGTTATTAATTTTCCGCTTAAGCGGATTTTTTAAAAAAAACAAATATGGCAGACGTCTATAAAAGAAACAAACCCCATGTTAATGTTGGTACCATCGGTCACGTTGACCATGGTAAGACTACCTTAACTGCGGCTATTACAAAAATTCAAGGCAACGCAAAATCCTATGCCGATATCGCCAAGGGCGGTACCGTTCGCGATGCCAACAAAATCGTTACTATTGCTATCTCTCATGTTGAATACGAGTCTGAGACTCGTCATTACGCTCACATTGACTGTCCAGGACATGCTGACTATGTCAAAAACATGATCACTGGTGCTGCTCAAATGGACGGCGCTATTTTAGTCGTTTCTGCTCCTGACGGCCCAATGCCTCAAACCCGTGAACACGTTTTGTTAGCTCGACAAGTTAACGTTCCTTCTCTGGTCGTCTTTTTAAACAAAGTCGATCTTGTTACTGATCCTGAATTTTTAGATCTGGTGGAAATGGAAATCCGTGACTTATTAACTAAATATGGTTATCCCGGTGAAACCACTCCTATCGTTCGTGGATCTGCTCTCAAAGCCCTCAACGGTGAAGCTGATGGTATTGAATCTATCAAAAAATTGATGGAAGCTCTCGACTCTTTCATTCCCGAACCTGCTCGTGAACTTGACAAGCCTTTCTTGATGCCAATTGAAGACGTTTTCTCTATTAAGGGTCGCGGCACTGTCGCTACCGGTAGAATCGAACGTGGTATTGTCAAAATCAACGACGAAGTTGAAGTTGTTGGTCTTCGCGACACCAAAAAAGTCGTTGTCACAGGCGTGGAAATGTTCCACAAACAACTTGATCAAGGTCAAGCCGGTGATAATGTTGGACTCCTTCTCCGAGGTGTGGAAAAAGACGATATCGAACGCGGTCAGGTTTTGGCCAAAGTTGGTACCATTACTCCTCATACCGAATTCAAGGCCCAAGTTCTTTTACTTAAAAAAGAAGAAGGTGGTCGTCACACTCCTATTTTCGCTGGTTACCGACCTCAGGTCTTTATCAGAACCACTGACGTTACCGGTGAAGTTACTCTTCCCGAAGGTGTCGAAATGGTTATGCCAGGCGACAATGCCGATGTTACCGTTAAATTAATTAAAGCAGTTGCCATGGAAAATGGTTTCCGTTTCGCTATTCGCGAAGGCGGTCTGACTGTTGGTGCTGGTGCTATCACCGAAATCATTAAATAAAAATGAAAGGCAATCGTATTCGGATTAGACTTAAATCTTTTGACCACCGCCTCATCGACGAGGCGGCGGTCAAGATTGTGGAAGCCGCAGTTACTGCCGGTGCCACTGTCCAAGGTCCGATCCCTTTACCTACCTCTCGCAAACTCATTACAGTTTTAACTAGTCCTCATACCGACAAGAACGCTCGTGATCATTACGAAGTATTGACCCATAAACGTTTAATCGATATCTTCAGCACTAATCTTCGTACCGTCGATAGCCTCCAGCATCTCGACTTGCCTTCCGGAGTTGAAGTTGAAGTGAAGATGTAATTACCACTATGATTTCCGGATTTCTTACTCAAAAAAAATACATGACCAGCATCTTTAGTGATGATGGCAAAAGGGTCTCAGTTACTGTTCTAGAAGCGAAACCTTTGACCGTTAATCGACTTCGTACCAAGGAAAAAGATGGCTATGAAGCAGTTCAATTAAAATCTCATAAAAATAAACTTATTGAATTTCAATCAACAGCTGAATCTATGCCCGAACTTAAGGCAGAAGTCACAGCCGATTTGATATTTGCTCCTGGCGATTCCGTGTCTGCAACCAGTAAAAGTAAGGGTCGTGGTTTTGCCGGTGTTATCAAACGCTGGGGTTTCCACCGCCAACCGGTTTCCGGCGGTGCCTCCGATCGTGTTCGTGCCCCTGGTTCAATTGGTGCTCAAACTCCTGGCAAGGTTATTCGTGGTAAAAAGATGCCTGGGCATTTCGGTAATGCAACTGCTACCGTTACTCATTTGAAAATCGTCAAATTCGACAAAGAGCAATCTTTGCTTTACGTTGCTGGCGGTGTTCCAGGTCATGTCAATTCCTGGGTGGTTATTACCAAAAAATAATATGAATGCCAGTCTCTATAACATCCAAGCTGAAAAAATCAAAGATATTACCTTAGATAAGAATATATTTGAATATAAAATTAACGAAAAATTAATTGCTCAAGCAGTTAAAATTTACCTTCATAATCAACGGGCCGCCCATGCTATTGCAAAGCACCGTGGCGAAGTTGCCGGTACTACCAAGAAAATGTATGCCCAAAAAGGAACCGGAAATGCCCGTCATTCTACCGCCAAGGCCCCTCAATTTGTTGGTGGTGGTTCGGCTCATGGTCCCCGCGGCGATCAAAAAACTCCACAACATTTTTCTCAAAAATTGCGTCAATCTGCTCTCAAATCGGTTCTCTCAAAATTTGCTTTAAATAAATCAATTTTAATCATCGATAAACTTTCCACCATTGAACCAAAAACCAAAGCCGCGTGGGTATTTGTCGACAAATTAGAAAAACAAAACGAATCGTTGGCAAAAAGCCGTAAAATTGGTATCATAACCAGTCGTAGCTTTGACAGCGTCAAACGTGCTTTCGGGAACATTCCTGGAATCAACATTCTTTCAGTTAAATCACTTAATACTTATGATTTATCAAAACAGAATTATTTAATGTTTACCGCCGCCGCTCTCAAAGAATTGTCAATATAAACATATGATTATTAAAAGACCTTTAGTCACTGAAAAAGCCATTGCCGCCCAAGCTGTTGGAAAATACGGCTTTGTTGTCGATGCTAAAGCCACCAAAGGTCAAGTTGCCACTGAGTTCCAAACTCTTTTTGGCATTAAACCCCTAAAGGTTAATCTTCTTATTATTAAAGGCAAGGTTAAGTCTAATTGGAAAACTCGTACTCCCATTATTCGTCCAAATTTTAAAAAGGCTTATATTACTCTCAAAAAAGATCAAAAAATTGATATTTTAACCTTAAAAAATGAAAAATAAATTATTAACCATCAAGAAAAAACACAGCGGTCGTGACTCTCAGGGCCATGTCTCTGTCCGTCATCGTGGTGGTGAACACAAGCGCTTTCTCCGTCTTATTGACTGGAAAAGAAACAAGCTTGATGTTAAGGCTAAAGTTATTGCCATTGAATATGATCCCGGTCGTACCGCCAACGTCGCTCTTCTTTCTTACGAAGATGGTTCCAAGGCCTATATTTTAGCCACCGTTAATCTAAAAGTTAATGATGTTTTGGTCTACTCCGAATCTGCTCCCATCCAAGAAGGCAACAAATTACCTCTAAAAAATATTCCGGTTGGTACGGCTCTTCATTGCTTAGAGTTTCAGCCCGGAAAAGGCGCTCAAATTGTTAAATCTGCCGGTTCTGCGGCTTTTATTCAGTCAATTGATGGAGAAAAAGTTACTATCAAGCTTCCTTCAAGTGAACTTCGACTCTTCCCTGGAACCGCTTGTGCCACCATTGGCCAAGTTGGCAACGCTGATCACTCTAACCAAAAATTAGTTAAAGCCGGTGATTCCCGACATCGTGGTATTCGACCCAGTGTTCGTGGTGTTGCCCAAAATCCTCACTCCCATCCCCATGGAGGCGGTGAAGGTCGATCCAGTATTGGTATGAACCCAAAAACTCCTTGGGGTAAGCCAGCTATGGGTAAGAAAACTCGAAAACATAAAAAATTCTCCAATAAATTAATCATTAAGCATCGCTCTAAATAATATGGCAAGAAGTTCCAAGAAAGGTCCATACATTGACGCCAAGTTGGTCAAAAAAACTGCCGCTAATACGGACGGATCTTCGATTAAAACCTATGCCCGAAGTAGCCAAATTTCTCCTGATTTCGTCGGTCATCACTATTCAGTTCACAATGGTCACAAATTTATTGAAGTTTATGTCACCGAAGACATGGTTGGTCACCGATTAGGTGAGTTTGCCCTTACCAGAACCTTTAAGGGTCACGGTCGTGTGGTTAAGAGAGTTATTGAAAAGACCTAAAAATATGGCAAAAGAAATTACTAAAAAAACTATTACCAAAAAGACAACTGTCAAAAAAGAAGTTGATAAAAAAACAAACACCACTCCTGTTGTGGCCGCTCCTGAGTTTAAGTTATCGGTATATACCGATAAAAATATTAAAATTTCTCCCCGTAAGTTACGTCTTTTGGCTTCTTCTATCAAAAAACTAAAACCTCTGGATGCTTCTATTAAATTATCTCTTACTAACACCAAGGCCGCCCGTATTTTAACTTCAGCCCTTAAAACTGTTGTATCTACAGCCAAAAACAACTATAATCTCCTACCTGAAAGCCTAATCTTCGATTCTATTCAAGTCGACGAAGGTCCAAAAATTAAGCGCATGGATAAATCTCATGGTTCCCACTTTTCCCGCGGAATCATTACAAAACGCCACAGTCGTTTAATTATAATTGTTAAAGGTCAGGTCAAATAATCTATGGGTCAAAAAATTAATCCAATTTCATTTAGGCTTAAAACCCACCCCAATTCTCCCGAGTGGATGTCTTCTTGGTTTGCCTCAAAGGGTCGATATAAAGAATTATTGCTCGAAGATTATAAAATTCGCCAAACCCTTCAAAAAAGATTGGCCTCTGCCGGAGTTGTTGCTATTCGTATTGAAAGATCTGCTAAAAAAATAAAATTAATTTTGATTGTCAGCCGCCCTGGTTTAGTTATTGGTCGCGGTGGTAAAGAATTAGAAAGTATCAAGAACGAAGTTCAAAAACTAATGACCAAACAAAGTGTCAAAACCAATATTGACATTCAGGTCGAAGAATTTAGAAACACCGATTTATCGGCTAAATTAATTGCTGAAAAAATATCCTATCAATTAGCCAAGCGTATGCCTTATCGTCGGGTTGTTCTTTCCGCCGTGGAAAAATCCATGGCCGCCGGAGTCAAAGGAATTAAAGTTATTCTCTCTGGTCGTATTAACGGTGCTGAAATTAGTCGTCGTGAAAAATTCCATCAAGGCCAAGTCCCCTTAAGTACCATTAAAGCTCATATTGATTACGCTGAAGTTCCCTGTCTTACCCGCTCTGGTTACATTGGTGTTAAAGTTTATCTTTGTTTAGCCGTCTAAAATTATGTTGCAACCATCACGAACCAAATATCGAAAACAATTTCGCGGTCGCATGAGAGGTAACTCTCAGGGCAATCTGGTTGCTTTTGGTGAATATGGCCTTAAGTCTATGGCTTGTGGTTGGATTACCAGCAATCAAATTGAATCTGCTCGTCGGGCCATTGCCCATGCCACCAAAAGAAGTGGTCGTACTTGGATTCGCATCTTTCCGGATAAACCTTTTACTCAAAAAGGTGCTGGCGCACCCCTTGGTGCCGGGAAAGGTGACGTCAAAGGTTATGTTGCTGTTATTCGTCCTGGTCGAATCTTATTCGAAGTCACTGGTGTTCCCGAAGCCGAAGCCCATGAAGCTCTTCGTCTAGCCGCTGCTAAATTACCTGTTGTTACCAAAATTGTTAAACGAAAATAATTTACTTAAGCATATATGAAAAAAACTGATAAAATTGCCTACAAGCAAAAAACCACAGCTGAGTTGCATCAACTTTTAGTTGAAGCCAAAAAGAAATTTGTTGAAGCTAAAAGTAAGCAATATTTGGGTAACCAAAAAGATACTTCTGTTTTCAAGAAAATTCAATCTGAAATTGCTTTAATTTTGACTCTTTTAAACCAAAATGACAGATAAAATTATTAATACTGGAAAAATTTTTACTGGCGTCGTTGTCTCCGACAAAATGACCAACACTATTGTGGTCTCGTTGTCTTATACTACTCGCCACTCTCTTTATAAAAAAATTATTAAGAAAAACAAAAAGATTTACGCCGATAATAACTTAAAAGCCAAGATGGGGGATACTGTTAAGGTCCGGGAAACAAGACCTCTTAGCAAACTAAAAAGATTTACTACGTTAGAAATTATTAAATCAGCCATAATCGACTAATATGTTGCAACTAAGAACCCGACTCAAACCTGCTGACAACTGTGGAGCCAAATCTCTCGAGATTATGCATATCTACGTTGGTTCTAAACATAAGCAAGCCGGTATTGGCGACATTGTCTTGGCTGTCGTCAAAGAAGCTATGCCCAATGGTTTGGTTAAAAAGAAAGAAAAGGTTAAAGTAGTTATTGTCCGTACTAAAAAAGAATTAGGTCGTACCGACGGTAGCTATATCCGATTTTCCGATAATGCTGGTGTAATTATTGATTCTCAAAAAAATCCTCGCGGTACTCGTATCTTTGGGCCCATTGCTCGCGAGATAAAAGACGCTGGTTTTACCAAAATTGCCTCAATGGCCAAGGAGGTCTACTAATATGAAAATTCTAAAAGGTGATAAAGTTGAAATTTTAATCGGAAAAGACAAGGGTCGTAGTGGCGAAGTCCTTCGTGTTTTTGCCAAAAGCGAAGAAATTGTAGTTAAAGGCCTTAATCTTTTTAAGAAACACCTTAAACCTACTCAGGGTCAAAAGGGCGGCATCATTGAAAAAGAACGTCCCATAAAAGCATCCAAAACCATGCTTCTTTGCCCAAATTGTCAAAAAAGAATTAGAGTTGCTTATTCCATTGATAAAAATGGGGACAAATCCCGCATTTGCCGTAAATGTAAATCCATTATTGTCTCTACTAAAAAATAAAACCTATGATGTCAACTTATATAAAAGAAATTAATCAACAACTTGCCAAAGCTCTTGGATCCAAAAACCCAAATTCTTTACCTAAACTCAAAAAAGTAGTTATCAACTATCGTGTTTCCGAGGGCCGGGACAGTAAGGAATTATTGGCTGCAGCCGAAAAAGAATTAATGGCTATAACCGGCCAAAAACCCCGATTAGCCACTTCTAAAAAATCAATTGCCGCTTTCAAACTTCGTGAAGGTGAACCCTTAGCCTATAAAGTTACTCTTCGGGGTACTAGGATGTATGACTTTATTTACAAACTTTTTAATATCGTTTTACCCCGTCTTCGTGATTTTAAAGGTTTACCTGAGAGCTCTTTTGACCAAGAAGGTAATTATTCCCTAACTATTCACGATCAAACCTACTTTTCCGAAATTGATCTAGACGTTATCAACAAAATTCGCTCGGTTCAAGTAACCATGACGATTTCTGCCTCTTCAATCGAAGAATCAAAAATGTTATTATCCACCCTAGGCTTTCCATTTGAGAAAAAATAACCATGGCTACAACTGCAAAAATAGTTCGAGAAAACAAAAAATTAAAATATTCGAATCGACATCATAACCGTTGTCAGCTTTGTGGCCGACCTCGAGGTTATATTCGTCTTTTTGGTCTTTGTCGTTTATGTTTTAGAAAATTGGCCAACACCGGAGCTCTTCCGGGCGTCAAAAGGGCCAGCTGGTAATCATATGATCACTTCATTATCTTGCGATTTATTAACTAGAATCAAAAACGGTAGTCGGGCTGGTCGTAAAAGTATCTCGGCTCCTCTTTCAAAATATTCCTTAAGTATCTTAGAACAACTTAAAAAATACGGCTTTATTACCGATTTTAGTGTTCACCAAAAAGAAAGATCTATCAGTATCTCGGAACCCCGGGTTCTTGATATCGAAATTTTTTCTACTCCCGGTCGTCGTTTATATTGTACTTCAAAAACCTTACCTTGGGGTAAAACTCCTAAATCTTTAATTATTATTTCTACCTCCATCGGTTTACTTTCTCAAAAAGAAGCCGTAACCAAAAAACTCGGCGGTGAGTTAATCGCTGAAATTTGGTAAACACCTATGTCACGTATTGGAAGACAAATTATTACCATTCCCGAAAATGTCACCGTCAAAAGTGAAAATTCTTTGGTCACTGTTACCGGTCCCAAGGGTGTTTTAACCTACAATCTCCCTGTTAAAATTGAAATTTCTGTTGAAAACAATCAGCTCAAAGTTACTCGGCTCGCCGAAGACAAACAAACCCGTTCTAACCACGGCTCAGTTCGGGCACATTTAAACAATATGATTAAAGGTGTTGTTGATTTCTGGGTAAAAGAACTGGAAATTCGTGGTACTGGCTATAAAGCCTCTGTTGCCGACAATAAATTAACTGTTTTGGCTGGTTATATTCACCCTGTTTACATTATTGCCCCCGAAGGTATCACCATTTCTGTTGCCGAAGAAAGTAAAGTTACTGTTTCCGGATGCGACCGGGAAGTGGTTGGTCAAGTTGCCAGTAATATTAGAAAAATTAGAACCCCGGAACCCTACAAAGGTAAAGGCATTCGTTACAAAGATGAATTTATTAAGTTAAAAGCCGGTAAGACCGCCAAAGCCTAATACCATGACTATTATCAATAACACCAAAATTCGTCGATTACGTCGTGTTCGTGGTAAATTATCACAAAACATAAATGTTCCCCGACTTTCGGTTTTTCGTAGTAACTGTCATATCTGGGCTCAAATTATTGACGACAAACACGGTAAAACTTATGCTTCCGCTTCAACTAAAACCACCGTTACCAAGGGTACCAAGTCGGAACAGGCCCAAGCTGTCGGTGTAGCTCTGGCCAAAATTGCCAAATCCAAAAAAATTACCTTTGTTAGATTTGATCGTGGTTCATATCGTTACCACGGCCGGGTTAAAGCCCTGGCAGAAGGTGCTCGTTCCGGAGGCCTAAAATTTTAATAAATTATGTATCAAGACAGAGACAATAAAATCATCAGTGAATTTACCGACAAGGTCGTCGAAATTAAACGTGTTTCCAAAAAAACCAAAGGTGGTAATCAGGTTTCTTTTACCGCTCTGGTTGTTACCGGTGACAAAAAAAATCGGGTTGGAGTTGGTCATGGTCGTGCCAAAAGTGTTGCCGATGCCATCCAAAAAGCCATTAACCGCGCTCGAAAATCTCTAATCGAAGTCAACATTGTTAATGGAACCATTCCTGGCTCAATAACCTTGAAGTTTAAGGGGGCAGTCGTTCTTCTTCGTCCCGGAAAACAGGGTAGTGGTTTAATTGCCGGTGGACCTGTTCGTTCTGTGGTCGAACTAGCCGGTATAAAAGATATTGTCAGTAAAATTATTGGTTCTGGAAATAAATCGATAAATGTTTGGGCTACCCTTAAAGCATTAGAGATTCTTAATAAATAAATTCTATGGATATTTTATCTTCCTTAAAAAAATCTACTATTAAACAAGCAAAACGTGTCGGTCGAGGTATTGGTTCTGGTGTTGGTGGTCACACTACTGGTCGTGGTGCCAAGGGTGATAATGTTCGCGGTCACGGAAAATTGACCTTTGATGGTACCAAAATAAAAAAAGGCTGGTTAAAAAGATTACCTTTACTTAGAGGAAAACATCGCTTATTGCCCAAAGAAGATACTCACATTATTTCCTTAACCCAAATCTCTAAATGGTTCAAAACAGGTGAGACTGTTGATAAAAAAAGTGTTTTTGAAAAGGTTACCCGTACTTCCAAAAAAGAATTAACCAAAAAAGTTAAAATTCTTTCAACCGGAGAACTTGATAAAAAACTAACCTTCAAGGGTGTGGAACTTTCAAAAAAAGCCGTCGCAAAAGTTCTTGCCTCTGGTGGTAAGATAGAGTCATGAATTATCTTCAAAAATCTTTATCGCTTTATGTTGAAGGTCTAAAAACTCCCTTACTTCGTAAGAAAATTCTCTTTACTTTTGCCATATTAATTCTCTTTCGTCTGATTGCTCATATTCCGGTCCCGGGGGTAAATCTGGCTCTCTTGAAATCTTTTTTTGCCCAAAATCAATTTCTATCTTTGCTCGACATTTTTTCTGGAGGTACCTTGGCCAATTTTTCTATTGCCGCTCTCGGATTAAACCCTTACATCAATGCCTCTATCATGCTTCAACTTTTAGGTTTTGTTATTCCGGAGCTTAAAGAACTTCAAAAGGAGGGGGAGTATGGTCGGGCCAAGATTAATCAGTATACCCGAATCCTGACAATTCCTTTGTCTATTTTTCAGGCTTTAGCCATGTACGGTATTTTAAAATCTCAAAATATTATTGGTGAACAATCACTATTAGTTATCATTGCCATGGTGACCTCGATGGTTGCCGGAACTATGATTATGATTTTTTTGGGTGAATTAATTAATGAATTTGGTGTTGGCAACGGTATTTCTGTTATGATTTTTGCTGGCATTATTTCTCGTCTTCCCATTTCTGCAGTTCAGTCTTTAAGTATTTCAGATTTTTCTAATCCTCAAACTCTTTTTAATTTAATTCTTTTTATTGCCTTAGCCATAGCCATTGTTTTTGCTGTCGTTACTATTGAAGAAGCTGTTTTTAGAATTCCGGTTTCTTACGCCAAAAGATCTCAAACTACCTATCTTCCCATAAAAGTAAATGTCGCCGGGGTTATGCCAATTATCTTTGCGGTTTCACTGGTATCTATGCCTTCACTTTTAGGTCAGTCTTTAAGTCAGGCTTCTAATCCGGCTATTGCCAATTTTGCCCGTCATCTTTCTACAGCCTTTAGTCAAACCAGTATTCTATACTTAGTCACCTATTTCTTAATGGTAGTTGCCTTCACTCTTTTTTATTCTACTGTTGTTTTTAAACCCAAAGATGTTGCCGAAGAGCTCCGTAAGTCGGGTGGTTTTCTCCCCGGAATCCGTCCCGGTCAGGCCACCGAAAAAAGACTTCAATACCTACTTTATCGGGTTGTTTTTATTGGTGCTGTTTTCCTGGCTCTAATTGCTGTTATCCCCTCAATTATTCAAAGTATAACCGGTATTACCTCTCTCTCTATTGGTGGTACTTCAGTTCTTATCGTTGTTTCAGTCATATTAGAATTAAATCGTAAAATTGAAAACGTGGTTCAAATGTATAATTACGATAAACTAACTTATTAAATGCCATTAAATCTTTTTATAATCGGCCCCAGCGGCTGCGGCAAATCAACCCAGGCAAAGCTAATTGCCGATAAGTACAAATTAACTCATCTTTCCACTGGCCAGCTTCTTCGTGATGAAATTGCCGCCGGTACTGGTTTTGGTTTAGAAGCTAAAATTTATATTGATAAGGGGACTTGGGTTCCGGATGACTTAGTTTTTGACGTTTTAATCGCCAAATTAAAAACCATAGATTACCAAAACTTTATTATCGACGGTTTTCCCCGGGTTCTGAATCAGGGAAAAATTATTGAATATTTTTTAAAAAAACAGCAACAACCCTTTTCCTTGTTAGTCCATCTCGATGTTACTTTTGAAGAAATTACCAAGCGCCGCGAGGTTAAGGGTGATGAATTTCAAGATTCACAACGTACCGACAATACTCCTGAGCTAATTCTTTCTCGTCAAAAAACTTACGACGACACAATTACTCCCATTAAAGAATATTTTTCCGAAAAGAAATTGCTTTTTGAGGTCGATGGCAACCGCCCCGTCGAACCTATTTTTGATGATATTGTTAAAAAGATTGAAACAATTAAATAAATTCACTAATTATAAATTTAAAATAAATGAAAGAAGCACAAGTCAAAGGTACTGTCACTGAAGTTTTACCCGATCAATTGTTTCGGGTCAAGCTCGAAGATGGGCGCGTTATTGTCTGCTATTTAGCGGGAAAACTCAAGATGCACCACATCCGTTGTCTAGCCGGAGACACCGTTTCCTTGGTTTTGTCACCTGATGGCAACAAAGGTCGCATCACTTATCGTGGTTAAACCCCCGATTTTAGTAATTTACTCTTTGATATTATTCACAGTTTAGGTTACAATACCAAAGTCTAAAGTTTATGAAAGTTAAATCAAGCATAAAACGCCGCTGCAAGAACTGTAAAATCGTTATTCGACGGGGTGTTAAGCGTGTTATTTGTTTAACAAAAAGACATACCCAAAAGCAGGGTTAATTTTTATGAGAATTTCCGGAATTGAAATCCCCGATAATGAAAGAGCCCAAGTAGCTTTAACTCGCTTTTTCGGCATTGGTCCTAAAAATGTCGTCGAATTGGCTAAAAAAGCCGGTATCGACCTGAATGCCAGAATAAAGACTTTAACCCGTGATGATATTGGTACCTTAATGAAAGCCCTTGAAGAGTTTCGAACTGAAGGAGACTTAAAGAGAGAAATTCGTGAAAATATTGATCGATTAAAAGCTATTAAATGTTATCGTGGCGTCCGTCACCTTGTTTCTCTTCCTGTCCGTGGACAAAGAACCAAAACCAATTCCCGTACCCGAAAAGGTAGAAAGAAAACTGTTGGTTCACTTACCAAGGAAGCTTGGGCAAAAATCGAAACTCAACAAAAGGGTGCCGCCGCCGCTACTGCTCCTGCAAAAAAATAATATATGGATACCACTTCTAAAACTACTACTCCAGTCGTCTCCGCCAAAAGCGGATCCACCTCTGGTGTCAAAAAAGTTGCCAAAAAAGTTATTAAAAGCATTGCTGAAGGTCGGCTCTATATTCAGTCAAGCTTCAACAATACTATCGTCACTATTACCGATGCCAACGGTAACACTTTGGCTTGGTCCAGTTCCGGTCAGTGTGGTTTTAAGGGTTCACGCAAATCAACTCCTTATGCCGCAACCACCGCTATTGAAAAGGCTCTTGATGGTGTTCGTCAATATGGTATTAAAAAGTTAGCTGTTTATCTAAAAGGTCCGGGTACTGGCCGAGATGCCGCCCTTCGTTATCTTCGCACTAAACGTGATTTCGAAGTCGATCTTATTGCCGATGTTACCCCGGTTCCCCACAATGGACCCCGGCCTCCAAAGGCTCGTCGAGTTTAATTAAATTATGAGAAGTACACTAGATACAAAATGTCGTCTTTGTCGAGCAGAGGGTGTTAAGCTCTATCTTAAGGGTGCTCGTTGTTTTTCCCCTAAGTGTCCATTAGAAAAAAAGGGTGCTATTAAGCCCGGCATGCACGGTCTGAAAAGAGGTAAAAAGCCCACTGACTACGGTATTCAACTTCGTGCCAAACAAAAAGCCAAACGTATTTACGGTGTCGCCGAAACTCAATTCAAAAACTATTTTACTCAGGCTAAAAAAATCAAGGGATTAGTTGGTGACAACTTAATGATTCTTTTAGAAAGAAGACTTGATAATGTTGTCTACGCCGCTGGTCTGTGTCTATCTCGAAGTCATGCCAAACAATTAATTAGTCACAAAAGTGTTCTTGTCAACGGATCTCCCTTAAACATCTCTTCTTATTCTGTTAAAATCGGTGATATTATTACACTCAAACCAAAAATTGTCGAAAAGTCTGACGATTCTTTTAAATATGCCGACAAAGATTTTAAAGCACCGGAATGGATTGATCTTAATAAATCCAAAACTTCCGCCAAAATACTTGCACTTCCCATTATCGATCAGGATCAAAACGGGATCGATGTTAATTTAATTATTGAATATTATTCAAGATAACAAAGGAGAAACCTATGATCGACACCAGCCGATTCCATATCAAAACTATTAAACAAACCGCTTCATACGGTAAATTTGAACTAAGTCCTCTTGTTGGTGGATTGGGCCACACCTTAGGGAACAGTCTTCGTCGTATTTTACTCATCACTATCCCTGGTGCCGCTATTACTCGTATCAAAATTAACGGTATTACTCATCTTTTCACCACTCTCCCTGGAGTCAAAGAAGATTTGGTTGAAGTTTCTCTTAACCTTAAAAAAATCAAATTCGCTTACTCCAAAGATGAGCCAATTGTCTTACTTTTAGACAAAAAAGGAAAGGGAGTTGTTACTGCCGCTGATATTGCTGATAATACTGTCTGTAAAGTTGCTAATCCCGATCAGGTTATTGCCACCCTAACCGATGACAAAGCTCATCTCAAAATTGAGATGACCATTGAGCGCGGTGTTGGTTATACCCTGGCTCGTGAACAAAAAACTGACATTGTTGGTGAAATCATTCTTGATTCAACCTTCACTCCAGTTCTTAAAGCCAACTACACAGTTGAACCTACCCGTTTGGGCAAAAAAAGTAACTACGATAAATTAACCATGGAAATATGGACCGATGCCTCCGTTGAACCACTTGATGCCCTAAAAGCCGCTACCAAAGATTTGATGAATGCTCTTAGTCAAATCGTTGATACTCGGGAATTTGACGATGAAGTTATCACTCTGGATTCAATGCCTATCAATCAATTGGCTGAAATTTCTGTTGAAGAAATCGAATTACCTCTTCGGGTTACAAATGCCCTCAAAAAAGCAGGCTATCTTACTATTGACGCCTTGGTCAAAGCTGGACGTTCTGATGTCAGTAAAGCCAAAAATGTTGGTGAAAAATCATTAAAAATTATTGATGCCTGGCTCAAAGAAAAAGGCTTTTCTTGGAACAAATAAGCAATGAGACATCGAATTTCCGGTCGCCATTTAGGTCGTAATATCAACGAGCGTCAATCGCTCTATCGTTCTCAATTGCGCAGTTTGTTTACCAACGGCTTTATCAATACTACTGACGCTAAGGCAAAATCTATTCTTCCTTTGGCTGAAAAAATTGCCGCCGCTGCCGTTCGGGCTGATCTTAATTCCCGTCGCTACATCTTTACCTTTTTTCAGGACAGAAATGTTGTCAATAATATTGTTTCTGCCTTTTCTGCTACTTTCCCTGGCCAGACTCAAAATTTTACCGAACTTAAAAATGTTAAACGTCGTCAAGGTGATGACGCTTTAATTGTTAGATTGAGTTTTATCAAAGAAGTAAACAGTCTTCCTAAAGTTATTTCCAAAGAAGACCGTAAAACCGCCTCCGATAAAATTAAAAAATCTTTTGGTGGTAAAAAAGAAGTGGTTAAAAAAGAAATTGCTAAAAAAGTTACAGTCAAAAAGAAAGCAGTTGCTAAAAAGGAGACTAAATAATGAAAACTAAAACCACCGTTTTAAAAGGCAGTAATCCGGTCCGTTCCTGGGTTTTAATCGATTTATCAGGTAAAACCTTGGGTCGTGCCGCTACTGAAATTGCCGCCATTCTTATGGGAAAAAACAAAGTTACTTTCTCTTATCATCGCGATGATGGTGATTATGTTGTGGCTATTAACGCCAAAGACATTGTTGTCACTGGTAAAAAATTAAAACAAAAAATTTATTATCATCACACAGGTTACGCCGGACATTTAAAAGAAATGAGTCTAAAAGAATTAATGGTCAAAGATCCCCGTAAAGTTATTGAATTTGCGGTTCACGGTATGATTCCTAAAAACCACCTTCGCTCCCTAAGAATGCGACGTTTAAAAATTTATGCGAATGCAGAACATAAATATACTGATAAAATAGGTAAATAACTATGGCTACTCCCAAAACATCCAAAAAAACAACTAATGCTTATGTCTACGCTCTTGGTCGTCGCAAGTCGGCCGTAGCCTCTGTGAAATTATTTAAGGGAAAAGGCGACTCAACTATTAATACCCGTCCTGTAAATAAATATTTTCCCCTAACCTTTACCCGCCTCGAGCTTCCTTTCAAAACCACTGAGACTGAAAATAAATTTCATTTCGCCGCCAAAATCGTTGGTGGTGGTAGAACCGGCCAATTAGCGGCTCTAATTCTTGCCATCTCTCGAGCTCTCAAAAAAGGTAATCCCGACATGACTCTACTTTTAGCTCAGGCAGGTTTACTTACCGTTGATGCCCGTGTTCGTGAGCGTCGCATGGTTGGTACTGGTGGTAAAGCCCGTCGTAAAAAACAATCTCCAAAGCGTTAAGCTTTGTTGTCTTGAAATCAAAATTCCCCGAAGAACATCGGGGAGTTTTTTGTATAATAACTTATGTCTTTAATTCAAACCATAATTCTTGCTCTGACTCAGGGTGTTACTGAATTTTTACCCGTTTCCTCATCGGGGCACCTCAATTTGTTTCAACATTTTTTTGGTTTTACGCCTTCATTATCTTTTGACATTTTTTTAAACACTGCCACCCTCTTATCAGTCCTTTTCTTTTTTCGAAATCAAATAAAATTTTTCTTTTCTCATTTACCCCAAATTATTATTGCCTCCATTCCTGCTACCCTGGTCGGTTTTTTCCTCAAAGATACGGTCGAATCAGTATTTTCCAATATTTGGCTTTTGCCATTATTTTTCCTTATCAATTCACTGATTTTGTTTTCCACTAAAAAATCTAAGGGCGAGAAATCAGAAATTAGTCTAATTCAAGCTTTTATTGTTGGTTTTTCTCAGGCCTTTGCTATTTTTCCTGGTGTTTCCCGTGCCGGTACTACTATTGCCACTGGTCTTGCCCTAGGTCTCTCTCCAGTAACTGCTTTTAATTTTTCCTTTGCTCTATTCATCCCCGCATCCATAGGAGCAATACTATTAGGTTACAAGGATTTGGATGTTACCGCCCTTATTACCTCCCAGTATCTTTTTGCCTTCTTGCTGACCTTCATTGTCGGAATCATAGCCCTGAAATTATTACAAAAATTCCTCAAACGTCGTCAGATCTGGTACTTTGGGATTTACACTATTATCCTCGCCCTACTCCTGTTTTTTCTACTTTAAGCCTCTGCCACTTTACCCTTAATCTGAGCTTCATTAAATTTTTTGATGTTTTTGATCGTCTTTTTCAATGCTTTATAGCGTTTTTCCACATCACCAGCTTCTTCAAAAAATTTCGACACCACCAATAACTCTTGGTCTTTGTTTTTCTTTGTCATTGCTTTATCTTAATTGCTTACCGAAACTGACACATAATTGATCAAGGTCTAATAAATCAAAACCTTGATGTTTAATCGCCTTTTCCATCGCTTCAGCCACTTTTAAGGGTTCAAGGCAACTGACATGTTGAGCCAAGGCCTCGGGGTTAACGGCTTTTATCAATTCCAATGGCACTACTGGTACACTTTCTACACCCTTTGGAGTTGATTTTGTTTTAGAACCCTTTGGAGTTGTTGGACTACTTTGACCGGTAGTCAGGGAATAAAGTTGGTTATTTGCCACGATGACCGTAATATCAATATTAAGTCTGGCCGCGGCAATCAAATGACTTAAACCCTCTCCATAAACTCCGCCATCTCCACCAATTACAATTACATTTAATTCAGGATTGGCCAATTTTATTCCAACCCCCGTTGGTACACTTCGGCCGTGTAATGAATGTATTCCCCAGGCTTTAACAAAATCAGCCATGTTGCCGATACAACCAATGTCGTAAACGATAACAGTTTTGTCCTGATCCATGTTTAATTTTGCTAGTGTATTCTGTAATCCGGCATAGATAATAAAATCTTCACAACCCGGACACCAAGTGGGAATTACTCCCGATCGCCAATTAGTCATTTAAGGCCTCCTTTAGTTCTTCTGGAAAAAACGGTCTCCCGTCATATTTTAATATTCTTTTCGTAAATTCGACTGTCATTTGTGATTTAAGTAAAGCTTCTAATTGTCCCGTAGCATTATTTTCCACTAATATCTTTTCGGAAAAAGCATTAATTATTTGACTAACCTTTGGGTCAATTGGCCACATGCCTCTGATTTGTAAAAAAGCAAAATCTTCCCTGTTCTTCATTTCTCTTAGAGTTTCTAAAATTGCCCCCTTAGTTGATCCCCAAGACACAATTAGTTTTTTGGCCTTATCATTGCCAAACAGATTAACCTTTGGCATTTCCTTTAAAATCTCTTTACTCTTTTTCAGCCTTAAATCAGCCATTTTTTTACTTTCTTCTGCCCCTTCGATGGAAAACCCTTCTTCGTCGTGTTCATAGCTGTTATAAAGTTTAATTTTGTCTCTCTTTCCCGGAATTACTTTATTGCTAGCCACAATCTCAGCTTTATCCGAAGTGAAATCTTTTATGTTAGTGCTCGATTCCGACAGATTCTTATCAGAAAGTAAAATTACCGGAATATCGAATTTGTTAGCCAAGTTCAATGATAGTTTTCCAAATTCATAAGCTTCATTCCAGTCTCCTGGAGCCAAAACTATTTTTGGAAACTCTCCGTGACCACTGTGAACTGCAAACAATAAATCACCCTGAGCTGTCCAGGTTGGCATTCCTGTCGCCGGACCGGGTCGTTGCGATAGATAATAGACCACTCCCAGGCCCGCCATTGCATCTAGGCTAATTGTTTCCGTCATTAGTGCAAAACCACCACCTGAAGTGCCTACGGCCGCCCTGGCACCCGCCATTGACGCCCCTGAGGCAATTGAAGCTACGGCAATCTCGTCTTCGGGATGAATTACCTTTAGTTTAAATTCGTCTTGATTCTTTGCCAAAAAGTGCAATAGGCCTGTGGCCGGGGTCATAGGGTAGGCTACAAACATATCTAAGTCGGCTTTATATAAGCCCCAACCAACAGCTTCGTTGCCATCTAAAATAATTTTCTTTTCCTTGTTTCCACCCTTATCTGTGGCTATCTTTTGACAGTTATTTTCTCCCCATAAATATCCCGCCTCAAAAGCATTTATATTTATGGAGTCATCACCAAAATGTTTTTTAAGAATACTTTTAGCAAGTTCTTTATTGAGGTCAAGTAAATATGAAATTAAACCTAAAGTTATCGTGTTGGTATAAATTGAACCCCCCAGTTGACCACACATTTCTCTAAGGGGAATATCTGTTTTACCGTCACTATCGGCAAAAACTAATGTATTTTTTGTAAACTCCTTTTCATGTTCTTGCCAATGGTTCTTTGCCAGACTGACAAAAATATCAACCATTTTGTGAACACAATAAACTTCATTCACCGAAAAACTTACTTGATAAGTGTTGTGTCCACCCCGGACTAACGAGGGGTATTCCGAATAATCCTTTAAATAATAGCCGCTTTCATTCAATACCTGAGCTAAGAGTAAACCAGCTGACTTTATTCCTGTTCCTGCCGGCCCGGCGATTTTAACTGTAATCACTTTTTCCATAATGCTCTATTTTACTATAATTCTTCTGCCTTTAAACTTTATACCTTCTTCCTCCAGTCTCCGTTTTTGTTCCGGCCAGTTACCCAATGAAAATTTATCGGCAACTTCGCCGTTTGTTTTAATGACTCTGTGGCAGGGGATTGTCATATCCTCGTTTCCCCGCAGGGCGAAGCCCACAACATGGGCATTTGTGCCTACTATTCTGGCAATTTCTCCGTAACTTCTCGTTTCACCTTTCGGGATCTTTTTTACTTCTTCCCTAATTTTCAAAAATATTCCTTTGTTCATTGCTCTATTTTATCCTATAATTTGACATATTTTTTATCTGTGTTAGACTACCATCTGATTTGCGAACGCCCCTGCACACGCTTTTAGTTTGTGACTTAATAATTGTGGGCCCAAAGCTCATCAATTATTATGTATCAACAAAATACTACATCTCGTCCTGCGCGTACTTTTTCTAATTTTAGTCAAAGACCCTCTTCTCCCTCTCGGGGACCTTCTCGTTCTTATTCTTCTCGTGGTCCATCCCGTGGCGGCTTTTCCGGATCTTCTCGTTTTTCCGGTCCTTCCCGTGGTGGTCCCCGTCGTCGTTTTGGCAATATCATTAATCCCGCCCTTTTTGTTAAAAGAGCCGAGGAATTTACTAAAATCGAAGAAACAAATCCCGTCCATTCATTTGCAGACTTTAATTTCGACCCCCAACTCTTAGCCAACATTAAGGCCAAGGGTTATCTTAAACCTACTCCGATTCAGGATCAGTTAATTTCAGAAGTTCTAGCCGGTCGTGACGTTTTGGGTGTTGCCAATACTGGTACCGGTAAAACTGCCGCTTTTGCTTTGCCCCTAATTAATGCCATTATCAAAAATCCTAATAAAAGAATTTTAATTTTGGCTCCTACTCGAGAATTGGCTCAACAAATTAAAAGTGATTTTCGTGATTTTACCCCAGGCCTTAGGGTCTATTTTGCTCTAGCTATTGGAGGTGCTTTCATGCGTGAACAAATTATGGATATCCGTCGTGGCCCCAATGTTATCATTGGTACTCCTGGCCGGATTATGGATTTAAATCGTCGTCGAGTCATCAATTTTGCCCAGTTCGATACTTTAGTTTTAGACGAAGTTGACCGAATGTTAGATATGGGTTTTGTGGCTGATATTAAATCCATTGTTTCTCAGATTACTCAGGCCCACCAAACTCTATTTTTCTCCGCAACTGTGGACAAAAAGATCGAAATATTAATTGATACTTTTCTTAAAAATCCGGTTAAGGTAGCTCTAAAAACTACTCCCACCTCTTCTCATGTTGAGCAGGATGTTGTTCGAGTTCCCCGTTACGAAAAAGAGGGAACTCTCTGCAAGCTATTAAAACAGGAAGAATTTAAAAAGGTTCTAGTTTTCACCTCAACTAAACTTTATGCTGAAAAACTAACCCTTTCTCTAAAGTCACAAGGTTTTTCCGTTGACTCACTTCATGGAGACAAGCGTCAAAGTCAGCGAGTTTCAGTTATCCGTGGCTTTAAAGAAGATCAACTAAAAATTGTGGTAGCTACCGATGTGGCCGCTCGTGGACTTGATATTCACAACATCACTCACGTCATTAATTTTGACCAACCTGCCACTTACGATGATTATATTCACCGCATTGGCCGTACCGGTCGGGCTGATCAAAAAGGTTACGCCCTCACTTTCATCGACCCTTAATGCTAAGCTCTTTTCTTTCTTGATTCTGTGATGTTATACTGATTTCATGAAAAAAATAAGCAAGAATGTCGTCAAAACTCAAATTAAATCCCGCAGATTTCTTTTTCCTTTAATTGCCTTTGTCCTAATCGTTGCCGCCCTTTATGCCTATTATCGTTTTGGAATTGTTGCTACCGTCAACGGCGCCCCTATTTCCAGAACTGCCTATCTTCGCTATCTTGAAAAACTTGATAAAAAAGTAACCATTAGACAAATGGCCAACGAAGCTCTTGTCTTCCAAGAAGCTGCTAAAAAAGGTATCTCCGTTGATAAAAGTGAAATTGACACTGAAATCGCCACCATCGAAGCTCAAATAAAAACTCAGGGTGAAACTCTGGAGTCTGCTCTGGCCGCCGAAGGCATGACCCGAGGTGATCTTGAAGATCAAATTCGTATTCAAAAGCTAGTTGAAAAATTAGCCAATCCCAGCATTGAAATTTCTCAAAGCCAGATTGATGATTTCGTAAAAACCAATAAATCGTCTTACCCCACAACTTATACCAAAGAACAATTGGAAACAATTGCTAGAGAACAATTAAGCTCCGAGGCAAAAAATACCGCCATCAACAATTGGTTTACTGAACTTCAAAAGACTGCCAAAGTCGTTATTCGCTAATTTTAATCGAAAAATTTAAATCCCCCGAAAGGGGGATTTTTGTTTGTTAGCCGTTTTTCCTTCCAGTCGTGGCCTTTTTATAAGTTTCTCGGTAAGCAATTTTTGGTAGGCTTTCTTTATTTATCTCTAAATATTCCAAAACCTCTTCCTTGTGAAATTTTACTAAAGCTCTCAGTAACCAAGACACTGCCTTTGTAATCAGAATTTCTTTTTCGCCTTTTAATTTTTCTACTTGTTCAAATGCCAGCTTTGACAATTTTTTATCATCAGACTCTCGTAATGCTTTTGTTAAAAGCACCATGCTTGCCCGCCTTTTATTTATATTTTTGTCGGTGGAAAACTTTATTAGTAATTTTTTCCATTTATTCCAATTACCAAGCACTTCTTCGCTAGTAAAATTTGACTGACACAACAAGTCGTCCTCTGCCCAGCCATGAGTAAAATTTAACCAATAATTTAAATTATCCGGCTCTAATTCTTTTCTAATCTTTGGTAACACTCCTAATAGTCTGGCCGCCATATCTATTTCTGCAAAAGTAGTTGCTTTTGAATAAAGCGAGTCCAGTAATTTCACTAAACTTTTTTTATCAAAATTATTTTCCTTGGTAATTTCCTTGGCCATTTTAATCATCTCTCCAGTTTTTATTCCTAGTGTCGGCTTATTGCTACCCAAATAATGTTGCACCCACTCATTAGTTTTTTTATCCCCACTGTCTCTATATTTCTCCAGTCTTTTTAATATTTCCAAATGAATTTTATTGGTGATTTTCATAAATTATTTTCAATTATTTCTAATTTTTCATTTCTGTTTAATTTTTTTATTCTAGCCTCTTCGATCATGGCTGTCGATCTGTCAGCAAATTCTTTAGAGTAAACGAGTTTCACCGGTCGTCTTATTTTGGTGTATTTTGCTCCTAATTTTAAATCATTATGCTCTTTAACCCGCCTCTCCAAGTCAGTAGTAACTCCTGTGTACAGAGTATTGTCATTACATTGCAAAATATAAACAAAATACATTTTAAAAAGTATAAACTAACTTTTCAAAATCTATAATTCGATTATTCTTGTCTAGTTTTATCCCTTCTGCTTTATAAAGTTTTTGGCGGATTTTATCGACCTTTGGGTCAGTCCAAATCTTGCCACTACTATAAACAATTCTGTGCCAAGGTACTTTTTCCCTCTCTACACTTCTCCATAAAATACTGGTAATCATTTGCGCCAATATTGGATGTCCTCCTGCGGCCACTGCCAATAAGCCATAAGTTGTTACTCTGCCTTCCGGAATTTCCAGTGCCAATTCAATTACCTTTTTACTAAACTTCCCGGGAGCTTGTTTCATTTACTTTCCCATTTTTTAACAAGTGTCAACATTTCTTTTTCGAAATCGGGTATATATTTTAATTCGATTTGCCTATTGTTCTTTTTGTTTATTTTTCTGATCTCATTTACTCCTTCATAGTAATTCTTTTTTGCCATTTCCTCTGTCTTTTTACACCCATAAACAATTTTTGAAACTCCTGTCCAATTGCTCGCTTCAAAACACATTAGACAAGGCTCTAAGGACGCATATAAAGTAGCTCCCTCCAAGTAACCCTTAAGTTTTTTACATGCTTCTCTCATTGATGAAGTTTCTGCATGACTAGTTGGATCATGGAGGATATTTCCCAAACTCACTCCTTTGGAAATTATTTTTCCATTCTTTACTACCACTGCTCCGGCTGGAAAACCTCCTAATTCGACTGACTTTTTTGCTTGGTCGACAGCTTTTCTTAAAAACTTTTTGTCATTATTTCTCATGGTTTGTTTTTAATCAAATTGTTATTTTTTCTTCCCCCTAAAATATTTTTTATTTTTTAATTTTTCCGGCAGCAAAGATTCTTTGGTGTACTTGTCATAATCTTTGCCATAGCCGAGGTCTTTCATCAAAGAAGTTACAGGATTGAGAATAGATAGGGGAATAGGAAGATTGCCGTAAGTTTGGACATCTTTGAGGGCACTCATGAAGGCGTTATAGGCCGATCTGTCTTTGGGACATTTAGCCAAATAGGCCCCCCCATGGGCTAAATTTTCCTGACACTCCGGATAGCCGATAGTTTCCACGGCTCGAAAGACTGCATTGGCTACTAATAAGGCCGATGAAGAAGCCAGTCCTATATCTTCCGATGCAAACACCACCATTCTTCTCGCTATAAACTTTGGATCTTCACCTGCGGCTACCATTCTTGCCAGATAATAAAGCGAGGCATCGACATTACTGGCTCTCATCGATTTTATAAATGCCGAAATAGTGTTGTAGTGTTCTTCGCCCTTTTTATCAAAACGTAAATACGAATTTTGTAGAGCGTTTTTCAAACTTTCGATTTTTAAATTCCCATACAGGGTGTGAGCATTATCGATCATGGTAATCGCTTGTCTGGCATCGCCATTAGCCATGTTAATCAACCATTCCTTGGCCGATTTTGTCATTTTCATTTTTAATATCTTTAAGCTTCTCTCGATAATTTCTCCCACTTCTTTTTCGCTCAACTCATTTAACACAAATACCCGGCAACGGGACAAGAGGGGAGCAATCACCTCAAAACTTGGGTTCTCAGTAGTGGCTCCGATTAGAGTCAATGCACCCGTTTCCACCGAGGGTAACAAAAAATCTTGCTGAGCTTTATTAAAGCGATGAATTTCGTCCAAAAATAAAATCTTTTTGACTAAATTTGTTTGGTTACCAATTCTATTGCCAATAATTTTTTTAATGTCGTCCTTCGAGGCCGACACTGCTGACAATTCATAAAGTTCCGCTTGTGCCTCCTTGGCAATAATTCGTGCCAGGGTTGTTTTACCCACTCCTGGAGGACCCCAGAAAATCATCGAAAAGATTTGATGGCTTTCTATGGCCATTCTTAGAGGTTTGTCCTCTCCTACAAGATGTTTTTGCCCGACAAATTCGTCTAAATTTTTGGGTCTTAATATTGCGGCTAATGGTTCATTGCTCATATTAGGTTTGGGTTTACTTCGGGTATTTCTCATTCTAACATATTGGAGTGCAATTTCTAGTTTATAATAATTCATTGACCAAGAAACTTTTTATACTTTTGTTTTTTTCTCTTGCTCTTCGTTTAATTTCTCTCAACCAATCTTTGTGGTTGGATGAAGCTATCTCCGCTCAGGTAGTCAAAAACTATTCTTATACCGATATTGTCAGTAAATTTTCTCCCTCTGATTTTCACCCACCCCTATTTTATTTAACTCTCAAAGACTGGACTTCAGTTTTTGGTTATAGTGAAATAGCCCTCAGACTGCCTTCAGTAATTTTTTCTCTGATTACCATATATTTAGTTTATCGATTTTTTGGATTTGGCCCCTCAATTTTACTGGCCCTCAACCCACTTTATCTTTATTATTCTCAAGAGGCACGAATGTATTCACAGGTCACTCTATTAGTTTTTTGTGCTTTTCTGGCCTTTAAAAAACATAAGCTACTTCTTTATTATCTCTTTACCTTTTTATCCCTTTCTACTTTTTACGGTTCGGTTTTTTTCTTTGCCGCCATCAGTCTTTACTGGCTCTTTCAAAAAAAATATAAACAATTTTTTATCTATTCCCTGGCTCCATTTTTATCCCTATTAATTTTGTCACCCTTGCTCTGGTTACAATATCAAACTTCAAAGACACTCCTGGTTTCAGTCAAAAACTGGGCTTCAGTTTTAGGTCCGGTTACCGCCAAAAATTCTCTCTTAATATTAGTCAAATTTACTATCGGCCGCATCTCTTTTTATCCTAAGTGGGCTTATTATTTAATCGCTCTTTTGGTGACTCTTCCACTTTGGTTTAAAGTAATTATTAATTCTTTTCGTAGTCGGCCCATGGCTTTTATTTTCTGGATAAGTTTGGGCGTTGGAATGATTTTCTCATTATTTACCCCTATGTTTCAGTATTTTCGTTTTCTTTATCTAATTCCATTTTTGTGTTTAATTTTAGAAAAAAATAAATTATATAGTTTTGTATTTTTTATTTTTTCTCTACTCTACTTATTCAATCCCTCTTTTCACCGGGAAGACTGGAAGACCATGTCTTCCACCTTACCCCAAGACGTTTACATGATTATTTCTGCCGCTGACCCCATCAATTATTATCGCCCCGATATTAAAGTTCACAATCTCTCTTTGGAATTCCCTGCAGCTTCTGAAATCACTGTTTTACCTTATATTTCTGAAATTCATGGGGTTGATTATGTAAGTCGCCTTTCCTCTCTCGGATATATTCAAAAACAAGTTGTCTCTTATACCGGCCCTTTAACGAAAGAGATTTGGCAAAAATCCACCAAATAATTTATCAATTTCCGGCATCATTTTCATGGTCGCATCATAACCTGTTTGAATATATTTCTTTGTTTTGACAAAATTCAACACATTAACATCATCAACTAAGGGCAATATTTTAATATCGGCCTCTGCTAAATTATTTATTGACAGTTGGCGCACCATTACTTGCATTGAAGCATAGGCAACCTGGGACAAATTAGCCTTTGACAATTTCTGATAATCTTTTGGAAAAATTTTACTATATAACCCCACCGCAATTATTTTTTCACCCCTATCGGGACTTACTTCAGATACCGGTATAGGATTAAGAGCTCCACCATCAATTAAAACCTTCCCTTCATATTTAATTGGCGAGAATATTGCCGGAATAGCGCATGAAGCCCGAATGGCTGTTGACAATTTTCCTTGAGAAAAAACAAATTTTTCTCCTTCAATTATATCGGTACACACCGCTCGAAATTTAATCGGCAAATCCTCAATTCTTTTTTGTCCACAAATCTTATCTAAAAATTTTTCCATTTTTTGCCCCCTAACCAAACCGCTTTTAATCGGCCAGTCTACAAATAGTTTTATTAAATCTACATAACCTATGTGTTCAATGATTTTTTCCATTTCTTTATAATTTGGATTAGCGGCATACACTCCTCCAATTAATGCCCCGGCAGAAGTTCCGGCAATTTGAGTTATCTCATATCCGTTTTCACAAAGAGCTTTTATTACCCCTATGTGTGCTAGTCCCTTTGATCCACCACCACCCAAAACCAAGCATATTTTTTTTGTCATAAAATTAATATAGCATATTGGCACTTGAATACTTGACAGCTAGCACTCTTTATATTATATTGCTAATTAATTATAAATTAATTATCAAAAAGGAGGATATATGCACTACTATCCCTTTAAACCGTTAATTGATTTTAAACCCTTACTTTGGGATGAAGACGAATGGCCAGAAATAAAAATGACCAACGGTCTTAATGTCTACGAGGAGGGCGACAAGGTTATGGTCGAAGCGGCCGTCCCAGGCATTAGGCCTGACAAAATTAAAGTTAAATACGAGGACGGTATTCTTCGTGTTTCCGCTAGGTCGGAAGAAAAGGAGGTGGAAAAGAAGCACAATCGTATTGTTCACCAGTGGAACAAAGTCGCTTCCTTTGAATACACCACTTATTTACCCAGACCCGTAGACTCAAAAAGTCTTGAGGCCAAAGTTAAGGATGGTGTAATCACTATCTCGGCATCAATCGCCGAAACCGCCAAGGCCAAAGAGATCGAAGTTAAAGTTGCTTAAGCGCCGCTACTTCCCGGGGAGTCAAATCTCGATACTCCCCGGGTTGGAGATCTCCAAGATTGAGGCTCCCAATCCTAACCCTTTTCAGTGTTCTGACCCGAAGTCCGGCTTCCCAACACATATTTCGGATTTGTCTCTTTTTGCCTTCATACATGACTATCGTCATTTTGTTTTTTGTCGACCTTACTATTTTATTGATTCCAGTATTTATTCTTCTTCCGGCAATTTCTTTATCTGTTGTTACTTCATATTCTTTTTCCATGTGAAATTTGGGATGAGTAAGTTTTAATGCCAAATCACCATCGTTGGTCAAAATAATTAGTCCTTCAGAGTCAATATCTAAACGTCCCACGGGATATAACCTGTTGTCAGTTTTAACCAAATCTACCACCTTTTGTCGGCCCTTTTCATCGTCTGCCGTTGACACGATCCCTACCGGTTTATATAGCATTATGTATTCCTTTTTTTCGATGGATTTTATTGTTTGATCTTTTATTAATATTTTCTCTTTTCCACTAACTTTTTCTCCCAATTTGGCTACCTTTCCGTTTATAGTTACTAATCCCTGCTCAATCAATCTGTCCGCCCCGCGTCTCGACGCCATCCCCGCCTGGCTCAAAAATTTATTTAGTCTCATCATGTCTAAATTATAACCTAAATTTAGGTCTTGTTTTAATTCCGAATTTTTCCAAGAAATTTATATATAATATTTTTATGTCCGATAAATACACCGCTCTTTGGGTTTCCCATTCTTCTATCTCTGCTTTTTTAGAATGTCCCCGGGCCTATTTTCTAAAAAATATATATAAGGATCCTAAAACCGGCCATAAAATTAAACTCATGTCACCGCCCCTGGCTTTGGGTCAGGCCGTTCATGAAGTTATTGAATCACTGTCGGAAATCAAGACTGATCTTCGCTTTAGTGAACCGCTCTTAGACAAATTCGAACGTTCCTGGAAAAAACTTTCCGGTAAGAGTGGTGGATTTTTCGACAAAGAAACTGAATTTAAATATAAAACTCGGGGCGAGGATATGATTCGCCGGGTTGTCAAAAACCCGGGTCCACTGGGAGAATTAGCTGTCAAAATCAACATGGACTTGCCCTATTACTGGCTATCTGAGGAGGACAACATAATTCTTTGCGGCAAAATTGACTGGCTCAAATATTATCCCGACACCAACAGTGTGGAAATTATCGATTTTAAAACCAGTCGTCACGAAGAAGGGGAGGACTCTCTTCAATTACCTATCTATCATCTTTTAGTTAAAAATTGTCAAAATCGGGAAGTTACCGCCGCTTCTTATTGGTATCTTGATTCCAGTGACGAATTATCCCCCAAAAAATTACCCAATTTAAAGGAGTCGCAAGATAAAATTGTCAAAATCGCCAAAAGAATGAAACTTCAAAAATCTTTAGGTAAATTTGATTGTCCCAATGGAGAACAGGGTTGTCGCGCCTGTCGTCCCTTTGAGTCTGTCCTCCGCGGTGAAGCCGAACTTGTTGGTCTTGATGATTTCAAAGCCGACGTTTACGTTTTTGACAAATCGTCAAAAGATTTGAATGGGGATAGTAAGATTCTTTAAAATAATCCCATCTGTGGTGCAATTTCAACCTTAGGATAGGAAAAATCAACATCAATAACTCTGGGCGTATTCCACTTGTCTTTATATTTTAGTTGTTTGTTTTTTAAACCAAAATCATAAACTTCTTTCGTCACCATCACGTCCATTTCACAGTATTTTTTCAATTTAGCCAAAGATTCTTCTGAGTGTTCCTGCCAGTAATATACCGCGTTTAAACCATTATCAATTTTTGTATGCCCCAAAGTTTCAGTGGCCACTGCATTTAAACTAAGCCGAAAACCCAAAGAATTTTTTATGTGTTCCATAATGTCAAAATGGGTTAATTTTTTAAAATCATAAGGGGCCAAGGGCGCTATCGCCGGGACATCAAAGTGAAGTGTATTAAATCCGATTATTCTGTCTACATTTGAGAACAATCCCCACATTTTGGCAAAATCTTCTTCAAAAAAACTCTTCATCTCGCCTGATATTTCATTAAATTTATCATCAAGCTCTCTTTTGTATATCGACACAATTGATATTCCCAAGTCTGCCGGATTACTTCCCGCGATATCATCAAAGATTTTTTTTGTTTCAATATCAAACACTATCTCCGTTACCATAGGAATATTAGAATATCAGAATAATTAGGGAAATGGAATTAGCGGTCGGATTTTGTTTAGGTTGGTGGGGTGTTGTGGTTGTTTTTTTGTTTTGTTGTTTTTTCTCCTCCGGAGAAGAGGATGGGACAGATGCCCCATCCTCTTAGGCGTCAAGCGCTCAGGATGGCTATCCGCCAGTCACGCCGAAGTTGAAATCAGCCAAAAAAACGAAGGTATTCGCCATGGGTGGTGAGTTGATTGTCTGCTGAAACATTTTGGGCCTCCTTTAAAGGCATTTTTGTTTGTTTTTGGAACATAATCCCTTTTTTTGGCGATACGCCCTTTCAATACAAAAGTATTACTTTTATCCTTCCAAGATGATCCTCCTTCCCTTATGTTTGAATGTCGCAACTTTTTTACCCCCTTTCCCCTAATCTGAGAAATGAAACAAAAATTAAATTATTAATTTCTATTTCATTTCTCAGTATCCGACCGCTAAAAATAAAAAGAACTTAAGCCGTGAATCTCGCCAAAGCTCTTATTGGTAATTCACTTCTTAACGCTTTCTATTTTTAACGTTTGTTAATGTACAAACTCATTGTAACAAAAGATACCTTTATATTACAAGCTATTTTGTCCATACTGAAGCATCTATTTTTGTCTTATGGCAGAATAATACCCAAACAAAACCCGAAAATGCAAGATATCAATTTTTCTGCTATAGTAACAAGTCATGCCCCGCTCACTTTATTCAACCTTTGGAGTTCGAAAGATCCTTCGGCCTATCAATAAAAACCTTAAAAACCACGGTCTTTCTCCGACCCTTAAAGCTATTGTCACCAAACTTTCCCGCAGTTTCACTATCAATGTTTCCAATGACACTAAAAAAATCTTGAAAAATAACCGGGTTCTTTTGATTTGTAACCATCCTGCTCAATCTGATGTTTTACTTCTTTTGGCGGCAGTTCCCCATCGCCCCAAAATATTTTTAGTTATCATGCACGGTGTTTTATCTATCTTGCCGGCTATCAACAAACATCTTATCCCCGTTTATATTAGTCATCGTATCAACAATGATTCCCGACCAGACTGGAAAGTCAGACTATTAAATAAAATTCATTTTAGTCCGGAATATTCACAGGAAGTCGCTCATCAAAAAAATATTAAAAGTATCACTCTAGCTACTCAAAAAATCGATGAAGGTTCTCTTTTAGCTGTTTTTCCTGCCGGTGGTTCTAAAAATGGTCGCGATTTTCTCCCTGGTGTTGGTCATATTGTCAAAAATTTAAAATATCCCGAAACTACAAAAATTGTTATGGCCCACGTCAGTGGCACCTCTGTTTTTGACTTTCTTCGCATTGTTCCTTTTGTTAGCAAAGTTTTACCAAGATTTAAAATTGAGTTTTCCGACGCTCTAAACGCTACTGATTTTTCCGGAGATAATGCCCGTCAAATTTCAGGACACCTCCAAAGTGTTTATGACCAATGGTCGCTTCCTTACGAACCCTTACCTAAATTTAAATACGCCGCTCTATATTTACGTTCACTTCTGTTTTTCCTACTATTCCGAAGCTAATCGTAAAAATAATGTTAAAATAGCACTGTCTTCCTCGGGGATTGGCGCAATTGGCTAGCGCGCACGCATGGGGTGCGTGAGGTTGCAGGTTCGAATCCTGTATTCCCGACATCTACATTAATTAAGAGCTGTTTTACCCCGCGATTGTTATTTTTTGACTATATTTAGGGATAATTATTTTTGCATCATAATCTCTTCGTCTAAATTCGTTGGCCATTTCTACCCTAGCATTATCTTTTCCGTGATTAATAATTATTATCCCTAGTTTTGATAAATTAAATCGTTCAAGAAAGGCAAAAGTTTCTTCTGGTCCACTAATATGACTGGTAAAACCTTCAACTTTTACCACCTGAGCTCCTTGTTTGCTTCCAACAGGGACACTTTTTAAATGCTCAAGCATTTGACCTTTTGTTCCGTCCACTTGAAAACATGTGAAAATAACCCTGTTTTTAGGATTTTTACAAAAGTCACCATGGAAATAATTAACTATCCGTCCATGTTGGCCCATACCGCCGCCAGCAATAATTATTGTCTTTCTTTGAAAATCTGATTCAGCAATTTGTAAAGAAGTCTTATGTTCTTCAACAATGGTCACATTATTTAATGTAAATCTATCCAAACTATCTTCCAGTGTTCTGTAGAAATTTGCCTCATCACCATATCGTCTTGTTAATGCCTCAGGTTTAAGTGATTTAAAGCTTTCTAGCAGGCTTACTCCCAGTGGTGCATCAATAATCACCTGACAATCATTTGGTATTCTGCCTCCCTGATTATTATGTAAAACTTCCAGTATTTCTTGAAAACGGTGGAAAGAAAGTACTGGTAAAATCGGAGTTCCTCCGCCCTTCCATGTGTTAGTAATTTCTTTTAATAGATTATCTTCTTTTTCTTTAAAGCTTACCGGCTCATTCAGAAAGTTTGTTGATTCCACTATCAGTGTATTTATCTGATCATTTGGGTATTTAGCTACTTGGTCTAAATATCCACCACTCAATGATTGGTTTGGTTTTCCCATGTCACCAGTAAATAAAATATTTTGTTTTTTCCCGTCTTCTTTACTTCTAATTAATACTGTATTTGCCCCCATTACATGGCCATTTGGTAGAAATTCCACTGTAATTTTACTGTGATCCTGTCCAATAGGAATTTCTTTATACGGTTCAACAATTTTTAAATATCTAAAAGCTTTTTCAACATCTTTTGCTTCATAAAGTCTGTTTTCTTTGTTCTCTTTACTTTGTATCTTAGCTGAATTGAATAACAATGGCTCCATAAATGTTGCCGTGACTTCTGTTGCCAATACTCTAGGAGTAAAACCATCTCGATATGCCTTTGGTAATCGACCGGTGTGGTCAATATGTGGATGTGTAATCATAATATCTCTCACATTCCTGGCAATTTCTCTTGTTGGAGTAAAATTTCTTCTTTCACCTTTTTCCGATCTTTCGTCATTTCTTCCTTGAAATAAACCATAATCCACCAAAACACTTGAGTTTTTTATATCTAATCTTTCACATGATCCTGTTACCATTCCTCCGCTGGCTCCAAAAGTTACCAAATCTATACCGCTTGTTCCAATACTGCTAAGCGCCCCTTTTCGTTCATGATAATTTTTCATATGAACTATCTGTCAATTTTTTATCGGGGCAAGATAAAAAATGACTATAAACAGGATAAAAATATTAATTTACCAACACCTGTATTAAACTCATGATAAGTGACTTATGTTTAGAAAACAATACATATATTTTTGTTTTTCTTTAATGTAAACTGTGACTTAGTCCCTTCTAATTTTTCCCCAGTCCTATTTAAAACGAATTAGATCTTTGTCTTCCCAATTAACTTTTGAATTGTATAATAATTTTGTGTTGGCAATAAAAATATCGACCTTTTTTAAAAAACATCGTCTCTTAATTTCCCTTTTCTTTATTGCTTTTATCTTTCGCTTAGCCATTTCACCCTTGAGTACTCACGGTGATTTAACTACTCAGGCTGAATGGGGTGGATGGATGTATAAAAATGGCCCCATGGGTTTATACGACTGGAACCAATGGATATCCGGTTATTGGCCAAACCATCCGCCTTTAATTTCCCTGGTCTATCTTTGGGCCTATCAATTTCACAGTTTTTTGATGATGTGTTTTTCTAATCTTGGTAATTTTATTGCCCTAAATCGTCTGGCTCCTACCAAATTTCTTTGGTTTTTTGCTTTCACCAAATGGTTTGGTGAGGCTCATTTTGAAAATAGTTATTTTCTGAAAGGAATTGTACTTTGCATCAAGTTTCCCATGATTATTGCCGATATTATAATTGCCCTTATTGTTTACTACCTTTGTAAAAAAAATCATGTAGATTGGAAGAAATATGTTTTAGCCTTTCTATTTTTACCTTTTAGTTGGTATTTGTCGGCTCTTTGGGGTCAGTCAGACCAACTCTCTTTTATCTTTTTAATACTTTCTTTTATTTTATTAAACGGTTCTAAAAAATCATGGCTGTCACCATTATTATTTGCAATTTCCATTAATCTAAAACCTACTGGACTAATTTTAGTCCCCCTATATCTTTGGATTTGGTTTAGACAGCGACAATCAATTATGAAATTATTTTTTGGTGGAACTATAGCAATCTTATTCACCGTTTTTATTGTTTCACTATTTACTTCAAAACCACCCATCAATTACATCTTTCACGAATTGTATACTCGTATTTTTTTAACATTAAAACCTATAATCACTGTTGATTCTTTAAATTTTTGGCGTCTATTTGTCTCCGGAAAAGACGCTGCCATTACCGACGATCTTGTTATCCAAAAAATTACCATATTAGGTTATATCGCCTATTTTTTCGTCTCAATCGTTTCATTTTCAGTTGTTAAATATAAAAAAATTCAGTCGATTTTTGCTTCTCTCTTCATTAGTGCTTTTGGTGGATGGTTGTTTTTAACTAGTATGCATGAACGTTATCTCTTTATTGGCATTGCTTCACTCCTACTTTTATCAATTTACAGATCTAAATATTTTCCCTATTTTATTGTTTTATCGACTATTTACCTTATCGGTATGTATTTGGTTTTTCCAGCCATTCCAATACCATTTTTAGAAAACAACCAAATTTTTTCCTGGTTGTTTTCGTTGGTCAATATTTTGACGTATTTAGTGCTTACTCGCCAGATTTTAAAGGATTTTCATCTCTTGTCTGTCTCGCGACTATACAAACGATAAGCTATAATCGACTATATGTCCCGAAAGGTAATTATTACCTATCTAATTTTTCTCTTTATATTTTCTGTCTTTATCTATTTCTTTATCCGCTATCGTCAAAATCACTTATTTTCGTCAAAAGCCTTAGAGTCAATAATTTCCACCCCCTCCCAGTGGCGGACCAAATATCTTTCTCCCTGCGATGCCATTATTAGTGGTGATCCAAACATTGGGGATAATTGGGTAAAAATAAGTTTTCATTGCCCTCAGGGAGTAAAAAACAGTACTTTTGCTACTACTGTTCTTCGGGAAAAATCTTGGAAAAACACTATCAATGAATATGCCAGAATAATTGGTTTTCCTCCGTCAGAAGTATTTGACGAAAAAAAATGGACATGTTATTTAGGTCGAAAAATTTTAATAAATAATCAAAGCAAAGTTACTTGGGATGACATTGCTACAAAAAAGGGAAGTATAGATTGTCTCAATCCCGAATATACTCTTAATTACCTTATTCAATATTATGGAATTAAATAAAAAATCGTTAATTAATACCGTCAAAATAATTAGTATTTTATTAATTTGTTTTTTAGGTTTTAGGCTCAGGCTTCAAAACTACAGCTCTGTTCCCCGACCGGGTGATTCCTCTGATGAATATGCCAACGCCTGGAGCGGTTTAGGTCTTATAGAATTGGGCGTTCCCATCGGGTGGTCATATTTAGAAAGTGATTCTTATCAACCAATTCACCGTTACATTAATGTTGACAATATTTATCAAACCGGGACTGCCCATGGTAATCCATTTTATTTACACATTCCTTGGTTTGACCATCCTCCCGGGATGGGAATTTTAACTGGCGGTTTTGCTTACCTAAAAGGTGCCCGCGTATTGGAAGATGCCACCACCGTTCTTATCAGGAAACCCATGGTTTATCTGGGTGCTCTCAATATTTTACTTTTGTTTCTAATTGGCTATCTTTATTTTAATTATAAAACCGGTATTATAGCTGCTCTTATTTATTCCGTTTCCCCCTTAATAGTTGTTGCCAACCGTCTTCCTCAAGCCGAAAATGCATTTATTCCGCTTTTTCTTATCTCAACTATTTTTATTAAGTTATTTCAAAATAAGAGCAATTATATTTATCTCTTTTTCTCTGCACTTATCGCTGGAGTAGGCATTTGGTTTAAGATACCAGCTTTAATGATTACCGCCTCCGGATTTTTACTGATTTTATATTCGTCACCAGTTCAATTCAAAAAAAGATTCAAACCAGCAATAATTTTTACCCTTATAAGTATTAGTTTTGGAGTAATTCCTTTATTGGTCTATGGATTGGCGTTAAATCCTCAAGCTTTTTTTCAAGTACTTTTTTTTCACGCCCAACGTACATATGGAATAGGAATATCTGCTTTTTACCAATTACTTAATCAGTCCAAAATTACCGGATCTTTCTCAATTACCGACGGTTGGTTAATATGTGGCTGGCTTTCCTGGTTAATTCTTCTTGTAAAAAACAAAAATAATTACCAAAAATGTCTTATAAGTGCTCCGGTTTTTGTTTGTCTGATCTTTTTCCTTTTTTTGGGTAGCGAATCTTATGGTTGGTATATTTACCCTTTTTTTCCTTGGTTAATTCTTTCCCTCGCCGTTATGTTCAATTTCCTGGACGATATCAATATCATTTCCGCCCTTTCCATCTTGATTTCAATACCAATCCAAATTTTACTTCCAAAACTTGGTGTTACCAATATTTTTCCCCACTTTACTAGTTTTTGGCGTTTTATATATACTCTTTATTTATTTTTTGTTTGTTTGACTTATTTAAGCTCAAACAAAACTTTAATTAAAATACAAAAAATCCTAATTTATGTCCTATTTATTTTAGGCGTGTTTTTGAGTATCAAATATTCTCTCGTCATAAGTCCTGAAACATGGCCATCAGTTAATTAGATAAATATCTATCCATGCTTCGTCTTTTCTTCGGTTTTACTCCTTGACTTGATATAGTCGCGGTTGCTATTACTTAATCAATGAAAAATAAAAAAATAAAAGAAAAAGTATCAGCCGCCTCTGGTGCTTCTGGTCTCCAAAACAAAAAAAATGAAGCCGTTCGTCTGGCAATGGAACAAATCACCAAGGCTTATGGTGATGGCGCTATTATGAAAATGGGTGAGCGAACCGATATGGATATCGAGGTGGTCCCCACCGGTTGTCTCACTTTAGATATTGCCCTCGGTATCGGCGGTTTACCCCGTGGTCGGGTTACGGAAATCTTTGGACCCGAAGCTTCCGGAAAAACTACTTTGTCTCTCCATGTTATTGCTGAAGCCCAAAAAATGGGTGGTACTGCCGCCTTTATTGATGCCGAACATGCCCTAGAACCCGTCCGTGCCGCCACCGTTGGGGTCGATTTAAACAATTTATTGATTTCTCAGCCCGACAACGGTGAGCAAGCTCTGGAAATTGTGGAAACTTTAGTCCGTAGCAACGCGGTTGATGTTATTGTCGTTGATTCAGTTGCTGCCCTTGTTCCTAAGGCTGAAATTGAAGGGGAGATGGGGGATTCAATGATGGGGGTTCAAGCCCGTCTTATGTCTCAAGCTCTCAGAAAATTAACCGGTGCTATCAGTAAATCAAAAGCGGTGGTTATCTTTACTAATCAATTACGTCAAAAGATCGGAGTTATGTTTGGTAATCCTGAAACTACTCCCGGCGGTTTAGCCCTAAAATTTTATTCTTCAGTCCGAATTGATGTCCGAAAAATTGCCAACATTAAGACCTCTGGCGGTGAGTCGATTGGTTCTCAACATCGCGCCCGGATTGTAAAAAACAAAGTTGCCCCTCCTTTCAAGGAAGCCGAGTTCGATATCATGAACACCGAAGGTATTTCAGTTAACGGATCACTTATCGATATGGCTGTTCTTTACGGTCTAGTTACCAAGTCCGGTGCTTTCTTTAAAATCGGTGACCAAAATATTCAAGGCCGCGAAGCTTCTAAAAAATATCTTAAAGATAACCCGAAGCTTGCCAAAGAATTGACAAAACTTATTTGGGAAAAAGTTAAAAGCGCAGCCAATGATGCCACTTCAAATACTCCGGATTCTGCCTAGTCGCAGGACTAATAATCGGGTTTGGCTCATCTTTAGTGATTCTTCTAAGTTGCCTTTCTATATTGACGATCTCGTTACCCTGGGTCTCAAGGCTGGTCTAGATATAAGTGAAGAGTTGTTCGAAAAAATAAAAACCGCCTCTCTCTATTATCTTCTCTATAACTATTCCCTTAACCAAATTGCCCTTTCTCCAAAAATTGCCCAAACTCTTTCGCCTAAAATCAAACAAAAATTATATTTCTATCTTCGTAAATATAAATTAAGCGGTGACTATTCTTCTCTCATTGATCAGGTTGTTTCCAAATTATCATCCCTAAACTTACTTGACGAAGCTACCTTCTCCGATTATCTTCTTCGTAAAAACAAAAAACATTCTCGTCAATATCTTTCTCGTCTTTTTTCTTTCTATCACCTTACTTTCCCTCAAGACTATCAGAGTGATGATGTTCAAAAAATAAAAGATCTATTAGCCAAAAAAAAGTTCTTATCAATAAATCTTGTGGAAGACTCAGTCAAAAACAAATTAATTGCCTCATTAATTAGAAAGGGTTTTGCCTATTCTGACATAAAAATTGCAATTGACGAATTAGGAAAAAACAGGTAAACTACATAGACTTAAAATCAATTTTTAAATTTATATATTTCACTTTTTTACTATCAACATTAAAATGCTCTCTGATTTATTCTCTTTCTCCTTCCTTGTGTGTTCAGAGTAACTCTTTTCGATAGCAAATAAAGTGTATTGGAGGTTCTATGTTTAATTCATTTCTTTCGAAGTTTAAAAGTCTTTTAAATGGGACGACTGAGGTTCCCGCTTCGCCGCTTAATTCAAAAGTTGTCAAAAGTGACACCGTTACTGAAAGTGTCACCGAAACCGATACCGATAATAATCGGGTAGTTTTTTCCCCGTCTAAGGCAGAAAAAGTTGGTAAAACCAAAAAAGTTACCGCAGATTCTGTTCCTGCCGCCCCGGTTGTTAATCCTCAAATTGAAGCCCAGGCTCAAGCTCAGGCCAAAATTATTATTGAAAATGCCCGTCGTATCGAAACCGAGGCTAAGACCAAAGAAGCCGAGATCTTCCAAAGATTGTCCTCTCTCAATGAGAAGGAAAAATATTTTCTCCAAAAAGAGCAATCTCTTGACACCCAACAAGTTGATATCAAGAAAAAAGCTGATCAAATTGATGAGCTTTATCGAAAACAACTGGAAAAGCTTGAAAATATTTCCGGACTTGATGTTGACAAGGCCAAACAGCTTTTAATGAGTAGTGTAGAAAAGAAAATGACCTCCTGGCTTGCCAAAAAAATCGAAGAAAGCAAGGATGATCTCAGTACCCGTCAAGACGAATTAGCTAAAGAAATTCTCTCCGAAGCTCTCACCCACGGTGTTACCGATTATGTGGCTGAGTACACCGTTTCTACCATTACCCTTCCCGATGAAAAAATTAAGGGCAAAATTATTGGCCGCGAAGGCCGCAATATTCGTGCTTTCGAGAAAGCTACCGGTGTTGAACTAGAACTTGATGAAACCAACGATATTCGAATCTCTTCTTTTGATTCTACTCGCCGCGAGGTAGCCCGCTTAACCTTGGAAAAATTAATCAAAGATGGTCGTATTCAACCCGTAAAAATAGAACAATTGGTCGCCCAGACCCGCGCCGATATGGATAAAATTTTACTAAACGAAGGTAAAAGAATCTGTCAGGAAGTCGGTGTTTATAGCTTACCTGTCGAATTAATAAAAGAAATTGGTAAATTCAAATTCCGCTTTTCCTACGGTCAAAATTTGGCCAAACATACCGTTGAGGCAGTTAAAATTGCTGTCGCTTTGGCTTTTGACCTAAAGGCTGATGTCAATACTGTTCGCCTGGGTACCCTTCTTCATGATATTGGTAAAGTCATCAATGATCAGGAAGGAACTCACGTTGAATTGGGTGTTGATCTCTTACGTCACTATAAAATGCCGGAGGCAGTTATCAATGCCGTCGCTGAGCACCACGAGGACAAAGCTTTTTCTTCAGTGGAGTCAGTATTAGTTTATTTAGGTGATGCGGCCTCTGGAGCTCGTCCTGGAGCCCGTTATGAGGTTCATGAGGAGTATCTCAAGAGAATGCAAAACATTGAAGAAGTCGCCAAGGGCTTTCCTGGTGTTACCAGTGTTGCTGCTTATCAAGCTGGTCGCGAGGTCATGGTTATTGTCGAACCCTCTACTGTTAACGACGAAGAAGCCACAGTCCTTAGCCAAAATATCGCAGATAAACTCGAAGAAGAGGCCAAATGGGCCGGTCAGATAAAAGTGACAGTTATCCGGGAACTTAGGACATCTTCGACCATTATCGGTAGTAAAATCAATAAAAGTGCGGTTAAAAACGAAGGGTAATACTTGAAATTTAGTGGAAAGTAGCTAATAATGATAGCTGAATTATAAATTCAATAAAAAATGACCAAAAAAGATCTAATCGAAGTCGTAGCTCAAAAAGCTAAACTGTCCAAGAAAGCTGCCAAGGTTTCTGTCGAAACCTTTTTAAATGAAATCATGAAGGCACTTGCTTCTGGTGAGGTTGTCAAACTCTCGGGTTTCGGCACCTTCAAAACCAAAATGTTCAAGGCAAAAACCATCAAAGCCATTGGTTCTAAAGAATCCAAAAAAATCATGGCCCGACGTATGCCTCGCTACATTCCTGGTACCAAAATCAAGAAAATGGTCAAATAAATTTTCTCTAGATTTCAAAAGCCCCTGATTCGTCAGGGGCTTTTTAGTTGTAAAATAAGCCATGTTTAATGAATCACAAATTTATTCACTTCATCAAAAATATTCTCACGGAAAATATAGAGAAGAACTACTAGATTTAGTTTGGACCCATAGTCTTATTGTTAAAGAAATTTCTCTCCAAATTGCTCACAATTTAAAAAGTAAATATCAGATTAATCTCGACTCTGACTTATTAACAGCCGGAGCCCTTATTCATGATCTAGGTTTTTATAAATGTTTTGACGACGATTTCAATAAGACTGAAAAATATATTTTACACAGCCAATTTGGATACGAACTTTGTCATCAGGAGAATATTCCAGAAAATTTAGCCCGTTTTTGTTTAGTCCATAATGGTATCGGTATCTATCCTAATATTCCCATTACTCTCGAAGAAGAAATTGTTACTTATGCCGATTGTTTCCACAGCAAAAGTTATCCAAACTATAAAACCCTGGTAGATATTAAAAAAATGCTCGTAATATACCGTCCCAGTGACAGTATCATTATCGACCGTCTCAAAAATAAATTTGGATTACCTGATTTGATAAAATTAAAAAGAAAATATGGACAGTGGCACTTAAAAACTAACAAGTGGTTAAAGAGTATTAAACAAAAATAAATTATGATAAGTCCGATTAGTCCCCTTCATCAAAAAGCTGAAAAACTTCGTGAGAGTGACAAGCTTTTAGACGCTCTAAAACTTTACGAAGAAGTTATTTATAAATATCAACAGGAAAAAAATCATTTCGACTTGGTCGAGACTCTTGGTGGTCGCTGTTTAACTTATAAACATTTATTTTTACTAAGTAACGATTATAGTTTCAGAAACCTTGCTTATAACTCAGCCCTATCCTCCCTTGAAATTGCCAAATATTTTAAAATTTCCCCAAAAATTCACCGATGTTATTTTCGTCTTGGAGAAATGGAAATGTTGGCCAACAATTTTCTAAAAGCTGAAAAATTTTATTTAAAAGCGTTTTTAAAATATCCAAAAGAAGAAGCGGAAAAAGGGGATTTTCAGTATCATTTAGGTGAAGCCCAATATCGTGCCGGTAAAAAAACTGAGGGTCTAAGAAATCTTTTAGATGGCTTAAAACTTATTGAAAAATATGAATCCGTTACCGATTCCTTTGTCTATCATGTCTGGCGTTCCGGCTGTCTAATGAGGCTAGGGGAATTGACAAAAAATAAAAAATATTTATTAGAAGCTCAAAAAATTATTGACTCCGACCCCCGACTAATTATTCGTAAAAGGCAGATTGCGGCTCTCAGGAAGACATGCTGTCTTTGATTCTTTGTCAATAAACTCTAAAATTTGATCAACAGTCTCTTCTATTTTTCCGGTTTCGTTCATTATCATGATGTCAAATCTATCTCGTTGCTCATTCCAGGTTTCCCAATCGAACCTTAGTCTTTTCACTCTTTTTTCTTTACTTTCACTAGATTTTCTTTCGTTTATTCTTCTCCAAAGCTCCCTGATGGTTGGAACCCCCAAGTAGATGGTTCTGGTTAGGGGTACTAAATTTTCAGCTCCCGTTTGTGCTAAATAATTTTTAACCCCCGACGCCCTGTCCGGATCTATTCTCCAAATTACTTTTTCTCCGCTTAGAGCCTCTTCCAAATCGCCTCTGGCAGTTCCTTTTATTATCCCGGGTGTTTTGTTGAATTCAATAAATTCTCCATTCAAAATCATTTCATCAAATTTATCTTCGGAAATAAAATGGTAATGAATTCCGTCAATCTCTCCCGGTCTTGGCCCTCTGTCGGCGCAATACGTTATGACTCTTTTTAAAGATGGCTGTCTTTCGATTGTTCTTTGCATTATCACATCTTTTCCCACTCCAGAGGAGCCGGACAACACTATTAAAAGTCCTTTATTTTCAATATTTCCTGACATAGGGGATTATAAAATAAAATTATATGTTTTTATATACCAAAATTTATCCTATTCACGGTATAATCCAGAAGTATGAAATTGAGCATTGCCATTGTCGGACTCCCAAATGTTGGTAAATCGACTTTATTTAACGCGCTTTTAGGTCGTCAGGTTGCTGACGCCAGTAACTATCCCTTTTGCACCATCGATCCAAATGTTGGAGTGGTTGAGGTCCCCGACGATAAATTACAAGTCTTGGCCGACATTGTTAAAACCACAAAAATTGTCCCCGCCATTGTCGAGTTTGTTGACATTGCCGGTCTGGTTAAAGGTGCCTCAACCGGTGAGGGGTTGGGAAATAAATTTTTGACCAACATCCGTGATTGTGATGCTATTTGTCATGTCGTCCGTCACTTTTCTGACCCCAGTGTTGTCAAAGAAGGAAGTGTTGATCCCCAGGGTGACTTTGAAGTCATCTGTGCCGAATTAATAATTAAAGACTTGGAAAGCATTGACAAGTATCTTGATAGTAATAAAAATAATGCAGCTGAATTGAAAACCAAAAAGTTTGCTTTGGCCAAAAATCTAAAATCTGGCCTGGAACAAGGCAAATTAGCTATTAATTTGGACTTAAGCGACGACGAAAAACTAATATTAAAAGAATTCTTTTTGTTAACTGCCAAACCCTATTTTATTGTTGCCAACGTCGATGAATCAACTTACGCTGATACTCAAAATTTTAAAACATCTTTAGAAAATGTTATTCCCGTTTGTGCTAAAACCGAATTTGAATTATCAGAACTATCACTGGACGACAGAAAAAATTATTTAAAGGAATTGGGTATGGAAAAATCAGGGCTTGAGCGGGTCATCCAAAAGGCCTATGAAACTTTAGGTCTTCAGTCTTTTTATACCGCCGGTGTTAAAGAAGCCAGGGCATGGACTATCAAAAAAGACGCGACTGCCCCGGAGGCCGCCGGAGCCATTCACACCGATTTTCAACATGGTTTTATCATGGCTGAAATTGTTTCTTATGCCGATTTTGTGGCTAATAATGGCTGGGAAGGCGCTAAGGTCAAAGGTCTACTTCGTCACGAAGGTAAAACTTATCAAATGCACCCCGACGATATTGTTGAGTTTAGATTTAACGTCTAAGTAGTTTGTTATTTATCTTTCAAAAAGATTGTTGTATACTCCACGTATCAATATGCCAAAAAGTATTGATGTTGTCCAAGGAAATTATTCTTCTGGCGGAGAAAACAAACCCCCCGTAGCTTTTTTGAGAAAAATTGTCGCCGACCAGAAACAAGGATACGTGATTGATCGACCAGAGTGCGATTTAGATATCGCTGGTACAATCAATATTGATGGAGCAAGTCTTATCAAAAAAATTGAATGTCGTACCCCAAACTGTGACTCAACCGAATGTGTCTTTAACAGAAAATAGAATCCTCATCATTTCCGGCCCCACTGCTACTGGTAAAACTGACCTAGCCATTTCTTTGGCCAAAAAATTCAACGGCGTTTTGATTTCTGCCGACTCCCGCCAAATTTATCAGGGTTTGGATGTTGGTACCGGCAAAGACCATCCGAAAGGTTTCAAAATTAATTTAATTGATTTAATTACTCCGGATCAAGATTTTTCCGTCGTCCAATATCAAAAACTAGCCTTTCAAAAAATTATTGAAATTCATTCTCAAAACAAACTCCCAATAATTGTTGGCGGTACCGGTTTATATATTGATAGTATTGTTAATCCCGACAAATCAACTTATTTTATACGACCAAATAAATTTTTACGCTTTTTTTTCAACAAGTTATCCACATCAACTCTTCAAAGAATATATCGTTTGTTGGACAAAAAATCTTTTGATTCCCTAAACAACTCCGAACAACACAACCCCCATCGCTTAATCAGAAAAATAGAAATAAAACTAAGTGGTAAGGATGTGATTAATCACATCCAAATAAATAAAAATAATTTTAATATTCTCCACCTTTCTCTTACCGCCCCTACTTCATGCTTGTATCCCCGCATTGACACCCGTGTTCAAAAACGCCTGGACATAGGCCTCTTAGATGAAATTAAAAACTTACTAAAAAAATATTCCTGGTCAGATCCGGGACTAAACACCCTGGCCTATAAAGAGTTTAGAGATTATTTTAATCACCAAAAATCTTTGAAAGATTGTGTTGATGTTTGGCGTTTTGACGAGCACTCATATGCCCGTCGCCAACTTACTTGGTTTAAAAAACAAACAAACCTCCATTTTATCGATATTACCAAGCCAAAATACCTGCTCCTTGCCCTTGATTTAGTCAAAAAATGGTACAATTTGTCATGAAACCCCAAAAAGTTGAGATTTCCTACAAAACTATTATCTTTTTTGTCTTATTTATACTTTCCCTTCTTGTTGTTTGGCAACTCCGTAGCTTAATCCTTTTGGTTTTTCTTTGCTACATCTTCATGGAAGGTCTGAATCCCGCTGTTACCTGGCTCCAAAAATTTAAATTACCACGAGTTGTCGCCATATTAATTGTTTATGCCATAATTGTTGCCGCTATAATTTTCTCTTTTGCCGGCCTTATTCCGGCCTTGGTCGAACAGTCCACCAATCTTATTCATAATCTTCCCGGTATAGTTCAAAATATAAGTATCTGGGGCCTCAATCCGGCTGATTTTTCATCTCAATTAAAAATACTAGAAAATTTACCTTCAAACATTGCCACCACGGCTCTGTCAATTTTTTCCAACATCGTTTCTGTCTTTGTCTTCTTTGTCATTACCTTTTACCTGCTCTTAGAAAGGAAAAATTTTGATAAATATCTTATAGAGATCTTTGGAGACAGGAGTTCAAAAGCGGTTGAAGTTATAAACGAGCTTGAAAAACGCCTGGGTCATTGGGTTAGTGCCGAGTTGCTCCTAATGCTCATTATTGGCATTCTTTCCTATATTGGTTACTTAATAATTGGTGTGAATTATGCCCTACCTTTGGCTATCATAGCCGGTTTATTGGAAATGGTTCCCAATATTGGTCCTACCATTGCTTCAATTTTAGCCGGTCTCTTTGGTCTGACCATTTCTCCCCTGATAGCTCTCTTAGCTGTTGCTTGGGGAATAATTGTTCAGCAATTGGAGAACAACTTTATTGTTCCCAAGATTATGAAAGAAACCGTCGGTATCAATCCTTTGGTTACCATTCTCCTAATTGCTTCTGGAGCTAAACTTGGCGGTATTGTCGGTGCTGTCATTGCCGTCCCTCTTTACCTTACTGTTGAAACAATCGTCAAAACCCTGGCTAAAAAATAAAAAAATACTTCAAAGAGATTGTTAAGCCGGATTCTGTTTATGGGCCATCTATCTATTCTCTCTACCTGAGGCTTTCAAAAGCTAGATCAAGCGCCTCGATTTGAGATTTCCACAGGAAGGATGCTCGTTTCATCTCGGCTTGCGCCTACTCGTCTCTGTAGCATAGCCACTACCTTACGGCAGTCTCTACCTATTTGAGTTCCTTGCTTTTTGTGGTCCGGACTTTCCTCCCGCCTGAGCGGGTAAACCCTTCAATCTCCTTGAAGTAGCTAATTTTACCAAAAAATCCCCCCAAGTTTTACCTTAGAGGGATTTTTATTCTTTCTACAATAGGGCTGCATCAGCTGCGGATAAGATTTTGAACATCTTGACTCCGGTCTCAGGATCAATTGCCTGAGCTGCTGGTCTACCATTTTTCAACATGACCTTAGTAACTTTGGAAACATCGACTTCCACACTCTTTCTAGATTTTACGGAATAAAATTTAATAACTGCCATTACTTTTTCACCTCCTTAAAAATTAAAGCTAACTCACTTCCAAACATAATACAAAACAGCTACGATTGCAATAGCTACGACGCTAAGCAAAAAACTTTTGATCAAATCTTTGCGTAAGTAGTGGCTCTTTTCCTGATTATCAATTTGTGCCTGTTTCATTCAACTTCAGTATAACATGAGCTCTTTTGGTAAAATTATTCAAGCCATGCCGTCCATCTTTTATTTGCTCACAATCTTAAATTTTTTAGGTTTTTTATACCTTTTATTTTTAATTTTAACCAAGTATCGTCATCTCCCGACAAAAAACGGAAAAGTGGCGGAAACTTCCGGTACAATTGAAAAGATGAAATTGGTTCGTTTCAATCCTTTTGATGATGTTGGTGGCGATCAGAGTTTTATTTTAGTTTTATTAAACAAGGAAAATTCCGGACTTTTACTTACTTCTCTTCATCACCGCTCTTTTAGTCGAATTTATGCCAAGGCCATAAAAAACGGTCAAGGTGATAATATTACTTTGTCAAAAGAGGAAAAATCAGCTATATTAAAAGCTATTAGTCGTTAATATTTTATGAACCCTAAAATCCTTAAATCAAGTCTTTATACTCTAATTTTTGTTTTCGGTGCTTTCGCTTCTTATTGGTTGTCCGGTACTGTTTTTCCAGTTGACGGTCGAAGTAAAAATTCCACCGCCACTCCAACTCCTTCTCCTGGTCTCCAAACCGGTTTCCTAACCTTTCAGGGTCCAAAAACTGAAGTCTGTCCTATTAACGGCGAAAAATTCACCGTCGAGGAGCAAAAAATTTGGTCTACCCGTCGACCTCTCTTAGTTATGATCGAAAATCACGCCGATTCCCGTCCTCAATCTGGTTTAACCAACGCTGATATTGTTTATGAAGCTGTGGCTGAAGGTGGCATCACTCGATTTATGGGAGTTTTCTATTGTAATGCCACTCGTAGCGCCGCTAATAAATATGATGTTGGTCCGGTCCGTTCCGCCAGAACTTATTTCCTTGATTTGGCTTCCGAATATTCTGATTATCCTCTCTACGCCCACGTTGGTGGAGCCAATTGTTCTGCGGCTACTGTCGGCGGACCCTGTACCACCAATGTCAAAGCTCAGGCTATTGAACAAATTGCTAAATATGGCTGGAACAACAAGGGTACCTGGGGTGATCTTTCTCAGTTTTCTCTTTCCTATAAAGCCTGTCGTCGCGAACCGGATCGTGTCGGTGTTGACGTGGCTACTGAACACACTATGTACTGTTCCACCACCGAACTCTGGAACGTGGCCGCCAGCCGAGGCCTAACCAATATGACCGAAATCAATAATAGCTCCTGGGACAAGACTTTCCGTCCCTGGTCTTTTAAAGCCGAAGACAAATCGCTTTCCACAACGGCCTCCGCAGTTAGCTTTGACTTCTGGGGTGACAAAGCTTATACGGTTTCCTGGAAATATGATCCAAGCACCAATAAATATCTCCGATCCAATGGTGGGCAACCTGCTGTTGATTTCAATTATCAACAGGTCGTTAGTACCAAAAATTTAGTTATTCAATTTGCCAAAGAATCCCGATCCATCGACGAACACGCCCATAATTTATATGGACTAATCGGTTCCGGTACCGGAGTTTACCTTGCCAATGGGCAAAAAACTGAAATTACCTGGACCAAAACTGCCCGTCAGGGTAGAACCGTTTTCAAAGATAGTGCTACCGGAAAAGAAATTAATTTTGTACCCGGCCAAATTTGGGTCGAAATCTTACCTATCGGTAATAAAATCAGCTATGAAGGTTGAAACATCTCTCAATGCTGTTCTAACATCTAAGACCAGATGTAAATTAATCTGCTTATTTTTTGGCAACCCTCAGGAATTATTTTATGTCCGACAATTGGTTCGTCTCAGTGGTGAAGAAATAAACTCAGTCCGTCGGGAATTGGCCAATCTAAAAAAAGCCAACATATTAGTTTCTGAAGCCCGCGGCAACCGTCTTTATTACACTACCAACCCTCGTCACCATCTATTTAATAGCCTTTTACTTATGGCATATCGTAACTCTGATTTAGCTCAAAAATTGGATAAAGCCAAACTCCTCTTAGTTTCATTTCACTTTTTGCTTTGGGAAAAAGCCCGCCCGGATTCTATCGATTTAATTATAGTTGGTGAATTACCGATTCGGGAGGTTGAAAACGCCATTGCCTCAGAAGAAAAAAAGCGCGAGGCAGAAATTAATTATATGGTTATGGATCAATCTGAGTTAAAACTTCGTCAAAACAAGAGGGACCCCTTTATTGTCGACTTTTTCCTTTCTTCTCCTCTTGTTATAATTGGCAACCCTGCTCTATTAGAAAACTAAATGGACAAAATTAGAAAAGTCATTAAAACCGGCAACAGCCTGGCTCTTACCTTGCCCAATAAAGTTATCAAATCCTTTGACATTAAAGAAGGGGATTTTGCCCAATATAAGGTGAAGTCTTCAAAAACCTCTATAACTTATACTTTTACGGGTCATCCTCGTCAACTTTCCTTAGGCTATGTTAAGAAATAATCGTCGGGTTCTAACTATTTTTTGGTCTATTATTGCCGTGACTTTTCTCTGTATTATCATCAATCTTCCTGCTAAATTTAATTTATTTGGTCGCACCTTTTATCGGCCGGATTTTTCTCTAAATTTAGGTTCGTCTCAGCTAAAACCAAATTTGGATCTTCGTTTTGGTCTCGATTTAGCCGGTGGAGCCTCTCTTCTTTTTGAAGTTGACACTTCAAAAGTATCAAAAGCTGATTTGCCCAGTGCCTTAGAATCTTTAAAATCCAACATTGAAAGTCGGGTTAATCTTTTTGGTGTATCTGAATCAAATGTTCAATTAGCCAATCGAGGTGACTCGTATCGCCTCAGCGTTGATCTTCCGGGAGTTACCGACATAAATGAAGCCATCAAACTAATTGGCCAAACCGCTCAGTTGAGTTTTATGGGCCTTATTGATTTACCCCCTGAAGCCACGGCTACTGCCACTTCTGCTGATTATTTAAAAGATACCGGTCTAATGGGTTCACATCTTGTTAAGGCTGTACCTCAGCCAAATCCTAATACCGGTGAAATGGAAGTTTCCCTTGAATTTAATTCCGAAGGTGCCAAGCTTTTCGAGAAAGCTACCACTGACTATCTCAATAAAAGATTGGCCATTCTTTTAGATGATCAAATCATCACTGCTCCTTCAGTTGGAGTAATTATTGCTGATGGTAGGGCAGTTATCAATGGAAATTTTGATATTAAATCTGCCAAAGCACTTTCAGCCCAATTAAATGCCGGCGCTCTACCTCTTCCCATAAAATTAATTCAACAATCACAGGTTGGAGCCTCTTTGGGTCAAGATTCTATTAGTAATGGCGTCAAAGCGGGCTTGGTTGGTCTGGCTCTGGTTTCATTGTTTATGATCGGAAATTACGGATTTTTAGGTCTTATTGCCGATTTTGGTTTAATAATCTATGGTCTAATTACTCTCACTCTCTATCGTCTTATTCCGGTTACACTTACTTTTCCCGGTATTGTTGGCTTTATCTTATCTGTCGGTATGGCCGTCGATAGTAATATCTTAATTTTTGAAAGAATGAAAGAGGAACTTCGGGCCGGAAAAACCTGGAACAATGCCATGGAACTAGGTTTTGGTCGGGCCTGGAGTTCCATAAAAGACGCCAATACATGTACCATTATCACCGGTTTAATTCTTTTTAACCCTTTCAATTGGCCATTTTTAAATAATTCCGGTATGGTTCGGGGTTTTGCTGTTACTTTACTGATCGGAATCTTTTTAGGTATGTTTACCGGTGTCTTCGTTACCCGTAACCTGTTACGAGTTTTGGCCAGGAAAAAAATATGAACATTATGAAATTTCGACCTCTATTTTTGATTATTTCCACTCTATTAATTTTAGCCTCAGTTTTTTCGATAATCTTTTGGGGCTTCAAGCCCTCCGTTGATTTTTCCGGAGGCTCATCCTGGCAAGTTTCTCTGCCTTCGAAGCCCGGTACTGAAAATTTAAAAGAAATCTTTACCAAAAACCAATTAGAGCTACTCACTGTATCTGTTAACCAGGATCAATATTTCCTAAAATTCGGCAATATTAGCAACGATCAAAAAGAACAACTGACCGCGGCGCTAATAACTCTTGATCCTGGCTTTGTCGATCTCCAGTTTGAAACCTTAGGGGCAATTTTAGGAAAAGAATTAATGATCAAAACCATTTGGGCAATAGTTCTTTCTTCCATTTCTTTATTGCTTTTCATCGGTAGTCGGTTTAAGGACCTTAGTTTTGGTGCTTCTGCAGTTTTGGCCATGTTTTACGACGCCCTGATTCTAGTTGGTAGTTTTTCGATTCTGGGTCATTTCTTTGGTGCTGAAGTTGACGCTCTTTTTGTCACGGCTCTTTTAACCACCCTATCTGCATCCGTACACGATACTGTAGTCACTTTTGACCGGATTCGGGAATTAAAAAGTCTTAGCTTTCGTCTCGACTGGGTCGAGTTGTCAAATAAAGCCGTTTCAGAAGTCATTGTCCGTTCGATAAACAACTCCATGACCATTATCTTCATGTTATTGGCCCTAGTGGTTCTCGGTGGCGCTAGTACTCGTTGGTTTGCCACTGCTTTGCTTATCGGCGTTATCTCCGGTACCTATTCTTCTATTGCCGTTGCCATCCCTCTAATGCTTTTAACTAAAAGAAAGAAGAATGACGAAAATAGAAAATCAAACTAAAGTAAAAAATTTTGAGATTGGTCCCAATGGGGAAATCATCAAAAATGGTGAACAGTTAAAACCAAGGTTGGGTATTAAAGCAGTTCCTAAAAATGATATCGAGGAAAAAGTTAGTACTCCGCCGGTAGAAATACCTAAAAAAAGAACGCGCTGGTTAAAGGGTTCCTTCGTTAACAAAGAACAGGAACTTACAGAAATACACGAGACAGAAAATCACATCGCCTAATTATTCTCTTTTATCTTTTCCAACAAAATTTCTCTGTCATTTAATTCTGGTTTTTCTTCAACTTCTGCAAAAAGTTTATCCAAAATTTCCCCAACCTTTCGGCTTGGTTTTATTTTTAATATTTCCATGACATCCAATCCGTTAACTTTTAAATCTTTGACCGTAAATGGTTGTTTTTGCACTTCCACTAATCGTTTTTTAAATAATTCCCATCTCCAACTGCTCTCTTTTGCTCCTGATCCTAATCGATCGCTTCGGCGAAGAGAAATCATTTCATCTAAATATTCCGGGGTAACATTGCGGATGAATCTTCGCACCGCCTTGTCTGTCTGAGTATCCTCGACCGTAAACATATGCCACCTAACCAGGATAAACAATTGTTCCAGCTCTTTATTTGATAATCTCAACCTTTTTCCTATTTTTACAGCTATTCTCGACCCAACCACCTCATGATTATGAAAGGTTTTTTCTCCGTTAACTTCTTTCATGGCAGCTGGTTTTCCGACATCGTGGAGTAGGGTAGCCAGTCGGGTTACCGAATTGTCACTTTGACAATTATTTAAGGCTTCCAGCTCATGATCCCACACATCATAGATATGGTGACCCTTTTGTCCCATTCCTACACCCGGTAACAATTCAGGCATTATTTCTGCCAGTAAACCCGAATTTTTCAGCAATCTCATTCCGTCTCCTGGTTTTTTACACAATAATATTTTAAACAATTCATCTCGAATTCTTTCTCCGGCAATTTCAGAAATTAAGTGAGCATTTTTTTGAATTGATTCAAAAGTTTTTTCTTCAATTAAAAATCCAATTTGGGCCGCAATTCGAATTGCCCGAATCATTCGCAGGGCATCCTCAGAAAATCTATCATCTGGATTCCCTACAGTTCGGATTAATCTGTTATTCAAATCTTCCTGGCCATTATTTAAGTCAGTTATTTTCCCGTTAATATCCATGGCCATAGCATTAATCGTAAAGTCGCGTCGCTCCACGTCCTCACCCAAACTTTGTCCCCATTCCACCACGTCAGGATGTCTTTTGTCGCTATAGTTTTTCTCGCTTCGATAAGTGGTAATTTCAAAAATTTCTCCGTCCCTTAAAATTACACTAAAAGTTCCGAATTTATTTTCGCAAAAAGAATTTTTAGGAAAAATTTCTTTCATCTTTTCCGGGGTTAAATTGGTGGCAAAGTCCCAATCTTTAGTTTCTTTTTTTAAAAGCCAATCACGAACCGCTCCGCCAACCACGTAAATTTCCCCGCCTTTATCCAGGACCTTTTGCATCACAACCTTAACCTTTTCCGGTAATTGTCTTTTCCCCATTACTTAATTTTACCCTTTTTGGCTAAATAACTCTTCTATTATCTTTTTGTGAATAGGTACTATATCAAAATTTTCTAAATTTGATCTGGAAACGTATCCTACTTCCGAAATTTCTTCTAAATTAAGGTTTAGCTCCTCAATATTTGTAGCTATAATTCCAAAAAAATAACTTTCTCTTAAAAAATCACCTGGTGTGATTGCTTCCTGCAAAACTTCCTTCCAAAAAATTGGCTTCAATAACCTTGCCCCAATTTCTTCACCAGTTTCCCGAACTACCGCTTGTTCTTCTGTTTCCCCTTGATTAGGTTTTTCCCCAATTAATGCCCATCGCCCGGCCAGTGAACCATTTGCTCTTTTGCCAAGTAAAATACTTCCCTTTTCTCCCAAAATTATCGCCCTGCTTACAATCTTTTCCATGCCCGATTATAACCGAAAACCCCGCCTTGCGACGGGGTTTTGATTCAAATCAAAATGTAACTTACATTTGTGGTCTGTCGGGACGAGGAAGAGCCTCTTTTACGGCGATATTTCTACCGTCTTGCTCGCTGCCATCTAAAGATAGAGCGGCTTGTGCCATTTCCTCAGTTTCGAATTCTACAAAACCGAAACCTTTGCTTCGGTGAGAGAATTTGTCGAAAACTATATTTGCGGAGATGATTGTACCGAAGGGTGCGAACACCGCATTCAGTTGCTCATCTGTCATGTTGTAGGATAAGTTTCCTACGAAAAGCTTTTTTGCCATTTTTTTCGAATCTTTTAGATTCCTTAACCTTACTAATAATATGATCAGAAACTAGGTAATGCTTTCTGATCTCCAAAGTATAGCATACAATAGGCATATGCAAGTCAAATTAAACTTTTTGAGTGACACCACTATTACTCGGGAAACTCCGTCTGAAATGCTTCTGGACTTACTCCTAAAAAATCGCCAAATCACCGACTCTGACCCTTTCTTAAAACCGCCCTTTCCTGAATTTAATTTAAATTCTCAAAAGGCAGTTAAATTAATTCAAAAATTTATCGATGGTCAAAAAAATATTTTGATTTATGGCGATTATGACGTTGATGGTTTGACTTCAACTGCCATTTTATGGCTTTCACTTTATCCTTTAAATAAAAACACCATTCCTTTTATTCCTCATCGGGAAACCGATGGTTATGGTTTTAAAGAGTCTTCGTTTTCCCGGATTCAAACAGAAAAAAACTTAAAATTTGATTTACTGATTACCGTTGACAACGGCATCGTTGCCGATAAAGAATTTGCCAAAATTAAGGAAAAATATCCCAAAATTAAAATATTAGTTATCGATCACCATCTGCCTTCGGGAAAATTAAAAAACACCGATGCTCTGTTTCATTCTGTTGATACTTCTGCCTCGGCACTGGCCTGGTTTTTGGCCCGTGAATTTTCTAAAACCGCACCTCTTTCTTTGGCGGCCCTCGGAGTAGTTGCTGATTGCCAGCCGCTTCTGGGTATTAACCGGTCTGTCGTCGTTCATGGTTTAAGTGAATTAAAAGTAAATCCCTCTCCTGGTCTTAAAAAGTTAATGGACATCTCTGGTGTAAAAATAGATCAGTTGTCAGTTTACGATTTAGGTTTTCTTTTAGGGCCTCGCTTAAATGCAGTTGGTCGTTTGTCAGATCCCACCGACGCCCTTCGACTTCTCTGTAGTCAAAATTCTATCCAAGCCGGTAAATATGCTCAAGTTTTAAATAAATATAATCAACAGCGTCAGGACTTACAAAAAGAATCTCTTGATGTCGCCGATAAAAACATTGACATTAAAAATAAAGTCATCTTTGTTTCTGATGATTTTAATCCCGGCATTATCGGCTTAATTGCCGGTCGCCTAACTGAAAAATATGTACTGCCTTCCGTAATTATCGCCAAAAACGGTGAAGTTGCCAAAGGTTCCTGCCGCTCCATCCCCGAGGTAAATATTATTGAGGTTCTTCGAAAATTTTCAGATCTTTTCGTTGATTTAGGTGGCCACCCTGGTGCAGCCGGTTTTTCTATCAAAGATAAGAATATTTCCAAGTTACAAAAAAAATTAAATACCTATTTTTCCAAAAAATTAGCCAAATATACTGCTCAAAAATCGGTGACCATCGATGCCAAAATGGATACCAATGCTATCAATCTAAAAAATATTAAATTGATTAAAAGTTTAGAGCCTTTTGGTATTGGCAACCCACAACCCTTATTTTTATTCAAAAATTTAAAAATAGAATCAAAAAAAATACTTGGCCAAAACCAGTCTCACCTAAAATTAAAAGTCAGCGGCGTGGACGCCATCGCTTTTAAAAAAGCCGATCTGGAACCTGATTTAAAAGTCGGGGAGTCTGTTAATCTAATTGCTTACCTCGACGCCAATACCTGGCAGGGCCATACTTTCCCTCAATTAGTGGTAAAGGAAATATTTAAGCTGTAAAATTAGCCCATGACAAGAACATTAATCAAAGACTCAATTTCAGAAATCGGTAAAAAAATTATTATTAAAGGATGGGTAAATTCTGTCCGAAGTTACGGTAAGTTAGCCTTTGCCGATATCCGTGACCGTTCTGGTCTTATTCAGGTAGTTGGTGGTAAGGATTTGGGTGGCGTTAAAGTAGAGTCCGTTGTTGAAATAAGTGGAACTATTCGCCCCCGGGACGAAAAATATTTTAACGATAAAATAATTACTGGCAAAATTGAAATGGAAGTAGAGGAATTAAAAGTTTTGGAAGCTTCTGAAGAGTTGCCTTTTGATATTCATCAACCCGATCTAAACGTTGGCCTACCGGTTCTTCTTGATAATCGGGCCGTCTCTCTCCGTCACCAAAAGGTAACCGATGTTTTTAAGGTTCAAGCCACCATTATGAAGGCTTTCCGCGATCACCTAAATGCCAATGATTTTACTGAAATATCAGTCCCCACCATTGTTACTGGTTCAACTGAAGGTGGCTCTGAGGTTTTCCCTGTCGACTACTTTGGCCACAAAGCATTTTTGGCTCAGAGTCCCCAGCTTTATAAACAGATCATGGTTTCAATTTTTGAACGCGTCTTTACCCTCGCCCATGCTTATCGGGCTGAGCCCTCAGTTACCACGCGTCACCTGACCGAATATGTTGGTCTGGACTGTGAAATGGGCTTTATTGAAGATTGGACAGACCTTGTTAAAATGGCCGATTCTACAGTCAAAGCTATTTTTAAAGCTGTCTCTGAAAAACACCAGGATATTTTAGACGAATACGGAGTTACTATTCCCAAGACCTGTGAAAACACTCCCAGTCTAAAATTAAAAGAAGCTCTGCAAATTATTTATGAACGCACTGGTCGTGATGTTAGAAACGAATTAGATATGGATCCTGAGGGAGAGCGGGAAATTTGTCGCTGGTCTATGGAAAAACATGGTAGTGAATTAGTTTTTATTACCCATTTTTACACCAAAAAACGGGCCTGGTATTCCTATGCCGATCCAAAAAATCCGCAAGAAACCCTGACTCTTGATTTAATTGGTAGGGGAGTTGAATGGATTTCAGGAGGTCAGCGTATTAGTAATTATGCTGATTTACAAGAAAAAATAAAATCACGTGGTCAAAACCCTATTGACTTTGAAATTCCCTACGGTCAGGCATTTAAATACGGTATGCCTCCGGAAGGCGGTTTTGCTATCGGCCTGGAACGTATTACTCAAAATATTTTAGGTCTGGAAAACATACGCCAGGCTACTCTTTTTCCCCGCGACATGGAAAGAGTTGATAAAAGATTACCTAAAATTGAAAAAGCCAAAAAATAATGTTTTCTAAATTAATCCGTTCCCGGCATTTTTACTACGGTCTTCTTTTTGGAATAGGATTGTGTTTGGCTTTTCTCCCATTTTCATTTAGATTTACAAAAACAAATGATATTTTTTCTTTCAAACATCCTCCTCAACCGGTGGTAACAGGGAAAAATAAACCCCTACTTTCCACTAATTATTATATACTTCTTGACAATGATTCCAATCAAATCATTGTCTCTCAAAACGAAAATTCAAGAATCTTTCCAGCCTCAACCACCAAATTAGCTACCGCTCTGACTGCCTTAAATATTTACCCTCTTGGGGAAGTAGTCACTATTTCTCAAGACTATATCGATGGGAAAATTATGGAACTAAAAGCCGGCGAGAGAGTTACTATTAAAACCTTGGTTGCTGGTTTGCTAATTTATTCTGCCAATGATGCCGCTTTTAATTTGGCTTCTCATTATCCCGGGGGGATAAGTGGATTTGTTGGCCAGATGAATAATTTAGTTGGTAAGTATGGTTTAAAAAATACCCATTTCGTTAACTTTGATGGTTTACATGATGAAAATCATTATTCAACTTCTTATGATTTGGCCCAGCTTGGTCGCCTAGCTTTTCAAAATCCCACTCTCCGTCAATACGTTAATACTAAATCAATTGACCTGAGTGATATCAATGGTCAAATTATTCATCGTGTTACCAGCACCAATGAATTATTAGGTGTTGTTCCGGAAGTTGAAGGTTTAAAAACCGGCTGGACGCCTGAAGCCAGCGGTACCTTTATCGGTTTACTTAACATCAATGGTCATTATTTAATTTCTGTGGTGGCCCAAAGTGAAGATCGTTTTAATGATACAAAAGCTCTTATCGATTGGGCAAAAACCAATCTTACTTGGCGTACTTATCAGTAATTGCCCGAACGTAAGCCACAAAATCATTGTCACCTTCAAAAACATAAACCGGCTGTAGAAATTGAGTTAAGTTTACCGGCTCGAAATATGCCAAATATATTTTTCTTATAACCACCTCTTTCAAAGCATTGTCATTGGCCGGCCAATAATCACCATTTTTTAAATCAGCAAACGCCTCTTCACTTGTTTTAATCGGATAGGTTGAAGAAGAGGCCGCTGAGGTGTCTACATCCACGTGACGGTAATTTACTTCCACAATTCTTTTAGCCGCCACACTCGATCCAGAAACTAAGACTGAAACTGATGCTTTTTCAACTTCAGTCGATACTACCTGAACATCATCCCCTAAATTTTTCCTAAAAAAATCAACTCTTATTAAGTTTGCTTCCGATAAACCGTCCACCGGCTTCAGACCATCAAAATTGATTTTCCAATAAGTGACTTTTTTCTCTCCCGCATCTAAATCAGCACTCAATTTTCCCGCTTGTTGAATATAATTTTTTGCCGCGTTTATTGCTTCTTCCCGGCTGGGCATTTGCTCCGGATTTAACAACATTTGGTCAGAAAGATAGGGGTAACTTAGTTTAAAACTACTTTCTAAGACGTTCATCGATAGGCTTCGTCCACTACTCAAATCATTAAACAAATATACCCCGGTTGCCACCTCTCTGGGTTCGTTAATAAAGCCCATCAAAGCTGCCGTTTTTTTACCCTCTTCCAAGGCCCCCAAAGCACTTTTTGACCGGTATATAACATAAACATTAGCCTGATCTTTGTATTTTGGAAATCTATCATTAGCCAATTCTGCTGTAAAATTTTTCTTCTCAAAAATTTTTTCTGGAAACACAATTTTTCCCAGAGTTCCAAACCTAACCGTCGGTGCCACATACGGTGGATGAGCTGCCTGGTAACTCTTTACTGCCGCTGTCAATCCCCACCAAAAAAATAAAAAAACAATTAATCCGATTCCTCCAAATTTTATTACTCTCCGGCTAATATGTGCCACCTGAGTTAACGAATTCATAAATTATTCTACATTAAAATGCTAAAATAATCCCATGTCCGACACTAATATTGTTCGCACCCGCATGGCTCCTTCTCCTACCGGGGAATTGCACATTGGAGGACTCAGAACTCTTCTCTACGATTATGCCCTGGCTCGTCAAAATCATGGTCAGTTTATTCTCCGACTAGAAGATACAGATCAAAAACGTCATGTCGAGGGTGCCGAAAGTAGAATTTTTCAAGTCATAAAAGATTACGGACTTTCCTGGGATGAGGGTCCAGATATCGGTGGTCCCTACGGTCCTTATGTTCAGACAAAGCGTCTCAATATTTATCAAAAATATATCAAAGAATTATTAGACCAAGACCTGGCTTACTATTGTTTTTGCAGTGAGCAACGGCTTACGGAAATGCGTGAAGTTCAAAAAGCGGCTCATAAAGTTCCTAAATATGATCGCCATTGTCTAAAACTAAGTTCAAAGGAGATTAAACAAAAAATTGAAAACGGTGAAAAATATGTCATTCGTTTAAAAATGCCCGACAATGAAAATATTGTTTTTAAAGATTTAATCAGAGGTGAAATTAAATTCAATACCAATGAGCTGGATGATCAGGTTTTAATAAAATCTGACGGCATCCCCACCTATCATTTTGCCGTTGTGGTTGACGACCACCTCATGAAGATTACTCACATTTTTCGGGGCGAAGAATGGATTTCATCAACTCCAAAACAAATTTTACTCTACAAATATTTTAAGTGGGAAGTTCCAAATTTTGCCCATTTAACAGTTTTACTAGACCCAAGCGGTCATGGCAAAATGAGCAAACGCCACGGTTCTACTCACGCCCGCGCTTTTTTAGATGATGGTTATCTACCCGAAGCCATGCTTAATTTTCTGATGCTTTTGGGATGGAATCCCGGTACCGACAAAGAGCTATTTACCCTTGATGAATTTATCAAAGAATTTAATCTAGAACACCTCCACAAAAAGTCTCCTATTTTTGACCGTAAAAAGTTAGATTATTTTAACGGTCTTTATATTCGCCAAAAAAGCGACGAAGAATTATTCCCTTATTTCAAAAAATTCTTACCTCAAGCCTCAGACGAACAAATTAAAATTTTAATTCCAGTCTTAAAAGAAAGGTTAATAAAATTCAGTGACTTGTCAGAGCAAGTTAAATTCTTATTTGAGGATGTTGACTATGATAAAGATTTATTGCTAAAAAAGGGAACTAGTTCGGAGTTAGCCGCCGAAATGCTTAACAAAACCAAAGAGTTACTCTCTGATTTCACTAATCTAAGTTCCAGAATCTTGAATTTAATTTCTGAAAACTCTTGGAATACTGGCGAATTCTTCATGGTCTTTCGTGTCGCTATTTGTGGTTCCTCTTTTACTCCACCCCTTGTCGAATGTTTACCGGCCCTGGGACAAGAGGGGACTATTCGAAAACTAGATTTGGCCCTCACTAAATTAAAGTAATTCTTGTTACACTATTTTAGTGATATTTCTAATATTGCTGTTTTTTGTCTTTTGTCCAAAAACAGCTTTTGCTGCCCCGGAGATTACGATAATTAACTTTCCCCAAACTGTAATTGTGGGAGACACTTTTTCTCTCGACTTTAACGTTTCCTCTCTAGATAATGGTCTGACCTATCATTTTAAGGCGGTTGGCGACAGCAATACTGATATCTCTATTTTTCCCGCCTGTGCCAGCCGCTACGACGACTGTCTTAATCTTATTATCTCTGACCCTGCCACTAATTCCGCCACTGCTACCTTAAAAATTAATTTAGCTCAGACATTGAATAATATAAAAATCCGCTTGGCTCAAAGTGATAAGCACGCCAGTACCTACGATAGTCAATATGTCAGTATCGCTTCAATTATTGCCACCCCAAGTGCCACCCTAACACCTACTATTATTATTTCTCCCACTGCTACTCCCTCATCAGTCCCTACGATTATTCCCACAACCATTCCTACGGTTGTTCCCACCGCCACTCCCACAGCCTCTTCCTCAGCCACCTTAAAAAATTATTTAATTCTCAACGAAATCTTTGCCAATCCGGAAAGTGGACAGGATGAATGGATTGAAATCAAAAATTCTAGTGCCTCGGCCATTTTAATAGATAAGCTTTGCTTTTACGATGCCCTAAACAATTCTCGCTGTTTACCTGAAAATACGAATATCGGTGCTACTTCTTTCTATTCTCATAGTTTTTCATCTGGCTTTCTAAATAATGGTGGTGATACGGTTCATTTTCTTGACACCATTGTCACTTATCCCTCTTCTCCCAAAAATTCATCATACTCTCTTCAGGAAAATAACAGCTGGTGTTTTACTTCTCCCAGTCAAAATTTATTTAATAATAACTGTCAGTCTTCTACTCCTACCCCAACTTCAAGCCCGTCAAGTAATAGCAATACTTCGCCGGTCTTAGATCTTCAGTCAACTTTGTCTCCGGTATTTCCTGGACAAAAATTCAACCTAACTTTCAGACTAAATTCTTCCGAACCTTATTCACTTCGGCTTAATTCTCCTTTCGGTAACCGCTATTCCGCTTTTGGTGATTTCCACGACGGCTTCTCCTATTTAAATATGGAACTGACGGTCCCCAAAACCTTAGCCACAGGCACCCATCTACTTCATTTTCATTTAAAAAAGGACACCAGCAGTAAACTTATCGATTTTGAACCGGGTGACTTAATTGTTAAAAGTGCTCCTGCAAAAGTTACTACTGTTCCCAAGAAAGTTTCAATTCCAAAATCTCAGGTTTTAGGTCTTTCGACCTTTTCCTCCAGCCTCTCATCCACTCCTGCTTCCTGTTCCTCAGTCACCACTTTAAACAGTGTTAGTCCTGACACTAATTTTTTCTCCTGGCCATTCTTATTTGGGGGTAGTATTCTTTTCTTATCACCAATTTTATTTCCAAAACTTTACCCCGCTTGATTCCCGCCCTTCTTTGGATGGGAGTCATTTTTTATTTTTCTTCAGGTCCCACCGACAGCGTTGTTGCCGATCCGCTACCCCGTTTTCTATTTTTTAAAACTCTTCATATTTTAGAATTTGCCCTTTTAGCTATCTTAATTTTTTATGCTTTATTAAAAAATAAATCAACTATTATTATTGCCTATTTATACGCATTAAGTGATGAAATTCATCAAACCTTTGTTCTTGGCCGCAGTGGTCGTCTCAAAGATACACTTTTTGATTTATTGGGAATTTTTATAGGTCTTTTAATATTAAGACAATTAAAAAAGATTAGGTCAATCAATCGGTTGTTTACGTAAAACTATATATCTTGACTTTGAGAATATCTCATATTATGATACGTTTAAAGTGAGTAATAAACATTCCTTGTCTTCGCTATTTGTCCCTGTTAGCAAGTTATTCCGTAGTCGAAAACTTTTTCAAAACATTTGTTCCGTCTTGTGTAATTTTTCCCTTCTTCTAAATATATTTTTGCCCTATTTTGTTGCCATTCCTGCCTATGCTGAGGAACCAACTCCTACACCGATTGTTGAAGAAGTACCTACTCCTACCCTCGAGCCAACTATTACTGAAACACCAACCGAGCCAACCGCTACTCCTACTGAAGAACCCATTGTAACTCCTGAGCCAACCATAGAGCCAACCGCTACTCCTACTGAAGAACCCATTGTAACTCCTGAGCCAACCATAACTCCAACCATTATCCCTGAAGTAACTACTCCTCCCGCAGAAGATAACAATCAGCCTTCTGGAAATAATTCTTCAAGTTCTCCAACTCCTCTCCGCTCACCAGAACCAACAGCGCCGGTGGCAACTCCGACAATTCTACCCCTAGTTCTGGGTGCCAACGTTGATGGGGGAATAATCGAAACAATGGTTGTTGAAAATACTTCTTGTCGCACTGATTTGCTTAATCCGATTATTTCTTCCGACAAAGCCGACTATGCTCCTGCTGAAATAGCCATCATCACCGGCGGCGGTTTTGCCGTTAACACCGACTATCTATTAGTAATAACAGGAGAAAAACAACCCTCTCAAACATACAATATTACTTCCGATTCTACGGGTAATTTTACATATAGCTACCAACTTTTCGACACCTATATTCCCGACTACAAGGTTGAATTAACCAGTCTCGCTGGTCTAGTTCTGGCTACCACCACGTTTACGGATTCGGTATGTGGAAACGACATAAAAGAAGATGGTGAACAATGTGATGGAACCGATTTAGGGAATGCTTCATTGTCTGACTTCAAATGTAGTAAAAAATGCGAATTGGAGTTAGTAAAAGACAAGGTCACTATTTGCCATTCCTCATCCAGTTCTTCAAATTATTATGTTATTAATACTCCGAACAAATCGGGAGATCTCAATGGCCACGCTAGTGACAATGGTCCTGTTTGGTATCCCGGTATCACAGTGGTCTGGGGTGATATTATTCCTCCATTTAATTATTTAGATGGTGGAGTTGTTAAAAATTATCCTGGTTTAAATTGGAGTACTGAAGGACAAGCGATTTGGAACAATGATTGTGAAATACCCGAAAGAAAGGCAACAATAAAAGTTATAAAACAATTTACCAACATTGGTGATGCTGATCAAACCGTCTTCCCAATAAGTATTAGTGGAAACGGACAAATAACAGGAAGTACAACCGGATCAATTTCATCTTCCGTTTCAGTAACCTTTGAGGTTACACCGGGAACATATTCCGTAAGTGAAACCCTTCCAGATGGTTGGAAGCAAGACATTAATGGGTGTGCTAGTGTCACAGTTGGTGTCGCTGTCAATGAAATTACTGTCTGGGATGGCGTTTGTAATATCTATAATTCCAAAATCATTACACCCTGTGGTGACGGTTTCCTTGATGAAACAACTGAGGAATGCGACGGTACTCTGGGTGTCGGGGCACATCAAATTTGTACTAATCAATGTAAGCTTGAAAACCTACCTTATTGTGGTGATGGAAATATTGACCGAGGTGAGCAATGTGATGATGGAAATACAAGCGATGAGGATGGATGTGATTCAACTTGTAAATTAGAGAAAAAAGTAGATATTTGTCACTGGGATGAAGGAAATAATGCTTATAAAAAAGCTCAAGAAGTTTCATATAACAGTATTTATAAGTGGAATGAGGGTGAAGATGAATGTGAAACTAAAGGACATGGACTAGAACCATTAGATATTATCCCTCCATTTATAAATGGTGATTGTTCTTATTCAGGACAAAATTATAGTGGTGACAATATCGCTTTCTTAGAAAATGGTTGTGAAACTCCAGCTCCTGTATGTGGAAATGAAACTGTCGAAACCGGTGAAACTTGTGATGATGGCAATACGGTCAATGGTGATGGATGTTCTTCAACTTGTCAAATCGAAGAACTTTCACCTCCTTCTGCCACCATTTCCAAATCAAACGATGCCGTAGGCAATATACCTCCGGGTGGTTCAGTTGGCTATAAAATCAAAGTTATTATTTCTGGCAACGATATTAATGAATTTAAAGTAACCGATCTTTTATCTAACGGATTTAAATATCGATCTGGTTCATATAATGTTCTTAAAAATGGTATCAATATTACCGGTGGTATTACTGAACCTCAATATCATTCGCCCGGTGTTTGGAATTTGGGAAATCTTAGTATTGGCGACACTGTCGAGCTTAGCTATATTGCTGATATTAGTTCCGATCACCAACCTGGTATTTATACTGATTTAGCCTACGCACGGGGTAAAACTACTTACGGAACTAACGATCCTGTTTACGCTGTAGGTGAAGATTCTAAATATGTTAATGAAAATTTTGTTGGCACCGAAGTTCCGATAGTTGCCAGTACTCAAAATTCTATATCTGCCGGTGTTGAAAAACATGAAGAAGGTCAGGTTCTCGGTGCTTCCACCGAACTTCCTTCTACCGGTTCCAACAATATCTGGTTAATAATTAGTACTCTTATGGCCCTCTTAGGTTTTACTTTACTCAAAAAATCTTCAAAAAAACTGATTGCTATTATCCTTTTTGCCGCTTTCTATTTATTCCCAAGCAATGCTCTGGCAGTTGTAAATCCCTTATCGGTTCGTCTCAAACAACCGATATCCCCAACAAATATAAGTAATCTTAAGCTCACCTTCGTTGCCTTAGAAATCGATGGTGTTAATCCAATTACTGTCAAATGTTTCAAAAAAGGTCCCTCAGACAGCGGATATGGTCAAATGGGATCCAATATTACTCTGTCAGCTCCCGGAAATACCGACGACTGTGTCACAGATTCTTCAACTATGAATGCCGAAGGTACCTATCAATTTTATGTCACCGCCAACGGATTATCCAGTAACACTGTTTCAGTTGATTACAAAACCTCTGGTCCCGGCACCCCAAGTGATTACCGAAAAGATCGGCCCTCTACTTGTGATTATAAAATCCATTTTAAAACTGCCGATGATGGGGGAAAGACCGTTAAGGTTGAAATATATCGCGCCGACGTTACTTCTTTTATCTTGGACGCCGGTTCTGTGGTTGCTAGTATTCCTGTTGGTTCCAATCAAGAACGTGATGTTACCAATACCGTACCTGATTGTAATAAAGAATATTATTATGTTCTCCGCGCATTTGACGACGCCGGAAACGGTTCAGGAACCATTGGAGACAGCGTAACCATCACTTCTTATTCGACGATTGTTACCACCACTACTTCCGCTGCCATTCCCGTTACCGGAGTAAATCTTCCCCAAGAAGAGATAGTAGGGGAGGGAGATATTCCTGCCACTAATGAAGAAGGTCAAGTCTTGGGTACCGAAAACCTCACTTCGACTTTTTTTGCCAAATACTGGAAGCTACTACTTCTATTTTTAATCATCATTGCTAGCATTATTTATGTTGCCCTTAAAAAGAAACGAGCTCGTTACTAAAGCGTCCAGGTTTCTCGGTTATTTTCTGGTAGTTTCAGCAGTTTTTATATTGGTCAGAACATTTTACCCGGTATTCTCGGCTGAAGTTTCTTATCAAACATCAAAAATAATTACCAAAAAACCAGAAGTTGTTCCGATTAATACGGACTTTTCTATTGTTATTCCCAAAATTAATGTCAACTCCGGGGTTATTAAAAACGTTGACCCCAATAATTCTTCTGAGTATCAAAAAGCTTTGACCAAAGGTGTGGCTCATGCCAGGGGTTCAGGCCTTCCTGGCTTTCCCGGTAATACCTTTATCTTTGCTCACTCTGCCAACTCTTGGTACCAGGCCAATCAATACAACGCTATTTTTTATCTAACCGACAAACTTGTTGTTGGTGACGAAATAACTGTCTATTACGAGGGTAGTAAATATTTATATACCGTTAACGAGAAAAAAATTGTTAAAAGTTCTGACATTAGTTATTTAACTGGTTTCACTTCTATTCAAACCCTTACCTTAATGACTTGTTGGCCTCCGGGAACGACTTTAAATCGTCTGGTGGTCACTGCTGCCCGATAATTACTTAAAACGTTGCGGTGGCTGTGTAGATAATTTTACCCTCGTAATCTCCTGCCTCTTGGGAAGTTGTTGCCGTCAGACGGTAGCAAACATAAGCTGATTCAATTCCTCCCGGCAAGGTTATTCGTTCCATTATTTTTTGAGCATTTTCCGCTCCGATTCCAAATGGTTTAAAGTAACCTTCAATTAGTGGTAAGCTTGTTCCGACATTAGTCATTGAGTATCCAAACTCAGATCTGCTGGAACTTACCGTTGTCCAGGGAGTTTCATTTGTTGTTGTACAATTTGCTCCGTCACACAAAGTGTCCGGAATAGTTGTTCCCGTGCTGACATTACTCATCAACCCTCCCTCATGTACCGTTACCACATAACCGCCAGGCGCATTGGTCACACAAGATAATCGCTGAGACAATTGGTTAAAAGCGCTTAGAGCCAATGATCCAAAAACAACCTGACTGCCGGTAGTATAAGCGGCTCCGGGGCTCAAAGTTGTCCCGACGCCACATGCTGTTGAGCCAACATCAGTGGCCCCAATGCCGTCTATATAAAAAGTTATTGATGGATCAATTGTGGCTGTTACCCTGACTGCTTCCACTAATGCAATTTTTCCGTATGTTTGATCTAACACTTGACTTGAAGAATTCAATTGTCGTACTAAATAACTAAAAATATTTGCTGTCCCTTCCTGAGATGCAGTATTAGAAGGACTGGGATTGATCATCATTGTATTTCCTGTTCCGACAATTATGGTTCCCGTTTCACCGGTACCGGCTGGATTTGTCACACCAGCTCCCAATGCACATTGAATTACATGGTAGTAAGAAGTCACCGCGGGACTACCCAAAGCCACAGCAGTAGTTGTTCCTATGGAAGCCGTTGCCCCCCAGGGACAAGTCACTGCATCCACTGTCAAATTACCCAAATCAAAACCTTGTTGGTCAGGGATGTTGTCACTGCTTTTTTCTCCGCCTCCCGATGCCGCCTTTATCAAAAATTGCCAATATCCACCGGTTGAATTTGTTTGAGGTTCAAAAGAAACTGTGTGTATTGCTGAGCGGGTGGAAATAATACTTCCTCCGGCCACTGCTGATATTTCCGATATTCCGGTATTTATGGCAAAACTTGCCGTATTTCCTATTCCCCTGACATAATAAATACTTTGACTTCCGCCGATTCCAATGGCAACAGTATCACCGACAAACAGATTATTTGTTGTCTTTGATGGAAATAAAGAACCAGTATTTATGGTAATTATTGTTGAGTTTACCGAGTTTCCCACACCGACTTCTGCGTAATATGAAAACTGAGAGTTTGACAAAACATCTTTAACATTGGTTGAGGACAGAGCCCGAGAATTTTTTGAAACATACAACCAAAATCCAAACAAAACAACTAGCACTAAAACTAATTTTTTCATACTTATAAAATAAGTGTAACAAGTTACACCATTAGCATCAATTAGTAACTTCCCTTTAAAAAAGTTCCTCTTACGGCTATACTAATTTTATGGCCGGATTTTTATCTTTACTCTTTATTCCTCAGGAAAAAAATAATCACCGGGCTCTGCTACTTCGACCTTCATTTTTAGGCATCTTTATTGCTCTTTACTTACTCAATCAATCCATTATTCAATCCCTGACTGTCTTAAAGCCTGGAATTTTGGGTTATTCTTCAGAAATCACTGCCCAAAAGGTTCTCAACCAAACCAATAGTGAACGGCAAAAATTGGGCCTTCCTGTCCTGGAATATAATGACACTCTTTCACAGTCTGCTGCCGCCAAAGCCAACGACATGTTTAGCAACAACTATTGGTCTCACAATTCTCCTGCCGGTAAGACCCCTTGGGATTTTTTCAAATCTGCTGGCTATAAGTATTCCATTGCCGGAGAGAATTTGGCTAAAGATTTCTATGATACCGATGGACTTATAAAAGCCTGGATGAATTCTCCGACTCACCGGGATAATATTATTAACGATAAATACCAGGAAATTGGTATTGCCGTGATTAATGGAGTTTTAAGTGGTGTAAAGACCACCCTTGTTGTCCAACATTTTGCTACCCCCCTCAATACCCAAGTTGCCGTCAAAAAACAAACTACTGCCCCAAGCCCAGACGTCGTAACTGCTCCCGAGCCACTTATTTCCACTCAATCTCTCGGAACCAGTGCTGTTACCCCGTCTCTGATCAGCCCGCTATTAATCAGTAAAATTATTGGTACCATAATTTTTACCCTAATTCTTGGTGTTTTGATTATTGATTCTTATATCACCCTCAAAAATAACACCCCTCGCTTAACCGGTTCTTCAGCCAGTCATATTGGCTTCTTATTAATTATCCTAATGTTGTTAATTTTTGGTCGTCAGGGGACCATTTTCTAAATTATGGTTATTTTCAAGGAAATCAAAAAACATCCTCTAAACTACCTTATTTTGGGAGTAATATTAATAATAGCCGCTTTTGTATTTTTTTATTTCCGTCAGAATTTTGATGCCCATGATCAGCGTCGGGTTGTTTATGTTACCTCTGGCATCTATTTGATTTGGAGTCTTTACCATCACTACCGTCGTGGCGATCTTCAGTTCTCAATTATTTTGGAATATTTTCTTCTAGCCTTATTTGCCGTTATTATTGCTCTAACTACTCTTTCCCCGTAAACTTTTTCTGCCACTCTTTAATTTTTTTTGGATCTCCCGACATTAATACTTCCGGAACTTTTTGTCCATTATATTCTGCTGGTCTGGTATATTGAGGAAACTCGATGTTTTTTTCTGGATCGGAAAAACTTTCTACCTGACTTGACTCATCTTTACCCAGTACCCCCGGTAATAATCGGCTCACAGAATCTGTAATTACCATTGCTGGGATTTCACCACCAGTCAACACATAATCGCCAATCGAAATTTCTTCATCCACCAAAGAGGAGATTCTTTCATCAAAACCTTCATAGTGGCCACAAATTATTATAAGATTTTTTTCTTTAGCCAATCTTTTTGCATCTTCTTGTGTAAATCTTTTACCGCGTGCCGACGTCAAAATGATATGTGATTTCTCCCCCTTAATCTCTTTTAAGGCCTTGTCGATTACGTCTACTCTTATCAGCATACCTACATCTCCACCGTAAGGTCGGTCATCCACTGCCCCGTAGGAATTCCAAGCCCATTTTCTCATTTGATGAAAATTAATTTCCACCAACCCTTTTTCTTTAGCTCTACCAATTATGCTCACGTCAAAAACACCCGCAAACATTTCGGGAAATAGGGTAATAATGTCAAATTTCATAATGTATTTTAACATTGTGTTAAGATAAATCTATGTTGACCAAAAAAAATACAAAAGAAACTGCTGTCATCGTTATTCCCACCTATAATGAAGCCGACAATATCGGCAAAATGATTGAATATTTAAATACCAAAACCTTTCCCTCTTTGCCAAAAAAGTGGGATATGAAAATTTTGGTAGTTGATGGAAATTCACCCGATGGTACCGGAAAAGTTGTACAAGATAAATCTAAAAAATATGCCAACACCCACCTTTACACAGAAACCAGTAAAGACGGTATCGGTGCCGCCTATCTCAAGGGTTTCAAATATGCCATGGAAGAATTAAAAGCTGATTACGTCTTTGAATTTGATGGTGACTTTCAACACCCTCCTGAGACCATTCCAAGCATGCTCCAAGCCATGGATGAGGGTTATGACTATGTTATCGGCTCCCGCAAAATCAAAGGCGGTAGTAACCCCAAGGGCTGGGGTTTTAAACGAGTTTTCTTTTCTGAGTTTGGAGGTTTTACTGCCCGCTTTATTATGTTTTTCCCTTTTAAAAACTTTTTTAAAGTAACCGATCCCACTACCGGCCTTAAGGTTACCCGAGTCAAGGGTTATGTCGACAAAATGAGTTTAGATTACAAAAATCATCTTTTAACCAAGAGTTTTGGTTATAAGCTTCAGCTTCTCTTTGAAACCTTAAAAATGGGTGCCAAATTTAAAGAAGTTCCGCTTGAATTTAAAGTTAGAAATGCCGGTGAATCAAAGATTGAATCAAAAACTGCCAAAGACATTTTTATCGTGGCGATTAAACTTCGTTGGTTTGATGAATTCACCCAAAAATTCCTTAAATTTGGTACTGTTGGTTTTGTCGGATATTTAATCAATGCCAGTACTTTGGCTCTATTTTCCCGGCTTTGGGGTGTCGAATGGCTTTCCTGGCTTCTTTCAACTGAACTGGCCATTATTAGCAATTTCACTTTAAACAATCTTTGGACTTTCAAGTCCACCACCATTTCCGGCACCCAGCTAATTGGCAAATTTTTCCAATTCAACCTAACTTCTGCCGGTGCCCTTCTAATCCAAACAGTGGTTGGTAGTTTAGGTGTCGCTATTTTTGGAGCTCAGTATCGACAACTCCTTTTGCCCTTTATTATTCTTTTTCTGGTTTTACCCTACAATTGGTTAATGTACAACAAATTTATTTGGAAAAAATCCAAATAGTTATTAATTAATATATTTATGAAAGGTATTATTTTAGCTGGTGGACGAGCCACCCGTTTACGTCCACTAACCTCAGTTACTAGCAAACAACTCCTGCCGGTTTACGATAAACCCATGATCTATTATCCTCTCCAGACCTTAATTGATGCCGGCATCAAGGATATTTTAATAATCATCGCTCCGGATTATTCCGGCCAATTTTTAAATCTTTTGGGTGATGGCTCCGAGTTTGGTGTTCATTTTAGTTATATTGTTCAAAAAGAACCTCGTGGTTTGGCAGATGCCTTTGTTATCGGCGAACACTTTATTGACGGTGACAACGTTACCATGATTCTAGGTGACAATATTTTTATCAATCAAAATTTCTCTGAAAGTATCAAGTCTTTTAAGAGTGGTGGTATGATTTTTGCCAAAGAAGTCCCGGATCCGGAACGTTATGGTGTAGTTGAGTTTGGTCCCAAGCAGGAAGTCCTAAGCATTGAAGAAAAACCAGTTAACCCCAAAAGTAACTATGCCATTGTTGGTCTTTACACCTTTGATTCCCGTGTTTGTCAGGCGGCCAAAGATTTAGTTCCCTCTGCCAGAGGAGAAATAGAAATCACGGATTTGCATAAATTTTATTTAAATAAAGGTGAATTAAAAGTTAACACTTTTACTGGAACCTGGGAAGATGCCGGTACTTTTGAATCTCTCCTTCGGGTCAGTAATGAGGTTGCTCATTTTCAAAAAATAGCTGATAAAAAATTATAATTTTAATCAAATAAAATGAACAAATATCTTGGTCAAATCGAGAAAAAATTAGATTTATATTTCGGAAAAAAAGCTCCGGCTATGCCGGAAAATGTTAAGGAATTTATTGTCAAATATAGTCCTTATCTTTATCTGCTTGTTTTAATACTTACAATTCCAGCCATACTGTTGGCTTTTGGTTTAACTGCTGTCGCCATGCCTTTGGCTTATGTTGGTGGCTTTCAAAGCGGATTTTCTTTTTCTGTTACCGCTTTAATTTCACTTGCCGCCCTGGTTTTGGGTGCCATGGCTATCCCTGGTCTTTTTAAAAGAACCCAAATGTCTTGGAAATATATGTTTTATGCCTCCCTCCTTTCTCTGCTCAGTTATCTTTTAGATTTAAAACTTGCTTCAGTTATTATCAACGGAATTATTTCCTTTTATATCCTCTTTCAAATCAAGTCTTATTACAAAAACTAAAGTTCCAGTAAACTTAAGTTATTAATTGAACCGCTTTCTAACCAGTTGTTGCCGTGGATTATTAATAACTTTTGTCCTTTTTTAATCAATTTTTTTTCAATTAACTCCGTAAAAAATTTATCTTCACGACTGTAACTACCCTCATTAAATTTCTTAAAATAGGGGATTACTCCAAAGGAAAATGCCAATAAACTGGCCGTTTTTTCTTCATCGGTCACGGCAATTATATTTTGTTTTAGACGGTAATTATTTAACTTCCTGGCCGAATTTCCAGATTTTGTAAACACAATCACCCTGTCACTCTGAGTTGCCACCCCAACCGCCGCCTCTATCAGATTATCGGCAAAGCTGGTACTTTTACTTAAAATACTTTTTATTTGCCCATTTTCTTCACTAAATTTAACGATTTTGGACATAGTATTTACCGATTCCTCAGGGTAATTTCCGATTGCCGTTTCCTCTGATAGCATCAGAGCATCAGCTCCGTCAAAAACAGCATGAGCCACGTCCGAGGCCTCTGCTCTGGTCGGTTCTCTGTTTTTTGTCATAGACAACAACATTTCTGTGGCCACTATTACTGCTTTATTTTGTCTTCTTGACTCGTCAATAATTCTTTCTTGTAAAAAAGCCAACTCCTCTATTGGAACTTTTCGTCCCAAATCGCCTCTGGCTACCATTATTCCATCGGCCTCAGCCACTATTTCTTTTAGGTTTCTTATTGCAGACATATTTTCGATCTTAGCAATAATTGTTTTTTCTTGATTCTTCCTCTTCAACCTTTCTCTTAATTTTTTTATTTCTTCTGCGCTTTTTACATAAGACAAGGCCAAAACATCAGCTCCTTCAATTATTTCAAAATCACTTCTTGGCAGGTCTAACAATACCGGTATCTGGCCCTTTCCGATTTTATGGATCAGTTCAATTCTTTTCTCGTGCCACTTTCTCTCTCCGTATTTCATATTTAGTCTAAAAACACTTACTCCCGCTTCTATTAATTGTCTTATCTTACTTTCCGTTTCACTTGCCGGACCAAGCGTCGCCACAATTTTTGTTTTTCTTTGCGTATTGATCACTAATTAATAATACCAACTTTCACCTCTCACCTGTTAAACTTCCCTATGTCGGTGCCAATTTCAAAAAAATACAACCCTTCAATCGACTTATTAAGGATTGTTTCTATTTTTTCTGTTGTTTTAATTCACACCTCTACCAAAATTCTTGAATATTATAATTACGATTTGGTAAATCAAACATTTACCTTATTTTTAAACCAAGCCTTTCGTTTTGCTGTTCCCTTATTTTTCTTTATTTCTGCCTTTGTTTTGGAATTAAATTATCCCCAGGATTTCAACTATTTTTCTTATTTAAAAAAACGCTTTTCCCGTTTATTTTTACCTTATCTTTTTTGGAGCCTTATATATTATTACTTTGTTTATACCATCAACACCAAAAGTTTTTTTACCGCTTTTCTTTTAGGTGACGCCTCATACCAACTCTATTTTGTTCCCTCACTATTTATTTTTTATTTAGTATTTCCTTTTCTTCATCGCCACATTAAGTTCTTTGCCCGTAAATTTATTCTTATTTTTCTGCTTATTGTTCAACTATCGCTCCTGTCTCTTGATTACTATTTTCAACCCCTACCTTTTCCTCACCCTGTCTCTGTTTTTCTCTTAAATTTTAATATTTTTGTTTTAGGAATTTTAGCCAGCCATCATCAGGTAAAAATATTGGATTTTGTCAAAAAATATCAGATATTATTTATTTCAGTTTTTCTAATTTTGGCGGGCTACATTACCCTGGAGGGAAGAAATCTTTATCTGCAAAACCAAAATTATCTTTCATTTTATTCCAATTGGCGTCCCGTCAATTTTATTTATACTCTTGTTTTTTCAGCTCTATTTTTCTATATTTTCAGTCGCTTTAAACATAAGACAGTTTTTATTAATAAAATAGCTTCTTACTCATTCTTTGTTTATCTGGTTCATGTGATTATTATCGAAATTACGTGGATACTTATTCCCCATCCGTTTCTTTCCCATCCCTTCTTTTTTTTATTAGCCACCCTAATTCCCTCATACCTACTAGCATTTCTAGTTTCTAAAATACCCCACCTTTCCAAGATTACCGGATAAAGTCTTATTTACACTGATCACCATAAACAGGTGAGCATCCTAATTGGCTAGCATTTCTTTGACCTGAGGTGGCCTCGATATGAGTCAATAATTTTTGCTCTAATTCGAACCCCTTTTCTGGATTTTCCTCTATCAAATTTTTCAATTCATTAGGGTCGTCATTAAGGTTATAAAGTTCTTTTTTTCCACTGTCTAAGGTTAAAATAAGTTTCCAGTTATCTGGTGTCTGCAGGCTCCTCTTAAAGGTATATAGTCGGTAATCGGTTTCAATATAAATGTCGTGGGCCACATTTTCTCCCTTTAGGGCTGGGACTATATTCGCCCCCTTTGTTTGTTGAGGAACCGGATTATTGATACCTAGTAAATCCAAAGCGGTCGGCATGATATCAAAAGTACTGACTAGTTGATCAACTTTTCTACCTTCTTCCTGCCTAGGTTGACGAATTGCAAACAACACGTTCACGAGTTCGCCATACAACGTAGCTCCATGGTCAATGCTTTTATGTTCAAAGAATTCAGTTCCATGATCACTGATAATCATTACCACCGTATTATCTAAAATATCCATCTCCTTTATCTGGTCCATAAAACTCTTAAACTCCAAATCCATCTTATTTATTTTTTCATCATAAATTGCCCTCCAAAATGCCACATCTTCATCCGACATTTTCAACATTCCGCCATTAGCCAATGCTTCCTCCCGCAGTTTTCCCTGTTCGACCTTACTTCCGGTATATTTCCCGGTGTATGGCTTATTAACGTATCTATAATCAAAACCATCTTTTGGTTCATGTTGACCATGAACATCATATCCGTGAAGGAATAGAAAAAATGGCTTGTCCTTGTTTTGGGTCAACCATTCAATTGCTTTTGGAACACTCCCATCCATTCCACCAAAAGTTTCAGTTTCAAAATAAGTATCAAAACCTTGGTCAAAACCAAACTGGGGACCAACTCCAGCGTCGCCAGTAAAACCTCCGGTGGCATAACCCTCATTTTTGAGAACCTCAGCCAGTGTTACTGCGTCAGGTGAAAGTTTTTTTAAGTTAGCAATTACCCCTTTTTTAGTTTTCATATCATAGTCACTAAATTTATTTATTACTTTATGTTCAGATGGATACATTGAAGTAAAAATTGACATATGAGTCGGTACTGTCCAGGATGATGGGCTTATCGTTTTTGTAAACAAAGTTGACTGACTTAAAAAAGCATCCAAATTAGGGGTGGTATTCAAGGTATATCCGTAGCTATTTAGATGTTTTGCCTGCAAGCCATCTAAAGAGATTATTATCAAGTTGCTTTTTTTATTTGACTCTGTCGCCTTCTGCGGTAAATACTTTGAAAATATAATTACTATGGTTAATAAAATTACAGCTATTAGTACTTTTGTTTTCATATTTTCACTATACTAAATAGCAATGTTATAGTAAAGACAATAGATGAGCCCGACAAACAAAAAAATTTTTATTTTATTTGGGTTAGTAGTCATTGGGTTTTTTTACATAAACCATCGGATAAATAAGCAAGTACCGGAAAAGGTCTGTGATCATTGCAATATTTTACTTATCGATATCGATACTTTACGGGCTGATGAATTACCTTGTTACGGATATCATCGAAATACTACCCCCAACATTTGCGATTTTGCCAACAAATCCCTTCTTTTTAAAAACAATTATTCGCCAGCAAATTGGACGCTCCCAAGCATTTTCTCAACCATCACTTCGCTTTATCCTACCTTCCATCGGGTGCGTTTTCCTTATGTTCACAAACTCGATGACTCCAAAGCCACTCTAGCCAAAACTCTTCAAGGCCAGGGTTACTACACGGTGTTTATAGGTAAAGACGATAACACCTCAACCTTAACCAGAGAAAACGGTGGCTTGGTTGGCTATGATCTGATTACCACCGAAAATGTAACAGAGGTAATTACTCAATTATCAAAAAAACCTAAACCCTGGTTTATTCACTATTACCGAGACGACTTACATCTTCCCTATCTAATCAGCAATGATGCTAAACCTATCGACAACACCCTTACTGCCCCTCCAAAAATGCCGATTAATCAACTAGAGTTTGAGCCAATATTCAACGATTATTTAAAGAAACATTCTTCCGAAGTATTTAAAAAAGAAGTAATCGATCAGTATAGTTCAATCTTCCTTTCTCCTGATAAGCCAAATGACACCAGTGTTTCTCAATTATTTTATAAACTTTACGATCAATATTCCGACCGGGAAAATATTTTCATTGATAATTGGATGCCCATCTATAACTCTTATCTGGAAACTTTTGATATAAAGAACCCTTCTCATTTAATCTACCTTCGGATGATGTATGACTCCATGGTAAGTCAGGTCGATCAAAGTTTAGCTCCACTTTTTAAAAAAATAAATGAAAGAAGATATTTGAAAAACACCGTAACTATCATTATGTCCGACCATGGAGAATCTTTTGGAGAATACGGTACTTTGGGTCATGATAGCAACCACCATTCTGATCTCTATTACACTCCGCTTATCGTTAATTACCCCAAAGTTTCACCCAAAATTATTAAGTCAACCACGGGCAATATTGATATTTTTCCCACCATCTTAGAATTAGTCGGCATAAATTTATCATTAAATCTGCAAGGAAAATCGCTTTTGTCGAACTTGGATTCTCAAATAGATGACAACGAAAGGTTTATTTATAGTGAAAACCTTGAAGGACAGCTTCTTCTAAACCAGAATTGGCTATACTATTTGCCCAATATTGCCAGCAGTTCTGAGCAATCCTTCCTCTACAACAAAGTTATCGATCCGGACGAAAAAAACAACGTCGCCAATCTTTACCCCGAGTTGACCCAATCACTTTACAAAAAGATAAGTGTTTTGCGTTACTATGACAGCTTACAATCTGATGCAGAAATTCTAACTAGCCCTCAAAAAACCAATATTTCTCCCCAAAAATTAGAACGTCTGCAAAAAGAGGGATACTTCTAATTCACGTAAAGTAACCAAGTAAAGCCACTAAAACCAAATAAATTATGCAGTAAGGCAAAAGTAAAAGAATAATATCTCTCAGACTATTGGTTACTCCGGCAACCGTTTTTGCTACCAAGACATCAGCCAGCGCAATCATATTTCCCGCTCCAGCCCCCACTACAGTTAAAGCCAGAATCTTTATTGGATCGAGACCTAGGAATAAGCTCGAAGAATAAATTGACGGGGCAAACATCAAGTTTGAAACTGTTGCACTACCGGTGATGAAACTTCCGAGTGCACCGATAAAGGGAGCCAAAGCTGGCAGAAATTGCGTTCTAAAAAACATGGACAGTGTTTGAGTAATGGAGGGAAGTTGGTGGGTAATATTTGCTGAGTTATTCATTAATTGGACAACTGCCGACATGGCAAAAATAACCAGGAAGGGCTCTATTGATTTATTAAGTGCCAATCGAGCCACCTTGCTAATTTGTGACCAATGAATTTTTGAATAATATGCCACAACCAGAGTTGAAACAATAAAAACAAAACCAGGATTAAATAAATTTATGCTATATGATAACCAGGGGACCGAAATGGTTGAGTTTGATAATAAAAATTTAGCCAAAATTAATAAAAAAATAAATAGAGCATAGGGTAAAACTGACAGCTTCAAGCTCAAGGGACTAGAACTATTTTTTATGTCCTTTGCGTTACGATATATGGGTTTTGGGGTAAAAATACCCAAACGTCCGGTAATAATAACCAAAATAACTCCTATTATTGATCCCAAAATAGAAGGAAATTCAATTCCAAACAGCGAAACCAAATAAGAGGGAACAACGAAAGCAATTCCCGACCATAGGGCAAAGGGCAGTGCCTGCTTAAACAATGCAAAACGATTCTCTTTTGATGAAACCAGTACCCAAAGCATGAATGTGGGAACCAACAACCCCACGAAATTATATAACGCTGTTGTTGAGGCAATTGAAATTAGATCAATGTCAATACCGGCAAAACCAATCCGGATTGGAGTACCCACGGCACCAAAAGGCACGGAAGTACTGTTTCCCAGTAAGGCTATAATTACTGCTTTTAAGGGAGAAATACCTAAAACGATTAGCAAGGGTGCAACCACGGTTGAGGGAGTTCCAAAGCCCGCTATTCCTTCCAAAAAATTCTCTAAAAACCAAGCTAACAATATTACTTGAACCCGGATGTCTGAGGAAAAATGGTCCAAGTGAACAGCCAGGCTTTCCGTGACTTTATTCTTTCTAAGAATTTCTAGAAAAAATATTGCTCCAAAAATAATCAGCAAAATATCAACTGCAATTATCAAGCCTCTGGTCGTTGAAATAAGTACAGTTGAAAATGAACAATACCAGAAAACAACGGCAATAACCGTTGTAAGAACTAAAGTCACAAACGAAATCTTAATCAAGGATGTTGACCGGCGAAAAATCAAAAGAATACAAAACAATAAAAATGGTAATATTGCCAAAACTAAACGAATCAAATCCACAGTTCAATTATACACAGTTGCCTGTTTTCAAAATGTTATATTTAGACAAGTGCTAACCCTACTTTATTTACTGGTATTTTTATTATTAAGTTTCTTAATCTCCTTTATTACCTATCAGGTCTATATCAAGATTTTTCATCCGGGAGCCGTCTATTATCCCAGTGCAAATTCAACCATTGTCCGCATGTTAAAACTTGCTCGTGTCGGGCCAGGGGATACTCTTATTGATCTTGGTTCCGGTGATGGTCGAATTCTTATTGCCGCCGCCCAACTTGGAGCCGCCGCAATAGGTTACGAAATTAATCCCTTTTTGGTCCGTCGCTCTCGTTGTCTCATCCGTCAAGCTAAGCTTGAAAAATTAGCCACAGTGTATCGTAAAAGTTTTTGGACGGCTGATTTCTCCCGGGCCAATGTTGTCACTGTCTATCTATTCCCTCATTTAATGAATCGTCTCCAATTATTGCTCGAGAAAAAAATTAAGCATTCGACTCGACTTGTAGTCAATGATTATCCTTTTACAAAACTAAAACCAGTAAAACGTCATCACCAAATCTTCTTATATAACTTCGGTGGACAGAAATCAAAACCAATAACTAAGATTTAACCATTGTCAGCATCATTTTAAATGGTTTTATTGCCTTTAGTAAGTGTGGTGCATTTGCTGGCATCAACAACATTTCACCGGTTTTTACCTCATTTTTTATCCCGGAAACGGTAATCTCTGCCTCTCCGTCTAAGATAGAAACATATGCATTATATGGAGCGCTATGCTCACTCAACCCCTGGCCTTTATCAAAAGCAAAAAGGGTCACCGTCCCCATGGGCTTGTTCACAATCTCCTTACTAACAACCGAATTATCCTGATACTGTATGGTTTGACCAATATTTTGTGTTTGCATCATATCTTAATTCTACCTCTATTTACTCTGTTATCTCAGTGGTACTTTTTAAATTATTATTTAAGTTATTACCCTTAACTTAGGCCATTTTTCTAGCCATTTTTTATCCTCTATTCTCTGGTGAAATTTAGATACTGCCTCAGGTGTGTCTGAAATTGGTCTAAGAACTAAATTAACCAAATCGTCAACGCCTCTTGGAGCAGACAGGATTAGTTGATTGTTATTGTCTAATCTAACTCCAAAACAAGTAGCCGTTTCGACCCATTCACTCAGTGCCTCTTCTGACGATTTATAGGGTGTAGTTTTGTGAAACAAATGCATCCGGGCTTGGTTCGTCACCGACCATTCAACTTCAGGCAATAGTTTTTTTAGTCTTTTCTCATAAAGAATTTCCGCTTTTGTTGATTCGTTATTGGCTTCATTGGCAGTAAAATCTGTTTTATTGAAATATATAACGTCAACATCTGGAAGTGATGTCCTTTTTGAATATCCATGAAGAGTATCCCAAACCTTACTTCTGATAAACCCAGCTCCGATATACCAATCAGGAAGATCCAATGTTTTTGTAGTTCTCAGAATTTCCATCATCCAATTGTCACTTTTTATAAGTTCTACAATCTCCTCTTTTGTCATAGTGGGATTATAACAATCCTTTGATTATAAAAAACCGCTGAACACACAGGTCAGGACCCTTATAGCGCTTAAGACTCGGGTTCGTCTCCCTCCCACCCACAAGCTTCACAAAGTTCAACATAAGGATGTTTAACTTTAAACATTAATTCCGAACGAAAATCTGAAATTACTCGATATGATTTGCAATTTGGACATCTTCTTGGCCTTGGCTTTTCATTTCTAATTACAATACTTAAAGTATTTAACATTAATTGTTCTGTAGCATCCATAACATACTTTGCGTCATATAACACAGCATTTTTGTGATGTGTTAACCAACCAACAAGTTCCCATGTTGAATCAGAATTTGTTTTAAGATGTGCCCTAATTTTCCTCATCTCATTTCCAGAAGCAAGTAAATCATATGTAGCAGCAAGCTGGTTTTTAACGTCTGATTTCTTAATATCTAGATCACCGCTCCTTACCAGCTTGCTTGTTTCTAATTCCTGAACTAGAGTTATGAGCACTTCTCGGCATCTGGCACCAATGGCCTGAAAATCTTCTGCCTCTTCAGCTAATTTTAACGCTTCGTGAGCTTGTTTCCACTGTCTCCAGGTTTTCGGTGCTCGATAAATATCTTCATCCGTTGCGTTTGTATGTTGACTTGCACTCATCCGGCTCATTAATCCAACATGGAATGATAAGGCATAATCCATACTGGGAAAATCTGAATGAGGGTATAGGTTTGTTGGTTCAGTTATAACCCAATAGTGGTCTTTATTCGTTTCAACATCCCAGATGTCATGTGTCGTATCGAAAATTTTCTCAGAGGACACTTTTTCAGCTCGCTTAACCTTTTCACCCTCCGCCTCTAATTCGACATACTCTGAAACGCTTCTTTTCTGATGATCGGGGCTTTTCATATTTAATTTCGTACTTCACCACTAAAACATAACTTTATGGTGCGCACGTGTTGGTTACCCCACATGGATTCGAACCACAATTCCTACGTTCAGAGCGTAGTGTCCTACCATTAGACGATGGGGTATCGTTTAAAATTAGCTATTCTAGTCGTCAATATTATACAATATAGCCATGAAAACCATTGATCAACTTGTTACTGAACTAAAATTAAACCCCCAACAGTCTCTTGTAGTCAAAAACTATTTTGAGGATTTGGTTGTCGAACTTTTAGAATCTCTAAAACAGGACAATCTCCAAAACTTTGAAGAAACCATTAATTCGATTCGTAAATCCTGATTGGATCCTGTTCAATAATTTGCAGTCCTACAAACATTTACCGTCGCTTACACTCCCGCTACAGCAACGGGATACTTCACCACCGATTGGACCTCCACCTGCTGGTACACAATTCACCAAAACCCCATCTACATATTTGGCACATCTTTGATTGTCACATTTACATATTCCAATAGTGTCGCTGTAATCCATGGTACAGGATGAACCCCATTGTTGACGGTCAGGATCCGGAGTTGGCGACAGCCATCCGCTTGGTTTACATCTTCCCCAATAACAAAAGCCACCATTACAACAATCACCATCGTCTCTATATGGCTGCGGATAGTATCTGCAGTATTCCCCAATAGCGGCACATGGACTACATATACCAAGACTACAAATCGATGAACGACACTCAACCGCTCTCGTACAAGCTGATCCGTTATCTTTTGGTATTACTGGAGTTGGTGTTGATAGAGGGCTAATACATTTTTTGTCCTTACAGACGTAATTGTTACAGCAACTATCATCGCTATGATAACAAGAACTACCGGGAGCCAGACAATGTTCAGGCCACACCAATGTTGGCACCGGGGAAGGTCTTGGTATACAGGTCATGGGACCGTCTAAATAATAACTACAGCTCCCTCCTGTTAGTGAATTATTGTCGCAACAATCACGGCTGGAAACACACGATTCTCCGTAACTTTTACAGGGAATGCATTTATTATAATCACAAATTCCAGTACTACACTGACTACTTTGACGACAAGTAGATCCAATGGGTAATTTTGTTGTATTATTTTTTTGACATGTTCCGGAAACGCAGAAAAGAGAGAGATAGGAACAACATTCTGTGTCTGTAGTGCATGTGGCACCCGCTTTTCCTCCGCAACATTTACCTGTAATCGGCCAATAGTCTAAATTAGAACAACTTCCGGAACAGCACTGATTACTGTTTGTACACGAAGAATCATTTGTTTTACAGGCATTATTCCATGCCGGTGTCACCGTTGGGTTTAACGGAACACTACATAGGCCGTTGTTATAAGTTAAACAGTGTCCGGTGCAACAATCCTGATTTCTGGTGCAACCTTTACCCCAAATGGGGATGCAATTGGCAATAATTGCCGTTGATCCAACACTCTTTGTTGGTACTGTTATTGTGGGTATTGACACTGGGATACTTGTTGGTATTGGCACCGGAGTACTTGTTGGTATTGAAATTCCTGGCAAAAGAGTATTGGCAATAATGTCACATTTATAATTTCCAGCAATGTAACAACTCCAGTTTGATTGGTAGTTTAGAGGCAGACAACTCAGGTCTAAATCACAAGCATTTGTTGTTTTTTTATAGGAAATTATTTCCGAAAATAACACATACCATTTTGGACAACTTGAACCGTCAGTGACATAAAGAAATGAATTAGAATCAAAGTTTTGAGTTAATACTGGATTTGTACTTGGATAACACCCTTTATCATTTACATATTCTTCCTGAGCAATCTTAATTTTTTCTATATCAGCCAATCTTTCAGAATCATTGGCTTTATTTTTAAGATTTATAGGATCAATAACGGCAACAGCAGAAGTGGAAATTAACCCGATTGTCGCCATAACAATCAATATTTCAATGAGAGTAAAACTTGATCTTTTAACCTTGAAATAAATTTTTTTGTTAAAAATATTCCAAATCACAACATAACAATAACACAAACTATTTTACGTTTTCTTAACAAATTCTCTTGCTTCACCCACTGTTGTTTCTTCTCCGTGTCCTGGCAATATTTCCGTATACTCCGGTAGGCAAAGTACCTTATCAATACTTTCATATATTTCTTTTGATGAAGAGTAGCCATAGCTTGTCTGGCCTCTCATACCCTCGGCAAAAATTATATCTCCAGAAAATAACAAGTTATCGGCCAAGAATGCTAATCCGCCCGGCGTGTGTCCGGGGGTTTTGATTATTTTAATTTTTTTTCCACCTACTTCTATTTCATCCCTTTGATCTAAATCAACATCAATTTTTTTTAAATTAGGCACCTTAATCTCCATTTTTAAAAAATGCTTAGCCGTTTCCTGTTGTCTTTTGAGTAAAAACAAATCTTTTTGGCTGGCAGCGTAGGGGATATTATAGATAAGTTTTAGATCCAAAACTCCTAAATTATGATCAAAATGTCCGTGTGTCGCCAAAATATATTTTAGTTTTAATTGTAATCTTTCGATTTCTTCAGAGATTGCCACTCCATCGTCAGCCGCGTCTATCACTACTGCCTCTTTGCTCTCTTCATCCCAAAGCAGGTAACAATTGGTTTGCAACTCTCCTAAAACTAAAACTTCGTATTTAAACACTTGGATATTATATAATACCCTTATATGGATCAAAAACGTTCGCCCAATAAACGCCTATTTATAGGCTCTTTACCTTTTCGTTATTCAGAAGGGGAGTTACTGGAGCTCTTTGTCCCTTTTGGAAAAGTAATCTCATTAAAAATAATGCACAACCGCTGGGGTAAAAGCCGGGGTATGGGCTTTATTGAATTTGATACTTTAGAATCAGCAGTTGCCGCCAAGGAAAAAATGCACAAATATAAACTTGGTGATTTGGGTATCATTGTTGACTATGCTGAGCCCGATCCCTTTTTAACCCCGGAAGGTCAAGCCAGACGCGAAGAGGCCCTAAAACGTCACCCCCAGCGCGCTCAGGCTCTTTCTTCAACCTACAGACCACCTAAAACTATTAATAAACCAGAAGAGGACAAGAGCGGTCATCCAGCTTTAAAACATTTTCATTCTTCAAAAGATTTTGAACACCAACGCCAGTCTGTTTTTGAATCACGTTTTCATCACGCCAAAGTCGGTGCTAAATTTGCTGCCAGGAACAAGAAAAAATGATTAATCAATCGTGACTCTTTGACAAAAATAAACAAAATTTCCTTCCATTCCTTCTAGTAGTAAAATTGGAATTCTTCCGGCAACCCGGTTAACAACTCTGTCTATTTTATCGGAACGATTCCTTTCGGGATCGTCGCACAACACTGCCACGTCTATAGAGCTATTGATTTGTCCATCTTTACTGCTTGAATAGATTCTGCCGTTTTCTCTGCTTGTAAACCATAAATCACGGTAGTCTATCGCTGAAATTTTCTTTTTGCCGTTAATTGTTTCAAAATTCAGAGGACACATTGCCATATTATTTGCCGCCAAATAAATGGAAATTATCCACGATCTGTATGCCCCACCGGGACAAGCCACTGCTGCTGAGGGAAATTTTGAATAAGTATCAAAATATTCACCAAGTTCTTTAGTGGCTACATTTTTATTACTAAGATCAATAATTTTTTCAATTCCACCCATAAGCGGATTTTATCATTAAAAGCCTATAATATCTATTTTGGTATAATCTTTCATGTCTTTACGTGATTTGTTAAAATCTCAAAAAATTGTGGCCTTGTCTCCACTGGACGGCATTACTGACGAAGCCTTTCGAATTACTCAATGTCAAATTGCCAAGCCTGATTTAATCTTTACTGAGTTTGTTAGCGCCGAAGGTCTGGCTCACTCTGCGGTAAAACTCTTTGACACTTTGCTTTATTCAAACCAAGAACGCCCAATTATAGGCCAATTATTTGGCAAGGATCCTGATAGTTTTTATACCGCTGCGGTAATTCTTTGTTATTTAGGCTTTGATGGTATCGACGTTAATTTTGGCTGTCCGGCCAAAACTGTAACTCAACATGGCTCCGGAGCCTCCTTAATTGATAAACCGGAATTGGCTGGCCAAATTATAAAAAGCGTTCAAAAAGCGGTTTCAGATTTTTCTAAAGAGAAGGTTTCTTTAAAAGATTTAAAACTTAAGGAAAAAGTTTTTAAAGTCATTGAGAGAAATCTAAAATACTCCGAATTTTCCGGTAAAATAATTCCTACTATTTCTGTCAAAACCCGTTTGGGAATTTCTGCCGATACTACCGATACCTGGATTCCCTTTTTACTTTCTCATCATTTAGATTTTCTGACTCTTCACGGTCGCACCCTTAAACAAGGCTATAGTGGCACTGCCAACTGGGATTCAATTGCTAAAGCCGCCAAATTAGCCAAAAAAGCCGGTACTATTTTTTTTGGTAACGGCGATGTTGAATCCCGGTCTCAGGCTTTAGATTATTGTAAAAAATATGGAGTTAACGGGGTTTTGATTGGTCGGGCCGCTATGGGTAATCCCTGGGCTTTTAATGACAAAAAACCGGACCTTAGGGAAAAGTTTAGTGCCATGCTTTTACACGCCAAAAACTTTACTGATATTTTTCCTGCCCGCCGTTTCGATCCTCTCCGTCGCCACTTTTTACTTTATGTTTCCGGTCACCCTGCCGCCAAGGAATTAAGGATGGAAATTGTTAAGTTGACTAGTATTGACCAACTTTATGCTCTTGAAGAGCGACTCCTCAATTGTTAAATTAAACGATATGACCGATTCCGATGCCGCCAGAAACCTTTTAAGTATTGAGTCTCTGATAAAGAGTCACGATCAACGTCTTGATACCCTTAGCAAAGAGCTTCGAACTCACAAAAGCATGCTCGACGCCATTTTGGACAACGATCAGGAATATCGCGACCTGGCCACTGAAGCCAGTAAGTCCGCTAAACTAAAAATGATTGCCAAACAAAAAGTTCTAAAAAGTTCTGAGTCAGCCGCTCTGGTTGAGAAAATCAAGGATTATCAGGCTCAGGTTAAAGAACTTCGTGTTGCCCTCTCCGATTATTTAGCCCAATATGTCACCCTTTCGGGCATAAATCAGATTGAAGGTTCTGATGGAGTTTTGCGAACCATTGTTTACACTGCCAAACTAGTTAAAAAAAGTGACTAATAATATGCACCTAATCGTTGATCAAAATAATTTTCAACAAGAAGTTTTAGATTCTGAAATTAAAGTTCTCGTTGATTTCTGGGCTCCCTGGTGTGGTCCTTGTCAAATGTTGGGTCCAATCATTGATGAAATCGGAGACGAACTAAAAGATAAAGTTAAAGTCGTTAAAATTAATGTTGATGAAAATCAAGATTTAGCTGGTAAATACAACGTTTCTTCAATTCCTACCGTTTTAGTTTTTGAAAAGGCTGAGCTTAAAGATAGCCTTATTGGCTTTCATCAAAAACAGGACTATTTAAACGCGCTAAAATAGAGCGTGGACATTATTGCTGTTGACAACTATCTCAATTCCCTGAATTTACCTTCGTTTCGTCATCGCCAAATTAAAAAAAACTATTATTCAGGGCGCTTTCAATCATTTTTGGAAATGACTGATTTACCAAAAGATTTACGCACATTTCTCCAAGATAAGTTTCCTCTTTTATCTGTTTCAGAAATCAATCTTCAGACGGGGACTGGCACTCAAAAAGCCGCCCTTCAACTAAGCGACGGTCTGGCTATTGAATCGGTAATAATGGAATATGATCAATGGATTACCGCCTGTGTTAGCTCCCAGGTTGGTTGTCCTCTAAACTGTAAATTTTGCGCTACTGGTAAAATGGGTTTCAAGCGTAACTTAACTGCGGCTGAAATAGTTGATCAAATTATCTATTGGAATAGTAAAATTTCCCCCAAATATGTTGGACGAATTGTCTTTATGGGAATGGGCGAACCATTTTTGAATTGGGATAACCTATTGGCCGCCTTAAAAATTATCAAAGAAGATCTGAATATCGGTTCCCGAAAAATTTCCATTTCAACTGCCGGCATAGTTCCCCGAATTTATGATTTTGCTTCTTTGGATACGGAAATCAATTTAGCCATCTCTCTCCACGCCCCCAACCAATTATCCCGACAGGATCTTATGCCTATCGCTAAACTCTACCCCTTAGACGAGCTAATAAAGTCATTGAACTATTACACTTCCCATACCCGCCGTCAGATATTTTTGGAATATGCTCTCATTAAAGATGTTAATGATTCTAGTTCTCATTTGAGCGAACTAATCGCCCTATTAAAAAGTAATGATTTGTTTTATCTAAATTTAATTCCCTTAAATCCGGTAAAAGGCGGCTCCCTCCCTTCTTCGAAAATGAAAGTTTTTACTCAGGCACTCACAAAGGCCCATGTAAATTTTTCTTTACGTCAAACTTTTGGTCAATCTATTAATTCTGCTTGTGGCCAATTAATCACTGGAATTTAAGGTATAATCAATTATGTTAATTGATGAAGTCAATATTACTATTCAAGCGGGTAATGGTGGAAATGGTATCGTCCATTTCTATTCCGACGGTTCTAGGCCTAAGGGTGGGCCCGACGGTGGCAAGGGTGGTGATGGTGGAGCTATTTATTTTAAAGCAGTTTCTGACATCAGTCGCCTTTCCCAATTCCGCTATTTAAAAAAACTAGAAGCCGAGTCCGGAGAGAATGGTGGTCCTAACCAAAAAACCGGCAAAAACGGCCGCGATCTGATTGTTGAAGTCCCAGTAGGTACAATTGTCCGTTACGACAATGGCACTAGTGTTGAGTTTTCCAAGGTCGGAGAAACAATTTTGATGGCCAAGGGTGGCAATGGTGGCTGGGGTAATTATCATTTTCGTTCCTCCACCAACATTACTCCCCGTCAATCTCAAAAAGGCTACAAAACCGCTGTCAGAAATGTCTTTATTCAATTAAAACTTATTGCTGAAATTGGTTTAATGGGTCTACCCAACGCCGGCAAAACTAGTTTATTAAACGAACTTACTTCAGCCAATGCCCGGGTTGCCAATTATGCTTTTACTACCCTTGAACCAAACTTAGGTGTTACTAAAGGCGGCAAAATCATTGCTGATATCCCGGGGCTTATCGAAGGTGCCAGTGATGGCAAGGGTCTGGGAATTAAGTTTCTAAAACATATCGAAAGAACCAAAATTTTAGTTCATTGTCTTTCCTGTGAATCTCAGGATCCCCAGGCTGATTATGAAATAGTTCGCCAGGAAGTAAAAAATTACTCCTCAGTTTTAGCCGAGAAACCGGAGATCTTGATTCTTACCAAATCAGATATTTTGGAACCGGCTCAAGTAAAAAAATTACAAAAATCTCTTAACGCAAAACTCTCGGTATCTATTGTCGACACCGAGAGTCTAAAAAAACTAAGTGATTTAATAACTAAAAGCTTAACCTAAGGCTTTTTTAATTTTTTCCCAGTCTTTCTTCAGATAACTAATTATTTTGCTACTGCCGCTTTTAGTCGCTTTCAAATCATTTTTGAAATCGGCCACTACGTCTTCAACCACTTTTCCATATTTGTCTTTGTCAATTTCCACTCCGGCTGTTTTTACTGCCGCTACTTTTTCCACCACCGCGTCTTTTATTTCTAAATATTTTGCTTTTCCTTCTTCTGTGTATTTACCAAAGACATCTTTAACTTGATTTTTGGTATCATCGGCCTTTGTTTTTACTTTTAAAGTCAGTTCCTCGGCTAAAGCTTTAATTTCTTGTCTGGTCTTCTTTCCGCTTTGTGGGGCCAATAATAAGCCACCTATGACTCCGGCAGCTGCACCAATAATACTGGCTAAAAAGAATTTTCCTGTTTGTTTTCCCATATTTTTAAAAATTATAACTAATTCAGTTTAAATTAATTAGCTTGCACTGTCAACCTAATTCGTTGACTCTCTCCATCCAATGTTTATCGGTTTTGACAGTTAATTCAAGGAAAATTTTTCGCCCCGACATTAATTCCAATTCTTTTCTGGCATTATAGCCAATTTCTTTTATTTTTTGCCCCTCGCGACCAATTATCATTTTTTTATAACGATCGGCATTAGTATAAATTGTTGCTGAAATTACAATTAGTTTTTTCTTATCGTCTATTTTGTCTACTCCCACAAAAATGGTATAGGGCACTTCTTCTCTCAAAAATAAATAAGCCTTTTCCCTAATAATTTCTTCAACATATTCTTTTGACCCCATTCCGATTACTGGCTTATTTTCTTCTTGTCGGGCGCCAATTTCAGCTTCTATTTCTTTATTATTCTTCTCCGGCAGCATTTCAAAAACGGCGTTAATTACTCCTTTAACATTTTTCTCTTTTAAAGCCGAAATTGACAGGGTTTTATCAAATTCTTCTTCCAAATAATTGTAATCAGCTAAATGGTCTTTACTTCCAATAGCCTTGTCAATTTTGTTATAAATCAAGATCTTTTTTACATCCACTTTTCTGATTAACCCGATAACTTTATTTTCCTCTTCACTTTTAGGTCTGGAAATATCCACCACACAGATAACTAACTGAGCCTTATTCAGGGTTTTAGGTGCTTCCTGATTCACTTTTTTCCCCATCAAGTCGCTTACTTTTCCTAATACACCCGGAGTGTCGGTAAATAAAATCTTCCCCCTTTCATCTTCAAACACCGCCAAAATATTTTTTCTGGTAGTTTGAGGCAATGGGGAAGTAATGGCCACCTTCTGTTGCATGATGGCGTTGAGTAAGGTAGACTTGCCGGTATTTGGTCTACCCAAAATTACCACCATTCCATATTTTTTAGTAATCACATCTTTCATGGCTATATTTTACCCTAAAACACCAAACTTTTCCGTTAATAAAAAAAATTTCCTCACTTTTTCCTCTTTACTCTTAGCAGTAAAAGTGATAGACTGCTAATCATGTCAGATACCATACCGACCAAAACTAAAAAGATTCTTCCCCTTATCCCTTTACGTAACGTAGTTTTATTTCCTTCGGTCGAAACTTCCCTATTTTTCGGGAGAAAAGAATCAAGCAACTCATTACTTGAGGCTTATGATAAATATGATCGACTGGTTATTATTACTGCTCAAAAAAGCTCCAGTACTGAAAAACCGGGCATAAACGATATCTATAATATTGGTGTTATTGCCAGAATCGAACATGTTTTGCAAACGGACGGCTCCATGCACGCCATTGTCAAGGGGCTTTCCCGAATTAGCATTGTCAATTTTATTCAAACTGAACCCCATATTTTAGCCGAATACGAAGAACTACCCATTATTGATGAACCTGTAACTGATGTCCAACAGGCCGCCGAGGCCATTTTGTCTCAATTAAAAAAGGCTTTTGCTCTTGGCCGCCAATTTGATCTTCCGGCCATGATGCAGCTTAGTACCGGAGTTTCTTCCTCTGATTTAGCCGACCAGGTTTCTTTTGCCGTTAATACCAAAATTTCTGAAAAACAACAATTATTGCAAACCCTTCTAGTTTCAAAACGCCTAAAACATGCCACCGAGCTATTAATTCGAGAAATGAAAGTTGCTGACTTAGAAAGAAGTATTGAAGAAAAAACTCAGGAAAAATTTAATAGCGCCATGAAGCGCAATATCTTAGAAGAACGTAAACATCAAATTGAACAGGAACTAAAAAAGATGGGTAAAAGTTCCGGAGCAGAAACTGACGAGCTGGAAAAGAAGCTAAAAAAGGCTCAAATACCGACACTTATCAAAAAAAAGCTTCTCAAAGAATATAACCGTATGATTGAAATGGGTTCCATGGCCCCGGAAGCCAGCTACATTCGAACTTATCTTGAAAGTATTATCGAGCTTCCCTGGGGGAAATATGACAATTCAGATATATCCCTAAAGAAAGCCGAAAACATGTTAAACAAAGACCATTATGGTCTTAAAGAAATCAAAGAAAGAATCCTGGAATATCTGGCTGTTATAAAACTAAAAAATCAGCAAAAAGATGCTGACACCAAAACCACCAACATCCTTTGTTTTATTGGTCCTCCGGGTGTTGGAAAAACTTCTTTAGGTAAATCTATTGCCAATGCTATGGGAAGAAAATTTGTTCGGGCATCCCTCGGAGGCATTCGTGATGAAGCTGAAATTAGAGGTCATCGACGTACTTATGTCGGAGCTATGTCTGGACGTATCGTCAATGGAATTAAAGATGCCAACTCCATGAATCCTGTTTTTATGCTCGACGAAGTTGACAAAATTGGTTCTGATTATCGTGGTGATCCTTCCGCCGCTCTTCTTGAAGCTCTTGATCCTGAACAAAACAATAACTTTACCGATCATTATCTTGATTTTCCTCTCGATCTCTCCAAAGTCTTTTTCATTCTTACTGGTAATGATTTTTTCTCGATTCCTTACGCCCTTCGTGATCGCTTAGAGGTAATTACTTTTCCTGGTTACACTCAGGATGAAAAATTTCATATTGCTCAAAAATATTTGACTGCCAAAGAATTAAAATCAAACGGCCTCAAAGTTACTCAGGTTAGCAAGTTTAATGATTCGACTCTCCTTTATCTTATTGATAAATATACCCGGGAAGCTGGTGTCAGAAACTTAGAAAGAGTTATTGCTTCAATTTACAGAAAATCAGCCAAAAAAATCGTTTCAGGAAAAACTAAAAAAGTTGACGTCAATAATAAAAAGCTTTTGCAAAAATTTTTAGGACCTGAAAAATTTACTTCCCAACTTAAGGGTAAAAAAGATGAAGTTGGCGTTTCTACCGGTTTAGCCTGGACTTCCGTCGGTGGCGATATTCTTTTTATTGAAGTCAATATAATGCCGGGAAAAGGCCAGTTAATTTTGACCGGAAAATTGGGTTCAGTCATGAAAGAATCATGTCAGGCCGCTCTCTCCTTTGTTCGTTCTCAATCCCTAAAGTGGGGGATTAAACAAAATTTCCATAAAATTGACATTCATATTCATGTTCCCGAGGGTGCCACTCCCAAAGACGGTCCCAGTGCCGGTGGCGCTATTACCACGGCCCTGGTCTCAGCTCTTACAGGCCATGCGGTCTCTCATGATATTGGTATGACCGGGGAAATTACTCTTCGAGGAAATATTTTAGAAATTGGCGGGTTAAAGGAAAAATCAATTGCCGCCCATCGCGCTGGCTTGAAAACTATTTTTATCCCCAAAGACAATCAAAAGTCTCTGGTTGATATTCCCAAGGAAGTAAAAAAAGACATCAAATTTATTCCCGTTTCCCACTATTCCGAAATCTATAAAAAGATTTTTAGATAGTTAAATTATATCGATTCTGGTAATTGGGCTCTTTTTATCCCATCGCGTATCAGATCATGTATATTACTTTGGGATACCATGTAAAGTTGACTGTCTAGGCCGGAATAAGAAATAAGAACATCTTCATCTTCTACTGTCGCAAAAATACCCCTTCCAACCGTGTATGGCCCTTCAGCTCCATCATGTGTTTTAAAATCCCATCCAATAGTAACAGCTGACCAATCATTTTCATGTTCAACCTTAACGTCACCATGTTCTGGAAGCATCTGTTCCTTAAATTCATCAAATAAATCAATTATTCCGTAATAATTTAATGTCTGAATATTAAGACTAGTTTTTACTCTCTCAGACTTATTGGCTTTTGTTTTCAAAGCTCTTGGCATATCATCATATTTTTCTACACTCATTTCTTTTTTGTTAATAATTATTTATATAACTATATAATAATAATGTTTATTATATCACTTACATCTTTTCCATTGTTTCTATCCCCAAAAGAGTCAACCCCAGCTTCAGTATACTTGCCGTTCTTTCGGTTAAAAAGAGTCTTTGTTCCTCTGCTTCCTCACCGATTACCCGGAATTTTGCATAAAACTCATTATATTTTCTGGCAAGATTTATTAAATATTCTGCTACCACTGCCGGACTAAATCTCTCAGCCGCTTCAATAATTTTTTCCTCAAATTTATAGAATTCTCGTAATAGGTTTTCTTCTTCTAATTCCAACTTAGTCTCACCACTAATTCCTGCATTTTTTTGACTTTTACTTAATACGCTTTGACATCGGGCATAAGTATATTGCAAATAAGGGCCGGAATTTCCCTCCATCGACATCACTTTTTCCCAGTCAAAAATAATATCTTTTTTTGGATCCTGATTTAAATCATTAAATTTTATCGCTCCAATTGCCACTGCTTTTATTTTCTTCTCATCATTATCCGGAGCTATCTTTTTTGCCTCCTCCATTGCCTTATCAATTACTTCTGATAAGTGAATTGTTTGTCCTTTTCTTGTTGAAAATTTACCATCTTTCCATCTAATCATTCCATGAGCTACGTTATAAAATTGTGGCGTCCATCCAAGCATTTTTGATGTTTCAAACACCTGGCGACAGTGTAATTCTTGGTCTGCTCCAATCTCGTAGATAATCAAATCCGGATTCCATGTTTCCATTCTATATTTCACTGTTGCCATGTCTCTTAGAAAATAAGTGGTTGTCCCGTTTGATTTAATCGCCATTGCTGGTGGCATGGTCTTGAATTCGATGATCTTTGCCCCTTCGCTTTCCCTAATAATGTTTTTATCCTCCATTAATTTAACAACCGCGTCCATCTTGTCTAAATAAAATGATTCTCCCAACGCATAATCAATTCTTACCCCCAACAATCCGTAAATTTTATCAAACTCTTTTATGGAAATATCAATACACTTTTGCCACATTTCAGTCGCTTCCAAATCCTTATTTTCTAACTTCGAAAACCATTCCCTCGCTTCATCATCTAGTTTTTCGTCCTTTTCTGCCTCTGAGTGAAATTTGACGTAGAGATTTTCCAAGTCTTCGATGGTCATTTCTTCTACTGCTTTTTCACCCCACTTTTTTATAGCCACGATTAATTTTCCAAATTGAGTTCCCCAATCACCTAAATGATTATCGCCAATGCATTTCCAACCCAAAATTTGATAGATATTATAAATTGCCTGTCCAATATTTGTCGATCTTAAATGTCCGATTCCAAAGGGTTTTGCAATATTGGGTGCACTGTAATCAATTACCATCGTTTTGCCAATTCCATTCTCTTTTAGATTTTTACTCCATTCTTCTGTCCCGATTTTTTCAGTTTCCTCAATCAAAATGCTTTTATTCAGCCAAATATTGGTAAACCCAGCCATAAATTCGGTTTTTTCCACAATATCATTTTTAGTTAAATTTTCTACCGCTTTACCTGTTCTAATCGCATAATCACCAAACTTGGTTATCGAAGGATGTTCAACCTTTTCCTCAATCTTGTTCTCATTTAACCACTTTTCCAAATCCTTTTTAATCATGCCTAATTTTAGCAGATATTTAAAATACTTTCGTGCCTGAGGGTAAATCTTTTTCTATCTCCAAAATTGACAGCTTGTCGTTGGCCTCATCTTCAGCCGCAAATATCATCGCGCCACTTTCTTCCCCCATAATTTTTTTTGGGATAATATTTACAACAAAAATAGTTTTTTTGTTTAATAAATCGGTAGGGGAATACCAGTGTCTAATTCCCGAATAGACTATCTTTTGTCCTAATTCTTCACCAAAATCAACTATCATCTTAATCAATTTATCTGATTCTTCAACATTTTTTGCCTCCACAATTTCCCCAATTCTAAATTCCACTTTTGCAAAATCATCGTATGATATTTGACCCATGAGGCTATTTTACCAAAAAAGCTTAATATGTTATCTTGGAATACAGTTAATCATTAAAAAGTAATTTTTATGATTGTTAACAAACAAATTTTTCGTGGTTATGACATTCGTGGTATTGCCGGTACAGATTTAACTCCGGAAATTGTCGAACATATTGGTAAAGCTCATGGTACATATCTTCAAAACAAGGGGATATCACAGGCCGTCGTTGGTCGTGATTGTCGCCTAACTTCGAAGGAGTACAGCAGCGCCTTTATCAAAGGTATAAGCTCTGTTGGAGTCAAAGTCGTAGATATTGGACTAACCATGGTCGGTACTTTTTATTGGTCACAGTATTTTCTAAATATTAAAGGTGGGGCCTTTATTACCGCTTCACATAATCCAGCAGAATATAACGGATTTAAATTAGCCGCCGATTTTTCAGAAACCCTTGTTTCTGATGGTATTCAAGAGGTTCTCCAAATTATTGAAACAGAAAATTATTTTGAAACGGACACAGTTGGTACTGTCGAGAATAAAGATATTACGCAGGATTATTTTAAAGACATATTAACTAGATTACCCAATCGTTCAAAATTAAAAATATTAATTGATCCCAGTCACACTACAGCCGGCATCATGGCTCCAGCTTTATTTAAACAAGCCGGATTTGAAGTAATCGAAAAACATTGTAATATTGACGGGTCCTTTCCCTTAGGTACTCCTGATCCAACTGAATCAATTGTTGCCAAGAGATTAGCCTCCGAGGTTGTTGAGGCAGGTGCCGACATTGGTTTCACATTTGACGCTGATGGTGACCGAATTGGTATTGTGGACGAAAAGGGTGGAATCATTTGGAATGATGTTTTACTTTCTATTTTTGCGATGGATGTTTTGGCTCATCATCCTTCAGCCATCATTATGTACAACACTCTATGTTCAAAAGTGGTTGAGGACACAATTCAAAAATTTGGTGGTCAACCATTTATGTGGCGTACCGGACATTCTTTTTTAAAGAAAAAGAACCAAGAAGTAAAAGCGGCCTTTATTGGTGAATTATCAGGTCATTTTTTCTTTTCTGCAGATTTTTATAATCACGATGATGGTTTATACTCTGCCCTAAGAATTGTAGATTTTCTCTCCCGCGACAATAAGACCCTGTCTCAGGTTGTTGATTCACTTCCAAAATATATTTCCAGTCCCGAGATAAAAGTTGGCTGTCCTGATGACAAAAAAGTTGCCCTTATGCCCATCATAGCTCAAAAACTTAAAATTGATTTTCCCAATGCTGAAATTATTGACGATGAAAGGGCTGGCGATGGAGTTAGATTAAATTCACCCGATTCCATGTTTGTAGTCCGTTACTCACAAAATGGTCCATATCTGACTATTAAATTTGAAGCTCAAACGGAAAAAAAATATATAGAATTAAAACTGTATATTAAACAAATTCTCAAGCTTTACCCAGAAATTGACTGGTCAGCTGGAGTAAATCTAGAAAGCTTAGAATAAACCATTATGGCCTCAATTAAAGTATCTGCGTTTGGTGCTTATCTAATTTCTTGGACTGTCAATGAGAGGGAAGTATTGTACCAGGGTAGTGAAATAAAACGCACCGGTATTCCGCTTTTATTCCCCAACTTTGACACTGGCGTCCCATTACCAAAACACGGCTTTGGCCGTATTTCTCAATGGCAATCAATTGAAGAAACTACTGAAAAATGTCACTTAAGCCTAACGGAAAACGATATTTTACCTGAATTTAGGCAAATATACCCATATAAATTCGTTGCTAATTTAAAAATAAAAGCATCTGACAATCAACTGGACTATCTTTTGGAGGTAAAAAACAGTAGTCAAAAAGATTTACCACTTTCTCCGGCTCTTCACCCTTATTGGCCAGTAAAACACGATGAAAAGTCTAAAATTAAATTAATAAACTTTTCTCAATTTAACCCTAAAAATATTAATTGGGAAGACAATCCTCCAGATGACACTTATGCTTTTAATGGTGAATTTATCGCCGAATTTCCCGACTATCGGTTAATAATCAAAGAAGTAAAAGAAAACAACCAATCCTCTTTTAAAAAACTTCAGATATGGTCACAAAATTCCACTTTTCCTGATTACAATTTCCTTTGCCTTGAACCGAGTACTCGTCCCAAAAATGGTATAAATACCGACCCAATTTTAGTTCCCCCCAACAACACCGTTAAATTTCACCTTATTTTTGAAGTTATTTTTCCGTAATCAAAGTGCCTATTTTTTCTCCGGTAATAATTTTTTCCACATTATCCAAATTATCAGCATCAAAGACTATAATCGGAATTTTTTCGTGTTGACACAGAGCAAATGCAGTCGCGTCCATTACCATCAAACCTTTTTCTAAGGCATATTGATAAGTTAATGTTTCAAATTTAGTTGCGTTACCGTTCTTTTTTGGATCACAATCGTAAACTCCGTCAACATTACTTCCTTTTAACACCGCATCACATTGAAGTTCAGTCGCTTTTAACGCCGCCGCTGAATCGGTGGTGAAAAATGGACTTCCGGTTCCGCCACCCAGTATTACAATCCTGCCTTTTTCCAAATGCCTTAATGCACGACGACGAATAAATGGCTCACATACCGAGGCTACATTTAGTGCTGACAACAATCTGGTTTCTCCTCCTAGTCTTTCAATCTCGCCCTGCAGCGCCAAAGCATTAATAATAGTTCCTAGCATTCCCATGTAATCAGCCTGTGCCCTATCAAATTTTCTCCCGCTTGCCATTCTGCCTCTGAAAATATTACCAGCCCCAATCACAACTGCCAAATCAACCGGGTATTTCTTCTTTAAATTAATTAAACATTTAGCAACTTTCTCAACAGTATCAAAATCAATTCCTTTCTTTTTTTCTCCCCCAAACATTTCACCACTCAGTTTAAGTAAGATTCTTTTATATCTTAATTCCATGGTCTTTTGTAGTTTATACTAAATCACATGAAATGGAAACAAGTTCTTATTTTAATTCTATTCGTCTCACTTCTTCCTCTTGGTACCTATCTTTACTTTCAAAACAGTTATAAAAAAATGGTGGTAATTCCCAACAAAAAATTTGAAATTTCCCCTGTCCCCACTCCCACTCCCGACCCCAATCGCGACATCTCAATTTTATTTCTGGGCTACGGTGGTTTTGGCCACGATGGAGCCTATTTAACTGATTCTATTATCTTGGCCCGGATCAGTCCTAAACTCCAAAAAATCGATTTAATCTCCTTACCTCGTGATCTCTGGGTTTCAATCCCTACCGGTCTTAATACTACTCATTCGTCAAAAATTAATTACGCCTACTATGTAGGTATTGATGATAAAAAATTTCCCAATAAGGCAATTGAACATACTGGTCTTGCTGGAGGAGGGGAGATGTCCAAATATGTTATCTCTCAAGTTACTGGCATCAAACCCGATTATTTTTTTGCTGTTGATTTTGCAGGGTTTATCAAAGCCGTTGACCAGCTTGGTGGTTTGGATGTTCAGGTGGCAAAAACTTTTGATGATGAATTTTATCCTCTAGATGTCGGTACCACCGATCTTTGTGGTAAAAATGATGAAGAAATAACTGCCCTCGAAGCAACTTTGTCGGGAGATAAGTTAGATCAGCTCTTTACTTGTCGTTATGAAAAATTGCACTTTGACAAAGGCTTGCAACACATGGATGGGGAAACTCTTCTAAAATTTACCAGATCCCGTCATTCAGCCACCGATGGTGGTGATTTTAATCGTTCAGAACGTCAACGCTTAGTTGTTGAGGCTGTCAAAAATAAAATAGTTTCTTTAAATATTTTTGGAAAAATTATTCCCATTATCAAAACTCTAAGCAATCATGTCAGAACTGATATGACCTTTGCCCAAATGGAATCTTATCTTCCCAGGGCCTCAGAGTTTTCACAATACAAAATAAATTCCATCGCTATCACGGACAAGAATTTTCTTAAAATGGGAGTTAGTAGTGATCGGCAGTCAATCTTGATCCCGATTCTTGGGGAATATAATTTTACCGATATCCAAAATTATTTGAAACAAAATTAAATTGTCTCCGCTGATGTCGGGACAGGAGTAGTCTCAGTCGGTACTGGTGTATTTGCTGGTGCTCCTGTTGGTGTTGCGGTAGGATCAGGAGTATTTGTTGGGGTGGAAGTGGGTGTATTAGTTGGGCTAGGGGTTACGGTTGCCGTCGGTCTAATTGTCGGCTTTAGTGTTGGTGTCGGATCTGCAGTTGGTGTTGGAAAATCAGTCGGTTCAGGTCCGTCGGTTGGTGTCACACTTGGCTCAACAATTGTTTCTACTATTATAGTTTCCGGGTTGTTGTTTTTTGCCTGGTACAGAATCAGCCCGACGACATTAATCAATATAAAAAGTATTGCCGCCACTAAGTAATAAACATTTTTGGGATTGTTTTTAAATTTTTCAATTAATTTCATAAAGAATATTCTATCATTAGTATTTTTATTAAAACGATATCAGGTATAATTAGTCATATATATGTTAATTTTTCAAAATATAAACTATGGCATTTAGTATAAATATGGCCGTAATTACCGGCAATGTTACTCGTGATCCCGAACTTAGATACACCCCCTCAGGTTCTGCTGTCTGCAGTTTTGGTGTCGCCACCAACCGTTCGATCAAAAAAGATGATCAGTGGACCGACATCCCCACTTTTCATAACGTTGTGGTTTGGGGTAAACAAGCTGAGTATATTTCCAATACTGTCAAAAAAGGCATGAGACTTTCACTTACGGGTCGCATCGATAACCGTCAATATGATGCCAAGGATGGCACTAAAAAATATATTAGTGAAATTGTTGCCGATACTGTTATTCCCTTTACTGAACGTCGATCTCCTGATGAAAATTCTTCATTTGAAACCCAAGAAACACCATCTGAAGACAAGGTTGAAGATATTGTTATTCCCGACGAAATGCCCTTCTAGTTCACACTACTTGCTTGCCACTTCACTAAGTTTTGCGAAACAGTGCTATAAGTTTTTCTGATAACGAATTCACTGACATTTACATTGATCAATACCTGCCAGGAATTGTCATTCTTAATTCTTTTCCAGCCTAAATGATCATATAAATTTTTCGCGCCCTCTATCTTGATCGCATTCATCAAAATTCCGTTCTGAGAATTTTCACTTAATTCATATCCAATGTTTTCTAGTACATTTTTGGCAATTCCTTTTCGCCTGTATTTTGCTTCGATACAAATTTCATTTAAAAATGTCCACCCGAGCGTAAACGGTTCACATATTTGAAATTTAACCATCGATACTCTGCCAACCTCACTTGATCTCCAAATAATTTTGTATTTTTCCAAGCAGCCCGATTCAACAGGAAGACTATTCTCTAATTTTATTTTTGATTCCATTTTTGGTGACCCCACGGGGAATCGAACCCCGGTTAGCAGAATGAGAATCTGCGGTCCTAACCGCTAGACGATGGGGCCAGTCAATCTGACAAGCCTATTATATCTCAGAAAATGCAAATCTGATTATGAAAGTCTATAATTTATAGATGAGGATTGTAAAAAAATCTCGAAGTTTTTCCCTTTTTGAAATATTAATTACAGTACTTCTTTTATCTGCCCTCATTGTTACTTCTTACTTAGCAATTCCAAAACTTATCGAGAAGGCCTATGACGCTCGTCGAAAAACTGATCTAAATAAAATAAAGACTAATTTAGAGATTTATTATGATTCTGCCAAAGAATTTCCCGCGACTCTTCCTGACTGTGGCCAGCCCCTTGTTTATAAATCTCAAATATTAATGTCGTCCTTTCCCTGTGATCCTGTAACCAAACTTCCCTATTATTACCAAACAAAATCTGGTGACACTCAGTCATTTCGTTTGTATGCAATTTTGGCAAATTCCCAAGATATTTCTATCGCCAAAGCCGGATGTCTTGGGGGTTGTGGCTCTGATTGTAACTACAACTATGGTGTTTCCAGTAGCAACACCGGTTTGGTTCAATGCTCCTATGTTTGTTCTCCTAGCAAGCGGTGCATTTTGTACAACGACCCATCCGTAAGTGACTGTCCCAAATTGTATTACAACGACTCTACTTGTAACAATGAGTGTAGTCTTCCTGCCAATAGATGCCATGATGAATCAGGTAAAAACATTCCTTATTAATCTGTTATAGAATAAATCATGAAGACAAAACCTTTTACATATCCCACTCTTCTTCTAGCTATTACTTTACTTTCATCTGTTTTAATTTGGTTTGGATTCTACAAAAATCTTCCCCAAAAGTTAGGTTTTCCCTCAACCACACTGGAAACTGTTTTTGCCAACTATGATGGGCCAAACTACATGGTGGTAGCCAAGTGTCTTTATCAAAAAGACTGTATTGCTAAAAATTTTTCCCTTCCTTTACCGCTTGAATACTATCCTGCCCATCTCCCCGGCTATCCTTTATTGATTAATTATTTCTCCTTTTTTACCACCACCCCCAAGGCGATGTTGTTGGCGACTCTCTTTGGTTCCCTTCTTTTTTCTCTTGTTTCTTTTTATTTCTATAAATTATTTTTTAAAGAAAAAATCGCATTTTGGTTGGCATTTCTGACCATATTTTTTCCCGCCCGTCTTTTTGTTTTACGTTTAGTTGGTGCTCCGGAAACTTGGTTTTTAAGTTTTATTCTACTTTCAATTATCTTTTTTAAGAAAAAGAACTTTTGGGTTTCGGCTATCTTTGCCGTTTTTTCACAACTATTGAAAAGTCCCGGTATCTTGCTTTTTGCCGCCTATTTTGTCGTTGCTCTTATTGACTACTTAAAAACTAAAAAGTTTGACACTCGATATCTTTATTATCTTCTTATACCGGCTTCTGCCCTGGGAATTTTTTATTACTATTTTCTACAAACAGGGGATTTCTTTGCCTACTTCCACTCCGGCGACAACTTTCATCTTACCCCTTTTCCTTATCAGGTCTTTGTTAGTAGTCGCACTTGGATAAATACTATTTGGCTTGAAGATGTTATTTACGTTTTTGCTCTGTGTTTCTTTGCTGTTGCTAAATTATGGAAAAAGCATAAAGTTGATATTCTATTTCTTTTCCCTTTTATTTTCACCTTAGCAAGTATTTTTGTTGCCCATCGTGATATCAGCCGCTATATGATTCCTGTCTACCCCTTTGTTTTTTTAGCCTTTGGTAAAAAAATTGCTTCCCCTAAGGTTCGTCTTATATTTTTTCTTCTAATTCCGGCCGTGATTCTTTACGCCATTAATTTCATTATTGGCAATACTGCCCCTATTACTACCTGGGCCCCCTATCTCTAAGAATTTCTCATCTGATTTGCTTTTTTCCTTAGCCCCTTTTCGCTACGGGGTTTACCCTTACCTCTGCTTTGGATTAACTCGTTGAACAATTGACTATCGCTTTTATTCTGGTCTATTGGTTGGTCTACGTTAAAATTTCCAAATTGTCGAAGCACTCTGCCAATAATTGGCCTATTTAATCGTAAATATAAATCTTTCAATTTTTCTGTCATTTATTTAAATAAGTTTTTTTAATACTATATTACCCAAAGACATTAGGGTAATATTTGTGTTCAGCTCTATGACGTTATTGTCCATTTTTAAACGCAATTCGTCAATACTCAAAGCCTCAACCTTTAATCGTTAAATAATTTTTCTTGCAAATTAATTAATTTATTTTTTGTAATATCATCTGCCGACACGGTTATTTGTCCTAAATTATTTTTTATTAAATAATCTGTACCCTGGGCCGTAGCACTGGTAACTTGTCCCGGAACTGCATATATTTTTTTGTTTTGTTCTCTGCCAAATCTGGCTGTAATCAAAGATCCTGATTTAAGCTCTGCTTCGACCACCAGAACGCCAAGCGTTGACAGTCCGGACACAATCCTGTTTCGTTGTGGGAAACTCCATCTCGTTGGTTGAAAGTCTATCTCGTATTCTGAAACAACCAAACCCCCTTTCTCCAAAATTTCATTATATAAATTACCATTTTCCGCTGGTGTCAAAACATCTAACCCTCCTCCCAAAACCGCTACTGTCTTGCCTTCAAATTCTAAACATTTTTGATGTGATTCAGTATCAACTCCGTACATAAATCCGGAAATTATAGTAATTTTATTTGCTACCAATTTCGGCATAAATTTAGCGACCACCTCCTGTCCGTATCTGCTCATTCTTCTACTTCCCACCATTGCCAGACTTTTTTCAAATATTTTATTATCCCAGTTTCCTCTATAAAACAATCTTTTTGGGCAATTTTTTATTTCCCTTAATTGTTTGGGAAAATCTTTTTTATCAATTGTTTTGATTTCCCATTTTTTCCAACTATCCATCACTGTTAAGTAATCTCTAATCTTTTCTCTTAAAATATGTAGTACTCCATATTTTAGTTAAACTTCTTACTTAAATATGGACGGTATTATCACAAAAATCAACTACGGAAGAGTGTATCCACTCTCAGTCACCACCTCTCGACAAATCAAACCATGTTCACTGTTTTGGGGAACTTGGTATGTCTTTCCATCTTTGCCACGCAAGACTATTTCACCATCCCTAATTATTGTAGTTCCACCATCACCCCAATTTATTTCCAAGCGTCGCCCAAAACTTTCCCCTTTTTCAACAAAAGCTAAAATTTCTGTCACTAAATTAATATTAATCTATTCCTATCCGCGTTACCACCCGAATATTACCCAAAGTTTTGATAAAATATCTTTGTGCCATTCAATCTAGTATCCGACATGAAACCCGCCGGTGATCAACCCGCCGCCATTGATAAACTTGTCTCGAATTTGGAAAAGGGAATTAACAAACAAACACTATTGGGTGTTACCGGTTCCGGTAAGACCTTTACCATTGCCAATCTTATCCAAAAAACTCAACTCCCAACTTTAGTCATCTCCCACAACAAAACTTTGGCCGCTCAACTTTATCAGGAATTTAAAGAATTATTTCCTCAGAATAAAGTTTCTTATTTTGTTTCCTATTACGATTATTATCAACCGGAAGCTTATTTGCCCTCCTCAGACACCTATATTGCCAAAGAAGTTGAGATAAACGACTTGATTGATAAATTGCGTCTCGAGGCCACCTCCAATTTATTCTCTGGCCCAGACAATATTGTCATTGCCTCTGTTTCCTGCATCTATAATATTGGTGATCCTAGGGAATTTGGTGGTAAAACATTAACCCTAAAAATAGGAGATTTGTGGAATCGTCGTGATTTATTTGAGCAGTTGGTTGGGCTTTTTTATATTCGTAGTGAACTAGAATTTAAACGGGCTCAGTTCAGGGTTCGTGGTGAATCTATAGAAATTTGGCCCTCATACGCCGACTGGATAATTGTTTTAGAATTCGACACTGAAGGCAAGATAACTAAGATTACAGAACGCAATCCCTTTTCCGGTCACGAATTTGATCTGAAAGATTATCAACTTTTCCCCGCCAAACAATATGTTGGTGCCGCCGGTTCTGATCTTAAGGAAATTATGGCCAAAATCCGCTCTGATTGTGATATGGCGGTGAAAAAATTTGAAGCCAATAAACAAATATTAGAAGCTCATCGTCTTCGACAAAGAGTTGACTATGACTTAGAAATGTTACAGGAAGTCGGCTACGTTAACGGAATTGAAAATTATTCCATTTATTTTGAAACCGGACGAAAAAAGGGTGATCCTCCTTATACTTTAGTTGATTATTTTCACCACCTTTGGGGTGATAATTTTTTGACAGTTATTGACGAATCTCACGTTACTGTTCCCCAAATTGGCGGCATGCATGCCGGTGACCTAGCCCGTAAAAAAACCCTGGTTGATTATGGTTTTCGTCTTCCTAGTGCCTACGACAATCGACCTTTAAAATGGGCAGAATTTTATCAGCGTATCCCAAAAGCAATTTACGTTTCCGCTACTCCCGCCCCCTTTGAAATCGAAGATTCAAAAAATAATGTGATCGAACAAATTATCCGCCCCACTGGCTTACTTGACCCTCCGGTAGAAATTCGTCAAAGTAAAAATCAGATTCCTGACCTAATAGAAGAAATTAAAAAAAGAATGGTCAATAAGGAACGGACACTGATTATCACTTTAACTAAAAAAATGTCCGAGGAATTAGCCACCTATCTGGCTGATCCAAGAAAGACGGGTGTTCCTATTAAAGTTGCCTACCTTCACTCCGACGTTGAAACATTAGAAAGAACGGAAATATTAGATAAGTTAAGAAGCGGTGACTTTGATGTATTGGTGGGTATCAATTTGTTGCGCGAAGGTTTAGATTTGCCCGAAGTTTCTCTGGTAGCTATTTTAGATGCCGCCTCACAGGGCTTTTTGCGTTCCCGTTCTTCGCTTATTCAAATTATGGGTCGCGCTTCTAGGCATGTTGAAGGGAAGGTTATTTTATATGCTGATTCCGTTTCCCTGGCAATGGAGCAGGCCATAAAAGAAGTTAACCGCCGTCGCCTGATTCAAATTCAATACAATACAGACCACAACATTACTCCCCAAACTATTATTAAATCTATCCGTCCCCGTCTCATTGAAGCTAATGTCAAAAACCTGGTTATTACTCCACTTTTGGAGATTGACCCATCTTCATTAACTCCCAATCAACGCAAATCTCACATTTCAAAACTTAAAAAAGAAATGCGTACTTATGCTACCGATCTTGACTTTGAATCCGCCATCAAGCTCCGCGATAAAATTAAAGAAATTGAAAACCTATAATATCTAAAGATAATTGATATAATACGTTTATGTCCGAAGCAAACGTTAAATATGTTCCAATCGATGTCCTGACTGGACTCGGCATTCGTTGTGCCGATGAAATAAACAAAGTTGGTGGAAATCCGGAATTAGAGGGAACTTTAAAATCATCACTAAACACTGACTGGTGGACTGCGGTTTCAGCCAACATGCAACTCCATCTTATGGATCATTCGGACGACATCAGACAAAGAATCTTTTTTAGAAAATTTCATGAGCTGGCTTGTGAGATTTGGCATGAAGATAATGTGACTTTAACTTTAGGTAATATTAAAGAAGGCCACGATTATCTTAAATTTTTTATTGAGTCTAGGTAATATAACACCCGAAGACAAACCGAAGACTTTGCTGTAAAATAGAAGATTGTGTTAGATAAAATCATTGTCAAAGGAGCACGGGAAAACAATCTCAAAAACGTCTCTTTTGAATTTCCAAAAAATAAATTTGTCGTTTTTACTGGCGTTTCCGGCTCCGGCAAATCTTCCATGGCTTTTGACACCCTCTTTGCCGAAGGTCAACGTCGCTATGTTGAATCTTTATCTTCCTATGCCCGTCAATTTTTAGGTAATATGAAGCGTCCTGAGGTGGACTTAATCGAAGGCTTGTCTCCTTCAATTGCTATCAATCAAAAAGCTATTTCTCATAACCCTCGTTCCACCGTAGGCACTGTTACCGAAATTTATGATTATCTCCGCTTACTTTTTGCCCGTATTGGTCACCCTCATTGTCCTAATTGCGGTCGTGAGGTCATGCCTCAAACCAGTAAACAAATTGTTACTCAGATAATTAATACCCTAAAACAGGAAGTTTCAAACACTCCCTATCGCTTTTTGATTCTTTCTCCTTTAGTCAGAAACAAAGTTGGTGATTTCCATGGTTTAGTCGAGAATCTCCGCAAGCAAGGTTATAAATGGCTTCGCGTTGACGGTAAAATTATAGACCTGTATCAGGATTTTGGAATTGTAAAAAGTAATAAACACAACCTTGATGCTGTTTGTGACCGCGTTTCAGTTAGTAAGGAATCATTAAAAAATACCGACAACTTATATAGTCGTCTGATTGATGATGTGGAATTAGCCCTGAAATTAAGTAACGGTCAGGTCATTGTTGCCCGAATTGATGATCCTGGTTTTGACTTTCCTCAAAACCCTAAAGAATTTAAAGAAACCCTGTATTCCGAAAATTTTGCTTGCCCGGTGTGCAACTTATCTCTTCCTCCCATTGAGCCAAGACTATTTTCCTTTAACTCACCCCAAGGTGCTTGTCCCGAATGTAAGGGTCTGGGTTCTAAATTCCAAATTGATCGTACTAAATTTCCTGAATGGAAAGCCAAAATGCTTGAGTCCCGCTATTTTAATTCTCCCTCCGAAGGTGTTCGGGAAGAATTAGAACAATATATGATAAAGGAGAGTTGTCCTCTCTGTCATAGTACCCGTCTCAACAACGATGCCCTTTCGGTTACTGTTTTGGGTCAGAATATTTCCCAAATTTGCCAACTTTCAATCGAGAATTTGTTTAATTGGATAAAAGAATTACCCAGCCACTTAGACTCTGCTCAGGAAAAAGAAATTTTGGAATCAATCCAACGGGAAATATTTTCCCGTTTAGAATTTTTACTTGCTGTCGGTCTGGATTATTTATCACTTGAGCGGGAAGCGGGGACTTTGTCCTCAGGTGAGTCTCAACGCATCCGTTTGGCCTCCCAAATTGGTACCGGTCTGACTGGTGTTCTCTATATTCTTGACGAGCCCACTATTGGTTTACATTCCCGTGATAATGACCGTCTTATAGCCACTCTTCAAAAATTAAAAAATTTAGGAAATACTGTGGTGGTGGTTGAACACGATGAAGATGTTATTAAACATGCCGATCATATAGTCGATTTTGGTATCTACGCCGGTAAAAATGGGGGAGAAATAGTGGCGGAGGGTTCGTTAGAAGACATTAAAAAAAATAAGAAATCTATCACGGGTCAATATTTATCCGGAAAACTAAATATCACTTCACCTCCATCTCAGGACAATATTTTTGGTCAAAGAATTAAAATCACCGGTTGTCGTCAGTGGAATTTAAAAAATGTTAATGTGGATTTTCCTCTCAATAAATTAATTTCTGTTACTGGAGTTTCCGGCTCTGGCAAATCAACCTTAGTTCATGACACTCTCTATGGAGGAGTCCGCAAAGCCACTCTTGGTGCTTACTATGGCACCATTGGTGAGTACGATAGCATTGAAGGTGCACAAAACTTGGCTGATGTTTTACTGGTCGACCAGTCTCCAATAGGTCGCACCCCTCGTAGTAATCCGGCCACTTATACCAAGGTTTTTGATGACATAAGAAAGTTGTTGGCCCAAACCACTGAGGCAAAAATTCGTGGCTTTAACGCCGGTCGTTTTTCCTTTAATACCCGCGGTGGTCGCTGTGAAGCCTGTGAAGGTCAGGGTCAAATAAAAATTGAGATGCAATTTTTGGCCGATATTTATGTTACTTGTGATCAATGCCATGGCTCACGTTTTAAAGACGAAACCTTAGAAGTAACTTATAAAGAAAAAAATGTTCATGAAATTTTAAAAATGACCTTTGATGAAGCTGCTGATTTTTTCAAAAATATAAACAGCATTCGCCGCAAAATAAATACGATCCAGGAAGTGGGTTTAGGATATTTAGAGTTAGGTCAGTCAAGCAATACCTTATCCGGAGGTGAGTCTCAACGTCTCAAAATCAGCCGGGAATTAGTTAAAAGAATTAACGGTAAACTCCTTTATATATTAGATGAACCCACCACCGGTCTTCATTTTTACGATATTAATAAACTAATTAAAGTTTTGCGAAAGTTAGTTGACATGGGTAATACGGTTGTGGTTATTGAACACAATTTAGATGTCATCAAAAATAGTGATTGGATTATTGATCTCGGACCTGAAGGCGGAGAAAAGGGTGGGGAAGTTGTGGCCATTGGTACTCCCGCCGACATCGCTAAAGTCCCCCGTTCCTACACCGGCCAATATTTGAAAAAGCATTTAAAGATATAATATTCTGTGATTGATTTACAAAATATTCCCACTTCTCCCGGCTGCTATATCTACCGGAATTCTGTAGGGGAGATCATCTATATTGGCAAGGCCATTAACTTAAAAAAACGTGTTTCTCAATATTTCAAACGCGATAATGCTCTTGGTCCCAAAACTAAAGCTTTAGTTTCTCAGGTTGCTTCTATTGAAACGAAAACTGTTGGTTCAGAAATCGAAGCCTTAATTTTAGAATCATCTTTAATCAAAAAATATCACCCGAAATATAATTCACAACTTAGGGACAATAAGTCATATTTATACATTTGTATTTCTAAATCCAAAATCCCCACTGTCTTTACGGCTCACTCCAGTAATTTGCCACCGCACGCTGACATTTTTGGTCCTTTTCCAGATGGTAGTTCTGTCAAATCACTTTTAAAAACTATTCGTCGTCTTTTTCCCTTTCGTAGTGTTGAGAAACATCCAAAAACACCATGTCTATATTGTCATCTGGGTCTTTGTCCTGGATTAAACCCTGATTCAAAAACTTATCATCAAAACATAATTAAAATTAAAAAAATTTTAAACGGTCATTTTAAATCCTTGCTAACTTCTTTAAATAAAGAAATGAAGATAGCCTCCAAATCAGTTGAATATGAAAAGGCGCTTATTTTAAAAGACCAAATTGATTCTCTGAATTATATAGTTTCTGGGTGGCACAATTTAAAAAATTTATATGTCGATATTAATCTACCTGAAGATAAACAAAGCCAGGCCATTGAAAGTTTAGAGACAACCCTTAGACCCTATCTGAATATCAAAAATATTCACCGGATCGAATGTTTCGATATTTCCCAAATGGGTACCAATTATTTTGTTGGCTCTATGGTTGTTTGGCAAAACGGTAATATTGATACCAGTGAATATAAAAAATTTAAAATTCGTTCCAAGGCAACTCCCGATGATCAATTTATGATGAAGGAAGTAATTTACCGCCGTCTTCGACACCCGGAATGGGGGACTCCTGACTTAATTGTTGTTGATGGTGGCAAACCCCAAGTTTCCGCCATCTCTCCTATTACGGATCTACCTCTTATTGGTTTAGCCAAAAGAATTGAAACAATAGTGATTAAAAATGCTGATTCTTGGGTGGAAATTAATCTCCCTGCCCGTTCCGAAGCATTATTGTTACTGGAAAGACTAAGAAACGAAGCCCATCGCTTTGCTAATCGTTACCGTAAAGAATTAATGTCAAAATCACTAGCTTCTTAATAGGGTTTTGTTTCTGATATGTTCCTTGGCCCAGCTGGTAATCACGATGTCCAACCAGTTTTTATTAATGTTATATTTTTTGTTAATTAAAATTTCTACAATATCACCGGTTTTTAATTTCTGACCAATCTTGACCATCTTATTATTAACTTTTGCTCCCGCGCAGTGATCACCAATGTCGGTATGAATCCTATAGGCAAAATCAAGGGCCGATGATCCCTCGGGTAATTGAATAGTGTCACCCTTTGGGGTAAAGACGTAAATAAATTTACTCAATACGTTTATTCGATAGTTATTGACATTACCACTTCCTTTTTGCCAATTAATTAAATCTCTTACCCATTCATAACCTGTTCCGCTTTTATTATCCGTACTCATTTTGTAAGCAATATGTGAGGCTGGCCCAAATTCGTTGAATTCATGCATTTCAAAAGTCCGGATTTGCACCTCCACTGTTGTTTTGTTCTTCCAATTTAAAGTTGTCTGAATTGAACGATAACCATTCGGTTTTGGACTGGAAATATAATCATCAAATTCGTCGGGAATGTATTCATATCTGGCGTGTAATAATCCTAAAATATTATAACAATTAGCCACCGAATCGGTCAGTATTCGTATTCCCACCCTGTCTTTGACGCTTCCTTCACCCTTCTTTTTTAATTTTATATAAGTACTGTAAAGACTTTTTATTCGACCCTGAATTTCAATTTTATTAATATTATTTATCTTCAGAACTTGTTCTATGTCACTCTTAACCAAATTCAGCGCCTTAATTTCATCTTTTTCCTGTTCCTCCATCATCAATTCAAGTTTTTCCGTTTCTTTGGGGTAAAGAATTTTAAAAGCAATATCATCAAGTCTCTTTTTAAAATAATGCAGACCAACATATTCAGCGATTGGTGAATAAATCCCCAAAACTCTTTTGGCATATTTAATCTGGCTGTCTATTGGTAAGCTTTCAATTGTCATTCCGTTATGGAGTTTGTCGGCGAGTCGAATTATCAACACCCGAACATCATCGACTGAAGAAAACAAAAACCTTCTGAATACTTCAACGTTTGTGTGGTGAACTTCAATTCCACTGGTTTTTTTCTTTACTTCAGTTAATCCGGAAACCAACAAGGCAATTTCATCTCCGAATTTAACCGCGATATCATCAGTTGTTACCGGAGTATCTTCAACACAATCATGCAATAAAGCCGCGATTACTGCTTCTTCGCCAATTCCGATTTGGGCAATCAGTTTTGCCACCCAAACTGGATGAGAAATATATGGTTCTCCCGAGACTCTAAACTGTTCCTTGTGAGCTTCAAATGCAAAATCATACCCTTCCTTAATTCTTGTGGTATCAAAGTTATTTTTGACAAGAATTCCGTTCAATTCCTCCCAGTAATCATGAACTCTTTGGTCCAAAGACAGGTCTAGGGTCATATTACTAATTCCGCCAATATCAGTAGACGGTTCCAATCAGTGCCGATTGGCCAACATGTTTGTAAAATCAATATTTCTCGAGTTTCATCATGGTAATTTAAATAACTTAAATCACTTGGGGTACTAATTTTCTTTTCAAAAACCTTATATTTCAACTCTTTTCCGTGATAATTAATATAGATTTCATCGCCGGCCTGTAGTTCACCCAGTAAATAGAAAACCGCATTATTTCTCAACATCCCCAAATTATTATTTGTCGAGTGGGCAAAAATATATGTTGATTTACCCACACCTTTTCCCGGACTGTCACTCCCTTCGGCCTGGGCCACCACATCATTCTTTAACACCCGATCGTACTCCGCCTGATCAAAAGGAGAAACGTTCTCTACTACTTGAGAATAGGCTAAAATCTTTGGAATCTGAATAATATATTCTTCCGAAGTAATTTCATTGGTATTTTTGACGATAACATCCGTTTTATCTGAAAATTTATATTTAAAAATAGCCGAAATTAAGGGGGTATATAAATAGGCGGTGTAAATTAACGCCAAAATAAACAACATATTGGCTATGTAGAATAACCTTTTTTTACCACTAGAAGGATTGGAAAATATCAACCCCTTTGCTTTTTTTATCCTAACTTTCCGTTTTTTTGGAACAACCCTGAAAAAATTTAGCACTTTTATTTGACAAAATTTATCTTCTAGTCTACCATAAGAACCTGTGACAAAAATATATATCGTGTCACAGACCATTTCCTCTTCTGCTTTTAGTGTAAGAGGATTTTTTATAGGTAAATAATTATGACAAAAAATCAACTAACCAAAGAAGGTCATGCTCAACTTGTGACCGAGTTGGCAAATCTTAACGATCGTGCCGACCAACTTATTGTCAAAATCGAAGATGTCGCCCAACCCGATGAGTCGGGAGAAGACAGTCTTGCCTCCCAACTAAAAGCTGAGTTAGAAGTTGTAAATAGCAAAATCGCTTCAATTGAGACGGTTTTGGACAACTTTGAAATCATCAGTGGCAACGGCTCTTCGACTACGGTTCATATCGGCTCAAAAGTAAAAATAAAAATTTCTGGAAATTCCGAAAGGGTTTTCCATCTCGTTGGCGAATTTGAAGCTGATCCAGCTGCTAACAAAATTTCTTCTCTATCACCTCTCGGTGTTGCTATGATGGGAAAAAAGCTTCATGATCAATTTGAAGTTGAAGCACCTGCCGGAAAACTGACCTACAAAATCGTCGCCATTGCCTGATAAAATAGGTCATGTCTACTTTTGACGAAATCAGACGAATTCGACTTGAAAAAGTCAAGACTCTTCGTAATCTTGGAATAAACCCCTATCCCGCCCAAAGCCAAAAAGACTATTCAAACGCGCAAATTATTGAAAAGTACGATAGTCTTCAAGATAAAAAAGTTCATGTTGCCGGACGGATTATTTCCTGGCGCGAACACGGAGCTTTAATTTTCTGTCACATCCAAGACCAATCGGGCAAACTTCAGATATTTATCAAAAAAAATGATTTGTCCAAAACCAGTTCAAAAAATCAAACTATTGGTGCTCCAGACCTTAAACTAATCGACATTGGTGATTTTATTGAGGTTTTCGGTACTGTTAGTAAATCCATTAAGGGTGAAATTTCCGTTTTTCCCGGTGATATCAAAATATTATCCAAAGCCATCCGGTCTTTACCGGAAAAATGGAGCGGTCTTCAGGATCCTGAAATTATTTTTAGACGTCGCTATCTTGATTTGGTTATGAACCCTGGGAGGATTGATTTGTTTATCAGAAAATCAAAATTTTGGCAATTAAATCGCCAATTTTTACAGGAACAAGGTTTTATCGAAGTTGAAACTCCCATTATGGAATTAGTTACCGGTGGGGCTGATGCCAAACCTTTTATTACTCACCACAATGCACTTGATCAGGATTATTATCTCCGGATTTCCACAGAACTATTCCAAAAACGCCTTATTGGTGGTGGATTTGAAAAAATATTCACCTTAGGCCCAAATTTTCGCAATGAAGGTATTGATGATGAACATCTTCAGGAATATTACAGTGCCGAATGGTATTGGGCTTATGCTGACTACACCAAAAATATGGATTTAGTTGAAGAGTTATATAAATTTATTGCCAAAAAACTTTACGGCAAAACTAAATTTACAAAAGGCAAGCATACCTTTGATTTAGCTGGAAAATGGGACAGAGTTAGCTATGGTGATTTAATTAATAAACGTTTTTCAGTTGATATTTTCAATGATAGTGAAGAAAAAATCTTAAAAATTTTAAAAGAACAACATCTTGATACCACCGGCTTAAACAATCGGGGTCGAATCGTCGACAATCTCTGGAAAATTATCCGTCAGGAAATCAGTGGTCCAACCTTTGTCATCGATGAGCCGAAATTTACCTCGCCTTTAGCCAAATCACGGTCAGATGACGAGACCTTAACAGAACGTTTCCATATTATCATTGCCGGTTCTGAGCTGGGCAATGGTTATTCCGAATTAAATGATCCCGTCGACCAATTCAATCGATTTAACGAACAACAGAATAATCGGGAAAAGGGTGACGAAGAATCCCAGATGATGGATATCGATTTTGTGGAAATGTTGGAATATGGTATGCCACCTACCTCGGGTTACGGCTATAGTGAACGACTTTTTTGGTTTTTTGAAGACATTACAGCCCGTGAAGGTACCCTTTTTCCCCAGGTCAAATACGAACTCAGTGAAGAGACCAAAAACACCTACGATTTGAAATAAAATGAAAATTGAAAATCTTTGGATTATTGATGATGATTTCGCCATCGCCAATTCATTTAAACTTGAGGCAGAAATGGAAGGTATTGAGGTTGACATATCAGGGATGTGTCAAGAAGCCGTAAAAAATATTCCTAAAAATCTTCGTAGAAAAAACTTAGTAATTCTTCTCGATCATAATCTTACTGATAATCGTCAAGGGGGTGAATTGATTGCTCGGAAAATGTCAGAAGAATTAATCAAACACCCCGAGTTAACAAAACCCGTTATCTTTTCCGTTTCTTACGGAAATTATGACATCAGTTACTGTCCCAGAAGATTTCTCTATCATGATGGCATCGATGATCTGATCTCTCGAGTTGATCGAATCTCAAACATGCCCTCTACTCGTTAATTTTATAGACAACATCCCCTGATTTTACGGCAGTTGTTACTTTAAGTCCCACCTCATCACCCACCTTTGCTTCGGATACTGCTTGGTGTTCATGTTGCATCGAGTCGACGACTTGTTCAATTCCCCTTTCAAGTTCTCCGATTCTTATCTTGTCACCAATTTTGATGACATTGTCAGAAACTACCAGAACTGCCACCCCAATCTTGTCAAAATAATGAGTAATTTTTCCGGCTCTTATATAATCCATTATTTGTACCTCCTTCTATGCTAATCTTATCACAACCATGACCTTCGATAGACAAAAATATTTAGATGCCGTCAAGGCTAATTTAGAAAGCAACATTTTTTATCACTCACTGGCTCTCGAGGCTTGTATGGGCGGTATTTATGATTATTTACAGTCTCAAAATCAACTTGAAGTAGGGGAGCCAACCCGGGAAGAATGGACTCTTGCCGGATTAATTCACGATATTGATTATGCCGGCGAGACTAAGGAACTACATCCCTTAAAAACTATCGAAGTATTACAAAAATTTAGTCTGGAAATTCCTCCGATTGTTGACAGAATAGTAAAAGATCACGATGCCCGTCAGGGTAAGCCCGCCAATAAAGCCGGCTGGGCCATTCGCTGCGCCGATTCCCTGACCGGTCTCATTGTTGCTGTTGCCTTAGTTTATCCCACCAAGAAATTAGCCGATGTAAAAACTTCTTCGGTATTAAAAAGATTTTTAAAGGAGCCAAAGTTTGCCGCCGGCACTCGTCGGGATGAAGTAATTTTGTGTCAGGATGCCGATAAATTAGCCCTTCCACTCGAAAAATTTATTGAAATTTGTTTAGATTCGATGCGGAAAATAGCCCCAGAGATAAACTTATAAGACCTTTTTGTGTTTTAATAACTTTAAAACAAAACTGTTATATTTTACCTAATTTAAGGCATAATATTTATTAATCTCAGACACACTGAGTATGTAAGACATAGAAAGATATATTTTGTTACGGAAAAACTTGCGGAGAAAATCAAGTATATTTGTGCTAAAATATCCCCAATCTCATGATAGACATCAATCTCCTTAGAGAGAATCCTGAAACTATAAAGAAGGCACTACAAAACCGTCAAAAAGATATTTCTATTTTAGAAAAAGCAATTACTCTGGACAAAAAATACTTGGAGATAATCGGGGAACTTGAAGCGCTTCGGGCCAAACAAAATCAACTCTCCAAATCCTTTAAGGGTACTCCCACTTCTGATCAAATTTCTGAAGGAAAAGTCTTAAAAGATCAAATAAAAATTGTTGAAGAAAAACTATTAAAAAATAATGCTGAAAAATTTGTTTATTTAGAGCAAATTCCCAATATTCCGGCTAATGATGTCCCGGTTGGCAAAGACGAGTCTGACAATGTTGTTATAAAAACTGTTGGTGAAAAACCTGTTTTTGATTTTACCCCCAAAGATCACATTGATCTGGGTGAGGCACTCGACATTCTTGATGTTAAAAAAGCGGCTGAAGTTTCCGGTTCCCGTTTTGGTTATTTTAAGGGTCAGGGTGCTGTTTTAGAAATGTCTCTAATGTTTTATGCTTTCCAGAAATTAGTAGCCAAAGGTTTTGTGGGCATGATTCCTCCAACCATGGTTAATGCTTTAACAGAATGGAAATGTGGCTATACCAGTAATAAAAATCTTTTTGGGGCTTATTATTCGAGCCCTGAAGACAACCTCATTTTCATCTCTTCCTCTGAACATTCCGTTGTTCCCTACCATATGGATGAGGTTTTAAACTCAAAAGATTTACCTATAAAATACGTCAATTACTCCCCCTGTTTTCGCCGCGAAGCCGGTACTTATGGTAAAGATATGAAAGGAATGCTTCGTGTTCACAACTTTAATAAAGTCGAGATGAATATTTTTACCCTTCCTGATTTAAAAATTTCCGACGCCGCCTGTTTGGAAATGCTTGCCATCGAAGAAGAAATCATGCAAGAACTTGGCCTTCATTATCAAGTCGTCCAAAATTGTACCGGTGATTTACCTCAACCAAATCGCCGTATGTATGACACCAATACCTGGTTTCCTGGGCAAAACGCCTTTCGTGAAACTCAGTCATGTAGTAATTGTTCTGACTATCAAGCCCGTCGCTTGAATACCAAAGTTAAAATCGACGGTCAAAATACCTATGTCCACATCCTTAATGCCACTGTCGTCACCGATAGAGTTCTCCTGGCCATCCTTGAGAACTTTCAGACCAAAGACGGCAGTATAAATATCCCCGAGGTACTTTGGCCCTTCACTGGGTTTAAAGTTATCTCCCCTAAATTGTAGAGGAGCCACCCAACCCCGGTGGACGACATTTGTCGTTCCACTGGGGAGGTTTGCTTTATTTATAGTGTAAAATTACCTATGTTCAAATTTCTGCAAAACTTAGTTGATGATAACCGGCGCCACATAAATGGCTATAAACCCTTGGTGACCAAAATCAACTCTCTTGAGACTGAAATTAAAAAACTATCAGACAAAAAACTTGCCGCAAAAACAACCGAATTCAAGGAAAAAATAAATAAAGGTGTCAAGCTTAACGATTTATTACCTGAGGCCTATGCCGTTGTCCGTGAAGCCATTTTCAGAACTATCGGCGAAAGAGCTTATGATGTCCAATTGATGGCAGCTATTTCCCTAAACCAGGGTGCAGTTGCCGAACAACGCACCGGAGAAGGAAAAACCCACTCAGTTCTGTTTCCGGCCTATTTAAACGCTCTAACCGGTCGAGGTGTTCATGTTATCACTCCAAATGATTATCTTACCCGCGTTGGCGCTGGTTGGTATCCCAAGGCCTTAAACTTTTTAGGCATAACAACTGCGGCCATAGTTCACGAAGAATCTTTCATTTTAGATCCGGAATATACCGATCCCAGTGAAAAAATTGACGACCGCCTAGCTCATCTTCGTCCGATATCCAGAGCAGAAGCCTATCAGGCTGATGTTACTTACGGCACCAACAATGAATTTGGATTTGATTATCTCCGTGACCATATGGTGGGGGATTTTAGTCAAAAAGTTCAGCGTTCTGACCATTATTTTGCTGTCGTGGATGAAGTTGACTTTGTTTTAATTGATGAAGCTAGAACGCCGTTGATAATTTCTTCTCCCAACAATCAACCTGTTGAAAAATATTATAAATTTGCCCAAATTTCCGCTGGTTTACAACCAACCGATTATGTTATCGATGAAAAATCAAAAAGCGCCACCCTTTCGGAGTTCGGTATCCGAAAAGTGGAAAAAGTATTGGGTGTCAGCAATTTATACGAAGAATCTTTTGAAACAATTCATTATATTGAAAATGCTATTAAGGCTCGGGCTCTTTTTCACAAAGACAAGGATTACGTCGTTAAGGATAATGAAATTATTATCGTTGACGAATTTACCGGCCGTTTAATGCAGGGCCGACGTTGGTCTGATGGTCTTCATCAAGCCGTTGAAGCAAAAGAAAACGTTAAGGTTCAACAGGAGTCTCAAACTTGGGCTACCATTACTTTTCAAAATTATTTCCGTCTCTATGAAAAACTTTCCGGCATGACCGGTACCGCCGCCACTGAATCGGAGGAGTTTAAAAAGATTTACAACCTGGATGTAATTACTATTCCCACCCACAGAGATACCAAAAGAACCGATGATAATGATTTAATTTTCAAAACTCAGCGCAGTAAATACGCCGCTATAGCCGCCAAAGTTGAAGAATTACATCATCTGGGTCAACCTGTTTTAATTGGCACTACTAGTATTGCTAAAAATGAAGTCATTTCTTCGATGCTAAAGAACAAAGGGATTCCCTTTCAAATGCTTAATGCTAAAAATCACCAGTCAGAGGCTGAAATAATTGCCAATGCCGGAATGAAAGGTGCGGTTACTGTCGCTACTAATATGGCTGGTCGGGGTGTCGATATTATATTAGGTGGTCCTAAAGATAAATTTTCACCTGAAACTTGGCAAAAACAGCACGACGATGTTATCAGCTTTGGCGGATTGTATGTTATTGGTACCGAACGGCATGAATCCCGGCGTATTGATAATCAGCTTCGCGGTCGTTCCGGTCGTCAGGGTGACCCCGGATTTTCACAGTTCTATGTGGCTCTCGACGATGATTTAATGCGTATTTTTGGTGGTGAAAAAATCTCGGGCCTAATGACCCGTTTCAACATGCCCGATGATGCCCCCCTGACTCACCCCTTAGTCTCCAAAGTACTGGAACAGATTCAAGTCAAAGTCGAAGGTTACAACTTTGATATCCGCAAGTCTTTGGTCGAATACGACGATGTTATTAATAAACAGCGACAAATCATCTACAGACTTCGTGATGATACTTTGTTCAATGCCAAAAATGATCCTCAAAAGAATCACGATAATATTTTCAAATATTTAAACTCGGAAATTAATCACCTGGTTGCTGAAAATCAGGATTTCGAATCGGGTTTCAAAGCCGATAAGCTGGCCTTAGAATTTTCCGAAATTCTTCCTATTTCCAGTGCCAACCGGATTCAGTTGATCAAAGACTTAAAGAAATCGGATAACCCTCAACTTCTTTTAACATCCCTTCTCGATAATCAATGGAAACAACGCGTTGATTATTTTGGCAACGACTTAGCCAACAACATTTTGGCCTATGCCGTTATTCAAACCCTTGACCCGCTTTGGGTCGATCACTTAACCGCACTTGATGATTTACGTGACGGTGTCCGACTTCGTGGTTATGCTCAAAAGGATCCTTTGATTGAATACCGAAAGGAAGGTTTTGATATGTTCCAAGCTCTGCTTCGTCGATTCGAATCTAATTTGGCCAGAATGCTATTCAGACTAGAGCCTGTTGCCGCACCTGTTACCGCTCCGGCTCAGGCCACTGAAACCAGGGGTAAGGTTGTTGATCCAAGCCAACCAGTAGTTACTCCCGGAAACGAGGAAAATGAGGAAAAGCTGGAACTTCCTACCCGTGAACCAGTTATTTCCAAGGCTTTAGGTCGCAACGATCCCTGTTGGTGTGGTTCCGGTAAAAAATTCAAAAAGTGTCATTACCCGGAAATAGGGTAAAATATAGCTATGCCTTCAATTCCGCAACAAATTAAATCTGCCATTGATAAGTCCCGTCACGTCTTGCTCCATCTTCATCCTGGTCCTGATGCAGACTCTGTTGGTTCCGTCTTGGCATTTTTTCACTATCTTAAAAGTATAAATAAGGATGTTACTTTAATTTCCGGCGACTCTAATCTGTCACCAAATTTAATGACTCTTCCGGGTGCCGACCAAATTCTTTCAAAAAATTATTTTGATATAGAAGTAAAAGACTATGATCTTTTCATTATTCTGGATTCTTCCGAAACCAGACAAATTTCGAAACTCAAAAAAGTTGTTTTTCCCAAAGCCTTAAATACAATCGTTGTTGATCATCACGCCAGCAACACTGGTTTTGGTCAAATAAACTTGATTGACAAAACTTCCCCCGCTACCTGCCAAATTTTATTCGAACTTTTTACCGAATTAAAAATTAAAATTACTTCCGAAATTGCCACCTGTCTCTTTGCCGGAATCTACGCCGACAGTGGGGGATTTAAATATAGTTCAACCTCCAGTAAAACTTTTTCTATTTGTGCCAAGTTGACAAAAATTGCTCCCAACTTTAGTCAAACTATTTTTAATTTAGAAAACAATGATCGTCCGGAAAGACCCAAATTATTGGGACTTCACCTTAATAATATTAAAACTTATTTTAATGATCGGGTAGCCATTTCTGCCCTGCCCCAAAAACTTGTCTATAAAAACAATCTAAATTCAGACGATAGTGTCAACAGTGAAATTGCCAACACTCTTAAGTCAGTTGTTGGTTGGGAAATTGGCATCTCCATGATTGAAGCCGGTAAAAACAAAGTTAAAGTTAGTTTTCGCACCCGGGATTCAGAAAAATTTGATGTGGCCGCCATTGCTTCAGCCACCGGTTTTGGAGGAGGTCATATGGCCGCCGCTGGAGCTTTAATTCCTCAGCCTTTAACCAAAGCAAAAAGATTAGTTTTACGTGCCATCTCTCGTCTTCACCCCGAACTTGGAAAAGCCTAGTATAATTAAACAATGGGCGATTGTATTTTTTGTAAGATAATTGCCGGTACATCACCGGCACACAAAATTTGGGAAGATGACAAGCACCTTGCCTTTCTCAGTATCTTTCCTAATACCCCCGGTTTTACTGTTGTTGCTTCCAAAAAACATTTACCTAGTTACTTTGCCGATAATGACGATCAAGTTCTGGCTGATTTTATTGTCGCCGCTAAAAAAGTTGCCAAATTGATTGATGCTGGTTTTGATGATGTTGGACGTACCGGTTTGATTGCTGAAGGCTTTGGGGTTGATCATCTTCATTTAAAATTATTCCCAATGCATGGGACAAAAACTAATGAATGGCAACAACATAATTCACAGGTTGAAAAGACATTTGATAAATATGAAGGCTATATCTCTTCTCATAATGGTCCTCGGGTCAACGATGAGGAGCTTAGTAAGATTGCTGATAAAATAAAACCATGACCTACGACGAAGAAATAATTCAACAGCTTCAAAAAATTAATCATCGCCTTGATCAGCTAACTAGTACCCGTCGAATTGCCAGCCGTGAATTAATGTCGGGGGTATTTCGTTCCGTTGGTTACACTATTGGCACTGCTTTGGTTATTTTAATCACTGTCTATTTTCTTTCGAAGATAAATTTTGGCCAAACTATCAACGATTATGTCCAGAAGCTTTTGCCTAAACCAATTCAAATCAATGTTCCTTTCTCTCCGCTCTTACCCGATCAACCTTAGTTAAAAATCTTTTTCGCAGCCGAATCGCTTTTGGGGTGACATCAATCAACTCATCATTTTCAATAAAATCTAGAGCTTCTTCAATACTATATTTTATAGCTGGTGCTAAAGTGATAGCCTCATCGTTGCCAGATGAACGCATGTTGGTTAACTGTTTACCTTTACATATGTTAATTTCCAAGTCACCAATTACCGGTCTTAAACCCACCACTTCACCCTCATAAACAGGCTCAGTTGGTTCCACGAAAGTTATTCCCCGTTTTTGAGCTAAATCTATACCATAAGGCAAGGCTTTTCCGCTCTCCGAGGCAATCATTACCCCATTTCTGGTTTTATAGTTTTCTGCTTCTTTTGGCTCATAATTTAAAAATAGATAGCTGATTGAAACCTGTCCTTTTGTTTCAGTCATCAACGAGCTTCTTAATCCCAAGGCATTCCGCTCAGATATTTTATAAATCATTTTTATACCACTTTTATCATCGGTAATCATATCCAGCATTTTGCCTTTTCTCTTACCCAATTCTGCCGTAATTGTCCCCACATACTCTTCCGGGGTTAATATTGTTAATTCAGAAAATGGTTCACACCATTGTCCGTTGATTTCTTTTAAAATTACTTCTGGCTTTCCTACTTCCATGGCGTACCCTTCCCGACGTAACTTTTCAATTAATATTGCCAAATGTAATTCACCTCGTCCCGACACAATCATTCGAATACTATCGCCTTGATCATTTTCCACGTTTAACCCCAAATTTGTTTCAGCTTCTTCTAAAAGCCTTTCTTTTAATTCTCTACTTGTCATAAATCGGGATTCGTCCTTGGTGTAAATAGAGGTGTTTGGGCCAAAGCTCGCCTTTAATGTCGGTGGGGTCACCTCGATTGTCGGTAGGGCAACCTGATAATTTAAATCAGTTATTGTTTGTCCGATTTCGATTTGGTTGACTCCGGCCAAGTAGACAATATCTCCGCTCCCAACTTCATCGGCTTCAATTTTATTTATTCCCTCGTTTACATACATTCTTTCAACCTTAAAATTACCCACTACCTTCTGATCGGAATTAAGTAAGGACACAAAGCTACCTTTTTTTATTTTTCCCTGATTTATTCTCCCCACCGCCAATCTTCCCAAATAACCATTTTTCTCAAAAGCGGACACCAGCATTTGAAATGGCTTGTCTTGGTTCTTAACCGCGGAGGGAATATATTTCAAAATTGTTTCAAAGAGGGGAGTGGTATCACCCTTAGCGCTAAAGTCAGTCGGTATCTCATAAAAGGTTTTTCCTTCACGGCCAACAGCATAAATTATGGGAAAATCTAACAATTCTGGGTCTGAAGCTAATGATAAAAACAAATTTTCCGTATCCGAAACTACTTCTTTAGACCTTTCGTCCTTTCGGTCAATTTTATTAATTACCAAAATCACTCTTAAGCCATAATCAAGGGCCCTTTTTAAAACAAATTTTGTTTGAGACAGGGGACCTTCAGCCGCATCCACAATCAGCAATACCCCATCAGCCATATTCAATACCCTTTCCACTTCTCCGCCAAAATCGGCGTGACCGGGAGTATCAATGATATTGATTTTTACTCCTTTATAAAATACAGAAGTGTTTTTTGACAAAATGGTAATTCCTTTTTCTCTCTCCAAATCATTACTATCCATTATTCTGTCCATACTCATCTCATCTTGATTTTCCCTAAAGGAATGGGTTTGTTTTAATAGTGCGTCGACCAAAGTAGTCTTGCCATGGTCAACATGGGCAATCACTGCTACATTCCTAATATCACTCGAAATTTGCATCCGTCGATTTTACCATTAAAATACTAACTATGTTTAAGTATATTCTTATTTCTATTGTAATACTAGTTTTATCCCTTCTTTCCGTTTTTATTTATACAAACCGACCTCAGTTTCCCTCACCTCAAAGCATCGTCGAAAATATAGTTCCCGTCCTCACCACCATTGAAGAAAACGGCTTACCCAATAAACACCTAATCAAAACAGTTTTTGTCCCTCAGGCACCGGAAAAAAATTGGTCGCAACCTTGGCAGGACGCCTGCGAAGAATCTGCCCTACTTACCGTTCATTATTATCACCAATCCCTTTCCCCTTCTCTGGAAAAAATGGTCACGGACCTAAACGAAATGTTTGTCTTTGAATCTCAACAAGGCTGGAGCCATGACGTTAATATCTCTCAAATGGCTATTCTTTCAGAAAAATTGTGGGGTTATAACCCCGAAATTATCGAAAATCCAAGTATTGATGATATAAAAAAATATATATCCCAGGATACCCCCATTGTCATTCCTGCTAATGGCAAGACTCTTTACCGAGAAAACAAACACTTCAAAAGCGGTGGTCCTTGGTATCACAACTTAGTAATATTGGGCTACGATGACGGAAAAAAAGAATTTATTGTTCACGATGTGGGTACCCAGTTTGGAGCTTACTTTCATTATTCATATTCCACTCTTATGGAGAGTATTCATGATTTTCCTCCTTCACTAAAAAAAGAGGATATTGATCAGGGTGCTTCTCGGGCTTTAGTTTTGATAAAATAGACTATGAAAATTTTAATTGCCGTTTTTTCATGGTTATTATTATCGTCCTGTTCGCTTAAATCTTCAGTTAAAATTTCACCCACACCCACTATGACCCCTCAAACCCCCATCACCCAAAACCCTTCGGTTACTGTCCCTGATACAGATTCTGTAGTTGCTCTAAAAACCAACAAGGGTCAGATAGTTATCAAACTATATTCTGAAGAAACCCCCAATACTGTCGCCAATTTTTTGAAAAAGACAAATAGTGGTTTTTACAATGGACTGACATTTCACCGGGTCATTTCCGGTTTTATGGCTCAAGGCGGTGATCCAACCGGTACCGGTACTGGCGGCGGCTCTCAGAAATCTGAGCTTAATCAGATCCCGTTCAAACGAGGTAGTCTTGGTCTGGCCCGCACTCCTGCCACCAAAGAAATCAGCAACGACAGTCAGTTTTTTATTTGTTTTACTACCGAAGGTTGTCAGCACCTAACCGGTGATTACGTTAATTTTGGTGAAGTAATTTCTGGACTTGATGTTCTGGATCAAATTGCTCAGGGTGACAAAATTATTGAAATTACCACTAAAACCAAATGAAAAAAATCCTACCCCTTATATTAATTTTAGTAACTATTGGTGCCTATTTTTTCTTTAATTCCCAAAAAACTGTTACTCAAAATTTTTCGGATTCAGAAGCCGATCTTATTTTATTCTGGGGAGAGGGCTGTCCTCATTGTGAAAATGTAAAAAATCACATCAAAGACAATGGTTTTGATTCCAGGCTAAAAATATCTCTAAAAGAAGTATATTTAAATAAGAATAACCAAAAACTACTTGAAGAAACTGTCCTAAAGTGTCCGGAAATTGATACTAGTGCCGGCATTGGTGTTCCTCTTGGTTTTGATCCGAAAAACAGCAAGTGTTTTTACGGGGACACTCCTATCATCGAATGGCTAAATACCAAATGATACAATTAATTTGTGTCCAAGAAACTAAAACACCGTGAGTTTAACTTCAATCTAGGAGTCCTAATTCGCTGGGTTTTTTTTGCCCTAATCATCTATTTCTCCATCAACTACCTGTCAAACGGTAAAAGTTCTTTAAATACTAATTTTGATGCCAAAAATATTAATATTCTGGGGATAAGTTCGGAGCCTGTTATAATCAAAGCGACTCAACTGGTTGAGGATTACAAGCAACAAGCTGTTGATTATGTCAATTCTCAATTAGTCGACATTAAAAAACAAGTTGTGACCAAGCTATATCAGGAAATCATTAATAATATTGAAAATAGTCAGAAATGAATTTAGCCGAATTACACGAAAAGATGCTCTCACTTCAAAAGAAGCTGGGTTATTCTGAATTACTTAAACAGGAGTCAGCTCTTAAATCTCAGTCTCAGGATTCTTCTCTTTGGACCGACCCTCAAAAAGCCTCCCAAGTTATGCGGGAACTTTCCGATTTACAAAAAACCATTGAATCCATTGACTATATTAATAAAGAAATCACTGACTTACAGGAATTTTCGGCAATTTTAGATTTAGAGCCCGATGAATCTTTATCCCAGGAATTAAACGCCCGAATTAAAGCGGTTGAAAAATTAATCAACACTCTTGAACTAAAAACCTACCTTTCAGGTAAATATGATCCAAATAATGCCATTCTTTCCATTCATTCAGGTCAGGGTGGAACTGAGGCTATGGACTGGGCTTCGATCTTACAAAGGATGTATATGCGTTATTTTGATCGCCAGGGATGGAAATATGAGCTTCTTGATATTACTCCGGGTGACGAAGCCGGTATCAAATCAGTCTATTTTAGGGTTTCCACTCCCTATGCTTATGGTTATCTTCACGGTGAGGACGGTGTTCATCGTTTAGTTCGCCTCTCACCCTTTAATGCGGATCAACTTCGACAAACTTCTTTTGCTAAAGTGGAAGTCTCTCCGGTAATCCAGGATGCCACTGAAGTAAACATCAAACCAGAAGATATTGAGTTTGCCGCCTACCGGGCCGGAGGTCACGGTGGTCAAAACGTAAATAAGGTCTCCACTGCTGTCAGGATTGTCCATAAGGCTACTGGTATCGCCGTTGCTTGCCAAAGTCAACGTTCCCAGGAGCAAAACCGTCTTATGGCCATGGAAATGTTAGTCTCAAAACTTTGGGCAATTAATCGGGCTGAGCTATCTAAGGAAAAAAGTGATATCAAAGGTGATAATATTATTGCCGGTTGGGGTCACCAAATTCGGTCTTACGTCCTTCATCCTTACAAAATGGTTAAAGACTTACGGACCCGTTACGAAACTTCCGACACCACTGGTGTTTTGGATGGTGACCTTGACGCTTTTATTGAAGCTGAACTTAAATTATGAAAAAAATTATCCTAATCTTAGCGATATCACTGTGCCTTTTTGCTTTAATTACTACGATCTCTCTTTTCTATGTCTCTCGAAAAACTAACCGATCTTTCCTCTATTTCCCTGCCACTATATATAGTGCCCTCCGACAAAACGAAACTTCGGATAAATTAAACATTATGATTCTTGGTCTTGATCGTCGCAATGATTGGTTGGAGAAAACCGAAACCACAGATACTGTTATCTTTTCTCAGGTAGATTTTCCTCAAAACAAAATAAGTTTATTTACTTTTCCTCGTGACCTTTGGAGTTATTTTACTAATTCCAAAATCAACCAAATTTACCCTCTTTCATTAAGCAAAACAAATGATGAGGAAAAATATGCCTATATATCCAGTAATTTCTCCCTAATTTTTGGTCAACCAATTGATCGGGTTCTAATACTTTCTACCAATGACCTTAAAGTTTTGGCTGACATTCTTGGTGGTGTCGATATCTTTTTGGAAAATTCTTTTAAGGACGAAAAATATCCCAACGAAGCCTATATTCAGAATCCGGAATCCGGAGCTCCTGTTTATAAAACCATCGAATTTAATGCTGGCTGGGTTCACCTTGACAGTAGTAACATTACCGAATTTGTTAGATCCCGAAAAAGCGCCGATACTGCTGTCAACGGCGGCACTGATCTTGGGCGAATTGAACGTCAGCAACAATTAATTAATGCCCTGATAGATAAGTTGCGTGGCACCCTGACTCAAAGGCCACAATTGGTCTTTAATTTATATAATTTTTGGCAGAGTCTCGAAAATAATTTTACCGACACCGAGATAATAGCTTATGCCCTAAAATATGGTTTTAATTTAAAAAATATGTCAATAATTCGCTACCCCATTAGTACTGGCGAAAATCCTGAAACTGATTTGATTTATCATCCGCTAAAATTTATTAATTCCCAGTGGGTATTTATTCCTCAGGACAAAGACTATTCCCGACTCCAGCAATATATTTCAAAATCTTTACTTCCATTATAGATTTTTTGCTATACTGGTTTTATGGATATTCCAAATCTATCACCAAACCCGTCAAGTCCTAGTCCTCTCCGTCCATCTCTTTCGTTAAAAATTGTTGCCATAATTTTAATTTTAGCCTTATCTACCGGTTTTTGGGCTTCCAGACTTTTTCCTTTTTCAAAATCTGCCGGTGGTTTAAGCATCCAAACCCAAGAACAAGCCATTAGCACTGAAGACATTCAAAACAAGGATGAGATTAAAGCCAATATTCTTTACGGAGACACAGCCACAATTTTTAAAGATTCTGCCACCGGTACTATCGAAAAAGGTTCGATTAATGGAGTTGGTACTCATATCTTAAATCGTGAAGGTGGCGTCACTCAACGCGCTTCCTTGACCTCTTCTGTCGTCGATCTTGACTTATTTGTTGGGCGTAAGGTCGAAGTAAAAGGTGAAACAAATTCATCCAGTAAAACTGCCTGGTTGATGGATGTAGGTAGCATCAAAGTCATCGAATAAAAAATGGAAATTGTTTTTGATAAAGTAACAAAAAACTACGGTCCTATCAGTGTTTTTAAGGACTTGGATCTTAGTGTCAGTCCCGGAGATTTTGTTTTCATTACCGGCCCCTCAGGTTCCGGAAAATCAACTCTCATTAAGTTAATTCTTAATCAAATCAAACCCAGTAGTGGTGATATTCTTATCAACGGTAAAGCCTTAAATCATTTAAAAGACAAAAGCGAAATAGATAAAATTCGACGCAAGATAGGAGTTGTTTTTCAGGATTATCAACTAATAAATGATCTGACTATCGAGGAAAACATAGCTTTAAGTCTTGATATTGTGGGCTATCCTTCCATTAAAAGACCTTCCCGAATTGACGAGGTTGTTAAAATGGTCAAACTCCAGCATCGCCATTTTCTCTTTCCCTCTCAATTATCTGGAGGCGAGCTTCAAAGAGCTTGTTTGGCCAGAGCTTTGAGCATTGAACCTGAAGTTATCTTGGCCGACGAACCTACGGGTAATCTCGATACTGCCAATGCCTGGAATCTGGTTAAGATTCTTCAAGACATCAACAAAAAATTTAAAACCACCATTATTATGACCACCCACAACACGGATATTGTTGAGTCTCTCGATAAAAAAGTTATAAAGTTAGACAAAGCCGAACATGAAAATACTTAAACTAACCTTTCACCACATTCGTCGTTCACCTTTTCAAAGCCTGGTGGCTTTCTTTACCGTTTTTGCTTGTTTTTTTATTTTGAACTCATTTTTGCTGGTAAACCGAGGTCTGAGTAATGTCTTAAATTATTTTGAAACCAAACCGGAAATTACTATCTTTTTAAAAGATGGCCTTGATCAGTCAACTGTTGAATCAGTTCAAAAAGAGTTAGCCAACTATCCTGACATAAAGGAAATTAGGTATATCTCCAAAGAAAAAGCTCTCTCCTTATACAAAGACATGAACAAGGATAATCCGCTTTTAACCGAAATGGTCACGGCTTCAATTTTGCCGGCATCTTTTGAGGTTTCTGCCTTTAATCCCAAGGTTCTTGAAGTAATTGCTCAAAATTTTTCTGCCAAGAGTCAGGTAGTTGACGAAATAATCTATCAAAAAGATGTTATCCAATCCCTATTATCCTGGACTCAAATTATCCGGTATTCCGGTATCGCCCTGATTGCCTTATTTATTTCGGTTGTTTTTGTGGTCATTTTTACTCTTATCGGGATGAAAATTACCAACAGAAAGGATGAAATTAAAATTTCTCGACTCTTAGGTGCTTCCAAATTTTATGTTAAACGCCCCTTTATTCTTGAAGGGATAATCTACGGCTTAACCGGTAGTATTATCGGCTTTCTTTTAAGCTTTTTAATTATTTATAATTTTCGGACAACTATCAATTCGTTTTTTCAACCAATAATTTTTGTTCCAAACCTTACTTTTTTTGAACCCCTGCTCTTATTGGCCGAAATTTCCGTAGGTATTTTTGTTGGTCTATCTGCTAGTTGGCTTGGAGCTAGAAGATATATCAAATGGTAAAAAAAATATTTCTCCTCTTTATTTTGTCTTTTTTTCTTTGCCTTTCATCACCGGTCCTTGCCGTTGAGGATTACCAAAACATGACCCTAGATGAGCTCCAAGTTCTTAAGGATCAATTAGTAAAAGATAGCAGTACTCTTTCGAGCCAGATAAAACTAATCAGTATTCAAATTGCTCAGACTCAGCAAAAAATCAAACAAACCACCATTTCTATTGCTACTCTAAAAAATAACATTGTTAACTTAACAGGAAAAATAGGCAATTTAGATATATCCCTCAACGATCTCTCCGCCGCCTACCTAGAACAAATTTCTCTCAACTACAAACTTCAGAAAAAAATTCCCATCTTTAACTTGATTATTTCCGGGAATTTAAACGATTATTTGGAAAGGTATAAATATGTTTCCCTGATACAAAAAAATAGCCAAGACGCTTTGGTGAATTTAGAAACTACCAGAATCGCCCTAGACCAGGAAAAGCAAGACAAGGCTCAAAAGCAAAAAGAACTGGAAAAGCTGGAAATTCAACTCGCCAAACAACAAAAAGATTTAAATTCTCAAAACAACATAAAAAATCAACTTCTTCAAACCACCCAAAAACAACTAAACGAAGTTCTATCCCAACTTAGTGCCCTAAGAAACTTCTCTTCGGCTTATGGCTCATCTTGTCTTGATTCTGTTCCCGGTGCCGGAAGCGACGGAAATTTCTATAGTCAACGGGATCCCCGTTGGTGTAATCAAACAATTGGCTACTCTTCAGATTCTATTGGAGCTGTGGGTTGTTACATTAGTAGCATTGCCATGACGTTTAAGAAGTTAGGTTCTGATATCAGTCCCTCTGCTTATGCCGCCATCCCCAGTAATTTCCAATATAACTCCGCTTATGCCAGAGTTCCTTCGCCACCTTCTGGATATGTCTACAAACAAGTTTCTTACAGCTCAGCTGTAATTGATGAAGAATTAAAAGCTGGTCGTTACGTTATTGCTCAACTTTCAATGAGGACAGTTTCCGGTATGCATTTTGTGGTAATTATTAGCGGTTCGGACGGAAATTATAAAATTCACGATCCCTGGTTTGGAGCTGACAAAAACTTTAACGAAAGATATTCCTCTTCGTCAGTTTTAAGCCTTCGCTTAATAACCAAATAAAGAATGTTTAAAACGATATTTGTCATCGTATTTTTCATCATGACTATATCGTCGGGTCCCATAAAAGCCCAGAGCTTAAATGAATTAGGCGATCAAATTATGGAATATACCAAAAAACTCTATCAACTGGCTAAATCAAAAGACACCCTTAATAACCAAATAAAGATTATTGACATTCAAATTGCTCAAACTCAATTAAAAATTCAACAGACCCTTGCCACCATTAATCAGCTCAAGGGAGATATTGCCGATTTAACAGCAGAAATCGATGATCTTGATGTGTCTTTAAATGACCTTTCCCAAATTTATCTACAGGAAATAAATCAAAACTATAAACTTCAAAAAAGAATTCCTTTTCTAGCCATAATTGCCTCAGGTAATTTCAATAATTTCTTTGAAAGTTATAAGTACCTTTCAATTATTCAAAAAAATAATCAGGAGACCTTGTTAAGCATGGAAACAGCTCGAACCAACCTCGATATTCAAAAACAAATCAAAGCCAAAAAACAAAAGGAGCTGGAAAACCAGGAAATTGAACTCGCTTCTCAGCAAAGTAACCTTGCCGCTCAAAAAACCTCAAAAGTCGGACTTTTAGAAGTGACAAAAAATGATGAAGCTCGTTACCAAAAACTCAAGCAGGCCGCTGAAGAGGAACTAAGCTCACTTCTCGGAGCCACCTTTGCTTATAAGAAAACTGTCAAAAAAGGGGATTTAATCGGTTTAATGGGTAACACTGGCTATTCCTTTGGTGACCATTTACACTTTGGCTTATATAACCTGACCGAGAGTAACTTAAATTCCTGGACTTATGCCAACGATATTGATGCTACCAGCTATCTTAACGAGCATCGTTGGCCCATGAACGGGCTTGACTCTATTAATAGTGTCTGTGAAGCTCTTGGCTCAAGCAATTGTCTTACTCAGCTTCGTGGGAACACAAAATATTCTTATCTTTATAGTGATCGTTTTCATCATGGCCTGGACATGGTCGCCACCGACAAAAGAATTTTTGCAATTGAAGATGGTGTTGCCTACACTTTCCGAAATACCAAAAGTAGTCTGGGTAATCACGTCAAAATATTTCACCCCGACGGTAAAATGACCCTTTATCTTCATTTGCAATAAAAAATCCCCCACTTTTTGGTGGGGGATTTTGTTTAGTTTATCTTACTTAGTAGCCTCTGGCTAGTTTTCTTAAGGCTAAAGCAGCTAAAGACAAGGTTAAGGCAATTCCTGTTTTTAATACAAGGTCGTTGCTACCTGTACTCGGGCTGGTTTTAGTAGCTACATAAAAGGTAGCTGTATCTCGGTCACAAACATTATTGCTACAGACAGTAGCTACATTTGTTTGAGACATTGAAGAATTTGTGTTTATAACCTTAGCTCTTAAGGTAAAGTTTCTGGTTTCACCTACAGCTAAAGTATCAATTTTCCAGCTAACTTGACGATTAATTTTGTCAATTTCACCGGGGGCTAAAATGATCTGGTTAACTACCGGATAAAAATCTTTAACAATTAGGTTGTAAAGTATATCTTTACCGGTATTTTCCACCAAAATGTTAAAATCCATCAGATCATCACCAACAAAGATTTTTTGGTCACGACCGATATTGTCATAGAAGTTACTATCATCTATAGGTCTAATTTTTTTATCAATAGAAACTTGATAATCAACCTCTCCTTGAGAATACGAATCAGCCAATACTCCCGAAGGAAAAACCAAAGCGCTCAACATCAAGAATGATAAGATTATTTTTTTCATATAAATATTTGATAATAACTTAATATTAGAGGATAGTATATCTTATTTTTTCCTTAAGTCAAGTCTTTTGCTATACTGACAATATGAAAGGCAAATTAATCGATGAACTATCCGTTTTTTTTCCTTGCTATAACGAAGAAAAAAACATTACCAATACGGTTTCCAAAGCCGTTAAGGTTTTAGAAAGTATTGCCCAAAAATGGGAAATTATTATTATCAACGACGGTTCAAAGGACAACACCGCCGCAGTTGCCCTTAAAATTAAAAAACAATATTCCCCTCACATTAAAATAGTTACCCACAATCCCAATCGTGGCTATGGTGCCGCCTTTAAAAGTGGTTTATACAACTCAAAATATGAATGGATTGCTTTTACTGATTCTGATGGACAGTTTGATTTTTCCGAAATCAAAAACTTTATAAAAACTCAACAAAAAACCAAGGCTGATCTGGTTATTGGATATTATTTAGGCCGAAAAGTTTCCCCTCTAGTTGTTTTCACTTCAAAAATTTGGGAATTAATTGTTTTTATTCTTTTCGGTCTTCATGTGACTGATATCGATTGTGGTTTTAAACTGGTTAGAAAAAAGGTAGTCGACACCATCCCCAAGCTTGAAGCCGAAAGGGGAGCCTTTATTAGTAGCGAATTCCTGATTAAATCTAAAAAAGCCGGTTTCAAGATCACTGAAATCGGAGTTCATCATTATCCCCGGACTGAAGGTCAAGCCACCGGACGCCAACTAAAGGTGATTATTAAAAGCTTTACCGATCTTTTTAAACTTTGGTATAAAATTAATTTTACCCGTGCTTAAAAAATTTCTCTCCAAAAACTGGTTATTGCTCTTAATTTTACTTATTGCCGCGTTCTGCCGTCTTTACCGCATTTCCGACTATATGGAGTTTTTGGGTGATCAGGGTCGGGACGTGGTTATCGTCCGCGATTTTCTCAAGAACGGCAATCTCTTCTTTATTGGTCCTCAAACCAGTATCGGCAACATGTATCTGGGTCCCTTTTACTATTATCTAATCGCCCCAGCCTTACTTTTAGCTAATTTTAATCCAGTTGGCCCAGCCATTTTCGTTGCTCTTCTCTCTGTAGCTACCGCTTATTTAATCTTTTATGTTTCTAAAAAATGGTTTAACCCCACCACTGCTTATGTCGCTACTTTTCTTTACGCCATTTCCCCGACCGCTATAAAATTTGCCAATTTTTCCTGGAACCCAAACATTATGCCCTTTTTCGCTCTACTTTTTATCTATATGATGACGGAAAAACGCTATCTTTGGGCCTCCCTGGCATTTGCTATGTGCCTCAACTCTCATTATTTGGCTTTAATCTTACTTCCTGTTGCCGCCTTAATTTGGATAAAGGATTATTCCAAAGCATCTATTAAACCCACTCTTCTGGCAATTGGTATTTTTCTTCTTTCCCTTACTCCTCAGCTTCTTTTTGACATCAAACATCAGGGTCAAAATATAAATGCCTTAAGTACTTTTTTTGTGAAACGGGAAACCACCGTCAACCTAAAAGTTTATAAGTCCCTACCTGTGATTCCCGAGCTTTTTAATCAAATCAATACCAGTCTTTTAGCCGGAAAAAATATTACCTTTGGAATTATTGTCTCGATTGTCCTCTTCTTGGGCTTAGTCTACCTGTACCTTAAGCATCGCCATCAAAAATATGTCTACTGCCTTTTGTGGTACTTTTTTGGTTTAGTTGGACTTGGGCTCTACAAACAGCATATCTACGACCATTATTTTGGTTTTTTATTCCCGGTTTTATTTATGTTAATGGGCTATCTCATAAGTAAATTACCAAAGCTATTTGCTCTTCCTCTATTTATTTCACTGACCATATTTTCCCTACTTCAAAATCCTTTTCGCTGGCAGCCAAATTCTCAATTAAAAACCACCACAGAAATTGTTGATTTGATAATTTCTAATTCCCACAATCAGGATTTTAATTTTGCTCTACTGGCTAAACAAAATTACGATCCCCCCTATAGATACATTTTGTCTGAAAAAAATTCTCCGGTTAAATTACTTCAGGAAAAAATTACTGATCAGCTTTTTGTTGTTTGTGAACCCTTTCAAATTGAATGTAATCCGATTAATAATCCGGAATGGGGCGTAGCTGCCTTTGGTTGGGCTAAAATTGATACTCAATGGGAAATAAATGGCATAAAAATATTTAAACTGATAAAAAATTCTAGCGGCCAAAAATGAAATTAAAAACTCCTTTACTCAAAATACTTCCGATTCTTATTACTTGGGGTGTTGGTTTTTTTCTCAGATGTTATCGTCAATCATCACTTTTGCCATTTTATTACGACCAGGGCCGTGATGCTAAAATGGCTGCTGATATTATCTCATTAAAAAACTTTCCCGCCATTGGCCCTACTACCGGCATTGACGGTTTGTTTTTAGGTCCTTTTTGGTATTACCTAATTACTCCTGGTTATTTTGTCGGAAATGGTAATCCGGTAATAGCTAGCTATTTCATTGCCTTTTTAGAAAGCCTGACTATCCCCCTAATCTATTATTTGGTCAAATTATATTGGCGCCGGGACACTGCTTATGCTGCTTCAATTCTCTGGGCTTTCAGCCACTATCTTATTCGTTCTAGTCGTTGGTTTAGCAATCCTTCACCCTTACCCACAATGGTTTTGTTATTAATGATATTTCTTTTAAAAATATTTAAAGACAAAAAATATTACTACCTTCCCTGGGTAGCTTTAATATTGGGTATCTCTCTGCAGCTTGAGGCAGCCTCTGCCATCTTCTTTATTCCCATCATTCTTATTTTTTTTGCCACAAACTTTTCAGCAATAAAAAAAATAAAAATTGTTATTTGGGTAAAAAGTGTTATCGCTTTTGGGGTATTATTGCTACCCCAATTAGCTTTCGAATTAAAAAATAATTTTCTAATTTCAAAAAATTTCTTTGGCTTTCTTACTGGTAAGGTAAATTCTGATAGTGGTAAGTCATGGGCTATACCTACCTACAATTTTATTATTTCACGCCTGGATACATACTACCAAGCCTTTTTCTCCAAACTGGATACCAATGTTACCCAAATATCACTTGTTTTTTTAACCATCTTTTTAATTGGTCTCATATTTTTGATAATCAAAAAAAGGACGGATATTTTTATAAAATTAGAACTTCTATGGCTACTTGTTCCTCTTTTTCTTCTTATATTTTTTGTTGGAAATTACGGCAACTTATATGACTATTACTTAACCGGATTTTTTCCTTCATTCATTATACTTTTTGCTGTTGTTATTACTTTTCCCAAAAATATTCTGCCTTATCTTATTCTAATTGTCTTATCTTTTGTTTATTTTTTCAAAGGTACCTATGTTCCACTTCGTAATTATCTTAGTGCAGGTATCGATGGCCCCAACACCATAGCCTACGGTAACGAAATCGCCGCTGTTGACTATGTCTGTCAAAAGAATTCAGAGAACCCGGGTAATTTTGATGTTTATGTTCCCCCTGTTATTGCCCATTCCTATGACTATTTATTTCAATGGAGACGCTCTCAAAATCTTTGCAAAGATTTTGTTCAGGAGAGAAATTCTAATCTGTACATTATTTATGAAGTTGATCCACCTCACCCAGAAAGGCTACACAATTGGTTTGATAAATACAAACAAGACAAAATAATTCATGAGGAATTATTCGGCGGTGTTCGAGTCAAGCAGCTTTTACGCCAACCCTAGTTATTCCGTATATCCCGGAAGAGGATCTAAATTATATTTTGTATCCTGGCAAACAGCCGGATCAACTTCTAGTACTATTTTAGGATTTATTACTCCAAAACGTCCAAAATGGGCACTTACTTCATTTCCACTCATCTGCCAGGGAATAACAATATTATAAATCGGGACTTTATCGTTGGCTTTAATCAACTTTATACCGTCATACCAAAATAAGTATCTAAATCCAACTCCAACACCAGGGTCAGCAATATAATTAATAGCAATACAGGGATAATTATTTTTCAAAGTCTCGCTTCGAACAAAGTCTACTAATTGCTTTCTGTAATAGTAACTCGTATCAATTTCGCTTCGATTAATTAACCAATAGGTGTTAATTCCAAAATATATAATACCAACAAACCATAATATTTTTCTATTAATATTGCTTAGGAATAAACTTAAAAGCAATGTCAAAAGTGGCAACAGATTGGAAAAGTAATACTCGGAAACCGGTCTCTTTGAAGTAAATTGGGCCAATAATATTAAAAATATCCAGGAACATATACCAATAAACTCAGCTAGTTTTAATTTATTTTTAACCCTCAAAAATATCAAAATTATTATTACACCAATCCATAACCAGTTTACCCACGAAATTTCCCAGCCCGCAATAAAACGTTGCTGCAATTCTCTCCCTGAAGCGTTAAGCGTCTTGTCAAACTTTTGCCATCCGCTTGGTCCAATATTTTTAAACTGAGTTGCGGCAAGGGTACTTTTAACTTGAGAAAAATTATGTTTAATCTCAAAAATAAAAAATGGTGAATTGACAACCATAAAAATAAGCAACGCCATTAGAATTTGTTTAATCTTGATCTTTGCAAATTTTTCTTTTAATTTTCCTTCTGAAAAAAAATAAACTAAGATTGGAATTGGCAATATTGGTAACAGAGCAATGTGAATATTCCATAAAACGCCCACTAATATTGCGTATAACCATAAATATTTTAATTTTCCTCTGGAGAATTCCAGAATTATAAAAAGAAACCAAGTACACCATAGAATTGTTGGTTGAGTTGGCACTGACCATCGGTCAAAAGCCGCTAATCCAAAAGATATTGCCTCAATAAAAGCCCCAATCAGTCCGGCTTTATCACCAAAAAATCTTTTAAAAATCCAAAAAATACTTATTATATTCAAAATTCCGATTATGGTTAATGGAAGCGCTGCTCCCAACGGATTCATCTCAAAAATTGCGTAAGTTGCAGCCATTAAATAATAATAAGCTGGGCCTATAAACACCCCATCAACACTGGTTATTTGTCCATTAAGACGCAAATGATTATTAAAAATAATATCTCGGGAAATCCAAGAATATATATCTTGATCGTAAGCAAAGGAAAAACCCTTGCTAAAGTTAAATGTTCTAAATACTATCCCCAATGCTAAAATTAATATCAAAGGTATCCATATTCCATTGGATTTTTTCTTCATTAAACGATGATATCACTTATTAAGAACCTAAAAAATAAAACGATATTATCAATATTATTTCTAATATTAGTTACCTTATTCTTTAGAACCTACCGCCTAGATAAGCTCTATTCATTTGATTGGGATCAGGAAAGGGATGCTTCTGTTGTTAGCTCCATAATTAGGGATAAAAAACCTGTCTTAATTGGACCAAGGGTTATTAATGATAGTGGTTTTTTTGTTGGTCCTTTTCATTACTACTTTTTGTTACCTTTTTATTTGTTAACCCAGGGTTCTCCTTATGCCGGCGCCTACGCAGCTTTGGTTGTCGAATTAATTACGGTCGTAGCTATTTATTTTGTATCTCTAAAAATTTTTAATTCCAAGGTTGCTTTTATTTCTGCCCTTATCTATTCTCTAAACCCTTCGCTTGTTTCTTGGAATGTCATGTATACCCCGTTACTATCTATAGTAATATTTTATCTCTGCTATCTGTTATTAAATAAAAAAACTCGCCTTTTTCCACTTCTAATATTTTTATTTACCCTGTCTATTAATAATCATCCCGCGATGCTTTCCCTGGCCATACCAATAATTGTTTCCTATGTTTTGTCTTCTAAAAAATTATCTTTTAAAAGTATTACCTTGGCTCTATTGTTTTCGATTCTTCCTTTTCTACCTCTGATAATTTTTGATCTTAGGCATGAGTTTATTAATACTCAGGGGATAATAAACTTTGTTACTACTCCCAAAACGATAAATTTAACTAACTCATTTTTGTTTCTGAGATCCTTTTGGCGCGCAATAAATATATTAATTGTACCCATTGGCTTTTTCCAAACCCTAGTAAGGATCTTGATAATACTTTTTTGTTCGATTTCATTTATTAATCTTAAAAATAAAAACATTAAAATTTTAGTCTTTACCTGGATTTTTGCTCCCTTATTGCTTTTATCTTTTTATCGGGGGGATATTCCAGAATATTACTATACGGCGGCCCTTACTCTGACCCCCTTACTTTTAAGTTTATTTTTTGTCAAATATATTTCCACATTCTACCTCTCATTTTTTGTTATTTTTCTAATTATCTTTCAGTATTTGAATTTTCCCAAGGGAATCAACGGAGCCCCCAGTCTCAAAAACAAAATGGCTGCCGCTTCTTACATTATTAATCAGCAACAAGATCCAGATTTTAATGTCTCCTACGATTTGCCACTTGGCATGAATAGTGGCTATGCTTATTTATTTAAATTCCTTGGCAAGGAACCAAAAAATATCCCCTCAGCTCATTTATATTCCATATTTATTATTACTAATCCTGCACCCACAGGTGAGCTTGTTTATCATGACGAAATATTAGGAATTGTTCGAAGATAATTATGGCTATTTTAAAAAAACATTATTTAGTAATATTTTTATTTATCCTGAGTTTTTTTCAGTTAAAATCTTTTTACAATTCCTTTTGGCCTAGGTCTCATGACGGAATATATCACGCAATCAGAATAAAAGAATATTTTTATGAATTAACTGGTGGTCAAGTTCCTGTTAGGTGGGCGAATAATTTAGACAATCGTTATGGCTTGCCCTTATTTAATTATATTTATCCCGGCCCCTATCTTCTTTCCTCTTTGCCGATGTTTCTGGGTTTTAATGAAATAAGTTCCTATAAAATTATTATATTTTTCGCCTATTTTCTTGGTTTAACTGGTATTTATTCCCTATATTATCGCCAAAATAAATACTTAGCTGCTGCCGCCGCTCTTATTTTTGGACTAACCCCTTACATTTTTCTTGATATTTTTGTTCGTGGTGCTTTTGGTGAATTTTTAGCAATTGCCTTTATGCCCTGGGCTATCTATGGTTTTACTTATCGTCATCGCTTAATCTCAGTGCTGTCATTATTCTTCGTTCTCATTTGTCATAATTTTTTAGGCCTAATATTTTTGCTATTTATCATTGCTAATTTAATCTGGAATGCAAGTTTTACTAGGTTTACTTTAAAAAATATATTTTTTTCACTTGGACTGTCTGCATTTTTTTTAATTCCCATGATTGTGGAAAGAAAATTCATAATTTCCGGTTTAACTAATAATTTCACTTTTGATTATCGACAACACTTTCTCTTTTTTCCTCAGCTTATATACGGAAAATGGGATTATTGGTATTCAAATCCTGGTCCTGTTGATGGTATGTCTTTTCAATTGGGTTTTGCCAATTTAGTCATCATTCTTTTTTCACTTTTATCACTTCCATTTTTAAAGAAAAAAAGATTATTAATATTTTTGCTTATTTCGTTGTTTTTTTTCCTTATTCTTACACTTTCCCCGTCTCAATTTATCTGGAATCTTATAACACCTCTTCAAATGCTCCAATTCCCCTGGAGATTGCTATTTATCCCCACTCTTGTTTTCCCTTTAATTTTTTTTGAATCGCTATTCAACCATTCAAAATTAAAATTGCCATCAAAATATCTGTTTGCCATTTTTCTAATAATTTTAGCCATGATCAACGTCAGAAATTACCGACGACCTATGGAATATATTCCTCAGGAAAAATATCAAATACTTCTAAATGACGAAGGTCAAAAAAGTACCACTTCATCCCGCGATGAGATATCCCCAATTTGGTCCAAAACTGTAAAAACTAACGGTAATCGAGTTATTGATGTTACCAGGGGGGGGGAAGTCTTGGTTCAGATCAATTCAAACGCAATGTATTTTGATATCACTAGTCAGAGTCCAGTGACTGAGATAACTATTTTAAAAAACTATTTTCCTGGCTGGAAGCTCCAAAATCGTCAAAACTTGGAGGAGGTATCCATAAAACCAGATCAAAACGGCGATGTTCTTGCTTTTCTTCCAAAGGGTTCCTATGTCTACAAGTATTTTCAAACAAAAACAGAAATATTTTCAAATCTAATTTCCTTATCAATTTTTCTGCTCCTTTTGTTAATATCAATTAAGGAATTTGTTCAAAAAAAATATGGAAAAAATTAAATGTTCAATCATTATTCCCTGCTACAACGAAGAAAAAAATCTAAAAAGGGGAGTATTGAACGAAGTTTCTGACTTTTTGAAAAGTGTCGATTTTAATTGGGAAGTCATTATTGCCAACGACCAGTCAACTGATAATAGCCTCAAGATGGCCCAAGACTTTTCCCAAAATCATGACAATTTTAAAGTAATTGATTTACCCCATGGCGGAAAACCATCCGCAGTCTGGGGAGGGATCAAAGCCGCCAAATATCCGTCTGTTTTATTTACCGACATGGACCAATCAACTCCTTTAAAAGAAATTTTAAAACTATTACCTTATGTCAATGATTTTGATGTCATTATTGGTTCTCGGGGCAAGGGTCGGGAAGGTAATTCTTTAGTCAGAAAACTAATGGCTACCTGTTTTTTAGCTTTCAGGCGCCTAATTTTATTGCCCAATATCACCGATACTCAATGTGGCTTTAAAATGTTTAAAACCGAAGTTGCCAAAAAACTATTTCCCAATCTCCAGTTTTTTAAAGACAAATCTGACAATAAAGGCTGGAGAGTGTCCGCCTTTGATGTTGAACTTCTATTTATGGCTCAAAAATGGGGATATAAGATAAAAGAAGTAATTGTTAATTGGAAAAACGAAGATATAAGCGATACCAAAGGGGAAGATTCTTCCCGTTTTAAAAAAGAATCCATAAATATGATCCAGGAAATAATTAGAGTCAAAAAAAATGACTTAAGAGGACTTTATGAACAAGCGTCTCAAAAATAGTCTTATTTTAATCTTGATTATTGCTGTATATTTTTTTCTTAGGTGCCTTAATCTAACTTCTCTACCTGTGTTTGGTGACGAAGCCATTTATATACGTTGGTCTCAAATTATTAAAAGTGTTGACACTCTTCGTTTTATTCCCATGACTGACGGCAAACAGCCGCTTTTTATGTGGCTAACCGCAGTCTCTTTGAAGTTTTTTGAACCTCTCGTTGCCGGTCGGATTATTTCAGTTTTTGCCGGGGCGGGCACCCTTGTGGTTTTATTTTTAATTAGTAAATCCTTTTTGCCTTCCTTAATCTATCTCTTTTTGCCCTTTGCTTTCTTCTTTGACCGTTTGGCTACCGCCGACAATCTTTTATCATTTTTTGGTGTTTTGAGTTTTTATCTCTCCTTACGTTTAGCCAAACAGTCTCGACTAGATTTATCGCTGATTCTTGGTGCTGTTTTAGGTTTGGCTTGGTTAACCAAATCCCCCGCCATCTATTTTGTTGTGCTAAGCCTTCTAACCTTTATTATTTATAATCCTAAAAATTTAAAAAAATTATATTTACCATTACTTTCTGCCCTTATCGCTTTTTGTATTTACAATATCCTTCGTTTAGGTCCACAGTTTGCTCAAATTGCCATCAGAAACAAAGATTATATTTGGCCTCTTGGTGAAATTCTTCGTCATCCTTTTGATCCTCTTATTCCTCATCTTAACGATGTCCTGAATATATGTGTTTATTATGTTTCTTGGCCCCTTCTTCTCTCTCCCTTTTTATATTTATTTTTTCTAAAAAAGATAAAATTTGACCGTCAGTTTATTTTATACTTAAGTTGGTGCCTTTTACCTTTAATTGCCAATGCCGCCATGTCTAAAGTTTTTACAGCTCGTTATATCCTATTCACTGTTCCGTATTTAGTTTTACTCCTGGCCCACTTTTTAAAACCACTTTTTAATAAAAAATATCTAATTATTTTACTTCTACTTTTTATTCCCAACCTTTGGCGAATTTATCAAATTAGTTTTAATCCCCAAAACCTAAAGCTTCCCTCCACCGAAACCGGTTATGTTTCCGCTTGGACCTCAGGCTGGGGGATAAAAGAGGTTTCTGAGTATCTAATTTCTCGTTCAAAAGTGGTTAACGTTATTGTGGGAACAGAAGGACATTTTGGCACTCTTCCCGATGGTTTACAGATTTATACCAATCAAGTTCCTCAGTTAACTGTTTTTGGAGTTGGCATTAATATTACCGAAATTCCCGATAAATTAATTGATGCCAAAAATTATGGCGATGAAGTCTACTTACTGTTCAATGCCTCGCGACTAAAACTATCATCAATGGATGTTTCAACTCTAACTCTTGTCAAGAATATTCTCAAGCCGGACGGTGACCGCCTTGTTCTCTATCGGTTATAAAACTACATTTCATAGTAAAATAAAAGAATGCTAGGCAAAATGCTCAAAAGCCGTTTTATTTGGCCAATTATATTGTTGATTTTGATTATCCCCACCTTCACCTTTTTGTTAAAACCAGGTCTCTATTGGAACATGCACGACGACATGCAAATGATCCGTCAACTGGAATTTGAAAAATGCCTAAAAGATGGACAAATTCCTTGTCGATGGACTCCTGATTTGGGTTACAACTATGGCTACCCTCTTTTTAATTTTTATCCCCCCGCACCCTATGTTGTTGGTCAATTTTTCCGTACTTTTGGTTTTACTTATATTGCCACCGTTAAATTTACCGCTATTGTTTTAATCGTCACCTCATCTTTGGCAATGTATTTGTTGGCAAGCAGTCTCACTGGACCCATTGGGGGCTTTCTGGCGGCTCTTTTTTATACTTATGCTCCCTATCATGCCGTTAACATTTATGTTCGCGGTGCTATGAACGAAGCCTGGGCTAGTCTTTTTCTGCCCTTAATTTTTTATTTTAGCCGTAACTATCTTAAAAAACATTCCATAAGCTCTTTAATTCTCTTAGCTCTTTCCTGGACTGGTCTTTTGCTCTCCCACAACCCCATGGCCTTAACCTTTGTTTTGTTCTTTGCTCCCTGGTGCCTTTATTGGTATTTTGAAGCCAAATTACATTTCCAAATTAAACCTCTTCTTTATTTAGTCGCCTCAGGAGTCTTTGCCTTGGCTTTATCGGCCTTTTTTACTCTGCCTGTTCTGTTTGAATCAAAATTAGTTCAAATTGAAACCATGTTTCAAAATTATTATCATTATTCGGTTCATTTTGTCAGTTTTAAGCAATTATTCTTAGGTAACTATTGGGGTGACGGGCCTTCAGTCTGGGGTGTCTTTGACGGTATGTCATTTACTCTGGGAACTCTCCATTGGCTATTACCCTCACTCTTAGGCGTCTATTTTATTTTCCGATCAATTAAAATAAGATCATTTAAGAAATATTCATTGCCGTTAATGATTATTGCCCTGGCATTTTTTGCCACCTTTTTGGCTCATGAGCGATCCACTTTTGTCTGGTCGATAATTAGCCCGATTCAAAAAATTCAATTTCCTTGGCGTTTTCTAAACCATAGTCTTTTCCTTTTTTCCCTCTCTCTGGCTTTTCTTCCCCGGCTTTTGAAAAAATATCTTTCTAAATTTGTTTATATTGTTATTCCATTTTTAGCTTTAGCTATTGTTTTACTAAACTACAAATATTTCTTTCCAGTCACCTTTGGTCCGATCACCGATGAACAAAAATTTTCCGGACTAGCTTGGAATAATCAAATTACCTCAGGTATCTACGATTACTTACCCAAGACTGCCTCTACTGCCGCCAAAACAAAAGCTGCCGAAATTATTGATGCTGTCGAGCCTGCTTCAACTGAATATCAGCTCACTGGTTACCAAAAGGGGACTGACTGGTGGTTATTTAATCTTCAAAATGAAACTCCGGCCAAATTTACTTTAGCTGCCCTTTATTTCCCCAAATTTGAATTATTTGACAATCAACAGCCACTGGCTTTTGGAATCGAACCTGTCTTAGGGCGAATTACCATTGATCTAGTACCCGGAACCCATCAAATATATTTAAAATTATTTAACACCCCAATTAGAATCGTTGGCAACTATCTTTCGCTCTTTGCTTGGATTTTTGTCTTTGTCTATTTTTTCCGGAAAATATGGAAAAGCAAGAAGTCAATAAAATAAAAATACAAACTACCCACAACATTTTGTTTCTAACCCTAAGAAACTTTGGTATTCAGGGGATTTCCGTTATTGGATTTTTTCTTTTAACCATAATTTTAGGTAAAGGTGAAGTCGGGCTCTTTGCTATTGTTGCCGAATCTATTGGCATCTTGGGTTACTTTTCTGATGTTGGTTTAGCCTCAGCCCTTATTCAGCAAAAAGAAGAACCGGATAAAATTTCACTGCGGACTACCTTTACTGTTCAACAACTTTTGGTTTTCCTCTGTTTACTCTCTGTGGCTATTTTTTATCCTCATTTTAGTCAGGCCAAGGGCTATGGTTCAAAGGAGCTTTGGATTTTGCTCTCGCTTTGTTTTTCTTTCGTTGTTGCCTCATTAAAAACCATTCCTTCAGTTCAATTAGAACGTCATCTAAATTTCAAACTAATCTCAACTATCGATATCATCGAGAATACTCTTTTCTATGTTATCGCCGTCCTTTTTGCCTTTTTGGGTTTTGGTGTTTTCTCTTATGCTATTGCCACATTTATTAAAAGCTCTGTCGGTTTAGCCCTTATCTACCGTTATTCCTCATGGCCGCTTGGTTTTGCTTTTTCTCTCAAAACCGCCAAGAGATTGTTCTCATTCGGGATTCCCTTTCAATTAAATTCCTTAATTGCTATGGCCAAGGATCGTTTTTCCAATCTCTTGGTGGCCGGTATATTGGGTCGGGATTCTTTTGGTATTCTGTCCTGGGCTCAAAAAGGCCCAAGAATCCCTCTTAGTTTTATGGATGCCATTATGAGAGTTACTTTCCCTACCTTTTCCCGACTTCAGGACGAAAAAGAATTTCTTAAAAAATCATTAGAAAAAAGTACCTTTTTTATCGCCCTAATCGTCTTCCCTAGCCTTTTAGGAATTTGTCTTATAGCTCCCGATTTTATTAACCTAATTCCAAAATATGACAAATGGCTACCGGCCATTATTCCTCTATATTTCTTTGCCGCTTCTTATGCCATCGCCTCGGTTACTACCCCGATTACAAATGCTTTTAACGCCACCGGTAAAATTAAAACCACTACCAAACTTATGGTCATGTGGACTGTCTTAACCTGGATTTTTTATCCAATCCTGAGTCTTAGATTTGGATACATCGGCACCTCGATTGCCGCCTTAATTGTAGGGCTCAGCTCCTTTGTTGTTTGGCATTTAGCTTATAAGTATTTCCGGGTAAATATATTTAAAACCATTCTCCATCCTCTCGTTGCCTCTTTGGCTATTTTTGTAATCGTTATGCCCATCTCTTATCTTTCCCTGGCTCCTTTAGCCTCAATTCTAATTAAAATATTTTTAGCCGTCTTTATCTATTCCGTTTACCAGTTTGCATTTAACCGATCTGAATTGATATGGTTTTACCAGCAACTTCAAAAAATCAGAAAATAATTTTTCTAATTATTTTTATTCTTTGTCTTTTTGTCCAGATAATCCCTGTTATCCGGAGCGGTCTTAACTATAATTACGGAATTGGTTTCTGGGGTCCAAATGGACATGATGGCATTTGGCATCTTAGCTTAATCAATCACATAAGTAATCCAATTAAGATAGATATGCCAGTCTTTGCTGGCGAAGCGTTAAAAAATTATCATCCTTTTTTTGATATCTTAATAGCTTATCTCTCCAAAATTACTTTTATAGATTCTTCAATTTGGTTGTTTCAACTTTTTCCCATCATTAGCGCCTCACTGTTTTTATATTTTAGTTTTTTACTAGGCAGAAAAGTTTCAAACTCTTATTCAGGGGGCTTAATTTTGATGATTTTAAATGCCATAAACAATTCCTTTGGCTGGATTGTTACGCTAATTCGTTCCGGATCCTTTAATGGAGAATCTCTCTTTTGGGCTATGCAATCGCCCAGTAATCAACTAAACCCCCCATTCGCGCTCTCTATTTTATTACTTATAGTTTTAATCTATCTTTTAAAATCACCACAGCCCAAAAAAATAATTATTTTCCTTATTCTAATCTTATTACCAATTATCAAGGTCTATTCTGCTGTTCCGGCTTTTATAATTTTTGCTTTTTATGTTTTAAAAAATAAAAAATATATTTCAACCTTTGTCCTTTCACTAATTTTTGCCACCCTTCTTTTCTTTCAATACAACTCCGCCTCAGGTTCTCTAATAAAATTTCAGCCCTTTTGGTTTACCAATAGCATGATCGAATCAGTCGATCGTTTTTATTGGCCGGAACTTGTCAGTTTTTTACACTCTTCAAATATTCTCAAATTTTTTATAGCTGAAATTATAGCGATCATCATCTTTATTGTTGGTAATTTTGCTTTTAGACTAATTGCCTTTAAAGAGATTTTTAGAGACAAAGCCATATTATTCTCTGTCTTTGTCTGCTTTCTTATTCCGACTCTTTTTATTCAAAATGGCACCAGCTGGAATACAATTCAGTTTTTATACTACGCTCTATTTTTAGCCAACATTCCTTTAAGTCTTTTTCTCAGTCAACACAAAAGGGTTGCTACCTTTATTATCATTATTAGTCTCTTACCCCTGATTGGTTCTTTTCCAAATTGGTTGGGTAAAATTCCTCCCACCTCAATTTCTAATAATGAGTTATCAGCACTCAATTTCTTAAAAAACCAGGTATCAGGGACGGTTCTGACTTACCCCTATGACGCCTATCTTAGAAATGAATACAAACAAACTCCATTGCCAATTTATGCTTACGAGACAAGCTCCTACGTTGCGGCTTACAGTCGCCATTTAACCTTTATAGAGGATGAAATGAATTTGGAAAATTCCGGATTTGATTGGCGTCTTCGCCGTCAGAATTCTACTGACTTTTTTGCTCAAAAAAATCAATATATTGACCGTGGTTTTTTAGTCAACAATCAGATTGACTATATCTATTTACCGAAAATATATGTCAGCAAAAACCCTAAATTTATACCTGAAATGTATTTAGAAAATGTCTACGAAAACCCGGAAGTAATTATCTATAAAGTTAAAAGATAAATATTATCTATAATTTTTCCAACTCGTAAAATACGATACCTGACCCCAAATTTTCTTGTCTAATTGTTTTAAATTTACCCAAAGACAACACTTCCCAAACTTTTTCACTTTCTGGTGGTCTATTAACTGGTGCCACCAAAAATAGTATTTCCGCTTTTGGATATTCATCCACCTCCATCGGTAAACAACCTTTTGATACTAGTAAAAATCGCAAATCATAAGCCCTTGCATCTCCGCTAACCGTACTCGCAACATTAAAATTTTTTGGACAACCGTTTATTAGAATTTTATTCACCACCGTTTTTTTAATTGGATAAGTCCAACCAACCGGATGTATCAATGGCGAAGGGTTACCGATAAATTTTATTTGTAGCCAGCTTAATCCTAAAACTAAAATCAAACATACCAAAATTTTATATTTATTAATCTTACTTAATAACCAGGCCAAACTAAATAAAGCAAAAACACCAAGTGAATGAATGAAATAATATATTTCAAATCTTTCACTACCTGAAAATCGGATCACTATTTCAAAAAGTGTTTTTATGTTGTAAAAATTATGCCTAATTTCAAAAATAAACCACGGCAAATCACCCAAAACAAAAAAAAGAGGCACAATTAAAATTGCCAATTTCCATATTCTTTTAGTTTTTATTAAAACAATTAATAAAGGAATCCCAAAAAAAACAGCTGAATAGTGAAAACCAAAAGATAATCCCCACAGAAAACCCAAAATTGCTAAATACAGTATTTTATTTTTTTGAATATATTTATCCAAAAAAAATATCATCAAGATGCTTAATGGTAATAAAAAGTGAGGATTCCAAAAAAACCGACTATGCATTATAAAATATTTTGAAAAAGTTATAACGCTAAATACCATCAAGGCCTCCGCTGTTCCGTATTTGTTTCTAATCCAATTTGTAAAATACAAAAAGAATCCTAATTCTAGAAATAGTAATATTAAGTCAATTAATATTGGATCCCATTTTGTTAATAATCCTAAACCCGCTAACACATAATAGTATTGTGGTCCAATAAAAAAACCTCTGTCTAAAAAAGTTTTAGAAGTTACCATGGGCCCAATCAAACGTATTTTTTGACTATCCACCATTTGGTAACTTTCTAATAAATGTAATCCTTGATCTAAATAATAATTAGCTTTTTCTTCGAAATTATAAAGTCTCAAAAACAAATATATTCCGGTTAAAATTATCAGTAAAATAACAAATATTGCCCTTTTGTTTTTCATCAGTTATTAAGTTTATAATACTACGTATGAATGCCCTTGGTAGAAGTTGGCTTTTTATATTATTTTCAATCTTAATATGTATATTCTTTGAAGTTAAGGTAGTTCATGCCAATGAAAAATATGCCACTATCGTTAATCCGATTAGAAGTAGGGAATTATGGAAAGATAATACCCTTAATCCGCTTGACAGTCAGTATGGTGTCATCAATAAGCTAGCCTTAAAAGCTACCTGGCTGGTTCAGGATGATGTTTTAGACGACCAGGAACTACTTAGTAAAATTAAAGAATTTAACCCAAATCAGGAACTTGGTTTATTCTTGGAGGTAAGCCCGAATTTGGCAAAAAAAGCTCGGATTTATTACCCCACTGAAACATATTGGTCCAGTCCAAAAGCGGTATTTTTATCGGCTTATGAAATCAGCGAAAGAAAAAAGATTATTGATAAAATTGTCAATAATTTTCAATCAACCTTTGGGTATCTACCCAAATCAGCCGGAGCCTGGTGGATTGACAGCTGGTCCCAACAATATTTAGAAAAAAAATATTACATCAACACATTCCTTATTGTGGCTGATCAAAAAACTACCGACAAATATGGAGTTTGGGGTCAGTGGTGGGGATATTCCTATCATCCGTCGCCTGATAACATTTTGGTACCTGGAGATTCCAAGACAGTAGTTGTCCAATGGGCTCAAAGAGATTTAGAAAAGGCATATCAGGGCAGTGGTCCTAAATTTTCTAATTTTTCACTTCAGGCCAATGATTACATTAGTCAGGGTCTTAATTTTAATTATTTCAAAGGGTTGGCTAATCAATACCTGTCAGTAGAAAAATTGGGTCAAATTACTATTGGGCTGGAAACGGGAATGGAAAGTGTTGATTACGAAAAAGAATATGAAAAACAACTAAACTGGATTGTCGATACTCAGGTTGAAAGTTTAAAACTCAGCGAATTTGGAGATAAATACCGAGAAATATATGAAAACCAAAACCCTCAAAATATAGTATTGGGTAATTGGATTTTTACTCCTCAGTATCGGGAAAATCTAAGCCTACAGGAAAAAACTACCTACAGGCAAAATATTAGTTTTAGTGATAAGTTTGTTGCCGATAAAAGTGATTTTTTAGACAGATCCTTATTGTCCATAAACGAGAGAATAGAAACAAAATATATACCAATATTTTTATTACTTATTCCAATTTTATGTTGGTGGAGTAGAAGTATTATCCCTATTCTGTGGATTGTTTTACTTTATCTACCTGTCTTTAGGTCCTTTTATAGTTCCGGATGGAAAGTTTTCTTTGGCCCAACTTTTGATAACCTAATTTTAGGTCAATTACTTGTATTGCTTGTTGGAGGATTGTTAGTCGTCAAAATTAGTAAAAAACTTAAAATCAGTAATGGTGCTTTTATGTCAGTTTGGATAATCAATTTGTTGGTATATTTAGCCAGATATTCTGTAATTGAAAGCAAGTACCACATTGGTTTTTTAGTAGATAGTTTTAGATTTATTGGTTTAGTTTATGACGGTGGAATAAAATTAATAAATCAGGATCTGCAAGGATTTGTTGCTGCTACTATGCTGAAATTTGATCCAGCCTGGATTTGGAATAAGTGGTGGATTTGGGCGATAATTTACCCGGTCGTAGAAATAGGGTTGGTCTTATTAATTAGTAAACTCGTCCCCAAAAAACTTATATATCTTATGTCAGTATTATCAATATTTTTTATAATATATATGTTTAATCAAAATCCGTTAATCTTAAAATAATATGAAGTTTTTTAAAAATAATTTTTTCTACTTCATTATTATTGGTATTGTACTTTTTCTTCTACCTTCTGGTAAATTTGACTCAATAGATGGTCTGATGTATTTAAATACCGCCAAAAGTATTGTTTATCAGGGTAAATTTTCGATTGATAATAAATTACCGGGACTGGTAAAGGGAACAGACGGAAAACTATATTCGGTAGGCGGTTTAGGCTGGACGACGGTACTAGTTATTCCAGTTTGGTTAAATAAAACATTTAACGGAAACCCGGAAAATATTGAATTTCTAGCTAGTTTCACCAACTCAATATTGGCTTTTTGTTTGCTGGTAGTCTGTATAAATTTATATACCCTTGTTTCTAAAGATAAAAAGGCAAGTCTGGTAATAGCCACAATAATATTGTTTTCGACCAATTTATTGCCATTAGCCAAACATTCATTTGCCCACATGTTGTCTATTTTAGCGGCAACAACGGCTATATATTTTGGACTCAAATATTCGAAAACTAAAAACTCCAAATACTTAACATTATCTGGTTTTTTCTATGGTCTATTGATTATTAGTTATAACTATAGTTTTGTTCTAATTAGTTTTTCTGTCTTTTTGTTGTTATTAATTAAAAAGTTTCTAAATATAAAAATAGTTATTAATTGGTTATATTCCGTAATTCCATTTCTGGTTTTATTATTTGTTTACAATTACACCAGATTCGGGAATATTTTTGAGAGCGGTTATGGTTCGATCAATATGAATGGTGGAGATTTTCAAATTAAATCAAGTATGTTTGAGGGACTTTGGGGTTTATTACTAAGCTCTGGTAAAAGTATTTGGGTCTATAGTCCGATACTTATCTATTGTTTATATTTTGCTGTTAAAAATTTAAAAAAGTATTGGATTGACTTACTATTTTTAATAGTTCTGGTAGTTAATGTTATCTTTTATAGTAGATTGGCTTTTTGGAGCGGTGAACTAAGTTATGGTCCAAGATATCTTGCTACCATTATCCCCTTTGGTGGTTTAGTTTTGGCTAAACATTGGAAAGAAATTAATAAAAAAATTCTTATCGGCCTTGTTGTAATTGGCTTATGGGTTCAATTTGTTGGTATATCAATTCCTTATACAAAACAATACAGCTGGTATGACATGGAATTTATGTGTGTCGGTTCAGAGGGTTTAACAAGAAAAGGGGAGCTTGACTATTGGAGTGTTGGTGAATTTATTCCCAGGTACTCACCGCCATATAGACTAAAAAGAAAATTAATTGAAGTATGGGGTAATGTTTTTATTAATAAAAACGGTGAATTACCAGATTTTTGGTGGGCTAGTAAACGATAATTTTTAATTCATAAAGATGGTAAACTAAAACATATGGCCAAAAGACCCCTTATCTCTGCCGTTATCAATGTTCGAAATGAAGCCGAAAATCTCAGTAAATGCCTTCGATCAATTCGTGATTTTGCTGATGAAATTATTGTTGTTGACATGCATTCTACCGACAAAAGTGTCGAAGTAGCAAAAAAATATGGAGCGAAAGTTTATTCCTATCGTCCCATGAAATATGTTGAACCAGCCAGAAACTTTGCACTTTCGAAGGCTACCGGCCGCTGGATAATTCTTCTTGATCCGGATGAATTTTTAGGCAAATCCCTGAAAAATGAATTCAAAAAAATTAGTCTTAGAGCAGACGTTGACTATGTTCACGTTCCCAGAAAGAACATAATTCTGGGTAAATGGTTTCGCCATAGCAATTGGTGGCCGGATTACGTAACTCGCTTTTTCCGACGTGGTCACGTTGATTGGAAAAAAGAAATTCACAGTCAACCAACCGCCAAGGGCCATGGTATAAATTTACTCGACTCCGAGAAACTGGCCATTAGACACAATAATTACACCTCACTTTCTCAATTCGTTCATCGCGCCCTACGTTACAGCAGTGTTCAAGCCGAGGAATTACATAAGAACAAATACACCCTTAAGACCAGTGATTTTGTCTTAAAGCCCATTCAGGAGTTTAATTCTCGATTTTTCGCCGCCCAAGGATACAAGGACGGCTTTCATGGACTTGTATTTTCCATTCTCCAGGCCTTCGCCATTGCTCTAATCTATATTCGTCTTTGGGAAATCGAAGGTGCTTCAGAAAAGGTTCTGTCCAAAGATTCATTTATTTCGGCCAGTCAAGAAGCTACATATGAATACTCCCATTGGTTTACAAAATATTTTAAAGAAGAATATAGCGCCAACCTTTTCAAAAATATATTAATAAAAATCAGACTAATTTTTGATCGCCTAACCAAAAATTTTTAATGGACAAGAAAATTGCTCTTATCATTCTCAATTGGAATCAGCCACAGTTAACTTTCGACACCCTTGACTCAATTTTTAAGTGTCAATCAAAAGGTTTTTCTTATCATGTTTTCTTGGTTGATAACGGTTCTACCGACGATTCCTTAAATTTATTTAAAGCCAAATACAAAAAAAATTTAAATGTAACTATTTTAGAAACAGGCGACAACTTAGGTTACGCTGGCGGTAACAATTTTGGCTTAAAGGCGGCTTTAAAAGAAAAATTTGATTACTATCTTGTTGCCAATAATGACATTTTAGTTGCTCCTGATTTTTTACAAAAACTTGTTGATGCCAGCCTGAAACACCCCAAGGCCATCTTAACCCCAAAAATATATTTTGCTCCCGGCTTTGAATTTCATCAGGATCGATATACAAAAAATGAAATAGGTAAAGTAATCTGGGCCGTTGGCAGTCAACTTGACTGGAATAATATTTATGGCTCAAATATTGGTATCGACGAAGTTGATCACGGCCAATACGATAAAATTCAACCCAAAATAGATTTTATTAGCGGCTGTTGTTTTTTAATTTCACATGAGATTTTAGAAAAAATTGGAATATTTGATGAGAAATTCTATTTATATATGGAAGATAGCGATTTGTCCCAACGGGCTGTAATCGCCGGATACGAACTTCGTCTGGTTCCAGAGTCAGTTATTTGGCATTGTAATTCTGGTTCATCAAAGCCCGGTTCCTCCCTTCAGGATTATTTTATTACCAGAAACCGACTCCTCTTTGGTTTTCGTTATGCTAACCCCAGAACTAAATTTGCTCTCTTTAGAGAATCCATCAAATTTCTTTTTACCGGCTCATCTTGGAGAAAAAGGGGAGTTATCGATTTTTATTTTGGCCGTTTTGGCAAAGGAAGCTGGAAATGAAACTAAGTATTATCATTTTGGCTGGTAATGAAGCTGAGGTAATTAAAGACTGTCTGAACTCGGCCTCATTTGCCGATGAGATTATTCTTGTTTTAGCCAATTCAAATGACGATACTAAAAAAATTGCCAATTCGTTAAAATTACCCCTCAAAATTATTGAGACAAAAGACGAATATAATCGTAATTTTAGTAAATGGCGAAATTTAGGATATAAAGCAGCCACTGGAGAATGGATATTTTATCTTGACGCTGACGAAAGAATCAGCGATTCTCTTCGTGCCGAAATTACCAAAACAATCATTAAGCCCTTAACGAATACTTACTATGTTATTCCTCGGGCCAATCATTATTTGAGTAAAAGAGTTCGTTTTGGCGGTTCCTATCCCGACTACGTTAAAAGACTTTATTTTCGTAAAAACTTTTCTGGTTACCGTGGTTATTTACATGAAGAGCCAGTTGTCACCGGTAGCTTTGGCTATTTAAAAAACGACCTACTCCATTTCACTCACCGTAATTTGACCTCAATGATTCAAAAAACTTTAGTTTGGACTGACATGGAGGCTCAGGCTTTATTTGATGCCCAGCATCCTCCTGTTGTTTGGTGGCGCTTCCCCCGGATGATGTTTACCAAAATCTGGCAACGTTTAATCAAAGAGCAGATGTGGCGTGACGGGACCGTCGGCTGGATTTCAGTCATTTTTGAGGCTTTCGACACCTTCATTATTTATGCTAGACTGTGGGAGAAACAAGTTTATGAGTCTAAAAGCCGCCATCTATGATCCGTATCTCGATACCCTAGGAGGGGGAGAAAGATATTGCCTAACAGTAGGGGAAATTCTATTAAACCATAATTATCAGGTTGATCTTTTTTGGTCAGGAAATCAAGAGATTGTCTCCCTTGCCGAGAAACGTTTTAATTTAAAACTTGAGGGTATTAAATGTGTTCCAGATATTTTTGGTTTAACCCATCAAAAGATAGATTTAATCGAAGAAAATATTACCGATAGTCTTCAAAGTCGTTCCAAGAAGCATATTAATCTTTTTCAAAGAATAAAAAATTACATTCACAAGTTTAAAGTTCTCTCGGAATACGATTTAGTTTTTTACCTAAGTGACGGTAGTATTCCTTTTCTATTTTCCAAAAAGAATTTTCTCCACATTCAGGTTCCCTTTATCTTAAAACAAAATATTGGTGAGAAAATAATAAATTTGATAAAAGTAAAGTTTGTGCGACAAGTAATCTGTAATTCTCAATTTACCTCCAGATTTCTGACTGATTTTCCCAAGGGGAAGATAAATGTTTTATATCCGCCCGTTGATGTTGAAAAATTTTCCTCTTCTGAAAAGAAAGAAAACTATATTCTTTCCGTTGGTCGTTTCGATAATATTTTAAATGCAAAAAAACAGGATGTTTTAATTGAGGCTTTCAAAAAACTCTGTCAAAATAATTCAACTTTTGACTGGAAACTTATCTTGATGGGTGGAAGTCGTGATTTACCTCAAGACAATCATTATCTCCAACATCTTCAACATTTAGCCAAAGGTTTTCCTATTGAATTTATTGTTAATCCTGACTTTGATAAGCTGAAGCATATCTATTCCCAATCCAAAATATATTGGCATGCTGCCGGTTTTGGAGTTGACGAATTTATCCACCCCGAACAAACTGAACATTTTGGAATGACAGTTGTTGAGGCAATGGATTCAGGTCTTGTTCCTATGGTGGTTGCCAAGGGTGGTTTATCAGAAATAGTTACCGAATCGGAAAATGGATTTCTTTGGCAAACTATTGACGAATTAGTAGCTAAAACCCAACTACTTCTAGGCACCCCAAATGATCTGAAAAAAATAGCTCTTCAAGCCCAGGAATCTTCTCAGGTATTTTCTAAGCAAGTCTTTGAAACAAAATTATTAGATTTAATTAATAAATGAAAATTTCCGTAATTGTTACCAACTGGAATGGTTTAAATTTACTAAAAAAATATTTAGAAAATGTAATCGTAAATTCACCCGAGGCTCTAGAGGTTATTCTGGCAGACGACGCCTCCGAAGATGGTAGCTTAGCTTACGCTCGCCAATTACAAAAAAAATATTCTAAATTAAAAATCATTTCCCATAAGAAGAATGTTGGTTTTGGTAATAACACCAATGATGCGGTCAAAAAAGCCAAAGGAGATTATGTTGTCTTGCTAAACAGTGACATTGATCCCCATAAAAATTATATAAAAAATTCTCTTATACATTTCAAGAATTCAAAAGTACTCGGGGTTGGTTTTGCCGAAGTAGGTAACGAAAATTACGCCAAACTTTTCTGGAAAAACGGTTATCTCCAATTTACCCGCGGTCTCTCAACTAAGGCGCATATTTCCGCCTGGGTTTCCGGCGGCTCCTCTGTTATTCGTAGGGATTATTTCTTAAAGCTTGGTGGTTTTGATCATGTCTATGAACCTTTTTATTTTGAGGACTTTGATTTTGGTCTACGAGCTTGGCGCTCCGGTTACACCATGCTTTGGGAGCCAAAATCAGTAGTTGAACATAAGCACGAATCAACTACTTCCAAGTTTCCAAAAAAGTTTTTAATTTATGTCAAAGAAAGAAACCATCTGATTTCAGTTTTAAGAAATGTCACGGACAAAAAACTTCTTTTTCAAAATAAAATATTTTCTTTTTTAAGAGTTCTTTCCGGGCCTAATTATTTAAAAATAATTTTAGCTGCTCACCGACAAATAAAAAAATATTCCGCCCCTATTTGTTCAAAAGAGCGTAGTGATAAAGAAGTGTTGAACTTATTTGAACAATGAAAAAATCATTCCGGTTAAGTATCATTATTGTCACCTGGAATACCGCCGATATTACCTTAAAGTGTGTTCAAACTATCAAAAAATATTTATCCGGACTTGAGTACGAAATAATTATTGCTGATAATGGTTCTGAAGATGACACGGTTATTAAGCTTAAAAATGAGGGAGGTTTAATCGTTATTGAAAATAAAGCTAATTTAGGTTTTGGGAAGGGAAACAATATTGCTGCCAGTAAAGCTTCTGGAGACTATTTATTGTTTCTCAACTCAGATATGGAGCTAATCGATAACCAGCTGGCAAATATGTTTAACTACATAAGTACTCACAATGAAATTGGTTTAATTGGACCCAAATTTCTCAATATTGATGGTAGCGATCAGGGCTCTGTCTTTCCATCTCAAAGCTTGTCTAATGCCTTTAAAGAGTTTTGGTGTGGTCAAAAGACCTATTCTAAATATGTACCCGAATCTAATAAGCCCGTCGAGGTTTGGTCAGTCTCCGGAGGCGCAGTTATGGTCAAACGTGAGCTGTTTGAGAAAGTTGGTACCTGGGATAAAAGATATTTCATGTTTTACGAGGACTTAGAATTATGCCGACAAATAAAAAAATTGGGCTATAAAATTTACTACTATCCTGAGTGTCGTCTTATCCATCGCCATGGTGCCAGTGGTAAATCATTGGCTAATGCTGGCGATCAATGGCGCCGCCTCATTCCCAGTTCAAAAATTTATCATGGTGTAGTTAAGCACTATCTATTATTTTTAATCATCTGGTCTGGGCAAAAATGGCAAAAAATAAAATCTCTATTTTTAAAATAATTATATTTGCGGTTTTGATTTTAATTGGAATTGGTGTCAGAACTATTCCGGTTAACAATTTAAAAAATGGGGATATTCTTGTCCACTTAGATTGGTCCAAAACCTTATATAAACAAGGTTTAAACAATATCTATTTTTACCCCAACTGGCTCTATTCACCCCCAACTCAACCCCCATTAATGATGATGGGTTTTTGGGCTTCACGCCACTTGTATGAAAACCGATACCTATTGTCGGAGTTACACAACTCGACCAGACTTCCTCCAGCATCAGTAATTCTCTGGTTTGATAAGTATGGCGAATTTCTCTTATTACGCCTTTGGGCCACATTAGGAGATATTGCTTGTGCCTTTTTTGTTTACTTTCTAATCAAAAAACATTTAAAAAACTTTAAGATTGCTCTTCTTGGGTTTATATTTATGTTGTTTAATCCTCTTAGTCTTTTTGAAACAACCATATGGGGGCAAAATGATATTATTTCCGTTCTTTTCGCCTATTTAGCATTTCTAAGTATTAAGAGTAAGAAGCTGTTATTTCTTTCGCCGTTTTTATACCTTATCGGCATACTTATCAAGCCCACCTCTTTAGTTTTTGTCCCCTTCTATATATTCTATTTTTTTAAAAACCTTAAATTAAATAAAACAAATATTTTAAGAATTATTATCTCTTCTGTTTTATGCTTTGCCTTAATCTATTTTTCATTTAAACCATTTATAAACCCAAATTCAAACCCCGCCATTGAAATTTATAACATTGTTGTTAATCGCATTACCTCGTCTTCAAAGGGTCTTAGTCGGGCATCCAATTCAGGATTCAATCTATATTCGCTTGTGTTCGAGATAGATAAAACTTATGGTGGTTATCAGATACTTGGATTAACTCTAGATCAAATCGGTATCTTCTTTTATCTAATTTTAAACGCCATAAGTATATTTATTCTGGCAAAAAAATCAAAACAAAGCGCAATCATTAAGTTGTTGTTTATCCTTTTCTTTACTGCTCAGGGCACTTTTCTCTTTATGACTGGGATGCTTGAGAGATATTTTTTTCCGGCATTTTTAGCCTCTGTTTTGTTAATGTTTTTAAATTTTAGAGTCTTTGGTTTAAACATGATCCTACAAAACATTATCTGGTTTATAAATCTGTTTTATTCTTTTTATCAACGTGACCTTGGTTGGGTTAAGACACTTTTTGAGGGCAATTCAAATCTGTTAATCAGAACCATCTCCTTGATTAGCATTATCAATTTTATTCTTATCTGTAAGAAGTTTATCCGTCCGTCTAGGAAATATTCTGCCACCAATAATCAAGATTAATACCGTTTAAATATTTGATGTTGGTGTAAATTATTGCTCCCAGCATTATTAAAAAAAGTATTTTAAAAATTAAATTATTTTTATACTTAAAAAACTGTTTTATAACTAGTACAAAAATAATTCCTGAAATTCCTGTTCGCCACAAATTTGCATAAGGTTGAAACTCAAATATTCCGATTATCCGCGAGATATTAAAACCAAGAATTGTTAATAAAATAAAAAACACTGCCATTAATTGTTTTCCTTTTGTAATCCCGTCTGTTAAAAACTTTGTTAACAAGATTATTAATAAGGCCCAAAAAGGGAAAGTGTACCAACCATAAGGTTGGCTTCCAAAAAAAATATAAATAATCAAATATGAAAATAGTCCCAATACTGTTAGCCTTACTCCAATATTTTTTTGTTTTTTTATTATTAATCCTAAAAATATCAGCCATCCACTGATTATTGATACTTCAGGTAAAAATTTATGTTGAGTTAAACGTTGGTTTCGAATAATTTCAATTAGAGAATTTGGACCTATTCCATAAAACCGGTTGTAATTCGAAAATAAAATATTTTTAAAATTATCAAGGCCCCAAACAGATCCATAAATTACAAACAAAAAACTGATTGGTAAACTGACTGCCAGAAAAAAACCAAGATCTTTCCAAAACCTTTTATTAAAACCTTTATATTTATCCAAAAGTGCAAACAAAACAAATAAATGACACACAAAGCCTGTTAGTTTAAACAGAGTCGCTACGCCGGCCATAAGTGCCGCCCCCAAAAGCCAATAATCATTTTTTCTTTTTATGTACAGACTAATACAAATCATGCAGGCTAATAAACACGGAATTATTGCATTTTCTGCCTGAATCATTCTGCCACTCAAAACCACCAGGGGAGTTGTCGCATAAATCAGGCCGCCAACCATGGCAGCATAATATCCAAAATTTACCCAACAATAAATCATTAATAAACCAACAGAAATTGTACTGATTATTATTATTGGTTTTCTAATAATGTAGGCAGTGGTATCTTCAAATACTCTGACTCCAGACAGGTAAGCATACCCTCCTGTAATCAACCCCAATAAGGGCGGATGGTCCATCCATGGATAATTAATAGTTATCGGGTCGCCACTGGAAACGGTTTGAAAAAACCTATCCACATTTACGTATCTATACAGTGTGTTTTTATTTCCCTCAATTCCAGAAGAAGCCACCGGCATACCACTTTCTAGCAATGACAACCCTGCCCAGGAATAACTATATTCGTCCAACGATTGACCGGGAATTGGTATTTCAGCGTAATTTTTCTTTCTAACAAATAAGGCCAATATTAGTATTACTAAAAAAAATACAAACTTAATACTGATAATAATTTTATTTCTCATTTGTCTTTATAACTGAACATTCAATTGTGGCCGTTGGACGAATTATATCTTTCTTCATATCGTCTGTTAATAATTTTCCGTCAACATAACAGGTAAAATTCTGCTCATTAAACAATTTTTCCTCAAATCCGATAATTCTGGCATACTCTTTAAAAAATCCACCAATTGTTTTGTCTTCAATGGCCAACAAAGACAAGGTGCTACTCGCCTTTTTATCACCTCCACAAAAAATTTCAATTTTGACATAATTGCCGACTTCCTTTGGGTCTCCTAAAACTTGATACTTACACAAGTCATTAGTCATATCACGAAATACTGACTTTCCTGATATCATCTCATTAAGTTTTGATTTCGAAAATTTATTATTATACCGAGCCCTTAGTCCAAAATACATCAAAGAGGCAAAAACAAGATAAAAAATTGCAAAAACAAATAATATTTTGTTTCTTTTAGACACTAATATATAGTATATATTGAAATGTTAAAAAATCTCTACCAAAAGTTAACTATTACCAAAATAATGTTAATTGCTTTGTTGGTAAGGATTATTTCCTGGCCTTGGACATATCACGGAGATATTAATGCACAATATTGGTGGGGCAAGTTTGCCTCTGAATTTAAATGGCGTGGTTTTTATGATTGGCTTTTTTTTGGCGGTCACGCCCCACCTGACCAGCCAATGATAAACATTTACTATGACTGGATTATCAGGCAGGTCTACATTTTTTTCTACAATATTTTTTGGTATCTAAATGTTAATATTCCCTCCTTTCCCTCCAAATTTATGCAGTGGTATTTTGCTGACGGTAATCAGTATTTGTTAAAAATTCCCATGATTCTGGCTGACATTTTAATCATATATTTCTGTTACAAATTTACAAAGTCAAAGATTATTGCTCTTGTATTAGCCCTATTTCCACCGATGATATATAACAGTGCGGTTTGGGGGAGTGGAGACAGTATTATCAATCTTTTGGCATTGCTCGGTATTTATTTGCTATGGAATAAAAAATATTTATTGGCGATAATATTTATTGTTTTTTCCGTCCTCTATAAGTCTTCTCTCCTAATTTGGATGCCAGTAATTCTTGTTATTTTAATAAAAAACAAAATTAGTATTAAAAACATATTATTTTCCGTTCTATTTTTACTCATCCTGATATATTTGATTTCTTTACCTTTTAATCCAGTAGAAATTAACCCACTAATTTGGTTTTTCCGGACAATGATAACCAAAATCCTACCCGGTTTTATGGATCAAATTACGGTATATGCCATGAATTTTTGGGCCATAATTTTTGGCTTTAAGTTAAAAATTGACAGTCTCTTAATTTTAAATCTTATTAGTTACAGATTATTTTCACTCATACTTTGCGCATTACTCTACTTTCATCAAATTTATAAACTTTATAAAAATTACTCTTTAAAGTCGTTACTTCTCTGTCTGGCAACAATCTCCATGATTACGTTTAGTTTTATGACCAGAATGCACGAAAGGTACTCCTTTCCGGCTCTTATTCCCTTATTGCTCTTATGTAATTATGATCGACGTTTTATTAAATATTTCGTTATTCTATCGGTAACCCACTTTTTAAATATTTATAGTGTTTGGGGAATACCAAACACTATCTTTCTTCACAATATACTAAACACAGATTTTACAATCCGAATTATTGGCATTGTTAACACCGTAGTCACTTTAGGACTCATTTTTATAAACATCAACCATAATCAAATTAACCCAAAAAAAACTAATATATGACACTCAAAAAAACTTTTGTTCTGGCCTTGCTTATTCGACTTATAATAGCCCCATTCTTTTATCATCCCGATATCAAGTCTCAACACTTTCATTTTCAGTTTTTATCTCAGGGTCAATCCAATATATATCAATACATATCTGAAAATAAGGACCATCTTCCGTACCGCGACACCTTTAACTATTTGCCACTGACATATCTTACTTTTGGCTCTCTACAATCTTTTCAAAAAATATTAATGCCACCCGGATTTATTAATTGGTTAAATGATTGGGGTGGTACTCAATACAATTACCCCAATACTCCTTATTACTTATTAATACTCAAATTACCCTACATCGTTTTGGATTTATTGCTCGGCTATCTGTTGTATAAAATTTCTAATTCCAAAAAAATTCTCTATCTTTGGCTATTTAATCCCTTCTCTTTGTATCTGATTTACATCATCCAAAACTTTGACATCCTTCCGGTTTTCTTAACAGTGCTTTCCTATTATTGGTTAAAATCGAAACCTTCTTTATCCTTTTTTGTTTTTGGTTTAGCAATCGCCTTTAAGTTATATCCGTTGATACTTCTACCCTTTTTCATTTTATTTAAAAGTAAAAACCTAATCAAAATGACAAAATATTCGCTAATTGCTGCTACACCTACACTTCTCTCAATTCTTCCCTTCGCTTCTAGTCAGGCCTTTTGGCAATCATTTTTTGGTTCAGGATTAACTCAGAAAATAATTGAATTAAAAATTTATATTTTACCGGTTTTTCCGGTAATTTATTTAATAATTATGTTGTTTGCCTTTCTCTCGAAAAAATTTGACTTATCTTATTACATACTCTTAATCTCTTTCTTATTTGTTAGTACCGTAAATTTTCATCCTCAATGGATTCTTTGGTTTCTTCCTTTTATATTTTTATTAAAAAATGTATCCCGGCCATCTACATATCTTCCATTAACCCTAATCGGTGTTTTAATTTTGGTATACATATTTCTTTTCAATGACAATTATTTAACTTGGGGTCATCTAATTCCTATTGATCCGGAATTTTTACTGATAAGTTCTCCTCATGAAATTCTAAAAAATCGTTTTAGTATTGATTCAAAATTAATTCAAAACTATATAAAATTGTTTATTGCTCTTATTTCAGTTTTAACAATTGCCATCTATGAAAAAAAATCTCCTAATCATTTGTCTTGACTTATTTCTAATAGTATTTTTATTGGTAATTCTTCCCAGTATTGCCATAAAAAAACGTCAAGGCACATCACACGACACGGGTAATCAACAAATAGCTTTTGTAAAAGAAAACCCGATAACTTTTTCCTTTGTCTCAAACAAAGCAAATCTTCAAAGCCTTTCAATTGATATGAAAAACCCAAGAGTTACTAATAATTCAAAAATTAATTTTGAAATAACTAGTCCCAATTCAAAAAGGAATATTGTCTTTTATGGGAATAATGCTGGAGATCCCTCGTCTGTTCCCTTAAAGTTTTCTCCCTTTTCTGACCCGGCTTTTACCAAGTATTCTGTGTATTTATCCACGGACAATACCGATCCCGAGTCCATATATTTAATTACCGATCAAGACTCACAACCGGTGTTTAGGAGCTATTATCTCCAGTCAGATCTTAAAACAAATCTCAGGGCAAATGCCCAAAGACAGCTTGAACTCATTGGACAACGTAATCAAATTTTTAATGTTATCTATCTATTACTAATATTCTTATTAAACTATTTAGTACTTGTACTGTGACATTCTGCCCTTAGGTACACTTATCCTGTCGCTAGTAGTATAAAATATATTAAAAGATTAAATGAAGACTAAAAGGCTTATTTTACTTATTTTAATCATTCTTTTTGCCGGGTTTATTCGTGTTTTTAAGATAAGCACCCTCCCTCCTGCCTTATATTACGACGAAGTTGATGCTGGCTATCAGGCCATGGTTTTCAATCAAAATCAAACTGACTATTATGGCAATAAATTTCCGGTTCATTTCCACTCTTTTGGCGATTATCGGACCTCTCTACACATTTATTCAATCTCCCTATTACAACAATTTACGAAAAATCAGGACCTTTCGGTTAGGTTGCCGTCCGCGATTTATGGGGTTCTTTCTGTCCTTGTCTTGTATCTAATAACCAAATCACTTATACCCAGCTTTCTTTTGGCTCTTTCTCCCTGGGCAATTCATTACAGTCGCATCGGATTTGAAGTCTCAGGTATGACCCTGTGCTTATTATTGGGTATTTTATTTTGGAAACAATTTATTAATAGTAAAAAAAATATCTTTATATACCTCTCGGCTCTTTTTTTCTGCCTCTCACCCTATTTCTATAGCACTGCCAAACTTATTATTCTTATTATTGCCGTTTTAATAGCTGTTATTTGGAGGAAAGAAATATTAAAGCTTGGTCTTAAAAGCTTAATATTACCTGTTTTATTTGCTGTTTTACTCTTAGTTCCCATGGCGCGTGACACCCTTGGGGGAAAAGCTGGGTACCGCTTTTCTTACATTGGTATTTTTACTCTGCCTCACCGGGAACAGGTTGTTGACACCCTTCGCTATCAGGACGCTTCTATTGATCATCCTGACGAAATTGGAGTTTCCACTTCTCTTATCTCCAAGATTGTCCACAATAAATACCAATTAATTGCTCAAAGGTTTATTTCTAACTACGTTAACTCCTTTTCATCAGATTTTTTATTTTTGAAAGGGGATAATAATACTCGACACGGTTTTGGTAATCACGGCTTGTTGTATTTAATTGACGTAGTTTTCGTATTTATTGGATTGTCCATTTTTTTCTTTAAAGATAAAAAAAATAAACTATCTTCCTTCTTTTTCTGCCTACTAATATTTTCCCCGATCCCATATGCTTTAACTCGTGATTCTGATTTCCCCCACGCCACCAGACTCATCCTAATGTTACCGTCAATAATCTATTTTTCTTATCTAGGAATTGCTTATTTACGCACCAAATACCGTTTTTTTATATTTCTCTTAATACCTATATATGGTATCTTTTTTCTAAACTTTTGGCATTATTACAACTATCATTATCCAAACGAATCAGCTCGGGTTTGGAATATGGGTATGGAAGAAGCAGTTATAACCACCAGCAATTATCCAGATAGTCCGCTAGTATATTCAGACGATTATTTATCATTTGTTTCATTTTTTCTTTATTATCATCCTTACAAATTAAATCAAAACGATTCACTACAAAATCATTTAAGTCAGCTAAGTAACGACTCCTTTTCAGGACAACAAATTGATCAAAAATATTATTTTGGTCATGTAAACTGGACAAATTTAAGTCATTTTCCCCAAAACACTGTTTATGTGATCCCTGCCTCAGAATATAAGATTAATTCTTTCCCAAACTTTAGAATAATCAAGAAAATTAACAAAATCTACGAAACTCAGGAGGAAATATATATTATTCAACATAATGAAAATTAAAATATTTTTGCTAATTGTTTTAAGTTTATTATCCTCCTGGAGATTCTTTCGTCCCGGTTATGCTTCGATGCAAGACGATATTCAAGTATTCCGTCTCCAACAATTTGATCAATGTCTTCGTGACGGCCAAGTTCCCTGCCGATATATAGCCGATGGGGGATTGGGTTACGGCTATCCTCTTTATAATTTCTATTCCCCGCTTCCTTACGCTATTTCTGAATCCTTTCATCTTTTAGGTTTTTCCTATATTGATTCGATCAAAATTACTTTTATCATCCCTGCTTTTCTAAGAACCTTTGGCATGTATTTATTGGCAACGGCATTCTTTGGTAGTTTTGGGGGCTTTCTGGCGGCTGCCCTTTATGCTCTGGCACCTTATCAGGCCGTCAATTCCCTTGTTCGCGGAGCTATTGGGGAAACTTGGGCGCTAGCTTTATTACCTCTTGTTTTTTGGAGTCTATATCAACACAAAGTTAAGCTGTCGGTTCTTTTTCTAAGTTGTCTCCTTCTCAGCCATAACTTAACCCTTATTTACGCCATTCCCCTGCTCGTGGTTTTTTCAATACTTACCAAGAAGTTTAAATATCTTTTTCGAACTCTACTTTGGTCTGGCGCACTCTGCGCCTTCTTTTTGATTCCGGCATTTTTTGAAAAAAATTTCACCACTGTTAATACTATGACGCAAGGATATTTTAACTTTATTATCCATTTTGCCACTCTTAAAGAATTGTTCATTTCCAACTTTTGGGGTTATTCTGCCTCAATGTGGGGTCCTATTGATGGCCTCTCATTCAACATTGGTTTATTTCAGTGGCTAATTCCGATTCTTGTCTTTGTTTTGTATACCTTTAAAAGGAAATTAAAACATCGTTTAATAGTTACAAGCTTTTTTTTAATCGGCTTATTTGCCATATTCCTAACCCACAATAAATCAACCTTTATTTGGAATTCTCTTCCCTTCATGGCTTATTTTCAATTTCCTTGGCGCTTCCTTGGTCTGAGTATTTTTTGTTTTTCATTTATTGGTGGGAGATTGATCAAATTAGTCAAACATAATTTAAAATTACCCCTAATTATAGGACTAATAACAATTATTCTTTTCATTAATTATCCTAATTTTAGAGAAGATATCTGGTATGGAGCACTTACTGACAACCAAAAACTTAATGGCTCAGAATTAATTCGTCAAAGTGGAGCTGGTCTAAAGGACTATTGGCCAAAATATTCTCAAAACTTTCCCGACTCCTATGCTCCGTCAAGTCCAATAGTTCTGGAAGGAGATGTTGATTTTGTTAAATACTATAAAAACAGTCATTTTTCTGAGGCCTATCTTTCAGTTTCAAGTCCGACTGCAATATTTAATCTACCCATAGTCTATTTTCCGGAGTGGGAGTTGGTTGTTGATGGAATTAAATCGGATTACACAATTGAACCCGATCTGGGCTTGATTCAAATAAAGCTCAACCAGGGAGAGCACCATCTCCAACTATCTTTTGTTGAGACTCCACTTCGAACTTTTTCTAACCTTTTCTCCCTCTTTGCTCTGGCTAGCTTTATAATATTGATAATCCGTGAAAAACGTTCATAAAATTATTTTTCTATTAATCTTAATTGCGGCGGCATTTTTTCGCTTCTGGAATCTAAGTTCCCTGCCTTCTGGTCTAAACTGGGACGAAATTTCTCATGGCTATAATGCCTATTCCTTATTAAAAACCGGTAAGGATCAATGGGGACAATCGTGGCCAATTTTTAATTTTAGAGCCTATGGAGACTACCCAACTGCTGCCAATTTATATTTCACCACTCCTTCAATTGCCGTCTTCGGTTTAAACGCTTTTTCGATTCGTTTACCCGCCGCCATCTTTGGATTACTCTTTGTTGTTTTTAATTATCTTTTGGCCAAAATTGTATTTAAAAATGAAAAACTCGCCTTATTCAATATGTTATTGGCCGCACTTTCACCCTGGGCACTATTTCCTTCCCGGGCTGTCTTTCAATCAAACCTTTCCCAGTTTTTTTTAATAGCCGGTCTGTTTTATTTTTATAAATCGCTTTTAGAACCCAAAAAGGCATATTGGTCAGCTATATTTTTTGGAATTTCACTTTATTCTTACCACAACACTCGCATTGCCGTTCCACTCTTACTTTCATTTTTTGCCATCTATTATTGGCGACAGCTTAAAAATAAAACCCACCTCTTCGCTCTTGGTCTTTTTCTTCTCTTTGCCGTTCCCAATCTTCTTAATTTATTTTCACCGGAATCTCAAGCCAGAAATCGCTGGGTTGGAATCATCAATCCAAATTCAATAAATTTAATTAACGAGGAAAGGAGACTCTACACAGGTCCTGCTTTTCTAAACCGCGTTCAAAACAATAAGGTGGTTTATTTTGCCACCCAGTTAACCAGAAATTATTTTGACTTGTTCAGCCCCTTGCCTTTATTTTTCAAGGGTTCTCTGAATTTTCAATTTAACCCACCCAACACTGGGCTTCTCTTTGTTATTCTTTTACCTCTTTTTTATCTTGGACTCTTTCGTTTACGACAATTTTTTATTCCTTTATTAATCACCCTTCTTCCGGCCGCCTTAACAATGGGGGATTTTCCCTCGGTTAGAGCCACTATCGCTCTTCCTTTTTATTTCCTGGCCATTAGCTATGGAGCCTCGCTAATTAAGAAGAAAAAGATATTCTATTTAATAATTATTATTTTTCTTTTAGAATTTGCCCTTTATTGGTCAAAATATCTTCAATACAACAAGGATTATTCTCAAAATTGGCAGTATGGTTATCAGGAGATGGTCTCAAAACTAAAAGCTAACTACTCTCAGTATCAACACATTTACATTACCAAAAGGTACGGTGAAGCCCATGAATTTGTTCTCTTTTATTGGCCCTGGGATCCCAAAAATTATCAAACAGATTTAAGTCTCAATTGGGACTTTCACGCAGATTGGTATTGGGTTAATGCTTTTGACAAGTTTACCTTTGTCAATGACTGGGAAATCCCCACACTTACAATTTTCCCCAATTCTCTCTTAGTTACTTCACCTCAAAACTACCCGCCAGACAATGCTAAATTATTTGACACCGTTCCTTTTTTGAATGGGCAAACTGCCTTTGAGTTTATAAGCTATGACTAAAGAAAAGATTATCTTAATCATTGTTCTTTTGACTGCTTTTCTTCTTCGTATCTACAACCACACCTACCCACCTCTCCTTTGGGATGAAGCTGCTCTGGGTTACAATGCCTATTCTATTCTTCAAACCGGCCGTGACGAGTATGGTCAGTTCTTACCTTTGGTCTTTAAATCCTTTGGCGATTACAAACCGGGTCTCTATGTTTATCTAACCGTCCCCTTTGTGGCTATCTTTGGTCTCACCCCTCTAGCTGTCCGCCTTCCCTCTATTATTCTCGGTTCCCTCTTGCCTCTTATCGCCTATCTTTTTATTAAAAAACACCATTCGGGTAAGATTTTACCTCTATTATTTGCCGCTCTAATTGCTTTCAATCCCTACAACATTCACTATTCCCGCCAAGCCTGGGAAACGGGTGTTCTTACCTTTGAATTACTTCTAGCCTCCTATTTCTTCTTTGGTAAAAAGTATTTTTGGTCTTCAATAATTTTTGCCTTAACTCTCTATACCTATCAATCAGGAAAACTAATCAGTCTTCTTTTAATTCTCACCTTACTTTTAGTTAATTACACCAAAGACTATTTTAAAAAAGATTTTATCTTAAAATTTATCCTACCTCTCTTTGTTTTCTCCCTACCTATTCTTTATGGCCTACTCTTTGGGCACCAGGGCAATCGCCTGGAAGTGGTCAGTCTCTTTTCCTATCCCAGAAGTACTGAAGAACAAAACCTAATTGTTTCTGAAGGTGGTCAACTCGATTATCAGCTCTTCCACCAGCAAACAGTTTTCTTTATCAGAAATTTTCTTACCCGATATTTTAATTATTTTTCACCTAAATTCTTACTTACAGACGCTGACTGGAGAAATCCCGGAAACAGTGCTCCTTACACCGGTGTTTTACTAATTCCTTCAATATTATTCCTTACTATAGGTGTCTTTAGAACATTAATTATCAAGCCTAAAAATAAAACCGATAAATATTTCTTGTATTGGTTATTTTTGGCTCCTCTTCCCTCTGCTCTAACTCAGGATTTAATCTATGCCACCAGAGCCATGAGCTTTTCAATTCCTCTCTGCTATTTCATTGCAGTTGGAATAGAAACTTCTGTTAAAAAATACCAAAACGCTTTACTTAAAACACTAATAATTATTCTTTATTTAATTTCATTAATTTATTATTTGGATCTTTATCACAATCACATGTTGAAACATAAACCCGAAGACTGGAGTTACGGCGTTGAACAGGCAGTAGATTATATTAATAAATTTGGAGAAAACAGATCAATATATTTCACACCCTTTTATAGTCAACCTTATATCTACTATCTATTCTATAATAAATACAGTCCTCAAAGATATCATAGCCAGGCCAATTTAATTACACGTGGCCAGGATGTTGGATATATTAAAACTATAGATAACATAATTTTTGAAACTCCAAGCTTTAGTTTTCTTCAACTTCAAAGCCGTCATGTACTGGCAATTTTTTCATACGATGACGCCATCCGTCAGGGGATTGACCTAAGCTTACTGACACCTCTTTCCCCAATTAATAATATTTCCACCTTCTATGGCTATAAAAATCCCTAAAATTTGGCTGATTGTCTTAATTGCCCTACTGCTACGATCATGGCAGATAGCCAAATTGCCATCCCTTAATCCCGATGAAGCCGCCCTAGGTTACAACGCCTATTCACTTTTAAAAACGGGTCGAGACGAGCATGGTATTTCCTGGCCAACGCACTTCAAATCTTTTGGAGACTACAAGCCTGGTGGATATGTCTACCTGGCCATGCCTTTTGTAAAAACATTTGGTCTCACCCCCTTGGCTGTCCGTCTTCCAAATTTAATTCTCTCTGTCCTTACAGTCTTTGTTCTTTATAAATTGGTCTTTCTGCTGACAAATAATTCTAAAGTTTCAAACCTCGTTTCTTTTGTCTTAGCAATTAACCCCTGGCATCTTCAATTTTCCCGTGGTGCCTGGGAATCAAGTGCTGCCTTATTTTTTATGTTATTAGGAACCTACTGGTTTTACTCCTTCATTATTAAGAAAAAACCAATCTATATCTATATTTTTTCAATTCCCCTGGTTTTTGCTCTCGCCACATACCATTCAGCCAGAATAGTCGCCCCTCTTCTGTTTTTGGTCTTTCTAATAATGTACTTTAAAAAATTAATGAATAGACACTTCTTTCTTGCCCTAATCTTAGGCCTAATTTTGGTTGCCCCTGTATCGTATTCATTTTTAAGGGATGGGGGTTTTGCCCGCTTTGGTAGTGTTGGTCTTACAGCTGACACCGGCCCTCTTTCTCGTTCCGAAGAGTTACTTAATAACCACGGCAATGTTAAGTTAATCAATCGAATCATGCACAACCGGCGTGTTCTTTACACCCTGTCTTGGGTTGAAAAATATACTTCACACTTTAATTTAAATTTTCTGTTTCTTGATGGAGACGAAGTTCCTCGATCTAAAAACCCGGATATGGGTCAGCTTTATCTCCTAGAATTACCCTTTTTGATTTTAGGAATAGTGAAACTATTTCAGTCAAAAAATAATCATCTTAAAATATTAACCTTAAGTATCCTCTTTATTTCCCCTCTAGCCTCATCCCTAACCTTTCAGGCTCCCTCTGCCCTCCGTGCCCTTCCTCTGGTCATTTCTTTATCCATCTTAATCGGCCTTGGTTTAAGTACCTTAAATAATAAAATATTAGTCATTCTTATCTCTTTTATATACCTAGTGTCTGGAATCTATTATTTGGACTCGTATTATCTTCACGCTCCCAAGCGTTATCCTTTTGCCTGGAACACCGGCTTCCCTCAAGCTGTTGAATACCTAGAGAGTCAAAAAAATAATTTTGAAAATATCTATTTCACCAACAAATACGACCAACCCTATATTCTTTATCTATTTTTTAGTCAATATCCACCAGAAAATATTCAAACTCAAATTCAACTTACCCCTAATGACAAATTTGGTTTTTCCACTGTTGCCACCATAGACAATATTCATTTTGGGAAAATAATTTGGGATGAAATTCCTCAGGGCTCCTTAGTTTTTGCTGTGGATGAAACTATTTCCCAAACACCTATTAATAGTATCGATTTCCCAAATAACACAAAAGGATTTAAAATATATGTTAAATAAGATGAAAACTACTCTTTCAGTAGCTATAGCTACATATAATGATGGTCAATTTATAAATAAATGTCTTGATTCTGTTTCTGGTATTGCCGACGAAATAGTTGTGTATAACGCCAAATCATCCGATGATACTGTCGCAAAACTAAAAAAATATTCTAAAGTTAAAATAATTACCGGTCCCAACCACCCGATATTTCATATCAATAAACAAATCGCTATTGACGCTTGTAAGAGCGATTGGATTCTTCAGTTAGACGCCGACGAAGTCGCCAGTCCTGAACTAAAGAATGAAATATTAAAGACCATTGTTAATACTGAATTTAATGGCTTTTGGATTAAGCGAAAAAACTACTTCCTCGGCAAATTTTTAAGTAAAGGCGGTGTCTATCCGGATCCCACCATTAGATTATATCGCCGCGGCTTCGGCAAGCTTCCCTGTAAAGATGTTCACGAGCAGGCAGAAGTAAAAGGTCCTGTTTCAACCCTAACTCATGACCTACTTCATTTTGCCGATAAATCTTTTAGTCGATATTTACTAAGAAATGATCGCTACACTACTTTATTAGCCCAAGATTTTAAGGCCGCAGGCGTCAAGATAAATTTTATAAACTTTCTAAACTATTTTATTATTAAACCAATCCACTGGTTTTTCCTCGCCTATTTTCGTCACCGAGGCTATGTCGATTCTTTCCCCGGCTTTGTATTTGCTTGGTACTCTTCTCTCCGTTTTCCTATTGCCTACATTAAGCTTTTTGAGTTAAGACATGAAAAAATTTAAAGTTGCTATTGATGTCAGTCCCTTAAACGATGGCAATTCTTTGCGCGGGGTTGGATATTACACCAGAAACCTAGTCAACGCTCTTCAAAAAGAAATCAAGATAAATCCAAACTATCGGCATTTTCAAATTGATCTTGTCCAAAACAAATCTGGTACAAAAAACTACAATCTGATTCACTATCCCTTCTTTGATCCTTTTAAGTTAACTCTGCCCTCTCAAAAAATCCCCTATATTGTCACCTGCCACGACCTGATTCCTTTGGCCTTTAGTAAACATTTTCCGGTGGGGATTAGAGGAAAACTAAAATGGTGGATTCAAAGACGTCATCTTCAAAAAGCCAAATACATCATTTGCCCCTCACATTCAGCAAAATATCAAATATTGGATCATATAAACTACCCTCCCTCAGATATCTACACCACCTATGAAGGAGCTACTTCAAACTTTAAAAAAATATCTGATAAAAAAAAGCTTAACCTTATAAAAAAGAAATACAATCTACCGGAAAAATTTGTCCTCTATGTTGGTGACATAAATTGGAATAAAAATATTCCCAACTTAGTTAAGGCTTGTCTAAAATTAAAATATCCTTTAGTAATTGTTGGCTCGTCCGCAGTGAAAAAAGCCCCAAATCACCCCTGGACTCAGGATCTTCTTTGGCTCCAATCCCAAAAATCACCACTTATTAAGCTTCTTGGATTTGTCCCAGACGAGGACATTTCTTATGTCTATAATCTGGCTACGCTGTATTGCCAACCTTCATACTCTGAAGGTTTTGGTATCCCTCTGGTTGAAGCCATGCAATCAGGGACACCGGTTTGTTACTCTCAGGAAAGTTGTTTGCCCGAAATTATGGATTTTAATGGCGAATACTTTGATCCATATTTACCTGGCTCGCTTGAATCAAAATTAGTAAAACTATGGTCAAATGCTAAGTTACGCCAAAAATATTCTCTTTTAGGGCTTATCCGGGCTCAATATTTCTCCTGGAAAACTACTGCCCTGCAAACTCTTGCTCTTTATCGATTAGTCGAACTCGATGAAGAAAAACAATAACCACTTTTTGTCTGTCATTATCCCCGCCTACAAGCAGTCTAAAACTATTAGACAAGACATATATTCAATCTATGACACCTTAGAGCAAATTCGCTATCCTTACGAATTAATTTTGGTTGTCGACGGCACTGAAGTAGATTCTACTTTTAATGAAGCCAAAAAATGTCATCTTAAAAATTTAAAAGTTTTTGGTTATACCCACAACCATGGTAAGGGCTATGCTCTTCGTTTTGGCATGGCCAGATCGGTAGGGGACTATGTTGCCTTCATTGATTCCGGTATGGAGATTGACCCGAACGGAATCTCTATGCTTTTAGAGCACATGGAGTGGTATAAGGCAGATGTCATTGTTGGCTCAAAACGTCATCCTGTCTCACAGGTAAAATATCCCTTTGATCGAAAAATAATAAGTTTTGGTGCTCATTTAATTTCCCGATATTTACTGGGAATTAATGTCCGCGACACCCAAGCGGGTCTAAAAATTTTCCGTCGTCCGGTGTTAGAAAAAGTTTTACCCCGACTTTTGGTCAAAAGATACGCCATTGACCTCGAATTACTTGCCGTCGCCAACCACTTAAACTTTAAAAAAATTTACGAGGCGCCAATTAAATTTAATTATGTATTTAAAAGCTTAACTCACGCCACTGGTTTAAAAATAATTTTTAATTGTCTTCGTGATGCCCTTGCAGTTTTTTATCGTCTCAAAATATTGCGTTACTACGATGACAAGAACCAAAGAAAGTGGGTATATGATTCTGAATTAGACATGAAGATAAACACCGGATGATAAAAAAAACACCACTTTTCTCAATAATTATCCCGGTAAGGCATAAAACAAAATATCTTTTAGAGACTTTAAAACATTTAAAAAAACAGGCCTTTAAGTCTTTTGAAATTTTAGTCATCACCGATAAAATTTCCGGAGCTGTTAGTCCTGCCGTAAAAAGAAACTTAGGAGCCAAAAAGGCCAAGGGTAAATATTTAGCCTTTTTGGATGATGATTCTTATCCTTCAAAAAACTGGTTAAAAAATGCTTCTAAATTATTCACCGACGATATTACCGCTCTTTGCGGTCCATGCTTGACTCCTCCTGGAGATAATATCTATCAAAAAGCCTCCGGACTTGTTTGGTCATCCTTTATTGGTAGTGGGGGAGCCGGAACCTATCGAAATTCTATTCAGTCAAAACGCTTTGTCGATGATTTTCCCTCTGTTAACTTAATTGTTAGAAAGTCTGATTTTTTAAAAGTTAATGGTTTTAATACTCATCATTGGCCCGGGGAAGATACTATTCTTTGCTCGGACTTAGTCTACAAATTAAAAAGGAAAATTCTTTATCACCCCAAAGTTATTGTCTATCACCATCGAAGGGCGGTCCTTGTCCCTCATCTTCAACAGATTACCCGTTACGCCCTTCACCGGGGTAATTTTGCCAGGATTTATCCCAAAACTAGTTTTCGCATTGGCTATCTTCTCCCAAGTCTTTTATTTCTATACATACTAAGTTTTTTTTTCTATCATCCTACTTACTATTTATTACCACTCTATTTATATTTTTTACTTTTATCGATATCCTTCCTCTCCTTTCTGTCCTCTGGTTTTTCGCTTCTTCTTTCTACCTTGGCCACCATTACTATCCCAATTACCCATCTTTATTACGGTATACTATTTATCATTGGTTTTTTTACCAAAAAATTAGACTTTACTCCTCACAAAACAAATGAAAAAGGTTATCTTGGCGGCTAATAAAAAGTATTCCATTTCCATATCTTATCCACCCCTGGACAGTCCTAAGGGAATACCGTTTTTAGCTCAAAATCGTCAATTCCAATGGACTAATACAGGTAACGTAATTTTGCCTGTTATTCCGGCCTATGGTGCCACTGCACTTAAAAAGCTAGGCTACAAAATTTATTGGGATGATGCCATCGCCGAAAAAAATTCATACAAAAAATGGCTTAATCGTTTAAAAAAACGTTGCCCAAATATAATTTTTATCGAATCTAAAACCCCGGTTATTAAAAAACATTGGCTGATTATAAACGAGATAAAAAAAGTTCTTCCCAAAAGTCTTGTTGTTCTGATGGGAGACCACCTCACTGCTTTGCCCGAAGAATCCTTCGATAACTCTCGCGTGGATTACGTCATTACCGGCGGCGACTATGATTTTATGATGCTTAATTTAGCTGACCATATTACAAATGGCACCAAACTTGAACCCGGTTTTTACTATCGTTTTAAAAACAAAGTTGTTAATACCGGAATCTTCGCCTTAAAACACCATAATCTTGACACCATACCTATTATTGACCGCCAACTAACTAAATGGAAACTTTATGGCAACAACAACACTAACTTTAAATATAAACCAGGAGCCTACATTATGTCCGGTCGGGATTGCTGGTGGGGCAAGTGTACTTTTTGTTCATGGGTAACCACTCATCCCTTTGGTACTTTTAGAACCTTTTCAGTTGAACACACGATTAAAGAAATTGAGTATTTAGTTTCTCTTGGTATCAAAGAAATCTTTGATGATGCCGGAACCTTGCCAATTGGCCCCTGGCTAAACAATCTTTGCCACGAGCTTATCAAGAGAGGCTTAAACAAAAAGGTGGTTCTGGGTTGCAACATGCGCTTTGGAGCTCTGACTCAAGCACAATATGATTTAATGGCTAAAGCCGGCTTTAGATTTATCCTCTACGGTCTCGAATCAAGTAGTTCACGCACCCTAAAACTAATTAAGAAAAACACCTTACCAAAAGACGCTAGAAAAACCTTGGTTATGGCCAAAAAAGCTGGTCTACAGCCCCACGTCACTATTATGATTGGCTACCCCTGGGAAAAGCTATCTGACGCCCAAAGAACACTAAAAGAAGCCCGGCACCTGTTTAAGGATGGTTTAGCTGACTCAATGCAAGCCACCATTGTTATTCCTTATCCCGGCACCTCACTCTTTGCCCAGTGTCAAAAAAATAATTGGTTACTTACTCAGGATTGGAATGATTACGATATGCGTCAACCGGTAATGAAGTCGCCAATTAAACCCGAAATCCAACTAAAACTAGTTCGAGAACTATTTTATGGAATTTTAACCCCTAATTTTATTTGGCGAAAAATCACCTCTATCAGAAATATTGATGACATTAAATATCTGGCTACCTACGCCATAAAATATTTACAGAAATTAAGAGATTTTCCTGATGTTAATGAAAAAAAATAATAAACAAAAAAAAGTATTATTATTTTTTCCCTCGCCTCTACCCTATGAAAGAAATTGGCATGGTGCCCCTTTAGCTCTCCTGGCTATTTCTCGGATTCTTGACAAAAAGAAATATAAAATTCATATTTACGCTCGTCATCTTCAGGAAAAATACATCGAAGAATTATTATCAAACGCAGAAGATGCCGTCTGTCTGGGTATCAGCGCCATGACCGGATTTCAGATTCAGGATGGTTTAAGAGTTGCCAAATTGTTCAAAAAAAAATACCCTCATATTCCCATTGTTTGGGGTGGTTGGCATCCGTCAATTCTTCCAACACAGACTGCAAAAAATTCTTATGTCGACATCGTTGTTCGTGGTCCAGGTGACTTAACTTTTCCGGAACTAGTAGAAGCTTTGTATAAAAATAATAATCTAAAGAATATTAAGGGGATTACATATAAAGCAAAAAACAAGATAGTAATTAATCCCGAGCGCGGGCCAATTGACTTAAGTCAATTACCGCCCCTTCCGTACCATCTTATTGATGTTGAAAAGTGCTTACAAAACACAGAATACGGCCAAAGAACTATTCCCTATATCTCCAGTTATGGCTGTCCTCATCGTTGTGCTTTTTGCGTTGAAGAAATCGTTAACAAGCGACAATGGCGTCCTGTTCCAGCCAGAACTGTATTAAAAGAATGGCAAAATTTAATCAAAAAATACAAAGCAGACTCTGTCGCAGTTTATGATAGTAATTTTTTTGTAGACGAAAAAAGAGTTACTGATATTTGTCAGGGAATGGTCAACAAGAAAATGAAATTTAATTGGGGTAATGCCAATGGTCGAGCTGGTCAACTTTCACGCTATCAGGAAAAAACATGGAAATTAATGGAAAAAACAGGTTGTGCCATGATCTTAACCGGAGCTGAATCCGGTTCACAAAGTGCCCTTGATTTCATTTCCAAAGACATGAACGTCGATGAACTGGTTAAGTTTACTCAAAAATGCGCCCAACACCATATAAAAATACTCTATTCATTTTTGGTTGGTTTACCCTGGTCAAAAGATCCTCAGAAAAACAATGAATTTGTAGCCCAAGAGTACAAAGCCACCCTCAGTCTTATTGATAGATTGCTTAAAATTTGTGACCGTAATCGCTACACCTATTATATTTTTCTCCCTTATCCAGGCGCAGCCTTGTTTAACCGGGCTGTTTCCTTGGGTTTAAAATATCCAAAAAGTCTTAATTCCTGGAGCAATTATTTGATGTCACCCGAAGACGCCTTTCACGAAACCCTTAAACAAAAGTGGATTAGTGCCCATGACGCTCGACTTACCGCCATGTTGACCCAATACATATTTGGAATTATGGATAAAGACACTCATGACATGCTTTACCCCCGGATTAAATCATCCCTCGGTAAGCTTGCATTCAAAGTTGGTTATTATTTTGCCTTACTTTTAGTAAAAATACGATGGAAATTAAAGTTTTTTGATTTCCCTTTAGATTATTGGATTTTTTCTCTAATTCATAGATATGCAGGCATACTCTAAAGTCTCAATTATCATTCCGACACTCAATTCTGGCAGGGTACTTTCAAAGTGTTTAAAATCAATTATATCCCAAACTTACAAGAATTTAGAAATATTAATAATTGACGGCGGCTCAAGTGATGCGACTCTAAAAATTGCCAAGAAATATCGTTGTAAAGTTTTTAAAAATCCATTAAAAACTGCCGAAGCCGGCAAAGCAGTTGGACTCAAAAATGCCAAAGGTAATTTTATTGCTTTTATAGACTCGGACAACGTCTTACCCAACACTAATTGGCTAAAAGACATGTTAATTCCCTTCATAGATTCAAGCATTATCGGAAGCGAGCCGATATCGTTCACATATAGAAAAAATGCCGGATATATCGAGAGATACTCCGCCCTTTTAGGAGCCAACGATCCCTACGCATATATTAATGGTAATTATGACCGTTATTCCCACCTTTCAAAAAAATGGACAAATTTAAAACTGGAAACAATAGATAAAATAAATTATCTAAAAGTAAAAATAGACGACAATCGACATATCCCCACATTCGGCGCAAACGGCACAATATTTATAAAAAGTTTCTTAGACAATCTATTTAAAGGATCTTACCTTTTCGACATTGATATTATTGCCATGGCCCCAAAACCTATATATTTTGCCAAAGTTAAAACTGGCATTATTCATTCTTTTTGTGAATCTTCATTGACAAAATTCCTCAAAAAACAACAGCGTCGATTGAGTGATTATTATCAATACAAAGACTTAAGACAATATCTTTGGTCAAACTCCAGCAATACTCTCTATTTTAGTTTATATAGTTTACTGATTATTCCCCCATTAGTTGATGCTCTAAGAGGATTTTTTCGCAAACCCGATCCGGCTTGGTTTTTTCACCCCCTGGCTTGTTTTCTAACCTGGTGGATTTACGCTATTGTTACAATTAAATACAAATTAAATATATTAAACCCGATTAATCGTCAAATTTGGCAACAATAAAACACCCATGTTACCGATAAGTTTACAAACCTGGATTAGAGGCTATAAAATTATACTAAGCTACGATTATATAAAAAGACGTTTAAATTATCGCTTCCTTTTTGGCATCATAAAAAAAATACATGGTGAATTAAAAAGTAAAAATACTCCTTGGCTTACCGTCGAATCAATAAAAATAATTGAAAATTTGGCCAAAGCCTCAGATGTGGTCTTAGAATTTGGCAGTGGCTCAAGCACTGTTTGGTTTTCAAAACATGTCAAAAAAACTATTATCATCGAACATGATCTACAGTGGTATAAAATCTCTAAAAAACTTACCAGATCAGCCGGCAGTAAAATTAAGTTACATTTAGCAGAAAGTAAAAAGAAATATTTAGAAATATTTAATAAAATTCCTGACAATTCAATTGATATCTGTTTAGTTGACGGTGAGTGGAGACGCGATTGTCTTATTGGTTCTTTTCCAAAAATTAAGACAGGTGGAGTAATAATTTTAGACAATGCCGAAACATTTATTCCCAAGTTTTGGAAAAGTAATTCATTTCAAAGCGGATGGAAAGAGAGGGGTTCACTAGAAAGGGATAAAGTAAAAACAATCATTAATGAACTTAAAAAATGGCGTTTTATTGTCACCTCAGATGTCACCCAAGACACAATTTTCTTTATAAAAAATGCTTAAAAATATATTAACTATCACTCCATTTTTCTCACCAAATATTGGCGGTGTTGAAACTCATTTGACTGATTTAACATCCAAACTTTCTATTCTGGGTTACCAAAATTATGTTTTAACATATTCACCTATTTCCACAACAGACGTAACCTGGCAACATTCAGAAAAAATTAATAAAAATCTACACATCAGAAGATTCTCTTGGTTTGGAAATAACTTGTTTCATCGTCTAGAAAAAAAACCCCTTTTAAACTTGATTTATATCACCCCCTACTTACTAATCCGATCAATAATTTGGCTTATTATTCATCACCCCAAAATTGATGTCATCCACAGCCATGGCTTAAACGCCGCCATTATCGGGATATTTTTACAAAAAATCTTTCATATCAATCGTCATATTGTCAGTATTTATTCTTCTTACGACAATGTTCCAAAAAGTAATTTATATATTTCAACAATTCTTAACCGTGTTGATGTTGTCTTAACCCAATCACAGCGTTCAATTGATCAATTAACAAAACTAGGGGTCGATAAAAATAAAACTCATCGCTATCGTCATTGGATTGACACTGCTAAATTTAAGCCATTAAATACCACCAGAAAAAGACCCTCCGTCTTGTTTATCGGTCGGATGATTCCACAAAAAAACGCCTTATTACTGGCTAAGGTCGCCAAAACTTTTCCCAATATAGACTTTAATTTTGTTGGAGAAGGTCCCGATTATTCAAAAATTAAAAAATTATCTCAAGTCAACAAAAATATTATACTTCACGGCAATGTTTCTTATGAAAAACTTGCCGGCTACTACCAAAATTCAGATCTCTTTTGCTTGCCTTCCAAATACGATGAAGGTTGGGGTAGGGTATTAATGGAATCTATTGCCTGCGGAGTTCCTGTTTTGGCTACCGATATGGGAGCTGTACCTGAAGTTGTGGATAAAACTGTTTCTGTTCTGTTTACACCAAATTTAACCAATTTAAAGAAACATCTTACCAACATCCAAAGTATTATCACACTCAAAAAGAACTGTCGCTCTTACGCCTTAAAACACTTTTCTGATAAAAATATTTCTCTAATTACCCGCTTCTATGTAAAGACCTAATTCCTGGTGCATTTTCAAATCAAGCCTCTTGATATCAGGACAAGCTCCAATTCCAAAACGCATTATTTTAATTTTATTAAATCCAGCAATTTTCAATAGTTCCCTGGCCTCTTCTGCATCATACATCCATTGATGTCCTCTGATAAAAAGTTTTTTTATATTTCCTAATATGCCAACATACAGATCTTTATCAAATCCAAAATATTCACGATTAAAGCTTTCCGCGTTCTTATACTTTTTCATCATTTTTGTTAAATCTGGCAATACTATTCTAATCAAGCCTCGATCTTTTAAAACCCTTTTACATTCTCTTAATATTGTTATTGCTTCAAATTTCTCAAAGTGTTCTAAAACGTTTGAACAATAAATATAATCGACACTCTTATCTTCATCAGGGAGTCCTTTTCTTATATCCACTAATTCAATTTTTGGCCATTTCCACTTATAGTCCCGTGGTAACAGGGCCAATTTAACAAATATTGACGTTAATTTATATTTCCCAAGTATTGGCAATAACCCCCAATCATAATTTGTCCAACCCCGACATGATGCCGGGCCACTTCCTAAATTAATTTTTCTCATAATAAGCTAAAATAGCTAAGTGAAATCTAAACTGTTAATTATAGCTAATAATAACATTGGTACCGGTCAAAGTGGCGGCGACACCATCTTCCTCGAATTTATTAAAAACTGGCAAAAAAAATTAGATATAACCGTGTTTGGGGCCCAGGAAACTAAAGAATTATTAAATCGATACCACCTATCACCTAAGTTTATTCAGACTGATAAAGTTAACCAAAATTGTGACCCAACTGTTTTTAATCTCATTCGTCACACCCTGAGAAGAATCTTCTGGGGGAAGGTTGGATTTTTTACTCACCTAAAAGATTTCAAAAATTCTCATTATTGCTATACTGTCTCTGATTTTTACCCTGATTTTATTTTAGGTCTCTTGTATAAAATAGTAAATCCAAAAGGTGTCTGGTTGTGTGGCCAATATTTATTTGCTCCATTTCCCGGATCAAAGTTTTCACCCTACGAACATCAACCTCTAAAGGGATTTTTCTATTATTTTCTTCAAATATTTTCAAGATTTTTAGCCCAACTCTTTGCCGATCAAGTATTAATCACCTCCGAGCCTGATCGTCGTCGTTTCCCCGGAAAAAGAGTTGTCATAGTTCAAGGCGGCGTTGATACTACTGAATCAGAAAAATATCTTAAATCAAATAAAATAATACCTGTAATGAGTAGAAAGTATGATGCCGTTTTTCAGGGACGTCTCCACTCCCAAAAAGGTGTATTAGAATTAATCGACATTTGGAAATTACTTATAAAACAAAAACCCCAGGCTAAATTGGCCATTATCGGCAACGGTCAACTGGAGCAAAAACTTAAATCCAAAATCAAAAAATTAAAACTGGATAAAAACATTATTCTTTTTGGGTTTCAAAGCGGACAAGGAAAATATGACATTTTTAAAGAGTCAAAGCTGGTGGTACATCCGGCGATATATGATAGTGGGGGAATGGCTGCCGCTGAAGCTATGGCCTGGGGCCTTCCTGGTGTTTCATTTGACCTGGAAGCTTTAAAAACATATTACCCAAAAGGTATGATAAAAAGTAAAAAAGGTAATTACCAGGATTTTTCGAATAACATCATAAAACTTCTTGAAAACAAAAAGTTATACCAACAAACCTCATCAGAAGCCCTGGAATTGATTAGAAATGTCTGGAACTGGTCTAAACGGGCCGACAAATTATATCAACAAATATTTAAATGATTTCATGAAACATTTTCGTGTCTTACTAATTAATCCTCCCAACTCGGTTCCAATAAAAAGTAACTTTGTTATTAATGTATTTCAACCCCTAGGTCTAGCTTATGTTGCCTCATCGCTGGAAAAACATAAATATTCTGTCGAAATATTTGATGCTCTCGCTCTTGGTTTCGACCAGGAGAAAATAATTGCATCTCGAAAAGTTATCGGAGCTGATTATCAAACCATAAAAAATAAAATTATTGACTACCGTCCTGATCTCGTTGGCATTGCTACTCCTTTCAGCTTTCAATCATTTGAATCACATCAGATTGCCAAAATTGTCAAAAAAATTAATCCTAAAATCATCACTCTTGCCGGTGGTACCCATGCCACAATCCAACCGGATGAAATGTTAAATGATAAAAACTTTGATTATTTAATTCGCGGAGAAGGGGAGTATGCCACCGTCGAATTATTGAAAGCATTGGAAAAAAAGACATCATTAAAAAACATTAGTAGCCTGTCTTACCGAAATAAACAAAATAAAATAATTCATAATCCACGCTCTCTACCGATTCAAAAATTAGATGCTCTCCCCTTTCCAGCCCGTCACCTTTTACCCATGGATAAGTATTTACAAGCCGCCAAAAAAGGTCGAGTTGTCGAAGGCATGCTGGCCTTTGGCCATAAAAGAACCAGTATTTTTACCTCACGTGGCTGTCCCTTTAATTGTACTTTTTGTAGTGTTCACCTTACCATGACTCGAATGTGGCGTGGCCGTAGTCCAGAAAATGTTTTAAAAGAAATTAAAGAATGTGTTTATAAGTACGGTATAAAATACTTCGATATTCTCGACGATAATTTTACTCTTGATCCAAAGCGTGCCAAAAAAATTTGTCGTTTAATTATAAAAGAAAAGCTAAATATCCAATGGTCTACCCCAAACGGTATCCGCGCCGACAGAGTTGATGAAACCCTAATAAAATTAATGAAGAAGGCGGGTTGTATTCAAGTAAAAGTTGCCCCTGAGTCCGGAAGTCCGCTTGTTTTAAAAAACATCATTAAAAAACATCTTGACTTAGATATGGTCAAAAAGACTGTCTCTTTGTGCAAAAAACATCACTTATCAGTCGAAGCTTTCTTCGTAGTCGGTTTTCCGGAGGAGACGATTGATGACATCTACAAAACTATAAGTTTTGCTAAAGAGCTAAGAAGACTTGGCTGTGATTATTGTTATTTCTTTATTGCTACTCCCTATTATGGTACTGAAATGTATGCCGATGCGGTCAAGAAAGGCTATTTAGATGAATCTAGATATCACTTGAACAAAATTATCACTACCACCAATAAATCATTGTTGAAAAGCCCAAATTACACCCATAAAAAACTCTTTGAACTGTTGAAAGTAGCCGCCAAAGTTAACCCTCCAATAACTAAAATACGTTTAAAGTCGGGATTAAAAATGCTTATTCTTGATCCCAAAAGAATCCTCACTTATTCCTTTGGTTACCTCAGGAACTTCCTACCCTAAATCCGGCAATTTGAATTAAAGCATTTTTTGCTGGCGCATAATCTGGATAGACGGATAATATGCTTTGAAAAATTACTTTTGCCCTTTCGACTTGACCAATTTGGGCGTTTACTATGCCCAGGGCATATTGAGCCTGTGGGTCATTTGGTTGTAATTCTACGGCTTTAGACGCATGACCTAAGGCCAAATCAGCCCTTCCTTCCATTAAGTCGATCTGGATTAAGCTCAAATATGTCTGATAAAGTCCGGGGGAAAATTGAATAGCAATATTGTATGATTCCCTGGCTAAATCTAATCTACCAGTTTTATAAAATATATTAGCCCTATTGTGATAAGCATCAGCATAATTTGGTTTAACCAATACTGACTGGGTAAAACCTTTTACTGCATTGTCATAATCTTTCAACTTATCGTAATCGTCACCAATATTATTCCAAGCATTGTGGCTATTGGGCGATACCTGACAGGTATTTACCCATAGATTATGATTAGTCTGCCAATCAATATTTCTCTGGATTATTCTAATGGAAAACGGCACCAACAAAACAGTAACAATTCCAATAGCTATATATTTATTTCTCTTCCACAGGTTATCAACTATTATTCCCAAAAATAGTGCCACTCCGAGCGAAGGTAAGTAACCATATCGCTCAGCCACTAACCAGCTGACCTTTATTGGCGCCATAGAAGGCAATAAAGTTACTAAAAAAAACATTAAGGAAAAAAATATTAACTTGTGTTTAAAAAAGAAATAAAATATTAATCCGAAAAACGATAAAAATATTGACCAATTTAACCAAAAGGGGAAAACATACATTGTATGATACAAGGTTAAATCAACTGGAAAAAACATCAATTGTAAATATTTTGGAATTCCCGTTGGGTATTGAAATAGGGGATTATAAAAAATACTCTCACTTTGGTTATACCCACTATTAACAATATTTACTCTTCCAGTAATCAAAGATATCTTCATTAAGATGGCCACTGCAATTAAAACCAAAACATATGGCAATATTTTTTTAAATTTTGCCCAATATGACGGCTTATTTACCAAGACCAAATATAATCCCATTATAAAAAACAATGAAAAAGGTCTTGGCGGATCTGCCAAAATAGCCAATAAAAATGAAACTGCCCCATAAATCAGAAACCTAAGCTTCCCCTCCTCTAGATATTTAAAAAAAGTTATCGATGAAAACAATAAAAAGAAGGCTATAAACAAATACGGTTTTCCGGATATCCAGGATACAGCTTCGACATGAATTGGCATTACCGCAAAAATCAGCATGGTAATCCTGGATATCTTTTCATTGGTTAAAAAATTCAAAAATATCAAAGCCAGCCAGCAAGTCAGTATGTAAAACAAAACACTAAATAAGTGATAGGCCACGGGGACAACTCCAAATATATTTCCAATCAAAAAATTCGTCAATACCACTGGTGTCACATTTCCTGAGAAATATTTAAGACTTTTTATATCACTATTATTAATAATGGTTGCATAATCATCTGACACAAAGTCACCTTTCAGTCCATTAAAAAATAATAAAAAAATTCCCAAAGAAATAATCGCCATAAAAACCCAATTTTTTCTTAATATCTCTATTATCGAATGCTTTTCTATAGCGACTTCACTAGAAGCTTTCTGAGCAATTTTTTCTTCAGCCCTAATTTTTTTAATTTTTCTTTGGGACATGTAAAAATTTTATCACGCTTAAACTTAATCTAGTATTGATTCCAGCAACTTACTATATTTTGTTTTTACAAAAAGCTTCGCTAAAATTCTAATCATCCAAATAGGTGTTCTAAACGGTAATTTAAATCCTCCGGATATCTTATGAACCCTATCTAAATATTGATACTTAGTCATGGTTTTAACCGGTAATTCATTATTAATACCATTTAATAAGTTAACAACATGCCAACAAAGATCTCTAACCTCAATAAAAGTAATCTTCTTACTTCCGTCACCAATTGTCGCCATCACTCCACCGGGCATTAATTGCCACCAGCTCAGTTTGCGTTTTAAATCCAAAACCACTGGCGGATAAACAATCTCAACATTATTATATTTTTTTGCAGTTTCTAATTGTGCTTTCTTAGATCTGGTATAAAAATCATCACTTTTATTAAAAACCACCTCGCTGGAAAATAGGATTAAACCTTTCTTATGTTTTTTGCATAAATCTAAAACATTTTTTGAGCCTTCAACATTTACTTTTTTAAACCTTATATAACTTTTTTCAAAAACATTTTGATAAACAGCCAAATGGACAACAGCATCGCTATTCTTGATAAAGCTCTCCAATAATCTCTTATTTGTTACATCTGCGTTATCCCTTGTTCCCTCAATCACCATAAAGCCACTATCTCTTAATGTCTTTACTAAAAATTTACCTATAAATCCATTACTACCGGTTACCGCAATCCTTTTAGGCACTAAAGTTCAAAACTTTTAAAGAATTTAGCCAATTTTGCTTGACTATGGCGTAAACGCCAGTTTACTTCGTCAATAGTCGCAATATCAGCCATCAGGGTCTTGACCTTTGAATTATCTATAAATTCAATATGCTTTGAATTTTCCAGTTCATAAAAATCCAACACTCTATCCAACTTATTTTTATCTAATTTACCCAAATTTGCCATCAACAATAGATCAAATTCAATTTTTAAGTCTTTATAGAATAGTTCTAAATAATCATTTTGATTTCTGATTTCTCCTTCATTTGCCGTTGACATAATATTTACCATTAACATCTTTTTGGCCTTACAGTTAGCAAAAACATCCCTCATTCCTTTGGTCAAAAAATTAGTAATCAATGATCCGTATACACTTCCCGGACATACAATTATTAAGTCAGCTTCGTTTAAAGCGTTGACTACCTCCGGGTTAGTGTTTACCTCTGGTTCTAGCCAAATCTTTTTGACATAATCCCTCGACATTCTAAGATCATCCAAATAGTGTTCTCCTTGATAGGTCTTACCTGTAACTGTTTCCAGGCAAATGTTTGCCGGCTGTAAGGACACGGGGATTACCTCTCCTTTCAAATCAGCTAAAGTTAATTTTTTAAATAACACATCTACATCAGCCAATGATCCGGATTTTTCTGTCATGAATTGAAAAAAAGTGTTGCCAAAGTTTCGGCTTCTACCGTCCCTATACCTCAACATATCTTCCCACACACTTTTCTGATCTCCGTCCTTCCATAGAGATATCAGGGAGCGCCAATAATCTGAAGTTGCCAAAATTTGACCTCTTTCATCGGTCCTAAGGCGGCCAGTGTCTCCTCCGTTGTCAAAGGTAGTCACAATTGATTTTATGTTCTCAAATCCAGCTTGAACCAAAGCTTCATTGATTACCGGCATTCCGGTTCCACCACCTATCGTACATACTTTACTTTTATTATTCATGGTTAAGATTATATCTCAATTCTTATCATGATATAGTAAATCAAAGTCAATTAAGCCCAAAAGGGCAATAAAACACAATGAAGATTAAAAAGGCCTTAATTACGGGAATTACCGGACAAGACGGAAGCTACTTAGCCGAATTACTACTTAAAAAAAACTATGAAGTTCACGGAATTATCAGAAGAACTAGTAATTTCAACACCAGCCGCATCGATCATCTTTTTCAGAATCCAAAAATAAAAGACCACACTCTTTTTTTGCATTACGGCGATTTAGCCGAACCTACCGTTCTCGACAGACTTATACGTGAAATTCAACCCAACGAAATTTACAACCTCGCCGCCCAAACCCATGTCAAAGTAAGTTTCGAAATACCTGAATATACAGCCGATGTTGTTGGCTTGGGAGTTATTCGTATTCTTGAAGCCATTAAAAACTACTGTCCCTCAACCAAATTTTTTCAGGCCTCAAGTAGTGAAATGTTTGGAAAGGTTTTGGAGAGTCCCCAAGACGAAAATACTCCTTTCTATCCCCGTTCCCCCTACGGTTGTGCCAAAGTCTTTGCTTATTGGATTACCAAAAATTACCGGGAATCTTATAATCTTTTCGCCAGCAACGGTATATTTTTCAATCATGAATCTCCCCGTCGAGGCAAAACTTTTGTTACTAGAAAAATTACCCGTGCCGTAGCCAACATCAAGCTTGGCAAGCAGGATAAATTATATCTTGGAAATCTGGATGCCAAACGAGATTGGGGTTATGCTCGAGACTTTGTCAAAGCCATGTGGCTGATGCTTCAGCAACCAAAGCCTGATGATTTTGTAGTTGCTACCGGAAAAACTCACAGCGTTAGGGAATTCGCAGTTTTAGCCTTTAAAGAAGCGGGTATTGATATCGTCTGGAAAGGTAAAAAGGAAAAGGAGCAGGGGATTGATAAAAAAACCGGCAAAACTTTAATTGAAATTGATCCCGAATATTTCCGTCCTGCGGAGGTTGATTTTCTTCAGGGAAATCCAAGGAAAGCAAATAAGATTTTAAAATGGAAATCAAAAACAAGTTTTGAAGAATTGGTTTCGCTTATGGTTAAATTCGACCTTGAAAATGAAGCCAAAGTTAATGGCTGGGTAAATTATTAGTCAATGAAAAACGATAAAATTTTATTAACAGGAGCCAGTGGATTTTTGGGTAAATACGTAAAAAATGAACTAATCAAGGCCGGATTTTTAGCCAAAAATATTTTCACACCCAGTAGGGCAAGTCTTGATTTAACCAAACTAAAAGACTGTCAAAATGCAGTCAAAGGCCAGGATATAGTTATTCATTTAGCTGCTAAAGTTGGCGGAATTGGTTTTAACCGGGAAAAACCAGGTGAACTTTTTTATGACAATTTAATTATGGGTATTCAATTAATGGAGTCAGCCCGTTTAGCGGGTGTTAAAAAGTTTGTCGCCATTGGTACCGTCTGTGCTTATCCAAAATTTACTCCAGTTCCCTTTAAAGAAGAAGATCTGTGGAATGGGTATCCGGAAGAAACCAATGCCCCCTATGGTTTAGCTAAAAAAATGCTTTTAGTTCAGGCTCAAGCTTACCGTTCTCAACACGGATTTAACGCCATCTATCTTTTACCGGTCAATTTATATGGTCCAGGCGATAACTTTGACCCCAGCTCTTCCCATGTCATTCCTGCACTTATAAAAAAGGCGGTTGAGGCCAAGAACAACAACCAAGCGCCCATGACTGTTTGGGGGTCAGGCACTGCCAGCCGTGAATTCCTATATGTTGAAGATGCCGCCCAGGCTATAGTTGCCGCCACTTTAAAATACAATAAATCTGATCCGGTCAATATAGGCTCCGGAACAGAAATCTCCATAAAGGACTTAGTTACTACTATTAATGAATTAGTTGGTTTTGAGGGTCAAGTCATTTGGGATAAAACAAAACCGGACGGCCAACCCAGGCGTTGTTTGGATACCGTTAAAGCCTTAAAAGAATTTGGATTCAAAGCTAAAGTAGACTTTAAAACTGGACTTCAAAAAACCATTGACTGGTACCTTTCTAGCTTAAAATAAATTTTGCTTTATAATAAACTCATGTTGCCCTTAATCAAGGAAATAAAAGACGTCATTAAATGGCGTGAACTGCTTTGGCAAATGGTGGGCAGGGAAGTCAAAGCCCGATATAAGCAATCAATTTTGGGCTATTTTTGGGTAATATTAAATCCTCTAGCTCAAATGCTGGTCATGTCTTTTGCCTTTTCCATAATTCTTCGTATTCCCACCAATGCTGCCAGCAACATCCCCTACTCAATATTTCTATTTGTGGCCCTACTTCCCTGGAATCTTTTTGCCACTTCTTTATCATCAGCCGCCTCTTCATTGGTCAACTCCAGTTCTCTGATTACCAAAGTTTATTTCCCCCGTACCATTTTAGTTCTGTCAACCATTATTGCCAAAATAATTGACTTTCTTTTTGCCAGCACCATCCTAATTGTTTACATGTTCGCCTACCATATTCCCATTTCACTCAATATCTTATGGATATTTCCCATTTTTTTTATTCAACAGATATTTACCCTGGGTTTATCTCTCTTCTTCGCCGCTGCCAACTTAATTTATCGCGACATTCAATATCTCTTAAACATGATTATTCTTCTTTGGCTATATGCTTCACCCGTCTTTTACCCGGTTGATCTAGTCCCAGAGAAATTCAAAATCATTTACCAGTTAAATCCCATGGCCGTAATCATTAACGCTTACCGTCAAACAATTCTTGGTAGTGGTGCCCCCAATTACACCAGCCTTGCTATTGCTCTTGTTCTTTCCCTCGTAGTTCTTTTACTCGGTTTATCATATTTTAAATCCCGCGAAAAAATCTTCGCAGATAATATCTAATATGGAAAATACAGTTATCAAATTTGAAAATGTTACCAAAAAGTTTTCTTTGCAGAGTCAAAAAACTTTTAAAGAATTTATCCCCGCTCTTTTAAGGGGAGAAGAAACAACCAAAGGGTTTACTGCCCTCGATAACCTGAGTTTCGAGATACATAAGGGCGAAGTAGTTGGAATCATCGGCCCTAATGGCTCTGGTAAGTCCACCATTTTAAAGCTTATTGCCGGCGTTATGTCTCCTAGTATTGGAAAAGTAAGTGTTCACGGCCAAGTCTCACCCCTTATTGAGCTGGGCGCTGGCATGCACCCGGAACTAACCGGTCGAGAAAACATATATTTAAATGGCGCTATTCTTGGACTTAAAAGAAAAGAAATTGAAAAAAATCTCCAAAACATAATTGATTTTTCTGAAATCTCAGAATTTATAGATCAACCGGTCAAGCATTATTCCTCAGGTATGTATATGCGCCTTGCTTTCTCCATTGCTATTCACGTCCACCCCGAAATTCTTTTGGTTGATGAAATCCTGGCCGTTGGTGACACCAACTTCCAAGCCAAGTGCTTTAAAAAAATGAATGAGTATAAAAAAGATAACAATATTACTATAATCTTTGTCTCCCACAATCTAAAACAAGTCGCAACCTTTTGTGAAAGAGTTATATATCTCAACCACCACCAAATCTTTGCTGATGAAATTCCAAAGAAATCAATTTTACTATATACAATAGATGAAAAACAAACTAACAAAACTTAAATTTACAGGAGAAAGACTAATACCAAAACTCAACGAAGGGTCGGCTTTTTACTATGAACACATAATTAGATATCTACTTGCTTGCCAGTATACAAAAGGTAAAACAATATTGGATGCTGGTTGCGGAACGGGCTATGGAAGTTATTTAATCAGTAAGCATGGTCTAGGTAAACAGATTCAGGCAGTTGATATATCGCCTCAAACGATAATCTACGCCAAAGAAAACTATGGTAAATCTAATATAGACTTTCATGTTGATGATATTTTGAATCTCAAAACAATAAAAGATAAAACGATTGATTTAGCCATAAGTTTTGAGGTAATAGAACACATATCAAAACAAAATAAATTTTTATTACAAATTAAAAGAGTATTAAAAAATAAAGGCCTATTTATTGTCTCAACACCAAATGTTTTAACCTACCCAAAAGGGAATAAATATCACCTGAAAGAGCTTGGGCCAAATGAATTCAAACAATTACTAAATAAACACTTTAAAAATATAACCATACTCAATCAAAACTTTTTTCTCAGCCAAGAAATAAATATACCAAATAATAATAAACAAAAAGATATTAATATAAAAAACAATCAAAATTTTTTTGAACAAAAACAAATAAACTTAAAACAATCTAAAAATCTATCTAATTGTGAATATATAATCGCGCTTTGCTCTGACAAAAGCATCAAGAACCCAATACCTGTTTCAATATCCCTAGAAAACGTCGACAATTTTAACTTAACAGAAGGCATAATTTCCCTTTCAAAACAATTCAGTGAATTAATAACACAAAGAAACAACATTAAAGTTGAACTAGATATGATAAAATCGTCCAAATTTTTTAAGCTTTGGCCCACATATGACAGATTGAAAAAACTTTTTAACTAATGAATAATAAAATACCATTAACACAACCTAAAACCTCAATAATTATTCTTAATTACTTTGGAGAAAAGGTTATCACTGAAACAATAAATTCAGTTTTAAATCAAAATTATCCCAAAGATAAATACGAAATTTTAATCCCGGACAATGCTTCAAAAGATAAAAGTTTAGAGATTCTCAACAATTTTTCTAAAAAATATAAAAATATAAAAATCCTTCCTTTAAACAAAAATTACGGTTTTGCCGGCGGTAATGGTAAGGCTATTAAACATGCTAAAGGCGAATACATCATATTGTTAAACAACGATTGCTTGGTTGATAAAAATTGGCTAAAAAATCTTATAACCTGTGCAGACAAGGATCCTCAAATATTTTCCGTATCTTCTAAAGTACTTATCTATCCAAAGTATTTTACTGTTACATTTAAAAGCACTGATAATTTAAAAAGTTGTAAATTATTTAATACCAAACTGCTTAGATTTGGGAAAGAAACTTATCTCGAATTACCGTTTAAGAAAGAAAACAACTTATACTCACTAGACATCCCTTTTGAAGAAAAGAGCGACAACATACTTCAAATTTGTTTAGAGTTTATTGAGAAAAATATAAATATTCCAAAACTTAATGAAAAGATAGAACACACCTACGATAGAAATAAAAAAAGTAACACTGTCTCCCTATTTATTAATACAAATAGTTCAACTATCAAAAAAAAATCATTTAATAAAATACAAAATGCGGGTTCATTGGTATTCCACGATGGTTATGGACGGGATATTGGAGCCACTGTTCAAAATCAAAAAGGGGATTATGAAAGGGATTTTAGACAATACGATTATGACCGTGAAGTATATTCAACCTGCGGTGCAGCGTCACTTTATCGCAAATCAATTATAGACAAAATTGGTTTTTTAACCGACGATTTCTTTATGTATTACGAAGATACGGAACTTTGTGAAAGGGCAAGTCTCGCGGGGTACAAAAACTATTATTGTCATTCTGCTATTGCCAGACACCTTCACGCCTTATCAAGCAAAGAATGGTCACCCTTTTTCGTCTTTCATACAGAAAAAGGCAGATTATTACATATTTTTTATCATTTTCCCTTTAAAGTATTCTTAAAAGAATATTATGAATTTTTCAAATATTCAATATTACGCCTAGGACACAATTCTGTATTTAATCGGAACCATTTATCAAAAGACATTCAGTATTTTAATGTAGCTATATATTTTATCAAAAATATTTTTTATATTATTAATCGCAAAAAAGTTTTAAATCAAAATAATATTGTTAGTATTAATAGTTTTTACCACAAAATACTAAATGGCCATTGGGTTGAAAAATAATATAAAAAAAACAGCTGTTGTTTATGATAAATGGTTAAGCACGCTTGGGGGCGGAGAAGTTGTTGCTTGTAATTTTACCAAGGCCTTGCATGAGGTTGGATACGAAACCACATTTATAGCAGGTAATTTAGTCGATCCAAAAATAATTAAGGATAAGTTAAAGATAGATCTTACTGGAATTAATTTTATAGAAGTTTGGAATGACGAGGATAGAATATCTCAGCTTACTGAGAACACAGACATTTTTGTCAATGCTTCTTATATGGATTACACTTTATCTAAATCAAAACATAACTACTATTACACGTCATTTCCAACAAAAGCCAATAACAATCCAAAAGCCTATATTATTAATAATATTTTATTACCCCTGCTTTCAAAGCATATAAAACCAGTTGAGTTTTCCAGTAACTCGGTCAATACAAAAGAGGAAAATGGTCACCTTCTCTATCAAATTGATAAAAACCTTGAAGTAAAATTTTCGTACCTAAAACCTGCTAGGGAGTATCTATGTAAATTTTCAATATTTTATCCCCTAGTTTCAAAATATAGTCAAGAATGTACTAAATATGAATTGAAAAATGCCAGTCTAACTTCACAGAACATTAGATTTGATCACCTACATAATGTCATTCATTATGAATTAAAATTTATTCCAAATTTCAAAACAACTAATCTAAATATCATATTTTCCAATTTCCGAGACGAGGCATATCTAATTAACCCCAGAATTATTACATATAATCCCATAAATAAGCGCTTCCTAAAACTTATTGAACACAAGTTTATAAACCGTCTTAGAGCTGGTTTTTTTTACAATATTAAGGGTCGAATGAAAAAATTTGATTTAATTTTTGCCAACTCTTCTTTTACCCAAAAATGGATTAAAAAATATTGGAATACTCCATCAACAGTTTTATACCCTCCAGTATCACTAATAAAATCCAACAAAAAAATTATCAAAAATAATCAAATATGTTCTGTTGGTCGATTTTTTACCCTTGGTCACGGAAAAAAACAAGAAATAATGGTTAACGCTTTTAAACAACTATGCGATAAGGGCTTGAAGGAGTGGGAACTTCATTTGGCAGGCGGCCTTGGAAACGAGGAATCAAGCCAAAATTTTATGAAAGAGTTACAAAATCAATCTAAGGGTTATCCAATATTTTTTCACATAAACTGCTCTAGAAAGGAAATCGAAAACATATATTTAAGCTCCAAAATTTATTGGCATGCCACAGGTTTTGGAGAAAATCAGGACATAAATCCTATTAAATTTGAACACTTTGGTATCGCCCCAATTGAAGCAATCTCAGCAAAATGTGTACCTGTTTTATTTAACGGCGGAGGCTTGCCAGACACCGTTAAATCTTTTCATATAAGCTCCAAAAAATATTTGTTTAACTCTATTCCAGAACTGATTGATAAAACAGAATATATTATTTTAAACTATAATAAACAGTCAAAAATAATTAATAAAATACAAAAAAAATTATTGGAAACATACAGTGAAAAAGCATTTAAAAATAAATTTATTAAACAAATAACAAATGCTTAACAATAAAAAACATATAGCTGACTTAATAATATTTTTAAGCAACAAGCTCAAGGTAACTTTTGGCGATTTTTCTAGATATGACATGTTTGAATATTTAGAATCAAAAGGACTACATTTAACACCAGTTCACTTTTATCAACCAATTCCTGATCTATCATCGTTAAACTGGGAAAAAATATCGAAACCCCAAAAAATTTTTGGTATCAATTTTAATGACAAAAAACAATTGGTACTACTAAACAAGTTTAAAAAATATCAAAAAGAATATAACCTATTTCCTACAACAAAACCAAAAAAAAATTATGAATTTTTTCTAAATAATCTTGCATTTGATAATGTTGATGCAATGAACTACTACAATATTGTCCGCCACTTTAAGCCAAAAACTATCATTGAAATAGGATCGGGACAAAGTACAAAAATAGCCGCCAAAGCTTGCTTGCTCAACAAGGATACAAAATTAATTAGTATCGAACCTTACCCTCAGCCAATTTTAAGAAAAGGATTCCCGGGTTTATACAAACTTATTCCAAAAAAAGTGGAGAATGTCGATATAAACACTTTCAAAAAATTAAATAAAAACGATATACTTTTTATTGATTCATCCCACGTTTTAAATACCGGTAGTGACGTTGTTTATGAATATTTACAAATACTACCTCAATTGAAAAAGGGGGTAATAATTCACATTCACGACATCTTTTTTCCATTCGATTATCCAACAGCCTGGATTAAAGATGAAAAACGCTTTTGGACTGAACAGTATTTAGTTCAGGCCTTACTCACATTCTCAAAAGCTTTTCAGATACTTCTATCAAACAATTATATCTCACACAAATATTCAAACGAACTCAGAAACATTTATCCAAAACTACCACATATTGGAGGAGGTAGTTTATGGTTAAAAAAAATAATCTAACACTACAGATTGATTAGTATTGATTCAGCGGTTTCAAAAAACCTAAGCTGCTTATTAACCAATAAATATTTACTTATTTGATTAAACTCGTCAATTGATAAAGCCAATTTATTAACCTTAATATAATTTACCCCTCGTTTTTTTAAAAAATCTATTGTCTCGTCATTATTAATACCTTTTTGTATAAAATTTGCATCAACTAAATAATCAAGAGGGTCAAACGAAGCATCACCATTGAATAGGTAACAACCGTGAAATAATTGAGAATACAAAACTGTTTTTTTATATGAATGGTCTTCTAAATAATTTTTAACAGTCTTACTGTATATTGGATAGTCCAGAAGAACTTTTCCGTCACATATTTTATGCAACTCACCATAGGCCGCAATGTCAATATTTGGAACATTGACAGATTTTAGATTAATAGGAACAAACTCAATGATTGATATTGCAAACAGAAATAAAACAAACCCCTTAAAAAATAAACTATCATATTTTTTCTGAATACTATTCATACAAAATATAGTTATTAATACAAAACCAAAGTTAAATATAAAATACCACCTTGCTGGCGCACGCATATCTTTAAGTATTGGAAATTTAACAAAAAGATCATACGGCAAGGGTAATCCCGCGTAAGCCCCATTAACAAACAACCTCGGACCCAATGAAAAAACAAAACCTATTATTATTAATAAAACAGAAGTGGCTAAAAGAGACTTATTTTCAAATGAAACATCAATTAATTTCCTAGAAATTTTAATTCTACTAATCAAATAAACTCCAAGAACAAGTAATGGAACTATCCCCACAAAACTTGCACTTTCACCTGAATTATGAAGATTTAAACTATTCCACTTTTGAATCAATACAAAATTTCTAATTAATGATCTTGGAAGTATAAAAACATAATCAGTAATATTAGCAGAATAAACTAAATACGTATTATATGGCCAGTCCAGCTCATACTGACTCCTTGTCTTTACAATGTTTACTAAATATGGAGATATAAATAAAGATATTAAAGCTACTATTGATATCAGTGTAAAAAAATGTAACTTTACGGTTTTAAAATTTTTAATACCATATATCATCAATACTAGTCTATGTAAACCAATTGACACCATCATATACACAAACAGCATATTACTCGCATAAAATTGCAATGCACCTAGAAAAGAAATTAAAAATAGATTCATGACATAAACTTTCTTCTTTGTGTGAAAGTTTATTTTTAAAAGTGATAAATTTATACCAAATGCAAAAAGTGTAAAAAAGAAACTTTGTAACTGGAAATGGCCAATATGAATCATGGCAAAAGGCATGTATGCAAACAACAAACCTCCTAAGTAAGATAAATACACACTCTCCGTCAATTTCCTCGATAAAAAAACACCACCGAGAAAATTTAAATATATTATAAAAAGATATGTTAAGTTATATGCACCAACGGGGTTCTTTGTAATCAACTTAGCAATATGAACTATTGCTGATTGAGGATACAAAGGTTCAGAATACAACAGTGTGCCTTTCCTTGGATAAAAATGAGGTAAATTATTTAAATTCTTAAAATCAAATTTATATATTTTATTGCCAGTAACATTCAACTGCCAAACCATATGGAGACTATCATACTTGTCTAAAAGGCTAGTATTAAGATTACTAACAAGTCCTCTGAATACAAATAAAATTAAAGTCACAGGAATAAACAAGTATAAAAAAAATATAATTAATATCTTCTTAGCGTTTATTATCATTTGAGTGGAGTAATAACTCGTGTCATCTTTCAAAAATATATATTTATATAGTTTTAGCTTTTTATTATTAATAATTGATTCAAGCCGAATAAAAATCTTTTATAAGATATTAATTTAAAACCTTCTTTTTTGACCCATGACTTCATCGTTTTTAGTTCAATAAATTTCTCGTGTTCCTCACTAGCACCACGACTAAAAAAACCTAATTTTGCACCGATGTCGTGAATATTTCGCGAGATTGGGTGGGGAGTTGTTATAATAATTTTCCCATTTTTCTTTAGTACTGGTTTAACAAGCTTAAAAAAAATTTCAGGCTGTTTTACGTGTTCTAAAAAAGCTAAAGCCACAACGTAATCAAATTTTATTTTTTTGATATTACTTGGAATATTTTTCATTACATCATAAACAATTAGATTATTACGCTCACCCCCCCAAGCCTTAAATATATTAATTCCATAATAATCACAACAATTTAGATATTTTTTAAAACCACCACTACCACACCCTATGTCCAAGACCAACGAATATGGTTCAATAGACTTACTGGCTGCCAAATATCGTCTACTACGTAAATATGGCGATAATTTGCCTTCAGATTCTTGAGAAATACTTAAGCTGTCTCCACTCGTTAAAATCATCTGCCACGGGAATGGGTATTCCTTTCTAATGATTTCAATATTTTCTCTCTTAATAAATTTAATAAAGTTTGATTTAGTCCAGTGATTTATATGTCCGGGGGTATTACCTAAATCAGACAAATACTTTCCTCTAGACATATTCAAAATTCTCCAAATCGGTTCATTAGGAACTGAAACCAAAATATATTTCCTTGAAACTCTTTTTAACTCACGCAATGCTTTTTTGTAATTTTTTACATGCTCCAATACTTCACAGCAAACAACTAAATCAAATTGCTTATCCTTAAACAAATGTAAGTTTTCTGCGTTCTGAACATTAAAACTAACATTCTTTATACCTTCCAAACTCTTCTTAGCTTTCTTAACCTCACCGGCAGATAAATCAGTTGCCCAATATTTAGCTTTTGGAAAAATATTTACTAAACTTTTCAACAAACTACCTTCACCAACACCAACCTCACAAATCGTTTTAATTTCACTTTCATCGATTTCACTTAATAAGGCCTTAAAAGATTCGAGAAAGTTATTCATTAACAATTTTGAAACCGGGTTCTTGGTATTATATTTGTCCTCGTAATTACCTTCAACAAAGTTAGTCATCTTTTCTCTTTGCTAAAACTAAATTTCTAGAATAAAGCAAAATTTGTAAAAATCCTGTCAATAAAAACACCAAGTCAGATCTTACAAAAGCATAAATCAAAGTCATTACTGCTCCACAAAGACTTAAATACCAAAAAATATGAGGGATCACAGTCCTTTTTGCTTTTTCAGAATAGTACCATTGAATAATAAAACGGCCAAAAAATAACCCTTGAGCAGTCATTCCCCAAAAAGTCCAGAAATCAATTTTATAACTATTTAACATTTTCTTTTTGATATTTTAAAATTTTTTCCATTAATCGGCGGTTGATACTTATTAAATCAGCTAAAATTCCAAGTGCCAGCATCTGAATTGAACTAATAAGAAAGGCGCTTCCAAATATCAACGACTGGATATGTCCCGCAGCATCAGTGGGAATGAACAAGTAAAAATATATAAATCTCAACATAAAAAACAATGCCGGTATCACCAATATAACTGCAATTATTAAAAAGGTCTTAAAGGGCTCGTACACTGCAAACACCCTTAATAAATTTACTGACGATTTCCTTATGTGTTGCCAAATATTTTTGAATAAACGCGATTCACGGGTTGGTGAATTTATTATTATTGGTATTGACACAATCTTTAAACCTTTTTTGCCAGCCTGAACTATTGTGTCAATACAATAAGAAAACTTTGTAATTGTATTTAATTCTAATAATGATTCTCTGGAGTACGCTCTAAATCCAGACACTGCATCCGGAACATCTGTTCCAGATAAATACCTCACGGCAAAACTCCCTATACTCTGTAAATTCTTCTTATTTTTTGAAAAAAATTTTACTTTCTTAGTCTGTCTATTAGCGATTACTATATCAGCTTTACCTTCAATGATCGGGGCCACCAAATCATTTATATATTTTCCCGGGTATTGATCATCACCATCAGTATTAACTAAAATATCTGCCCCGGCTCGTAAAGCGGCTTCTACACCATCACTAAAAGATACGCCTAAACCTTGATTCATTTTGTGTTTAATAATCCTATCAACTCTAAACTTTTGGGCTATTTTAACGGTATTATCAATTGAACCATCATCAATAATTTGCACCTCAATATTACTAATTCCCTTAATTTTCTTCGGAATTTGGCCTAACACCTTTTCCAGGCTTTTTTCTTCGTTATAGCAGGGAATTTGTACAACCAATTTCATATTCAATTCTACCAAATAAGTTCGTCAAAAATCATTTTTAACTTTTTATTTGGTGTCACAAAAAATACTGCTACAATCAGCTTCACCTTGAATACTTACCTTAAAATTAGGATATATATTCATATATAAAGCCAATTTACCCGAATTACATCAAAACAAATTTATTGTAGTAGATATAAAAAGGATTCACAAACAATTTTATTAAAACATTATTCATCACTTTAAAGTCTAGTCTTGATTCAAAATTTTCAAAAACCACCTTGTCGTCCACTATTCTGGTTGATTGAACTGCTTCCCTGTATTTTTTAACAGTTTTTAAGTTTTTTAAAATATAAAAATACGATTTCAACTTCAAGTGAAACCAACCTGTAAATAATGAATAAACTATCATCAAAATTTCATTTATAACAATGATTGGCATTAGCTTCCAAAGTGTCAACTTCTCATAATTTTCAAAAATTATCATCAACCTATTTTTCTCAGAGTGATACATTTTATTTTTATTTTTTGAAAATGAATACTTATGCCAGATTTTCCCTTTTACTGACAAAAAGTGTTTATAGCCCTTAAGTAGGCCTCGCCAAGAATAGTTCTGGTCCTCGTTATACATAAAAAAATCTTCATCAAACAAACCAACAGCCTTGTAATAATCTTTCGAAATTAACATCGCAGTCCCAGAAGCAGACACAATTTGTCGGTCAAGTTTTGGAATTTTTTCTGTTAAATAATTACCACAATATCCATATCCCAAATAATGAATTACATTCCCAATGGTATTAATTTTATTAGGCAAATCATAAAGCATCACCGCAGGCTGAACCAAACCAACCTTATGTTTTATAGAATTCATCTCGTATGAACTTACTAAATTATTCAATAGGTATTTGTCAACCTTCGTGTCGGCGTTTAACACCAAGCAAAAATCCGCCTTATCAGTAAAAGCTTTTTTAATTAATTTATTATTCCCTCCTGCATAACCACTATTATCCGTAAACTGGAAAGTTTTTACACTTGGAAAATTTTTTTTAATGTAATCAACAGATCCATCATTAGAATTGTTGTCGGCATACCAAATCTTATAACTCTTATAACTTTGTTTAAGTAAAGATCTAATACACTCATCAACGTTATTTATATCTTTATATCCCAGAATCAAGACAAAAACAGACTTTATCACTTTTCTTTTTTTAGAGATATTATTCTAACCAGTTTCTCTATTTGTTGCTGCAATTTATTAATACGAAGATGATTCTCAAACATTACGTAGGCCAGCACAATCAGCGCCGCCACTGCTGCAAAATCAAAGGTTCTTATAAAGAACAATTCTTTTATAAATGGCTCGATTGACTTTGGAAACAATGTAATCCATATCAACCCCCCCCATAAAATAAACCACACCATTACTCCTTTAAAACCAATATCCTTCTTCTTCCAATGCAAAAACAGGTTATAAAGCATCAAGAAGCCAAAAGACGCTACAATTAGTTGTACACCTACAATATTCATTATTTTTCAAAATACCAAAAGGGGATTTTTAATAATATTTTAAAAGCATCAAATATAGTTACCCCTTTATACTTATCAATATAAATTGTATCAACTTTTACCTCTTTAAACTCAATATTATTTTTTCCCGCCCTGGCAGCAATCTCTGTTTCCACCCCATAGCGTCCTGAAGTCCACTTAATTTTAGGGTAAATTTTTAATTTAAAACCAAAATAACCACACAACAAATCAGAACGGTTTATTTTAAATAAAACTTTAATTAAATTTATTGAAAACATATTTCCCAATTTTCTGACTACCGGCATTTCCGCCCCCATGCTTCGGTAACCAAAAACCAAATCATTATTCATTAATACTTTTCCAAACTCAACCAAATGCTTTGGGTTATGTTGACCATCAGCATCAATAAAAACCACCGCCTCCATCTTTCTTTTTTTGGCCATTTTAATTCCGGTCTTCATCGCAGCCCCTTTACCCAAGTTAATTAAGTGTTTTAATAAAATTACCCTCTTTTCTTTGTCAAAACTATTTTTCAATAATTCATAAGAGTTATCATCAGAGCCATCGTCAACCACAATTATTAAATTTCTACTACAATTCAAAATACCGTTTACTGTCTCAACGGCTCTTTTTCCCTCATTATATTCCGGAACGATTATGCCAATTTTCATTTCTTTCTTAACTCAACCAAATAAATCTTGCATTCTCCTAAACATCCATCTTTAACCTGAGTTAACTTAAAACTATCTTCTAAATTTTTATACTCTGGCTCCTTTGAGCCTTTATAATTCTTTAAATAATAATTGGTGACATACACCTTCTTCCCTTCAGTCAACAATCGCCTATACAAACTCACAATTGTTTTATCATCTTCATATATCTTTTCAATAAACCCCTTACCTTTTCCAGAAAATTCCTGAGAAACTGATATGGGTAAGTATTGATAATTTCCGTTACCAAAATACATTACATAAAAAGGGTTTATCAACGAACCCAAATAAGTATCATTGTTTTCTTCTCTAAAATAACTATTAAAATTTTCCATTGCCCGATAATTCCACGGCACCTCATTTTCCTCCAAACGATTGTTTAATATCTGTCTCTTTAGACTTGTTACTTTTCGCTCATAAAACCCATTAATAGTTCCCCTCGATAAAAAGTAAATTCCCAAAAATATAATAATCAAAAAAGGACTTTTAAATTTTTCAAACAATATTCCGGCAAATATCAAAAAAAGGGGAACCACGGTCGATATATATCTTCCTTCCGGATAACTCATCAGTGAATGAAATACTGTTACCATCAGAATCACTGATCCTAAAATAAAAATATTTATTCTAAATTTTCTTAAAAATAATCCAAAAAGCATCCCAAATAAAGCCAAAATTCCGACAAACTTTTCTATTTGCTGGTTGTTGTACCACAAGTATTTTCCATCAATTCCAACAAACTCCTTCAAAAAAATCGGCAATGTTTTACCTAAAAACACCGGTGAAAAATTATTACCTGCACCAGACAATGCCTCAATATTTGGTAAAACAATTTTTGACAGTGTCACTACTACAACCAAAACTAACAAAGGAATTAAAAACCAGTACATTTTTTTTGGAATCTTGTATAAAAATTTTGAACTAATTATTTTAATCATTAAAACAATTCCAAAAACAACCAATACCGGAAAACTAGAAACCTTTGTAAAAGCCAAAATTGGTATTATCAATAAAGACAATATAAAGTTTTTTAAATCAAGCTTTTTTATCATCAAAATTGCCGCCGCCAAGGTCAATGGGATCAGTAAATTTTCAGCCATCAAAAGAGTGGGTAGATTATAAAAATAAAAATTAGTGACCAACACCAACCCCAAAGCAAATTTCAATAAATAACCTTCTTTTCCAAAAAATTCTTTAATTAATATTAAAAATAAATAAATACTAATAAAATCTAATAATAAGTTGAGAAAATAGTAACTTCTGACATCATTAAATATTTTAAAAAACGGCACTAAAGTCAATCCGTATAAGGGTGGTACTATTCTCCTTATCTCTACTCCATGCGCTACCATTTTAAACCCATTACCATGAACTAAATTCCAAGCGGGAACAGAATAATAAAAAGTATCCGGCCCTGGCTCCAGATTAGATATTAAGTTATTAGTTATAAAAGGATCTTTTATTGCCAAGGCAAAATATATTATTCCCAAGACAATAAAAATTAACCAATTTTTCATCTTCCCACAGATATATAGTTAAATCCTTTGTCTTTCATTTCTTTCACATTAAATACGTTCCTACCATCAACTATGTTTGGACTTTTCATCAAAGATTTTATTTTTTTTAAATCCGCTTCTTTAAATACTTTCCATTCTGTCGTTATTACCAAACAATCTGCACCTTCTACTGCCTTATAAAAGTCAGGTGCAAATTCCAAATTATCTATCATTTTTTTTGCTCCTTCCGAAGCCACTGGATCAAAAACTACTAAATTTACATCTCTATCTTGTAGCTGTTTAATTACTGTCAGCGCCGGTGCCTCACGCATATCGTCGGTTTCTGCCTTAAAAGCCAATCCCCACAAAGCAATCTTTTTTCCGCTTAAATTTTCTCCAATCAGTTGTTGAATCTTTGGTAATAAAGATTTCTTCTGGGCCTCATTGGTTGCCTCTACTGATTCTAAGATATCAAAACCAACATTGTTTTCATGAGCTATCTGGATTAACCCCTTAACATCCTTTGGAAAACAGGAGCCACCATAACCCACACCAGCATTTAAGAAAGCATATTTTCCAATTCTTTTATCCAACCTCATTCCCTGAGCCACTTCGGTTACATCGGCTCCCACCTTTTCACAAATATTGGCAATTGAATTAATAAAAGAAATCGAAGTCGCCAGATAAGCGTTTGAGGCGTATTTAATCATCTCTGCAGTCTTGATATTGGTCATCACCCTCTCTCCGGACAGGGGAGCGTATAAATCTAACATCACTTTTTGTCCCTTTTCGCCTCCATTACCAATTACAATCCGGTCTGGATTCATAAAATCATCAACCGCACTTCCTTCCCGTAAAAACTCAGGGTTAGATACAATATCAAATTCTCCTTTATAATGAGCAGAAATAATTCTGGAAACTACATCACCGGTTCCTATTGGTACTGTTGACTTATTAACAATTACTTTATATCCGTTCATGGCTTTTCCAATCGATTCTGCAGCTGACTTTACATATTCCAGATTAACCGAACCATCTGACATTGGCGGCGTACCCACAGCAATAAAAACAACTTCAGACTTAGAAATAGCCTCATTTATATTAGTCGTAAAAACCAAACTTTTATTCTCAAAATTCTTTTTAACTAACTCTTCTAAACCCGGTTCATATATCGGAATAATGCCTTTTATCAAATTTTCAATTTTATTCTTATCAATATCCACACAGATTACTTTATGTCCTATTTCCGCCAAACAGGTACCTGTAACCAAGCCTACATAACCAGTTCCGATTACTGCTACATTTTTCATGTCTATATTATGCCTTTTTTTAGTGTCATTTCCAAGCCTTTACTCCGGTTTCATCTATTTCACTTCCAACATCATCAAAAGATATTCTTAGCAAGAATTCAGTGCCGGCTATTTTTCCACCTTTAGTGCTGATCCGCTTCACGACGGCATCATGTTAAAACCAGCCCTGGATGTCAGTAGGGGGCTCTCCGCTTAATCTCTACTTTTTCACCCTCATTAAAGGTACCCTCTCCATATCATTGAAAATCTTCGCCAGTTTACTCAGGTCATTATCGGAAACCCCACTTTTCAAACTATATTCCAGCACTTTATCATCAAGCACATAACTAGCCTTCATCAGCTCTACCGAGTCTTTGTCCATATTTTTAATAAAATAGTTCTCCATTATCCCGCTCTCTATCCTTGCCTCAACATAACTTACCCCACTTTCAAAATACAGTGGCCTACTTGCACCATTGGTAATAAAATCAATTACAACCGGTAACTCTTGACTCTGGTTTATTGACAACATCTCCCTTATCTCATTTCTTCGAAGTCCAGTCATCCTCCATTGAAAAGAAATTACTACCCAAAGTATCAGTAAGGTGTTTACTACCAGTACCACTCCCAGCATCCCTCTCAGTGCCTTCAAAAATCGCTTATTTTCCTTGAAAGCCCAGCAAAAGGACAAAACCGGTAAAAAATATAAAAATGGGACATACCTGGCCCACCAGGACTCGGGATTTAGCCAAGTAGCTATTAAAATCATCAGCCAAATAAAGATTAGTTCTATAAAGTGCTTAGAATTTACCAACATCAAAGCTAATAAAATCAATAGAGACAATATTAGTGCTCCTGAAAACCAAACTCCGAATCCTGCCACTCGAACATCAGAATAATTAAAAGCTAACAATTCGTCTTTATGTATTAAAAATGGAACTTTCAACTCACTGACACTCTCGTCCATTGCTCGACTGTCGTAACTAATCAAATGCGCGCTTGAAGAAACTGAAAAAATTGAATACCAAAATTTCCACCACCAACTCTTACCCGAAAAATTGCTAGGAGAATTTGCCGCCGACATAAATCTCCACACATTCCCATCAACTTCAAAACGCGGAGAAATTGTCCTATTATCAACCTCAAATTTTGAGGGATAAATTGGATAAAAGGGATTTCCGTATCTTACTGTATTTGAAATATATGGATCAAAACCCAAAAGTAAAATTCCAACTATTCCAGCTAAAACAAAAATTTTAATCCATCTTTTAATCAATTCTTTGTGCCTTAAATATAGATAAAAAAGAATCATCACAAACAGCACAAAAACGTAAGCCAAGTTTGGCCATTTAATATTAAATAAAATTACCGAGATTAAAAAGATAGAAAAGTCAGACCCCTTTATGTGAACTTTTTTGTCAATAAATATAAAAATATTCCACATCAAAAGTCCAAATAAAGAAGCAATTAAGGTATCGACACTAAAAGTATTTAGCTGGCTAACGCAAATTGGATTAAAAGCTACCAAGCCCGAAACTAGAACTGATGTTTTTTTGTTAATTAATTTATGTCTCAAATACCAATAACCCACCAAAAAATTTGACACTATAAACAACAAGTTCAATATTTTTGACATTTCCAGGTTTCCCAGCACCTTATATATCGCCCCAGATACTATCCAAAAAAATCTTGGAAAATGATTTAACCAAATACTGTGAGTACTGTCCCACACATCCGGAACAATCAATTCTTTAATTGGATTCCAGCCTAAAGCAATCTGCAGTACCCCCATCTGCTGGTAACTCTGCCCATCCCCGCTAAAATCGATAAAATATCGACTTATAAGTAACGCCAAAATTATAAGTCCACCAAAAACTATCAAATAATATTTTAAAAATCGTCTATCAAGTAAACCCCAATAAATGACCAACATCACCACAGAAATAAAAATATTTATAAACGAAATTTTCCAATTCAAAAAATAAAATAAAGTTGAGGCACAAAATATACTAAAAAAGGAAAATATGATTCCCATTCCCAGATTGTAACCAAAAAATTTCATTTCTTTATTTCTCATTTTTTACCCATTATCACTACATTCCAACAGTACTTATGTAGTATTGGAAATATTTTTAATATTATCCTATCTATCCTTTCTAATATTAAATATGGAAATCTTAATTTATCCGCCTCAACTATTACCTTCTTCCAATAGCGCTCCCTGTTAACATCAACCCTATCAATCAAATAATATTTGATAAATATCCATAAGGTCAAAAACCAGGTATATCTGATCCTTACCGAGCGAAAATAACTCCTTATTGTTATTACTTCTGACAACTTTAGTGGATGTTCGTTTTTTGTTCTCACTTTAAATGCTTTTTTTCGATAAACGTTAATTAGGGGATTATGAATCAAGGGATCCCAGGCTACAAAAGAACCACCCTTTTTAAGCACCCTTTTTATTTCTTTGACACTACTTTCTATATCCACGTGATGCAAGACGTTTGCCGCATAAACCACATCAAAACTATTATCTGGAAAGGGGATACGATTACACGAAAACTTTAAAACTTTTGTTTCCACCCCGTTTAATTTCGACAGTTTTTTCACAAAATCAACCATTTTTTGCGATATGTCAGAGGCAACTACCCTAGCTCCCTTTTTTGCAAAATATACCGAAGCCTCACCAAAACCACATCCCACCTCAAGAATCCTTTTCCCTTTTAAGGGACCCAGATATTTCAATATATATTCATTTTCAGGGGCGGTAATCGCTGTAAACAGCTCTTCCACGTTTATCTTTTCCGCTTTCACCTCCTTTACCCAATTATCATAGAAGTTTTCTTCGCTTCCGTAATCCTTTACTCTGTTAGATTCAAATTTGTAATTCATTTTGAGGTAATAATTTTATTATAGTATTTTGAGTTATTACCCTTAATTCTCTTTATCAAATCAAACAACTCTTTTTCTGAAAAGCTTTTAAGTCCAACCCTCTTTGATTTAAAATTTAAAAGCAGTCTTTCCCAAAAGGTACTTCCCGATCTTACTGATAATGAAATTTCAGGATAACTTCCATAGTTACAACCTTTGCATTTTTTCGTAATACAGTCGACATCTTGTCTAAATTTTCTTGAATTAAATATCTTGGGGAATTTATTGTCATATAAATATACTTTTTCAGAGAAACGATAATCACAGCATGGAGCAAAAGAAGCATCAGGTAAAATCGCAAAATATAAATTCGGACTATCGCAAACTTCATTTTCTCTCCAGGTCACCCTACCCTGGTTAACATAATTCTCCATAGAATCCAAATAATCATTAGAGTCAAATAATAGATAGCCTTCTTTTTTCATCGCCTTTAGTCTTTTAATTAGTTGACTCACCTTTATTGCAGATTTCTTATCAAAACTAAAAGACTTATCCTGGCTTCTAAACTTTAAAACTTCGCCGCTTTTATTTACATGAGCCGGAACTAAGGATACCCACCATCCAATTTTTGTAGCAAACTCCAAAAGATATTCAATTTCGTCAATATTATACGGTGACAACACACAACCCAGGGCACAAATAGAATTATTCTTCGGAAAAATTTTTGACACCAAAGCAATTGACTTAATGGCATTTCTCCAAGACCCCTTAGCTCCGTTTATCTTGTCAGACAGTCCCTCGTCTAATGAATCCAAACTAATATTTATGTCTCTGGCTCCGTTTTTAACACATCTCTTCAACAAATCTTTCTTTGAAATTAAACCGGCACTTTGCATCCTGACATCCAAGCCCTTTGATTTAAACACTTTTACAATCTTATCTATATCTCCTCTCAACAGCGGTTCTCCTCCGGTCAGTAAAACTACGCCAGCTCCAATTTTTACCAAATTATCCGCAATTTTATTAATGTTTTTACTCTCAAAAGGAACTAAATCTGAATTTGATTCAACAATATTACACATCTTACAGTTTTGATGACAATATTTTGAAACATAAAATTGAACATAAAGCGGCGAGTTCTTCGTTAAAATTGCCTTTAACATCGATAATTTCGTCCTAAATGAGAACATATGCAATATTAAAGCTAAAAAGTCTTTTTAGCAATCAAGGTTACTTATCATCTTTCTTTTGATGCCACTTCCAAGCCGTAGCTACTATTTCTTCAATCTCCGTATATTTTGGACTCCAACCCAGCTCCTTTCTAATTTTTTCAGAGGAGGCAATCAAAATTGGTGGATCTCCAGGCCTTCGTTCAACTTCCAAAACTGTGAATTCCTTTTCTGTCACTTTTTTAACGGCATCAATTACTTCCCTGACTGAAAAACCCTTACCATTACCCAAATTATATTGCTTAGACTCGCCCCCATCCATCAAATGTTTCAAAGCCAGTAAATGAGCTGATGCTAAATCAACCACGTGGATATAATCCCTAACACAGGTACCATCTGGAGTAGGGTAGTCAGTTCCAAATATTTTAATATTTTCTCTCTTGCCAATAGCCGCATCAAGAATTAATGGAATCAAATGTGACTCTTGAGCATGGTCTTCACCTATATCTGCCTCATCATTGGCTCCACAAGCGTTGAAATAACGTAAAGCCACATATCGAAGCCCGTAGGCCACATCATAATCCGCAAATACCCTTTCAATCATTAGCTTAGTCCAACCATAAGGATTAATTGGCCATTGGGGATGAACTTCATCAATTGGAGTGTATTTTGGTTCTCCAAAAGTTGCCGCAGTTGAGGAAAAGATAATCTTGTTTACTTCAAATTCCTTCATCACTTTCAAAAGATTAAGAGTATTTACCAAATTATTAAAATAATATTTTTGTGGATCTTTGACTGATTCACCTACTTCAATGAAAGCCGCAAAATCAAAAACCGCCTCAATCTTATATTTCTTAAAAACACCCCGAATATCCTCTAAATTATTTAAATCCCCCTGAACAAATTCACCCCATTTTGTCGCCTCTTTGTGACCTGAAACCAAACTATCAAATACAACCGTTTGGAAACCGGCCTCGTTTAACTCTTTGTTTATTTCTGAGCCGATATATCCGGCACCTCCGACTATTAATATCATGGTCTCAGTATAACAAAGAAAAACTATTTCTCAATTTGTTCCCAAGGATATTTTGCGTTTCCAAAATGACCATATTTGGCCGTTTGAGTAAAAATTGGTCTTTGTAAGTCAAATTTATTAATAATTCCCTGCACCGACAAATCCATCAAATTCCAAACGAAATTATTAATAGTTTTTAAGTCCTCAACTTCGCTTCCAAAAGTATCAATTGACTTGCTTACTGGATCACGAACCCCAATTGCATACGCCAATTGCACCTCACAGCGTTTAGCCAACCCTTTGGCGACTACATTTTTTGCTAAATACCTGGCTGCATATGCGCCACTTCTATCAACCTTTGTCGGATCCTTTCCGGAAAAACACCCACCACCAATTCTCCCCATTCCCCCATAAGTGTCAACCACAATTTTTCTTCCGGTAACTCCGGAATCAGTCGAAGGTCCTCCTCTTTCCCATCTTCCGGTACCATTAAAAATTACCTTATCTATTCCTATCTCAAAACCACGTTCTGCTAACACCGGAACAACTACTCTGTTATAAAAATATTTTTTATAATCGATTTCCTTTTCATAATCCAAGGGTTTTGCCAAAACCACCTTATCCACCCCGACTACTTTCCCCTTTCTATAACTTACCGTGACTTGTGACTTCCCGTCAGGCCTAATCCAATCTTCCTTTATTTCTAACTCATCCATCTTTTTGCATAATTTATGAGCCAAAACTATCGGCAAAGGCATCAATTCACTCGTTTCGTCGGAGGCGTAACCAAACATCATTCCTTGATCTCCAGCACCCTCATTGTCCACCCCCAGTGCTATATCAGCCGACTGTTGATGAATATAAACTTCAACCGGGGAATAGTCGCCAAAATTTAAATATTTCTTATCATAACCAATTTCATTTATCATCTTTCTTGCCACCCCTTCAAAATCAATCTTTTGCTTACACGTCACCTCACCCGCCATTACTATTTTATTAGTGGTCACCAAAGTTTCCACCGCCACTCGTGATTTTTTATCTAAGCGTATTGCTTCATCTAACACTGCATCGGAAATTTGGTCACAAATTTTATCAGGATGACCCGCCGATACCGACTCGGAAGAAAATTGGGAATAGTTCATATTTTTCCTTTTTAATTAATAAGGCCTGTCTTTTAAATATTTCTATTTAAAAAGGCACCGTAAACTTTTTGAGTCTCGGTTGCCATCCCGAATTTATTATCAGGACTTCTTAACAGTAAAAAATATTAACATAAATAATAAAACAAATACATTGCATATATGTAATAATACTTACATAACACAAATTAAATATTACGTGGAACAAAATAATCAATCAAAATCTCCGCCGAAAATATATATCGATTCTTTAAATATAAAACAAAAAGCAAAAATATTTAGAATATTTACCAACATCGAAAACTACGGACTATCAACCATCCAACCACATATCAAAAAAGTTGTCGGTACACCGCTATGGGAAATTAGGATTCTGGGACAGGACAACATCAGAATAATCTATGCTATACACCTAAAAAATATTGTTCTCGTCTTACATGCCTTCATTAAAAAAACTCAAAAAACGCCATCCAAAGAAATTGAAATTGCTTTAAAAAAATTAAAACAAATACTTGACACTTGATATCCTAAAAGATATCATATAATATGATTAATACAAAAAAACTACCATCATTTAGGGAACATCTAAAAGAATCTCTTAAAAACCCTGAATTTAGAAAAGCCTGGAAAGAATCGGAACCAGAATATATTTTAGCGCGTCAAATTATCGAAAAAAGATTAAAGAAAAAAATGTCTCAGCGTGAGCTAGCCCGAAAAGCCAACACCACCCAAGCAGTCATCTGTCGAATTGAATCTATGAACGCCAATCCCTCAATTGAATTGCTCAAAAAAATCTCTCAGGGTCTTAATTCTCACCTAACTATAAAAATCTAAAACAACAATATCAATCCACCCAATAGGGCATTAAGTATTCCCAGTATCCCTCCAAAGGCAGACACCAACAATAATTTCTCCGCCGGTATCCCCAGTTGCCCAAAAAACACTAAAAATAAATTCTCCCTAGCTCCAAAACCAGCCCAGGAAATTGGTAACACCAATATCAAAGAAATTATTGGCATAAATATAAACACTTCCAGCAATCTAATATTCGCTTTAAATGTTAATGAGGTAAACCAAGTCATCAGCAGCCATACCGGCTCTGCCACTATCGATATCAAAAAACAAATCAAAATCCGCTTCTTATTACTATTCTTCAACAAATCAACCAAATTTAACAATTTTTTCAAAAACTTATATTTACTTAAAATTTTTTCAAAATCCAAACTGAACACTAAAACATAAAAAAGCACTAAGGCAAAATTTATTCCCAAAAAGATCCACCATAAAACATCAGGGAACTGATATTTTAATAATTTCCCAACAGTTAAAGCAATTAATGCTATTACTGCAAATGCACTGAAACCAATTACTCTGTCAATTAATGCCGTCCCTGCCAGTTTTAACTTCGAAATCTCCGGATACTTTTTCATCAAAGCCGTCCACTTTAACAAATCTCCACCCACCATTGAAGGAAAAAACAGGGAATAAAAAGCCCCAGCATAAGTTGCCCGGGTAAAAGCCAAGACGTCCCTAAATTTAACTTTTTCCAGCACCAAGACGCTCCATCTCAAGCCCCCTATCATCATCGATACCGCCATATATGCCAATAAAGCCACTACCACCCACAAGGGTGCTTGCTGGACCTCATTGAACAACTTTCCCACATCTACTTTTCTGAAAGCTACAAAAATCAACAAAGCCGAAAAAGATAATTGGAATAATTTCGAAGCAAAAATATTTTTTAACTTATTCATCTCTTTGAAATATACTATAACAAATGGCCAGATTATTACTAATCACCCACATTTACCCTCCGGCCGTCGATGGCGGTTCTAAAATCATAGCCCAAATAGGGGATTATCTGAAAAATCACGGCCACCAGACTCTTGTTATTACTAGCAACTGCACTTCAAGCGACGACTTTTCCTTGTCTCGTCATAATCGATTAAATTATGGCCAAGACGCACCCAACATTATCAGGCTTCCTGTTTTTACCCTTTTCCATCGTCCTTTAAAATTACTTGCCAAAATTTTCCCAAACCTTACCCTTTTTTCCAAAGGCCCTATTTTTAAATTTTTTCCCCTTCTTTCATCTCTAAAATCCATTCTCTCTTTTCGTCCCGACTACATTATTGCCGGCCCTCTTCCTACTACCATTATTATTTATGCCATTTTTTTTCGCCGTCTCACTAAATTACTTTTAAACTACTCACCCAAATTGCTAACCATTCCCTGTTTTCACCCCCAGGACCCCGACTTCAAGGTTCCGCTTCTAATATCTGCTCTAAATCAATCCGACCACCTCTGGTGTTTAACCAATTACGAAAAAAAATATCTTCAAACTAAATTAAATATTACCTCGCCCAAATATTATGTTCACGGATTGGGAGTCGAAGCCTCCTTCATTATTAAAAAAGAAAACATTAAATACCCCAAAAATCCCCGCCTGTTATTTATCGCCAATTTTTCCGCCCATAAAAGAACAGAATTGTTAATTCAAGCCTTCAATTTAATCCTAAATAAATATCCTCATACCTCATTGACCCTCCTTGGTCAAAAAACCTTATATTTTCCCCAAATTACTGCCTTCCTAAAAAAGATATCTCCCCAAAGCAGAAAAAAAATAAAATTTGTTTTTAGCCCTACCCGCAGTCTTATAAAAAAATCTATCGACTCGGCCACCTGTTTAATTCTTCCTTCAATCCACGAAAGTTTTGGTTTAGTCTTTGTTGAAAGTTTAGCCAGAGCTAAAGCAGTTGTTGGTGCCAATACTCCCCAAACATCGGAAGTTATTAAAACCTTGGGAGGCGGACTAACTTTTGACAGTGACAATCTTGACAGTCTACACAAAACAATAAGAAAACTTTTAGATTCTAAGTCTTTGTCTCAAAAATTAGCCACCAAAGGCTATCAAACAGTTAAAAAATATTATACCTGGGATAAAATAGGGGAGAGCTTATGCAAAAAATTGGATATCTAGTCATCATTCTGCTTATCGGAATCTTGGTATATATAAAATATCCCCGAAAAATTAATAAAACAATTAACCAAGAAATCGGCAATCAAAGCTTTTCTCTTGAGCTTGCCAATAATTCATATTTACAAGCCAAGGGACTTTCCGGCCGAGATCATCTTTGCCCTGAGTGTGGCATGTTATTTGTCTTCAGCCGGGAAACTACTCAAACTTTTTGGATGAAAAACACTCTAATACCTTTAGATATCATCTTTATAAATAGTAATAATCAAATTACTGATATTTACACTGCTTCACCGCAGCCCGGTAAAAGCGATTTTCAACTGACACTCTATCAAAGCACCGCCCCCTCCATTTATGTCATTGAACTAAACGCCGGCTTAGCCCAAAAACTTAATCTCAAACCAGGCGATAAGATTGATCTAAATCTATGACCAAAATTTCCATTATTATCCCAAACTACAACGGTGCTTCCTGGCTTTCCGACTGTCTCAAGTCAATAGTTGCCTCAGCTCAAAACTGTCCCAAATTACTTATAGAAACAATATTAGTTGACAATAATTCCTCCGATAACAGCCGGGAAATATTTCATAAAATTGGTCAAAAACACCCCCTCCTTCATCCTCACTTTTTAAAACTTGACCAAAACTTTGGCTTCGCCGCCGCAGTCAATCAAGGTATAGAGATTTCAAAACATCCTCTTCTTTTTGTTTTAAACAATGACATTAGGCTTTCAAGTAATTGGTTTAACCATCTTGTTGATTCGATGAATAAATATCCCGATTTTTCGGTATATTACGCCCTCGTCCTAAACAAAAAGGGTACCAAAATTGAATCAAGCGGTCTTAAGTATTTTATGTCGGGCAAATGTCTAAACCTTAACAACAACCAAAATAATACTTATAAAAAAAGGCTTGCTGGTTTTGGGCCAATTTGGGGAGCTCCGGCCTCAGCTGTTATCTATAAAAAATCTGCCCTAAAACAAGTCGGACTCTTTGACCCCCGCTTTTTCGCTTATATAGAAGACGTGGATCTTGCCTATAGATTAGCCAAATCAAATCACAAAACCCTTTATATTCCCACTTCCTATTCCTATCACCTAGGAGGTGCCACCTCATCAAAAATGGGAAACTTGCGCGCCAAAATGACCTACCGCAACTGGCATTATCTGATTCTTAAAAATTATTCCCCCAACGATATCATTCAAAACCTCCCGGGTATTTTTCTTGAGAGACTAAGAAATCTTAAATATTTTTTTCAATCCACCCCAAAACTGTCTTTTCCCTTTGAATTTATTCGGGTTCACTTTCAAATTTGCCGTTTTTTCTTTACTAATTTGTTAAAATCAACCTTATAAGATGATTATCGGCATTGACGCTTCCTCTATCGCTTACGGAACCGGTGTTAGCAACTACACTCTAAATTTAATTCGACACCTACTAAAAAACGACCGTCAAAATTCATATAAAATATTTTTTTCCTCGCTTCGCTTACCCCTACCCCAGGATCTTATTCGCTTACTAAAATATAAAAATGTCAAAATATTTCATTATCGTTTCCCTCAAACTCTTTTAGCCTTTATTTGGAATCGGCTTCACCTCTTTCCCATAGAGTTATTTATTGGCAACTGCGACCTTTTCCACACCTCCGACTGGACTCAACCTCCAGCCTTTAAAGCCAAAACCTTAACCACCGTCCACGACCTAACTCCCTTTTTATGTCCCCACTGGCTTAATTCAAAGATTGTCTCTACCCACCACCATAAAATGTACTGGGCCTCCAAAAAATGTCAGCATTTTATTTGCGTTTCCCAAAACACAAAAACAGATTTACTGAAAATATTTCCCAAAATAAATCCTCAAAACTGCAGTGTTGTTTATGAAGCCGCCGAGGACAAGTACGGTAAATTTTTAAAATTACCCCTCGACATCCAAAACAAAAAAATTTCTGCCATCGAAAAACAGTATGGTTTAAAAAAATTTATTCTCTCCCAAGGTACCCGGGAACCCAGAAAAAACCTGATCAATCTAATCAGCGCCTTTAATCTTTACCGTCAAAAATACCCCAAAAGTAAAATTGAATTGGCTATCACCGGCAAGTATGGTTGGGGTAAAGACATTATTCACTTAAAAAATCCCTATATCAAAATTCTTGGATACATCCCGGAAAAAGACATGGTGGCCCTTCACGCCTCAGCTCTATTTTTAGCCTATCCTTCTCTTTACGAAGGCTTTGGTTTACCTCTAATCAAATCCATGAAAGTTGGCGTCCCAGTATTAAGTAGTACCACCTCCTCAATGCCCGAAGTTGTTGGTAACTCAGGTATCTTAGTTAACCCCACCTCCGTTAAAGAAATCTATCTTGGCCTGCACAAGCTACTTTCCTCATCAACTCTGAGAAAACAGTTATCCCATCGGGCCATAATGATTTCCAACCGTTTTTCCTGGGATCAAACCGCCCTCAATACTTTAGACATCTATAGTAAACTAAGATAATGAACATTGGCATTGACGGCAATGAAGCTAACAGTAAAACCCGTGTTGGTGTTGGTTGGTATGCCTTTCACCTTTTAACCGAACTTAATCGTCAAAATGTTGACGACCACTATTTTATTTATCTAAAAAGTCCACCTCTTTCCGACTTGCCACCTGAAAACAAAAATTGGCATTATATTGTTTTTGGCCCAAAATTTTTATGGACCAAAATCGCCCTTCCTCTTCGTCTAATATTTTTTTCAAACAAATTAGATCTACTTTACTCACCCAGTCACTATTCACCCCTCTCTTTCTCTGTTCCCACCATGCCCACCATCCACGATATCGGCTATCTAAAATACAAAAACCAATTTACCAAAAAAGACCTCTACCAATTAGTTAACTGGACCCAAGATTCTATAAAAAAAGCCAAGCACATTATCGCCGTCTCTCAATTCACCAAAAATGAATTAATCAACACTTATCAGATTCCTGGTGACAAAATATCAGTTATCTACAATGGTGTCGGCACACCCCTGCCAGTTTCCTCAAAAGACAGTCAAAAAATATTAAACAAATTTAATATCCACCATCCCTATTTCTTATCTGTCGGCACTCTTAAACCAAACAAAAACTATCCTTTTTTAATCCGTTCCTTTTCTTCTTTTCTCAAACACCAAGACTCAAAAGACTCAACATACCAATTAGTCATCGCCGGAAAAAGAGGTTGGCTTTTTGATGAAATCGATAAACTTATCCAAAAACAAGGTTTGGGCTCAAAAGTAATTTTTACAGATTACATTAGTGAAGAGGAAAAGTGGGCTCTTTATCAAAACGCTATTTCCCTGGTTATTCCCAGCACTTACGAAGGGTTTGGAATTCCGGCCATTGAAAGCCAGAAAACAGGAACTCCGGTAATTGCCAGTGACATTCCTTCTCTTCGCGAAGTCTTAAACTCTTCGGCTCTGTATATTAATCCGGAAAAATCCAGCACTTTAATTTCAGCCTTTCAAAAAATGATCGATCAGAAGTTTCGCCAAAAACTTATTGAAAAAAGTAAATTTCAAGCAAATAAATTCACCTGGGAAAACTCAGCTAAAAATTTAATTTTACTTTTTCACCAAAAATTTGGGGCTAAAAATGTATAATTCATCTATGAATCAATATGTTGGCCAAAAAGTTACCCTAAGCAATATATTTCCCAAGATTATCAATCGCCTTAGAACTATCGGTTTAGAGTTGGTATTACTCTTTCTTCGCTGTGTTGGATATATTCCCCTTCATACAGTTCGTAAAATAATCTATATACTTTTTGGTGTAAAAATGCCCTTTGATTCCAATATTTATATGGGTGCCAATTTTTTTAACCCTTCTGGCATCACCATTGGTCACGATTCGTTAATCGGATCTAATTGTTTTCTTGATGGCCGCGCCCCTCTGACCATAGGTAATCACACCAGTCTGGCCAGTGAAGTAATGATCTACAACGACGAACACAATCTTAACTCACCAAATTACGAAAATTCTTTTGGTGCCGTTACCATCGATGATTATGTATTTATTGGTCCCCGGGCCATAATTCTTCCCGGAGTCTCAATCGGAAGGGGAGCGGTTGTTGCTGCCGGCGCAGTGGTTACCAAAAATATTCCGGATTTTGAAATTTGGGGTGGAGTTCCCGCCAAAAAAATCTCTGATCGTCAAATCAAAGATCCTCAATATAAACTTGGTCGACCAATGCTTTTCCAATAATGCTAAAAAAACTTCTACCAATTATTGTTGTTGTCGTTAATGCTGTATTTTTAACCTATCTCTTAATTCCTACCCCCACCCTTAAGCCTCTTCCCAATAGTGTCAAATCCACTGAGCCGGGAGACACAGTCCAACTAAAAAATGTTTCCGCCTATTACACTAATCTTTCCCGGACGGAAATTATGAATTTCTACAGATCATCCTACACCAATCCTCTTGTAATCCGTTTAAATTATCCACCCGAATTAAGTAAGATAATTTTCCGTGACACCATCCAAAGTTATTATCTGGAAGAGTTATCCATTCCCTTTAAAGAATCTCTCTATATCAATGGTTTTGAATGGGAAAATGACGTCTTTACCAAACCCGAAAAAAGAATAAAGAATAAATTGCTTTTTGAAGGTATTGAGTATCGCGCCAAAATTACCCTAAAAACCATCCCCACCTCGATTCCCGTCCGCCTGCTTAGCTTTTTTGGTACTGAGATTGCATTAATTGGTGTAAGTTACCTCTACTTAAAATTTTTAAAAAACCGTGGTCGTTAAGCCTCTTTTATCCATCATTATTGTTTCTTTTAATACCTGTCAAATCACTCTTGACTGCTTAAAATCTGTATTTAAAGATAAGGGCTTAGAATTTGATTTAAGTAAAACCACTCCAAGCGAAAAAATCCCCACCGAAATAATTGTTGTCGACAATGATTCAAAAGACAATTCTGTAAAAGAGTTACAAAAAGTCAAAAACATAACCCTGATTGCCAATAAAGAAAATTCCGGTTTCGGTAAGGCCAATAATCAAGCTATAGAAATTTCCTCCGGCAATTACATTTTGTTGCTTAATTCCGACACCTTAGTTCTCCATTCAGCCATCAGTCAAAGTTTAAACTGGCTTTCAGCCCATCCCGAAGCCCACATGTGTAGCGCCCAACTCCTAAACAAAGACCTCAGTATTCAGGCTAGTGGTGGTCATTTCCCCAACCTCCTCAATACGCTCGCTTGGTCATTTGGCTTAGATGATTTACCTTTCTTTAACTCCCTTGTTCCCGCCTTTCATCCCCACACTCCTCAGTTTTATACCCATGAAAAATTCTTTACTAAAGACCACCAACAAGATTGGGTTACCGGCGCCTTTATGTTAATCCGTCGCTCTATAGTCGACCAAACCAAAGGTTTTGATGAAAGTTATTTTATGTACGGCGAGGAAGTTGAATGGGCCTACCGCATGCATCTTGCCTTACCTCAATCACAAACCTGGTACCTGGTTGGACCCCAAATTATTCATCTGGGCGGAGCCTCTGCCATCAAACGCTCTGACCCCATCATTCGGGAATATACCGGTGTTATCGCTTTCTTTCAACGACATCGTCCTCAATGGCAAACCGCAATAGTTAAAAAAGCGTTAAAAATAAATGCCTGTCTCAGGAGCTTAATTATTCCTATCTACAAAGAAGTATGTTCAAAAATGTAAACATTTTTAGGATAATTTTAGCCTCTTTGATTGTTTTTATCCCTCTCTATCCTAAATTCCCCCTCTTAAGCGTTAACGGTACTTACGTAGCCATCAGACTTGACGATATTATTATCGGCCTCTCTATTATTTTCTGGTTATTTCACCAACTAAAAAATCGCTTTCCCTTTTTTAAACAGAGAATCACCCCACTATTTATTGCCTATTTTATAGCCATAGTCATCAGTACTCTCAATGCCATCTTAATTTACCAAACCACTTCTCCTTCAATTCTTATTCTCAACACTCTCCGCCGTTTTGAATACATTTCTTTATTTTTTATTACTCTTGAAGGTGTAAAAAATCTCAAAGATTTTCTTTATCCTTACCTTTTTTCTCTCTTGGCTCTTTTTGGAATTGCCATCTATGGTTATGGGCAAAAGTTTTTTCAATTTCCAGTCATCTCCACCATGAATGAAGAGTTTTCCAAAGGCCAACTTCTACAAATGAATGTTTGGACCAGAATTTCTTCAACCTTTGCCGGTCACTACGATTTAGCCGCTTATCTCAGTCTGGTTTTAATAATAATTGGGGCCGTAGCTGTCATCAGTAAAAAAGCCTGGTTAAAAATTCCTTCATTTATTCTATTTTTAGTTGGATTTCATCTCCTAACCCTCACTGCTTCGCGGGTTTCTATTTTCTCTTTTTGGGGAGCTATTGTTCTTTGTTTTATCTTATTACGCCGATATTTATGGGTAATTCCTGTTTCAGTCTTAGTTGTCTTTAGTATCGTCAATTCAAAAGACCTCAACCAGCGTCTTTTGGCCACCATCCCTTCCTTAAAATTCCAAATAGAAAAAAATAAACCAACCACTACTCCCGTCCCCAGTTTAGCTCCCACACCCACCTCAGCTGTTATTGCCGTTACCACTCCCAAAAAGCTTCTTTCTCCCACCCCTACTGTTTTTAGACATCCTCCTGAATATGAAGTAACCCCGGCTGACCTTGATGCCGGTGTTGCCAGATCCGGTGAAATCCGATTTAATGTTGAATGGCCCCGGGCCATGACTGCCTTCAAAAAAAATCCTCTCCTGGGCACTGGACCCGGCTCAATAACCTTAGCCACAGACAACGATTACCTCCGCTCGCTAGGAGAAAGCGGTCTCTTTGGTTTTTTTACATTTATTGTTATATTTATTTACTTGTTTATAAGAACCATTCCTCTGATATTTAAAAGACCCACAGACTTAAAATCACAATTATCCCTTATCTTTTTTTCGGTAATGCTTTGTATTTGGGCCAACGCCGTCTTCATCGATATCTTTGAAGCCTCAAAAGTTGCCTATACAATTTGGATAATTATGGCTCTTTATTATCAAAGTCTCCACCTAAAAAAATGACCAAAAAAAGACGCATTCTCATGATCACCCCTTATATCCCCAGATTGTCACAATCCGGCGGACAAAGATCATCCTTCTATTCTATAAAGTACCTGGCTCCCAAAAACGACATCACCCTGATTTGTTTCAGCCGCGACGAGGAAGGGGTTGAAGATGTTCGTCAATACTGTCAAAAAGTAATTGTTGTCAAAAGGGGCAAAACCTGGGACATAAAAAAAGTTTTTGCCACTGCTTTTAGTCCTTATCCCTTTTTGGTGGTTAACTACATTTCCGATGATTTTCGCAAAACCATCCAGCAGGAAATTGATACTCATAAGTTTGATCTGATTCACTGCGATTGTTTTTACCCCATGCCCAATATCCCCAAAACCAACATTCCGGTAGTTTTAGTGGACTTAACTATTGAATATGCCGTTTATCAGCACTACGTCGAAAGCCTTTCCGGTTGGCGAAAACTTCTTGCTCCTATTTTATGGGTTGATGTCCGTAAATTAAAATATTGGGAAACCCACTATTGGAAAAATACTCACACCGTCGTTGCCTTTGGCATCGAAGACCAAAAAATTATCTCTGAAATTACCGGTCGAAATGATATTCAATATTTCCAAAACGGAGTTGATCAAAAATATATCGACGCTCCCATTAAAACTAAAAAATCGAAACGTCCCTCTATCCTTTTTGGGGTTTCCAACATGAAATGGATGCAAAACAGAGAATCGGTTGAGTTGATTCTTCAAAATTACTGGCCTCAAATTAAAGCTCAAATTCCCGATTGCCAGCTCAACATCATTGGCCGTTTTGCTCCTGAGTTTTTTGGGAAATATGCCTCCAAAGATATTATTGTGGCCGAAGCCGATGCTGACGGTCAGGCAAAAGATCCCCAATATTATTACCAACATTGTTGGTTACTTTTAGCCCCAATGGGCAGTGGGGGAGGCACCCGTAATAAATTCCTTGAAGGTATGACCTTTGGTCTTCCGGTAATTACCAATCCAGAAGGAGGTATGGGTAGTATAAAAATAAAGAACTATAAACATGCCATCGTTTGCCCCGACAATGAAATCCTAAAAAACGTTATCAAAATATTGACCGATACTAAGTTTCGAGAAAACCTCGGAACCAACGCCCGCAAACTTATAAAAGACAATTATTCTTTTGTTAAATGCGTCGAAGGTCTTAACCAAATTTATGAAAATATCACTAAAAAATAACCCTATTCTTTCGGTTGTCATCTTAAATTACAATGCCAAGGATTATTTAAAAAAATGTTTACAAAGCATAAACAAATCCATTTTATCTGGCTACTCAATTGAAATTATTATTGCCGACAACGCTTCCACCGATAATAGTATCGAGTTGGCCAAAACTGTCAAAAGCACTAATCCTCAAATAAATTTTATCTTCAGAAATAACTCCGGAAATATCGGTTTTGCCGCCGGCAACAATGAGGGTCTTACTGCCTCCAATCCTGCCTCAAAATACGTCTTATTTCTAAATCCCGACACCACCGTTGAAACTGACACCTTTCGTAAAATCATCGATTTTTTCCAACATCACCCGGATGTAGACGCCGCCACCTGCAACTTAATCCTGGCCTTAACCGGAAAAACCCAACCGGAATCTCATCGGGGTTTTCCCACCCCCTGGAACGCCTTTTGTCATTTTTTCGGCTTTGGTCTTCCCAAACTCTTTCCTCACACCAAATTTTTTAATGGTTATTTCTTGGGCCATTTAGATTACTCCAAAGTTCAAAAAATTGATGCCTGCGTTGGTGCCTTTATCATGATCAAAAGGGAAGTCGGTCAAAAAATTAACTGGTGGAATGAAAAATATTTTATGTACGGTGAAGATTTAGATCTTTGTTGGCAGATAAAACAAAAAGGTTTCAACCTCTATTTCTATCCCGGCTGTAAAACCACCCATTATCAGGGGGTTTCTTCCGGTATCATTGCCCACTCACAAAAAATTTCCTCTGCTTCACGTATCACCAAAGCCAGATCCGCCCTGGCCACCACCAGTGCTATGCGGATTTTTTATCAGGAAAATTTAATTAAAAATTATCCCCACTCTCTTCATTGGCTCGTTTGGCTGGGTATTGATATCTTGGAAAAATACCGCCTTTTTAAGGCTAAATATCTATGAACAGTAACATTGTCATCGATGCTAGGCTTTACGGACCACAGCATACAGGTTTGGGCCGATACACTAAAAACCTTTTAGTTGCCTTAAAGGGTTTACCCACCTTCAACCAATACCACTTCACCCTTCTGGTTTATCCAGAATTGTTGACAGAAATAAAAAAAGACTTAGGTAATAATTTCACTTATGTCCCCACCAATATCCGACATTATAGTCTCAGAGAACAATTGTGTTTACCTTTTTTACTAAACAAGCTTCATCCTGATCTTGTCCATTTTACTCACCTGGATAAACCCATCTTGTATTTCAAAACATCCCTGGTGACCGTTCACGACTTGATCCGACATTTTTCCAAGGGCCCAGAGACTTCAACTAAAAGTTCCTTGCTTTATTGGCCAAAATACTGGGGTTATTTGCTAATGACTCGGATTGTTCTCGCTACCAGTTACCTAATTGTCCCTAGTAATTTTTGGCGTGACTATATTTTAAATAAATATAATTTTAATCCAAAAAAAATTATTACCACCTACGAAGCCGTCGACCCCAAATTCCTCCAAAAATCTTCTAAACCCCAAAGTCTAAAATCTAATCCCTCAAATTACATTCTCTATACCGGTAACTTATACCCTCATAAAAATATCGACATAGTCCTAAAAGCTCTCACCAAATTACCCTCAATTAAACTAAAAATAATTTGTGCCCGTTCGGTTTTTACCAAAACAATTGAAAAGCAAGTTTCACACTATCGTCTTCAAAAACAAGTCGAGTTTTTAGGTTTTGTTCCCGATAGTAAATTTTCTCAAATTTATCGTCAAGCCCTTGCCTTGGTCCACCCCTCATTCTGGGAGGGTTTTAGCCTCACCGGCCTAGAAGCCATGTCTCTCAATTGTCCAGTAATTGCCGCTAAATCTAGTTGTTTACCTGAAATTTATGGTAATTCCGCGCTCTTTTTTGACCCAAAAGATTCAACTACTCTGATTGATCAAATTCTTCTCCTCCAAAAATCAGACACCTTACGTCATAAGCTAATCAAATTGGGACACTTGCAAGTTGCCAAATATTCATGGACAAAAACCGCCAAAGGCACTCTTTCATTTTATGAAAAAATAATTCATGAAAAATCCTAAAGTAGCTATCTACTACGACTGGCTCAATCAGTGGGGTGGTGCAGAAAGAGTTTTGTTGGATCTTTTAGAGATATATCCAAAAGCAGACATTTATACTCTGACCTACAACCCACAAAAAACATCCTGGCTCCCCAAAGGCCATCAGATATTCTCATTAAACTTAAAAAACAAACTTTTATCTACCCCATTTTATGCCTATAAGTTAGAACAGATTGATTTTTCCTCTTATGATTTAGTTATTTCCACCACCTCAACTGTTGGCCACTGTCTCTTGACTCCCCCTCAATGTCTTTATATCTGCTATTTCCACAACATCAATCGTTATTTGTACCAACATCCTCCCGCCTTATTAAAACCGATATTAAATCAATACCAAAAAATTGATAAAATTTTTGCCACACGTCCCGACCATCTCTTTTGCAACTCCCAAAACGTGGCCTCACGCATTCAACAACATTATCACCGGGACGCTACCGTTCTTTATCCAGGAATTGACACCCAAAAATTTATCCCCAACCCCAAGCCACCACAAAAATATTTTTTGATTGTTTCTCGTCTTGTGGCTCACAAAAAAATTGATTTAGTTATTAATACGTTTAAAAGACTGCCTTATCGCCTAAAAATCGTTGGTACCGGTCGTGACGAGGCTTACTTAAAGTGTCTTGCTAATAATTACCATAATATCGAATTTTATAAATCAATTGACGACTCTCAATTAATAAATCTATATCAAAACTGTCAGGGTCTAATTTATCCCCAGGAAGAAGACTTTGGCTTAACTGCCCTCGAAGTTCAATCCTGCGGTCGCGGAGTTATCGCCTTTAATCGGGGTGGTGCCAAAGAGTCAGTAATAAGCGGAAAAACCGGCATATTTTTTGACAGACAAAGCCCAGAATCCCTCAGCGATGCCATCGAAAAATATTTATCAAAACCACCCCTAAGTGAGGACTGTCGTCGTCAAGCCATCAAGTTTGACCGACATAATTTTATGCTAAACTTTACCAAACAAGTCGACTCCATATGGTCAAAAAGACAAACCATTACATCATAATTCTTTGCGGAGGTACCGGACCCCGACTCTGGCCACTATCCCGGGTTAACCATCCCAAACAGTTTTTAAAAATTTTTTCCGATAATTCTTTACTTAAAGAAACCTTGTTACGTGCCCAAAAAATTGTTCCCCCGGAAAATATCTTTATTGTTACCAACAGCAAGTATTCCTCTCTCATTAAGCACGACCTCAAGGGACTAATCAAAGTTCAGAATGTTCTTGCTGAACCACAAAGAAAAAATACTGCCATGGCCATTCTGTATGCTTCAGCTGTTATTAGTCGCCTTAATCCCCAAGCCACCATCACCAGCTTTCCTTCTGATCATTTTATTGGTCAACTTAGCAATTTCAAACACGACATTAATCAAGGCTTTCAACTAGCCCAAAACAACGAAATTGTTACCTTTGGCATTAAACCCAACTCACCCAGTACCTCTTTTGGATACATTCAGGTAAATCCCAAAAACCACGTTCTTCAATTTATTGAGAAACCAAAAATTGATCTTGCCAAAGAATTAATCCGGAAAAATTCATGGTATTGGAATAGCGGTATCTACACTTTCAAAATTGATACCCTCATTAAAGAGTTTAGACTCTATTCAAAAGAATACCTTCCTCTCTTTATCAAGCTCCAGGAAAATTATCAGCATCCCAAAATAGTTCAAAAAATTTACTCTCTCTCACCCTCACTCCCCATCGACATCGCCATTTCCGAAAAATCAAAAGCGATGACACTAATTCCAGCCACCTTTTCCTGGAACGATGTTGGTGAATGGAAATCAATCTACCAGGAATTACCCAAAAACAAAAACCATAATTCCACCTTACCCAAAAATGTAAAATATCTTGAATTAAACTCTAAAAACTGCCTTATTTCTGCCGATACTAATAAACTAGTAGGTCTGGTTGATGTCAACAATTTAGCCGTAATTGACACTCCCGACGCCTTACTCATCTGCAATATCGCCAATGATGGCAGTTTTCGGGTTCGTGAATTAGTTTCAAAAATTGTTCAAAACCCCTCCCTTAAACATTATTTTACCGGTAAGTATGACTAAAAGAGATTTGCCTTTTTACTCTCTGCGTGTTTTTCTTTTCGCTCCCGTTAAAAGAGCCATTGATATTTTTGGTTCAATAATTCTTCTGATAATATTTTCTCCCTTGATGCTTGTAACCGCTGTTTTGGTTTACAAAACCTCCAAAACCGGTATTGTCTCCAAATATCCTCAAAAGGGACATGCTGATAATCTGTTGGACAATATATTTTTTCATCAAAAAAGAGTTGGTCGAGGAAAAGAATTTGACATGTATAAATTTCATTCCATGTATATCGCTGATAATGATAATTTTTTAAAATCAGAGTACCCAAAACTTTGGAAAAAATATAAAGCCAACGACTGGAAACTATCCGCCAATGAAGACCCCCGGATTACCCCCATTGGTAAATTTATTCGGGCCACCTCTATTGATGAGATGCCTCAATTCATAAATGTCCTCAAGGGAGACATGAGCTTAGTTGGTCCCCGGGCATATCGTGACCAGGAGTTACACGAATACGCTCAAAAATATCCCCAGACAAAAAAATATATTGAAGTCATTAGGACTGCCAAACCCGGTATCACCGGCCTTTGGCAAGTATCAGGTAGAAACGACCTACCCTTTGAGAAAAGGGCTAAGATGGATGCCGACTATATTGAAAACCGTTCTCTCCGTCAAGAAATTGCCATCATCTTCAAAACCCCCATGGCCATGTTTTCTCATTGGTAATACATGTTAAAATTATCCATGGATATCCCCTCTACCCTAGTAAAAAACAACCCCGTTCCGGTTAAAAAGAACCTACAGTTAAAACCAAATAAAAAACTTATTACCATACTATCGGTAATATTTGGAGTACTCATCTTAATAGCCATCTTTCTTTTTTTCTTTCTCTATCTTCCCGGAAAAGCCATTGTCAAAGAAATCGATACCACCAAAACCATTGCTCTTTCCTTACAACAATCAATCTCTGATAAGGATCTGGCTCAAAGTAAGATCAATTTATCCGCCATTAAACAACAACTAGCTGTAGTTGAAAGTAAATTCAAAAAACTTTCGTACTTAAAAATTGTTCCTTTCGCCAATAAATATTACCAAGACGGACAAAGTTTATTAAAGATTGGAAATGATGCTTTAGAAACCGGCGACATAGTTATTCAGGCTATTGAACCCTACCAGGATTTCCTTGGTTTAAAAGGTGCCGCCACCAGTAGTGCCAAAACCACCGAAGACAGAATTTCATTTTTAACCGAATCAGTTGAAGGTTTATTGCCCCACTTCGATTCCATCGATACCAAAGTAACAGAAATCGAAACTTTAATTAACCAAATTGATATTACCCGCTATCCTGAAAACTTTAGGGGTATAGCTCTCAGAACTGATTTTAACCAGGCCAAGGAAGCCATCGGTCAGGCAAAAAAATTTATTAGTGACGGCAAACCAATTCTTGCCCAAACCTCATGGTTATTGGGCAAAGACAAAGCACGAAATTATTTAATTATATTTCAAAACGACGGCGAGCTTAGACCCAGTGGTGGTTTTTGGACTGCCTACACCACCATTAAAGTTGATAAAGGAAAAATTATTCCCGGATCATCCAACAATATTTACGATTTAGATGACAAAATTTCCAGTACTACTCCCGCCCCACGACTCATCAAGTCCTACCATATTAACGTTCCCTATTTAAATCTCCGGGATAGCAATCTTTCTCCGGATTTTCCGACAGATGCTCAAATTTTTCTTGACGGTTACTACAAAGCCATGGGCAAAAGAACTCTCTTTGACGCCGTTATCGCCCTCGACACTAACGTTTTAGTTGATATCGTCAAGGTATTAGGAAAACTCGATACCACCGTGGGCACTTTTACCACCGACCCCGATCCTCGCTGTAATGGTTGTCCAAAAATTATCTACGACCTTGAATGGATTGCTGGCCGACCCAGAAATTATATTGAATTAGACCGTAAAGGCTTTCTTGGGCCTCTGATGCACGCTCTTTTAGCCAACGCTATGGGTTCTGAAAAAACCAAAATGGCTCCTTTGGCTCAAGCCTTTTTCAACAATATTAACCAAAAGCATATTATGTTCTATTTTTCTGATCCGGAAGTTCAAAAAGCTGCTCAATCAGCAAACATCGCCGGACATATTGTTCAAACAGACAGCAACACTGATTATTTCCATCTCAACGACGCTAATTTTGCCAGCGCTAAAAGTAATATCTTTATTACTCAAAAGATTAAACACGAAATTACCACTAAAGACGGTAATGTCGAACATAAGGTTTCTATCACTTACACCAACCCTGCTAAAGCCTCAAACTGTAACCTGGAAAAAGGTGATTTATGTTTAAACGCACCCACTTACAGAGATCTGTTTAGGTTCTACGTTCCTGTTGGTAGCCAACTAATTAAAATGACCGGTTCCGAGGTCGAACCAGTAGTTTATGAAGAACTAGGCAAACAGGTCTTTGAGGGTTTCTACGGCAACAAATACCCCCTCTATGCCATGTCCAACACCAAAATCAGTATTCAATATCTCTCACCGGTAAAAGCCAGTAAAAATTACGTTCTCTATCTCCAAAAACAACCTGGTACCAAAGCAGTTGAATATGAAGTCGAGGTCAACGGAAGGGAAGTGGAAACATTTTCCTGGATTGCTGACAAGAGCCTCCGGCTCTCTCTCTGATGCCAAAATTTATTACTACCACCGGCGTAGTTATCAACAAACAAAAACGGAAAGAAGGGGATTTGCTGACAACCATTTTTACCCCCAATTTGGGGAAAATAAATTGTATTGCCAAGGGAGCTCAATCTTTAAAGAGTCGACGTCTGGGTCACCTGGAAATTGGTACTTTAATCAAAGCCAGTTTATATGAAAAAAATTCATATTATTGGTTATCAGAAACAGAATCAATCTCCTCCTTTCTTCATACCTCATCTTCCTTAAGTCAAATTGCCTTGCTTTTTTATTTTTTAGAAATAGTAAACACCCTTCTCCCTCTCGGACAAAAGGAACCCCAACTTTATCAAATAATTGTCAAAGCAATTGAAGCCATTAGTCTAAATCAGTTTTCACTATTTATTAAACAGGAAATTAGCTTTTTAGAAAAACTAGGCTATGGTATTCCCAAAGAAATCATTATTAGCTTTGAAAACAAAGACTATAAAAACACCCAACCACTTATAAAAAGATTCTGTGAATCCATTATCGAAAAACAGCTCAAAAGCAGTACACTATTTCATTAATCAGCTATAATACTTACATGAGTAATGACCAAAATGATCAAGTTGCCAAAATCGTTTCTCTTTGTAAACGTCGGGGAATAATTTTTCAAAACAGTGAAATTTATGGCGGGATTCAAGGTTTCTATGACTACGGACCTATCGGTTCATTAATAAAAAACAATTGGAAATCACTTTGGCTGAAAAACAACGTTCAGCAACGACCTGACATGGTTTTAATTGACGGTTCCATTATTACCCACCCCAAAGTTTGGGAAGCCTCTGGTCACGTTAAAAACTTCGCCGACACCATGGTTGAATGCAAATCCTGCCACAAACGTTTCCGTCCCGACCTTTTAAAAGATTCTTCTAAATGTCCCGAATGTGGTGGAAAGTTTACAAAAGGTCGTAAATACAACATTCTTTTTGAAACTGACATTGGTGTTATCGAGGGTGAAAAGACGCACACCTACCTTCGAGGTGAAGCTTGTCAAACAATTTATCTTGACTTCCAAAACATTGTCAATTCAAGCCGAGTCAAAATTCCTTTTGGTGTCGCTCAAATTGGTAAAGCCTTTAGAAATGAAATCACCCCCAAAAACTTTCTTTACCGCACCCGTGAATTCGAACAATGGGACATTCAATTCTTTACTAAAGAAGCAGAAATGGATAAATGGTATGAATATTGGAAGACTGAAAGAATGGCTTGGTACCAATCACTTTTTAATCAAAAAGATTCACTCCAATTCCGCCAACACAAAAAGGACGAATTGGCTTTTTATGCCAAAAAAGCTTTCGATATTGAATATCAAACACCCTGGGGTTGGGCAGAAATGGAAGGCATCCACTGGCGAGGGGATTATGATCTTAAGCAACACTCTGAATTTAGTCACGAAGACCTTTCCTACAACGATCCTTTAACCCATGAAAAATATTTACCCCATATTGTTGAATGTTCTGGTGGTGTCGACCGCTCATTATTCTTCTTATTGCTCGACGCTTATCAGGAACAAAAACTGGATAATGGTGAAACCAGAACCTACTTAAAAATTAACCCCAAAGTCTCAGCTTATAAATTAGCAATTTTCCCACTAGCTTCCAATAAACCAGAACTTGTTACCGCCGCCAATAAACTCTTTACCCACCTGTCTTCGAAATATTCTGTTGATTTTGACGATAGTAGTAATATTGGTAAAAAATATCGTCGTCAGGACGAAATTGGAACCCCTTGGTGTGCTGTTGTGGATTACCAAACTCTGGAAGATAATACCGTCACCATCCGTGACCGCGACACCATGTCTCAGGTTAGAGTTAAAATTGATGAAATTGACACTTGGTTACAAAAAAAGTTAAACTAAAATATGAAAAAATATATCGGCCTCATTCTCATTTCCGCCTTATTCCTGTCAGCTTGTGGTAAAAAAACTACCACCAATATTGCTCCGTCTCCCACACCCAAACTAGTTGAACTCGCCCCCGAAGACCGACCTACCATCTCCCTGACCCCCAGAAGCGATGGTCACGAGCTAAGTCTAAAACTAGCCTCAATTTCAAACAAAATTTCTAAAATTGAGTATGAACTAACTTATTTGGCCGTCGACGGTAACCTTGAAATTGAAAAAGGTGCCAGTGGAATTATTGAATCAAAGGATTTTTCTTCCCAAAAAGCCGAAAGAAAAATACTCTTAGGTACCGAAAGTTGTACTAGCGGCTGTAAATACAAATACGACACCGGGATTACGGGTGGAAGCATAAATCTAATTTTTACCACCACAAATGGTCAAATCTCAACCTTTGACAGTCCCTTCATCCTCAAAACAGTCGCCGAGGTTAAAAAAGCGGGTAAACTTGTCTGGACCGAAGAAGATTTTACTTACACTCCGACCAAATATACCGGCATCAGTTACTTCATCGCCCACAAAGACTTTAAGAATGGTGGCTACATGGTCACCAATAGTGGCGCTTTTTAATGAATTACCACCAACCTGTCCTCCTAAACGAAGTTGTCAACCTTCTTGATCCACAAGTCGGACAAACATTTCTTGATGCCACCTTGGGTCACGGGGGTCACAGTATTGAATTATTAAAAAAAGGCGCTACTGTTTATGCCCTGGACACTGATTCTGAAAATCAAAAAATTGCCACAGACAGAATCGAGACACTGAAATTATCAAAAAATTTTCACCCCCTAACAGGCAACTTTTCCAACACGCTTTCCCTCTGGAAAAAACACATCAAAAAACCTCTTGACGGTATTTTGCTTGACCTTGGCCTAAGTGTTAACCAACAGTCAGGGCAGGGGAGAGGATTTTCCTTTCACGATACTCTTTCTCTTGATATGCGGCTAAATCCTAAAACCCAAAAACTAACTGCCGAAGAAATAATCAACACCTGGGACAAAGAACAACTTTACGAACTCTTTACCAAACTCGCCCAGGAAAAGTTGGCCAAACCCTTAATTTTTGAAATTATTAGGGCCCGACAAATTCATCCGATAAAAAGCGGTAAAGAGCTTGGCAATATTATCGAAAATTATTATCAAAAAAAACACTATTCAACCCGCCACAATCCTGCCACCAAAATATTCTTAGCTCTCCGCATTGCCGTCAATCACGAATTTGATAACTTAAAAAAAATCCTAGAATTAAGTTTAAAAATCACTAAAACTGGTGGCGGGATCGCCGTCATTTCTTTTCATTCCGGAGAAGACCGCATCGTCAAACAATTTATAATAAAAAATAATCTTAGTTCACAAAAAATTCTCCCAACCCATACTGAAGTTAAAAAAAACCCTCTTTCTCGCTCGGCTATTCTTAGATTTTACAAAAATAATTAATGTCAAACCGGATATTATTAGCAATTGCCCTGGGACTTCTTTTTTTTCAGTTATCATTTTCCGTTTATTATTCCGGAAAAATCGTTGAATACAATCAAAAATATTCTCAACTTGAAAAAATCTATGCCGAATTAAAAAATGAAAATCAAAACTTAGAAATAGAATTTGCCAATAAATTCGCCATCAATGGAAACAAATCGCCCTAAAATTATTCTGGTAACCATCTATCTTTGCTTCATTTTTATTCTAGCCAAATTATTTTATTGGCAAATCATTAAGGGTCAGGAGTTACGCGACAGGGCAGTTTCTCAAATCTATAAACTTGAAAAAATCCTTCCCCAACAAGGTCGTATTTTAAGCTCTGACGGCTATCCTCTTAGCCTTGATTATTCCTATTACGGTCTAGCCCTTTATAAACCAAATTTTAAAAAAGAATTAACTGAAATAATTTCTGAGATAAACACCATTAAACCTCAATTTGCTACTGAAAATGCCAAAGCTTTGGACAAATTCAACAATCCTGCTCAAAAATGGATGGAATTTACCACCCAGTTTAATCGTGATGAAATGCTTAAATTGTCAAAAATTGCCGGCACCGATTTCACCTTAAAACAAAAACGATATTATCCAGAAAATGATTTAGCCTATCACCTAGTTTCTAATTTAGAAAAATATTATCGCCGCCAAATTTTTGGACAAATTGGTTTCACCCGTACTATTATTGACGGCACTGGAGGCAATTTACTTACCCGAAAAAACTGGCAAAAAAGTGAAATCGACGGTCAGGATATTCACAGTTCTCTAAATCGACAAATCCAGCTATTATCTGAAAATTCTCTCAAATATGGAGTCGAAAAATATCAAGCTGATTCTGCTTCTTTAATTATCATTAGACCGGAAAATGGAGAAATTATTGCCATGGCCAGTTTTGAAGCCAGCCCCTCAGCCCAATCCACAAAAATACCAAACATCGCCAACCTCTTTGAGCCAGGGTCAATCTTTAAACCGCTAATAGTGTCTGCCGCCCTCGACTCCAACAGTATCAATCAAAATTATATTTGCCCAAAATGTAATCAACCTAGAGTAATTGGTCAATACACTATTAATAACTGGAACGACGAATTTCATCCGGATTCTACCCTTAAAGATATCATCAAAAACTCAGACAATATTGGTATGAGCTATATTATTTACGAACTGGGTCTTGATAAATTCTTAGACTATTTTCATCGACTTAAACTTGATCAAAAAACCGGCGTTGAACTGACCGGAGAATCAATTTCGCCTCCCAAAAGCTATTGGTCAGACATCGATCTGGCCACCGCTTCTTTTGGACAGGGTTTAGCTGTAAACCAACTTCAAATGATTCAAGCCTTCAACGCTATTGCCAATAATGGCCAATTGGTTAAGGTTCATTTCAATCAACAAAACCAAATTGAATCAAGTCAGGTCTTTAGTCCCCAAAGCATTGCCATAATAAAAGACATTCTCCGGTACGCCGTCGACAATAGCCCTGTCGCCGCCTTAAAACCAAAAGAAATGGAAGTTTGTGCCAAAAGTGGCACAGCTCAGGTTGCCATTAAAGGCGAATACACCAACTCCGACACTATTGGCTCATATATAGGCTTTTACCCCTGTATTAATCCCAAATTTACCATGATTGTCACTGTCAACAATCCCCGCTTGTCACAATGGGGTTCGTCCACCGCCGCCCCAATCTGGTTTGAATTAGCTCAAAATTTGGAGCCCTTGCTATAATTAAACATTCTATCTATGATTCGCAAATTAAAAAATCTTTTATGGCACCTCCCACGAGGAATTTTTTGGAATCTATACTTTTCTTTCCCTAGTCGAAAATTAACCCTTATTGGCGTTACTGGTACGGACGGAAAAACAACCTGTTGTACTCTAATTCAAAAGCTTCTGGAAAATAGCGGTATCAAATGTGGCATTATCAGTACCATTAGTTCTCCCGGCCTACACACCACCAGTCCTGATCCAAAAATTCTTCAAAAAATATTTGACGATTACCAAAAACAAGGCTATACCCATGTCGTTTGCGAAGTTACCTCACACGCCCTGGACCAACATCGCTTCTGGGGTTGTCATTTTAAAAGTAGTTTAATTACCAATATTTCCCATGAGCATCTTGATTATCACAAAAATATAGACGCCTACATTGCCGCAAAGGCAAAATTATTTTCTCAATCCGATCTGGCCATTCTCAATCGCGACGATCCTCATTATTTGGCCTTAAAAAAGCTGGTTAAAGTTCCCGTGACTACCTACGGCATTAAAAATAAATCTGATTTTACGGCCAAAAACATAAAAATTACTTCAGACTCTCTAAGTTTTAATATCAACCAACAAAAATTTGTCAGCGACAGTAACTATGAATATCAAATTTACAACATTCTTGCCTGTTACTCCATCTTTATTAAACTTAAACTCGACCCAAAAATATTTTCCGACACCATTACCAATTTCCCCGAAACTAAAGGACGACGCGAAATTATTGAAAACAATCTTCACCTAAAAACCATCGTTGACTTTGCCCACACTCCAAACGCACTTTTTGTTACTCTCTCATCACTACGTCGGACCACTCAAGGAAAACTAATAGTTATCTTTGGTGCCACCGGTGGCCGGGATAAAACAAAAAGACCAATAATGGGAAAAAATGTCTCCCAATTGGCTGATGTTGCCATAATTACCGCCGACGATACTAGAAATGAAAAAATCGAAGATATTAATCAGCAAATAATTTCCGGAATAGATCCTGGCAAATCTATTTTAGGCAACCCTTTAAATCCAGTTATTACCAAAGCCCGCCGCTTTCATTATTTCAATGTTCCCAATCGACAAGATGCCTTTAACTTGGCCGTCAAAATCGCCAAAGCCGGTGATACCATCGTTGCTTGCGGAAAAGGTCACGAGACCTCTATTCTACACGAGAGCACTGAATATCCCTGGTCAGAAGCCGAAGCCTTTAGAACTGCTTTTCGCCTAAAAAACCAAAATGTATAATCTAAAAAATAATTTGTCAATTGAAGAAAACTATTTGCAGGGTTATCTTCCCCAAAGAAATTCCCAAGACTCCTTTTATCAAGACGAAAACCATTCTTCTCGTTGTGATCTAAGCTTATTCCAATTATCTTCAGAGAACAGACGTATCATTAAAAAGACTGAAAATTTCACTTTTACCAAACTTCTTCTTTCAGAATTTAACTACACCCCTCTTATTCAAAAACAAATTGTAGACTGGGTCAAAGAATTAGGATGGGATTTTCCAACCTCATCAATAAAAACCGTATTTACCAATCATATTTTTAACTATCTATATATATGGTATGACCAAAACAAAGAAATTTGTGCCTACTCAATTTGTTATATTAATGAAAATTTTTCCCACATAGCCTATGTTTTTTATAATCCCAAATATACCCACAACGATTTGCCCATCCGACTTTCCCTGCAAGTAGTTACCGATAGTAACGACATGAAACTTAAATACTGTTATTTAGGCCGCTTTAACCCCAGTAATAAGCTTGGTTTTTATAAAAGAAACTTTCCGGGCTTCCAATATTTTACTCAGGGGACTTGGTTATCATATAATTAACAAATATGCATATTTACCTTGTTGGAATTGCCGGTTCAATGACCGCCCCCTTGGCCATTGCCCTTCAAAAACAAGGCCACAAGGTCACCGGATCAGACCAAGAAAAAACCTTTCCTCCCTACCGGCAACAGCTAAAAAAAGCCAATATTTTAATTAATCAGACACCAATAAATTCTGAGATTGATTTGGCCATTATCGGCTCATCATATTTATTCTTTAAAAAAACCAGAGAAGATTTCGAAGCCGTCAAAGCCCAAAAGATCCCCTACATTTCCGCCACTGAGTATCTTTCTAAAAACCTAATCAAAGAAAATTCCATATTAGTTGCCGGCTCATATGGTAAAACAACCATTAGTGCCGCCCTTGCCCATCTTCTAAGCCAAGCCAAACTTAATCCTTCCTACATGTTTGGTGGCCAAAGTCTTAATCGACTTGACTCCCTACACTTCTCCGACTCAACCTGGTCCGTCCTTGAAGCCGACGAATCAATCAACGGCCTCGACACCAAAGCAAAATTTCTTTATTATCCCGTTAAATATCTAATATTGACTAGTGCCCTCTGGGAACATAAAGAAAGCTATCGAAGCGATGCAAAAAACTTTGCCGCATTTTTAGAATTAGTAAAAAAAATACCCTCCGACGGTCTTCTGATATATAACCAGAACGATACTTCCATTTTGCCACTTCTTCCCCATGTCAAATGCCAAAAAATTGCTTACCAAAAAACTTCATTAAGCACTTCCTTAATCGGCAAATACAACCAAGAAAATCTTGGTGCCGTTGAAACCTTAGCTCAAAATATAAATATCTCTCCCCAAATTATTAAAAAATCCCTTTCCTCTTTTAAGGGAGTTAAAAGGCGTTTAGAACTTTGCGCTCAAGCAGGGGGGATAATATTTATCGATGATTTTGCCCAATCAGCCAATAGAATCAAGGCGGCCCTTGAAGTCATCAAAAATACTTATCCCAAATCTCATCTTAAAGTTTTTTATGAAGCTCACGCCTCTTTTATGCAATATCGTTCTGGTGTAAAACAGCTCTGCTCTGTTTTTAATCTAGCTGATGAAACCGTCATTTTCCAACTCAAATTTAATTCAAAAATCAGCACCAAAGACAGAATTGTGGCCAAAGATTTCTTAGAAATTATTCCCCAAAGCCTTTACCTGCCCCTGGCAAGTGATGTCATAAAACATTACCGCAAAACCCTTAAAAAGGGTGATATTTTAATTCATTTTAGTTCTGGTGGAGTTGAAGGGCAAAAAACTTTTCGAAAAATTATTAATTTATACAAATAAGAAATAATGTCACGATACATAATCAACGGCGGTCAAAGCCTGAGCGGTGAAGTTTCTATCCGTGGTGCTAAAAATGCCGGCTATAAACAAATTATCGCCTCACTTCTCTCAGATAAGCCCAGTCACATCAACAACATTCCTCAAATTTCCGACGTTAAAATTACTCAAAGTATTGCCGAAAGTTTAGGCTCTCAAATAACCAGAACCGGTGAACACAGTTTAACTATTCATACTCCAAAATTTACCTCTTCAACAGTACCTCACGGTACCGGAGAAAAATCCCGAACCTCCTTTATTTTTGCCGCCCCGCTTTTAAGTCGAACTGGAATGGCCACCATTCCCACTCCTGGTGGAGACAAGCTCGGTGCCCGACCCTTGGATAGGCTTTTCGACTGCTTTTCCACCATGGGTATCAACACCGAACTCAAAGACGATCTAATGATTTTTAAAACCGATGGCATAAAAGCTACCCATTATGTTTTTAACAAACCCAGCCATACTGTCACTGAAGTTGTTGTTATGACCGCCGCCTTAGCCACCGGACAAAGTATTTTTGAAAATACTGCTCTTGAACCAGAAATTGACGATTTAATTTCCATGCTCAATTCTATGGGGGCCAAAATTCAGCGTTCTTCTCAAAATCCAAAAACTATCATCGTTGACGGAGTTCCTTCATTGTCTGGCACCAGCCATCAGGTAATTTCTGATAGAAACGAAGCCATCACTTTTGCCTGTGCCGCATTGGCCACAAAAGGCTCTGTTAATATTCTCAGAACAGATCCCAAAATTATCAAAACCTTTTTAGATACTGTTGAAAAAATGGGTGCCCAAATTGATAGGGGTAGTGATGAAGTTGCCGTCTCTTGGGTTAAACAATTAAAAGCGGTTGATATCGAAACCGGTCCCGAACCAGGTTTTATGACCGACTGGCAGGCAATCTTTTCAGTTCTCTTAACTCAAGCCATCGGTGTTAGTAGTATCATCGAAAAAGTTTATCCTTCACGCTTTCAACACCTTCAATACCTGGAAAAAATGGGGGTTAAAACAGTATTGTTTAATCCTAAAATAGCCGACCCTTCCGCTTATTATGAATTTAACCCCGATACTGATAAGCCCGAATATCTTCACGGCGTCAGAATATACGGACCAGTTAAGCTAAAACCTTCTCAATTTAGTATTAGTGATCTTAGGGCTGGTGCCTGTATAACTTTGGCCGCCCTTACCGCTGAAGGTGAAAGTATTATCGATAATGTTGAATTTATTGAAAGAGGTTATGAAAAATTAGCCGAACGACTTTGCTCTTTGGGTGCTAATATAAAATATATCAAAACATGATTCACTTATATCTTGGCCTTCTATTATTCTCCTTTCTGGCTACCAGCATTTTAGTCGTACCCTACATTAATCTTCTTTACCGACTTAAATTTCAGCGTCAAAAACAGTCCACCCTTGATTTTCAAAATCAAAAGACCCCCATCTTTGACAAATTCCACTCATTAAAAAGTGGTACACCCGTTGGCGGTGGACTTCTTATCATTGTCACTGTTGTCATTCTTTTTGCTTTCCTGTTTCCCATGTTAAAAATGTCCCGTCTCTTTATTTCCAGTAACTACCACCTAATCAATGAGTTGATCGTTATCTTTTTTACCTTCATAAGTTTCGGTCTTCTTGGTCTATATGACGACATTCTAAAGTTTTTTAACTTTAAAAAGTCCGGATTTTTTGGCCTAAGAATGAAATACAAATTAATTCTTCAGTTACTCTTGGCCACCGTCATTTCCAGCCTAATCTATTTTCAGCTGGGAATCAATTTTATCTATCTTCCTTTTGTAGGTGCTGTCAGTCTTGGATTATTCTTTATTCCAATTTCCACCACAATCATTGTTGCTTTTGCCAACTTTTTTAATATCACCGATGGTTTAGACGGCTTGGCCTGTGGCACTTTGATGATTTCTCTTTTCGCTTTCTGGATTCTAGCTGGCACCTCCCTTGATACCCCCATCTCCCTCTTTTTATCCCTCTGGATCGGTTCTCTTATTGCCTTTCTTTACTTTAATGTCTACCCGGCTCGTATCTGGCTGGGAGACGTTGGTTCATTATCTTTTGGGGCCACCTTTGCTGTCATCGCTCTGCTTCTAGGAAAGGTTGTTCCTCTTTTTATTGTCGGGGCTCCTTTTATTATCGAAGGTATGACCAGTGCCATTCAAATCTTTAGTAAAATCTATCTTCACAAAAAAATATTTCCCGCCGCTCCAATCCACCTCACTCTTCAAAAAAATGGCTGGGAAGAACCCAAAATTGTTTTTAGAGCTTGGCTAGCTGCTATTATTTTAGCTATTTTTGGACTATGGCTGGGACTAAATTAAGTGAATTACGTCAGGAAATTTTAAAATATATTGGCATCCCGTACCATACCAATATCCCTAAGGTAATTTCTACTGAAAATGTTTTACTTGGTAAGGGCAATGCCAGGGAGATTGCCCTAAAAACAATTGAATTAGCCAATAAAAATAACCTAAAAATTCTAAATTTAAGTCCCCAACAAATCTATAATTTTCAAAAAAAGAATAAAATTGGCATTGATTGCTCCGGTCTGGCCTGTCATCTTCTTAATTTTTACTTTAATACCAAACTAAATGTTCGGCGCACCTCCGCCGACATGCTTAGCTCCGCCCCCTTATCAAAACAAATTGACATTTCCGACACCCAAACCGCCGACCTAATCCGACAAAAAGATGGTCACCACCTTCTCTTTGTTATCGAAAAAATTGGTGACAAAGTTGTCTATGTTGATTCTTCACGAAAGGGCAGGGGAGTACGCTATGGCGAATTCGACATCACTGACAAAAACTTCAAACACAACGGAGTTTTCAGATTAAATAGATAGGTTTATTTCTTTTCCCAGCGATCCTTGTCTCTTTTTTTGTATTTATCCATTATTCTGTCAAAATGTTTGTCCAAATCAATATTAAGTGAATTAGCCAAGCATGCCAGAGTGTAGATGATGTCTGCCATTTCATCACCCAATTCCTGGGTTTCTTCAGATGGCTTTTTCTTTTTTGAACCAAAAAGATGATTTAACTCTCTTGCCGTCTCACCAACTTCTTCAACTAATCGAGCTAAAATCTCTAAAGGTTTAAAATAACCAACCTTGTACTGAGAAATCCATTCATCAACTTCTTTTTGAATCCTTTTCATTATTTTTCCTCAATCAACTCCCGGTACTGAAGAGGGGTGGTTGAGATAATTTCCACTTCAGTTCCACATTCCTGACATTCTAAAATATCTCCAAGCATTGGGCTTTCACCTTTAATTTCCGCCTGGCAATCAGGGCAAAGAACTTTATTATTAGTATCTGGCATATAATTTAGCTAAAATATAACTAATCACTATTATATGACACCACTAAGTAAAATCGATAATCTATATTTTAAACGTGAAGATTTAAATCCCACCGGCTCCGCCAAAGACAGAGCTCTACCCTTCCAGATTCAAAACTTACTAAATAACGGCTTTAAATCCGCCGTTATTTCTTCAACCGGCAATGCCGCCATTTCCGCCACCTATTATTGTCAAAAAGAAAATATTCCCCTAACCATTTTTGTTTCTCCAAAAATCAATATCAACAAATTATCCCTTATAAAAGGCAATATCATCAAGTCTCTCAAACCAATCAGCGATGCCATCAAGTTTTCTAAAGCCAACCATGCCTATCTTTTACGACAATCAACTGACCCCTCAGCTCAAGTAGGCTATGCTGAAATAGCCAAAGAAATATTAATTCAATTACCACAAATTACCAGCCTTTTTATTCCCGTTGGTAGTGGTACTACCTTACTGGGGATTGCCAAAGTCTTACCCAACAACGTTAAAATCTTTGCCGCCCAACCAGCCAGTAATCCAACTATCTCTAGTGTTTTTGATCAGGATTACACACCAGAAACTCAAACCATTACCGATGCTCTTAGCGTAAAATATTTACCTCTTAAAACCGAAGTGATAAATGCAATTAAATCACGCTATTCTTTTGGTATTGTTGTCAAAAATACTGACGCTATCAAATATTTAGATTTTGTTAAACAATTTGAAACCTCACCAGAGTCAGCCCTGACTCTAGCCGCCTACCATCAAATAAAAAATAAACCCGAAGTGGGGGATTATCCTGTTATTCTTTTAACCGGCACAAAACGCTAATGGGCAATCTAGAGACTTTATTAAAAAATTCCGGCTACAACTTTTTCTTTTTAGTTGTCGATAAATTCTTAGACATTAGTTTACCCCAACTTCCAAATTTTCAATCTCTGTCTCAAAAAAATCTGAAAATCAAAAATAGTGGTTTTCTTTTATCGCAGGGAAACATTCAAAATACAATTAAATCTGCCCCAAATCCGGCCATCATTCCTTTTAAGCCCTCAGCAAAAATTGAAAAAATATGTCAAAAAAATTCCTGGACCTTAGTTGCCAATCCCGCCAAAATTAATCGACTTTTAGAGAACAAAATCAAATTTTTTGAAACCTGTAACATAAATGGATTACCCATAGTTCCTGGAATTGTTGCCGAATTTAATCAAAATTCTTTTCAAAAAGCCCAAGAAAAATTTGGCAACTCTTTAGTTGTTCAAACCCATTTTGGTTGGGCAGGAAATAGTACCCATTACTTTGATAATTACGAAACAGCAAAAGCCGTTATCCCTAAAAACACTCTTGCCAAATTCTCTCCCTATTTAAAAGGATATTCCCTTCTTAATAATTGCTGTCTCACCCGCCATGGACTACTTCAAAGCCCTCCCGCCCTTCAGTACACCGGACTACCCAACCTAACCCAAAACCCCTTTGCCACCGTTGGCCGTCAGTGGCCATCATTTGCTCCACTCGAAATCCAGGAACAGATTTACCAAATTACTGAAAATTTTTCAAACAAAATACTTAAGCCCCTGAATTATCGTGGTTTTTTTGGTTTAGATTTTATTGTCTCTGACAATAAGGTCTACCTTCTTGAATGCAACCCGAGACTTACCGCTTCCTTCGCCTTTTATACTCAAATCGAAGTAAACAACAACCTCACCCCACTCTTTTATTACCACTTAGCTGAATTTATTAATCAAGATTATTCAATTGATTTAAAGTTAGAACAACAACGCTTTCACCATCAAAATATTATCGGCTCTGAGATAACTCAAAGAAACAGCGACGGCCTCATCGTTAAAAAATATCACGATTTTAAGGTCTTCTCTACAAAAACAGATCCTGTCATTATTAACCAGGAAATTTTGTCAAAACTTTAGAAATGAAAATTTCCCCCCTGCTTACTTACTCCACCCTTCTCTCTTTTATCGGTTTGTTATTTATTTCTTCCTCCTCCCTTTTTGAAGCCGAAAAAACTATTGGCGACCCATATTTTTTCCTTAAAAAACAAATGCTTTGGCTTGTTGTTGGTTTAATTAGCCTCTTTATTACCTCTAAAATTAAACTAGATACTTTTGTCAACAATTCTTTTCGCCTCTATTTATTCTCTGCTATTTTATTACTCCTGGTATTAATTCCTGGTATCGGTGCACAAGTTCTTGGCGCCAGACGTCAAATTGATTTAGGCTTTTTTAATTTTCAGCCCTCTGAACTATTTAAGTTTGCCTCAGTAATTTTCTTTTCCTTTCTTTTTTCTTTAAAGGAAAAAAGAAATTTAAAAAACTTAACCCTATATCTCGGACCACCTTTAATTTTAATCATTCTTGAGCCAAACCTCAGTACTACTGTCATGATTGCCGCTATTGTCATTTCTATCTACTATCTTTCCGGTGCTGAAATTATAAGCCTTTTCTCGGCCGGTTTTGTCATCACCCTTCTAAGTTTCTTATTAATTCTAGTCTCACCCTATCGTCTGGCCCGCGTTAAAACTCTTCTCAACCAGCAAAGTAATCAAGACCTGAGTTACCACAGCGAACAAATAGTACTTTCCTTAGCCTCTGGCGGGTGGTCAGGTAAAGGCTTTGCCAATTCCGACCATAAATATCAATTTATCCCTAAAATAAGCACCGATTCGATCCTTGCTATTGTTGGTGAAGAAACTGGCTTTGTCGGCTTAACTTTAATTAGCTATCTATTTTTACTTTTAATTTCCCGATTAATTCATATCTCTCAAGTGGCCACCGATACTTATGAAAAACTTCTCGTCAGTGGTATTGCCTGTTGGATAGCCTATCAAGGTTTAATTAATTTTGCCGCCATTGTTGCCTTAATCCCGCTGACCGGAATTCCTTTTCCCTTCATTGCCTATGGAGGCTCCTCCCTAATCACCCTATTTTGCGCCTTGGGACTAGCTATAAATATAGAAAATAAATATTCTAAATTGCTATACTCAAAGGATGACCGAAACCAGAAAGATAATCATCACCGGCACTCATATCACCCCCGCCATTGAGTTGATCCACCAACTTCAAAGTGACCGCGATATCAACTGGGAAATATTCTACATAGGCAGACGTTTCAACTCCAGTGTCCAGAGAGAAGCTTCGATAGAATCAAAAATAATTCCTCAAAATAACGTAAAATTTTACGGCATCTTGTGTGGCAAATACGACCGTCGTTGGCTACCAAACACCATTTCTGGTCTGCCTCAAATGTTATCGGGCTTCAAAAGCGCCCACCAAATCCTCAAAAAAATAAAACCTCATTTAGTCGTCTCTTTTGGCGGATATGTTTCAGTTCCGGTTATTATTTCTGCCTGGCTCCAAAATCTTCCCTCAATTACTCACGAGCAAACCCACACTCTAAGTCTGTCAACCAAAATCAACGCTTTGTTTTGTCGTCACATCGCCCTATCCTTCCCCGTTACCAAATCATCCGACAAATATCTGGTTACCGGCAATCTTTTGAGACGGGAAATTTTTAATTTTCATTCCCAATATTTTGAAAAGCAAAAATTTGACCTAAAAAAGTTTCCTCTGATTTATCTTACCGCCGGCAATCAGGGTTCACATCGTCTAAATTTAGTCTTAAAAAAATTATTACCTTCTCTTTGCAAGAGATTTACCATTATTCACCAAAGCGGATCAAAAGATTTTAATAGATATAAAAAACTCTCTTTAAAATTTCCTAATTATTTGGTCAAAAACTATATTGATTCCGTCGACATTGGTTGGATTTTTCATCATTCAAAACTAATCGTCAGTCGCGCCGGCGCCAACACCACCCAAGAAATTGCCGTTTTGGGTCTTAATTCCGTCATCATCCCCCTCTTAATAAGCCAACAAAATGAACAATTTAAAAACGCTCTTTGGTTACAAGAAAAACTACCTAAAAATACCATAATCATTAAAGAATCGGAACTTACGGCAAAATCACTTGGAGACTCTATCAACATTCTTGCTTCAAAAAAGAAAGCACCCTCTTCTGTTTTACCCTCTCCAAATCTTAAACTATTAAAACTAATCAAAAAGCTCTAAAATTAAAACATGCAACATTTTAAAACCATTAATTGTCTTGACATCGGCACTTCGAAAATAACCTCCATTATCGGTCAGTATCCTGAAAACGAAACCAAGATAAATGTCGTTGGTGTTGCCTCTGTTCCGGCAGTCGGTTTTAAAAAAGGTCAAATAATCAATCTGGAACAAGCCAGCAAAACTATTACCGAATGTATCGAATCTTCCGAAAGAATGGCTGGTTTTCAAATTAATCACGCCTTTATTTCCCTCACCGCTCCCCACTTTGAATCATTTAATTCCAAGGGTGTAACTGCTATTTCCGGAGCTAGCGGAGAAATATCAAGTGTAGATATTGATCGGGCCATTGAGGCCGCCAAGGCAATCTCACTGCCAGCTAATAAAGAAATTGTTCATGTAATTCCCCGTCTTTTTACCGTTGATGGTCAGGAAGGCGTCATCGACCCCATTGGAATGAGTGGTGTTCGACTAGAGGTTGAAACTCATTTAATTTTAGCCTCAACCCCGGCTTTAAAGAATCTCAACAAGTGCCTCGAAGAAATTGGTATAAAGGTCGATGCTCTTGCCTATTCCGGTTTAACTTCCGCCAAAGCTTGTTTAAGCGAAACAGAAACAGAACTTGGAGTAGCCCTTGTCGATATTGGAGGTAGCAACACCACCATTACCATTTTCCAGGAGTCCTCACCAGTCTTTTCCGGAGTAATTCCTCTTGGTGCCAACAACATTACCAACGATTTGGCCATAGGTCTTAGACTCCCGCTCCAAGAATCAGAAAAAATTAAAATCAAACTGAAAGCTTATGCCGACAAGAAAGGCTTTGAAGACGAAATTGAATTAACTCATCTTGGCATCCTAAGTGAGGACAAGAAAAAAATCTCATTTTCCACCACTGTTAACGGCATTATCAAAGCCAGACTTGAAGAAATTTTTGGATTTATCTTTGACCAAATAGAAGACAATGGTTTTAAAAATTCTATTCCCGCCGGAATTGTTCTAACCGGTGGCGGCTCTCAAACAATTTTGGCTAAAGAAGTCTGCGCTGATGTTATCCCTTTGCCAGTCAGAATAGCCGATCCTCCACGTCTCGGAGGCTTGGTTGACGATATAACCAACCCCGCCTTTTCCAGCACCATCGGTACTATTTTATATTTTCAAACTCATAAAATTAATCCAAAAAACAACTCTTCAAACAAAAAAATGAAGGTTTCTTTTGATGGAATATTCGGTCGTCTTAAAGGTTTTATCGAACCTCTTTTACCTTAACATGGGCTTAATTAAAACACTTACAGGTCAATTCGCAAAAATAAAAGTCATTGGTGTCGGTGGCGGCGGTAACAATGCCGTAAACTCCATGATTTCTCAAGAAGAAATCAAGGGTGTTGATTTTATTGCTGTCAATACTGATTCTCAGGTTCTTTTAAACTCCCTGGCTCCGATCAAAATTCAAATTGGAGAAAAAATTACCAAGGGTCTTGGGGCCGGTGGTGACCCAAATGTTGGCCAACAAGCAGCTGAAGAATCCCGGGAACGAATTAAGGAAGTGCTTGAAGGTACTGACATGCTTTTTATCACCGGCGGTATGGGTGGTGGTACTTGTACTGGTGCCGCTCCCATCATTGCTGAAATTGCCAAAAAAGAACTAAATATCCTGACAATTGCCGTCGTCACCAAACCCTTCTTGTTCGAAGGAACCCGGCGCATGAGCAAAGCCGAGGAAGGCTTGTCCCGTCTTCGACAAAATGTCGACACCCTGATTGTAATCCCAAACCAGCGGGTTATGGAGGTAGTTAACTCTCAGGCTACTCTGCTTGAAGCCTTCAAAATTGCTGATTCTGTTTTAACCAAAGGTACCAAAGCCATTGCCGATTTAATCACCACTTCCGGCCTGATCAACCTTGATTTTGCTGATATCAAATCTGTCATGAGCAATGCCGGTTCTGCCCTCATGGGAGTCGGGGAAGCTGAAGGAAAAAATAAGGCCCAAGACGCCGTTGAAACTGCCATTGATTCTCCGCTCGTTGAAGTTAATATTGACGGGGCCAGGGGAGTCCTTATCAATATCACCGGAGGTCCCGACATTACTATGGCCGAAATTGAAGAATCTGCCAAAACTATCACCTCTCACGTTGCTCCCGACGCTAATGTAATTTTTGGAGCTTCGATTGACCCGGAACTCAAAGATAAAGTTAAAATCACCATCATTGCTACCGGTTTCGATCCAAGTAAAAATCTAACCCATTCTTCCTACAAAAAACCAGTTACCATGCAAAAACCCTTAATCGATGACGATTCTGAACCTCAAAAAGAACTTGATCCTAAACTTCAAAATTTGATGGCCGATCAGGAAATTCCTGCCGGAGTTGAAATCGAAGACGAATTCGACATCCCTGCCTTTTTACGAAAAAATAGTTAAAATACACTATGCCGTATTTTAAAGAACTTCCCAATACCCCAGACTTTCCTCAGCTGGAAAAAGATATTCTCACCTGGTGGCAGGATAACAATCTTGTCCAAAAATATCTTCACAAAAATGATGATTCAAAAGAAATCTTTTCTTTTATTGACGGACCTATCACCGCCAACGCCCCCATGGGAGTTCACCATGCTCGGGGAAGGACTTTAAAAGACGTCTTTCAAAGATTTAAAAACGCTCAAGGCTTTTCCCAAAGGTTTCAAAATGGTTTTGATTGTCAGGGACTTTGGGTCGAAGTTGAAGTCGAAAAAGAAAATGGTTTTAATTCTAAAAAAGATATTCAAAATTTTGGTTTAAAAAACTTTACTAAAGCTTGCCTGGCTCGGGTTGACAAATTCAGTAAAATTCAAACCGAACAATCAATTCGTCTAGGAATGTTTATGGATTGGGAAAACTCATATTACACCAATTCCCAGACCAATAATCTCTATATCTGGCACTTTCTAAAAACTGTTTGGCAAAAAGGTTGGCTTGTTCAAAGAAAAAGTGCCACTACTTGGTGTCCCCGCTGTGAAACCGGCCTCTCTCAACATGAGCAAGCCGATGGATATCAAATGGATACCGACACTTCTGTTTTTCTAAAATTCAAATTAAGCGACAGGAAAAATGAATATTTTCTTGCTTGGACTACAACGCCCTGGACTCTCGCCGCCAATGTTTTATTGGCTATTAATACTAAATTTGAATATGTCAAAGCCAAATATGAAAATCAAATTTTGTATTTAGCCAAAGAATCTGCCGACAGACTGGGCATAACTGATTACAAGAACATAGACCCTAAAACTTTACTAAATCTTAAATACGAATCATTGTTTGATATTCCCGCCCAAAAGGGGATTAAGCACTATATTACTCAATGGGACCAGGTCAATCCTTCCGAAGGTACTGGAGTTGTCCATATCGCCCCCGGCTGTGGTCAGGAAGATTTTGAATTAGGTAAAAAACTAAATTCCGATATGTTATCGCCCTTAACCGAAAATGGTCACTTTATTGAAAACTATGGTTTTCTAACCGGAAAATATGCCCACGGAGTCAATGATGAAGTTATTAAATACTTAGAATCCAATAACTCTTTATTTAAAACTGAAGCCGTCACTCATCGCTACCCCCATTGCTGGCGCTGTAAAACAAAGTGTCTCTTCCGTTTGGAAAATTCCTGGTATATTAATTCCGATGAAATTCGCCCTCTCCTAAAGGAAGCTGCAAAAAAAGTTGACTGGCATCCAAAATATACCGCTCGCCGGATGCAAAATTGGCTTGATTCTATGGAAGATTGGATGATTAGTCGCAAACGTTTCTACGGCCTCGCCCTTCCTTTTTATCAATGTAGTTGTGGTGAATTAACTGTCATTGGTTCTAAAGAAGAACTAAAGGAAAAAGCTATTAATCCTAAATTAATCGACAAACTACCTTCATTTCATCGACCCTGGATTGATGAAATAGAAATAAAATGCCCAAAATGCGGCAAAAATGTCAAACGTATTCCTGACGTCGGCGACGTTTGGCTTGATGCTGGAGTTGTTCCTTTTTCAACCCTAAAATACCTCGATGATAAAACCTATTGGCAAAAGTGGTTCCCCGCCCAAATGGTTCTGGAAATGACCGAACAAATACGTTTATGGTTTTATTCCATGCTTTACTTTAGTGTTACTTTTGAGGGTACCGCGCCTTACAAAAGTGTTGTTACTTACTCCGAAGTTCGTGATCAAAAAGGAGAGCGCATGAGCAAGACCAAGAAAAATGGCATTCCCTTTGACGAAGCTGTTGATAAAATGGGGGCCGACCCCATGCGTTGGCTTTATTGCCAACAAAAAGCTCACGCCAGTGTTAACTTTGGCTACAATATCGCCGACCAGGTAAAGCGTGATTTCCTTTTAATTCTTTGGAATTCCTATCGTTTTTTCACCCAACACGCCAATCTTGAAAACTGGCAACCTCCAAAAAACTCAAGCCCAAGCGAGACCAAACATCCTATGGATAAATGGCTACTGTCACGTCTGCACCACACCATCGAGCTCTCAACAAAAAACCTTGAAAAATATAACACCTCAAAAGTCACTGAAAGTATCGAAAAATTTGTCAACGATCTTTCCACTTGGTACATTCGACGTTCCCGTGACCGAAATGATAATTTCGAACTATTGTCTCTTGTCTTTGACAACTTATTTAAACTAATGGCTCCCGTTACCCCTTTCTTAAGTGAAACTTTATATCAAAATCTAAATTCTCAAAAATCAGTACATTTGGAAAAATGGCCACTAAATGACAACTCCTTCATTGATGAAAAATTAGAAAAAGACATGGACCTCGTTAGAACACTTTGTCAACTAGCCCACGCCCAAAGACAAGTTGCCAATATTAAAATTCGTCAGCCATTATCAAATCTTGATCTTCACTGCCCCACAGAATTGAGCCCGGAACTTTTAGCTATTATTGGCGAAGAAGTAAACATCAAAACAGTTAAGATTACAAAAATCACTGACACTGTTAAAGTAATTTTGGAAACAACAATTACTCCCGAACTTGCCGCTGAAGGTGAATATCGAGATCTGATCAGAAACATCCAGGTTCTCAGAAAAAATCAGGGCTTACTCGTCCAAGATAGAATTAAAATACGCGCCCCCTCATGGCCCAAAGAATTCGAAAAACAAATTTTGGAAAAAACCCTTGCCGATTCTTTGGAAATAGGGGACATTCTCAGTCTTGAAAAAAGCTCATGAGAAAAAAAATTCCTATCGCTCTTATCATCAGTCTAATAGTCCTCTCCTCACTTAATTTGCTGATGATTAGTTCCTTAGCTCCGTCACTTTTTTGGAAACAATTATTAGCCTGGATTATCGGAATCGGCTTGTTTGTCTTCGGTATGCAGATTAACCCCAAACAAACTAAAGCTCAGGGGCCACTCCTCCTAATCATTTCTTGCATAATTCTATTACTACCCATACTGGCCGGAAATTTCACCCGTGGCTCCCGTCGTTGGCTCTACATCGGCCCAATGTCATTACAGCCAAGTGAAATTGTCAAAGGTCCTCTCATGCTTTTTTTATCAACTACCAGCCTTCCTCTTCTTCACCTTATCCCAGTGGGAATTATCATGCTTCAGCCGGATTTAGGAAGTGCCATTACTGTCTTTATCCTGATTATTCCCATAATTCTTTATAGTAAAAAATTATTCAAGCTTAGTCTCATTGCTGGAGCTATCTTTCTTCTTATCTCTCCCTTAAGTTATAAGTATATTCTCAAAGATTATCAGCGTCAGAGAATTGAACACTTTTTAAACCCTGCCTCCGACCCGCTAGGTCAGGGATATAACTTAATTCAGTCTCAAATTGCCATTGGCTCCGGCGGTCTCTTTGGTAAAGGTTACCGTAAAGGCACCCAGGGACAATTACTCTTCTTGCCCGAAAAACATTCCGATTTTATTTTTGCTTCTACTACTGAAGAATTAGGTCTCTTTGCTGTTCTACTTATTATTACTTCCTATTTTTTAATCATAAAAACCCTCCTTGTCAAAGCCTTTCAAACAACCAACAACTTACCTCTTTTTCTTTTTACTCTCGGCATTGCCATTGAAATTTGGGTCCAAGCCTTTATCAATATCGGTATGAATTTAGGTCTACTGCCGGTTACCGGAATTCCTCTGCCTTTCATGTCAGTCGGCGGTTCTTCTATTATGGCCCTCCTCTTTTCTCTTGGTGTTATTTCCTCCGCCTAAAAATTTATCCTATGATATAATCGAAAAGTATGAAATATGCGGTAATTGCCATTTCTGGCACACAATACAAAGTTGAAGAAAATCAAACCATTACGGTCGACAAATTTGATCCCACCATTAAATCGACCGATCAAGTTCTTTTAACCGTCAATGACGACAAAATTACTGTCGGTACTCCTCTGGTTAAAGGTGCCTCCGTTGACTTTGAATCAGTCAGAGACTATCAGGGAGAAAAACTCCGTGTCTCGACTTTTAAAGCCAAATCCCGTTATCGAAAAACCCGTGGTTTTAGGGCTCAATTAGCCGACATTAAAATTACCAAAATTAATCTCTAAACAATGGCACATACAAAATCCCAAGGAAAAACTAATCAAAAATCAAATCGTCCCGGTCAAAGACGAGGCATCAAAAAATTTGGTGATCAAAAAATTTCTGTTGGCCAAATTATTGTCCGTCAAGTTGGCTCCAAAGTTCATGGGGGAGTTGGTACCAAAACTGGTAAAGATTTCACTGTTTATGCTATGCGTCCCGGTATAGTCAAGTTTTTCACAAAATTAGGCAAAAAATTCGTTTCTGTTGTTAAGGCTAATAAAAATGTTAAAAAAGCTGAGAAAAAAAGTGTTGAACATACTAGTAAAATTGTCAAAGCCAAATATGTCACTAAAAAAGCTGTTACCGAAAAAGTAGCCGTAAAAGCTATTAAGAAAACAGTCAAAAAACCCGTAAAGAAAACAGTCAAAAAAACTGCCTCCACCACTAAAGCTAAAAACTGACACATTTCATCACACTTTTTTCACGAGGGTTTTCATAGTAGACTCTTTACATGAAAGATGTCACTCAAATTCCAACCAACCAGCTTGAACCAAATCCCTTACAACCCAGAGGCACCATCAACCCTGATTCGGTTGCCGAATTAGTCGAGTCTATCCGTGAACACGGCATCTTGGAGCCTTTGATTATCGCCCAAACTCCGGCCGGCTATCAAATTATTGCCGGTGAGCGTCGGTGGCGTGCCGCCCGTATCTTAAAATTACCCTACGTTCCAGCAATTATCAAAAAAACTACCCCCCAGCAAATGCTGGAAATGGCCATTGTTGAAAATGTTCAACGTAAAGATTTAAATCCAATTGAAAGAGCCAAAGCTTTTTTAAGACTTAAAGAAGAATTCGGTCTTGATAATCACGGTATTGCCAAAAAAGTCAGCAAAAGTGTTCCTTATATTATTAATGTTCTAAAGCTTCTCAGTTTACCTGACGCCATCAAAGATGGGTTATTGTCTGGATTAATCTCCGAAGGTCATGCTAGAGCTCTCAGCGGCATTGCTGATACCCGTTTAATGATCGAGGCATACAAAATTATTCTCAAAGAAAAGGCCTCGGTTCGACGTGCCGAAGAAATCGCCAGACGCATGCGTCAAAAAATTGATGAAGGACTTATTCCCATCAACAAAGAAAATATACCCCAATTTTTAAAATCCCGTCTCGACAATATCAGTTCAGATCTTGAATCTATTTTTGACGATAAAACTACTAAGGTAAAAATTTCTCAAACCAATATTTACACTCGGGTTATTTTTCAATTTCGGGGTCCAGTCGAGAAACGTTTTCAGCAACTTAGCGAATTATACAAAGAAGTCTGTAAAAAAGATTTACAACCTGATAGTCGGGATTAAACCCATTGCCGAAATTGGCCAGTACTTAAAGAATGCCTTGCCTAAAATTAATTCTTTATTAATTGGTCCAAATTCACGGCTATCACGGGAATGAGATCGATTATCTCCGAAAACTAAAAACTGACCTTCAGGTACCGATACTTCCAATCCTTCCTGACAAAATTCTCCTGGCAATGTCACATAGTCATCAGGCAAAAAGTTCTGCTCCAACAATTGACCATTCAAATATACCTTGTTGTTTTCCACCATTACTCTATCACCAGGTAAACCTATTATTCTCTTTATATACTCACATTCATCTTCAGCGCAGGCTTCAGTTGCCGGAGCCTTAAACACCACCACATCACCCCGCATCGGCTGTGAAAATTGATAGCTAAGCTTATCGGTCAATAAATACTCTCCGTCAGTAAAATTTGGTACCATTGAACTTCCCTTAACTTGATTGGGTTGAGCTACAAATAAATACAAGAGAACAAAGACTGACAGAGCCAAAACAATTGACTGAACAAACTCTAAAATAAAATTTCCCAGTGAAAACGCCTTTCTAAATTTCATAATGTTTAAGTATATATTTCTCCCGCAACAACTACAATCCTTTGTTTTGGTATAATTTCCCCAAGGCCGCTTGGCTCAGTGGTAGAGCATTCCATTCACATTGGAAAGGTCAAAGGTTCGATCCCTTTAGCGGCCACTTATAAATTGACTAGTTACTATCCTCAGTCTAAAATTCAAACATGTATAAACTCAACCAATTTCTTGAATCCGTCAAATTAAATAATCCCGGCGAAACCGAATTTCTCCAGGCTGTTACTGAATTCGCCACTTCAGTCATTGATTTTGTCAACAAAAATCCCGCCTATGAACAGGCAAAAATCCTTGAAAGAATCGTTGAACCTGAAAGAAATATTTCCTTTAGAGTCACTTGGACCAATGATAAAGGCGAGGTTCAAGTCAATCGCGGCTACCGCATCGAATTTAATTCTGCCATTGGTCCTTACAAGGGAGGTCTTCGTTTTCATCCGACCGTTAATTCCAGCATCTTAAAATTTTTAGGTTTTGAACAAATTTTCAAAAATTCTCTTACGGGTTTACCCATGGGTGGAGGAAAAGGTGGGTCCGATTTTGATCCACATGAAAAAACTGATTCTGAAGTTATGAAATTTTGTCAAGCATTCATGAGCGAACTTTATCGCCATATCGGACCAAATACCGATGTTCCCGCCGGTGATATCGGCGTTGGTGGTCGAGAAATTGGATATCTTTTCGGTCAATACAAAAAACTAAAAAATGAATTTTCCGGTGTTCTAACCGGCAAGGGCTTTAATTGGGGTGGTTCTCTTATCCGTCCCGAGGCCACTGGTTTTGGTTTAGTCTATTTCGTCAACGAAATGTTAAAAAATCAAAAAGATTCTTTAAAAGGTAAAAATGTCTTAATCTCTGGATCCGGTAATGTTGCTCAGTTTGCCGCTCAAAAAGTTATTGAACTTGGCGGTAAATTATTAACCATGTCCGATTCCGACGGCACTGTCTACGACAAGGATGGAATTACTCAAGAAAAACTTCAATTTATTATGGATCTAAAAAACAAACAACGCGGCCGTATTAAAGATTACGCCGACAAATACCACACCGAATATCTTGATGGCAAAAAACCTTGGTCCCTAAAAGCCGACATAGCTCTACCCTGCGCCACTCAAAACGAAATCGAATTAGAGGATGCTAAGGAATTAGTTTCCAGCGGTGTCATTTTGGTAGGGGAGGGAGCCAACATGCCTCTAAGCAACGATGCTATTGACTATCTTCATTCTGAAAAAGTTCTTCATTCTCCGGGGAAAGCCAGTAATGCTGGTGGAGTCGCAGTTTCAGGACTCGAAATGTCACAAAATTCTCTTCGTCTTCAATGGTCCAGAGATGAATTAGACGAAAGACTTCAAAACATCATGAAAGACATTCATCACAAGTGCGTTGAGTACGGCACCGAAAATGGCTATGTAAATTATGTCAAGGGTGCTAACATTGCCGGCTTCAAAAAAGTCGCCGATGCCATGCTCGACCAGGGAATAGTTTAAATTATTTCCAAACTATTTTAAACAGTTTCGCGGCCAAATAATTTCCACCATAGTTTAAAGAAGGACTCATTAAGTTCTCAGCTTGGTAAAAATTTATCGATGCCGAATAGTCTGGACTAAATTTATTTTTCTTTTCCGCCAATGCTTTTTGTAATTCCGCTAAATAATATAAGGTATTTTTCTCAAACAGAGCAATTTTTCTTTTATTCAAAATAATTTTTAAATTATCTAATATTTCTTCACTGTTTGTAAAGATATTTTCTTTTGATCTAAACAATATATAAGCCTCAACCGCTTCAGATATATTTTCTTTTCGTGCCGCTTTCAATGCCTTACTGGCCCCAATAATCTCAAAATCTCTTCTTAATATTTCCCAACTCTCACTAGTTTGATTATCCATTATTTTAATTATTTGTCCATCTTCGATTACACCTTCATAATATTTCCACTCCCTATCGTCACCCGCCACCAAATGATATACACCCCCACCACCATTTCCCACAAGTTTTATGACACAATCTCCCAACAGATAATTCTCCATAATTACCCAACCATCAACATCACTTTTTTCCGTCCCACCACAGTTTACGGTCATATTTGCTGGTGATCCCAAATAAAATATAGCTTGTCTTTCAGAATAACTACTCCCATTATTTACCGCCACTTCCAGTCCCATTTTTTGTAAAATCCAATTAGTTGATTCGTCAACCAAAGCTCGGTGACTCGAATCAAAATCTTCATTCTCAGCTTCTGAAATTATTGCACTTTTCCTTAAAACCGTTCCATCACCATCCCCGTATTCATGTAATTTTGGTTTTCCATCTTTCCAAATTCCCAAAAATTGATCGAATATGGAACTGTCTTTCAAATAAATCCATTCTTTTGTCTCTTCTCCAGTTCCACCTATTGTCGACAATTGACCAAAAAAAGAAGACATTGTATTGTTCTTCTCCCGTAAAAACGGACTGGTGTTTATAGAAACTGTATTACCATTCTTTTTTAAAAATTCAAAGGTAGGCAATAAATCAAAAACAACTGGGGCGTAACTCCGTAAAGTTTGCACAATCGTATCATTGTTTTTCTTTTGTAGCTGCAATAAAACATTTAAAGCTACCGCAGCGATATCCGTACTATCACTAATTTTTGCCCCATTCCAAGCTTCATACGCCTTAACTGATCCATAATGAGGGCTTCCCAAAGTAATTGTTTTATCAATCAATTCACCATGATCTTGAGACCAAATCCGGGCCACCAAGCCTCCCAAACTGTGTCCTACTAAGTCCAGTTTTTGCCCTGTTTCCAAATCTAAACTATTTACATAATTATTGAAATCTCCCACTATCTGATTTAGCGGCTTCCTCCAGTCATAATTCCACACATAAAAATCTTGGTCTTTTTCCATGCCATTATTTTCCAAGGCTCTGACTAACAAATCATAATTCTTAACGAAAGGTGTCATCGTCCAGTGAAAATTTGCCGACGTATTCCCGGTTAACATTGCCTCCGGGTTCCAACTCGCCCCTAAACCGGGGAAAATAATAACTTTATTTACCGGTACTGGTGTAACATCACCCGTATACAGGTTGACATAATCCATATTTAAGTCATTCCAGTCTGTTCTCCCTCCGCGTTGTGAATTACCAATAAATATATTTTGAGGAATACATTGGTTATCATTGGTGATAAAAATTATTTGCGAATCAAGCGAAATAGTGTATTTTCCACCATTTTTTTCAATCTTAAAAATATGCCAACCCCCAGTATCAGCCAAACGGATTCTTGATAAGGATATGTTACTGTAATCACATCTGCCATCAGATAACACCTCAACATTTCTGTACTGAAAAACAAGTCCCATGTCCAAGTCATTCCAAATAGAAAATTGATAATATGGATAATCATTATCCCCAGTATAACCAACACCCATACCATCACCCATAAAACCAATCTGACCATAACTATAACGATATTCCAAAGTAACATGGTCAAAATCGCCAAACTTTGTAGCTTCAGAATTTGTAACAAAAGGAAAATTTAGCCCAGACGATGACAAACTCATTATCCCATCCATGAAAATTATTTCTCCACCATTGGCTTCATATTTCCAATTGCTATCTTCCTTTATATGAAAATCATCAGAAAATAACACGTAGGAATATGATTCTTTTGTAGAAAAAATAAAAATAAAAAATAAAACAAACAAAGATAATTGTATTTTTTTTAACATAAATTAATAATAATACTTGTGAAAAAAATTGCAATATTTCATAATTTAAATCCGAGCATCAGGCTTAATATATTAAAAAAAGTAAGATTATATTTATTAAAAAAACTATATTTATCAAAAATTGTATAATTAACTGGAATTACACCGTAGATTAAATATAAAAAATAATTCAACATGAACAACATCTCTCTTCTTCTCCTCACTAAAAATGAACAAGATAACCTCAAAGGGTGGAGCGATTGGATACACCAATTAACAGCCATCAATGAAATTGTTGTAGTTGATGATGAATCAACCGACAGCACCGTAAAAATCTTAAAATCATTCTTCACCAAAGAGCTATCAATTAACATTTTCAAAAAAAAACTCGAAAACAACTTCTCTGATCAAAGAAATTTTGGGTTAAAAAAATGTCAAAACGATTGGATCCTGTTTCTTGACGCCGATGAAGTTCCCACTGAAAAAACTATTAATTACCTCAATCACCTTTCCCTCAAAAACGGTGAAAATTATTCTTTTAAAAGAAGCGTTGTTTATCTGGGCCACACCATCTCCCATGGTCAATGTCTCAACGATCTCCCTATAAAATTATTCAATAAGAATGAAGGTAAGTTTATTAACCCTGTCCATGAAATTTGGGAAAGTACCAGTACCACTATAGATACATACCAAACCATTCTTCACTACTCCATAAAATCACTTACAGCTTTTCTGCAAAAAATAAACTTCTATTCATCTCTTCGTGCCCAAGAACTTTTTAACCAAAAACACCATCCCCACCTCTGGGAAATAATTATTTACCCAAAACTAAAGTTTTTAGACTTATATTTTCTAAGACTCGGATTTCTTGACGGTACTGCCGGCATTATCCTCTCCCTATCTTTGTCCTTTAACAGCTTTTTAGTTCGGTCAAAACTATGGCACTTGTCACAAAAATAGCCCTATATCTAACCATCATCCTTTTCTTTTTTGGTCAACTTTTTCGTCTTCAATTATTAAATATTTCTTTCCCAATTTTCGACATTGCTCTTTTATTTCTTGCCTTTTCAAATCTTCTTTCAAATAAATTTAATTTAAAAAATCTCCACTCCTGGGTAATATATTTTTCCCTATTTTCTCTATTAACCCTCGTTTTAAATTGGTTCCGTTTCCCCTTTTCCCTCTCTAGTTTCTTTTATTGGCTCCGCTTAGTTTCACTTCTTTCTCTGTTTCTTTTTCCCCTTAATATCGATCAAAAAACAGATAAATTTTTTCGTCTCATTCTATGGTCAGGACTTATATTTGGATTTATCCAATATATTTTCTGGCCGGATTTTACCTACTTTTCCACTCTCAACTGGGATCCTCATTTATACCGCCTTTTGGGAACTTTTTTCGATCCCACTTTTACCGGATTAATTTTTCTATTATTTCTTATTAAAATATACTTTTCATCCCAGACAAAATTGTTTTTAATCCCTATCTATTTTGGTCTCGCCCTAACTTATAGCCGCTCGTCTCTCCTAGCATTTATGATTGTTTTTGCTTTTATCGCCATTATCAAAAAGAATCTAAAGATTTTTTTGATATCTTTGTTAATTTTCGTCTCGACCATTATTATTCTTCCGCGTATGCCAGGAGAGGGGACTAAGCTGGAAAGGACTAGTTCTATAAAAGCAAAAATTGCCAATTATAAAAGTGGCCTAAAACTATTCTTCACCTCTCCGATTGTTGGAGTTGGTTACAACAACCTTTCCACCATCAGACCTGATAAAAACTCTCACGCTAATTCCGGTTTCGACGGCAGTCTATTAACCATCTGTGTCACTACCGGCCTAATTGGTCTTTTTCTATTTTCTAAAATATTTATTCAAAATCTCGGTTCTACCTCACTTTATTGGCAATCAATACTTCTCACCGTGTTTATTCATTCACTTTTTGCCAACTCTCTTCTCTATCCTTGGATCCTATTTTTTCTTGCTTTCGAGTTTAGATATCGTAAGTAATTTCAATTGTTTTCTTTGTCTCGTTGCCCGCATCACTTCGAATTATTATTTCCAAATTATTCTTTCCCGCATTCAACTGAACTTTAAGCTTAAACAACCCTTCATCATCTACCAGTGCCAATCGTCCGTTTATACTCACACTAACTCCTTTATCGCTTTTTCCTACAACATCAAAATCTGCGCTATCAACACTAATCTTATCCTCAGACGGGTTAATCATGTTTAAACTTGGCGGTTGGTTGTCATAAATAATTGTCACCGCCTTAGATAACTCACTGTTTCCCTCTTTTGGTGTCGATGCTAAAGCCGTAAATGTATTTCCACCGCTATCCAAAGTTATATCTGTAAAAACAAAACCGCCCTTGTCATCAACTATTTTCTTTCCCAAAGATACATCGTTTTTCAATAATTCCACTTCAACCTTCGGTTCTGCTACTCCAGAAATTGAAAATCGCGCACTGTTTGTCGCCTCAAAGCTTACAACTAACCTTGGTGGTAATGGAGGCAACACTTTTTCTTGATTATCAGTTCTTGATAAGCTTTTTGCATTACCCAAAAGTACTGACAATTTTATCAAAAGAGGTAAACCAAAAATAAGAACGGCAGCAAAAATAAGCACCGTTACCCCCCCTAAAACTATTGTCTTTTTAGTTATCTCCTCGTCCTCTTTTCTATTTAGTCTCGATCTTGGTTTTGTCTTAAAAAATTCTGACATATTATTAATATATTTTACATCAATAAAAACTCAGAGCCCCTTGCCAGAATTGAACTGACATCTGTGGTTTACGATACCAAAGCTCTACCGTTGAGCTAAAGGGGCACAGGTTTGAGCGGCTAGAGGGAATCGGACCCTCGACTAATCCTTGGGAAGGATTCATTTTACCACTAAACCATAGCCGCACTGGCCTAAATTTTACCATAGATACTCAGTGTCATTCCGATTTCCAGCTTGTCCGGGCTATTTAGTTTACTCCTATTATCTTGCCAAATTTTAGTCCATTGGTATCCGTCACCATACACTCTCTGGGCAATTTTCCACAAACTGTCACCCCAAACCACCACATACTCTGTTTTTTCATTGACAACTGTAGCGCTTCCTTCATTGTCAGCCTTGACTTCACTTTTTTCAATTATTGGTAAGACCAATTTTTGACCAACGTAAACCAGTCCAGGATTTTCCAAATTATTCAATTTGGCAATCTCAGTCCACTTATAGCCATCGTTGAATTCTCTGACAGCAATCTTCCACAAACTATCATCTTTTTGAACCGTGACTGTATTTTCACCATTTTTATCACCAATTTTAATTTCTTCTTCCACCTTTAAGTAATTACTTACTCCAGGTACACCAACATTTCCTTTTCGTTTTTCAATATAATTCACCAGAAAGCCAATCGCCGCCACTACCACCACCAAACCTAAAAACATACTAACCACATCTTCTCTTGATTTAAAGAATCCTTTCTTTGTTTGTTTTGCCATATATCCAAACATAGCGAATTTAGGTCCTATAGTCAACTCCAAAGGGTCAATTATCTCCGTATAATAATTTCATCACCAAGCTTTTGACTACTTAATTGCATTAACCTATTTAATTCTTTTACAAATAGTTCCGCCTTTTCTAAATTTAACTTATATATTCTTTCTTTCCCCTTAACCCTGTCATTAACTAGTCCAGCTTTTCTTAAAACCGACAAATGATTCGATACTGTTGCCTGGCTTAAATTTAATTTTTTAACAATTTCACTCACGTTTAATTCGCCAAATCCCAACCAATAAACTATTTTTCTCCGGTTTATTTCAGCCATCGCTTTATATATCTTATCCATAATTGCATTATATCGACAACCATCAATATGTCAATAAATCATTATGTGGTTGAAAAAAATACGCTCAGGCGTCAAAATATACTTCAATATGAACAACTACGATGATAAACAGGAAAAATCTTTAGTTTTAGTAAAACCAGATGGCGTTCAAAGGGCCCTAATCGGTGAAGCAATTAAACGATATGAACAATGTGGTCTAAAACTCGTTGCCATGAAAATGGTAATTCCCACCCGCGATCAAGCCCTTAAACACTATTCTGTTGATCCAGACTGGGCATTTAAAACCGGCACCAAATCTATCGAATCGTGGAAGGCTAAGGGTTTAACTCCTCCAACAGAAGACCCAATTGAGCTGGCTGAGAATGTCAGGAAACAACTAGTTGATTTCCTAAGTAGTGGTCCAGTTGTAGCCATGGTTTGGCAGGGAATGAATGCCATTGGAGTTATTCGAAAAATTACTGGCGGCACCGAGCCTCTTACCTCCGTTCCCGGAACCATTCGTGGAGACTATACTATTGATTCATATCGAGCCTCTGATACTGATAAGCGCGCCGTCCGCAACATTATTCACGCCTCCGGCTCAGTTGAAGAAGCTGACAAGGAAATGGCTCTCTGGTTTAAACCAGAAGAAATCTTAAATTATCGCCTAATTGCTGAAGAAATCATCTACGACGCCAACCTCGACGGTATTTTGGAATAAAAAAGGGATAGTGAGATAATTAGTTGTGAAAATTGTTTATATTATCGTTAGCCTTCTCTTGGTATTTCTTATCTATGATAATTTTTTCTCACAACATTCAAGACAAACACCCAGCGTTACCATAAATTCTCCGACACCTACGCCAACTCAACCATCCAATAAAATAGTCGAACCTGTCGCAGAATTTAAAACAAGAATTACTAAAAAATTCTACGGTACTTATATAACACCCCAAAATTCACCCATAAAACCTGAAAAGTTCACCGGCTTTCACACAGCAGTTGATGTTGAATATGAAGATATTAAGGGCGATGTTCCCGTATATTCTATTGACGACGGTCAGGTAATATATTCAGGCCAAGTTAACGGTTATGGCGGTTTTATTGCCATCCAGTATCCTCAATATATTGGAATCTATGGACACTTACAGCCAAAAAGTCTTCTTCCCAATAAATCGGTTATCAAAAAAGGCAATGTTATTGGAATTCTGGGTCAAGCCTATTCTGCGGAAACTGATGGTGAGCGAAAACATCTTCATTTTGCCATTCTTAAAAGTGTAAAACTCGACTTTCGTGGATATGTTCAAACAGAATCCGAACTTTCTTTATGGATTGATCCTCTCACCTTATTTCCTTGATCTAAAAAACAAGTGAGATAATACGGTGTGATCGAACAGGCGAAAATTCTTTGCACTATTTTGGGAAGTTTCAAATTTAAAAAAGAAATCGATTTAGTTCGGGAAGAGCTTGAAGACAATAAGGTAACCGTTTTAGCACCAGAAAAAGGGTCAATATATATTCCACCCTCCAGAAGACATATCCTGATTCCGTCAAGTTTTAGACCCCTACCAAGCGAGAAAAACAAACCCATAAAACAAGTAGAAAATAATTTTTTGCGAAACATTGGCATATCAAATTTTACATACTTAGTAGATATTGATGGATATGTTGGCCCCGTGGTCAGCATGGAAATGGGATTTACCATTGCAAGAGAAATTCCCCTATATGCCAAAGAAAAAATTAATATAAATTTAGATCCTAATCCGGAATGGAAAGAAAGAGTAGAAAAGATTCCGGTAATGACCCCAGCTGAAGCTTTAAAAGATTTTCAAGAAAAAAATCTATAAATCACTAAAAATCCCCCAAGAAGGGGGATTTTGCTTTGCGGACCATGTGGGACGAGATTAGAACTTATTTAAATACTTATTCAGAACAATTTTCAACTCCTCAATCTCATATTGTCCGGGGTTAAACCGAACTAATGGAAAATTATTACGTTTAAATAACTCTCCAACAAACTTATCTCTATCTATTCTATCTTCTTCCTCGTGACTTGAATCATCTAACTCAATAGCAAAAACTGGAGATTGTGTACCTTTATTCACTATTAAAAAATCTACTGATTTTTGGTTTATTCTCCTCAACCAACCTAAATAATATTTATATGCGCTTTGACGTTCAATCCTAAAAATCTTATCCAAATTAACCTGGGGATAAACATCATAATTTAATCCTAAAACAACTCTAAGATTTTCAAACAATAATCTTTCATGATTTGACATCACGGTTTCTCTTAATCTATACGGTAAATAATAATTAGGATTACTTACATCTTTTTCGTCCAATTCTCCCTCTTTAACCTCAATATTTGATTTTGAACGTAACCATAAATACAAAATTCCTATCACTAAAATAATTACTATAGATTGCATAATTAAATATACACCCAATTAAAAAATCCCCCAAAGTATGGGGGATTTTGCTTGCGGACCCAATGGGATTTGAACCCACGATCTTCCGCGTGACAGGCGGATGTGCTAGACCGCTGCACCATGGGTCCTAGAGCCTAAATACTATATCAAAATTACCACCTTTTATCTATTATCTATTTTTCCCAATTATTCAAAATCTTTTCTACCGCCTCAATTGAAAACAATTGATGAATATTTCGATTTTCCCAAACAATAGCTTCTTTGTATTCTTCATCCGAATAGGGGACTAATCCTAACTTTTTCGTCAAATCATCAGGATCATTCTTTCCGGTCCCCGATTCAATTTCAAAAGTATAATAATCATCTGTATATTTTGACAACTTTACCTCAAAGTCTTCAAAATCAAATTCCCAGCTCTCCCATTGATAAATCATTCCCTTGCCTAAACCCAACCTGACAAACATTTTTATTGTTTCCAGTATCTGTCCCTCTTCCAATTTTATATCCAGCTCCTCTCTTTCTTTATCATTAAAGTTCCCCATTTTAGCGCTAATTTTTTCTTTACTTCCTGATTTCTTTATTCTCAAATCAACCCCACTCACATTCTGCCAACTTCTGTCCACCTCATTAAATCCCGGCGAGATATCCACCGACAATCTCTTGTAACAATCCTTTAGACTGGCATCTTTATTCATCAATGCCATCACTTCGTTAAACTTTTCTTTAGTTATTTTCCCTCTTATTTCTATTTCCGTCATATATATTTTTTGACCACTTAATCAATAACTTCTTCATCACCATCACCAATTCCATCATCAAAAGTTACTTTTCGGGGTTTTAATATACAATTTTCACCGGTAATCTCACACCTATTGTCTCTTCCCATTCTTCCACATAATTCCACCATTTCCACTCTTGCTCTTATTGTATTACCCGGCTTCCCCGTGTCAACACTGCCTATTCTCGTTAAAACATCGTTGCCCTGACATACAATTGGTATTTCTACAAACATAATCTTTGTCAATTTTAGCAGATGATTCTATAATTAATTATGTCAAAAAACTTTAATAACTCTCAGGTTTTTGAATATTTGACAAATATCGCCACTGCCTACGAAATAAAAAACAAAGGTCGTTTTCGAATTGTAGCTTACGAAAACGCCGCCGACACCGCCCTCACCTATCCCGAAAATTTGTATGAACTCTGGCGAAAAAATCCAAACAGTCTCGATTCAATCCCCAACATCGGTCCTTCAATCCTAAAAAAAATTGATTATCTATTCCGCTATCAAAAACCTTACCCCAAACTTAAAATTATATTTAAAAATATTCATCCCGCCGTTTTTACCTTCACTAAAATTAACGGTATAGGTCCCCTAATTGCCCACAAACTTACTCAAACTTTAAAGTTTTCAAAAAATCCCACCAAAGCCCTGGATCAACTAATTTCCTATTGCCAAAAAGGAAAAATAAAAAATATTCCCTCCTTTGGCGAGAAATCTGAGGAATCAATTTTAAACAACACTTTATCTTTTCTTGGCCGCCAGAGCCGTATGCCTTTAAAAAAGGCTCAAATATTGGCTGATAAAATTATTCAGTATCTCCATCACCGTTTCCCAAATATTGAATTTATTCCCCTAGGTTCTCTTCGCCGCCAATCAGATAGCGTCGGCGACATTGACATTGCCGCCGCCGCTGTAAATTCTCAAGAAATTATCGACTACTTTCTTCAATATCCTGATATTATCCAGGTTATTGCCGAAGGTAAAAACAAAGCCAGTCTCCGGCTACTCCATGATATCCACGTCGATTTAATGATAAAACCACCTTCTTCCTTTGGCTCCCTACTTCAACACTTTACCGGTTCCCGTCAACACAACATTCTTCTTCGCCGTCACGCCCTAAAACTTGGCTATTCTGTATCAGAATACGGAATTAAAGACCTAAAAACCGGCATTATCCATCAATTCGACAATGAAAAAAAATTTTATAACTTCCTTCATCTAAAATATATTCCGCCCAAAGACAGGCTGGGGGAACTTGAACTAGAAAAGTTTAAAATGCTATAATTAATCCATGATTATACCTATCATTGTAATAGCCGCAATTGTTTTCTATTTAATTGCCTTTTTTAATGGCCTAAGAACTACTGAGGTCCAAATTGGTGCCGCCATTCAGGAGATCGGCAACCAACTAAAACGTCAAAGTCAACTCATCCCTAATCTTATTGAATCCGTAAAAGGTTACATGAAACACGAAAAAGGCATTTTTGAAGATTTAACTTCTGCCAGAAAAATGATTGACCAAGCCATTGCCTCACAGGATCCTAAATCTATTGACGCCGCTCAAGCCCTGTTAACTAAAACCATGGGCTCCATTAGAGTTATCGCTGAATCAAATCCTCAAATTCAAGCTTCGAATTTAGTCGGCAATATGATGGAAGAACTTCGTGATACTGCCGATAAAATTATGTATGCCCGACGTACCTTTATCGACCTCTCTGCTGATTTTAACGTCAAAATTAGCACTATTCCCGGAGTCTGGTTAGCCCCTCTTTTTGGTTTTAAGAAAAAATCCGGCTTAGAAACTCCTCAAGATAGTCATATTACCTCTGTTTCTGAAGGCGAAACCAAAAATCCTGAAGTCAAGCTCAATTAATTTTTTCTTTTTCTATGTCTAATTTTTATCAACAAGTTAACAGTAATCGCTGGCGCTCTGGATTTATCATTGCCCTGTTTGTTCTTTTTATCATTGGAGCCGGTTACGTTCTCAGCTATTCTTTTGACAGTCAATATTTTTTACCCATTGCTATCGCTTATTCAGGCATTTCCGCCTTTGGAAGTTATTTTTTAGGGGACAAAATTGTTTTAGCCTTAAACAAGGCTGTTCCGGCCACCCGTAAAAAATATTTTGACTTCTATACTGTGACTGAAAACCTGAGCTTAGTAGCCAAAATCCCGGCTCCCAAAATATATGTCATTGAAACCGAAGCTATGAATGCCTTTGCCACCGGCCGTAACCCCCAACACGCTGTTGTCTGCGCCACCACCGGTCTGTTAAACAAACTTAACCGAACCGAATTAGAAGGTGTCATCGCCCACGAACTTTCCCATATTAAAAATTATGACATTCTTCTTATGACTGTTGTTTCCGTTCTCATCGGCACCCTCTCAATCTTAATCAACCTAACCAGCCGAAGAATGTTTTTTGGAGGAGGGGATAACCGCGACCGAAATAATAGCTCTGGAATCTTTGCTGTCATTGGTATTGCCATGATTATTTTTGCCCCCCTAATCGCCCAATTAATTCAATTAGCTATTTCCCGCCGTCGTGAATATTTTGCCGATGCTTCAAGTGTTTCATTTACCCGTCAACCCTCTGGTCTTATTAGTGCTTTACAAAAAATTAATGCTGACCCCACTCCTTTTGCCCAAGCATCAACCGCCACCGCATCACTATATATTTCCAATCCTTTCAAAGGCAAAAAATTTGCCTCCATGTTCTCAACCCACCCCCCTGTTGAAGACCGTATTCGTGCCCTGGAAACCATGATGTAATCTGATATACTCCAAATTGTGTACCAAAAAGAGCTCGAACCCAGAATTAAAAAAATTCTTCATGCCACCACCCTTGCTACAGTCACCAGCATTTTAGTCAGTATGGAAAACGTAAAACTTGTGGCGCCAATACCTGGAAACGATTGGGAATTATGTAGCAATCTAACTCAAGAAGGTTTCAATCAAATCGTTGATGCTACCCGACTCGGTCTCACCCATCTTCTGAAACAGGCCAGAATAAACTTGCCCTCATATATACAAATTAATGAAAATGTTATCGCCAACTCATTGGTTGAGGATGCCGGATTACCTCTGATTAGAAAGATTGAAAATCAGGAAATTGAAATTAAATTCGTCGGTCCTCAACCACTAATAAAACAACTTAATTCATATCTTGATCCTCAAAAATATCATGCCACGCAGATCAGACGCATGGAACTTAACCCCATCGCACTCGTTTTTGAATCTCCAGATCACCTTAACTAGAAATACTTTACCAACAGTGTAATTACCGCATATTATTAGTACAACTTGCTTTTGATTTACTTTATCTACATTGAAAAGTGATCATTAAAAATCAATAATTAAGTAATGTCTTTTGTTCACCTTCATCTTCACACCGAATACTCACTTCTGGACGGACTCTCCAAAATTAAAAAACTTGTTAATTTAATTAAAGAACAAGGAGGCAACGCCGTTGCCATAACCGATCATGGAAACATGTATGGCGCCATCGAATTTTATAAAGCCTGTCAAAAAGCAGACATAAAACCCATTATTGGCTGTGAAATTTATACCTGCATCGGACATCGTAGCGAAAAAACTTCTCAAAACCGCAAAAACAACCACCTAATTCTTCTGGTCAAAGACACTCAGGGTTATAAAAATTTAATGAAACTTGTCAGTATCGGCCATCAAGAAGGCTTTTACTACAAACCCCGCATTGACTGGGAAAGTTTGGAAAAATACCACGAGGGTTTAATTTGCCTCAGTGGCTGCGCCGCCGGCGAAGTATCTCAATACCTCATCAACGGCGAATACAAGAAAGCTAAAGGTACCGCCAAAAAATACCAGGATCTTTTCGGAGAAGACTATTATTTGGAAATCCAACGCCATCCCGGACTTGAAGAGTTTGACAAAGCCAATGAGGGCCTTATTAAAATTAGCCGGGAATTAGGCATTCCTCTCGTTGCTACAAATGACAGTCATTATCTGAAAAAAGAAGACGCCTTTGCTCAAGACGTTCTGGTAATGATCAACACCCAGACCAATATCAACACTCCCAACCGTCTAAGTATGGCCAATACTCCCGATTTTTATGTTAAAAGTCCTCAGGAGATGGAAGAACAGTTTTCTGATTATCCTGAGTCTATAGAAAATACTCAAAAAATTGCCGATAAATGTAATCTTCATCTCGAGTTAGGAAAATGGTATTTCCCAAAATTTAAACTTCCAGAAGGTAAAACAGCCGAAGAGGCTTTAACCGAAATGGTTTATAGAACCGCCAAAGAGTATTACGGCAAATTAAATTCAGAAGTAAAAGAAAGACTTGAATATGAATTGGATCTAATTTGTACCAAAGGTTATGCCTCATATTTTTTGATCATGCACGACTTTATTGTTTGGTGTGAACAAAACGACACTCCCACCAACACTCGTGGAAGCGCTGGTGGTTCCCTGGTTTCTTTTGTTTTGGGTATTGTTACTGTAGATCCATTAACTTATGGCCTTCCTTTCGAACGTTTTTTAAACAAAGACCGCCCCTCTCCCCCTGATATCGACCTTGATATTGCCGATGATCAACGCCAACAAATGCTTTTTCACATCATCGAACAATATGGCCACAAATCCTTTGCTCAAATTTGTACTTTTGGAAGAATGATGGCTCGGGGTGCAGTCCGCGATACCGCCAGAGCCCTCGGTTACGAGTATGCCACCGGCGACAGAATCAGCAAATTAATTCCCATGGGTTCACAAGGCTTCCCCATGAGTATCGATAAGGCTCTCGACACTACCCCCGAATTAAACCAACTTTATAAAACCGATGCTGATGCTAAAAAAATTATTGATACCGCCAAGCAAATTGAAGGTTGCGCCCGACATATTTCTGTTCATGCCTGTGCTATCGTGATTTCTCCTACCAGTATCAATGAATTTTCACCCACTCAAGTTGAAGCCGGAGGCGAAAAACCAATCACTCAATATGAAATGCACGCCTGTGAAGATGTTGGCTTAATAAAATTCGACATTCTCGGAATTAGGAATTTATCTTTCTTGCGCCAGGCCGTCATTAATGTCCGTAAAACCAAAAACATTGACATAAATCTTAGAAAATTACCCCTCGATAATCCAAAAACATTTGAAATGCTCTCCCGGGGCGACACCATGGGTGTATTTCAATTGGGCGGTGAGGGGATGACTAAATGGTTAAAAGAACTAAAACCAAATCGGGTTGAAGATTTAATGGCCATGGTAGCTCTTTATCGCCCTGGTCCCATGGCAATTATCCCTGAATATATTGCCCGAAAAAAAGATCCGAGTAAAATCGAATATTTTGATCCCAAAATGGAAAAGTTCTTGAAAAATTCTTACGGCCTTTTGGTTTATCAAGATGATTGTTTGTACACCGCTATCGAACTTGCCGGTTATAACTGGACCGAAGTTGACAAATTTAGAAAAGCCATTGGTAAAAAAATTCCCGAAGAAATGGCGGCTCAAAAAGAAAAATTTATCGACGGTTGCATTAAAAATGGCTATACCAAGAAAAAAGCTGAAGAAATTTTTAAACTAATTGAACCCTTCACCTCCTATGGTTTCAACAAAGCCCACGCCGCTTCATATGGCATGTTGGCCTATCGAACCGCCTACATGAAAGCCAACTATCCCGTGGAATATATGTGCGCCCTCTTAACTGCCGAATCCGGAGATATTGAAAAAATTAGCGCTGGTATCGAGGAATGCCGAAATTTAGGCATTATAGTCTCATCACCCGACATAAACACCTCCCACAAGGCTTTCGAATTTGAAAAAAATGAGACCTCACTTGGTGGTTTATCTATTCGGGTCGGTTTATCTGCTATCAAAAATGTCGGAGATATCGCCATTGATTTAATCATCAAAGAACGGGACGAAAATGGACCTTTTAAATCTTTCAATGATTTCTGCCTTCGGGTTAATAGTCAAAAAGTAAATAAAAAAGTCATTGAAAGTCTGGTTAAAGTTGGCGCCTTTGATCAGTTTGGGGAAAGAAATGCCATATTAGCCGCCATCGACGAAATTAGAAACAAATGTAGCAAACAAAATGACAATAAAAACTCCGGACAATCCGGACTTTTTGATACTTCTGACAACACCACTTTAATTCCACAGGACATTTTTCCCGAGGTTACTCCCATGCCTGAAAAAGAAAAATTAGCCCAGGAAAAAATGCTTTTAGGAATTTACGTTACTGAAAACCCAACCAGTAAAATTTTAGATCCGTTTCGCGAAGCAAGTCTGCCAAAAATTAACGAAATTTTAAACAAAAATGGCAACGAAACAGTAAAATTTGCCGCCGTTCTTCATAAATTTAAAGTAATCCACACTAAAAAAAATAATGCCGCCATGGCTTTTCTCACTTTCGATGATGGCACCGGCCAGATTGAAGGAGTTATCTTCCCCCAAGCCTTTGAAACCTATAAAAACATCATTGAAGAAAATAGGGGACTCTACATCGAAGGTAAAATCTCAATTCGCGACGATAACAAATCTGTCCTAGTTGATTCTCTTTCTGAAACTCTTCCCAAAAATATTAAAAAATACGACTTTATTATCGATGTTCCCGCAGGCACTACCCAAGCTCAATTAATGGAACTAAATCAACTCTTAAAAAATCACCAAAATGGCCACCGTGGCCTTATCATCCTACCCAACGGTAAACAAATAACCCTTTCTTATGGCGTAAATTACAACCCCTCTCTTCAAGAAAAAATTAGCCAAATATTAACTAAATAGGTCGTATATATTTTATTGATCTCTCGCAATTACGTGAGATAATCTCCCCACAATTGGAAAGACAAAACACTTTCCAATATTCTGTTGGATCAGGGTGTCCTCTTAAAATTATTTTATTTCTTACACCTATTCCAACTTCACACCCCACACATACTTGTGGATTTGTAGAATATTTACAATATTTTTCTTCTGTCATATTTTTAAAATATTAATTTTGGCAAAAAAAATCCCCAATGAAATTCATGAGAACTTAATTCAACTCAAATACTAAAATTTAGACTAAAAGGTTTGAAAAAGGCCGCGAATTACACGTGCCTTTTCAACCCGTCTGGGTTTATAGGGAGACAACCACGACGCGCACACTACTTTCTCCCTATTTGTCCCCGAGGAAGACACCGGATACTCACATTCGTGTAATTCTGTAGAGTTTTTTATTTTTTCACCTTCTCCTCTAACTATTATCCCATTAAATAATAATTCCACTATAATTTCACCTCCAATTATAAATATTTAAAAACCTACGTTTTTTGTCCATTGTTTGTTTTTTTGCTTCTAGTATTCCTTCTTTCAATCGTCTTATTTAACCAAATATTTTCTTTTGTATTTTCCGGAAGAGAATCGACCCCCAAGTCCTTACATTTTCGTTCATACATATATGCAGCTTCCTGAAAATCTTCATCAATGTCTCCAGACTTAACCTCATTAACTGCAGTACTTATTAAATTAAGTTGAATTCGACTTAATTCCTCTCTACTAATCAGACCCATATTAATTCTAGTTCTTATGACAAGTAGTTCCTCTCTACTGTAATATTTTTCTCTTCCCTCTCTTTCTATCCCATTCACTACCATCTTCTACCTCCATCTAAAAAAAATCCCCTAAACAGGGAATTAAGTAAAGTTAAAAAAAAACCGCCCTCCGGCGGCGTAGTATCAAATTGTATGTATTTGATGTGACTCATGATATAAATTTTTTTATTTTACCCAAATATATCATAACTACTTGTTGTATAAATTACAAGAGGGTAAATTATTCCTCTAAATATACCTGTATGTTGATTCACGCCCCGGATTAATATAAAATACCAAAGTTTCTACTAAAAATTTATTAAAATAAAATGGCTATCAAATTCATGCACCAAGATACAGAATTCCACATTGGGGATACTGTCAAAGTTAACTACAAAATCAAAGAAAAGGATAAAGAAAGACTTCAGGCTTTTGACGGAATCATTTTAGCCATCACCGGATTAGGGGCCAATAAAAACTTCTTAGTTGCCAAAAATGCTTCTGACGGCATCAGAGTTGAACGTATTTTCCCAATCAACTCACCTTGGATTGAATCTATTAAAAAGCTTCGCAGTCCTAAGCGTCTTCTTCATCGTGCTAAACTTTATTTCTTGCGCGAACCCCGCGCCAGATCAATTTAACTATCTGGGTCCTTAGCTCAGTGGTAGAGCAGTTGCCTTTTAAGCAATTGGTCGCGAGTCCGATCCTCGCAGGGCCCACCAAGTGAATCTCTACGGCCTAATCATCGGCATTTCAATCGCTATCGGCATTCAATATTTTTCCAAAAATAATCGCATTATCCCTAAAAACCGCGAGAGCATGTTCCTTTTTGGTTTACTGATTTCCGGGCTATTTGGAGCCAGAATCTATCATGTCATTGATCAGTGGTCCTATTATCAAACTCACCCCTCTCTCATCTTTCAAACCTGGCATGGGGGATTAGCTATCTATGGTGCTCTAATTTTCACGACTCTTTTTATTTTTATCTACTCTCTTATATCTAAAATCTCGTTTCTTTCAATCTTAGATTCCATCACTCCCATCTTGCCCTTATGCCAGGCCATCGGTAGAGTTGGTAACTTTGTCAATAAAGAAATTCCCACTTGGTGGATTGAAGCCTCATTAAATTTACTTCTTTTCTTTCTCCTAAGAAAATCAAAAACACCTACCTCCCATTATTTAATTGGTTATGGAATTATTCGTTTTTTTGTTGAATTTCTGCGTAGCGATACCTGGCAAATCAGTAATTTTAAAATTGCCCAAATAATCAGTCTTCTTTGTATATTCTTGGGGCTACTTACTTTGCATCAGTCTCGTCGAATAAGGAATTAGTCTTTCATAAACTCCGGATTTCTTTGCTTCCTCTACTGTAACTTTATTGCAAATATTTAGCATTTCCTGATTACTGGAACCCACACTTCTTAACTCTTCTTCTGAAGCCTCTAAGGGCATCTTTGGACCCCCCAAAAACGTTCCCGTCCAATTACAGCGAATACAAGCTTTGTTTAACTTATCTCCAAAAAACTTTCTGACAAAACTATGCAAATTGGCATCAACAACTTGATTTTCGTTCGCCGCCGGGTAAGGGGAGTAATATCGAAGCGGCTTAGTGCTTTCCAAAAGAGCACTGCAACATCCGCCCACAAAATTTACCTTCAATTTTTTACAGGCCAAACTAATTACTCTCATTCCAAAAGCCGTTGCCATCGGCGCAATCGTTACTACTGTTTTTGGTTTACAACCTATTTTTACCAATTCTTCCAACATCTTTACATGTTGCATTCCCGACGCTACCGGATCAGAGATATATAAAATTTCTAAATTATTTAAATTAAAACCTTCCAAATTTGGCTTAACTGACAATTGTGATTCCCTGGTATATATATTCTCACAATCTTTGTGACTCATGGCTACAATTGTTGATGGAATATTTTTCGTTTCATCCACCAAAAATAACGCTCTCTGCCAGTTGGTTAAATGACCCTCCCTCGCAAAATATATTATTCCTGAGTTATCAGCCCTTGATCTGTTAATCAACTTTTTCATCTTAGGAGTATTTGCCAATTGATACATCGCCACCTCCATGTCCAATTGCGCCAAGGGCCCAAAATGATATCGCGGTAAAACAAATTTATTATCTTTATCAAAACCTCCAGCTCCGCTAATTATTTCTGCTTCCGGACTAGAAATCGTTACCACCCCCATTGTTTCCATGCAAGACAACTCGCTCTTTTCCCCCAAAACTGGCGAATACAATTTATGGTTTTTTACTTGAAACTTTCTTCTTATACCTTTTCCAACTATCTCACTTAATCTTTCTTTTTCGACTTGACTGGCAATCTTAAAAAAAATACTTGGTTTATCTCCAGGTTTTTTAATTGCCATCCTGGAATCTTATTTTAGCAGAAATTAATTTCCGAAACAATTTGTAAAGTGACTCCAGTGGGAGTCGAACCCACGATTGCCTGGATGAAAGCCAGGAGTCCTAGGCCACTAGACGATGGAGCCGTTTTTAGCCTTATTGAAACAGTGAGTATTTTACCATAAACTACACCGTGATCTATATTTTCCACGGTAACCATAATACCCAAAGTTATACCGCCTTCTCTGAATTGCTAAACAATTACGATAAACACGAAAAATTCCATCAAAATGGTAAAAATATTAATCCTGACTCTCTCGATAATTTCTTAAACACTCCCTCTCTTTTTTCTGAAACCAAAGTCGTAATTTTTGAAAATCTTTTCTCTCTTCTCAAATCTCCCTTCGATAAAATTATTAAGTTAATTAATTCCCATCCTGATTTTGATTACCTGTTCTGGCAGGACAAAAAGATCGAAGTTGCCAAACTCAAACTTTTACCTCAAGCTGACATTAAAATTTTCACTCTTCCTGAATTACTTTTTTCTTGTCTTAATGCCATTAAGCCAAAAAATAAAGTAGATTTCTCCAAAAAATATCAGGAGCTAATGGCCACTTTTCCTTTAGAATTAGCCTTATTTTGGTTTAAAAACACTCTTCGTCGTCAGTTAACCACCTATTCCAAATTTTCAGAAGAAAATCTAAAAAAAGCCTACTTAAACTTGATTGAACTCGACAAAAAATCTAAAAGTGGCACCTTATACGAACCAAAAGATATGGCCATAGAGAGAATTATTCTCTCCCTCCTCGACGCCTAAGTGTCGTTTCTGTTATTATTTTTGTATGACTGCCCAAATTGTCGACAAACCCTGGGGTCGTGAGATTATTCTTACCACTCCCGATCTGCCTTATGTTGCTAAAATTCTAGAAATAAAAGCCCAAAAACGTCTTTCTTTGCAATATCATGATCAAAAACTTGAAACATTAACTCTTTTTTCCGGCGAAGCCAATATTATCTGGGGAAAAGATAAAGATAATTTGGTCACCGAAAAAATGATTCCCAACAACGGCTACACCATTGCTCCGAATACAATTCATCGCTTTGAAGCTATAACTGATTGTCAAATCTTTGAAGCCTCAACTGGAGAAATTGGCACCACTTTCCGTCTAGAAGACGACGTTAATCGTCCTAACGAAACTGAAGAAATTAGAAATTCTCCCAATCGTGGCTGGACCCAAAAATGATTAAAAAGCCCTCCTTATTATGGTTTAAAGACATTCATTTTGAAGATGTCAATATAGTCGGAGGAAAAGGCGCTAATTTGGGGGAAATGTATAATATCGGCATTCCCGTCCCCAATGGTTTTTGTGTTACTGCCGAAGCCTATTTTAAATTCATCGAAGTCAATAAATTAAAGCCCAAAATCAAAGACATTCTTCAAAGCACCGATGTCGATCAACCCGAACAATTATCACAAGCTTCCTCAAAAATAAGAAAATTAATTAAATCCGCTCCGATTCCTCAGGACATAGCCTTGGAAATCATGATGGCTTACAAAAAACTTTGCTCTTTTGGCGGACTCAAAGATGCTCCTGTCGCAGTTCGCACCTCCGCCACCGCCGAGGATAGCGCTGATGCCTCATTTGCCGGCCAAGGTGACACTTTTTTAAATGTTACCGGTGAAACTAATGTTGTTAACCAAGTCCGCGCTTGTTGGTCTTCACTCTTTACCTCACGTTCAATTTTCTATCAGGTCAAAAAACATTACGACCACTTTAAAATTGGGGTTGCTGTTCCGGTTCAAAAAATGGTCCAAAGTGAAGTCTCCGGAATCGTCTTTACCCTTAATCCAGTCACTAATAACAAAAACGAAATTGTAGTCGAAACTATCTGGGGACTTGGAGAATATATAGTTCAGGGAATTGTTACCCCCGACCAACATCTCATTGATAAAAGTAACTGGGAAATAAAATATAAAAATTCCGTTCATCAAGATATCCAGTTAACCCGTTTCGCCGATAGTAATAAAGAATTAAAAGTTCCAAAATATAAGCAAAATAAAGCTAAAATCAGTGATACCATGGCAGTTAAAATCGCCAAATTATCCCAAAAGCTCCACAATCATTACGCCAAGGCTCAGGACATAGAATTCGCTATTGAAAAAGGTAAATTATATTTTGTTCAAACCCGACCTATTACTACCGTTGATGTCAGTCAAAAAAATATTAACGACCAAAATAAAATTGACGTCAATTTACTTCCCATTCTTACCGGTGAACCAGCCAGTCCCGGTTCTGCCTCCGGAATTGCCGTCATTATTAAAGATCCAAAAGATATTACCCGCGTTCAAAAAGGCCAAATCCTAATTACCCAGATGACCACTCCGGATTTTGTTCCTGCCATGAAAAAAGTCAACGGAATTATTACCGACAAAGGTGGTCAAACGTCTCATGCCGCCATTGTCAGTCGGGAACTTGGAGTTCCTTGTGTTGTCGGCACAACTACCGCTACCAAACTAATAAAAGAAGGGGACATTATTACTATCGATGGTACCACTGGAAAAATTTACAGTGGCGACCACAGCTCCGGACTTATTGCCAAAAAGGTTGTCCATACCCTTCAAAAAACCGCTACCAAACTCTATGTCAATTTAGGCGAACCAGACCTGGCCAAGGAAATCAGTAAAAGAAATGTTGATGGTATTGGTCTTCTCCGGGCTGAATTTATGATTGCCAATATTGGCGTTCACCCAAAACGGATGATTCAGGAAGGTCGACAAAAAGAGTACGTAGAAAAATTAGCGCTAGGTATGGCTCAATTTTGCAAAAACTTCAACCCTCGACCTGTTATTTACCGAGCCACCGATTTTAAAACCAATGAATACCGCTATCTAAAATGGGGTAAACAGTACGAACCAGAAGAACCAAATCCACTCCTGGGTTTTCGTGGTGCAATTCGCTACATCAATTCTCCTGATGTCTTTCAAATGGAACTTGACGCCATTAAACTAATTCGCAATAAATATAATCTAAAAAATCTCTGGCTAATGATTCCCTTTTGTCGTTCACCTGAAGAGTTGTCAAAAGTTAAAAAAATTATCACTGATGCCGGCCTCTTACGTAGCCCCTCTTTTAAGCTTTTTATGATGGCTGAAATTCCCACCAACGTTATCATGATCGATAAATTTATCGATGTTGGTATTGATGGTATCTCGATTGGTAGCAACGACCTGACCATGCTTACTCTTGGCCTTGATCGCGACAATTCCGAAATTGCCAAAGACTTCAATGAGCTTGATCCTGCCGTCCTCTGGTCTCTAAAGAGATTAGTTACCAAAGCCAAAAAACGCAACATTATGGTTGGAATTTGTGGACAAGCTCCCAGTAACCATCCGGATTTAGTGCAAAAATTGGTGAAGTGGGGGATTTCCTCTATCTCCGTTTCACCCGACGCCATCGATCGCACCCGGGAAATCATCGCCTGGGCCGAAAATAAGAGATTTGAGAAAAAATAAATCTAGTTAGTCCTTCTTTGCACAACTAAGCTTGGAATTTCACGGCCAGCAATTCGTTGAGCCTCAGCATTATCCATTAATGTTTTATTTACCAATACTACTGATCCGGAATATAAATCATAACGCGCCGCATCTGACTTTTTATCAATCTTTAGTTTTTCACCCTTACCTACCGGAATTATTTCATAAATACTCGGACGTCTTTCCTGCCAAATACCTATTGCTTTAGCACTTGGTGCACTACCAACAAAGCTAAGAATTTCTAAATACGGATCCTCGCTAAAAACAACAATTTTATTTTCTTCCAATGTCGAAACACTAACACCTATTCCCTGTTTAAGTGGAATACTGATACTACCACTCTCCGCCAATCCTCGTCTAACTGAAAATCCACGATTATCTGTTCTAATAGTAGCCTGTTCTACTGTAATTGTCTCCATAAGTGAAACATATCACACTTTTAAAAAAATTCCAATATCCCCTAGCAGGGGATAAAAGATTTGAGATAAAACAATTTATTTACGAGATATTCTTAACCCCACCGTCTGCTTATCCTTAAAAACACTCCCTCTGGTTATAACTTCAACATTTTTTCCAGTTATTGCAAAACATACATATAATTTTGGTCTCCCTTCTATGTTATCCTCAGTTGCAAAACCATCAACCAGAAATTTAACTCTTTTCCCTTTTTTATTTTTCTTACCTTCCAAAACAGTGGCTTCCCGGGTATCCAAGATACTGGCCAAGCCCGGTATAACAACCTCTAAATCTTTCTTCAATTCCTCCGCTGTAATAATCCTGTTGACAATGGTCATTGGCTCAGTCGAGGAAAAGGCTTCCTCTGATCCGTCTCGATTAATAATTATTTTTTCTATTTCAGTTGTCATTAACGGATTTTAAAATATAATTTTTATTTAACAAACGTCATTCTCACCACTCTCCAACCATGATCTTTATTTGGCTTTTCACCTACCACAATTTGTTTTCCCAACGGAATGCTTATTAAACCTTCAACCGCCCTATAAGTCGAAACATTATCAATAAACTCCACCAATTTAACTCTATCATTGGCAATAATATAAGCCCCCTTATCGTCTTCTTCAGGATAACCCCACCTACTTTCTCTTACAAAAATGTCTTGACCTGCATTAAAAGTTTTTTCAAAATCCATAGGAATAAAAAACTTTTCAGCGTCAAGCACACCTTGTTCAACCCGCACTGGTGACATGTATGTATTATATCACACCTTAGGCAAAAACAACTACAACTTCACCTCGAATATCACCGTCCCAATCATTTTTTATTTCTTCAAACTTCTTTGTCATCTCCCGGATTATTCTAATCTCCACCTTATCTCCATAAATCTCTTTCACTTCTTTCACTAATTTTTCAGTTCGAAGAGGGGATTCGTAAACCACTTTCGACCCCTCAACCTCTTTGTATTTTTCCAAAATCTTTTTTCTCTCTCCGTCTTTCTTTGGTAAAAAACCCAAATATGAGAATCGTCCCATTGGTAATCCAGCCAAAACTAAAGCATTAATTGTTGCCGATGCTCCAGGAAGGGCTGTATATTTCAGACCCAACTCCTGACACTTTCGGACTAATAACCAGCCCGGATCAGACAATAGGGGAGTTCCAGCATCAGTAACTAAACCCACTTCAAGTCCTTCTTTTAACATCTCCACTATTTGCGGTATTTTTTGTCTTTCTACTTCATCATAAAAAGATAACAGCTTTGGAGTATTGGCAATTTTAAGTTCTTTTAATAAAATTCCTGTTTTTCTAGTATCTTCACATAATAATACATCGATACTTTCAAACATATCGATAGCCCTCAATGTAATATCTTTCATATTGCCAATTGGTGTTGCGATTATGTACAACATTTCTTTAATTAAATTGTCTAATCACTGCCACCACTTTTCCTCTAATTTCCACGTCAGTCACATACATCGGACTCATGGTGGAATTAGCTGGTTGCAAACGAATTCGATTGGCTTCCTGATAATATCTTTTCAAAGTTGCAAAACCATTTCGTAACACCGCCACCACAATATCACCATTATTAGCCATTTTTTGCTCTTTAATCACCACGTAATCTCCACTTAAGATTCCATCATCAATCATCGAATCACCCTTGGCCTGCAATACAAACGATTTATCACCCGACTTAATCAAGGTCGAAGACACCATTAGGGTTGCGTTTGGATCAGTATATGGTTCAATTGGTGCTCCACAAGCAATGAAACCTAAAACGGGTAATTCAGTTGTGTCTTCATTTCCTTTTTCTGTATTGTCCAACAATTCAATACCCCGTACTGCTCCACGATAGCGCCTGACTAAACCTTTCTTTTCTAGGGCTGATAAGTGTTCATGCACAGTTGCAAGTGAAGATAATCCTAAATTTTGGGCAATTTCAGTTAAGGTCGGAGCATAACCATACCTGTCAATCGACTTAGCAATTAAATCAAGGATTTCTTTTTGTCTTTTGTATACAATGGCTGGCATATTTTTAATCATACACGAACAATACCCGAAGTCAACCCTTTAATGGATGTTAATATTGAATATGTTCTTATGTTTATTCCTTATGTTTTTTTTCTTTAAAACACCTACCCTTGCTCTTTCTGACTTCACTATTAACGAAAACATTGAATATCTTCTCAACCTTTCCGGCCAAGCTACTGTCACCCACCAAATCGATATAACCAATAATTTTTCCCAAATTTACCCCAAAGAATACCAAATTCAAATTCAGGGTTTACCTCTAAGCGATTTAAACGCCACGGACGATGGGGGAAATATTCTTACCAATTTCTTGTCCCAAAATGATTCTTCCCAGATCAAACTAAAATTTAACCAGCCAAAAGTTGGTAAAAATCAAACCACCACCTTTAAGCTGATATATCGTGTTCCAGAGCTAGCCAAGCATAAAGGAAAAACCTGGGAAATTTCTTTACCTCAATTAACTGACTCTGCCCTAAACAATACTCAAATTACCCTAAAAACTCCTTCTGATTTCGGCACCCTCTCCTTCGCCTCCGTTCCAGTCAAATTTCAGGAAGGTCTTAATCAAAATACAGTCAGCCTTCAAAACAATTCACATTCCAAAATTCTAATAATCCTTGGCAATTATCAACTCTTTGATTTTAAGCTAAATTACTCCCTCAAAAACAACACCTCATCCACCATCACTTCCGAAATCGCCATCATTCCCGACACCTATTCTCAGTCCGTCTATTATCAGTCAATATCTCCCTCCCCACTCGGTATTAGAGTTGATCCTGACGGTAATTGGTTAGCAAGCTACGAATTAAAAAGTGGAGAGGAACTAAATATTATTGCCGATGGTCAGGTTAAAACAGGCTTACATCTCCCAGTTGAAACCACAAACCTTGAAAAATACCTTTCCGATCAAACCTTCTGGCCAGTATCCGATCCTCAAATACAAGATATTTCCCGAAACCTAAACAGTTCCCGGGCTATTTATAATTATGTTGTCGACACTCTCAATTACAATTACGACCGCTTAAATTCTTCGGGTCGCCTGGGAGCTCTTGCGGCTATCAATGACCCCAATAATTCGCTCTGTACTGAATTTACTGATCTTTTCGTCACCCTAGCCCGAGCTAAGAATATTCCCGCCCGAGAAATTGAAGGCTTTGCTTATTCCAATAATCCCAAAATTAAACCAATCAGTCTTCAAAACGATGTTCTTCATGCCTGGCCGGAATACTACGATTCCACCTCAAAAACCTGGAAAGCTGTCGATCCCACCTGGGAAAAAACAACCAACGGAATTGATTATTTTAGCGACCTTGACCTAAACCATATTACTTTCGTCACCCACGGACTCGACAGCCAAAACCCACTTCCGCCTGGTTCCTATAGAAATGAATTCAGTGAAAAATCAATTGCCATAAGTTTTGCCACCGAAGAAATAAAAACGGTTACCGCCCTTCCCTTAATTGCCTTTAAAAACGACCGTCTTCTACTCCAGAATTACACTCCGAATTCCCAAAAAAATCTTCTTCTTTCCTCAACAAACCTCTCACTTAACCAAACAATAGACTACATCTTGCCCTATTCTTCCAAGGAAATTACCATACCTAAAATGTCTTTCTGGAAATCACTTTCTTCTCGTCACCAAAAAATTACCTTTACTTTGAAAAACACCGAAGAACAAGTTTCCGTTCAAACAATAAATTATCCTCCTCACTTCATCAATTTAGGTATCAGCATAATTATTGGGCTGATAATATTAACCACAAGCGGTATAATAATTACCAGTCTTACTCATGAAAAAAATACTTAGATACACCCTCTATCTCGCTTTTGCCCTTGTCATTGAGAATGAAATTTGGGGTAATCTTTCATTTTCTCCCAGACTCGAAACAATCATAAAAGTCGCCTTAATACTGGCAATTTTTGAACTAGTTCTAAAGCCAATAATTAAAATATTACTTCTGCCCATCACCCTTCTCACTCTCGGCCTGGTCAGAATAATTATTAACACTCTGGGTTTATATTTAGCCACCTTCCTGATTTCGGGCTTTAGTGTTCACTCGTTGACTCTATTTAATTACCCTCTAAATAACTTTCTGGCTTATTTATTCACTTCCTTTATAATCAGTACTCTTCTATATATTTTTAAAAAACTATGAAAACCGCTCTTATAATTTTTCAAATTATTATCTGTCTTTTACTCACTACTCTAATTTTCCTCCAATCAAAAGGCAGTAACGAAAACAACAATATTCTTTCCGAAACATCTTCCCAGCGTCGTGGTTGGGAAAAAATTCTCTTTAACTTAACCCTCTTTGTTATTCTTCTTTTTCTCATCTCTTCAATCGTCCAGTCCATGATCTAACATGATCACTAAACTTCGTTTTAAAATCGAATTATTCTACTATTACCTCAAAAGGAATTGGCCCTACCTTCTTTCCGGACTAATAATTGGCATTATCTTGGTCATCTTTCGTCAACAGTTTTTGTCCTTGTATTCTAAGATTAACCATCCTGTCAAAAAAATTGGCCTAGAAGGCTTATATACAGTCAACACTCTTCCTCCCGAAATTAGCAATAAAATTTCCTACGGCCTAACTATTGCTTCTGAAAACAACAAGTTTGAAATTTCTCCTCTAGTAAAAAACCTCGATATTCGTCAGGATAATACCCAATATTTTTTTGAACTAAACGACAATATTCATTGGCATAAAGGCAAAAGCTTTGTTGCCAATGATGTAAACTATAAAATTCCTGGACTCACCATTACTTCTACTGACTCAAATCACTTAACTGTTCAAACTGACAAGGCTTTTGCCCCTATTCTTTCAGCGCTTAGCCTTCCTCTGATTAAGAAAAATTTTGATTCTCTGGGAGAGTATCAGGTTACTCGCTACGACTACCAGGACGGATACATAAAAGATCTTTTTCTTAAATCAAGCACCGATTCTCTCTTGTACCGCTTCTACCAAAATGAAATTGACTTGCTTAATGCTTTTAAAATAGGAGAAGTTGACCAAATCCAAATTAGTTCCCTTCCTGAAAACATAAACAATTGGCCCAAAATTGATATCACCAAAGACATTAGAACTGACCAAAAGTATGTCGCAATTTTTGTTAACACCTCCAAAATCGGTAACAAACAACTTCGACAATCTTTGGCCTACGCCACACCCAAAACAACGGACTTAAATGAAAGAGCCCTCTCACCAATTTCTCCCAGTTCCTGGGCTTACAATTCCGAAGTCAAAGACTATGCTTTTAATCCTACCAAGGCCAAAGAATTTTTTACCAAAAACAGCATCGACTCCATCGAATTGGTTTACAACGATCGTCGCCTTATTAATATCGCCGATGATATCAAAAAAAACTGGGAAGATATCTTGGGAATCAAGGTTAATGCCCATATCAGCACCCAAATAAATACTCAAGACTACGACGTTATCCTTGCTTATGGCAGTATCCCCACCGATCCTGACCAGTATCTTTTTTGGCATTCCACCCAAAGTAAAACCAATTTAACTAAAATCAATAATCCAAGAATTGATAAATTGTTAGAAGAGGGGAGACAAACATTTGACCAACAAGAACGCAAAAAAATCTATCAAGAGTTTCAAAAAATTCTTCTCGAAGAATGCCCGGCTATTTTCTTAAAGTATCCCACCCTCTATACTGTTTCCAGAAACAATTAACTTATGGACAACAAAATCACTCCCACTGGCTACCTGCTGATTGTTACTTTTTTTGTTTTGCTCGGCTATGCCGCCTGGATATCTGCCAAAAGCATTGACTGGGATGTGTTGAAAAAAATGGAAAATAGCCCCTTATCTCTCCCCACTCCCGTCGTCGTCCAAAATTCTACTCCCAGTGCCACTCCCACCGTCGATTTGAAAAAATAGTTTATTTATTAAACATTTCCAAATCACTTAATATTTCTCCTGCATGTTTAGTTGGATTCACATTTTCATAAACTTTTTTTATCTCTCCCTGATCATCTATCAAAAAACTTTTTCTCAGAGTTCCTTCAAATTCCCGACCCATAAATTTTTTCTTTCCCCAAGCTTCATAAGCTTTTATCGTTTCCTTTGACTCATCACTCAAAATCGGAAAGTTCAACTGATATTTTTCAGCAAATTTTTTATGTGACTTAACACTATCTTTTGACACCCCCAAAATCTGCACCCCAAACTTTTCCAACTGCCTAAAATTATCCCGTAAACTACAGGCCTCAGTTGTACAACCGGGAGTGTCATCTTTAGGGTAAAAATAAAGTAATACCCATTTACCCTTATAATCCGACAATTTTCTCACAACCCCGTCTTGATCGCTAAGTTCGAACTCATCTGCTCTCATAACAAATTATACTCCCGTCATTTAAGTTTCTACAATCGATCCTTAATATAAAAATATCAATGATAGAGATTGGACTGCCATACTTAAATGCAACAAAGGTAAAACTTTAAGGGCCGAAGATGGCGTCCTTTTGCTTAAAATATAAACACAGGTAAAAATTATAAAAATATAACTAAACAAAAATCCTAAAATAGAACCTGGATTGACTTTTAAAACAAAAGATGTCGCAGTTATTAAATGAATCAAAGTAAAGACAACGATCCATATTAAAGTACCGTTTATCCCATACATTTTTGTAACCGATAAAAGTCCTCTGGCTTGATCATTTTTGTAATCAGCCAAATCATTAACCGCCAAGTGTGCCTCAGCTAGTGGATAAAAATAAAGAAAATATAACAACGCATTTAAATCCGGGGTCGCCAAAATTAAATATCCCGCAACCGGAAAAAGTGCAAAATCTGTCCGCCCCACTAATTGAGCCCAAGGAAATTTTTGATTACGTTTTTTAATTTGGTAAAAGTATTCCACAAGATAGGCATATATCATTAATAATAAAACATAAAATCTATGAGGTGAGGGCAAAGAAATAATCAAAAAAATTGCAATTATCGAAAAAATTATTATTGTATACATCGCAATCCCGGGATTTAAAATTCCATTAGCCAAAGGACGGCTTTTAAAAGGGCGAAAATATTTTGTTAGGGAATTTTCCACATCTTTTTTGTCTAAATCACGGTCAACATAGTCATTCAAAACCATTCCCGCTTCAAAACCAAAAACGGCTATTAAAATTACTTTAACTAAGGTAAGCCATTCAAATCCACCATAAACCCGAACCGCCGTCATATAACCTGCAGAAAAAATTAATATCCAAGCCGGGATAAAATGAGCCCGAAGTAAGTCAAGGTAAGCCGTAATTTTTCTCATAAACTCATCATATCTATCTCATCACATTTTTTCAATATATTACTTATGTTTATATTCACATATCTCCGATGCTAAAATCTTAACTATGAACCTAATGAATAAGAACTATACAATTTTTATTGGCACAAAAAACTTCACCGAAAAGTATTATAAAGATAAAAATGGATGGCTAAAAATATCGGCAAAAGGAAACAAATTCCGCATGACAGCCGAACAAGTCCTTAACCACTTATTGCCGGCAATAGCCGGTGTTAAAAAAAACTTAATTACAAAAGTCGAATATCAGGATATTTCATAGTGTTTACTCTCATAAACGATTTTAGAACTAAATTAACTCTTTGAGTTTAGGAATTATTTCTTCAATATTTTCATACTCAATAATCGCCTGACTAACCCCTCTGACAGTGTCTTTAATAATTGTTCCTCTTTTCATTATTGTCACTATTTTTTTATTTAATGCAAAAGCAATACCCATTTCAATTGCTCTCCCTGTTGGTTTATCAGTCATATTTATTAGTAACCAGTCCGATTTCTGAATTTCATCAAAAGCTCTTTTCATTAATTCTTTTGGATCATCAAAAATATGTTGATAATTTTCCACATCACGAATAAAACAAAAGTCTTCAAATCCAGATTGTCTTACAAGTAAACATAATTTCTCAATTTCTCCACGATTTCTTCCTCCTTGATAAGAGGCAGTAATAAACACTCTCGGTTTCATTTTTTTAATTTTAGCAATTTTGTTGCCCCGCATGGATTCGAACCACAGTAAACAGCTCCAAAGGCTGCTGTCCTACCATTAGACGACGGGGCATCGTTTTTTAAAAATACATTCTCTGGTGCCGCCAAGAGGACTTGAACCTCCACACCTTTCGGCATACGCACCTCAAGCGTACGTGTATACCAATTTCACCATGGCGGCAAATTGTAAAAGAGCCTCATATTATACCAGTCCTGTGGCTGTTGAGGGATTCGAACCCCCGACCATCCCGATGTAAACGGGGTGCTCTACCAACTGAGCTAAACAGCCAAATCTCCACCCCAAACACAATGTTAAAAAAATGGAGCGGGTAGAGAGAATCGAACTCTCGCCGAGAGATTGGAAATCTTTCGTTCTACCACTAAACTATACCCGCGATATGGCTATTTTATCAAAAATATTGACTAAATTAGACATTCAGATGTAATATACCCAAAATGGTAGAAGATCTCACAAATTGCGTTGGTATCATTAAATATACTCTCTCCACAGGAGAGCAAGTTGAAATTACCAGTAATATGTCCGAAAAGGAAATTGTCAGTATTCAGGCCCAATTTTGGAGAAGTTACGGACACGGTTTTCATCCCAGCAAAAGGGTTGAAACCCAAGCAAAAATAAATCCGAAACATAAAAATAACAATCACCACCAGAAATTCAACCAACACCACTAAACCCACTCCAATGGTAAAATATTCCAGTCCTGCCGTCGTGTTGAAACTGGTAGACAAGCACGTTTCAGAAGCGTGTGGAGCAATCCATGGAGGTTCGATTCCTCTCGACGGCACTTCGCCCTTTTCTAAATATTTTTGTTAAAATAAGCATACTTCTTTGCCGAAGTAGCCAAGATGGTCACGGCACTGGTCTGAAAAACCTGGGATATTGGTTCGAGTCCAATCTTCGGCACCCTAGAAATTTTATTCGCGAGAGTAGCTCAATTGGTGGAGCGTCTCCTTGCCAAGGAGAAGGTCGCGGGTTCGAGTCCCGTCTCTCGCTCATTCTTTAAAAACTTGCCGCTGTGGTGAAATTGGTATACACGCCAGACTTAAAATCTTGTGGTAGCAATACCGTGTGGGTTCGATTCCCGCCAGCGGCACCAAAATCCTGCTCCGTGATTACCTAATATGGAAAAAATTGAACAACAAAACTCAACAAAAGATCCCTTATTATCCCGCCTACACAAACCGACATTCGTCCAAGAAGTTTCTCAGGGAGACATATTTCACCGAAAAGATGGAAGATTTTTCTTAATTCTTGCAATTTCAAACAATAACCGTCCGGTTATAGACTACCAAGCTGTCAAATGTGCCCCCAGAAAAATAAATAACCAAATTACTCATGAATATTCTCTTATCCATCATCAAGTAGGCATCATGTCCAGTCTTCGCCTACGCCGCTTAAACGATAAGGTAATCGCTTATACCCATTCAGAAGATGAATTGACTAAAATTACCCACATCCAAGAAAAATCCTTACCAATCTACACTCCTCGAAAACAATACCATTCTTCTTCTCGATAATTTACGCTATAATCACGTGTAACCAACGGGGATTGGCGCAATTGGCTAGCGTGCATGGTTTGGGACCATGAGGTTGCAGGTTCGAATCCTGTATCCCCGACTCAGAGACAGAATGAGAAGCAAGATGCCCTGGGGTACCTATTCCCGACCAAAAAAGAATTATCAAAATAATAGAAGAATTGCTTATAATTATTAAAAAATCTTGGTCAATAATCAAACAACAAACTTTCTTGCCAGGATTATTATGATAAAAACCAAGAAGTAATTGAATTTAAAAAACTAATCCAATCTTCAATTAAATGAAAAAATGTGAATATGTAAAAATGCATCTTCTGGAGGACTCTCATTTTTGGTTTGTAGGAAAAAGATTCTTTATTAAAACTTATCTTGATAAAATCACAAGCAAGATATCCACCATTTTAGATATAGGTTCAGGTACCGGAGGAACAACAAAGCTACTTGAAAAATATGGAAAGGTGATAGGTATCGAAAAGAACTCTTTTGCCCAATCTTTGTCAAAAAAAAGAGGCCTTGAAGTTGTCAAAGGAAAAGCAGAAAAACTTCCCTTTAAAAAAAATAGTTTTGATTTAGTAACAATATTGGATGTCCTGTATCACAGAGATATAAAAAATATCAACAAAGTTATCAAAGAAACATCTCGTGTTTTAAAACCAAAGGGATTCATCTTAATTACCGATAGTGCTTTCAGTTTTTTACAGGGAAACCACAGCTCCTTTGTTTACGAAAAGAGAAGGTTTACCGTCAGTGAATTGAAAAAAATATTGTACAAAAATGGCTTCATAACAACAAATGACTCTTATGTCTATTTTTCTATTTTTCCTTTTGTTTTCCTAAAAAGAACCATAATAGACTTGTTTTTTAAATCAAACAAATCTGATGTCTCCGCTTTTCCTAAAATTGTTAATTTATTATTAATATCGATCTTAAGGCTAGAATCATTGCTACTAAATTATGTTAAATTACCAATAGGCTCCTCTTTGATAATTCTTGGGCAAAAGCATGAATAATAATTTATCAAAAATAATAAAACTATTTGTTATTCCTATTGTAATTTTTTTTGTATTTTTTGTAATTTACAAAACAAAGGCAACCAACATTAATTCAAGATATCTTTTTGATGAATATGCCTGGATTGGTAGAGGCTATTACTTTGAACTGTTACTAAAAGGTGATTTTAAAAATAATCTTTGGGAAACTTACGAAATAGACGGCGATCCTAAACTAGCCTCTTACCTTTATGGTCTTACTCTTTACCCAGACTATTTAAAAGAAAAAAAAATAAAAGGAAACGATTATGACATGGTGCGTTATCTTATTGAAAACAATTTTTATATAAGTGGATTTTTCAACAATCTCTCAAAACAAAAATATGACAAATATCTACCGGAAAATTTTATCTCCTGGCAAGAAAGTGGTGCCCCAAGGACAATTTTATTAGCGGATTTATTAAAACAATTCGGTGGTGATTTTGAAAAAACGGTTAATATCATCACTAAGGCAAGGCTGGGATCAGTTGTTTTCTTATCATTATCAGTCTCTGTTGCTTATCTCATATTCATCTCCACCTTTAACAGCATTATTGTCTCTCTTTTAATGACTTTCTTATATGGTTTTTCTTCTCTTTTGACTCGTTATGGACTAGTAGCTTATTCAGAACCGATTTATTTATTTTTATTCAACCTTTTATTATTAAATTTGTTTTTGTTCTTTTCTAATAAAAAACAAAGATTTCTCTTTATTATTCCCTCCATAATAATCTGCGCTTTTCTAAACCAAGCAAAAATTAGTGGGGTTCTGTTTTTACCATTAATTATCTTTTTGTTAATAATTGATTCTTTTGGTAAAGATATCAAAATGTTTTTCATCAAAATTTTCTTCATTATTTATTTTTTTCTACTAATTTATATAACTATCGATCCTTTTCTTTATTCAAATACCCTTAGAAAAGTTGTTTTTCAGTATCAGTGGACTCATAACATGTCAGTAGATCAACAAACCTACTTTAAATCTAATGCATTATTAAAAATAAAAGACAAAATTAGTTTCATTAACAAGAGTTTATTAAATAACGGAAACCAATCATTAACCCCTTTTGTTCTAAGTAATAATATTTATATAAACTCATTTATTAGATTTATCAAACTGTTTTTTATATTCGGTTTAATAAAATCAATTTTAGAATTTATCAAAGAAAAGCAGTTAACAAAAAGAAAGGTCATGCTTATAGTTTTTGTCTATTTTTACGTGTCTCTTTTATTTTATTTAAGATTAACTTGGGATAGATATCTTATTCATATGCTGATTTTCGTTTTTTATTTCACCGGACAGGGGATTATGTTTGGTTTTCAGCTAGTTAAATATCTTCAATTGAAAGCTAAAAGATGATTTCAATAGTTATTCCAACATATAACGAGCGTGAAAATATCATCTTATTGATAAAAAAAATTAACGAATCTTTAGTTAATTTTAATAATAAATACGAAATAATTATTGTTGATGACAACAGTCCCGACAAAACCTCACAAGAAATAGCCAAAGTTTATAAGAGAAAGCCAAATCTTCGTTTATTTACCAGAAAAAATACGAAAGGATTAGCCTCAGCAATTTTATACGGCATCCAAAAATCAAAAGGCGATGTAATTGTCGGCATGGACGCAGATTTTAATCATCCTCCGCATGCGATAAAGAAATTAATCAATGAACTAAAACATCATGATTTAGTAATAGCCTCTCGATTTATTAAAGGAGGGGGAATGCAAGATAAGGCAAGGGGTGTTTTTACATACATATTTAATTTGTTTTTGAAATATATTATTGGGTTTCCAATAATAGATAATATGAGCGGATTTTATGTTATTAAAAAAGATATACTTTTTAAATTACCCATAAAACAAATTTATTCAGGCTATGGGGAGTATCACCTAAGGTTAGTTTATCTAGCCAAAAAACAAAGTTTAAAAATTAAAGAAATTCCGGTTTTTTACCCCAAAAGAAAACACGGAAAAAGTAAATCTAATCTTTTAAAGATGTTTTTCCGGTACTTATTTGTTGCATTTAAATTAAAATTAACAGATGGAAAAATTTGATATCCCAATTTCTAAGCCCGATCTTTCAAAACAAGACTTTTTAGAAATAAAAAAATGTTTTGATTCAACTTGGATTTCTTCAAAAAGCCCCTGGGTTGAAAAGTTTGAAAAATCTTTTGCCAAGAAAATTTCCGGAACAAAATATTCCGTGGGAGTTAATAGTGGAACCTCAGCTCTTTTTTTGGCTCTAAAATCTTTAGGAATTGGGGTAGGGGATGAGATAATTCTTCCAACTTTAACGATGATTGCAACAATAAACGCCATAACTTGGGTTGGAGCAACTCCAGTTTTAGTCGACTCCACTTCCCAAAATGATTGGAATATTGACCCAAAAAAAATTAAAGAAAAAATTACCAATAAAACCAAAGCCATTTTACCCGTTCATCTTTATGGTTACCCCTGTGATATGGATGAAATAAACAAAATTGCCAAAGAGCATAAACTATATGTTATCGGCGACGTAGCTGAAGCAATGGGGACTCTTTATAAAAACAAAAGTGTTGGAAATTGTAACGATATTTCATGTTACTCTTTATATTCAAACAAAATTATAACTACCGGAAATGGCGGAATGGTGTGTACTAATGACCAAAACATTTATCATCTTATTAAAAAATTAAGTTTTTTTGACTTTAATGAGACCACCCATTTTAAGCATAATTTAATAGGCTATAACTTGGTTTTATCAGGTTTACAAGCCGCCCTTGGCTATTCTCAAGCAAAAAGATTTAAAAAATATATTAACAAAAGAATCCAGGTGTTCAGTTGGTATAAAGAGAATTTTAAAAATGAACAGGTTAAGTTAATAATATCTGCAAAAGAAAATAGTCCAAATTATTGGTTTCCTGCAGTCTTATTTAAAGACAAAAATACAAAAAAACGAATAGTTGATTACTTATCAAAAAATAGAGTCGAAACGAGAGATTTTTTCCTCCCAATTCATCTTCAGCCAGTCTATAAGAATTTTTTTAAAAAACAAAAATATCCTATTTCTGAATATTTTTTTGAAAGAGGATTACTATTACCATCATATTTTAAGATTACAAAGAATCAAGTTAAATTTATTTGCAACTTAATTCTCAAAAAAATTAAATAATATGTCTTTCTCCCTAACTATATTTTATCTATGTGTAGTAATTATTTTTTAATCTGAGTCTTTCCAGGTTATAATACTTCTCAGACAAGTGTATTAGTGGTTTTATTGACACTACTCTTTCTTTTTATTAGCTAAAATTCAAAAAATTATATTTCGGTCTATGAACTCTAATCGTCCCACTCATTTCAAAACTCTAACTGGAGATAAAATCCAACTCCCTATCTTTTTTCCCGACGCTACCCGTGCCGTTTTAAAAACCCTCGATTCTGAAGATATTAAAAATACGCAAACTTTAGGGGTTTTAGTTAACACTTTTCATCTCTACCGTGACCCAGGTCATGACGTCATTAAACTTTTCAAGGGCGTTAAAAACTTTATGAATTGGAGTGGGGGACTCATTTCCGATTCCGGTGGCTTTCAGGTCATGTCACTGGCCAAAACCATGGGAGGTAATAAGGCTGTTACTGACACCGGTGTTACCTTTAAACTTGATGGTAAAAAAATTCTTTTTACTCCGGAAATGTCCATCAAGCTTCAATTGGAATTAAAAAGTGACATGGTTGTCGTTTTAGACGATTTCACTGACCCAAAAAGTACCCGCGAAGAAGCAAAAATAAGTGTTGAGCGCACTTTAAAATGGGCTAAAGAATGCCGTCAAATTTTTGATAAATTAGTTACTCAAAAAAAATTAACCAAAGAAAAAACGCCCTATCTTTTAGGTGTGGTTCAAGGTGGAAAATATTTAGATTTACGAAAATATTGCACCGAAGAACTAGTGAAAATTGGCTTTGACGGTCTGGGTTATGGCGGCTGGCCAATAAAGGCCGATGGTACTTTCGATTACGAGGTGGCTCAAACCATTGCCGACTTTACCCCCAAAAACTATTTTCTCTATGCTTTGGGTATAGGCAAGCCTCATGAAATTACGGCTCTGGTCAAAATGGGTTGGAATATCTTCGACTGTGTTTTACCCACCCGCGATGCCCGTCATAAAAGACTTTATGTTTCAAAAAAATCTGATTACAGCGATTATGAATACTACACTCCCGACAAGAATATTCATTATCGCGACTCCCGGCCAGTCTCTGAACATTGCGACTGTCTTCTTTGCCAAAAATATTCCCGTTCCTATCTGGCCCATCTTTTTAGAATCAAAGAAATTAGCGCCCTAAGACTCGCCACCATCCACAACTTACGCTTCTATTCCAAATTAATGGAAACCCTAAGAACCACTTACTCTGAGTTATAATAACTCATGCAAAAAACAATTCTAGTCACCGGCGGTACCGGTTTTATTGGTAGTAATTTGTGTGCCAGATTATTAGATGAGGGTCACACAATCTATTGTCTTGATAATTTATACACTAGCTCCGACAGCAATATCACTGAGCTTAAAAAAAATTCTAATTTTCATTTTATTAACCACGATATTACCAGGCCTCTCCCCGACACTCTTCCTAAATTTGATCAAATCTATAATCTGGCCTGTCCTGCCTCTCCTCCAGCCTATCAAAAAGACCCTATCTTCACCTGGAAAACTTCTGTTTTTGGTGTTTACAACATGCTTGAATTCGCCAAAAAAAATGGCAACATCCCCATTTTACAGGCCTCAACCTCTGAAGTTTACGGTGATCCTTTAGTCCACCCTCAGGACGAATCTTATCTGGGAAACGTCAATTCAATCGGCATCCGAAGTTGTTATGACGAGGGCAAAAGAGCCGCCGAATCTGTCTGTTTTGACTATTATCGCCAATACAAAACCCCCATTCGCGTTATTCGTATTTTCAACACCTATGGACCCCTCATGGATCCTTATGATGGCCGGGTGGTCAGTAACTTCATTATGCAAGGCCTGATGAACTTACCTATCACCATCTTTGGAGATGGTTCTCAGTCCCGAAGCTTTCAGTATATTGATGATCTTTTGGAAGGCATGATAAAAATGATGAACAATACCGATTCTTTTACTGGACCAGTCAACTTAGGCAATCCAAACGAATTCACAGTTTTAGAACTTGCCAAAAAAATATTAGAACTTATTCCCGAGTCTTCAAGTAAAATTGAATACAAAAAATTACCAGGGGATGATCCTTCCCGTCGTCGTCCAGATATCTCTTTGGCAAAATCAAAATTAAGCTGGGAGCCAAAAATTGAATTAGAAGAAGGTCTTTTAAAAACCATCGCCTATTTCAAAACTAAGCTTTAATGAAAACTTTTGCCGTCTATAACTTTGGTTGCCGGGTCAACGCCGCCGAAACTAACCAGTTTTCCCAAAAATTAATCAACGAGGGATACACCCCTATGGCCAAAGAGGGACAGGAGAGATTGGACACTATTTTTATCAACACCTGTTCCGTCACCAAAAAAGCCAACATCGAATCAGTTGGTCTCATCCGTCGCCTTCATAAAAAATATCCAGACACTAAAATCATCGTCTCCGGTTGTGCCAATTTAAAAGAAATCAAAGACCTGTCTAACATTACCGTTCTTAGTAATTCCGAAAAAGAAATAAAACTTCAAGACTTAAATTGTGAATACACCCGCAAAATTGCCGACAAATTTTCTCATACTAATCGTTTTCTACTCAAAATTCAATCAGGTTGCACCGCCTTTTGTACCTATTGCACCGTTCCCTACAAACGTCCTTATCTTTGGTCGCTACCAATAGAAACAGCTATAAATACGGTCATATCAGCCAATAACGATGGATATAAGGAGGTAATTATTACCGGTGTCAACTTGAATCAATATACCCCCGGTTTTTCCAATTTATTAAAAGCCTTATTAGAAAAAACCAATATTCAACTAATTTCTTTTGGCTCCATACCCATTAACTGTATTGATATTAATTTAATAAAATTGTTAAAAAAATATCCAAAAAGACTTCAAAAATTTCTTCACATCCCCCTCCAATCAGGCTCCGATAAAATCCTTAAATTAATGCATCGAAACTATATTAAAAAAGTTATTTTAGAAAAATTTTCACTGCTCAAAAATCTAGAATCAGGCCTCTCTTTTGGCACCGATATTATTGTTGGTTTTCCCGGCGAAACCGACGCCGACTTTCAGCAAACTTATAATCTCTGTCAACAAATTGGTTTTAATAAAATTCATGTTTTTAAATATTCCCCCCGTCCCGGTACCTTAGCCCGTAAACTGTTTTTAGAATCAGAAAAAATCAGCAAAGACACTGTTAAACAACGTTCTAAAAAATTGCGCCTTCTTAACGTCCAAACCACACTTCCATTTCGTCAAAAACCGGAAAAGAAAAGCTAACTTCCTGTCCAGGGAATCTAGCCCCCTTACCCCAAATACAAGCCCTGTTTACATCATCGCGCATTCCGCCAGAAACTCTCTTCAATACTGCATCCAAACTCTGTCCCTTCTTCATAATCAGAGGTTCTTTTTTATCCGCCTCTCCATTTCTTTCTTTTTTTAGATAAACCCGAACCAAAGCCAAACCCTGCCACACTTTTTCTTTAAATTCATCAATTCCGATTCCTTTGCCGGCACACATTTTAACTACTCCGTCTTCAATTTTTCGTAAATCACCCTTTCGAGCCATATCAACTTTTGTCACCACTTCAACTAGGGGAATATAGGTCCTGCTTTTACTTAAGGCGTCAATAAATTGATCAATAGTATTTATCTTTTCACTTAATTGAATGACAGCATTTCCCAGCCCCAGTTCTTGAGCTACTTCAACCATCATTTCCTTGTCCAAAGAATTAAAAGGGTCAATTATTTGAATTGCCCCCTTACCCGTCTTGTGTACATGGATTCTTGGTGGTTTTTTGTTAAGTCTTACTCCTGCGTTTTCCATCTCTTGTTTTACTTTTGTCAACCAGCTTGCCCTTTGAATATCAGTCATCAGTACCACTAAATTTGACGCCCGAATTACCGACAAAACTTTCCTCCCAAAACCTTTACCACTGGCCGCTCCCTCAATAATTCCAGGTAAATCCAATATTTGCATCCTAATCCCTTTATATTCCATCATTCCCGGCACAACTCCCAAAGTTGTAAAATCATAATTTCCTACTTTCGACTCTGCATTTGTTACTGCATTTAATAAAGTTGACTTACCCACACTGGGCAAACCCACCAACACCACTGAGGCATCACCTGAGTGTTTAATCGCATATCCTACTCCACCTCCCCCTCCTTTATTGCTGGGACCTTCCAATTCTTCTTTTAATTTTGACAACTTTGCCTTGAGCACTCCATGATGATGTTCACTACTCTTGTCGTAGGGAGTATCTTTGATTTCTTTCTCTACCCGAGAAATTTTCATTTTTATGATTTCTTCTTTGTTCATTTTATTAGTAGAATATAGGGAATATGTTTTTATTCTGCCTTTTAGCAATATTCTTCCTGAATATCAATCCTATTTTAGCATCTGAGCGCAATATCTTCGGATTACATCTAACTCAAACCTCAGATTTAGATTCCGCCAAAGATATTATCAACAGCAACAGCGGGGACTGGGGTTATGTCACTGTTGTTATCAGAACCGATCAACTTGACGTAAATACCTGGCAAGAATTCTTCGACAATTGCCGAAAATACCACATAATACCGATTATCCGCCTGGCAACTATTATGCAAAACAATTATTGGGTCACTCCGTCAGAGAGTGATATTGATAATCTAGCCAATCTACTTAATTCATTAAATTGGCCCACAATTCCAAAATATATTATTCCCTTCAATGAAATCAATCATGCTAAAGAATGGGGTGGGGAAATCAACATCAAAGAATTTACCGATATCTTTATCTATACTTCTCAAAAGTTTAAGAGTCTTGACTCAGATTTCTACATCTTATCTTCAGCCCTCGATTTGGCGGCTTCTGAAACCTCCACTACTAAATCTGCTAAAAACATTTACCAGGAAATATATTCCTATAATCCCAAATACTTTGATAGTTTCGACGCCCTGGCCTCACATTCTTACCCCAACCACGGCTACATCGGTACCCCGGATGACACTGGCCAACATTCAATTCGGGGATATCAATGGGAACTTGATTTTATCCGTAAATTAGGAATTAATAATAGCTATCCTGTATTTATCACTGAAACCGGCTGGCCTCATCGCGAAGGTGTTAGTAAAAACAATCAATACTATTCGGTAAAAACCACTGTCGATTTCTATGCAAAAGCGCTTACCGTTTGGCAACAAGACGAAAAAGTTATCGCCGTCACTCCCTTTATCTACAATTACTCTCAGGACCCCTTTGATCATTTTTCCTGGTTAGATCCACAGGAACAACTTTATCCTGAATATCAGTCTATTATTGATCTGCCCAAAAATCAAAACCATCCAAAACAAATTACCAAATTTGCGGTACAAAAAATAAACTTACCTTTTCTAATTTTTAGTCAAAATCAACAAAGTGGTAGTCTCGAGCTAAAAAACATTGGTCAATCTATCTGGGGTGAGAGTAATTTTTGTCTGGAAGCCCACAGCTCTTCCAATATCAAGGCCACCCCTATCTGTACTAACAATAGTCTTGTTTACCCGGGTAGAATTACTAAAATTCCTTTTCAATTTCAAATTGATACCTATTTAGAAAAATCATATTTAGGTTGGAAAGATACTCCTCAATATGAAATCGATTCCCTCAGTTCAACTTCTACCATCTATCATCCTAAAGACAATTTTTGGCAACGTTTTAAAAACTGGTTTAAAGAATTTTTAAGTTAAAAACTTTTTTCGGTAAAAGTTATATTTCAACATTTTCAATTAACGCTCTTGTTATCAGTTCTATGAGTGGTAATTGTGTCTCAAACTCTTTTTGTTGTTTTCTATTAATCGGAAATTCAAATACTTTTCTCACCACCCTTGTAGAGTTAAAAGCCACATCTAAAACGTCCGATATTTCCTTATCGCCACTAACCTTTACTATTCTCCCCTGAGTCATCTCGGGAACACATTCAATTTCAATCGGTTCATTTCCATGAAAACTTATACCCATTTTATAAATCATATTCGGATGATAGTAACCACCAAGTGGATATTTCTTAGAAGTACCAGCCACCTCCTTTGTTCTCAGTAATTGACAAGTCAAATGACCGGGATAACTTCCACGTTCTTCCTGATAAGGATAGGTAGCAACCCAATTGTCACCTGCCTTTGCCCATAAAAATGTGTTTTTATTATCAATTGCCAATTCTTGCAATTGTTTTAATGATTTTTTGACCGACTCCACCCTTTTATCAAAAGGCGATTCTATTTTTAAAAAGTTAAAAATTCCTGATTTTTTTTCGTTCATATATTCTTAATTATACAATCTGTGGGTCGTGAGAGACTCGAACTCTCGACCAATCGCTTAAGAGGCGATTGCTCTACCGACTGAGCTAACGACCCGTGTGCGCCCAGGGGGAATCGAACCCTCATCAATAGTTCCGAAGACTATTACTCTATCCATTGAGCTATAGGCGCAATTTGCAGTATCCCCAGCAGGGATCGGACCTGCGACCTCTTTCTTAGAAGGAAAGCGCTCTATCCAACTGAGCTATGGGGACAAGCTTCGTTATTTTACCAGATTACTGATAAAATAGGCATGAGCCGTTGTGGTGAAATTGGTATACACGTACGCTTTAGGAGCGTATGCCGAAAGGCGTGGAGGTTCAAGTCCTCTCAGCGGCACTTTTTTGCTACACTTATTTATGTGGTTATTGTTATTTCTCTCTCTAGTAAAACCTGTTTTTGCTCAAGATACCCCTGATCTTTACATTCAATACCGTACTGATTATCTTTATCAGCGGGACCTTTATCAAAAAGATTATTTAGATTATCTCAATAAAAAAGACACTTACGCTCAATATGGCTCATTGACTGCTGAAAAAGACAAAATCACTTCTACTAAAAATGTCTTTCTCTCCCAAAACCTAATGCTCAAAAATTATTTAATGGCTCTCCGAGTTACTCTTCCCAACAGCCCAAGCCATCAGGAAAAACTTCAACAGTGGGAATCTTGGCTTTCCACTCAAAATCAACTTATTCCCAATCTCAATTCCACAACCTCTATTAGAACTTGGGCTAGTACTTTTCACACTCAGTACATCGCCATCCAACAACAACTTTATTCCTCCTTAATCCAATCTCAAATCGATCGCCGCCTAAACACTCTTGATGAAATTAAAAAACTAGCCCAAACAGCCGGGGTCGAATGGGATTATAATTTTTCCGACAAGGAAAACAAGGTTAAACAAAGTTTTCAAGACGCCATTGACACTACTCAACAAAACCAAAGACAAGATCAATTTTCTGACTTTTATCCTGAAGCCAAAGAATTTCTCGACCTGGCCGATATTTATCTTCGAAGCTTAATTTCAGACCTTAAATCAACAATTATTAAAAATAATCAATAATTATGGACGAAAAACCTTATCAAAACATTGACCTACCCAAAAACAACCCCTTGGATATACCAACGGATTTAATTGAAACTAAAACAAAAAAACCCCTTAATCCAAAAGTACTTTTAATTATCATTCTTGGTGCCTTCATCTTTGTCTTGTTATTGGTAAGTTTAATTGTCACCCAAGTCCGTAAAAATAATTCAAACCTTTTTCCAGTTCTCCCTACCCCTTCTCCTACAACTGCCACCCCCACCATCAACGACTCCTTAATTCCCAGCCCCTATCAAGACGCTTTTAAACAATTAGAACAAAGTCTATCCTCAGATCCTGACCTACCCGTACCTCAAATTGATACCGAAATCGGACTTTAGGTTTTTCTTGACAAATAAGCTCCACTTTCCGTGCTGACAATAATTTCTTCTCCGTTTTTAATAAACAAGGGCACTAACACCTTGGCTCCGGTATCCAACACGGCATTTTTCATCGCTGATGTAGCCGTATCTCCTTTAATTGAATTTTCTGTCTCCACCACAGTACAAGCAATACTCTTGGGCAAGGTCACACCCACCGGATTTTCTTCATAAAATTTTAGCCTATAAAGTAAACCTTCTTTTAAGTACACTTTATCGTCACCAATTACCTCTACTGGAACCATGTATTGATCAAAAGTCCTGGGTTCAATAAAAACATAATTTGAGCCATCAAAATATGAATATTCTGCTTCATGAGTTTCCACCAATACTTCCTCAACTTTTTCTCCCGATTTATAGGTATATTCCAGCACTCTTCCCGTATAAAGATTTTTAAATTTCACTTTATAAAAAGCCGATCCTTTACCAGGGGATACAAAACTAATATCAACCACCAGATGTGGCTCGTCATGAAAAAGTAAATATATACCTTTTTTAAATTGTGCTGTTGATATCATTCCCATAGCCGCTATTGTAATCCAAACCCCGGCCTAAAAACAACCCCCATCACAATAAACACTAAATTTACAAAAATCATTTCCTTCGATAAAATACAAAGCAATGTGCGAGAAAACACCAACCAAAAAATTTGTTTATCCGGGAGGCAGAATGATGTGCTTGGACGGACTAATTAGAGCCGCATATACTGGTACCCAAATACTAAGATGTGAATTAACTATCGAACAGATCGAAAGAATGGCTAAAAGAGGTCAACATTCCTTAGATTCTGGTGCAGACACAAACAAAAGAAACCTTATCTACTTGATTGTTTATGGTCACGCTCACAGAGGAGATTTAACAGATTATGTAGATACAGAGGGTAATTTTGTCTTGAATAATATGGGACTTTCCAATGTATTCTCTTCAAGAAATCAAAATACCTTAAATAAACTCCTTACAACAGGAATATTGCACGACTAGACCAAAAAAAATCCCAGAGCATGCTTTTTAGAGGAGCCACCCCAGGATCTGAAGGCAATATATCAAAATATTATAACTATGTCAATAATATGAATCAGATACACACCATACAACTTACAATTTAGACACCATTTTCCATTTCATCGATAAATTGCTGTACGCCCCTGGCCCAGGAACCATTGGAATGGGGACAATACTTTTTCATTATCAACTCCGGAGTATTTAAACCCTTATCAAAATATTGGATTTTCAAATATGAAGCATAAGCTTTTAATGCTAAATCGTAATTTTCAAATCGCAACGTACCACTACTGTTTATTCCATAACCCCAACAATTATGTGAATCCTCAGGAATTTTCTTGCACAAATTTGACTCCTGCTGAGCAATGGCCACTATCCAGTAATATTCAAATCCATAGGCCTCTGATAATTCAAAAATCTCCTTAGCGTAAGGCAAAAGAGGGGATTTATACTTCGCCAGATAGCGTTCGATAATAATTGGTCTAGCGTCCGATTCCGTAACTTGACCGCTAATTTCCACATCAGAATCGCTTCCGTTCTCTTCTGCCGCCAATGTTAACAACTTTCCGTTAGCCAAATTTTTCCGAACAATATTTTTATTACCCTTATAATCAAGTAAATATATACACTCTCCCACCACCAAACCCACTAGTAATACCCCCAAAACACCATAAAAACACATCTTGCCTATTTTATTAATTGCTTTTTCCATACAAAATATTTAATTATGCTATCATATTCAGGCTTATGAAAACAAAACACCAATTAAAGCAACTTAAGGACAAATCCTTTACCATCGAGCTCACTTTAGGAGCTCAGGATATAAAAAGAGAATATCAACATGTTTTGGGCGAAATTCAGGCCACATTTGAAAAAAAAGGTTTCCGCAAAGGCAAAGCCCCTCTCGATGTTGTCGAGCAAAACATTTCTCCTCAATCTGTTATTGAAGAAGTATTAAATCACCTTTTGCCAAAAGCTTACAAAGAAATCGTTAACGAACATCAACTTAAACCAGTCACAGAACCCACCATCAAAATTAAAACCGAAAAATTATCTCTCGATTCCGATTGGGTGCTGGAACTTGAAAGCGCCGAACTCCCTGAAATTAAAATTGACCCCAAGCTCATCGTCGATATAAAAAAGTTAAACAAGGATAAAAAAATTGAGAAAAAAATCAAGACAGAACAAATTGCCTCTCTTATCATCAAGCACACCAACATTGTCTTGCCTTCCATCCTATTGAATAACGATGTTAACCGACGTTTATCGGATTTAGTCAAACACCTGGAATCCGCCAACTTGACCTTGGATCAATATCTAAAAAACAAAAAAATAACCCTACCTCAACACCGCGAAGAGTTGGAAGCTCAAATCAAAAACGATTGGGCCCTTAATTTAGGCATCAACCAAATTGCCATCGAGCAAAAATTAAAGATAGATGAGGCTGAGGTTAAAGCGATTTTTGCCAAAAGCCCGGAACTCAAAAATGACCCCAATCTTGTCTATTATTTGCTCACTCAACAAAAAGTCCTCGATTACCTCGAAAGTATCTCATAATTCTGATATAATTCCCTCACTATGGCAGGTGGAGCTATTATGGGAAAATTTGACCCCAAAAAAATCAACTCTTTCAAGAGTGGTAATAGTAGCGAAGTTTTAAAAGACTCCCAAACTAATTCGGCACCCAAGAAATTTTCTTTAAGCGGTATTTTAGGTCTAAATCAAACCGTAGAATTGAACAATCAAACTGCCAAAACTGAAAACTGGGGTAAAGAATTTTTTGGTAATGTTAACCTTCTCCAACAACAAGAAAAAGTCTTGTTTGATCAACATCAAAAAGAACTGGAAAAAGTTGTTACCGAATTGCAGGAAGAAATCAAAAAATTAACGAGCTCTACTGACAACCTGGAAAAAAATGTTCAAAATATTTCTCTCGAAAATATTCCTGAAGCCTCCGAATATCAAATCAATTTTTTAATTAGAATTAAAAATTTTATCGCTAATTTCCGCAAAAATATCAACGAAGCCGGTACTTGGCTGGAATCATTCTCTCAAAAAAAGAAAAAGAAAAACTATTTTTGGAATACAGCCAGAAATAAGAAACGGGGCGGGGATCAATATTTGATGAGTAACGAACATTCCGCCTCCAGAAGTGTTAATTAAATTTTGTTATAATTCCTTTGTTTAAGTCCGAATCTGTAGCTCAGTTGGTTAGAGCGCATCATTGACATTGATGAGGTCAGAGGTTCAAGTCCTCTCAGATTCACTTTTTTCTATATAATAACTTATGTCACAAATAGACGCCTCCAAACACAATTCAGACCAACTTTATAAAATCCGCCACAGCGCCGAACATGTCCTAACTCATGCCATGACCCGTCTCTACGGACCGGATAAATTTTTCATGGCCATGGGTCCCGCCACCGACGATGGCTATTATTTCGATTTCGAAACCTTAAACGATTTTAAAATTTCCGAAGAAGATTTTCCCAAAATTGAGGCTGAAATGGCCAAAATCATCAAAGAAAATCTGCCAATACTTAGGCAAGAAATAAGTCAGGATGAAGCCAAAAAATTATTTAAAGATAATCCCTACAAAATGGAATGGCTCAACTCCATTGCTGATAAAGGTGAAATTATCAGTATCTATAAAACCGGACAAGATTTCACCGACCTCTGCGCCGGTCCTCATGTTGAAAAAACCAGCGAGATTAAAGCTTTTAAACTTCTTTCCATTGCCGGTGCCTATTGGCATGGTGACGAGAAAAATAAAATGTTGACCCGCATCTACGGTACCGCCTTTGAATCACAAGAATCTTTAAACAAATATCTGGAAATGCTTGAAGAAGCTCAAAAAAGAGATCACCGAAAACTGGGAAAAGAATTAGGCCTCTTTACCTTTTCCGAACTAATCGGCAGTGGTTTGCCTCTCTATACCCCCAAGGGTGCCTCAATTCGTTTAGCTGTCAACAATTATGTTGAATCTGTCCAAATAAAACAGGGTTACACTCAAGTTTGGACTCCACAAATTGCCAAAGCTAAATTATTTCAAATTTCCGGTCATTACGACAAATACAAAGATTCTATGTTTCGGGTTGTCAGCAACTTTTCAGATGAAGAATTTTTTCTCAAACCAATGAACTGCCCCCAACATACTCAAATTTATGCCGCCGCCCCTCATAGTTATCGTGACTTACCCTTAAGATACGCAGATTTTGCCATGCTTTACCGAGACGAAAAACCTGGTGAATTAAATGGTTTAGCCCGTGTCCGCGCCTTTTCCCAAGACGATTGTCATATTTTTTGTACCGAAGACCAAGTTGATCAAGAAATCGACGTCGCCTTAAAAATGACCAAAGAAATAATGGACACCTTTGGTCTTAAATATAAATATCGTTTGTCCACTCGCGACCCTCAACACCCTGAAAAATATTTAGGTGACCCGGCCACTTGGGACCGAGTTGAAAAATGGGCCGTTGATATTATGAAACGAAACAAAATTGAATATTTCGATGGACCAGGTGAAGCCGCCTTTTATGCCCCAAAAATGGATCTAATTGCCACCGACGCTCTCGGACGTGAATGGCAATTATCTACAGTTCAAATTGATTTTGTGATGCCGGAACGTTTTGGACTAGAATATACCGCCGCTGATGGTACTAAAAAACGACCGATTATGATCCATCGTGCCATTATCGGTTCACCGGAAAGATTTATGATGATTATGTTAGAACATTTTGCCGGCGCTTTTCCTCTCTGGCTGTCTCCGGTTGGGGCCAAAATAATTCCCATTACCGACACTCAACACGATTACGCCAATAAAATATTGACCAAATTAAAAGAACAGGGGATTAGGGCTGAATTAGATGACCGTTCTGAAAAAATGCAGGCAAAAATTCGTGACGCTCAAATGGAAAAAATTCCTTACATGTTAATTATTGGCGGCCGCGAGGTCGAATCCAACTCTGTTTCGGTTCGTCAACGTGACGGCCAGGACTTGGGCGCTCTCCCCTTTGACGAATTTTTAGCCAAAGTTAAGGACCAAATCAATACCAAGTCGTTAAATCTGATAAAATAACAGGAATGGCACAAAAGTATTTTAGAATTAATCGGCAAATCACTGCCCCAACTCTTCGCCTTCTTGACGAAGACGGGAAGCAAATTGATGTTGTTACTTTAGCCCAAGCCTTACAGCTTTCTTCTGAGTCAGGACTAGATTTAGTCGAAATTGCCGGGAAAGCCGTTCCTCCTGTCGTCAAATTAATTGAATTTTCTAAGTTTAAATATCAGGAAGCCAAAAAAGCCAAGGCAGAGAAAAAAGGCATCAAGGGTGGCGAAACTAAAGAAATCCAAATGACCCCCTTTATTGGTCAGGGCGACTACGATACCCGTCTTAAAAAGACTAAAGAATTTTTAACTACTGGAAATAAAATCAAATTAAGTATAAAATTCCAAGGTCGCCAAATTCAAAAGCCGGAATTTGGTTATCAGCTCGTCGACAGGTTCAAAAATGATTTAGCTGAAATTTCTGCCCCCGAAGGCACGGCTAAACTAATCGGTAAAAGACTCTTAATTACTTTTACCCCAGTCAAAAAACCTAAAAAATAAAAAAATAATATGGAAAAAGCAAGTAAAAAACACAAAGTAAAAAAATCGGTCAGCAACCGTTTTACTGTTACCAAAAATGGTAAGGTAATGCGCGAATCAGCTTTCAATCGTCATCTTAAACGCAAAAAGTCCAAAAAACAATTGCGACGTCTTAAGGGCAAAAAAGTTGTTACCGGTCGTATTGCCACAAAAGTTAAAAAATTATTAGGTAAAAAATAATCATATGAGAGTTAAAACCGGAACCGTCAGACGAGAAGGTCATAAAAAAATCTTAAAACTAGCCAAGGGTTACTGGATGACTCGCTCCAAGCGCTATAAAGTTGCTTCTGAAGCAGTTTTACATGCCGGTCAATACGCCTACAATGGCCGTCGTATCCGTCGACGTGATATTAGAAAAGTCTGGATAGTTAGAATTAATGCCGCTCTCCGTCCTTTTAATACCAGTTACTCTGTTTTTATAAAAAAACTTAAAGACAATAAGGTGGAATTGAATCGTAAAATGATTAGCGAAATTGCTATCCACGATCCTGCTACCTTTAAATCTATCTTTACCTCCCTCAAATAAGGGGAATTTCTTTCTAAAAAATATTAAACTCCCCGAAAAAGGGGAGTTTTTTGTTAATATAAACATATAAGTAAATGGACCTAAATACTCTAAAAACACAATTTGAACAGGATAAACAAAACCATCCCGAAAAAATCCAATTAGATTGGCTTGGTAGAAACGGTAAACTGAATACATTTTTTTCCAACCTTAATATCGAAGATAAAAAAATCCTTGGTCAAAAATTTAATCAATTTAAAATAGAAATTGAAAATTATATTGATCTTCAACTTAGTAAAATTTTAGACAATGCCATCAAACACCCCACCAAAAAGTTTTCCCAAAATATTATTTCACTTCCCAAAGTTGGCCACCTTCACCCCATTACCCAAACCGAACGACAACTAAATGAAGTCTTTAGAAAACTGGGTTTCTCAATTTACTCTAGTCCAGAAATTGTCACTGATGAATTTAATTTCACCCGCCTTAATGTTCCCCAAAACCACCCGGCGCGAGATATGCAGGACACTATTTACATCAAAGAGCCTGAATATCTTCTCCGGACTCAAACATCCACCATCGAGTCATACTTACTTCAGGCCGAAAGTAAAAATTTACCAATCAGAACCGCTTTCCCCGGCTCAGTCTACCGAAACGAAAAAGTTAATCGCAGTAACCATTTTGTCTTTCATCAATATCAGGCTGTCGTTGTCGACAAAGGAATAACCATGAAAGATCTTATCGGTACCATGGATTTAATGTTCAAAACTCTCTATGGCTCAAAAGTTGTTGTTCGCTACCGCTGTAAATATTATCCCGAAGTTGAACCCGGCGTTGGTCCCGACATGCAATGCTTCTCCTGTCATGGAAGAGGTTGCCCTCTATGTAAATATGCCGGCTGGATTGAAATGGGAGGTTCAGGCATGATTCACCCAAAAGTCTTAGAAGCTGCCGGAATTGATCCCAAAATTTGGACTGGTTTTGCCTTCGGCATGGGTCTAGATCGTTGGACCATGGCTCAAAACGATATCAAAGACATCCGCACCCTTCGAGGTGGAAATTTAGCCTACAAACCTAATCTATGAAACTAATTTATTCTGAATTAAAAAAAATCCTTCCCACCTTATCCGTAAAACCGGAACAACTTCGTGATGACATTACCATGATTGGTCACTTCACCAACTACTTTGAAGAAATTGATAGTGAAATTGTTTTTGATTTAGATATCAAAGTTAATCGTGGCGATTGTCTAGGTTATTACGGTTTAGCCCGTGACTTATCGGTTTTCTACAATCTTCCCTTAGTTCTCCCCGAAGAATTAAAAATTTCATCAAATTCTTTTCAACTTCCCATAAAGGTCACCACCGACAAAGTCAAAAGAATCATGGCTTTAAAAATCTCCGAGTTAAAAAATTCTCCCTCCCCCGACTGGCTTCAAAAATTTGTTAAGCTCCACAGCATTAATTCCGTCAATACACTCGTAGACCTGACCAACTATATTATGCTTCTCTATGGCATCCCTGTTCACGCTTTTGACACCGCCCTTTCTCAAGACAAACTTATTTGGGAAATAAACTCTAAATTTACTGAATTTACCAGTCTTGATAAAACAAAATTATCCCTAACTAAAGATATTTTAATGGTCAACAGTCCCGACAAAGCATTAAGCCTCAGTTTCTGGGGTGGGGAAGCCTGTGCCATTAGCCCTCAAACTTCCAACGCCATCATTGAAATAGCCGTCTACGACCGCACCACAGTCCGCCAAAACAGTCGTCAGCTCAAAAGTGTTACCGAAGCCGGTACCCGTCTGGAAAAAGACTTAGACCCCGATTTAATTCCCCAAGCCTTAAACCATTTAACCAGCCTAATTTTGAAAAATTGTGGCGGTGAAATAAATTCCTCTATTTTTGACTATTATCCAAATAAATCAGATATCCCCTCTATTGAATTTAATCCCCAAAATGTTTCTCTCCTTGTCGGTATTGACATTCCTGCTGATTTTTCAATTGATATTTTAAATCGTTTGGGTTGTTCTGTTGTCAAGAAACCAGAATCAGGTTTCTTAATCACCCCTCCGTCTCTTCGGCCCGACATTACCCTCGAAGCGGATTTAATTGAAGAAGTAATTCGTTTTTGGGGCTACCAAAAAATTCCCACGACTCAAGTTTTAAAATACAAAAAACTACCAGACATTACTCCCAAAATTATTTACTTAATTGAAGAATTAAAAGACAAATTAGTCGCCCTCGGTTACGACGAAGTATTAACCTGGCCCCTGGTTAACCAGGCCCTTAATCCAAAGACTATTATTACCACTCAAAATAGTATCAACTCTGAGTGTATTTATCTTCGTCAGTCTTTAGTTCAGTCTTTAAAACAACAACTGGATCAATATCGGCGTTTTAAATTACCCCAAGCTCAATTCTTTGAAATCGGCAAAATTTTCTCTCAACAAAATGGTCAATATATCGAAAAAAACTCACTGGGAATTTATAACCACGACTCTTCACAATTGACTTCCGATTTAGAAAAACTAAATTTAAAAGCAGATATCATCGAAAGTAATTTTACTGAAATTATTTTGGATGATTTACCAAAACCAGAATTATACATCCCCGTTCCCTTGTCCTCCAAGGCCATTGAGCTAACTTCACAAATAATTACCCTCGACGCCAATTTAACTTTAGAAGAAAAGATTGAATCCTCAAAACTCATCGAAAAATATAGCCATCTAATTGACCCTAAAATTCTTTGGTCCATTCAGATCACTGATATCTACCATGACACTAAATTGAATAAATACCGCTATACCTTCCGGGTTTCATATTATAACTGCAACGATAAAATCGCCAAAAAAATTCATCTCACCGCCTTCAATCTGGATAAAATCCTTTCCTGTTAGCAGTCTTCACTGTCGACTGCTAATAACTACATCAAATTAAATTATTCAGTATCATAGACTATTTATATACATCAATCTACATCAAGGACTGACAGTAACTGTCGGACTTATTATCGGAGTCGGGCTGAGAAATAGTGTCGGAATCAAAACTGGACTAGGAATTGGCGTTATCGTCGGAGTCGGGCTGGGGGACCAATCCCAGGCAACGTTTACTCCAATCCGAATTTCTCTTTCATTACTGGCACCATCCTTATCTACCGCCCTAACTTTCAGGGTGTGAGGACCAGTACTCATGTTGAAATTTCCCTCAAATGGTCTTTCATTCCAAGTCTTTACCTCACTCCCGTCCACCCAGAGCTTTACTTCCGTTATTTTTTTCAAAGATGAAGTGCTTATTTTTACAGACACCTCATTACCCTGAGTTGAATGATCGCCGGGTTGATCAAAACTCACCCCTACCGCCCCATCGTCTCGACAATAACTAAATGGAGGTGCGTACATATCCTTATTTTCCTGTGAATTAATCCAACCATCGATTCCCTCCTGCCAACGATTCCGGCCGTCAACGCTTACCGGATCTTCTTCTTTAAAATTAAAATATTCTTTCTCGTCAAAATTACCGTTAGCCACATCTTCCGGTGTCGCTAAACCGGTTTTATCTCTACATATTTTAAGTTTCAAATGAATCGGATCAGAAATATTAGTCTGAGTCCCGTCAATGAAATATTCTGTCTTACTTTCAAAACCGTCATGAACTCCATAACCCGAAAGTTTATCCACTGAAATGTTAACAATCTTGTCGGGAATTGGAAAATCCTGTTTTTCCCGTTTAGGTAAAGCGTAAAGCATAATCTGTCGCCAGATCGGCGCTGCTCCGGATACTCCGGAAGCAACTTTTCCCATCGGAGTACTGTCATTATTTCCCACCCAAACACTAGCCAATAAATTTGGCGTCCAGCCAATTGTCCAGTTGTCCTTCTTTTCATTAGTTGTTCCTGTTTTAACCGCCACTTGATAATTAGAAATAGCCAAACTATTCACTGCTCCAAAAGTCAGACTTCGGGCATTATTGTCCGACAATATATTAGAAATAATAAATGCCTCTTGGGGACTCATTACCTTTTTCCCGTTTGAGGGATGAAATTCTTCCAACACCCGACCATCCTTATCCTCAACCTTAAGTATTCCCACCGGCTCAATTTTATATCCGCCATTGGCAAAGGCACTATAGGCTGAAGCCAAATCAATCATTTTTACATCTGCTCCTCCAAGAGTTACTGCAAAACCAAACTTCTTCATATTTTCTGCAGTTGGTTCCAAGGTAGAAACTCCCATATCATAGGCTTGTTGCAACATATTATCGACTCCAACCCTAGCCAACATCTTTACCGCAATGGTATTGATTGAATTTCCCAGAGCTTCTCTTAAACTCATTGGCCCCAAAAATTTACCTGTATAATTTTGCGGACTGTAATCTCTTTGTCCCGCCACCGGAAAAGATACTGGCGTATCCATAATCATGCTGGCGGCAGTGTAACCCTTTCTCAAGGCCATCAAATATGTAATCGGTTTGATTGCCGAACCCGGCTGTCTTAAGCCTTGAGTAACCACATTAAACTGTCCCGAAGTTTTATCACTGTTATAACCTCTTGACCCCACCATGGCCAACACCTGACCGTCCCGGGGGTCCATCACTAGCGCCGCTCCGTTACTGATTAACAATTTTTCCGATTTATCAATCTGATCACTGACAATTTGCTGGACTTGATTTTGCAACTTTATATCCAAGGTCGTACTCACTTTCAAACCACCCCCTTCAGCCACATCTTCTCCATACCGCTCTGACAATAACTCTTTTATCCAAAAAACAAAATGTGGGGCTGATAGTTTTGACGTATTCTCATAAAATTTATAGTTCTTTACTTCTTCCATCGTCATATTTTTGGTTTCAGCGTCAATGTACCCGTCTTCCACCATCCGGTTCAGTACATGCTCGGTTCTGGCCACATAAGCCGTCGGATTACTGGAAAAAGGGGAGTAAACATTTGGTCTCTGGGGTAATCCCGCCAAAATTGCCGATTCAGCCAGACCTAAATCTTTAACTGCTTTTCCAAAATATTGTTCTGCCGCCGTTCCCACTCCCCAAGCCGTACCCCCATAAGGAGCCTCATTTAAATACATCAACAAAATATCATTCTTCTTATACTTTGACTCAATTTGTACTGCCAAAATAAATTCCTTTATCTTTCGGGTTACACTAACCTCTGAAGTCAGTAAAACATTTTTTACCAGTTGTTGAGTTAAAGTTGAACCACCGGTCAATTTCTTAAAATAAAAAAGGTTTTTTATAATCCTAAATGGTGCCATCGGATCAAAGCCGGAATGGTTATAAAAATCCTTATCTTCAACTGCCACCGTAGCTTTTTTTAAATAATCCGGAATCAAGTCGTCGGTCACCGGCTGTCTTTTTTGATCATGATATAAATCGTAAAGCAGTTCTCCGTTGCGGTCATAAATTCTGCTGGCAAAACCTTCACGCCTAACCACCTTGGTTGGACTGGGTAAATCTTTTGAATACCAGGCAAAAAGAATAATCATCAACACCAGTCCAACTCCAAATACTATTAAGAAAAGCCTAAAGAACTGGTACCAAAATCTTTTACTTCTAATCATTTCCTTAAAAGACATGTTTGGAGCCCCAAAGTCGCCCCTAAAACTAAACAAATTTTTTATTTTGCAAAAAAATTTTTTCATTTAATCAAAACCGATAAGAAAGGGAGAATGCTTGACAATAATAAGGCCACAGTTGCTAACACTAAAATAAAGGTTCTCAGTTGTTTTTTCTTGATTTTTTTACCCAAAATCCTCATAAATTAATGATAACATAAAGCCATGAGCTTCCAGATTCCCGGAATCGGTCCCAAAACAGAAAGCAAGCTACAACAGTTAAATATTTTCTCTGATTGGCAACTTCTCTATCACTTTCCTCATCGATATATCGACTTTTCCAGGGTCATTCCCATCTCAAAAATTAATCTCAATGAAAATTGCACCCTTTCGGGTCAGATTGTCCACCTCGAAAATATTTACACCCGATCTCTCAAAAGTCTTCAAAAAATTATCCTGAAAGACAGGAGTGGTCAAGTTGAATTAGTTTGGTTTAATCAACCTTTTTTAATTAAAAATTTTAAAATTGGAGACAGCTGGGCTTTTGCCGGCACCCCTACACTTTATCGTGGCAAAACAACTATTTTTTCCCCAGAATACGGCCAATATAACACCGGTAAAATAATTCCCATCTATCCTGAAACAAAAGGTCTGACTAGCCGTTGGTTTCGGAAAATCATTGGTCTCCATTTTGATACCCTTCAAAAAAACCTTGTCGATCTTCTGCCACAGACATTGATTAATTCTTATAACTTACTCCCCCTCAAACAGGCTCTCCAAGAAATTCATCAACCCCAAAACCAAAAATTATTAGCTCAAAGCCGGTATCGCCTCGGCCTTGATGAAATTCTTTCCCTCCTCACTCTTTCCCGTCTTCAAAAAAAATCCTGGGCCCTAAATAAACCTAAATTTATTCTAAAATCAAATAAAACTATCGACTCTAAAATCAAAACTCTAATTTCTAGCCTCCCTTTTTCTCTCACCGAATCTCAAGTCCAAGCCTGGTCAGAAATAAAGCCGGAACTCACTTCCAAAAACAAGGTTAGCAACCGACTTCTTTGCGGTGATGTCGGTTCTGGAAAAACAATTATAGCCCTACTTTCCACCTATTTAACTTCCCTTAATAATCGTCAAAGTTTAGTCTTAGCCCCGACCGAAATATTAGGTAAGCAACACCTAAAAACTTTCCAAAAATATTTACCCTCCACCCCAGTTTATTTCCTCAGTGCCCATCAATCACTCCCCGCCAAAATTCCTCGTAACTCCATTATTATCGCCACTCACGCCGCTATCTTTCAAAAAGACAAATTCATCAAAAACACCGCTCTTTTGGTTGTCGACGAGCAACACAAATTTGGCGTCAAACAACGTTCCTTTTTAAGCCAAAATTCACCACCTCACACCCTTACTATGACCGCCACCCCCATTCCTCGTTCTATCAGTTTGACATTTTTTGGCAATCTCGATCTCTCGACTTTGAAAAATCCTCCCCAAAACCGTCTTCGAATCAAAACCTTTCTCGTCCCTCAAAACAAAATTCCCGCCTGTTATCAGTGGCTCCAAAAAGATATTTTAAAACGCCATTCCCAAGCCTTTATCGTCTGTCCCTTCATTGAGGAGTCAGAAAGTGCGGTCACCATCAAATCTGCCAAAAAAGAATTTGAAATTTTAAAAAACATTTTTCCGAAATTAAAATTAGCCTTAATTCATGGCAAAACCGATATAGAAACCAGAAACAAAATTCTGGAGAATTTTCAAAAAAATAAAATCAATGTTTTAGTCACCACCCCCATTATTGAAGTAGGTATTGATTTTCCCAATGCCACTACTATTATCATTCAATCAGCCGACCATTTTGGCCTCTCACAGCTCCACCAGCTCCGGGGCCGGGTGGGTAGGGGAGCCTTACAAAGTTATTGTTATCTCTTCACTGAATCTATTAATGACTCTTCACTTAAACGTCTAGAATTTCTTTCAAAAAATAGTGATGGATTTAAAATTGCCGAATACGACCTTAAAACCCGAGGTCCAGGAGAAGTCTTTTCCACTCTGCAACACGGTTTCCCCTCTTTAAAAATAGCCAATCTCTCCGATATCAAGTTAATTGAACTCTCTCAAAAAATCCTTACTGATCTGGAACAAAATTATCCCAACTTTGATTTAGAAAAACTTGTCAAAAACCAAAAATCACTCTCAATGGTCGGAAATCATTTGAATTAAATCAAATCTCATTTTTCTTTGCTATAATACCCCCATGACTGCACTACCTAAACATTGGCCCTCAAGCCGCCGCCAAGGCCGCCGCCGCGCCTCTATTAAAGCTCCCTTACTCGCTCAAGTCACTGCCTGTAAAAACTGTGGCCAACCTAAAGTTCCCGGTTTTACCTGCAAAAATTGTAATAAGTGAAAAGCAAAAACGACCCCCGACATCAACAAAGAATCAAATCCATCCAAGCCCTTTTTGCTTGGGGAATTACCGGTAATTTAGACGACGACACTATCAGCCCTGTCATCGGAGAAATTAGCAAAATCGATGACTTAATCAAAACAGCCGCTCCAAAATGGCCCATCGAACAAATTAACAAAGTTGAACTGGCTATTCTCCGTTATGCAATTTGGGAGTTAAAAAATCAACCCCAAACTCCACCCAAAGTCATTATTGACGAAGCTATCGAAATCAGTAAAGAATTCTGCGATACTAATTCCAGCGCTTTTGTTAATGCTGTCTTGGGAAATATTTACAAAAAACAAAATGGATAAAATTGACGAACTTCAAAAAAAAATTGGAATTAAATTTAAAGATCCCCAAAAATTAGTTTTAGCCTTAACTCACCGTTCTTATCTCAATGAAAATCGCCAATTAAAACACAGCAATGAACGCTTGGAGTTTTTAGGCGATGCTATTTTAGAATATTGGTCTTCTCAAAAACTCTTTACCAAATTTCCCGACTTTGACGAAGGCCAGCTAACCAATCTTCGTAGTCTGGTAGTTTGTACTCAAAATTTAGCTGAAATTGGAAACAGTCTCAATCTTGGTTCCTTTATTCTCCTCAGTCGGGGCGAGGAAACTCACGGTGGCCGCGAGAACATCTCACTTTTAGCTGATACTTTTGAAAGTATTATCGGAGCTATTCACCTTGATCAGGACTACCAGACTGTCGACAAGTTTTTAACCAAATTTATGGGGAAAAATATCGACACCATTTCTAAAAAAGACATTTATAAAGACGCTAAAAGTATCTTTCAGGAAATCGCCCAGTCAAAGAGGGGAGTCACCCCCCGATACTCAACCATTTCCGAGCTTGGCCCAGATCACCAAAAAATCTTTGAAGTCGGCCTTTATATTAATGACGAACTTATTGCTAAAGGTTCGGGTAATTCTAAACAAAGAGCTGAGGAAGATGCCGCTACCAAAGCTGCCAATATTATTGTATAATCGAAGCCATGCTAAAAATCAAATTAAAACCAACCGGTAAAATTCACCAAAGAAGCTTCCGTATCGTTATTTCTCCAGATCGGAGCAAGTCCAATGGTAAGTTTATCGACGACATTGGTTTTTATACCCCCCAAACCAAAACTCTCCAAATCGATAAGGAAAAAATGGCTCAGTGGCTAAAAAACGGAGCTCAATTAACCGAAGGTGTCGACAAACTCTTAAATCCAGATAAATACCCCCGAAAAAAGAAAAACAAAAAAATTGAAAAAGCCGAAAAAGCTCCTGAGAAGAAAACAGAAGTAAAAATTGAAACCAAAACTGAAGCATCTGAAACTCCAGTCGAAGCAGGTGAAAAACCAGCCGAGGCAGAAGTAGAAATTGAAACTAAAACTGAAGTAAACGAAAAAGCAACTGAAACTCCAGTCGAAGCAGGTGAAAAACCAGCCGAGGCAGAAATCGAAGCAGTTAAAGAAGAAATTCCTGAAAACAAAGAATAAATATGACCGATATTAAGCAAGCCGCCGAGTATATTATCAAAGCCATTGTCACTGACGACAAAAATGTTGTTATTGAGTCTCGCGAAGAAAATCAACTTACCATCATTGAAGTTTCGGCTCCTCCAGAAATGGTCGGTCAAATTATTGGCAAAGAAGGTAAAATCATAAAATCTATCCGCACCCTACTAAATCTGGCCTTCCCCGAACTCCGCTACATTCTTCAAATCAAAGAGTAGAAAAAGGATCCTGTCTCTCGTACCTAACAAAATCATCTCCACTCTCATTTAAACCACCCTCAACCACCATTGTTTGATATTCATTAATAGTGGACAATAAGGTCGCCTCATCCTGACTGGGAGTTAAATCTCCTAAAGTCAGATTCTCTATTTTTAAATTCGAAATATCCCGCAAATAATATGCCATCACGTTTAATCTAATTGTAGCCACTCCGTTTTGCGACCTCATTTCAAAGTTATCAATCGACATTATCGGCAAAGTTCTTTCAATGGCTTTAACCAAACTAATATAATTATCAGCTGGCCCAATCAAAGTAATGCTGACCGGTATCTTGTCGTAATTACTATTATCTTTTTTAACTTCCTCGTTTTTAACATCTCCCATGCTAATTGAAAAATCGTCAACATTATAGCCACTCTGTGCCGCCGCATCCCTAATTATTCTGACCAGTAAATAGGAGTTTCTTTCCGGCAACAAAGCGTCAGCTAATTTTTTGGCATTATTTAAAGTTTCTCCCTGATCAACTGTTTGCAAATAAGTCCTTTTTTGATTCACTTCCACAGTTTTACTGGTAACTGCCTTTATTTCCTTCATTTTTTCTGATATTTCATCAATTTTGGGCAACATCACCGTCAACACGCTCACTATTATGATTAAAAGTAATCCGAGTGGTTGCAACCATAATAATAAAATCCGACTATCAATTCCAAAAATTTTATCCGGTAAATTTAATCCCTTTGTCATTTCAGCTTCACCTCCATATTTATACTCCAAACACCATTTATCATATAACTTGCACCCAAAAGCTTAACACTTTTTACTCCCTCGTCATTTCCTTTATTAATTTCCGCCACTTTATCCTCAACAAAATTCACCCCTTCCCTGTCCGTAGTTTCAACTTCAACCACAAAGTCCCTGTTTTCACTAATCTCAAAATTTGACACCGTAGCCCTTTGTTCAAAAATTGAATTAATTTTTTCAAAAGCAAAAGAATATTCAAAACGGTCCTTAAGAACTTGTCCTAAAATTTTGGCCCTATATTTTAACAATTGATTTACTACAATCTCCTGTGACAAGCTTCCATAACTATTCATCGCCTGGTCATACTTCTTATTTTGTAAATTCAAAATAAATTCGCTTCCAAAATATAAAGCCGCAACTACTACTACCATAGCCACCCAAAAAACCACCACCAAAGACATGTATTGTCTCAAGGTTGCCTGGAGTTTCATTCTGGCTGCCTGAAACTTTGCCTGACTTGGTAACAAATTTAGATGTGAACTGTCTCCCGTTTTCATACCATGTCTCTCAGCGCCAATCCCACTGCAGTGGAAAACCTATAACCTTCAACCCCCAAATCAATCGGGGCCACAATTTGTTGACTGTCAATTTTTAAAAAAGGCTGAATCACTTGAACTTCAATTCCCAACAATCTAGTTAGTTCCTCGGCCAGACCCGGCATTTTTGCTCCGCCTCCACTTAAAACTAAAAGCTCAATTGTCTTATTATTACTTTCCGCATACAAAGCCATTGCCCGTCGAATTTCTTCAGCCATACTGTTGAAAACCGGCATAATAGCATTCTTGATTTTACCCTCAAGTTCCATTTCTTTTATACCATAGGCTTTCTTATATTCCTCAGCTGAGGCCTCATCTAAACCAAGATTAACTGAAATTGCTCTGGTCAGAGATTCGCCTCCAACCGACATCGATCTGGCAAAATAAATATTACCGCTTTTGAAACCAATGATATCGGAATACTTTTGTCCGATATCCACCACCATAGTTGCCTCAGAAGCCGTGGCAATTTGTTTTAATACCCGTCGCATTGATACCGCCGGTGATTCAATTGCTAACAATTCCAAACCTGCTTCCCTAAATATCTTAACGTAATTGGCAATCAAATCATTTCTGGCGGCAATCGCAAACACCGTCAAACGTCCCGCCTCATCTTCCTCAATCACCTCATAATCAATTGACACCTTATCTAAAGGGTAGGGGACAAAGGTCTCCGCTTCAAACTTTAAGGCATCTTTAATCTCACTTTCTTTTAAAGGCGGTAATGATACTAAGCGGCTGACAATTTCGTACTCCGGCAAAGCCACTACCGCTTGTCTGTTACCAAGCTTCAAATCTTTAATCAAGCTTTTTAAAGTTATCGCCACTTCTTCTACATTTTTTTTAGTTGCCCCCGATTTCATCCACTCACCGTTTGGAGTCTTGACTTCTCCAATTGCCGCCAAAGTAAACTTATCCTGACCTTTATTCAAGGCCACTACTTTAATACTTCCCAGTCCTAAATCAACCCCAATAATATCACTCATTATTTAAGTATATGCTATTTAATCTTTCCCCTCAATCACCCAACATTAAATCCCTTTATAAAAAAATCAGACAAAGCATTTGTGTATGCTACTGCATAAGGTAGCCACAAAAAATTACCATATAAAATATCTTCATTTAAAAGATAATCTCTATTTATTTCCTGTTTGAGATTGGCATAACATCTATTTAAGCATTTGGCATATACCTCACCTTGGTTTCTATTTGGTTTTTGATATAGTTCAATTTCAAAAAGCGTTTGCGGTAGGTTATACAAGATATTACCAATTTTAGCTAAAAATAAGTCAGGAAAATACTTTTCCAAAAATTTAATTTCAATCTCTATGGCTGATTTTTCTCGAAAATATCTTCCATTTTTCAAAATATTTTCACCTTTTTTAAAACTCTTCAAATATGACACAACATGTGCCAATTCATGAATTAAATCCATTTTCTGGTGATTAATTTTAATATTTTTGTCCAGTATTATTTTAAAAGAGTCACTTTCCTTCACATATTTGCTTTCCGAATATTCCCCAAGAGAAATATTAATTTTACCTATATTTTTATGTAAGATTGGATTTTTTTTCTCAAACAATGCTAGTAGTTCCTTTATATTCTTGAAAGGAAATGGCTCAAGCTCACAAATAAAACAATGTTTATCAATCGTCATATCGCCTGCCTTTAATAAAGCAGACAACTTCTCATTGCTCTTATAAATTACCTCGTCTATCTTTTCCAAAAATCTTTTATATTCTGACTTTGGAATCTTATCATTTTTTTGATACATATCTAATCTCGAAACATATCCCTTACTTAATGAAAACTTATTTCTTTCTTTTACCATTGCGATAAATTTTTCATCCATATCCTTCCAGTCAAAACAACTTGCATTCTTTTTAATTTTTTTAATTAATTCACTTGGATATCTTTTACAGAATTCAGCTGAAGCCTTATGTTCCGATGGGGGATTGTCGAGTTTAAATGCTTTACCAACGCTTTCTCTGGCAATTTTGTCGCCAATCTCCTGCCATATCCAGATATCCGCATAGAGTGCTTCACTGCAAGTTTTTGGATTAGACAACTTCAAATAATTTTCTTTGGATTTTCTATATAAAATGTCAATAGTCCGATAAAGATTTTTTCGATCAAAATCTAAATGACTAGCTATAAATCGTTTTTCAGCCTCTATATATAATTTCTGTAATTCATTTATTTTCCTCACATTTTTCTATGTTCCTTATTTTTTCAATATATTCCTTAAGAATAACCATTGATTCAGATACAAAACTGTCTGTTCTTGTTTTTATATCTCTAATATAAAAACTTAACTCAGAACCGTAATGCAATGCTTTCTCTAAATCAGAATAATTAGATACTTTTAACAAAGTATGTAAATAGTTACAAATATCGGACAAATCATCAAGCGAATTTTTACCAGCCGTAAAATCATCATATGTCCATACTAATATCTTATCTATGTCTACATCATCCAAAATCTCACCACTATCTTTACCAATCTTAACTAAATAATCCTTAAAAATTTTTGCAGGAAAGTCTATGGTAATACCTTTTTTATTAGAACAAATAGTAATCATAAGTTTATTTTAACAACTAAAACCACGGGAACCAAATGAGAAAAAACAGCACCAAAGTGCGCTCAAATGGCCCCGTGGTTATTTAATGTGGAAAAAATTTAGCGTTAATGACCAAAAGGAAAGCGGCCTTCGCCTCGAGCTTGATCATCACGAAAATGCATTCCACTAACGTCACCACTTCTTGACTGATCCCAGGAGAAATGTTGACCATCACCACTCACAGTATTGTGAGAACTTCCATCTTCATTGAGTCGAGAGATACCCCGGTCAATTCCATTACCGAGTTCTCCCATGCTCCGATCATACAAAGCAACGTTGCGACCACCAGGATCGTTCACAGTTTCCCTAATCTTTCTTTTTCTGGTGAGCATATGGCGACATACACTCGGGAGAATAAAAACAGACTTATAGTTTTTAGTTATTTATAAAAAGCTATAAATCTAATAGCAAGTTTTGGAAAATATTTCTCCTTTCTGGTTGAGAATCAACCTGTATTTAAAAGAGCTATCGTATAATTATCGAGCATTTTCGACAACCACGATATTTATATTTTACCATAAGATGCGCCAAAATCAATACTATGTGACATATGTAACAAATACGTATATTACCTAATCGCTCAATACCGAAGTTTCAGAAACTACTCCTGACAACATAAAAGAGGGGATCTTATAACGTCGCAACACTATTAATTTTTTATTTGCCTGAGTTTCGGAAACATCCACCGACACTCCTCCCGATCTTCCTCTCGAGCTTATCTCCACCCCCTGAATTGGAAAAGTACCCGAACCACTCAAATAAAACCTCCCCCCATTAAAAATGGGAGTAACCGTAATCAAAATTGGACTGTTAACAATGTTTATAGTGGCACAACCTCCGGTTCCGGCCGTAAAACCATTTACCTGCTTAGTTACATCACTGCTGAAATTATAGCCATACCTGTTGACACCATATTCCGCTCCTGTTTTATAAAAATAATTTATCTCCATCGATCCCGTAAATCCGGTGCCACACACATTCACCGTTGCCGCTCCGTAATAAGTCACCCCAATATCCCCATTATCCAAATGGTTTACTAGCCAATAAAATTCGGATCCGTTAATTGGTACATACTCTCCAAAATCCAAAATGTTACCCTCACCAGTAATGTCCCTGGCTGTTATCTCGGCTGAAGATAAATTGTCTGGCGCATTATAAGTAAGGTTGCCAGTTCCCAGATAATAATCAATTCCAGATTCTGCCGCATTAAAAGCTTTCTTCAGTAACTCTTCATTAATGTCAATTCTGGTTTCTGTGGTTGCCTTTTTAGATAGCGACAATCCCAAGGTCATCATCATTGCCGAAACCAACAACACAATTATGGCCACTTGCCCTCTTTTATAATTACTTATCATCTTTTTTAATTTCATCTTTACTCCTCCCTCCAGCCGCTTAGCACCCTCATCAAAGATCCGGGCATATTAAATAATAAGTTAGGATTATATTTAATCACTACTGCCGGAACCGTATTATTTACTATTTTGTCTGTAAAACTTCTGTAAAGTCTTATTGCCTTTCTGGAATACAAAGATCCATTAATCAACAATTGAGTATCTGAAGTTCCTCCAACCTCAATTCCCACCGAATCACTACTGTTTCCATCAGCAATAAATATTCCATCAACCTGGTTAACATTACTGCCAATACTAATTTTTCCTCTAACAATTACTATTAATGTTTTACCTGAAGCTAAGGCAAAATCACTATTAACAATCATGTCCCCGTTTACAAAATATACCCCCTCACTCGGATGATCATTCCAACTTGTTCCGGTCACCCCAATTCCGCCGTTAACGTAAAAAGTATTATAAAAATATTGATAACTATAATTACTCAAATTATTTGTATTTACATTTACATACCAATTATTAGGGCTTCCATAAGCACTCGAGTCATTAAATCCGTTAATATTGCTAAAGTTTCCTCCGTACGAAATCAATCCATTATTGGCATTAATCCCGGAAACGCTTAAAGCCCGGGAACTAAGCGGTAACATGGTTGCCGGCACTCCGCTGTCGATATCCATCTTTGCCTTTACTCCGGCTCCTCCCACTTGAAACCAAGCTTCCTGGTCACGAATAAAGGACATATCCACTTTTGCCCTTGGAGTCAAACCATAAGCCGACACATAAGTACCAATATTAAACTGGCTGTTGACCGGACAGGAGGTCGTTCCCACTCCCTCATCAATAATCCGGGTAAATCTTCCTGTTGCCGTCAAATCACCGTTCAAATTACTCACATCGCCGCCGTTAATTAATGGCAAATAAGTCTGTCCCCAAGTTAAACTAGCACTTCCATAATTAGCAGGAGGAGATACCACAAAGGCCACATCATTTACCCCTAAACTATTACTGTATAACATCTCTCTAAATCCGGTAGCATTAATTATTATCGTGGTAAATCCGGTATTATTACACGCCTGTCCAGCACTGCCATCATAAAGTATTCCTGATACTGGGACCAAACAATCCCAGGCCTTAAAACTCCTGATACTGTCTTCCCAACCACTAGTGTTACCATCAGCATCAACCATGTTAAATTCCCAAGCATAAGTTCCGCCACTATTCTGTGCCCCACTAAAATCAATTACTGCTCTATAAGTAGCCGAATTAATTGATCCGGACACAAAACTCATATTATAAATCGTCCCGTTCCACCTCAACTGTACCGTACTAATGTCAGCATAACCGTCTCCGTCACTCACATTCGCCTCAACAATTACTCTCCGGGGCAGGGAAGCGCCCACAAAAGTATCTTCGCAAATATGATTACGGTTACTGGCATCTGCTGTTACTGCTACCGAATCAGCATTATCTATCACCACATTTCCCAAAATCGGAATATTACATCCCGCCAAACCATAACAATAAATTGCCGGATTGGAACCAGGACAAAGGAAAGTGGTTGAATCACACACCGTTAATGCCGTACTGAAATAATCAGAACAGTTACAAGATACAGTCACTCCACCTGGAAGTGGCGTTGGTGTCGGTAACACCCCCACCCCCGGACAATATCCACAATCCATACCACCACAATTATCACAATTACCTATACCACCACTACTGGTACAAGTTGTCGCCGGATAAAAACCCGGACAAACTGGATCTGGTGCCGGGTAACACGTGTACGGCTGACACCCAGTCGGATATGCAATATCATCGCAATAACCACATTGCAACGGTGCGTCATATGTAAGCGGAGTACTATCGTAACATTTATTAGCTAAAGGAGAACAAGTATCATAACATTGCGTTGTTTTTTGTCTAACCACATGCAAGCCTATGTCTGTTGCCGCACAAGGTAAACAAGAATAATAACAATCTGGAAATGGTACGTTGCAAAAATTGTTATTACTTAAATCACACGCCGGAGTTGGTCCTCCAGGTGTTATTGTTGGGACCAAGGTTGGCACCGGCGCTGAAGTTGGACACGTTTTACAACTACTTCCTCCATAACAATCAGGACTGTTACAACAACCAGTTGCACAATCCCAGCAACCAGGCGAACACGAACAACTGGCATTATCCGTACAAGTGCTTGCCGGACAAGTTTGTGAACAAAGTATTGTCGAACCTCCACTTAAACAACTTGAACCTGAACAATATTTATAAGAACAAGTTTTTAAACAGGGAGTTGGCACTGCAGTTGGCGCCGGAGTATTACTCGGTGTGTAACAATTTGCGCTAGTTGAACAGGTACTTGTTTTACACGTAGCACTAGGTGTTGTTCTGTATCCAGAATTGGTTATACAAGCACCAGCATCACAAGTTCTATAAGCCGGACAATCTTTATAACAATCAGAATCTTTACTACAACTCCCACAATCAAAGGTGCCACTATTTACACAATAATAACCACTACAATGCCAACAAGCCGCTCGGGAATCTTTAGCAAAAAAAATAAAACTTAAACAAAATGCCAAAATAAATAAAAAAAATTTTTGCTTCATTCGCCTTTAAATCCACACGATCTATAACCGCCATTATCAATGGCCATCACCTTATTTCCGCTCAACCTAATCGACACAAAGTCACCCTTACAAAATGCAGTTTTCCAATGCAGACTACTTTTATCTGAGACCAAAATTATCCTTGTTCTATCACTTATATTTGGAATAGTAATCATCGCCTCAGTCGGATTAACTGTCAATTTCCATAATTTTTCTTCCCTGATAAATTCAATTTCCCCCGTTTCCGGGCTCCATTTTTGAACTATACCTCCATCCACCGCCACTGCTTCCACCTTTTTTCCCTTATTGTCGGAAATAATTATCGTTGGCAATTTCGCCACTTCTCCCAGAACAATACTTTCCTCCACTACTCCACCGAAAGATACCTCTTTCTTAACTCCATAATTTTTTAAAATCCACCAACCAATTCCCACCCCAACCATCAACACTACCACATACCACCATTTCATTAAAAAAGTATAGACGACTCTTCACCGAATCTCAACAGGCTTCATCAATCGCTCGTTATTACCCCACCCAAACCAATTCTAAAATTAGTAAAGTTACTATCGACATCAACCCAATTAAAATCAGTCATAAAAAACTCTTTTCTTACATCAGAATTAAACTCTTCTGGCCCTACTGAAATCTCTCCTGTCAAATTTATAACCCTTTTTCCCCCATATAAGTTGCTTATCGCTTCAAAACCATCTCTTCCGCCATATTTCTCATGCAAAATAATTGAATAAGTACCAATATTACCATTATTAACATTATCTACAGTAAAAGCCAAAATGGGAAAAAGAATTTCATCGTGTATGAAAAAAGCCATCGGCAATTTATTAGTTAACGGACCTGCAATCCCATCCATTGCGGAAATCTGTAAATTTCCCGATTTATCAAATCCACTTGCACCCATATAAACATTCGTCTCCATTCTATATTTATTTCCCTCACACAAAGCCGGAATATATTTATTGTAATACCAATCTTTAAAAGCTTCGACATCGCTCAATAAATCAGGAGCCTCAACGTATTCGTCAGGATGAGCCACCATATATTCATAACTTGGAGCTGCATTAAAAAACTTTTCCATATCGATATCGTATGTTTTTTTGGCTACCTCAGTTGCTATCGCTGTTGGCTCAAAATTTCCACTAACATTTTTTATTCCATCAAAAAATCCAATTGCCTCCGACGTCATTACTTGCTCTGCCACCACTTTTTCATTAATATCATAAACCTCAATCATGTTGTCATTATTTATCTTCAAAATCGCATGAGAATTGCCGTTACTGTCCACATAACCCATAGTGCCATCATCAAAAGCTACTAAATCCTGATAAATTTTTTGCGTCTCTCCCGAAGGTCCTGCCGTCCAATCAAACATTGACACCACCGTTTTTGGCGGTGCATCAGCCGAGGCCACATCACAAAAACCCCAAATAAAAGTTTCATTACTCTTGTTTCTAGCAAAGAGATACTTCTCGCTCCCGGGCATCATTCTTCCCGGTAAGTCTTGATTACATTCCTGATTAATTAATTCCAAGTTCTTGCTCACAATCGCTTTGGCCTCAGCATCTAGATTCTGCAAACTATTTGGGGTAAACAACACCGAAAACTCTCCAGTTCCCGATACCGGGGAAGCTTCTAAAGTTGGTGTCGGATCAACTACCGCAGTTTTAATAGTTTCACCACAACCTGCAATAGTGGTAGCCGCAATTACTCCAGCCGCAGCTCCACTAAAAGCTCTTCTCCAAGAGCCTCTACTAGCTCCATTTTTTATTTCAGTCATTTTTTCAATCATAAGTACTAACCTATAATATTATAGAACAATTATAGCACTCTATTATTCGAATTTAAACGGGAAGATGGCATAAAGTACATACATACCCATTACATACCTGTGAGTTTATTTATATCTATATTGTTGGATATACCGCCAAATTTCAGTCTCTTGGGGTCACTGCTCCGTGAAAGATTCCCGAATTTCCCACTCCATCACCACCGGTCACCAAATTTAAACTAAATCCAATCGACAATATTTCTGAATCAGCCGACAGGGTACACCATACAAAATCATTACAATTTTGAATTCTGACTTTTTCGTTCAAAAAATAATTATTCCCGCTGGCCGATACCGACGCAACTTCTCCACTAGCCTCGTCACAGAGTAGGGTAGTCACACCACCGCTTTTAGTCATAAAACTAATCGAATTCCCGATATCAACCGGACAATTTATCTGACCCAATTGAGCATCAAAAATATTTTTCTTTAATTCTCCTAAAGTAAATACTGCAATCGAGGACATTGACTCATTAACTTCCGTTGAATTTTTTGATTTGAGCGACATCAACAAAATTGCTCCCACAGTCACCATCAACACCGCCAACACCCCCACTGCTACCAAAGTTTCGATTAAGGTAAAAGCTTTTTTAGTCATTTTTGCTGAAAAAACGGTTAAAATATAAACTCTGTTCCGTCTTTCCCGACCAGCCGACTGACACCACTGCTTCAGCACAATCAGTTTTCCCGACTCCGCACTGAGGATAGTTAATGTCACCACTAACATTGGTAAAAGAAATTGAATAAGAATAACCATCATAACCATCCTTTCTTAGATTGCTGACATTTGTCAGTCGCCAAAACTCTTCAGGATTATTTTGACTTATGCTAATCAGTTCTTCAATGGTTATGCTTGCCAATTCTGTTGCCTTTCTTCTGTCAAAACTGCTCCGTCTATTGGCAATTCCCATAATCACCAATATTACTGCCCCGGTCAGCAACAACGCCAATATCCCGACAGCAAATACTGATTCAATTACTCCTTGGGCTTTTCTTTTTACGACAATCATATTTTTAATTGCAAAAATTAAGATTACAATAATAAGAGCAACAATCACCATGGACACCACAAGCAACCCCACCCAACTTGCAAGATAATGTTGGTGTTGCTGATGGCACACCCAGACAGGCACCACTACTACAATAATAAGAGCAACAATCACTGTGAACACCACAAGCAACCCCGCCCAACCTACAGACTGGTACTGGTGTTACCGTTGGTATTGTTGTTGTTGGTGCCACCGTTGGTACTACTGTTGTTGGTACTGCCGTCGGTACTCGACTAGGAAGCACACCCTCATTGTAGCTTATTAACTTCACTTGACCCAAAGCGTCAACTATTATTGCGTTATAACCAATAAAATTATTTTGTGATTGAACGGTAATTGTCACCGTCTCTCCAGCTCCATACATTTCTCCAGCACCATCATGTGACAAAAAACCATTTCCTGCCCAAAAATATATTACCCCGGGAGAAAAGCTCACCCCAATTCCATTATTATTTATCTTAATGTCAAAAAAAGTTTCTCCTATCCCGCTTGCCCTGGCCACAATGCCGCTTCCCACCATTTGAACTTGTATATATCTCAGCTCTGTTTCAGCTGAACCAATCGGTACTTGTTTTGTTTTTGCGTAACTATGCGATAATTTCAACGAAGACACCACTTCATTGCTTACCTTGTCCAGGTTCTGTTGAGCATTAAAATTATTTAAATACATCAGAGCTCCGCCCGAAATTACTGCCAAAATCGTAAAAGAAATCAACAATTCTATTAAGGTAAAACTACTCTTCACTAATAAAACTTTAGCACAATCACAATATATTTTTTATTAATTTTATTGAATTTGTCCCAAACTATTTATTTCAATTTTTTCCTGACTAATTATTATGTTTTTTTGCTCGATAGTTACCTCGGCCTTCTCATTGTTGCTGTTTAAAGTTCCCAGCTCATCTTTTACCCAAAAACCATTTCCTGCCCAAAAATAAATCACTTGAGGAGAAATACTTACTCCTATTCCCTCGTTACCAATCCGAATACTAAAATAAGTCGAACCGATCCCGTTAGCTCCAGCCACTAAATTACCGTCCTTTATTTGCAGTTGAACATATCTCAACTCTGTTTCATCCGAACCAACCGGCAACTGTCTGGTCTTGGCATAACTCTGCGCCAGTTTTATAGCCAAAACCACTTCATCTCTTCCCTTATTTAATTTTTGTTGAGAATTAAAACTATTTAAATACACCAGAGCTCCACCAGAAATAACAGCCAATATCGTTACCAAAACCAAAATTTCCACCAGGCTAAAAGCCCGTTTCATGGGTTGTTTACCTGGTAATTATAGCCACTACCATAATCCCCTGTAGTTGAACCTAAATCCTCCATTTTTGCCCAAATTGTGTATCTATAGCCACTGGAAAGCTGAGTATAAAAATATGACCCGCTTTTTGGATCCTTGGGCAACACTTCCATGTAAGTTGGTGCTAATCCCACGGGTAAACCGCTACTGTCTAGGGGATAAGTCGTCCCAATTTGCCTCATCGCCTCCAGGGCCATGCGCATATTTGCTAAATCAGAAATACGCCGTGAATCACGAGATTTTTTATTTATTGCCCCATAACTTACCACTCCCACCACACTCAGTACCGCTATTATCGTCACCACTACAATCAACTCAATAAAACTAAATCCTTTTTTGTTTTTTTTCATTTATATTTCTAAAATCTTTTTCTAATCTCTAACTTCTTTCTTTGTTTATTGTTGGCTTTTAACACAATAATAGGAGGCGGCACTCGCTCCAATGCCCACACAGGTAGTAGGGTTGGGACAATTACCCACCGGATAATCTAAGCTTACCCCAACGCAATAATTCCCCGCCGCCGGCACATTAAAATTATAAACATAAGGTATTCCGGTCTTTGGATCCCTTGGCCAACTTTGAATATAGACCGGTGTCATTCCCACAGCTTGACCACCGCTTACTGACGGATAAGTAAAAGGACTGGTTGGATTGGTACTGTAATATAGTTCCAAGGCTTTTTGAATACTATTCAAATCTTCCATTCTTCTCGAATCCCTGGCCTTTTTCTGAGCCCCGCTATAAGAAGTCGATGCCACTGCCACTAAAATTCCGATAATCGAAATGCTGACTAATAGTTCAAATAGGGTAAAAGCTTTTTTCATATTTTTAATTAGCGCAAACAACAAATAATTTTAAGTTGCTACTGATCGTTGTCCCGCACACCTGATTAATGGCATCCTTGCACTGAGCTTGTGAAACACTAATTTCATTTCCCCCCGAATCAACCTCAACGCATAATTGAAACCCATCGCCACCATTGGTTTGAGCGTAACTATAAGTGAAACCAATTCCACTAATACTTGGCATATAGGAGGCCAGTGTCGTTTCTAACTCAGTCATATTTGTTGAAGAAGGGTAATTTTGGGTGTCATTATAAAAAAGTCTTAAGGCATTTTTTATCGCCACTAAACCCTGTTTTTTGTTGGAATCAGCCGCCCTTTCCCTAGCCCCCATAAAATTTGGCAACAATATTGCCGTAAGTGTAGCAATAATACTGATTACCACTAGCAATTCGATCAAAGTAAAGGCTTTCTTATTTGAAGCTACCATCTGTATTTAAACTAGTATTAGGGCTGACATAAGCAAAACAATATAAATTTCCTCCGCACCGATAGGTCACGTCTGCCATCCCGTCATTGTTTCGATCACACTGACTATCAACCCCATTTTCCAGCATCGCAAATAAAGCATAGAACTTTTTGTTAGCATCCGTTTTATAACAATAAGCCGGTAAAGCATCATTATTTTCTCTGGGTAAAGTCTTCATATAAACATAACCACTAGCATCATTGAATTCCGCCCCCCAGGCTTTCGTTACCCCCCCCACCGCAATTTGACCACCAGCAACATTATCCATCTCCGGCATCACACTGTAGTCCGTATAATACATTTGCAAAGCTTTAGCCACCGCATTCAAATCTCCTTTTCTAGCCACATCATTAGCTTTACGTTTAGCCGTTTGAAACTGTGACACGGTTATCATAGTCAAAATACCCATAATCGCAATTACCACCAATAGTTCAACTAAGGTAAATGCTTTTTTCATCTTATATAAATTTAACATATTTTTTAATCACATCCTGGACCACAGCAACTCACATGACAGCGGACACTACATTCTCCCAAATAACAATTCGTCCCGGAACACCCGCTACTATCAGTTTTATTGCACATATTTGGAGCCGGATAATAATAGCAACTGCCCAAATTTCCACAATAAGGATCTTTTAAACCAGTGATTTCTTCAATTGTAATATTGCCGCTGGAAACTCCATAGTTATAAGCAGTAGATCCTACCGCCAAAGTTCCTTCAGTCACCAGCTCATAAGAAATTTCTTTATCCGTTTTATTTTCCAAAGAAGCCAATATTTTAAACCATTTTGGGCAATTTTCATCATAACCTATCAACACCTGGTAAGGTTTATCATTCGGATCACAAGGCCAACTGGCCATCCACGGCCTAAAAACAACTTTAGAATCACAATTACTCCCTAAAGCCAGCTCCTCTATCTTTTCTCTGTTTGGATAACAACCCTTGTCGTTATAATAATCCTCAAAAGAAATTCTAATTCGGTTCAAATCTTTTTTTACTTGTGCATCCCGGGCCCGATTCATTATTCCAATCGGATTCAAAGCCCCAATCGCCACTGCAATCAGTAACAAAATAATCGCCATTACAATCAATATTTCCACCAGCGTTATTCCACTTTTCTTCATTTATTTATTCTACTTCTTTTTTAATTATGTTTTCTAGTCTCAAAATCTAATCTCTAAAATCCTTATTATTTTCTCTCCCCACCAAAAAGCCACTACTGTTCCCAAAATCAGAAAGGGACCAAAGGGAATTGGGGTCAGCCGTCCTACTATTTTTTTTAATATTAAAAACCCGCCAACAATCGCCCCCATCACAAATGCTATATAAAAGGCGACAACAATATTGGGAAAACCTAAAAATAATCCCATAAATACCGCCAATAAAATATCTCCGTCACCCATGGCTTCATGACCCCGTATCTTAATTTTATGCAAAAGCAAAATAAATAACCCCGATATTAAGGCCGAAACCAAAAAGGATTTTGGCGTTCCCAACACTAACCACCTCAATAGAGCCAGGCCAATTAATAAAAAGGCTGTCAAATCAGGTAAGGTCATGTATTTAAAATCAAAAGCTGCCTCGAAAACCAACAATCCCAAGATTATAAAAGTTAAAAAGAGTAGTAGATAGGTAGTTGAATAGTAAAAATTCAAAACAAAAATTATTCCGGTCAATATTTCCACAATAGGGTAGGAGGGTGACAATTTTTTTCCACAACACCGACTCTTTCCTTTATAAATTAAAAAGGACAACACCGGGACATTGTCATACCATTTCAATTTCTTTTTACAAAAATCACAATAGCTTCTTTTTTCTTTAAGCAGTGACTTGTTATTTCCCACCCGCCACAAGGCCATATTGATAAAACTCCCAACACACAACCCCAACAAAAAAATCATAATTCCTAAAAACAAATACATAGTTAATTGTAACTTATTTCCACCAAAAACCCCGCCTTGCGACGGGGTTGAAAATCTACAATGATTTTTTAATTTATATCACCTTCTGGGACACAGAGAAGATTAGCTGTAGTTCCTAAATCACAAAAACCGTTAGCCTTTGGATCAGCTGCCGCTAAACAAGTTCCACCCAAATCACTTAAGGTTGCCGTTGAAACATCGACAGTAGCATTCACGGCTTCAACTCTATCCAAACACTTCAACTGACTGGCAACAGCCCCAGTCCGGTTAGCGTTAGCTTTAGGACAAAAACAAACGTAATTTGAATCATTGGAATGAAACATGTACATTGCGTCCTCACTTCCAGCGACTACCGTATCATCAAAAGGTTCTTTGCTACTTCCAAAAGCAGTTTTTAACTCCGAGGTCGTAATTAATTGACCGCTCGCCGCTCCTGTTTCATCCAAAACTCCAAACCTCCAATCTCTTGACAAAAAGGCAATATTATTTACACCTGAGGCCACCTCACCGTTATCAATGCTACCCAAACCATCATTATCCATATTCCAGGGATATTTATTCTGAGAGGCAAAAAATCTTTCATATCCGCTCAAAACTTCGGCTGCATCGTTTTTAAACTTAGCATCCCGAGCCTTATTCGTTTGTTCAATAGGATTAATTGTGGCCAAAACTGCTACCGACAAAATAGCAATCAAGGCAATGACGATCAGTAGTTCTACCAACGTAAATGCTTTTTTCATTTTATATTAAAAATATAATGAGTAATTAGTATCATTATTTACTACTAAAATGACGATGTCAAGTTATATATCGGCATCACCACCGCTATTACCAGAAACCCTACCCCAATTCCCAGAATTATCATAATTGCCGGTTCGATTGCCGCCGTTAATGCTTTCACCGATTCTTCAGCTTCTTTTGAAAAATAATCAGACACCCTCATCAATACGTCATCCAATTTTCCCGTCGCCTCACCTGTAGAAATCATTTGGTTAACAATTATCGGAAACACACTCGTATTTTCAAAAGATGTTGCCACTGAAAAACCTTTTTGGACCTTCTCAGCAATCTGCAGATAGGCTTTTTTATAAACCTCATTTCCTGAAACCGTAGCCACAATCTTTAGCGCCTCAACCAGAGTAATTCCTGCCGTTAACAACATGGAAAAAGTTCGACAGGTATTGGCCATAATTGATTTTTCATTCAACACCCCCACAATCGGTATCTTCAACAGTAGACTATCCTTTTTCAACCGAAATTTTTCACTTTTTATCCCCACAGAATAGGCAAAATACCCTCCAGCAATTAATACTGGAAACAAGTACCAGGTTTTGGCCATAAAAGCGGAAACTGACATCAGGGCCTGGGTCGCCGCCGGCATTTTTGCCGTCCCAAAATCCGCATATAATCCGGTTAACTTCGGAATTACAAAAATCATCATAATAAACACCACAATTATCATGGCCACAATCACAATTACCGGATAAATCATTGCCCCCTTAACCTTTCCTTGAAACTCGTTTTGATTTTCCAGGTTAGTAGCCAGCTTTCCCAAAACTTCATCCAATACTCCGGCCTCTTCACCGGCTGAAATTGAAGCCACATAAGCCTCCCCGAAAATATTTTTATATTTTTCAAGAGATTTTCCCAGAGGCATTCCCGCCCGAACTTCTTCCAAGGTCTTTTCCAAAACTTGATATAAACCATCATTTTCACTTTGCTGATTTTTCAATAAGGCTAAAGCGTCAGTTAGAGGTAAACCGGCAGTCATCATCGTCGATAATTGTCTGGTAAAAGTGCTGACTTGTTTTAAGTTAACCCTACCCTTTATTTTTTTATTAATCTCCGAAAAAAAATTACTCGCTACTGCTTCCACCGATAGGGGAATCAACCCGTTACCCTTTATCGATTCCACCACTTCTTTCTTTGAGCCCATTTCTAACTCCCCCCTGACCAATTTTCCGCTCCAATCCTTGGCCCGGTATACAAATTTAGCCATTATCCTGCTTTAAACTTCTTAAATAACTCTGTAATTCTACTGGTTTCGTTGCATAACTCATCGCCACCTTCTCGTCCACCAGGCCTTTTTTGACTAAACGCGCTAAAGACATCTCCAAACTTACCATTCCCAGATCCGCCCCTGTCTGAATCACATTATCAATCATAAAAGTTTTTCCTTCCCGAATTGTATTAGCTGTCGCCGCACAAGCCGTCAAAATTTCTACCGCCGGCACCCGACCTCCCCTTATCGCCGGAATTAATCTCTGAGAAACTACGGCCGATAACACAGAAGCTAATTGAATTCTAATCTGCGGTTTTGAACCCTCAGGAAAAACATCCACAATTCTGTCAATTGTTTGAGACGCTGAATTAGTATGTAAAGTTGAAAAAACCAAGTGTCCCGTTTCCGCCACAGTTAAAGCTAGCTGTATCGTTTCCAGATCACGCATTTCTCCCACAAAGACAACATTGGGATCCTGCCTTAAGGCTGATTTTAAAGCCCGGTCAAAACTAACAGTATCACCCCCCAATTCTCTTTGAGAAATAATCGATTTTAGGGGTTTAATTATATATTCCACCGGGTCTTCAATTGTCACAATGTTTGTGCTTGCACTTTTGTTTATTTCATTAAGCATCGCCGCCACCGTGGTTGACTTACCTTGTCCTGTCGGACCGGTGATTAAAATAAAACCCTGTCTTAACTGGGTAAAAGTTTTTAAAGTCTCCGGTAAATTCAAAGTTTCCAGCTCCGGTATTTCATCTGAAATTACTCTCAAAACACAAGACGGAAGCCCTTTTTGAGTATAAATGTTGGCTCTAAATCTGGCCGTGTCCATCGTGACAGAAAAGTCTAGTTCTTTTTCTTTCAAAAACCTCTCTTTCTGTTCTTCTGATAATAAGGACAAAATTAATTCCCCGTCATCAACCACTCCAATATTCGTAATCTCAGACAGTTCACCATTAATTCTCATTTTTGGTGTCAATCCAAAACACAAATGAACATCCGACGCCTTATTGGCTACTGCCAATCTCAATACTTCTTCAATTTTGCTATGCATTATTTAATATTGGGCAACTCTTAACACTTCATCCATACTGGTTACCCCCTCCAGTACTTTGACATAACCGTCCTGTTTCATGGTTAACATTCCTTCATTAATAGCTTCTTTTTGAATCATAGCCGCCGCGGCTTTTTCTACCACCAACTTACTAATTTTTTCCGTAATCGGCATCACCTCATATATAGCAATTCTCCCTAAATATCCGGTATTATTACACTTATCACAACCAACGATTTTGGGCATTGTCATTTTTTTACCGTCCTTTTTCCACTTTTCTTCAATCATAGTGTAAATCGGACCTAGAGTACTCTTTAACTCTGTCTCTTTATCTGAAGGAATTTCCATGTCCTGACGGCAATTAGGACAAATTTTTCTCAAAACCCGCTGAGCTACCACACAGGTCAAAGACGAGGTCAACAAAAATGGTTCCACTCCCATATCCATCAGTCTTGGCGGTGCCCCGGAAGCATCATTAGTATGTAAAGTTGAAAAAACCAAATGTCCGGTCAGTGCCGCATTGATAGCCAGCTCCGCCGTTTCCGTATCCCGGATTTCTCCCACCATCATAATATTTGGATCCTGTCGTAAAAATGATCTTAAGGCTGAAGCAAAAGTTAAACCGGCCTGAACATTTACCTGAACCTGATTGACCCCCTTCATTTGATATTCCACCGGGTCTTCAATTGTCACCACATTAACTTTTGATGTCGCTACCCGATCCAAAACCGAATATAGAGTCGTCGTTTTACCCGAACCCGTCGGCCCGACCACCAAAATTATTCCATGGGGTCTTTCAATTGCTTCGATTAAATTTTTTAAGGCCAAACCTCTTAAACCCAAGTCTGGCAAAGATGGCACCTTTGAGGCTTTCCTCAGCAAACGCATTACCACCTTTTCACCATAAGATACCGGTAGGGTTGAAATACGCAAATCAACCTCGTTGCCGTCAAGATTAAAATTAAAGCGGCCATCTTGAGGAATTCTTTTTTCATCAATTTTTAGATTCGCCAAAATCTTTACCCGGCTTACCACGGCGTCCAACACATTTCGGGGAAGTATATATTTTTCCTGCAAAATACCGTCAATTCTGTATCTTATCCTCACATTTTCCTCCATTGGTTCAATATGAACGTCTGAAGCTCTCGACCTGACTGCATAATCCAAAATAGTAGTTACAATTTTGGCAATAGGGGCCTCCGCCGACACTTTCTTCATACTCTCTGACTGCACTTTCATCTCGTCGACTTTTTGTTCATCCAAAGCCTTGCTAACTTCTGAAGTTATCCCTTTCTCTCTTTCATATTTTTCCCTAATAAAAGAGTCGATTTGGGCCTCGGGAGACATGGCGGTTCTAATTTTAAGATTGGTTTTCTTCTCCAAAAATTCAACTGTTTCCAAATCAAGCGGATTACTCATGGCCACATACAAAGATTTGTCTTTAGGCTCCATCCGGTAGGGGACCAGATGATATTTCTCCGCCACACTTTGAGGCACTAAAGATAATGCCTCTGGAGAAAATCCGGTATTTTCCAAATCAACAAAAGGTATCCTTAAAAATTCAGCCTTATTTTTTGTGAAATCCAAATCGGACAAAATCCTCATCGATTTAATAATTTCTTCCTCACTCTCACCAGTTTTTACCTGTCTTAAATTTATTTCTTCCGCCTTAGCCGCATCGATCAGCCCCTTATCCAATAAAACATCCGACAATTTTTTATAAACTTTCGTCACATCATTCATACTCTATAATTAATAGTAAACTATGTCTATCTTCCCTTCAACACTTATTATTGCTTCTTCCCCAAAAACTGCTTATCAAAGAGCTTTAGAAATCATCTCCGGACTTGATCATCAGGTTACAAATAATCCTGATCTTTTTGTTTTAGATGATTACACCATTGCCTCAGTCCGCACTCTTAAGAAATTTCTCTCTCAAAAACCCTTTAATCATAATTCCAAAATTATTCTCATTCCTGAGGCCGACAATCTCCATCCTGAGTCTCAAAATGCCCTTCTAAAAACTCTGGAGGAACCAGGGAACAATAATTATCTTTTATTAACCACCACCAACATTACCCGACTTTTACCCACCATTATTTCCCGATGCTTTAAAATAAAAATAAGTTCAGACACTATTAAAAGCGACACCATTCTTTGGCCAATCACCGGCCAAGCTAAAAAAGACCTTGACTTTGCCGCCACCATTACCACTGACAAAACTGAAATAAAGGGCCTATTACAGGGACAGCTTGAAGCCTATCAACAGCTCTTTGCCGCCTCTCCCACCTCAAATACTGCCCAAATTATCAAAAAACTCATTGCCGCCATCGATTTAATTAATAATAATGTTGATCCCAAATCGGCCCTAGATTATTTTTTTCTGAAATAGTTTTTTTCTTTTTCCGCATTTTCCCCTCATTGATTTCCTAAAATCTGTTATAATTGCCTTAGAATGTTTTCTCCGTTATTTACCATCAATAACCAAATTCTCAAGAACATCGGTATCATCGAAGCTGCCAAAGCAATTATCGATGAAGCCCCTCTTATTCCGGCTTACGAAAAACAATTCCAGCAAGAAGCCATTGTTCGAACCGTCCATTACGGTACCCGTATCGAAGGCAACGATTTAACCTATCAGGAAGTTGCTAAATTAGTCGAAGGCCGACAAGTCACCGCCACAGAAAGAGACATCCAGGAGGTCATCAATTATCGTAACGTCATCACTTACCTCGAAGAAATTTGGGCCACTTATGATGCCGCCCTGCCCTTACCTGAAGAAAAATTTAATGCCAATATCAACCCAAAGGATAGGTTATTTTTCTTTAGTGAAACTATAGTTAAGAAAATTCACGAGTTAACTACTACCAAAATTATCCCCGAAACCGAAGTCGGCAAATATCGCCGCCAACAAGTTGTTTTGAAAAATACCCGTACCGGTGAAATTGCCCATCGACCCCCTCCAGCCATTGAAGTTCCTTATTTAATGTCTGATTTAATTGCCTGGCTAAATGATCCAAAATCCCGAGAAATTCATCCAGCCATCCGCGCCGCCATCACCCAATATATTTTAGTAGCCATTCACCCCTTTATCGAAGGCAACGGTCGGGTTTCCCGAGCTTATGCCATGCTTCCTCTCTATGTTGAGGGTTATGATATCCGACGCTTATTCTCCTTAGAAGAATATTTTGACCGTAACGCTGAAAACTACTACAACACCCTCCAGTCCACCCATGAAACTAACAGCGATATTTTTCAAAGAGACATTACTAACTGGACCACTTATTACACCGGAGCCCTAGCCATCGAACTATCCAGGGTTAAAGATAAGGTTCAAAGTCTTTCCCGTGATTTAAAATTCAAACAAAAATTGGGCGGTAAACAAGTCCACCTCACCGAAAGACAAATAAAACTGGTGGAATACATGCAACAATTTGGCGGTCTTCGTATGCCTGACGCCAAATCTCTCTTACCCATGGTTAGTGACGATACTATTTGGCGCGACCTCAAAAAGCTAATTGACGATAAGGTCTGCGAAAAACGGGGTAGCACCAAAGGTGCCTACTATTGTCTTAGTAACGTCTAACTGTCTTCTTGTTGGGAAACAATCTCCTTTTTATTTCTTCTTCTCTGATTAAATCTGCCGGCAATCCGGGAGTTAAATCCTTATTCAATTCCGGAAAAATTCTTCTTAGCAAGGGCTTAAGTTTTTCCAAACTGTTTTGATCGGTCCTTTTGTCGGATACACTCTCAATCTTTGGTATTATTCCCACTCCCATATTATAACCAAAATTTCTTATAATATAACCAAATGATAGCTCTCTCCGATTTAGATCTTAAAACCATTACCGCCTCTGATTTAGGTGAACTTTTAATTGAAGCCAAAAAAGCTTATTTCACCAGCGATAAACCGATAATGGACGATCATACCTACGACACCTTGGAAGAGATCTTGCGTCAAAAAATGCCCCAGCATCGGATTTTTTCTAAAGTTGGTTCCCCAAATTTTGATACCGGTTTTGATAAAAAAGCCCACAGCATTCCTATGGGTTCCCTCAACAAGGTTAATAAATATAAAGACTTGGTTCATTATTTTGAATTAAAAAAAATCTCTAATTTAGAATTTATAGTTCAACCGAAATGTGATGGTATTTCTTTAGAAATAGAATATAAAAATGGTCAACTCGTCAACGCCATTACCCGTGGTGACGGTTTTGTTGGTGACCTCATTACTCAAAACGTCATCAAAATGAAAAATTTTGTGATGAGCTTGCCGGACAATTTTTCAGGCTCCATCCGCTGTGAAGTCGTGGTTACCAAAAATGATTTTATAAAACTTAACCAAATTTCTGAAGAAAAATATAGTAACCCCCGCAATGCCGCTTCCGGATTGTCTCAACGTCTTGACGGCAAGTATTCAGAATATTGCAGTCTCCTTGCAGTTGACATTTTATCTGAAACTGAAAGCGAATCCAACAAAATTTCTGAGCTTAAATCTTTAGGCTTTACTCCGGTTGATTCTCTTCTTTGTCATTCATTTGAAGAAATTGAAAAAATTTACCAAAAATTTTTACGCCTCGACCGCCTTGGTTATCCTTTCGAAATTGACGGCCTCGTTATCAAAATTAATGACCTGAAGGTCGCCCGGCAACTAGGAGTTAAAAATAACCGCCCTAAATTTCAGGTGGCTTATAAATTTCCCGCAGACTCCAACACCAGTCTGATTAAAGATATTGTCTGGCAAGTCGGCCCCATGGGTAGCGTTACTCCGGTAGCCGAGGTCGAACCCGTTGAATTATCCGGTGCTATCATCAATTTTGCCTCCCTTGGCAATTATAATTTAGTCATTAAGAAAGATCTTAATGTCGGTGACATTATTGAAATTTCCCGCCGGGGCGACGTTATTCCCCACATTGAAAAAATCGTCACCAAAGTCACCCCCGGCCATGTTGATATTCCAATCCTTTGTCCCGACTGTAAAACTAAATTAATCAGAGAAGATAAATATCTTCGTTGCCCAAATTCGTCTAATTGTTTGTCCCAAATTCTTGGCTCTCTCAGACTCTTTTGTGATACTTTAGAAATTCTCGGCCTCTCTGACAAAACTATTAGAAAACTTTATCAGGCAAACAAAATCCGCCTTCCCGGAGATTTCTTTAAACTAAGCGTTGCCGACATCAGTGGCCTGGATAATCTAGGCGAAAAATCAGGAAAAAATATTATCCATCAAATTCAGAACAAAAAGTCCTTAACCCTAAAACAGGTTTTTGACTCTGCCATAATTCCCAACTTCAGCGCCGCCAGGGTCCAGCAACTAATTACGGCTGGTTTTGGTACTCCAGAAAAAATTATTAATCTCTCTCAAAACGAATTAGAATCCCTACCTGGTTTCCAAAAAACCCTGGCAAGGAAAGTCTGGCAGGGGATTCAATTACGTAAAACCTGGATAGAATCAATCCTTTCTCAAGTAACAATAAAGTCAATAGATAATTCCCAAAAACTCAGCGGGCTTACCTTTTGCATCACCGGAAACCTATCAAAACCCCGGCCAGAATTTATTGAATTGATTGAAAGCCAGGGTGGTAAATTTATCTCTGCCGTTTCCCAAAACACTGACTATCTATTGACCAATGAAACAGATTCTAAGTCCTCAAAATTTATTACTGCCCAAAAATTAAAGGTTAAAATTATTAACGAAGATGATTTTCAAAAATTACTCTGAATCTGCCGCCCTTTTAGCCCAAAAAATTAAAGAAAACTTTGGCACCGATTTTACTCTGACTTTTATCAACCAGGAATCTGAAGCCTTTGCTAAAAAAATTGCCGACACTCTTAACACCAATCTAAGCGGGTCGATAAATCCCCACAATTTAATTATCATCGACAACGGCTCAACCCTGGCTGTTGAATATAATGAATTTACCGACAAAATTAGAAAGACACATCCGGGTACCAACATTACTCTGGCCATTCCCATTATTCCTGAATCAGAAAAAGCCCTTCTCTCTGAAAACTGTGATACTCTTTTGTATCTTCATTCTGATCCATATTTCTTCTCCCTTGATCAGTTCTATGAAGAAGCATCTTTTTAGCAGAATTAACAACAAACTGCTAACATATATATCGAATTAAATAAAACCTATCTTAAGACTATATTTATATATCAATCTATAATAAACAACATCAAATGAAACTATTTTTTGGCCTCGGCAACCCAGGAAAAGAACACGAAAATACCCGCCACAATCTTGGTCAGATATTAATTCATAAATTATCTGAAAAATATAATTTTTCTCTTTCCCAAAAAAATAAATTATTGGCTCAAGTAGGGGAGTCGTCTAAAAATATATTTGCTATTTCTACTGAATATATGAACCTCTCCGGCATCTCAGTTCAAAAAATTGCCGCCTATTACAAAATTCCTCCGAAAAATATTTATTTAATTCATGATGACTTGGATTTACCGGTAGGAAAGTGGCGTCTCCAATTTGACCGCGGTCCAGCCGGCCACAATGGCGTCCTTTCCACTATCGAAAATTTATGCACCCAAGCCTTTTGGAGAATCAGAGTTGGTATCGGCAAATCAGACATCATTCCTACTGAAACTTATGTCCTTAAACCTTTCTCTGCCGACGAAAAAAAGACAATAAATACAGTAATTGATACAATATTGTCCGAAATTGAAAAACTGGGCCATTAGCTTATCTGGCAGAGCACAGCATTCGCATTGCTAAGAGGGCGGTTCGACTCCGCCATGGTCCACTAAAAAATTTCTAACAAAAGCAACCAAGTTTAGAATACGATAAGATATTAATATGCTTATTTTCTTAACCATTGTTATAAGCTTAGTTTTCCTGGTCAGATCTGCTGATATTTTTGTTGGTCAAGCCACATCTTTGGCCAAAAAATTAAAGGTCAATGATTTCATAATTGGATTCACGGTTGTTGCCTTTGGCACCTCTTTGCCCGAATTAATTTCCACCCTCTTCTCTTCTCTTTCCGGACACAACCAACTGGTCATGTCCAACATTATTGGTAGCAACATTACTAATCTTTGCTTGATATTTGGCTTAATTGCCTTATTTAACAACTACCGAATAAAAAAACGTGATATCGACATCAACATCCCACTAAATATGGCAGCGCTTATGGCCTTTTGGTCTCTTGCCGCCTATATGAACTTTACTCTTAATTGGGCTTCAGGAGTTTCTTTAATTCTTATATTTTTAATCCTGATCCTTCTCTCAAAAGACTACAACCATTTTACTTCAGAACAAAAAGAATTCGTTACCTTCAAACCTTTTCTATTAATTCTTTCACTAATCTTGCTCGTTACTTCAGGTAAAATCTGTATTGATCAAATCATAACCTTAGCCAACGAATTACACATCTCAGAATCCATTTTAGGTTACTTCCTTTTAGCTATTGGCACCTCTCTTCCCGAATTGGTTACCACCTGGACTGCCGTCAAAAAAAATAACGGTGAACTTGGAGTCGGCAACATTCTTGGTTCAAATCTGTTTAATCTGTTATTTGTTTTAGGTGTTTCCACCTTTATTAGACCAATTAAATTGACCGGATTTATCAACGATTTAATTTTTTTAACCGGTGCCACCTTGGCTGTCTATACTTTTGCCGTTATCGGCAAAAAATATTCCTTTAGTAGAAAAGAGGGGATTGGCCTACTCTTCATTTATCTTCTTTTCGCCCTTTATCAAATTTCCAAAAACTTACTTTAATCTATGCGTAACTCCAAACCCACCCCAATTACCGAAACCTTGTCTCTATTCAAAGAAAATATTGCCAAAAGAAAAAAGTTTGTCAAAAATGAATTTCAAGCCTATGGCCTGGAGTTAGCCGCTGAATTAGATGATTGGAAAAACAAATCTCTCTATATTCGTCTGGCCAAAAAAGAAGACAGAAAATTACTCGAAAAGGCCCGCTATTTTGTCAAAGATCATTCTCCCGGTCAGGTTAAAACTCCCTATCGTCTCTTTATGTGGAAATTAAAGGAACTTCGAATGGAAAAAGAGATAAGTTCCTGATTTTTTGGTATATAATATACCGTCTATGAAATTTCTATCAAAATATAAAAACAAAATAATAATTGGCCTTCTGATTTTCATTGCCCTCTTCATTGCTTTCAAGCAAGTTCAGGCCCAAAAAAGCAAGGACCCTACCGTTCTTAACCCTAAAAAAGATATTGTTGTCACACCTGTTGTTCAAAATATTAAATCAGAATTAACCCTGGCCGGTTCCGTTTCAGCCAGTGAAATTGCCAATCTCCGTTTCCAAAATTCAGGAAAACTCGTTTGGATTGGTGTCAAAATAGGGGATAGGGTCAAAAAATGGCAATCAATCGCTTCCCTAGACAAAGCACAGTTGCAAAAATCTCTGCAAACCCAATTTAACAATTATCGGACAAACTTAAGTCAGTTTTGGGATACCCAGGACAAATACAAAGATACTGTTGTTACTGATACTGTTCAAAGAATTTTGGACAGAACCCAATACTCTCTCGACAACAATGTCATTAGTTATGAAATTAGCGATATGGCCATAAAGGAAGCCACCCTTTATTCACCCATTGCCGGTGTTGTCACCAATATCGATCAACCACTGACCGGCACCAACATTACTCCCGCCACCGCTTCATTCACTATCATCAACCCGGAATCAGTCTTTTTCAAATCGGAAATCGATCAGGCCGAAGTCACCAAAATTTACATTGGCCAAAAGGCTACTATCCGCATCGACGCCTTTCCTGACGCATCTTATGACTCAGAAATTACCTATATTTCTTTTATTCCTGTAGCCGGCCAAACATCCACTGTCTATGAAATCCGTTTCAAGCTCCCTGTGGATAATAAAAACCTCAGCTATCGCCTCGGTATGGACGGTGATGCTCTCATTACCTTAGAGCAACAGGACAATGTCCTGGTAATACCTCTCGATGCTTTAAATGATGACAATGGTAAAACCTATGTTTGGGTAAAAAATAACAATGATTTAGTCAAAACTTATGTCAGTACTGGCATTGAAAACGAATCTGAAATTCAAATATTAGAAGGCCTAAATTCCAATGACTCAGTTGTTATCAAAAAAATCTAAATCCTTAAAGCCTGTTTTGGAATTAAAGGATATCGTTAAGACTTACACCTCTGGAAACACCACCTTCAACGCTCTTGATGGAGTTTCGCTTTGTATCAATCAAGGTGAATTCATTTCTATTACCGGCCCCAGTGGTTCCGGAAAATCAACCCTGATGCATATCGTCGGACTCTTGGACAACCCTACCTCCGGCCAAGTTCTACTTGAAGGTCAAAATATTTCCCACCTCAACGAAGAAGAACTCGCCAAAACCAGAAATATTACCCTCGGTTTTGTCTTTCAGCAATTCAATCTTTTAGCCAAAACCTCTGCCACTGAAAATGTCTCCCTACCTCTTTTATATTCTAATGTTCCAAAATCTGAACGATTGCCTAAATCAATAGAAATGCTGACTAAAGTCGGGCTAGGGGATAAACTAAGAAACACCCCAGCCCAGCTTTCTGGTGGTCAACAACAACGCGTCGCTATAGCCAGGGCTCTTATCAATAATCCAAAAATTATTATGGCTGATGAACCCACCGGAAATCTTGATTCCAAATCCGGCAAAGAAATCATCGCCCTTTTTCACCAACTCCATAACGAAGGTAACACGATAATTCTTGTCACCCACGATATGGAATTAGCTAGGCAGGCGGAGCGCATAATAATTATTAAGGATGGTAAGGTTACCAGCAATCCATGTTAAAAATAAAACCATCTCTCAGTGACTTGTTTCAAAGTAGTATTCGCGCCGTTTTAAAAAATAAAAGCCGAACATTACTCACATCCTTAGGTATTATCATTGGCGTAACTTCTGTCATTTTACTAACCTCAATTGGTAACGGTTTAACCATCTATATTAATCAGCAATTCGAAAGTCTTGGCTCCAATTCAATTTTTATCTCCCCGGGAAAAATTTTTAACGACAAGGGAGGCTTTAGTGGCGGTGAAAGCTCTCGCTTTGTCACCACCAAATTTTCTATTGCCGATGTCAACAATATTAAACGCAATATAAGGGGAATTACTGTTCTGCCCACGGCAGCCACCATTATTGAAATAAAATCCAATAAAATTACCAAAGATAACATCACCCTGGCCGGTTCCACCAATCAGCTCGGTGAATTACTAAATCTTTTACCCTCTGTCGGAAACGGTCGCTGGTTTACTCTGGAGGAGTACAACAAAGGTAGCCCAGTTTTAGTTATGGGTTACACTATTGCCAATGATCTTTTTCCTGGTGGAAATCCACTAAATCGGACCGTTATTATCAAAGGGAAAAATTATAAAATAATTGGTATTGTCGACAAAAAAGGCTCATCCTTCGGTGGTCCAGATCAAGACAGTCAAGTTTACACTCCCCTAAACGTTGTCTTTAATATAAATGGTAATGAAGATCTTGCCCAAATAATGATAAAGACTTCCAGTAAAGATTTGGTTGAACCAACAAAATCTGAGCTCAATAAATTATTATTGAAAAAATATGACAAAGATGCTTTTACCGTTTTTGATTCTTCTCAACTATTAAGTTCAATCAATTCAATTATTGCCACCCTAACCATTGCCCTGACCGGTATTGCCGCCATCTCTCTCGTCGTTGGCGGTATCGGTATTATGAACATTATGTTGGTCACTGTCTCAGAACGGACCCGTGAAATCGGTCTTCGTAAAGCTATTGGTGCTTTTCCCAATGCCATTTTAATTCAATTTCTTTTTGAAGCCATGATTCTTTCCGGAATTGGTGGAATAATTGGCATTATTTTAGGCTCCCTTGGTACTTCTGCCATAAATAATTTCTTTCCCGCCAAAGTCACCATGGGTTCCGTTACCTTGGCTTTTGGTGTTTCCTTTCTGGTTGGTATCATTTTTGGCGTCGCTCCTGCTCGTAAAGCCAGCAAACTCTCTCCCATCGAAGCCTTAAGATACGAGTAGATTTTTCTGCTAATATTATTTTAGTGAAACAGGAATTAAAAAATCATTTACTACCTCTTTTTGCCATTTTTTTGGTTGTTTCCCTGCTTTGGCTTTTTCAAAAAGTTGTTTGGTACAACTATGTTTTTCTTTTCTTTGGCTTTCTCTGGGGCTCTTTTTTTCTCGACATCGATCATTTAATCTATTGGTTCTATTTAGAGCCCAATCTTGACGAAAGTCATCTGGCAAAAACTGCCTGGAAAAAGGGAGACTTTAAATCTCTTCTCAAACTTCTTGAAACTACTCACTCCCACCATACCAGCCTTATTTTTCACCATTATTTTTTCCAAATTATCATAACTTTAATCTCATTTTTTGTTTTTACTTCAAGTTCCAATATCTTTGCCAAAGCCTTTCTTTTAGCCGTCAACCTTCATCTATTGACCGACGAAATCAAAGATTTTTCCCGAGATCCTTCTCACCTCAAGCTTTGGCTCTTTGCCCGGGAAAACAAACAACTTCCCACTGATTCTTTAAAATATTACCTTCTTACCTTTTTAGTTATCAATTTGTTTTTCACCATCTTTTTAATTAGCTCTCGATGACCCAAATTTCTCCCCAATTAGTGGCCGAAGCCAAACGGTATCTTTCTCCCTCCCAAGACGCTTTGGTCAACGACGTGGTAGTGGTTTTAGCCAGTCTCAAACACAACCACATCAATGATTATTCTTTCCTGGTTTCTCCAATTTCTAAGGCCTATGAAGGCTACCTTAAAGATTTTTTTCTAAAAACCCACGTTATTGATAAATATGATTACGAAAGTGACCGTTTTCGGGTTGGTAAAACTCTCAACCCATCGCTTCGCTATAAAAGATTTTCCATCTACCAAAAGTTAGCCAATCTTAGCGAAGAGGGGGAGTCTTTAGCCGAAAAACTTTGGAGTGCCTGGAAATATGGTCGTAATGAAATTTTTCACTATTTTCCAAATAATTTAAAAAATCTTACTCGCGAAGAAGCCGAAGAACGTATCGCCATGCTTCTCAATGCCATTATCGTCTCTGCTAATTTTTACAAAAAGTATCTTGACGGCACTCTGTTATAATCTCATATATGTCAAAATTCAAAGTCGTTGTCGACCAGGAAAAATGTATTGGTTGTAATACTTGTCCGCTTATTGATCCAGAAACCTTTGAGATGGACGCCACCACCTACAAAGCAAAGGTTAAAGCCCAGCCAGAAACTATTACTGAAAATGTTAAAACAGCTATTTCCTCCTGCCCTGTTACCGCCATTTCTATTGTTGAAGAAAGTAATTAATAATTCATTCCCTCATGAAAAAAGCATTTAAAAAAATAAAAAAATCTATTAATATTCCCACACCGGCTGTCGTAACTTTTGGAATCCTTTTGCTTGGCACCTCTTTTTATTCCGGATTTGCCTGGAATAAACTTAAAAGCACCAGGGGTACCAGCCCCACCGCAAACTCAACCACCATTACTTTTGCCGCCCAAAAAAGTCAAAAACCTGAATTAAAATTCTTTGTCATGAGTTTTTGTCCTTATGGCAACCAAATAGAAGATGTTCTTCGTCCGGTTTTCGATTTAATTAAAGACAAGGCTGACATTACTCCTCACTATATCTTTGAAAAGATAGAAAATCTCGATACCTATTGTAAAACCCGCTCCGGTGACCCCACCCAATGCGCTCTCTATGTTCAAAATAAATATTTCACCACCGAAGCCGAATGTAAAAAGGTTATTGCTAGTAATTTAACTCAATGTAAAAATGAGAGTGCCTACATCAAATCGGAAAATGGAGCCGTTTACGCTTCTCTTCATGGTCGTCAGGAAGCCAATCAGAATATTCGCGAAATCTGTGTCTGGAACCAAAGCACTGACAAAACCCAATGGTGGAATTTCATCGGCGCCATCAACAAAAATTGTACCGCTCAAGATGTCGACACCTGTTGGGAAAACCAGGCCAAATCCGCTGGACTAGATACTGCCAAAATCACCCAATGTTTTAATCAAGAGGGGATTGATTTAATTGAAAAAGAAATTGCCATTACTAATAAATATAATGTCTCCAGTTCTCCTACCGTATTAATTAACGATGTTGCCTTCCCCCCGGAAGCCGCTTATACCCAAGACGGTAAGGGGAGTCTTAAAATCGGCAGTAAAGTCGCCACTCAGGATCGTTATCGCACTCCCAATGTTATTAAAGAAGCCCTCTGTGCCTCTTTTCAAAAAACTCCTGCTGAATGTAAAAGTATTCTAAACGACCTCGAAGGCGTTGCTCCTGCCGCCGGAGGCTGTTAAAATTGATTTAACTTAAAAATCCCCCTGCAATGGGGGATTTTTTGTTATAATAAAACCATAATCCTATGAAACTAAATTCTCACCAATTACGAAAAAGTGGAGTAGGGGACTCGGCAAAATTACAAAAAGAAATTAAGCGCAACCCCATTGTTCTGGTGTTAGACAACGTCCTCGACACCTACAACATTGGTTCCTTCTTCCGCCTAGCCGATGCCCTCGGTGCCAGTAAAATTTACTTATGCGGCCCTGTAGTTACTCCACCCAATCTAAAAATCCACCGTGCTTCTATTGGCACCTGGAAATGGATTCCCTGGGAACATTTCAACAGAGTAAGGGATTGTCTTAACAAATTAAAAACCGAGGGTTACCAAATAGTTGCCTGTGAACAGGGGAAAAATAGTATAAATTACCAAAAAACTAAATACAAATTTCCCCTCGCTATCGTTGCCGGCAGCGAAATGAATGGGATAACGGAAAATAGTCTAAAAATGTGCGATCAAATCGTTGAAATTCCCATGTACGGTATCAATGTTTCTCTCAATGTCCTCGTCGCCACCGCCATCATTGCTTTCGACGCTCTTGGTAAATTAAAAAGCTGAAAAATTCACAGCCTTTCTTCTAAAACATCGATTTTCTTGTACTCTTTCCGTCTCCCTCTTATTCAATCTGTTGATCATGGTTTTTCTGTGTTGTGGTAACACCTCTGCCACCGGATGACCCATTTTTACCATCCATTCTACCTGGTCAGACCTCAACACCGCCGGTTGTTCATAAACTAAATACAACTTTTCTTCGCCAACAAAGCGAACTTCAACATTACCTAATCCATCAAATTCAACTGCCATAAGCCCATTTTAGCACAAAAAATCTGCCTTACTTAAGGCATTAAATTAAGCCCATTTTTGACCTATTTTGATACATTTTTATCAATATTTTTACCCTATCTTTCCATGTAATTTGCTTCTTGTTAAGCTACTTTTATCTGTTACAATTAATTTAACTCAATAATTCGGTATTTTTTAAATTGGGGGATAGAATTTTTATGCCTGAAACTAATAAATATACTTCTGATCAAATTGTCGTTCTCGAGGGACTCGAACCTGTCCGAAAACGTCCAGCCATGTATATCGGTTCCACCGATATTCACGGTCTCCACCACTGTCTGACGGAAATTATCGATAATTCAATTGATGAAGCCCTGGCTGGTTTTGCCAAAAATATCTGGATAATTATCCATCCCGACAACTCAACTACCGTCGCCGACGATGGCCGAGGTATTCCTATCGACATCATGCCCAAATACAAAAAACCCGCTCTTGAAGTCATCATGACCACTCTTCATTCAGGTGGTAAATTTGAAGGCACCGCCTACAAAGTCTCAGGTGGTTTACATGGTGTTGGTGCCGCCTGTGTTAATGCTCTCTCTCAGCTTTATCAAGTCGAAGTCCGCCGTGACGGAAAAATCTATTACATGGATTTTTCCCGGGGAAAAATTAAAACCAAGCTTAGCACAATTGACTCAACCAAAATTGAAAAATTAAAAGAAATTATTTCGGAAAACACCACTGGCACCACCACCACTTTTTTTCCTGACACCGAAATCTTCAAAGAAACTATTGAACTTGACAATAAAACCATTATCAAAGCCTTAAAAGACCGTGCTTATCTAACTAGCAAAATTTATTTTCATTTCTTCGACGAAAGAAACCACACCGAACACCACTATTATTTCGAAGGAGGAATTTTATCCTTACTTCGGGAGTTAAACAAAAATAAAGTTGTCGTTCACGAGCCAATTTACATCCATGGCACCAGCGATGGTGTTGATGTCGAAGTTGCTATTCAATACAATGACAGCTTTCAGGAAAACACACCTTCTTATGTCAACATTATCAATACCCATGAAGGCGGAACTCATCTAACCGGGTTCAAAATCGCCCTAACTAAAGCCATAAAAGACTATGCTGAACGTAAAGAAATGGTCAAAAACAAAGACGATACTATCACCGGAGACGATGTCCGTGAAGGTCTTACTGCCGCTCTTTCCATTAAAATGGGTAGCAAGGATCTCCAGTTTGAGGGCCAAACCAAAGGTAAATTGGGTAATTCTGAAGTTCAGCCAATCGTAGCTAAAATTGTTCGGGAACAGCTTGATACCTATTTTGAAGAACATCCGGATACTGCCAAAGCCATCATCAGCAAGGCTCTTCTGACTATTCAGATTCGAAAAGCTGCCAAAGCCGCCAAAGACGCTATTATGCGCAAAGGTGCCTTTGACTCCATGGGACTTCCGGGTAAATTAGCTGATTGTCAAAGTAAAAATCCCGCCGACTGCGAAATCTATATCGTTGAAGGTGATTCCGCCGGTGGTTCCGCTAAACAAGGTCGCGACCGTAAATTTCAGGCCATTTTACCTCTATGGGGAAAAGCCCTCAACACTGAAGGGATGCGTCTGGACAAAATCGTTGGCTCAGATAAACTAAAAGATTTCATTATTGCCCTGGGTATGGGGATAGGTGACACCTTTAATCTGGAAAAGCTTCGTTACCATCGGATTATCTTAATGTCTGATGCTGACGTTGACGGCTCTCATATCGCCACTCTGCTTTTGACTTTTATCTTCCGTCATTTACCGGGTTTAATTGAAAATGGTCATATTTATATTGCCATGCCGCCTCTTTACAAAATCAAACAAGGCAAAGAAGTTAAATACGTTTATACCGACGAAGACAAAGAGTCTTACGTCAAAACTCTTGATTCTTCCAAAAGTTATGACCTTCAACGCTATAAAGGTTTAGGAGAAATGAATCCCCAACAGCTCTGGGAAACCACCATGAATCCGGAAAGCCGACAACTAAAAAAAGTTTCCATTTCAGATGCCGCCAAAGCTGATGAAATCTTTCGGATTCTTATGGGCGAAGATGTTCCGCCTCGTAAAAAATTCATCGTTACTCATGCCCATCTGGCAAATTTAGATATATAAAATATGGCTGATACACCCAACAAAATAGTTAATGATACTCCGGCTTTCATCAATAATGTCGGTAAAATCCTCGAAGTCGATATTGTTCCCGAAATGGAAAAATCCTATTTGGATTACGCCATGTCAGTTATCGTCGCCCGGGCTTTACCTGATGTCCGCGATGGTCTGAAGCCTGTTCACCGCCGGATTCTTTATGCTATGGATCAAATGGGTCTTACTCCCGGTGGTCGTTTTACAAAATCTGCCAAAGTTGTCGGTGAAGTTTTAGGTAAATACCACCCTCATGGTGACATGGCCGTTTACGGTTCCATGGTTCGCATGGCTCAAAGTTTCTCTTTACGTTACCCCCTGGTAAATGGCCAAGGAAATTTTGGTTCAATAGACGGTGACCCTCCGGCCGCCATGCGTTACACCGAAGCCAAAATGAGTAAAATTTCCCCGGAAATGATAGTCGACATCGAAAAAGACACTGTTCCCATGGTTGATAATTTTGACTCTACTTTGAAAGAACCCGAGATTTTACCCACCAGAATTCCCAACCTTCTTCTCAATGGCGCTGACGGTATCGCTGTTGGCATGGCCACCCGCATTCCGCCCCACAACTTAAAAGAACTTTGCGCCGGCATCGAACACGTTCTGGATACCGCCACTTTAGAAAAACAGGAAACTCCAATTGAAATTAATCCCATTCTTGACAAGCACTTAAGTACTCAGGAAATTGTTTTAAAGCCGGTCCATGAATTAGAAAGACTTTCTTTTAATTTCGAAACCGCTGCCACTATCGAAGAGCTAACCAAATTTATTACCGGACCCGATTTTCCCACTGCTGGTGAAATATATGGAAAAACCGGTATTTTAGAGATGTATACCACTGGTCGGGGCAAATTTACTCTCCGGGGAAAAACCAACATCGAAGAAACAAAATCCGGAAAAATCAGAATTATTATCACCGAACTTCCGTATCAGGTCAATAAATCTGAAATGATTCAAAAGATCGCTCGCCTGGTTACCGATAAAAAAATCATTGGTATTTCTGATCTTCGCGACGAATCAGACAGACATGGTATCCGAGTTGTTGTCGAAATAAAAAAGAACGGCAAACCCAAAGCCGTCCTCAATAAACTTTTCAAATACACCGCACTTCAATCCTCATATTCCGCCAATCTTTTGGCCTTAGTTAATGGTATTCCTCAAACACTAAATCTTCGCCAAATTCTCTTGCTCTTTCTTCGTCACCGGGAAATTATTATTCGTCGCCGGACTGTATTTGACCTAAAGTCCGCCTATATGCGCAATCACATTTTAGAGGGTTTCAAAAAAGCCCTGGATGTCATCGATGAAATCATTAAGACTATTCGGGCCACCAAAGTAGATGAAGACCCGAAAGCAAAATTAATGGCCAAATTTGGATTTACCGATCTTCAAGCTCAGGCCATCCTAGACATGCAGCTACGAAAACTTTCCGGTTTAGAACGACAAAAAATTGACAATGAATACGATGAAATTCAAAAAACCATTAAAGAATTAACTGCCATTATCAGTCTTCCCCAAAAAATGGTTGAAGTGTTAAAGGCCGAAAATAAGGAAATTTCTGAAAAATATTCCGATCCACGTTTAACTAAAATCTACATTAAAGGTCTCGAGGACTTTAGTGATGAAGATCTTATTCCCAACGAAGCCACCCTGGTTACTTTAACCCGTGGCGGTTATATCAAGCGTGTTCCCATGGAAACCTACCGCACTCAACAACGTGGAGGAGTTGGTGTCACCGGTATGGCCACAAAACAAGAAGACGAGGTTGAAAACATGCTTTTTGTCGACACTCATGATGATCTTCTTATTTTCACAAACAAAGGCCGTTGTTTCAAAATCAAGGTTTGGGATATTAATGAAAGTAGCCGACAATCCAAAGGTCAGGCCGTCATTAATTTAATCAATATCATCCAGGGTGAAACTGTTCAAACCGTTCTCCCCATCTCTAAAAATAATCCGGCTAAATACATTCTTTTGGCCACTAAACACGGCACAATTAAAAAAACTGCCATCGAAAAATTTAAAAACATCCGGCTCTCCGGACTGGCCGCCATCAAACTTGACCCCCACGATGAATTAATCTGGGCCCGTCTTACTTCTGGTAACGACCAAGTCTTTATGGCTACCCATGTTGGTAAATGTATCCGTTTCAATGAAATCGATTGTCGACCCATGGGTCGACATACCCGCGGCGTTCGCGGTATTACCTTAAAAGAAAATGACTATCTGGTTGGTATCGACATTCTCCCTCAAAGTATTGTCGCCGCCACTGAAGAAAAGAAGGGCACTAAGTTCTTTCGCCATTTATTAATCATCACCGAAAATGGTGTGGGTAAACGTAGCGACGCTTATCTCTACCCCCTCCAGAGAAGAGGTGGTCTTGGCGTCAAAGTAGCCAATCTTACCGCCAAAACTGGCAATTTAGCTGCCGCAGTTGTCGTCAATGAAAATAGTCAACAGGTCATCTTCGTCTCCAAAAAAGCCGTCACCATCAAACTCCCCCTCAAAGACATTCCTAAACTTTCACGCAACACCCGTGGAGTAATTCTCATGAGACTAAAAAATGATGACAAGGTCTCCGCTATGACCGTTTTAGCAGAACCCGTCAAAGTAGGCGAGTCACCCAAAATTATATAGGACATAACTATATAATATATATAGGATAGTTGCATAGTATTTTTATCATTTAGCACTTCTCAGTTCAACCTGCTAGCCAGGTTAGAAAAACCATTAAGCGCCTAAAATAGGGTAAAAAGACCAACTCGATAGGCTAGGGGAGTCATCAGAATGCTTTTTTCCCATCCTTTACTCAAAATGGGGTAACTATAGGACACACCTGTTACACATCTTCTTTCTTGTTTCCGGAATGATATTTCTCATGAACCTCACGTAATCTGGCGTCTGTGATGTGAGTATATATCTGTGTCGTCGCAATATTTTTGTGACCCAATAATTCCTGAACCGACCTAAGATCGGCTCCAGCCCGCAACAGATCAGTCGCCATTGAGTGACGTAAAGTATGGGGCGTTGCGTCAACCGGCAGCTTAGCCAATCTAACATAATGTTTTACCAATCTTTCAACCGAGCGGGGACTCAGTCTCATTTTTTCTTCCTCGCTTACAATATCCTTCTTGCCACCATAGCGGATAAAAAGAGGTCTGTCCTTGTCAGTTCTACTTTTCATGTATTTATCCAAAAAAACTGCCGCCCTAACACTGATAAAAACCACCCTAGCCTTACCACCTTTACCAATCACTCCAAATTCGCGTGTCTTTAGGTTAATTTGATCTCTGTTCAATCTGGTTAATTCAGATACCCGCAATCCAGTGGAAAACAACAATTCTAGTATTGCCCTATCCCTAATCCCTACTTTTGTCGATAATATAGGCTGATTTAACAATCTCTCTATCTGTTCACCATTCAAAAACTTCAAAGAATGATCTTTAGTCTTAGGCACTTCAATTTTTTCCGGTTGCATTACTTTATAGTCATTTCTAATTAAATACTTTAAGAAGGATCTTAGGGCAATTACATAATAACCCTGAGTGACAATTTTCATCTCTCCATCAACTCCGGCCTGCCGTGACAAATGTAATCTAAAACTTCTGACCAAGTCTTGATTAATGTCGGAAACCTTAGGAGTCGTGTTTCCTGAGCCCTCAAAGTAACTCTGCAAGACTTCCAAATAATGCTGATAATTTCTGACAGTTAACTTCGAACAATTCTTCTCCACTTCCAAATGCTCGAGAAATCTTCTGATGGCTATGGCCAAATCTAAATCCATATCTAATCCTAACATACAAAAAAGAAAAACGTGCGTTTACGAGGCTCTGGTGAGGTCTTATTACATTTTACCGTATTTTAGGCATTTTTTACCATCTCTCGTCAAAAATAGGTTAGGGAAGTGGTTAAAAGCCATTTTCAAGCTAAAAACAAATTTAGGGCGGCCAGGGGCCAGATAGAGGAATTAAGTACTTTAATTAATAATCCAAAAACATTAAATATTAATTAACAACCAAAAAAATAAAAATAATAAAAAACATTTTTTACCTCTCCCCTCCACTTCCCGTTTCAACATAGTCGTAAAAGATACATTGTGCGACATAGCATAATCAGCTACCCCGTCAGTGGGGAGCAACACTAAACAATCCAATCACCTGCATCGTTACTTATACAATCATTAGCCCTTATAAAATTTCTTAAGTCCTCACCACTACTCCTCTCGCTAGCCCTACTCCAGCTTTGAGAAGTGATATAGTCGACTGCTAATTAGTTTTCCACACAGACTATATCAATGTATATCATTATTCCTGTGAAAATTATAAGATATATTGTGAAAAATATTAATATTATAGGACATAATATTATAGGCCTCTCCCCTACTTCCCCACTAGCATGGCCATTTTTTCAACTTACCTATTCATTTATTTATTATTTACTTCTACCTCTCAACCCCAATTTGTTACCAGAATAATTGCCAAAGCCACCGCCACTCCTATATAGCTATATGTCAGCACTACTCCCCTAAACAGCCTATCACGAATTTCTGCCTGTAATAAGCCAGAAATTATATATATTACTGCCACCAAATATACCGATCCCTTAAAAATACCCACCGGCCAAAATGACAATATACCGGCAAACTCTGTCAATAGTAAAGCCGGAATCAATATATATGGCCACTTCCCTTTTCCTTTCCCATCATCGGGTAATTCAATTGCCACCGCCCAATATTGATAGGTAAAGATGAGTAACCCCAAAATTAACGTTGAAATCATGTTTCCCCAAAAAGCTAGCTTAAAAGAAAACAAACTATCAAAAATAAAAAACGACACCAATAAAATCAAAATCAAACTTACCGTATAAGCCGCCCGATACAAAGGCACAGTTTTGTAACCAATAGCTACCAGAAAAACATTCTCTGCCAAAAACATGGTATACAATACTCCTCCAAAAAATATCGTCAATAATAACAAGTTTAGCCAATTTATCGGCAATAATGCTGAAAAAAGTCCAAAACCCAAGGTCCACAAAACCGGCAACAATACTGACATAATCTTTGTATCTACATTACCTTCAAAAATTATTCCCAGTCCAAACCAAAAACAGAAAGCAATCATGGCCAACAACAGCATCAAACCATAATATCTTGACTCCACCGGCAAACCTAAATACAAATAAAATCCCACTGACCCTAAAAATGAAGAAATAAAATATTTAAGTCGTTTGGGCATAGTCAAAACCGGCAAAAACATTAATCACGTCGTCGTTTTCTTCTAATTCATCAACCATATCTAATATTTTAGCCACTTCTTCCTCCGACGCCAACATGGTATTACTCCTACACTTATAGACCAAACCGGAGCTTTCAATTGCTAAACCGCTTGAGACAAGCTTATCCCTTACCCTACCAAAATCACTCACCGCGGTTATCACCAGCTTGCCATCAATATCTTTTACCCCAAAATCAATTAACTCCAACTCCATGTTCTGATCAATGTTCGACTCCAACTCAATCTCCCCCACCCTGTCAAACATAAAAGCTACACTACCGCTTTCACCTAAATTACCGCCATAATTTCGAAAAATTAACTTGATTTCCCCCAATACTCTATTTTTATTATCTGTCTCCACTTCAATCATTATCGGCACCCCAAAAGGCCCAAACCCCTCAAAAACCCCCGACACCAGATTATTTTTTCTCTCTTCAAAGCGTTGCAATAACCTCTCAATATTTTCCTTTGGCATATTTACCGCCCTAGACCTTTCAATCGCTTCCCTTAAAGCCACATTTGACGCTGGATTAGTATTTCCCCCACCTTCGCGAATTGCCGTCATGATATTTTTTGAAGTTTTAGTAAAGACCTCACTTCTCTTTTTATCCTGTGCTCCCTTCCTATTTTTAATGTTTGCCCATTTAGAATGTCCTGACATAGCTACTATATTTTAGCATCGACGCATAGTTTTGACCTAAGTATAAAACCGCCTCATCAGGCAACAAAGTTTCGTTGCTTTTCTGTGAACAGGAATATATTTGTGCCAGTAAACTAGTATATTTTTTCGCTAGACTATTGTCAGGTGCATTCACCATGATTTCACCCTCAGCTACCTTACCTCCTCCACTTTCAACCGATACTACATTAAAACCCATCCAGTTCAACCTGTCGGCCACAAAAGCCCCTAAACCATTTTCTTCAGTCGTGTTCACTACCGTTATTTTTATTTCCCCTCCCATCAATTCGTTATCCGCAAAATCACGGGGTAATATTTCATCTAAGGTTTCTTTTTCTAATTCAAAACTACGATTAATTACTTCTGTTTTATATAACCAATTTTCCTGTTCCACGAGATATCTTGCCCAGTCAACCACGCCCAAATACTTAATTAATTCAAAATCTCTCCAATCGTTGACTTCCGAAAAAAAAGCGATTCTTTCCGGTAAAAAACCAAAATTATAATAAAACATTTTTTTCATCAGCTCCATGTCTTTATCATTATTAAAGATTTTTTTAATTTTATTGCTGGGATACCAACCCATTCCCTCAGGGAGCCACACTTCCACCTCCGGGTTCACCGTTAATAAATTAATCATTCCTCTCCCGGGAGATATTGATAATATTGCCACTCTGTCCGGAGCAATTATCCCTAACCTAAAATCATTTTTTTGAAAACCTTTTACTAGTCCCAATCCAGCAATTGAAATAATACCCAAAAATAGTAATATTTTTTTCATAATTGATCTAATACTTCCTGTAAATCATCGGCTAAATCACTTTCAAAAGACAACTCCTTCCCGGTCATTGGTTGTCCAAACTCCAATTTTTTAGCCTGTAAAAAAGGTCTTTTTAATCCCAGTAATTCTTTCCCTCCATATGTCAAATCCCCAACCAATGGCCATCCCAAATAGCTAAAATGAACTCTAATTTGGTGAGTTCTGCCAGTCATTAAGTTTATTTCTATTAAGGAATACACCTTGTCCAGGTGTTTATATTTTTTTATTATTTTAAAGTGGGTTTCTGCTTCTTTCCCCTCCTCACTTGCGGCAAATTTCCCAAAAACATATTTCGATCTAGCAATAGGTACCTTCACCTCACCCTTTTCCGGTAAATCCCCTCCTATCAAGGCCAAATATACCTTTTTAATTTCTCTTTTTCTAAAAATTTCCAACAGCTTATTTCTGGCCTCTGTTGTTCTTGCTACCACCATCAACCCCGAGGTTCCCTTATCTAAGCGATGAACAATCCCCTGCCGAGGTATTTTATTATCTTCAAATTTTTCTATTAGCCAGTCCTCTAAAGTCTCCGAATTTTGTCTCCCTTCTTTAGTGCAAACCACCCCCGCCTTTTTATTCAAGACTAAAATATCCTCATCTTTATATACTATTTTTGCCTTTTCTTCCATAATAAATACCAAATTAATTGTATCACCCCTAGAGCAATTAAATAATCGTTAATATTATTATAAATTGAGGTCATCGGAATTTGCCAGTAATCTCTTACCCCCCCAAATCTAAATCTCTCTACTAGATTCAAACCCCCTCCAATTATCATCAACAATAACCCCCAGGCTTTTTTATCCCTCCACCAAATTATTACCAATAAACCCAAAAAGAAACTTGATATTAACTCTAATGCCGGAATTTTTAACCCTAAACTTGCCTCCTCGTTAAATACTGTCATTACCCCTCTCGCTCTTTCTCACAATACAAACAAACTGTCGTCTCCGGCCTTACCGCCAAACGGTCTGTATCAATCATTCTTCCACACTTCTCGCAAGCTCCATACTTCCCAATTTTTAATCTTGTTAAAGCCTTCCTAAACTGAACGATTTGTTTCTTCACAAAATTTACTTTTATTTCCGTTTCAAAATGGCCTATTTGTTCATCCAAGTCTTCTTCTACTGAATTGTTTCCCGTTCTTTGCTCATCGGCAAAAGGATCGCTGGATTTCAAAGACTTCTCTGTTCTTTTTAATTTCAACAACTTAGACTCCAAAAAAATCTCAATATTTTTCGTCAATCTACTTGGAAAGCTTATCATTACCAAGCATAAACAATCCCACTATAAAAAGCAAGCTAATTCCGCCTGTCCACCAAAGTCTCGAAATCACAGCAAAAATCAACCAAAAACAAATTGAAAACCAAAAAAACAGGAAGCCTTTTCTGCCGCTTTTATACCATTGCAAAGACCGATATTTTTTCTTCATCGGCACCGTCAATACTATTGCCCCAACTAAGGCTAATACTATTGGCCAATTCATTAGTATCAGAGCAGATATCATCAGTAAAAAAACTACACTTACCAAAGAATTTTCCAAAAATGGCCATATTTTCCAATCCTTGTCTCTGGTTATCAGTAAGACGAAAGCCATCCATAGTCCACTCGCTCCTATCAAACTCGCTTCATCCATTCTCCAAAACTCCAACCACGCTCCCGGGTTATCAACCCAAACTCCCCAATTGATCAGACCATAACTCAATCTTCCCCCCACCAAAAACAATAATATCGCCACCCAACTAAAAGCTATGATATCTTCTTCTTGGTAATTTTCCCTTAAAGTCCGCCAACTTAAATACAAGTATCCTATTAGACCTAATATTCCCAAAACAATCATCATGAACATATTTTACTATACATTTTGTTATACTATTGCCATTGCCGACGTGGCGGAATTGGTAGACGCGCACGACTCAAAATCGTGTGATAGCAATATCGTGTGGGTTCGATTCCCACCCTCGGCACATAAATTAGATATTGTGATAAAATACGCTTAATATGAAGCATGAACGTTCCCAAAATTATCCTCATTACACAAAAAAACCTAAAGTATCAGCTGAAGCAATCGAACTAGCCATGCATTTTGGTGCCGATCCAAAGGAAATTCAAAAAGCTTTAAATAAAAAACGAGCTGAATTACCACAGACAAGAAAATAGTTTACCCCTTCTTTTCCACATCAAAAAAGCTCACCTGCTTACCATTGAAGAATAAATTAAATTGTCCCGTCGGGCCGTTACGATGTTTTTCAATAGAAACTGTCACCATTTCCTTTATTTCCTCATCTTCTCTTGACAAAAACATGACTACGTCCGAATCCTGTTCAATACTTCCCGATTCTCGCAAATCAGAGAGTCTTGGTTTTCCTCCCCTCGCCTCCATTTGTCGATTTAACTGCGCTGCCGCCAAAATTGGGATTCTTAATTCTCTGGCCAAATTCTTCAAACCCTGGGAAATTTCCGAAACTTCCTGTACCCGATTTTCCCGTGAGTATCCATGCATTAACTGTAAATAATCTACAATTATAAATTTAATTCCCTTGTCGGCCTGTAAACGTCTGGCCTTTGTTCTCAATTCCGTTACCGTCAATCCAGGAGTATCGTCAATATAAAGTGGAGCCTCAGCCAAAACACCCATCGCTTCAGACAAAGAGGTAAAATCATCATCCGATAGTTGTCCAGTTTTTAATTTCCAAGCATCAATTAATCCCTGTCTGACCAACAAACGATCCACCAATTCTTCCTTGCTCATTTCCAAAGAAAAAATACAAGTTGGTAATTTTTCCTCAACTGCTACATGTCTGGCAATATTTAAAGCAAAAGCAGTTTTACCCACTCCCGGCCTAGCCGCCAAAATAATCAGGTTACTGTCCTGCATTCCGGCCAACATTGAATCTAATTGACGAAAACCGCTCGCCAATCCTCTTAGACCACTTCCTCGCTTTTGTAACTCATCAAGGCGGTCAAAAGAAGCTGTTAGCACCTCTTTAATTGATGATGGTACTGATTTCATGTGTTTTTGTGACAAGGCATAGACTTCTTGTTCCGCCATATCCAGCAATTGTTCCGCTGGCACTGATTCATCAAAAGCTTTTTCCGAAATTCTTCCCGCCGCTGAAATTAATTCTCTTTTGGCTGATAACGCCTTTATCATCCGCCCATAGCTTTCCACGTTTGCCGAAGTAGGTACTTCGGAAGCCAATTTTGACAAAAAAGCCTTTCCTCCTATGTTTTTTAAAGCCTTGTTTTCCTTCAATTTTCCCGCCACAGTCACTATATCAATCGGGCTCCTTTCTTCATATAATCGCGCCATCGACTCGAAAATCAAACCATAATTATGGTTATAAAAATGCTCAGCCCTCAAAAATTCCGAAACCAATAAAATTGCATCATTATCAATCAGAATCGATCCTAGAACACATATTTCAGCTTCTTCAAAGCTGGGTGGTAATTTAATTATTTCGTCTTTAATAAGACCACCTCCACTCCTTCTGGTAGGTTTTCTTTATCTACCTTCAGGCTATCAATTGCTTCTAAATTTTCACTATCAAAAGCGTCCATGAAAGTCTTTAGCTCTTTTTCTTCATCATCAAACTCAATTGGCACAATATAATTTGCCGCTGACTTCTTGGCAATGTCTACCGCTGTAGCCCCCATACCTATCAATAAAACATCAGCCTCCTCCAGTTTTTCTTTCTTTTTTTCTGTTATTTCACCCTCAATCTTTCCGACTATTACTATTTTTATTCCATCCATGGTTAGGGCATACATCGCGTTTATTCCGCTAATTTCCACTCCCCCAATTTCATATTCCCCAACTCCACAAATTATTACTTTATCATTTTCTTCTCCCAATTTAACAAAGTTTTTCTCTTTTTCGGTAAAAATAACCACCCGGGCTTCCCCGTTTTTTCCTCCAAACTCTTCTTTTCCCGGATTTATCCACACATTCTCTTTTTTGCCCTTTAAATAAATTTTACCGTTCTCAAAGTATTTAATTTCCATAGCCTTATGATAACATTAAACCACTCTATGATTAAGGAATTATCTTTAGCCGTAATTTTCGGCCTTCTAATTGGTTTCGGACTTACCGGCACTTTTTATTTCATCAAACAAAATAATAACAGTCACAAAAATACTCCGAATATTGTTGTCCCCACCCCTTCTTCGGATTCTCAAACCGACCCCAATCTTTCTCCGACAACCGCTCCCCTGACTACTACTTCGAGTTTCGAAGTCACTTCTCCTCAAACTAACGACATTATTAGTACCAGCAAAACCACCCTTAAGGGTGTTGCCCCTTCCGGCAGCCTCATTGTTATTACCACTCCATTAAAAAATTACCATCTCAACACCAACGCTCAGGGTAACTTTTCCCAAGTCATTGATCTTGAGCCGGGTTATAATGTTATTAATCTGACCTCAATCGATCAAAATGATCAGGAAAGTCACCTTGAAATTTTTCTTACTTATTCCACCACCAAACTTGAATGACCAAAATATCCATATTCTTATTAGTCCTGATTTCAGCTTTTTCCCTTTTTACTTCTTCTACCCACGCCCAAACTCCAACTGTCTCCACCGGCGATGAGATCCAAAAATTACGGGAAATTATTCAACAAAAAGTTAACGAAAAACTTCAGGAACTTGGTCAAGATAATGTTGTAGTCAACCCTAAAAAAGCCTATCTCGGTACTATCACTGAAATAAACGACACCAATCTAAAAATCGATTCCAAAACCAATATACACAAATTTACTATTAGTGAAGATGCCGTTTTTGTTAATTTAAAACAAAACAAGATTAAAATAAGCGATCTCAAAATCGGACAGGATGTCCTGGTTCTAACTTTATCCAAAGATGCCCTTGTTTTTGCTAAAAAAATTATTGTCGTTGATTCAACCAAGTTAACAAATAGCAAAAATGTTTCCCTGGGAAAAATTGCTGACATTTCCCCAACCACTTCCATTCTAGTCCTTATCCCCACCAACAATAAAAATCGTGAACTGCAAATTAAAGTTAGTGCTAAAACTGAAATAGTTACCAGGGAAAATAAATTAATAAAATTCGCCAATCTTAAAAAAGGTCAAAAAATAGTCTGTATTTACACAAATGGCGAAAATTCAACCTACCCAGCCCTCCGTCTTATCGCCCTGGATTAATTTCTACAATATTATAAGCTATTTTACTCATTGACATATTTTTCTTGACTGATAAAATATCTTCAATGATATTTGCAAAAGTGATTTCAAACCATCACCATACCTCCAAGTAATTGGCGGTAATTGCTATATCAATTAACCAGAACCGCCAAGAGGGCGGTTTTTTTCTTTTATATGGTGGTATTAGCTCAATTGGTTAGAGCGCAGCTCTGTGAAAGCTGAGGTTACCGGTTCAAGTCCGGCATACCACCCCATGATCTATTTAAAATTTAATCTTACTCATCACACCCATACCGTGGTCACCAACCAGCGGGGTGTTGTCTTGGCCTAAAAAAACTTTTTATTAGAATCTTAAAATCCCCGTAAAATCGGGGTTTTTTTAGGTAAAATTTTAAACATTAGTAAAAAAAATTTTTCCCGAAAAACAAGACCTCAAAAAATCACTTAATCATTACAATGTTAAAATCAAACTATGAACAATAATAAACCACAAACATTAAAAGGTTTTCGGGATTTTTTGCCCGAGACCATGACCGTTCGCAACTATGTCAAAAATCTCTTTATTGAAACTTTTGAAAATTTTGGTTTCGAACCCTTAGAAACCCCCACTCTAGAATACGCCTCCACCCTTATGGGCAAATACGGAGACGAGGGCGAAAAACTTGTTTACATGTTCGACGACAAGGGTGGTCGCCGCGTCGGTCTTCGTTACGATTTAACCGTACCAACAGCAAAAGTTTTAGCTATGTATCCGGAAATTCCCATCCCCTTTAAGCGCTATCAACTTCAAAATGTCTGGCGCGCCGACAATACTCAAAAGGGCCGTTATCGGGAAATTCTTCAGTGCGACATTGACACTTTTGGCACCAGTTCCCCCGTTGCTGACGCCGAAATTATCGCCGTTATTTATACTGCTCTTAAAAAATTAGATTTTAAAAAGTTTTCAATCCGGATAAATAGCCGCACTGTTTTAAAAAATATTTTACTCCAAAGTGGCATCACCAACAATCAAAATTCGACTCTTCAAAGCCTCGATAAATTCCAGAAAATAGGTGAAGATGGAGTAAGAAAAGAGCTCAAAGAAAAGGATTTTTCTCAGCTTCAAATTGATTCCCTGTTTAAATATGTCAAAGTAGCTAAACCAGATAAAAATTTAGCCGCCGTCTTCACCGCTATTAAATCTTTTAATCTTCCGGACTGGTGTTACGCCTTTGACCCCACCATGGTTCGCGGTCTTGATTATTACACCGGCACAATCTTTGAAACTTACGTCGAAGAACCAAAGATTGGTTCCATTACCGGTGGCGGTCGCTACGATACTTTAATAAAAACTTTAGGTGGTCCCGACATTCCTGCCGTTGGCACTACTCTCGGTCTGGATCGTATCGTTGATTGTATTATTGAGCTCAACTTATTACCAAAATTAGCCAAAACTAAGGTTAAAATTATGGTTGGTAATTTTGGGCCAGAAACGGAAAAAGAGTCCCTAGAGCTCACTTCCCTTCTCCGCCAAAATAATATTGCCACCATTTTTTATCCCGACGCCGACAAAATTGGAAAACAATTTAAATATGCCTCCATTAAGAATATTCCCTTTGTCGCTCTTATTGGCAGTGATGAGGCCATCAACAAAGTAGTCACTTTAAAAGATATGACCACCGGTGAACAAAAGACTCTTACCCAGAACGAAATCGTCAAATCTATGTTAAAATAGACCCTATGAAACCAGCTATCCATCCTGTCTATCATGACGACTGTCTAGTTACTTGCGCCTGTGGCAATAAGTTTACTACCGGCTCTACTCTCGAAAAAATCGAAGTTGAAATTTGTAGTAAATGCCATCCTTTCTTTACCGGTCAACAAAAATTTGTCGACATTAAAGGAAGAATTGATAAATTCAAAGAAAAACAAGCTCAAGGTGTTGCCTACAAAGCCAAAAAAGAAGCTAAAGTCGCTAAAAAAGTCAAAGAAAAAAAATCAAATTAGATACTTAAATCCGCTACTAATTTATTACCTAAATTAAGGCGGATTTTTTGTTAAAATAACATATGCCTATTTCAAACTCAAATATTGCCATTCTCGAATTCCGTATTGGTCCGGGTGGCACTGAAGCTAGCCTTTGGCTCGAGGACCTAATGCGCATGTATATTCGTTATGCTGAAAAAGTCGGCTGGAAAGTCAACTATATTGATAACGACATCCTCAAAATCTCCGGTCTTGACGCTTATAATCAACTAAAATGGGAAACCGGCACCCATCGTGTCCAACGCATCCCTCTCACTGAAAAACGTGGTCGAATTCAAACCTCTACCGCCGCTGTCGCTGTCTATCCCCAGGTAACCTCTCATGATATCGTCTTAAACCCAGACGACGTTGACATGACTGCTTCCAGAGCTGGAGGTAATGGCGGTCAAAATGTTAACAAAGTTTCCACCGCTGTCCGAATTCTTCATAAGCCCACTGGACTTACCTTCTCCGTCCGTCAGGAACGCTCCCAGGAACAAAATCGAGCCATAGCCATGGATCTACTTCGTGCCAAATTATGGCAAATGGAAGAAGATAAAAAAATTTCTCAACTGGGCACCACCCGAGATAAAGTTGGTCTGGCCATGCGCGCCGACAAAATCCGCTCCTACAATTATCCCAGAAACCAAATTAAAGACCATCGTATCGATAAAGATTTTAATCTGACCAAGTGTCTCAATGGAGATCTAACCGACCTTCTCCTTGAACTCACCGTCCTCGACGAAGCTGAACAAAAGTGATAGAATCCAAAATGCCAGAAAATACACCAAAGGTTAAGCCAAAAGACTATAGTATCCATGGTCCAATCCTTACTCGCAGACAATATACACCCGAAATTATAAAAACTTACCAAAATCGCCTCCTCACCTGTTTTTCTGAAAAAATTTGCTCTATTACTCCCGAAGATCAAGAAAAATTTTATTCTCAATGGAAAAAACAGTTGCAAATAGTTGATCAGCGCCAGCCTAAGACTTATCGTCTTGGAATCGTTATTCAACACGCAAACAATTTAATTTGTCCCCATCCTTTCGTTGAAATTAATCATAGTTTCAGCCAACAATTAAAAAATTACTTTGATTTTAGTAAATTTTACCGTCAGGCGAATTCTCTAACTGACATACTTTGATATAATCAACACAGATTATGCCTGGTTACAAAGAGAAAATTATCAGAAAGACTATTTGCCAAATTGACTTCCAACTTTGCAATAATCCCGGCGGAGACAGTCTTTGTGGAGTATCGGCAAATCCTGACGAAATTGCCTGTCCAAAAGCCAGAAAACATATTTTAGAAATCGCCAAAGAATATATCAAAACTAATCCTGGACCACTTAGACTCTTTGTCACCAGTAAACGCTCTGTTAGTCTCAGTGAACAGCTTCAACACTCCGCTATCATTCGTATAACCAACGGAGCTGTCTTTGATAACTCAAAATCTAACCTTTCTTCTCCAAAACAACCGTAAATTCCAATTCTTTTTTATCTCTCCAAATCTTTAAAACCACACTATCCCCTATTTTCTTTTTATTTACATAAGTAGCCAAAACTATCTCCTTCTCCGTTATTTTATTTCCATCAATTTCCACTACTATATCTCCCGTCTTTATTCCTGCCTTATCGGCCGGACTCCCAACAATCACGTTTTGGACATAAGCTCCGGCCGGCACCTTATTCAATAATGCCGATTCTCTAGTGATCGTGGCATAAATTATTCCCAGGTATGGCCTTTCAAACTCTCCCGTACTACCAAAAACATCAATCGACTCTTTCACTATATTGATAGGCAAGGCAAACCCAATGCTCTGACCTGACTGTGACACTGCCACATTCACTCCGATTACTCTTCCTTGTGAATCAAAAAGTGGCCCACCCGAGTTACCCGGGTTAATCGCCGCGTCAGTTTGAATTATATTGTCTAATTTTTCCATCCCCAAAAGACCACTTCCGGCCACAATACCCCGCCCTAAACCTGAAATCACTCCTTTGGTCACTGTCGATCTAAATTCCCCTAAAGCCGTTCCAATCGCAATCACTGTTTGCCCAACCTTAACTTTATCTGAATCCCCCAGTTCCACTGGAATCAGACCTGTTTTATTCACCTTAAGAATCGCTAAATCGTTTACCGGATCTCTATAAATATTAACTATTTCCGCTTCTTCATCCTTACCAATAATTACTTTGTACTTAGCTCCTGTATCTGCCACTACATGCTTATTAGTTACTATCAGACCATCACTACTGATAATGAATCCCGTCCCAATATCCTGCTCAATATTTTTTGTCGAAGCTACGTCTAAATTATCAAATAAGTTTGCAAACGGATTAAATATGGCCTGAGTTTTCATCATCGAAACCGTCACCACACTTGGGGTCGCCTTTTCTACCACCGCTGTTACCACCGATTCTTCGTCAGTTACCACTATTTTTTCCCTACTTGCGGTTAAATTTTTACCTATCTCTATTCCCAGCAAAAAGATAACCCCGATAATTATCACCAAAAAACCTGTTTTATAGATTTTTTTCATTTTAATAAAACTTCTACAGCTTTATCCAATTGATTATCTTGTTTGTCTTCATTTTCTAAATTCCACTTTTCTTCCACGTCCGGATCGACTCCTTCTCCGTGAATATTTTTTCCGTTCGGTAATAACCACTTGGCAATAGTGATATGTAATCCAGATCCATCCGCAAAATCCTGTGGTTGTTGTACTGTACCTTTTCCAAAAGATTTTACCCCTACAATCGTTGCCCGAGTATAATCTTTCAAGGCTCCGGCCAATATCTCTGACGCCGACGCCGACCCTTCATTTATCAATACCACTAGTTTATCGTTTAACAAATTTCCCCGGCTCGTGTCAACTTTATAGACTTCATCCTTACCGTCACTTGACCTTTGAGTCACCACCACTCCCTCTTTCAAAAAATCAGAAGCCACCAACACACTCGCCTGTAAATAACCTCCGGGATTATTTCTCAAATCAAGTATTATCCCTCCATAATTACTCCCCAGCTTACTTTTTTCAGTAATTATATTTTCCACTGCCTCAGGCCAATCTTTATATATCTGTTCACTAAATTTGTACAATTTTATCCAGACAATTGTCTTTGTCCCCTTTTTAACCCACTCCGTCTCCATACTCGGTACTATAATATTGTCTCTCACTAAAGTTTTCTCAAAAGTATCCTTCTCTCCCTCTCTAAAAAATTTTAATGTTACCTCAGTCCCCACTTTTCCCCTAATTAAATTCACCGCCTCTTCTAAACTGATTCCGGCCGTATTCTTATCAATATTTTTCTCTTTATCAATTATCTTTAAAATCAAATCCCCCGCCCTCACTCCTGCTCTGTCGGCCGGAGTTTTCGCCAGTGGCGCCACCACCGCTAAGTTTTTATCCTTATACCCTAGTTGAATTCCTACTCCTCCAAATTCTCCCGCCAAATCATCATTAGAACTCTTATTTTCCTTTGGCGCCAAAAAAACCGTATATGGATCATTTAGGGCCGCCACCATCCCCGAAATCGCCCCATAGGTCATTTCCTTGTCGTCCATCTTGTCCTTATCCAAAAAACTTTGTTCCAGCTTATCCTTTACCTTCCACATTAAAGATAAGTCCAAAACTTCGGAACTATCTAAGCCACCAGCCGCCTTTAATCCAACCGATTTTCCCGCCTTAAAACTTACCAAAACGATCAGTGACAAAAAAGCTAAAACTAAAAATATATTTCTAATCTGTCTTTGCATGTTTCTATTCTACCTTAACTTTTTCCACTCGTCTTTGTCTACTTTCTTTATTATTATTCCACTTTCACGATTACTTTCATCTTCCAAGCAAATTATTTCTCTGACTTCAATCACTTCCGCCTTTGTCAAAATACTTTCATTTAGTTTTTTAACCCTAACAGTTTTATCCCTAGCTTCAAAGTTAAGATCTCTCAAGTTCTCCACTATTTGGGACCACAGTTTTCCTTTAAGCATCTAACCCTATTTTACTCTTCCGAAGCGGTATAAGGCAACAAAGCCAATTCTCTGGCTTCTTTAATGACCTGAGATAATTTTCTTTGATGTTTCATACAGACTCCGGTCGTTTGGGCTGATAAAATCCGGCATCTTGGAGACAAAAATTCCCTAAGCTTTTCATAATCACGCCAAGCGGGTACATTTTTTGCCTTACAAAAGGCACAATCCTTTCCCCGACCTTTTAGTCTAATTAAACGGTTACGATCTTTTTTATTACTTTTTTTCATATTATTTATATTGAAACCACATCTTCCCCTGCTTTTTCTTCAACTGGCACTTCAGGTGCTACCTCAGCTGTCGCAATATCGTCGGGAATAACTATGTCTTCAATCGCTCCATTGTTTAAATCAATCTCTTCTTCAGCCACCGTTCCCACGGCGTTCTCTCTAGTGGCAGTGGTCGCCATTCCAACACCCTTGTTGTCTAATACAATCATATCTTCAATCACGATTTCCGAAACCTGTTTTCTCAGATTAGCGGCATCGGTAATTTCCCGATACTGAATTCTTCCTTCAACATAAACCCGGCGGCCTTTTGATAGCAACTGTGAACAAAGTTCGGCTAGTTTATTCCAAGCCACGATTCGGTGAAACTGAGCGTCTTCCTTCTTTTCGCCTTGTTTGGTAATCCAAACCCGATTAGTCGCCAAGCCAAAAGACACCACTGCCATTCCGGCCGGAGTGTATCGAAGCTCTGGATCTCGAGTTAAATTTCCTATTAACATTACTTGATTAAGACATCTACTTGGCATTTTTATCCCCTCTCTTTAAATTTTTAATATTAAATATCGAATGACCTGTAAATCCCGGTTTAAAAATAATTTAAATTCTGCCGATTTAATCGGTTTATCTCCCCCAATAGTAAACACCCAGAAATCACCTTTTTCCAAACCTTTGATTTTGTAAGCCAATTCTTTGTTGCCCAGGTTTTCCCGGTTATTGATCGAAAAAGCCATCGAAGTAACTTTATCTTCAATCAACTTAATTGTTTTTTCTTTGTCTTTTGACTCGGTTTTAGGGTTTAAAGCCACAATCACCTCGTACTTATAATTACTCTCTTTCATCGAAGATTAGCTTAACATACACATTATAATATTACAACACATTATTAATCTCATCATCATCCGCCACCAACTTGTTCACATCGACTTCCTTGTCCACTATCAATAGTATGTTATTTATCACCTCTTCTGGAACCTCGTCGCTTTCTGCGTAAACACTTAAAATACCCTCAACTTCTTTCAACACGTCCGAAGAAAGCTCCATTCCTAAAACTATTTCTTTGGCCTCTTTTGCAATCATGTTTATTTAAATCTTACGTATTTTAACACCATCCTTAGCATCTTCCAATGTATACCCCTTTTCTTTAATTATTTCTCTCAACTTATCTGATTCTTCCCAGTTTTTATTAACCTTAGCCTCTACTCTTTTTTGCGCTAACTCTTTAATTTCCCGAGGTATCTCTTCTTCAATTACTTTCTTGCTCAAATTTAATCCCAAAACCTTGTCAAAATCCAATAAAGTTGCTTTTCTATTCTCTGAGCTTATTTTCTCGTCCTTTGTCAACTTCCATGCCAAGGCTATTGCCTCAGATACCTGCAAATCATCAGACAATAATTCAACAAAATTTTGTTTATAATTTTCATCAATAATCCCTCCATCTGGCCAATTTGCCACCAAACTTCTCAATTTTAATAAAGCAGTTTGGCTCGCTTTCAAGGAATCCAGAGAAAATTCAAGGCCTTTTCGATAATGCGAAGTGAGCACTAATAGTTTATGAGCCAAAGGATCAAATCCCATTTCTTTTAATTGATCCGCCGTATAGCCATTTCCCAAACTTTTACTCATTTTCACACCACCCTTTAGCCTCAGCCAAGCATTGTGCATCCAATAGTTGGCGGTTTGATGACCAAAAGCACCGTATCCTTGGGCAATTTCATTAGTATGATGCACCCCAATATGTTCGATTCCTCCAGTATGAATGTCAAAAGTTTCTCCTAAATATTTTGTCGACATCGCCGTACATTCTATATGCCAACCCGGAAATCCCTCACCCCAGGGACTTAACCATTTCATAATATGTTTTGGTTGGTTCGTCACCCACAGTAAAAAATCCCAAGGATTTTTTTTGTCTTCATCTACCTCCACTCTCGCCCCACTATCCATCTCCTCCAATTTTAAATTTGCAAATTTTGCATAATCAACAAATTTACCGGTATCATAAACCAAACCAGTTTTTGTTAAATAGGCAAATCCGTTTTTCTCAATTTTTTGAGCCAATTCAATCTGTTCGGGAATATGTTCAGTCGCCCTACAAATTACGTCAGGTCTCTGAATATTAAAAACATCCAAGCTTTCTATAAATTGCTTTTCATATTTTTTAGCAATATCCCACACCGTTACTCCTTCTCTCTTCGCCCCTTTTTCCATCTTATCCTCACCAGCATCCTCATCTGATGTCATATGTCCCACATCAGTCACATTCATTACCCATTTGACTTCATACCCAATATATCGCAAAAAATTCACCATAGTTCCCCACTGAGTATAGGCATACATATGTCCAATATGTTGATTCCAATAGACAGTTGGACCACATGAATATATTCCAATTTTTCCAGGAACAATCGGCTTAAATTCTTCTTTCTTTCGTGTCGCTGTATTATAAAAATAAATTTTTTGATCCATCTCTAGTCAATTTTACCACCCTTAAACTCACTGGTTTGAGACATCTGAGTAGCGTCAGGTTGTTGTTTCTTCCGTTTTCCTGGAGCAAATTGGGTTTTCGCCGCTTCTCTTTTGGCATTCTCAGGCTCCTCAACCATTTCATTTCTTTCTCTCTCTTCAGCCTCTCTTTGTAGTCTAATTTTTTCTAAAAATTCCTTTTGCTCCTTATCTTCTTCACTCTCTTTTTCTTGAATCACTTCTTTTATTTCCGACTCCACGTTTCGTCCGGGAATATTTTGGATTTTTGCTAATTCTTCCTGTTTTTTTCTCTCGTCTTCCATTTTGGCCTTCGCCATTTCACCTTCACTCATTTCTTTTGTATCACCCACCAATTCCTGTCCTGTAATTACAGTACTTATTGCCTGTTCAGTAGTTTTTATTCCCTGCTCAGCCATCTCGGTCCCCGCCTCTTGTATTGCATTTAATATTTTTACCGGAATATTATTATCAGCCATAATTAATTTTTATTATAAACAATTTGAGAATGTAATTTTATAACTCCCTTCGTCCTTCAAAAGCCCTTGATAAGGTCACGGAATCCGCAAAACCCAATTCCGCCCCCATCGGTAATCCACTCCCAATTCGGCTCACCTTTCCCTTATAATCAATTCCTTCTAATTTTTTCTTAATATAAAGAGCCGTTCCCTCACCCTCAATTGTCGGGTTAGTTGCCAAAATTATTTCTTCAATCCCGTCTCCTTCAACTCTATTCAACAATTCATTAATTTTTAAATCATCGGGTCCGACATGGTCCAGCGGATTAATCGCCCCACCCAAAACATGATACAAACCATTAAAACCCCCTACTGCTTCCACTGCCAATACCTCGTCAGCCCTCTCCACCACACAAATCAACTTTCGGTTTCGGGTATCATCACGACAAATTTCACACTCCTTCTCCTCTCCTACTCCAAAACAAGTTTCGCAAATCTTAATTTTCTTTTTCAAATTAGCAATTGAATCTGCCAGTTTTTCGGTAAAATTATCCGGAACTGCCAGCAAATAAAACCCTAGCCGGGCTGCACTTTTTGGACCAATCCCCGGCAATCTTTCAAAACTCTCAATCACCTCATTCAAAGCTCGGGGTATTTTCTTCATTCTATTACATCAAACCTTCCAAGCCACCCATGTCCTGCATTTTTTTAGCCGCATTTTCCTGAGATTTTTTCATCGCTTTATTGATGACTTCCACTAAAACTTTATTTTCAGATCCGTTTACCGACAAATATTTAATTTTTTGATCACCTGTTACCTTTATAGAAATTCCATTTTCCTCCATCTCGGTTAATTCCGATTCCAGGGCTTTTTTTAATTTAAAGGCCTTTGCCATTAGTTTTGCTTTATCAAACATATTTTTTTATATTAACTTTTAAGTTTTACTCCTAATTCTACCATTCATTTTCACCCAAAAATATCCTTCGCTACATCGTAAATTTCCGACTCGGAAATTACTTTATCTTCCTTATTGTTAACTACTGTCAAAGGTGCCACTCTTTTACTGTTCCCGTCTGCCAAAACACAATCAAAATTCACAAATCCGCCAAAAACCTTGTCCAGTCCAATCTCCACAATCTTACGGTTTTTTGCCTCTTCAAGCTTTTCTTTGTGAAACTTGTAAAATACTTCGATAATCAGTCCTTGGCTGGTTATTTTCTTTGGCCTAGCCGCTCGTAAAAAGGCTTCTACTGAATGATTATAGGGTTTAACGGATTGAAGCACTTCTCCCCACTTTTCTTCCACCTGTGCCAAATTAACTATCGCTTTTTCTTTTGTTTCCACTTCTGCCACTTCTTCAATTATTTTTTCTTCAATCTCCCTTTCCTTTTCTATTTTCTTTTCTTTCCAGGAATCATCAGTAATCTTTTTTTCTTCTTTCTTTGTTTCCCTTTCCTCGATTCTTTCTCCTTTGTCGGAAGGAGAAGCGGTCTTGACCACGGAGGGATTAGTTTTCATTTCAATCACTGCCAATTCCAAGGGCAATTGTTCAATCATCGCAATTTTCTCCAACTCCCCGGCTCTAACCAAAATTTCTACCCATCTTTTCAATTCTTGTCTGTCTAAATTCTCCAGCAACTTATGATGAAAATACTGTAACCATTTCAATCTCAATTCTCCAAAATCAACTCCTTTTTGAGCCATTACCTCTAGTTTATCTACGATCACCTTTATTTCATTTCCCTCTAAATCTTTTTCGAGCTCCTCCGCCTGATATTCCCCTCTCGTTAACACAAAATATTTTTTTACCTGTTCTTCATTAATCTTATTCCCGAATTGCAAAAATATTTCATTAAAAGTCTTCTGTAAATTTCTAAAGCTACCGTCCGAATTTAAAATTAACATTTTCTGAGCCTCAGCCTCTATTTCAATCTTTTCCCCCTTAACAATTTTTTCTAAAGACTTTTTCAACTCTTCAATTTTTCCTTTTCTGAAGTTTACTTTCAATAGTCGTGATAACACAGTTTCAGGAATCTTTTGAGCATCGGTCGTACACAATATGAACAAGGTATTTTTGGGCGGTTCTTCAATTAATTTCAGCAAGGCATTAAAGGCTTCCTTGGTCAGCATGTGAACTTCGTCAATGATAAATATTTTCTTCTTTAATCTAATTGGCGATAAATAAGCATTCTCTTTCAAGCTGCGGACATCATCAATTCCCCGGTTCGACGCCGCATCAATTTCCATAATGTCTAAACTGTTACCCTTTTCTATTTCCAAACAGTTGTCACATTTTCCACAAGCCTCAGCCTCTTTAGGCTTTAAGCAATTGACTGCCTTAGCCAAAATTCTGGCGGCTGAAGTTTTACCGGACCCCTTAGGTCCGGCAAAAAGTAACGACTGAAAATCGGTATCACTTAAAATAATACTTTTAATTTTATCCGAAACTTCTGGCAAATCCAACTCCGTTACTTTACTTGGTCTATATTTCAAATGAAAAACTGACATCTGGGTAATTTAACCAAAAATGGCTCTATTTAACAACACCACAAACTACATCATTTCAACAGATTTTCCACTCCGTGCTTCATCCATTCACCCAACACTTCATCAAGACTTTTACCAAAATATCTCATTTCGTATTTTAATTTTTGAGTACAAATTACTACATCTCCCAAGCGAATGTAACCATCACTATCAGCAATCCTTGACATCGGGAATCCTAACACCTGAGGTATATAATCTTTCTGCCGATATTTTATATTCAGTTCTTTAGCTCTTTTCTGACCCACAAAAATTACACTTAATTCGATATTTTCTTTTAATTTGAAATGGTCCAATGCTTCAACCGCTTTCTTTAATACCTCGTTCCTGTCTAAACCCCAGTTTTTCGGATTTTTAATCAAAATTACATTTTTCATGACAGTGCTTCTTTGACTATCTTTGACACCAATTCTCCATTGGCCTTACCCGCCACTCTTTTCATCGTCTCCCCCATTACCACTCCAAATACCTTTCCCTTTTCCGTCACCACTTCTTCAACAATTTTTTTCAGCTCCGCCTCATCTAACTCTTTGGGTAAATAAGTTTTCACTACTTCGATTTCATAATCCTGTTCCTTAACCAAATCTTCCCTTCCCGCCTTCAAAAACATCTCTCTGGCCTCTTCTTTGTTTCTCAGCTCCTTTCTTAATACATTGATTTCTTCAGCTTCAGTTAAAGCGTCCGGAGGCAACTGGAGCCCCCTTTTATCAATCAATGACACTAAAAATCGGAGTACTTCTACTCTTTTTTTATCACCGGATTTTAGGGCTTCAGTCGCCTCTTTTTTAATTTGCTCACGCCACATATTTTCTAGATTTTTTTATTCTCTTACGACATTTTTCCCGCCATAAAATAATTTTTTTCTTTGCGTAACGACCAATTGAAGGCTTAGCATATGCTGCTCTTTTTCGGATTTCTTCGGTAATATCTTCCTCCAGACACAGTCTGCGGAACTTACCAATAATATCGTCTTTCGACTCACCTTTTTTTCTTTTGACAACTATTGCCATTAGCTCACCTCCTTAATACACGCCTATTTTACCCGCTATTTATTATCTTGTAAACACTTTAACTTATCCAGACTGTTTATGACTCCGTCTTTATTATAATCAACCCCACCCGGACACTTGCCTGTTTCAGGACTCGGAACCGCCACCGTTCCGCTGGGTTTATTTTTTAAACAATACATGTAATCCAAACTATTGGTTATTCCGTCCTTATTGTAATCCGAAGTTCGGTTACACTCGGAACCAGAAACCACCGGCATTGTCGGTACTAACACCACTGTGGGTACCAGTGTGGGAACAACTCCAGCTTTTGTCTTAAAAGAATACGGAATTCCATTATTGTCAAACACTTCTTCACCCACTCTGATTCTAAAATAATAATTAGTGTTAGCTTTTAGAGGAGATAAGGTTAAACTGTGGTTTATTGTCTGATCACTTTCAGGAGCTCTTAACAACAAGCTTGCTGGTGTCGTTCCATACTCTACAATACCCATTGATTCTTTGTCTGAATTCCAGCTAATAACAGCACTCTTCCCTTCTTCATCCGGCTTTGCCAACACATTCTTGGGTGTCATATCACTCGAAGCTCCGCTCAAATATGTCTTTGCTGTATTTATTCCCAAAACCCCCAACACTCCCACTAACAGCAATATCACTATTATTATGACTGTCTTTATCGATACCTTATTTTTGATCATAGAAAACGGAGAGCCAACGAGGATAATACTCCCACAATTCCAAAAATGAGCAATCCCAAGGTTGTACCAATACTACCTGTTTGTGGCAATACTTCATCGCTTCCAGAAGAAGGAACTGGTGTCGCTGTCGGATCTGCGTTTGTCCCAGCATTTATTGTATAAACTCCATTCACATTAGTGGCACAATTTATTACATCTAAGGCCGACATGTTAAAAATATTTGAATCAATTGTTGATCCGGCCGTACAGGTAAAATTCACGTTTACTGTTCCGGTTGCCTTGGCTCTAAAAGTCACCACCACCAAATCTCCCAATAGCGTTGTTGCCTCATAAGTTCCCATATCAGTAGAAGTACAAGAGATATCAAATTTACCAGTATCATTGTAGATATTCTTTCCCAAAGCAAAAGGGAAAGCCGGTGTCGCCGCTTTTTCTATTGAAACTACTTCCAGCTTTGTTGCATCAAAGGTCACCCACGCATCAACTCCCTGAGACTTCTCAGTTCCTGAGTCTACTCCAATCGTCACCGAAAAGGTATCTCCGTTATTATAACTCCCAGTACTTGGGCTAAATTTTAACAATGGACCTGCAGCCATTGTTGGCCGCGCCATTATTAAACTAAAAACAACTAGTATTAAGCCCAATATTTTTTTCATTACAAAGTACCATTAATTATTAATTTTTGACTATTAAAAGGTAACACTTCCGCGCTTCCATTTTCAACTACTTGAGTTTTGGAATCAATTGAAAGCTCACCCACATCTCCAGAATTTACACTCAAATCAAGTTGGGCTACTTGTACCATTTGTCCGGGTGTCATCACAAAACCTCCCTCTTCACCGATTAAGTAATTCATCACTACCAAAGAATTTTCGGTGCTAATTTTTGAGAAGCTGGGTTTAGGTAATTCGCCCAAATTCTTTACAGCACTTATCTTTGTGTTGTTATAAGCCATATACAAATCAATTGCGTCAATTGCCACTTCTTCGTTCGCCGTTATTACCAAAATTGCTTTTCCCTCTTCCTGCAACCATCCAAAACTTAGTACCTCTTCACTCACTACTTCCTCTGTTGGGGTAATATCCATCGTATCAGTACTTAATTCGGTCTTTTTTATTTGATTATTGGACAATAACATCACGCTCTCCACCATAATCACAATCGCTACAATTATTATTGGCCAGAATAATTTACTTTTCATATTTTTTAATACAATTCACCCTGTTTTTTCTCCAGGGATAATTTTAAAACAGTAACATCATTTGAAGCTTCCTGGCAATTTCCGTCCAAATCAGCTTTCAAATATCCACCCTCAGCTACAGTTGTGTGAAGAAGGGACCTGCTTTTGACATAGGCAAAATCAACCCCATTAATCTCTCCGTTGGGACCATCATTTACTGTCGCCCCTACTACATCACCCGCCAACATCGGATAGCCGGTAAAATCATACAAGGGACTTGTTTCTGCTGATGTTGTCAATGTCAGCTCTCCCCCAGCCTTATCATAAGGACCAGTCTGATTCTGAATCGCATATTTCATTTGTAAGTGCTTAGGACCTTTAACAAATACAGCCACATCAGTTAAATGATTGAATCCAACCAAAGGCAAACTACCCTGATACATATTTAAGCCCCCAGTTGAAGTAACTAAATTTCCAATTACATTCGTGTAAACTTTTGTATCTCCGTTACTTAAAACAATTACCTGCAAAGGCCAATTAACGGCACACTTTCCGTCAGCCACCTTTACATTACCAAAGGACCCTTTCATATTCAAAATTGGGGAAGTAACCACTCCACTAATACTACAATCTTCTCTTGGAGCCCGGTATACTGTTGCTCCTGTCGCTGGATTATCGGCACAAGTCTTGTCTTCAGCCCTCTCCCACCACACATACTCTTTATCGTTTATAACACTACACCTCGAACACTGTAATGGTTTTCTGGTATCTGCTGGCGCCATACAAGTTGCATCATAGGTTCTGGTAATAGTCAGGCCAACCGGATCCAGTGAACAATCCTCGGCCGTCCAGGCCGTTCTCATGTAATCAAATAACACACTACATCTATTACAATTTCCACTTCCGCCTCCTGTAATCTGATATGTTGTATTTTCTACTCCGGTAATGGCAATCTCTTTATCGGTAGCACTGGCTGCATTATCACCAGTCACCATCGATTTACTTTGATCAATTGTCAAGTTTCCTTCCCCTGCCTTAGCCGCTACAAAACTAATGGCAAAAGCTTCACCAGTTGTTTTTAATTGGTCAGCCGCTTTCTTAGATGCAGTCACCAAGGTTGCACACCCATCTTTAATGCTCACTATTGGTTCCGCTTCAAAGCCGTTTTCAGTATTACCCACTACTCCGGTATCTGCATTTAAAGTCAACTCGTCACCATAGCAAATCACGGCTTGGACCCCATCTACCTTAGCTCCGCTCTCGGTTTGGTAATATACTTTCACCGGTACTACTTCCCCCACTGCTTTTATTATTTTTTCACTGGGTAGTAGCATTAATTTAGTATTAGCAAAAGAAGCCCCCTTTCTGGTTTCTTGATTTTGTTTTACCAACATTAATCCACCCACCAAGGCAACTGTCAAAAAGATTATTAGAGGTATTGTTGTTTTTTTCATATTAATTTTATAAACCTTTGATAAAGTTATCCCTCCATATTGATATGTCGTTTAAATTAACCTTACCATTACAATCAAAGTCTGCGTTCCAGGAGTTTTTGATCACCGTTCCCAGCTCTCCTTCAATAAACTCACTTCTCCAAATGGAAGCGTCATTTATATTGGTCGCCCCAGAACAGTCAGCATCACCTTTAACTTTAGCATCAGGTTTACCAGCACACTGAGTACAAGTACCACCTCCATCACATTTACTCAAATCCGTTGTCCACTCGGCACCTACTGATGGACAACAATATGTTTTTCCACCACAGCTAGCCTTCAATCCCACTCCACTACACTTAATTGCTAAGGTAGTTCCATCAGAATCAGATGGAGTACAACTAAGTAATAAACTTTTGTCATTTCTATCCGGACATTCGGCTATACAGGAAGGACAATTGGTATCTTTCCTACCATCACCACAAGCCCAAAACTGATTAGCACAAACATAATGGTAATCACCACCACAGATACACCCTGCAGTATAAGAATCATCAAAGTGTAGCCAAATATCCCCACTCTTATCACCTTTATATTTTGCCGGATCACAAGTCGCTGGCGGAGTCACTATTCCACAAGTATCTTCAGGGGATTCATCCGTACAGAGACTTCCCGTCCATTTGCCAGCTACACAATCACATGATGGAGGAATTGGTGATTTTGGTGTTGGTGTCGCCGTTGGAGCTATTGTTGTTTTACAGCAATAAAGATTACTCTGACATGTTCCAGTTCCTCTAATTCCACCGTTTTCAGTACAAGTTGCTGCGTTTGTGAAACAATGCTGACCAGCAGTTTTAGTACAAGTGTATGCCGATGGTGTCGGAGTTGCCGTTGGACTTACTGCCACAGTAGGAATTGGTGTTGCTGACGGAGCTGGCTTACATTTCCCAAAATTAGCACCAGCAGTTGTATCACAACCATTTGTACAATAATCCCCCATCCTAAACCATGCATAAAAAATAGTCATATGACTATCCGAAGTTTTCTTACACGATGTCGAAAATCCATTATCACACCTATATTGATTCTCTTGGCTTGCAGAACACGTTCCCAAAGTTGGTTTTGATGGTTCACATTTACCCATATAGCAAATTCCAGATGCACAAGTTTCATTTGCCTGACATATAGTTCCATCTGGAAGTGGAGCACACTTCAAAGTGAAAGCATTGACATAAACACATCTCCCGGAATCACAATTACTTGCAACGTTACAATTCTCTCCGTTAGCTAATTTAGCCACACATCTCTTGGGCTCATTGGCATATTTCATGCAGTTTCCTGAATTACATTGAGAATCATAAGTACACAATGCTCCAATTGGCTTATTAGCTGGCACACAACAACCCTGAACAGCAGCAGTCAAGTAATACGCAACAGGACAACCTAAACTATTATCAACTGCCGTTGTCGAAGGACATTGTGGAAAACTTGAACTCAAACAAGTTCCCCCCACAGCTTTACAGGCAGCAGATTGCCCTGGCCCCACTACCGGCGTCGGACTAGGCATAATTGGATTAGGCGTTGATATAGGGCTTTGTGTTGGTATCTTTGTTGCGGTTGCAACTACCGGTACACTCGTCGGTTTTGGACAATTCGTATCGCTCGTACAATTACTTGATGGACATGCCGCAGCCGAACTAACTGAAATTTTATAAGTTAAACAAGAACCAAACTCCCCACATTTACGTTGTGTACAAACTTTAGTTGTCCCAACACCCAAGGTTGGACTTGTTATTCTCACACATTTACCAGCCGTACACTTCCATTCAGCTACCTTTCCACAATCAGTAGCATATACACATTCCGGAGCTTCGTATGCTTTACCCCTGTTCTCCTGATTCGTCTGCACCAGCTTCGTGGCTACCGGTACAGCTATCGCCATTAACAATAATCCAATCATTAAGGGGATTTGAGCCAAACCGCTTCTTTTCATTTGTTTTTAATTTTAGTTATATAAACTACTACTAATAATCAGTTTTACATGTTTACAATTTCAGGTCAATATATCAAACGTAAACAATTATTCTTTCAGTCTAAAATTATCCTAAAAAACTTATCACTGTTACCCTTATTTTTATAAAAAATATATAATCTTTTTATGTCTTTTAGTCTTCTACTAGCTTTATTCCTGGTCATCACCCCCATTTTTGGAAAATCTGTTGATTATCTGGAGTCCATTATTCTTTATGGTGCCATCATTTCATTTTTCCTCTTTTCTCGTTTTCGTCGTTCTCCACCCTTCGTTCTTCATCAAAAATTCATTCTCTTTCAAATCACCCTTGTCTTACTATATATAGTATCAACCATCTTCGCCAAAAATATTGGCTTTTCCTACTATGGTTTTTTCCGTTTCCTCTTTACCCTTACCCTCCTCAACCTTTGTCTTACCAACATAAAAGACACCGTCCTCTCTAAGCTTATTCACTATTCATCCCTAGTCTACGGATCTATTTTTCTTTTAAATAAGTTGTCTCTGCTTAGTCTTCCTCTTCGGCCTTTTAATGACAACTTCATTCTCCAAATCTGGGGCCACAGCTACTTGGCTGACATCATTATTATGGCCATTCCTATTGTTATTTACAAACTTCTTTACCACTCCCCGATTAGTTTAAAAAACAAATTATTTTATTACTTTTCCTTGATTCTTCTCCTTACTGTTCTAATCCTTACCAACTCCCGCTCCGGAGCCATTTCCCTCGCCATTGGTTCTGCCTATCTCCTAATTCCCAAAATAAAAAACATTTTTAAACCATTGGTCATTCTGGTTGTTATTTTTTTAGTCGCTTACTTTACCAATCAATTTTTATATCTCCAGGAATCAACCCTAAAAAGCCCTGGCGGAAATCGTCTCGAGTATTGGCGACAATCCATCCATGGCTTTATTGAATCTCCCCTTGTTGGCAATGGTCCAAATAATTTTTTCTATATCAATAAAAAATATGAAAACCTGCCCTATTCAAACACCAATTACGCCCACAATTATTTTCTCGAATCGCTGGCCCTGAACGGCTTACCTTACACTCTTATCTTCTTTGCCTTTATTCTCTTCAGTCTCAGATATCAACTTCACCGCCATCCTTTGAATTTCTCAATTGCCTTAACTGCCCTCATCAACACCCTCCTTGACCCGGCTTGGAATTCACTGGGTATTTTCTGCCTATCCTTGTTTTATGTTTTTTATCAAAACCCTCAGGTTGTTGTTTCGTCCTCAAAAGTTTCCTCAAAAAAATATATCTCCCTTTACTCTCTCGCCATATTTATTATCATATGTCTCCACTATCTCACCAAAACCACAGCCGACATACTATATATCAACAATCAAAAATTACCGAGCTTTCGCTTTGACCCTATCAGTCTTGATAATTCTCTTGCTCTCGACTCCCAATTTTTAAACCGCACCCTTGCCCTGTATGCACACGACGTTTTCCTTTACCAGGAATTAATCCGTACCACTCCCCTTCCGGAAAGCGAAAAATACTATTATCAACTTTTTTCACTTTCTCCAAAAGAAAATTTGGCTCAATACTCCCAACTAGCCACCTACTATCTTCAGACAAATCAACAAGATAAATTAACTTCTCTCCTCTCCTTTATAGACAAAAATATTATCTCAACTACTTACTCCGTAAAAGAAACCATCCCCTTGGCAAAAATATATTACCAAACCGCACTTTTACAGTGGAACAATCATGAATTTGAAACCGCCATTGATAATTTTAAAAGTGCTTTGAATTTTTCAAAAGGCTGGGCCGAATTTCAAATTGAGCTTGCCAATGCCTATTGGTCATATGGCCAAAAGGATCTCGCTAAAAATCAACTTCAAGTCGAGTGCCAAAAGATTCCCCTCTCTTCCCAAAACTGTCAAGATTTCCTGAACAAAAACCAGTTTTCCGTCCCCGGAAGCAGACAGTCCCTCATTAGTCTCATCGACCCTAGATATCTTCCCCTCTCTGACGCCGACACCCAACTACTTGCTTCTTACCGTCAACAGATAAAAAATAATCCTCTGCCTCAAAGTGAAGACTATTATTATAAAATTTTTGAAATTGATCCCTGGCGAAATCTTGATCTTTACTCTCAATTGGCCGATTATTATCTTCATCAGAAACGTTTTGACGAGTTAGACCGACTCCTCTCACTTATTAGCCACAATCTTAACACCGAAAATCACTCCACCGGACCAATGCACGAAACTCTCCCCATTGCTAAAACCTTCTATCACTTCGCCCTGATAAAATTCGATGCCAAACTATACGACCAAGCTCTATATTACTTTCAAGAAGCCAATCGATTTTCCATGGATTTGATGGATTTTCATATTGAATACGCCAATGCTCTCTCTTCTACTGGTCAAAAAGACCAGGCCCTAAAACACCTAAAAGCAGAATGCCAAAAAAACCCTATCAACAACAATTATTGCAATTTATTTTTTAAACAATTTAACGACAATCTCCCTCTCCCGGGTCGACCGGTCATGCTTCAAAAAATTGATAATCTTACCCCCTATTACTCATACGATTCAATAAAAAACAGCCAATTTTAAAATACCGTCTCCATAATCTTTTAGGCTCACTTATTAATCTGAATAACCATTCTAGTCCCCAATTTCTCATCCACACTGGTGCCTGTTTTTTTACCCCTGACAAAAAATCAAACGCCGCGCCCACAGTTACAAACACTTTGTCCGATAACCTCATACTCAGCTCATTACTTACCTCGACTTGTTTTTTCCCGCCAAGACTAACCCACACCAAGTCAACCTCCAACTTCTTAACCCTTTCTGCTATCTTATTAAAATCATTGTTCGTAAACTTTTTCTTATAAGGGGCAATTAAATATTTACCAAAATGCTCAAAGTAATCCTTATTTTTTTTATTCCCTATAAATAAACACTTAATCTTCCCCTTTTTATTTAATATCAGAAATTCTTTCAGTAAGTCCGGTCCATATACTCTTTGGGCCCCAACACCCCTCAATTTCATCAACCATACCAACGGCATTCCATCGGCAGTCAAAACATCCCCCTGATTCAATAAATTTTTAAAAAATTTATCTTCACTAGCCATCACCGCCTCGTTTAAAGTACAACAATATATCCTTCCGCCTTTTTTCTCTCCCACCTTTTTTAAAATCTCTCCCAAGGTCTCCTCTAAATTTAGAGTACTTAATCCCAAATCAAATAGAATAATTCTATTTTCCTTCATACCTTTATAATATCAACTAGTATGAGCAAACACTTTCCCAAAATTTCAATTGTCACCCCCTCCTATAATCAAGGCCAATTTTTAGAAAAAACCATTCTTTCTGTCCTTCAACAAAAATATCCCAACCTGGAATACATTATTATCGATGGCAAATCAACAGATAGTAGTCTCCAAATCATCAAAAAATATCAAAAACACTTAACTTTTTGGCAGAGTAAAAAAGACTCTGGCCAGGCAAATGCTCTCAATATCGGTTTCAAACACGCCACCGGCGACATTCTTTGCTGGTTAAACAGTGACGACATTCTTCTTCCCCATTCCCTGGCTCTTGTCTCTAAACTCTTTTCCCAATATCCTCATCTGGATTGGCTTACTAGCCAGTCTACTATCATCAACAAAGATGATGAAATAATTCAAAGCGGTCTTCATTTTGGTAAAGTGCCCCTTTTTCTTCGTCTTGGTCTTTATCATGGAAAATGCCTTGGATTCATTCCCCAGGAGGGTACTTTTTGGCGTCAATCTCTCTGGAAAAAATCCGAAGCCAAGATACCAAACCGACACTATTGTTTGGATTTCGAACTATGGCGTCGCTTCGCCAAATATTCCCCCCTGGTCACTCTCGAAGCCCCTCTGGCTTCTTTTCGTCACCACTCTCAACAAAAAACTTCTGCCATGAAAAAATATTATCAGGAAATTCATCCCCTTTTACCATATATTCCAAGATTTGTAGGAATAATAGGCAGAATAATAAACCCTTTTCTTCGTCGTCTCTGTCCTCGCATTTACTTTAATAAGTTAAATTACCAGTGGACTTACCATCCCGGGATATCCACCTATCAAATAAAATGAAAGTTGCCTTTTTTTTGTTGCACTATCCGGTTTTCAGCGAAACTTTTGTTTCCAAGGAAATTCTCAATCTTCAACAACTCGGAGTCGAGGGTCAAATATTTTGCGAGAAAATAATCTCTACCCCACCTGTTCATCCCCACATCAAACGAATCCATTTTCCCCTTTACCAAATCACTCAAAAAATTATCGGTCCAAAAATTTTTTCCCTTCTCTCGTCCCATCTTTATTATCTCTTCCATCAACCACTTAGCTACTTTCAGTCCATATCTCTACTAATATCATTCTTTAATTTTCACCATTTTCGAATCTTTATCAAAGCTCCTCTCCTTGCCAGGTTTTTAACCGAATACAATTTTGATTTAATCTATGCCCACGAAGTAGATAGTCCATCTCTTTTGGCCCTAATTTGTTCCCGCTTATGTCATATTCCCTGTGGCATTATCATTCACACTCAATACCTTTTTGCTCAAAATAAATATCTTACTTCTAAAGTTAAAAATGCTAATTTTATTATTTTTCAGTCTCACCACTCCCTCAAACAATCCCAAAAAATCACCAGACTTCCTCAAAAATATTTCACTAAATGTCACGTTATCTCCACCCCGGGAATTGACACAAAATTTTTCCAGCCACCTCTCGTTCAAAAATTTCCTAAACAAATTCGTATAATTTCTATTGGTCGTCTTGAAGAAGCCAAAGGTTATCCTCTTCTTTTAAAAGCCATTCATCATTTAAAATCTACTTTCCCTGATATCCAATTGACCATTGTTGGTGACGGTAGCCAGCAACATCAATTAGAAAACTATATTTTAAAAAACAATCTTCAAAACAATATCCACCTCACCGGTGCCATTGGTCATAATTCAAAACTAATTAAATTGCTCCACCGCCACCAATACTTTATTCTCCCCTCCATTGTCGATTCCCAGAATAACCATGATGTTCATCCAAACGTTATCAAGGAAGCTATGTCTTCCGGACTTATCACTATCACTACTCGCCTTGGCGGTATCACCGAAATTATCCATGACTCTCAAAATGGCTTTCTAATCAACTCAGCCACCCTTTCAAACATATGTAAAATAATAAAAAAAGTTTATTTATTACCCAAATCCCAAAAAATAAACATCTCCGATTCAGCCAGACAAACCATTCTTCAACACCACCAGCAAGTTGATATTTGTGGTCAGTTAAAACAAGTCTTTTCAGATCAAATTCATGAAAAATAATCTCTTAATTGTTGCTATTTTTTGTATCGGCCTTGGTCTTAGATTATACCCCGCTCTTACTCAAGCACCTTGGCTCGATGAAATTTATTCTCTCTATTTTGCCAATAATTTTTCTGCCTTAAAACTAATCTTTCAACCTCCGGAAGCCCACCCCGGTGCCTATTACTTGCTCCTAAAGATCCTTCTTAATTTCTCCACCAATCTTTTTCTTCTTCGAACCATTACTTCGATCATTCCAGTACTAATCGGTTCTTACCTCATTTATCGCCAGACAAAGAGCAACTTTTTACTTGCAGTCTTACTCCTAAATCCGTTTTTTATCCACATGAGCTGGCAACTCAGAATGTATGGCCTTACTTTTATGTTTTCCGTTCTCTTGATCCAACTTTTTTTAAACTCTTCACCTTTTAACCACAAAAAGTTTTTATTACTAAGCCTTCTTTCAACCTTATTTTCCTTCTCTTTGATTATTCCTGTTTTTTGTCTTTATCTTTACCAATATTCCCGTGAAAAAAATATAAAAAATCTTCTTTATTTTACCCTAATCCCCCTTGAATTTTTTATCACCAAAGGGTTTTTTACCTACAAAAAGTATGTCGAATATGCCGCCTGGATTAATTCTCCGAGCTTTACAAACATTCCCAATACCATTTTAACTAGCTTGGGTTTTGGAACAGACATCAATAATCTCACCTCCTCCACCTTTTTTGTTGCCTTATTATTTTTTCTTATTTTTATCCCCCTTGTTTATCTTTTATCAAAAAGAAACAAACTTTTTTTCTATACCTTTACCCTCCCCTTACTCATAACCATTGCCATCTCGGCCTCTTTTCCTTTTCTGTCTCAACGATTTTTCTTTTATCACTTTATCCCAAAAGTTTCCCTTTTTATTCCCCGCTTTCTCTTGCCACTCTCATTATATTTCTACCTATTTTTGCTTCAATCTTTCAACAAAAAACATCAAAAACTGTTACTATTTGTCTTAATTATTTTTTGGCTTAATCCAAATTTAATCCTCAACCTTAACTCCTACTATGCCAAGGCGAGCCCACACAATTACCCTTCCAATATTTTAGTCATGCCTCCCTGGGAAAATTTACGTTTAAATTCCAATTTTACAAGACAAGATTTAAACAAAATTTCTCAAGATTTCGATACCGCCTCAATCATTGAAACTGATCTTACAAGAATATCCGAAAACCCAGATTGCACTTCATCTGCCAAATTTAATAACTTTGTCTATCTTATCGACCCCAGAGTTAAAAGTATCAGCCCTTACCATCAACAAATGCAACAGCTCCTTACTCTTTGTTATCAACGACCTCTTCAAAACCAGTTACCAAAACCCTCGCGTTAAAATTCCAAAAATCTAAGTTTAACTCTTCACCAATCTTTATTGTCTCTTCCCCTCCATACAAAAAGATATCATCAAATTTTTCCACCACTATTTTTAGTTTTAATTTAATTACTTTTTTATCCCCACCCGCCGGGAACGTCTCTACTGCCTCTATCTTTGCGATTACCCTGTCGTTACTATCACTAATACTTAAGCCCTTTACTAATTTATTAGCCAAATATTCTTCCACCTCCATTTTTCCCTCGACCATAAGTGTCTTTTCTTCTCTTTTTTGGTCCAAACCGCCCACTTTTTGAATAATACCCCGAAGCATCACCCCCTCATATCTAAAGTTTTGATAACTCCCCACCAGAAGAGGTATCCCTTCATATGAATAAGTTTGACTATTTTTATCAAATTTTGCCTGCATTCTCAGGGTTAAATAAACAATTTTTTCATTCGAATTATTTTGGTATTCAAAAACTTTTACAATCAGGATGCTCGACTTATTTAACTTGACGTCATCTTCTTTAAAATTCTCTAAATACCAAGCCGGTAAAGTCGCCGACACTCCACCTGTATTTGTATTAATCAAGTCTGATTGCGATACTCTCAACACTACATCCACGTATTCCCCCCTTCTAAGTAAGAATAAATATGCCATCATCATTATCCCCAAAAATACCAACAGTCCAAGGACATCAACCACCCTTAAATCATTAAAAAAAACTTTTCTCTTCACTTGCCAATAATAGCATGGCCGCCACCAAATTAACCATTAAAATATTTGAAAAAGGCTGAAACATCATCACTACAAATTGGGTCAACAGTGTCACATAAAACAACCATCTTAATTCCATATTATTTTTCGACTTTTTCCACCAAGCTAACACTATTGTCAATATAAAAATCAACCATACAGACAAACCCACTACTCCCTTCTCTGTCAAAATTAACACCCATCCCTGGTGAACTGATTCCGGAAAAGCCTTCATTGTTCCGCTTTTATCCTCCCTAAAAGCAACCGGAATGAAATTACCCTCTCCCACTCCCCACCATAAATGCTTATCCGCTAAATCTTTTGCCACATTAATTAATTTTTGTCTTGTATCCCAGCCACTATTTTCCCCCAAATTCGTTATTGAAACCACAAAGGAGTTCCCAATAAACAGCAATATCAAAGAAACTGTCACCACCATTAACCAAGATTTCACCCCCTTAATTCTTTTTTCTAATATCTTGCTCCAGCTAATTTCCTTTCTATAAAAATATATTCCCCACAATGTAATCAACCCCATTCCCAGAAATATCGATCGACTCTGTAGACACAACAATGCCGTTAAAGGAATCAGTAACCACCTATTTAAAACCTCACCTAATTTTTTTCTTTGCCTTATCTCTATCAAAGCCCACGCAATCGTCCAAGTAAAGATATTGAAAGCCGCCTCGTTCGGATGATTCCATATTCCCACCACTCTTGGTAACCAAGCGTTTCCGTCAAATGGTAAATCAGTTCTTTGTTCCACCACCAACCCCAAAACCGAACCCTTTAATACCTGCAATATCACTATTATTGATCCGACAATAATTGAAATTTTCAAAATTTTACCCATGTAGTCCCAAAAATATTTTTTTTCTTCTGTCTTGACCCGACCCAGATAATCCGTTACCCACCATAACCAAATCACTAGGCTTAAGTCATTAATAATTTTCCCCATTTCCACCCACCACGGCAAAATCTCGTTTCCCATAAAACTTGAAATTAATTTTGTCAGCACACTCATCAACAAAATTACGATCAACCAATTGCTCCGACACTTTTCTTTTATCAGCTTGATTGTCCAGCTAATTATCATTGTCATCCCTAAAACCAACAGCGGGGTAAATTTAAAGTATAGGCTTCGTCCGTTGGGATAAAGCGGATGATACAACTCTTCCGTCCTAATTACCTGAAAAACATACAATTGTCCCACGTAATATATTGACAACAACCAGTACCCATATATCACCACCTTTTCCCAAGACCTACTTACTCCAAAAATAATCAAAACTAACAGAATTGATGCTAAAAAATAAAATTTTGTATTAGGCAAAAATAAACACCCCACTAAAAATATCCCGCCGACAAGCTTCAACGATGTTAAAATACGCCAATGTCCAAGCATCGTCCAATTATAATCCCTGAAATCAATAATAAACAATCCATTTGCGATTATCTTATTCAAACAGCATCAATCTTATCTAAAAAATCTTGTCCGACTTATATTTTTTATATTAACGAAGCTCCCAAATTTACCCACCGCCTTAATAAGATTTCCCCCAATCTTTATTCCTTTTCGCCTCTAAAAATAATCCCCTTTAACCGTTTTAAATTCGCCCAACAATTTAATATTTATCTCTCCTTCAACCTACTTCATATAATCTGTTTATTTCGCCATTTCTCCCGCCCAACTTATTGGATTTTTTATCCCCAAATCACTTCACTTATTAAATTTTCCCTTCCTTCCAAAAACCTTATTTACGATATCGTTGACTTCTTCACTTCACCGCATAAAAAAATAAACAAAAAACTTCAAGATCAAAAAAAATATTTACTAAAAAAGGCCAGTCTTATCACCTCCATTTCTTCTTGTTTAAAAAACAATTACCAAAAACTTTCACCTAAAACAAAAATAAATCTTGTCCCTCAAGGTTTTAAACTCGTCTCAACTCCCAGTAAACTTCACCCCCAAATTAACACACTAAAAAAGCTTACCAACAAGGTTGGTTTTATCGGAGCCATCAGCAACCGCCTTGATTACGAACTATTATATAAACTAATTAAAAATACGCCCGACATTCACTATATCTTCATTGGACCACCCTCCTTGGACATTAATGTTTCCCTCAAGTCTCTTGAAAAACTTAACAAAAAATTGTTTTCTTTTAAAAATGTTACTCACATAGAACTCATCCCTAAAAACATCATAGCTCAATTTATCGATATTTTTGATATCGCCATTATCCCCTACGACACCAAAGATGATTTCAATCGGTTTTCCTATCCCATGAAATTATTTGAATATTTCGCTTCAGGCAAGCCCGTTATTGCCACTCCCATCGAAGAATTAAAACATTTCCCCAACCTGGTATTTATCGAAGAAACGTCTGAATCCTGGAAACAAAGAATATATCAAATCCTCTCAAAGCCGTGGCCAGAAAATCTTCAGCAACGGCAAAGAAATCTGGCTCGTAAAAACAGCTGGACCAACAAAATCAATCAGATACTTAAATTAGCCCAAGAAATCAAAGTTCTTTAATTCTATACAATTTATAAAACCAATCCCCCTCCGCCCCCTCCTCAACCTTGATTATCTTATATTTTTTGTCGGCGTGTTTTTCTATAAATAATTTTTCACAGTCGTTAAATCTCACCCACCTACCGGAACTCTCATAATCATAACAAACCAAATAGCTATCCTTGGAAGTATTAATTTCTTCTAAATACTCACCGCCTGAATATTCAACTATTTTTACTTTTTGTGTGCCCAACCTTTTCTCAATCGGGTACCAAAAGATAGATCCCCCAAAGTGATCAAGTTGAGTATGTTTATTGTAGAAAACAATATTATAATTATCGATTAAATTAACCTTACTGTCTCTCATTATTTTATCCGCCAACAGCTCCGATTCCTTCATTCCGCTACTGTTTCTATTAATCAAACCTGTTCCCCTGTTTTTGTCCAAAATGTTCATTCCCATTATTAAACAAACAATCACCATTAAGCCAACCCCGTATTTCCATATCCATCCAAACTTAGAAAATCTCCCCCACACATAAACCATACTTAACAACCATAGTGGATAATAAAATAAAACGTAATACCTATCCACCGTCTCTCCCCCACCCATAAAACCGGTCAAAAAAATACCGGCAATTAAACTTAAAAGAAAAATTGACTTTTGAAAAAATAAATTTCTTTGTCGATAGTCATAAATAACCAAGAACCCCAAGCCCAAATAAACAATACTATAAAAAATTACAATTAGCCAAGTATTTGTCATATTCCATAAATATCCTGCCGATACTGTTAAAATTTGCTCCCAATTATTCCACAACTCCCCCATTCCCAAACCACTTCTAGTTATTAAATTCACCACTTTAAATTGGTCAAATATCCCGCCCCCTCGATAAGTCACCACCATCCACAGTCCCAGTAAACTAAGTGGCCAAATTATTGTTAAGCATTTAATCAATTTTCCCTTCTCTCTTGTCGCTCTAAAATAACCAACTATTCCCCAGAAAACATAAATTGGGAAAATTGTTAATACTGAATAATTACCATGTAAGGTTACAAATAAAACCAAAATATAACCCATAAAAAATTTCCACGAGCGATTCTGCCAAAACTTTAAAAACAACCACAGCATTCCCACCACCATCAAATTAATGATGTTGTAAATGGAAATTATCGAAACAAAATTTAAATATGAATTGAGTGTCACCATCACCGCCAAAACTAAAGCCAATCTTGAATTTACAAAATACTTTCCCGCAAAATATATAAAAACCACCAGCAAAACACTGTTTAACGCAAAAAATGCCCCCACACTCAAAGCCGAATCTCCTAAAGAATGTATTCCCGCCAAAAGATAAAAATAAAAATACGAGTTTTTTATCAACTCACCACCCCCAACATTACTTCTTCCAGTCCTTATGCTTTCCCCGAAATTCGAAATGTGATACGCAATCGTTATATCTTCGGCTGAATCTCCTTCCCACCACATTCTCTCTGGTAAGTTATAAAACCTTAGAAACACTGCCACCAAGACCACTAACCCAAATAATATTGAGATATGATTTTTTTTAATAAAGCCAAATACTTTTAACATTTCACTATTATTTCCACATATGGAAATTTATAATCACCCCACAATCCACATTGACTTCTGTACCCCTTCAACAATTTATTCTTACTCCCCACCTTCGCGAAAATACTCTTTATTTTGAAAATATTCTTAAATATTTCAAGAAAATTAAAATTTTCCCATAAATATGGTGACTCTAAATAGGATAACCTGTTTGTTTTACTACTTGATTTTTCCGCCGCCTTCTTTACTATCAAATGGTCCACGTGTCCCCCAACGCCTGCAGGAATCAAAATTATTTTTGATTTCAATTTAGCAATTTTTTTTGAAATCTCGGCAACCATTTTATAGTCACCTTTACTAATTTTTCTGTTAAACAAACCCCTTCTGGTTGGATAAGTAAAACCTCTGTCATTGCGACGAAAACCGGCATCAACAAAACCCCAATGTTCATACTTCACCTTCAGGTTTTCCATCACCCCAATATCCTCCCAAATTCTCGCCTCTCCAAAGTCTTTCACTAATTTGAATCCGGAACTGGAAATATATTTTTTTGAATATAACGGTATCTTTTCATCATTACCAAAACTGGTCATCACTGTAATTATTTTGATTTTTTTGTTTTCTTTCTGCCAATTAACAAGATGTTGTCCCAAAGACAAAACCGCATCATCCATGTGCGGCGACAAAATTACTATATCCCAAATCCTTTTATCTTTTCTTGTCACCATAATATAATTCATCAAATAAATTTAAAGCTTCAAGAATTGCTTGATCCATATTGATATACTTGTATTTACCAAGTCTTCCTAAAAAATATATCCCCTTAAGGTTTCCGACTATCTTTGCAATCTCTTCATATTTTTTCTTGCTCTCAAAACTCTTCAAGGGATATAACGGCTCTCCCTTTCCTGAAAAATATTCCCTGGATATGGTTGTCCAATCATGCTTCTGACCGGTCAAATACTTATATTCCGTTGACCTTGACATTTTTGTTTTTATCGACGGATAGTTAATTACTCCAACTTTCTGAAAATATTTTTTGTGAAAACTTTTAAAAACAAATTTTACCGACCGATAAGGCAACTTATAAAGCTTACCGCTTTTGTAACTGATAAATTCATCAATCGGCCCAGTGAAAAACAATTTCGACCCGGATGGAATATTATCCGCAAAGCTATAATAGTCTGTATTTAATCTAAGCTCAATATTTGGATTTTCAATCATCTTTTCCATCATCTTCGTAAATCCACCCCTTGGTCTGATTTGATATTTATTCGAACTGTAACCCCTTTCAAAACTATATCTTATGGGTATCCTTGCTAAAACTTCGCTTTCTAATTCTTTTGGTGATATTCCCCATTGTTTTTTTGTATAGTCTCGAAACATTAATTCATAAATTTTTTTTCCCAATTTCCCCAAAACCACTTCCTCGCTATTCATTGGTATTTTTATCCCCTTTACTCTTCTTTCATCAAGCCACCTTCTCATTTCCTCGCCATTATTAATTTTTGTTCCAAAAAGTAAATTTATTGTTTCAATGTTTACCGGGATTGGCACTAATTTCCCCTTCACAAAACTGGAAACCTGATGTTCATATTTTTCCCAATCAGCAAATTTTTTCACATATTCATATACCCTCTTCTCTTGAGTGTGAAAGATATGCGGACCATACTTCGAAACCAAAACTCCATGTTTATCAAAAAAATCATAACAATTCCCCCCAATACGATCTCTCTTTTCTATTATCAACACTTTTTTATTAGCCACAGTCGCAAATCTTTCAGCCAGAGTTAAACCGCTTAATCCTGCCCCGACAATTACTATTTGATTATTATCCACTATTTTTTCCCCCACTCTGATATCTATTTAAAATCCTCATTCCTCCATCGGCCACCATCTTTCCTTTATCCAGCCATATTATCCTCTCGCAATGTTTTTTTAAAAAATCCATCCAATGTGATACCACCAACAGGGTTTTACCCTCTCTCACAAACTCGTCAATTTTTTTCATACTTTTTCTTTGAAAATCTTCGTCTCCCGCCGAAACTTCTTCGTCCAGAATGATTATATCGGGGTTTGCCGCCACTGCGATCGCAAACCCCAACCTTAATTTCATTCCCGATGAATAGGTATATAAGGGTGCATCAATAAATTTTCCTATATCCGCATATTTGATAATTTCCTTTATTTTTGACTTCATTTCACTTCGGTCCATTCCTGCCAACAAGGCGTTTATATATATATTTTCTTCTCCGGTTAATTCGGGGTGAAAACCGGCACTTAAATCAATCAAAGAAACGATTTTACCTTCCGTCAATAACTTTCCGGAATTTAATGTCGTTATCCCGGCAATTATTTTCAACAAGGTCGTTTTCCCCGAACCGTTGGACCCTATTATTCCCACCTTTTCTCCCTTTCGAATCTCCAGACTAATTCCTTTCAGAGCAGCAAATTTTTCTTTCTTACTTTTACCTAAAATATTTTCTATTAAAGTCGCCTTTTCATGAAAAAGCCGGTAATTTTTTACCACATTTTCCATTTTAATTGCTATATTTTTTGTTTTATTCTTCATATCCAATCGTCAAAAAATGGGCTTTCTTTTTTAAACACCACCACTCCTGTTACAAATATTATCAACGTCATCACCAGACTTATTACTATCGGCTCCCAGCTAATTGCCATTCCAAAAATTGACCACCTAAAAAGTCCCAAGATGGCCGTCATCGGATTCAAATATATTATCCTTTCAATCCACTTTGGCAATAAGTCCAACGTATACACCACCGGCGTTGCATAAAACCACAGTGGCATTATTGCCTGAACTCCAAAATTTATATCCCGCCACTTCACGTTTAAACTAGAAAAAAGCAAAGATAAACCACTGGTTAAAACCGTCAACCATCCAACCGCTATTGGCAGTACCAACCATCTTGTCAAATCGACCCCCTCTCTTACCAGTAGTGTCCACAGCATAAACATCAAAAACGATATCAGCAAGTGAAATAAATTTGAAAACACAATCGACAACACAATCGATTCTCTGGGAAACTTTGCTTTTTGAATCAAAGCCCTTTCATTGATATACATCGGCGTATTTTTGGTGATCGTATAGGAAAAAAAATTCCAAATCAATAAACCTGGAAACAAAAACTCAAAATAGTTAATTGTCTTGATGGGTACAAAGAACTGAAAAATTAGCCCCAAAACCAACATCTGCAATAAAGGGTTTAAAAATATCCACAAGAACCCAAATACGGCCATTTTATATCTCGATTTAATTTCTTTCTCAGTCATTGCCAAAACAAAATCCCACCATTTTTTTTGTTTATTATTTAGCCAAAACATATTTTTATAGATATACTCTTTGTATGAGATCTCCTTTTTGGAAAGTCTTTCCTATTTTACTATTAATACCCGTTCTTTTCCTGATTGCCTACTTCCTTCCTAAAACCTTGCTTGATCTTCGTAAGTCAGCCGCTGGTACTCCGGCCAATATTGTTATTGACACCCAACAAAGCGGAACAAAAATTTCTCAATCCCTTTGGCAAAACATCGCCCAAGGCGGAGAAGAAGCAAATGACATGATTAAGCCAATTATCAGTCAATTAAAATTGTTACAACCAAAATTAATTCGCATCGATCATCTCTTCGACTATTACAAAGTAGATCAAGGAAATGGTAATTATGATTTTTCCCGCCTTGATTCTGCTATCGATAGTATTTTGGCCACCGGAGCCCGTCCCATGTTATCCCTTTCCTATACTCCAGATTCGAAAGAACCAAGTGACTGGAATCAATGGACCAATTTAATTACCGCCACCGCCCATCGTTATTCAATTGAAAAAAACATTTCCGGTATTTACTACGAGGTCTGGAACGAGCCTGATCTCTTTGGTGGTTGGCATTACAGTAAAGATCCTAATTATTCCACTCTTTATATAAAAACTTCTAGAGCAGTGGCTACGGGTGCCTCTCCTTCTCAATACAAGGTTGGTGGTCCTGCTATTACTGCTTATTATCCAAACTGGATCAAGTCTCTCTTTAAAACCGCCGCCGCCAACAATCTCCCCTTAGACTTTATTTCTTGGCACAAATATTCCGTTAACATCAGTGATTATTTAACAGATTTTGACAATCTGAATCAAATTCTTTCCGACTATCCTCAGTATTTCAACATTGAACGTCTGATTACCGAAGTCGGCCCCAATTCTGACCCTGACGCAAGTTACGACAACGCCCAAAGCGGTATCCATCTCATTTCCCTCTCCACTCAACTCTATGGAAAAATTCATCGTCTCTTTACCTTTGAAGCCATCGACGGACCTTCGCCTCGTTCCGAAAAGTCTACCGGTTGGGGTATTCTGACTCATAATCAAAAACCTAAACCTCGATATTACGCCCTCCAGTTTTTAAATCGACTCCAGGGTCAGCAATTATCCTCCTCCGGCGATGGCTCTTGGGTTACCTCACTCTCTTCAAAAAACTCCGGCACAGTGCAGACACTAATTGTCAATTACGATCCGAAAAATTCTCATGTCGAAACGGTTCCCATTACTTATCGGGAACTTGTTCCGGGGCGATATCAATTAAAAACATCCAAATATCTTGGCGATACCAACTCTAAATCTATTACCGTCTCTGCTTCAACTTATACAGAAAATCTCTACCTAGAAGCCAATACTGCCTATTTGCTTGAGCTTCAAATGCTACAATAACCCATGCTTCAATTTTGGTTGCTTTTAAAAAAAATTTTCCATTTTTATACCCAAATTTTATTAAAACTGACCACTTTTATTGGCATTTTTTTTATCTATTTTCTGGGAATTTCTCTCGGTCATTTCTTTTATAGGTTTTCCCGCCACCCCACCTCTTCTCGTTGGCAAAAATTTTCTAAAAATTCTCCACCGGAGGCGATGTATTAATGATTGTTCTGGGTATTTCCTGTTTTTATCACGATAGTGCCGCCGCCATTATCAAAGATGGTCAAATTATTGCCGCTGCCCAAGAAGAAAGGTTCACCCGCCTCAAACACGACAATGCTTTCCCTTATAAATCAATCGAATACTGTTTAAATACTCTTGGTATTGCTATCAACGAGGTTGACTATATCACTTTTTATGAAAAGCCAGTTCTTAAGTTTGCCCGAATTCTCGAACAGCACATTTCTCATTTTCCCAAAAGTATAAAAGTATTTTTTGACACTATTCCTGAATGGTTATTAAAAAAACTCCGTCTTCGCGAAATTCTAAAAAATGAACTCCATTACCGTGGAAAAATTCTTTTTCTTCCCCACCACCTTTCCCACGCCGCCGCTTCATATTTTACTTCACCGTTTAGTGAAGCCGCCATCCTTACTCTTGACGGTGTTGGTGAAATGGCCACCACCACTATGGGTTTTGCTAAAAATTCTGACATAAAATTAGAAAAACAGATAAATTTTCCACACTCTTTAGGTTTATTTTATAGCGCCATGACTTCCTATCTTGGCTTTGCCGTCAATAATGATGAATATAAGGTCATGGGACTTTCTGCCTACGGCCAACCACAAAAATATTATTCACAGATTAAAAAATTAATTAAAATTAATCGTGACGATAGTTTTCAGCTCGATACTTCATATTTTTCTTTTGAGTACCGTGAAATTATGTTCAACCAAAAACTTTGTCAACTTCTTGATGGTCCCGCCCGAATCCCGGACTCTAAAATGAATTCCCGCTATCAGGATATTGCTGCCGCCACTCAGCTAGTCTTTGAAGAAGCACTTTTCTCTCTAATAAACCGTCTCTACCAGCTTCACCCTTCACCTAATTTAATCCTTTCTGGAGGTTCCGCTCTTAACTCCCTGGCCAATGGCAAAATCCTCAGCCACACCCCCTTTAAAAACTTATACATCACCCCCGACCCCGGTGATGGTGGTGCCTCTCTTGGTGCCGCACTTTATACCTACCACCGTCTATTTAAAAAATCGTTCCCCAAACTTCTTCCCTCGCCTTATCTTGGTCCTGAATTTACACCTTGGCAAATTAAAACTGCCATAAAAAAATTTAATTTACCCTCCACACTTGTTTCTGATCAAAAAAAATTAAACAACATTCTTTCTGACCTACTAATCTCCCAAAAAGTTATCGGTTATTTTCAAGGTCGTCTTGAGTGGGGTCCTCGGGCTCTGGGTAACCGCAGTATTTTAGCCGCCGCCACAGATAGAAAAATGCAAGACATTATCAACTCCAAAGTAAAACACCGGGAGATGTTTCGACCTTTTGCTCCGGTTATTCTTCGTGAACATACCAAAAACTATTTTATTACCGATAAGAATATCCCCATCTCGGCTGACTATATGCTTCTAGTCTACCCCTTTAAAAAATCGGTCCGATCAAAAGTCCCGGCAGTTGTTCATGTCGATGGCACCGGCCGCCTCCAAACAATTGACGATCAATCAAATCCAAAATACTACCAGCTTATAAAAAGCTATTATCAAAAAACCGGTATTCCCCTTATTCTCAACACTTCTTTTAATGTCAAAGGTGAGCCTATTGTTTGTACCCCCGAAGATGCGATAAAATGTTTCTTAAATACCGAAATCGATTATTTAGTCCTCGGTAATTATCTAATTAAAAAATAAAATGTGGAAAGACTTACTTAAATACCTTCTAGAAAACAAAAAATGGTGGCTAATACCTCCAATCATAATATTTTTCATCTTCGGAATTATGATAATTTTTACTCAAACATCACCAATTTCATCATTCGTCTACATGCTTTTTTGACGTGAATAAATTCATCAAAACTACCTCTGTCATTTTCGCCTCTCTCTTCCTTTGCCTTCTCAGCTATAAATTTTGTTACCTTGTTGCCGAAAAGTACTTTTTCGATAAATTAATTTATAGAAAAAGTATCGCTCATGGTTACCGACTTGGTTTAGTAGAAAAAAACATTTATCAGAAATTCCGTCCCTTAACCAATATTCTCTTCGGCCAAAGAATTAAAAACATGGTCGACCTTGTATCAAACAAAAATATCTTTACCGAAAAATCATATAACATCGCCATTATTGGTGACTCATATATCTGGGGTACTGGTATCAAAACAAATCAAAGATTTGCCCAAATCCTTGAAAAAAAATTAAATAAAATAAAAGCCACCAAAATAATTACTCTCGGTCGGCCAGGTGATAGTATTTTAGATTATTTATATTGGTATGATCTAATAAATAATCAAAAAATAAAACCTAATCTTTTTATTTTTTCGATGGTCGAAAACGATGCTTTTATTGAACCAACATCAAATCGTGCCTTAATTCCAAAATACAAAAAGATTATTGATTCCTGTCAACAAGCTAACCCTAACACCAACATTATCAACCTAAAAAATGTTGATGTTTATAAATTAGCAGATGATGGTTACACCAAAGATCAAATCGATAAAATTGTTAATGAACTCCAAGTCAAATCATTAAAAAATCCCACTAATATTTGTATTTTTAAAAAATCTTTAGAACTACTTTCGAATTCCCAATCTATATTTTTTGCCGCTGACAATTATATTATTAACAACAGTGATGGCTTCAATATTATGAATAAATACCTAATCGCTTCCAATAAAAAGATTCTGCCCTCAGAAATTGGAAAAAACATTCCCAAGTATTCATTATATTGGAACAATAATATTGACCTTTATAACAGTTTTAAAATTAGTCCAGCCGAAGGCCATCCTAATGCTCTTGCCAATCAAATGTACGCCGATATTTTATTTATTGAAATTACTTCTAATCCTAAATGGGGCTTTACTAAATGATCTATAAACTATCAAAAACTATCAGTCTGCTTTTTTTCTCCCTCCTCCTCTCTTTTCTCACCTATAAACTTTGTTACTTTATTGCCGAAAAGTACTTCTTTGACAAGTTCTTTTACCAAAAAAGTATTACCCATGGCTATTGGATCCCGTCTAAACACCCTACTCATGATGATTTTGGCCATCGGGCCAAAGATATCTACCAGCTTCAAAGCGGTCAACCAGATCCCCTTAAAACCAATAATAGCGACATCTTTAAAATTGCTCTCTATGGGGATTCCTACGTCTGGGGACAAGGTATTAAAAACGAACAAAGATTCGCCAAACTTCTAGAAACAAAATTAAATAAAATTAGGCCAACCAAAATCATTTCTTTGGCTGAAACCGGTGACAACATTTTTGACCATTATCAAAAATATAAAGCTACCCCAGAAATCTTTGGTGAAATTGATTTAAATGTTTTTGGGTTACTTTTCAACGACCTTCTCTTTAGCAATCCCATTGATAATCGCTATGACACCAAAAAATATTTAGAATCTGTCTCTTATTTTGGTTGTACCGGCCCAGAATTTTTGGATGATTTCCAACAGGGGGACAAAATTAATCATTCACTTGACCCCATCAGTAAAAATTACTGTGTCTATAAAAAGGTTGTTCCTTTATTTCCCAAAGAAAAAACCATTTACTTTGATCTTGGCGCCGCAATTTATACAAATGATCATACCGATGAACTTAAATTTATCAATCTGATTTCCCAAGATTTTCCTCTGTTTCACCCATACTCAAACGACATTCTTTCCTCCCCTCATCCCAACAAATATAACGTCAGTCAGGCAGACGCTCACCCCTCTACCCTCGCCAACCAACTCTATGCCAACCTTCTCTATCAAGAAATTACCACCAATCCTAAATGGGGCTTTACTAAATGATCTATAAACTATCAAAAACTATCAGTCTGCTTTTTTTCTCCCTCCTCCTCTCTTTTCTCACCTATAAACTTTGTTACTTTATTGCCGAAAAGTACTTCTTTGACAAGTTCTTTTACCAAAAAAGTATTACCCATGGCTATTGGATCCCGTCTAAACACCCTACTCATGATGATTTTGGCCATCGGGCCAAAGATATCTACCAGCTTCAAAGCGGTCAACCAGATCCCCTTAAAACCAATAATAGCGACATCTTTAAAATTGCTCTCTATGGGGATTCCTACGTCTGGGGACAAGGTATTAAAAACGAACAAAGATTCGCCAAACTTCTAGAAACAAAATTAAATAAAATTAGGCCAACCAAAATCATTTCTTTGGCTGAAACCGGTGACAACATTTTTGACCATTATCAAAAATATAAAGCTACCCCAGAAATCTTTGGTGAAATTGATTTAAATGTTTTTGGATTAAATTTTAATGACCTTATTTTTAATAATATTAACGACATCATCTATGACCGTTATCACACACAATCATTATTAGCATCAGACTTATTCTCCTCATGCAAAGGGCCAGAAATTTACGCCTCAAACCTTAAAGATGTTTTGGAGAGTTCTTTCGAGGAAAATACAAAAAACTACTGTGCTTTCTTAAAATTAATTCCTCTCCTTCCTCAAAATAATTCTCTGTATATTAACTTGAGTGAATTAACTGACAGTGGACCATTCCAAACAAAATTCAATTTAATACTCCAAAAACATAATATTAAGCTTGTTAGCCCTTACCCTCCAGAATTCATTTCAAGTATCCATCCGAATAAGTACAATTTAAGTAAAATTGATAACCATCCTTCAGTTGAGGCCAATAGATATTACACGGACGTCCTTTACCAGGAAATTACTACCAATCCCAAGTGGGGATTTATAAAAAATGAGTAACACCATAAAAAAAATTTCATTATTTTTAATTTCTGTTTTTTCAATCATCCTCTCGTTATACCTTTGTGAAATATATTTGAAATATATCGATATTCAGACAAACAACGTCTACAGTGATTTTATGGTTTTTGAAGCAAATAATATTTATAAAATAGATTCACACCTAATCTACACAGTAAGCAATGACAAGAATTATAGAAATCCAACAAAACCGAAAGACCCGACTAAAACAAATATTGCTTTTGTCGGCGATTCTGTCACCTGGAGCTTTGGTAGCAAAGACGATAATACTTCCTATCCTAAATCTTTTGAAAACATCTCCAATAAATCGGTTGGAAACAAAATTATTGTCAATAATTTTGGTATTCCTGGTTATAATTTTGACCAAGAATATCTATTGATTAAAGAAAAAATACTTCCCGAATATCAACCGGACTTTGTTATTTGGAATCTTAATGTAAATGATGTTATTGGTTCTAATTATTCCTGCCTCTTCACACTAAAAGACAACCAATGGATTAGAATTTCAGCCCGTCGTAATCTATATTATTGGTACGGAGCTCTAAAAACATTCCGTTCTCCATTATTTACTACTTCTAAATTAGTTTCCTATTTCTGGTATCAAATCAATAGTTTTATTAGCCCTCTAATTGTTAAACACAATCAAACTTTTGGCTGTTCCTCACTTGATTTCAACCAACCGGTTCAGGAACAAATCATCTCCAAACTTGACTACTTTATCAAAGATCTCAATACAGAATTCAAAAAAAATGATATTAAATTAATTATTACTCTAGTTCCCTATCAACAGTCTCTTGATAATCAAGGAACTGTCGATCAAATTGCCCCAGAATATTTTATATTAAAAAAATATCTTAACTTCAACAATTCAATTAATTTTATTGACTATAATGAATTATTACCCAAAACCAAACTGAACCCCGCCAACGAATACTTTCTTGATAGTTCTGAAGATATTGGCGAAAGAGGTTGGCGTCATCCCAATCAAAAAACGTACGATCTCATGGCCATAATATTAAAAAACTATGTTCAAAAAAACAAACTTTTTTAAAACAAATCTAAGATTATTAAGAATAATTATTCTCATAATTGTCACTCTATTTTCAATTTTGTTAACGATACTTTTATGTAATTTAGTCCTACGTTTTTTAAAATACGAAAACCTGTATAGTTTTTATGATTTTGCCACAAACGGTAAAAGCGAAGTCTACACCATCGATAAAGATTTAATTTACCGATTTAAAAACGACCAATTATATAGAAATTACAAGGCCCTTCCCAACAGTACCAATGCCAACGAAAAAACAATCGCCATGGTTGGTGATTCCGTCACCTGGAGTTATGGGGCCAATGACAGCACCTCTTACCCCATTACTTTTGAAAAAATATATAACCAACAACACAACCAAAATAAAATTAGTGTTTACAACTATGGCGTTCCGGGATACGGCATCGATCAGGAATACATTTTAATTCAAAATAAGATTCGAAAAGAACTAAAACCGGATCTCCTTGTCTGGAACATTAACGTCAACGATATTCGGGATAGCAACTATATGTGTCTCTATCATTACCAAAACAGTCAGTGGCAAAGGATATCCGCCACCTACAATATCGGTTACTGGTACGGATGGCTTGGAGCAAATATACCCCCCTCAATTACTAACTCAAACTTATTTAACTTTGTATGGCAAAGACTTTTTCGATTAATTACCTCGACCACCAACGAATCTCTCTATACCCTTGGTTGTTCTACAATTTTTCGTAATCCCAGCACCAACAAACTCATTGCCAAACGACTCTTATATTCAGTTGTTGAACTACAAAAACAACTGGAAAATACACAAACCCAATTAATTGTCACCCTTGTTCCTTATCAAAAATATTTCGACCACCAGTTTTCTCTAAAAGACCTGGACCCCGATTATTCTTTAGTTAAAAACACTCTGAATAATGCCGGCATAAACTTTATCGATTTTAACGAAACTATTCTAAATCAGCTCCAGAGTAAAACAAATTCTCCCCAATTAAATTTTTCTCAGGAATATTTTTTAAATAACTCTATTGACAGAAATCCTGACGGCCTCCGTCACCCCAATCAAAAAATGTATGATCTCATGGCTCAAACTTTATTCGAATATCTCCAAGAAAACCAACTTACTTTATAAAAATCCTGCTGATATCTCCAATTGTCACCAACAAAATCAAACCTAATAAAATCATCATCCCTACATTGTTAACAATCATCTCTAATTTTTCATTTGCTCTTTTCTTGGTCAATAACTCGTAAAGCACAAACACAATCCTGCCCCCGTCCAAAGCCGGAAAAGGCAAAACATTTACTACTGCTAAATTTACCGACACTACCCCAAAAAAATGCACCATCGCCAAAAATCCCTGATTATTTCTAATACTACTGGTTGCCTGAAACATTCCAATTGGTCCGGCAACATCTTTGGGTACATTACCGGTAAGCAGACCCGTTATCATTTGATAAACTCCCCCACCAATTATTTTCCCCCAAAAATAAGCCTCTTTAAACCCGGCTCCAATCCCCTTATAAAATTCGTACCATTTTATCTTTTGCATTTCTGTATTACTAATTACCACCCCCATCAATCCCTCTCCGTCCGGTGCCTTTTCCCGAACCTGTACAGGCAAGGCAATGCTCTGCCCCTCTCTGTCAACTGCTAATTGCACCTCTTTCCCTCGATATTTTTCTATTTCTGCTGTTAATTCCGACGATTCATTGACTTCCGCCACCCCAATGTTTTTAACCCAATCCCCCTCTTTTAATCCTGCCTTTTCAGCCGGGCTATCCTTAGCTATGCCAATTATCTTCACCTTATCAGTTTCAATTGGTATCCCCACAATCGTATAAACTGTTGCGAATACCACCACCGCCAAAACTAAATTCATCAACACCCCGCCTAGTACTATCAGCGCTTTTTGCCATGGATTTTTAGACAAAAACGAATCTTTACTTTTATTTGCCCCTTTTCCACCAGGATCTTCTCCAAACAATTTGCAAAAACCACCAATTGGCAGCCAATTTAAACTCCAAATTGTCCCCCACTTTTTTTTACCAATAATTTTTGGCGGCAAACCCAAACCAAACTCCTCAACTTTCACCCCAGTCGCCTTAGCCGCAAAAAAATGGCCAAATTCATGTATTAGTACTAAAATAGACAAAGCTACAACAAAGATGATTATATCCACTTCAAAACATTATAAACCAGACATCAGTAAAATCTATGACTAAAGAACAATTATCACTAACCATTTGCCCCTACTGTAATTCAAAATTTTCCTTAAACAAAATTTATAAAAAAAATAAAAATCAAGTCGATTATGGCACGGTCTCTTGTCATTGCGATGAATTTCCTATCATTTTTGGAATCCTCTATCTCCATAAAAATAACCATAAAAAAATTGTTTATCAGCTAAAAAAGAATCAATTATCTAAAGCTTTATATTCTTCATTAAATTTAGGTAAGTTAAAAACTTTTTGCTTCATAATTTTTACTCATTTCAACAGATTTTTCCGCGTACCTCCAAATAATTTTATTAATAGTATTTTCATTAAATTACTCTGGAACATGCCCCAATCTCAATACAAATACTATTTTTTCCGTCATCAGGAAATAGAATCTCTCCTCTTTTTTTTACCCCTGACTTTTAGCCAACTGAAACCCAATTCTCTGTGGTTGGATGTTGGCTCCGGTATTTCTAACTATTACTCAAAACTACAACATCTTCATCCAAAATTAACAATTGTTTCTTTGGAAATGTACTTCCAAAATATTTTTCTTAGTAAACTATTTTTTCCCAAAAACGTTATCTACCTCTGTTCCGATTTTTCTTATGGCCCCCATCTTCCTTCAAAGAAAGTAGATGTTGTTACCTTCATCGATTCCCTTCCCTTCATGAAAAACCAAAGAGTAAGTCTTGAAATCGCTTCCCAAAACCTACTTAAAACAAAAGGCTTACTTTTCGCTTCCAGTCTTGTAGAACGCTTACATACCTCGGATTACTCCAATACTTTTCCACTTTCTCAAAATCAAATCAGAAAATTTTTACCATCCTCTTGTCAAATCTTTGACGAAATTATACTTTGCCAGCAACTCAGTCACCCCCAAGCCCTTCAAAACTCTTTACTTGCACCAACTTCCACCCCAAAATTCCGTTATTCTCTCCTTTGGCCGTCTCAAGCTCTTCCCTCAAAAATATTTATACCTCCATCCCTTCTCCAAAAAAAACATACTCTGTGGCAAAACGACCTCTATTAATTTTTATGCCCTAATTTCAGCCTCTTTCTTCTTGGATAACTCTTCTAATTTACCCATGTATTGATCTGTTACTTTCTGTAATTCAGTCTCGTCTTTTTTAAATTCATCTTCTGAAACACTTTTGTCGTTCTTGGCGTCCATTAGTTTTTTTCTGAAATCAGCCCTAGCATCCCGTATCATTCCCCTGGCTCCTTCCAATTTCCTGCCCAACAATTTTACATAGTCTTCTCTTTGTTCTACCGTCAGCATTGGTAAACTCAATCTAATTAAATTTCCATCAACCGAGGGCATCATTCCAATATTTGCCGCCTGAATTCCGTTGTTAATTTCCCGAATGATTTCCTTGTCCCAGGGTTCAAAGGTAATACTGCGTACATCCGGAACCGAAATCGATCCCAATTCCTGAAGTCTCATCTTTTGTCCTTCATATACTGTCACCACCACATTCTCGATCAATCCCGGTGTTGCCCTTCCGGTTCGAATCGATCCAATATCATTTATAAAAATATCGGTAATCTTTCCCATCCGAGTACTTACATCCGCAAAATTTATCATAGTCAATTATACCAACAAAAAGCCCCGCAAGCGGGGCTTCAACTGTTCGCTTTTTTTAAATCTCAAATCTAATAATTCTACCAATCTTGATATTCTCGCCAAATTTGGCATTTAAAGCCGTCACCATATCCTTTATCTTCATCGAAGGGTCTTTAATAAACTCTTGTTCCAATAAAGTTTCCGTATCTTTCGGGTTCATGGCCGCAACTTGTAAACAAAGATCTTTTGTCACAGCCAAAAAATCTTCATTTTTAGCCACAAAATCAGTTTCACAGAGTAATTCAACCATTACCCCAATTTTACCCGTAGAATGGGTGTAGGTAGCCACCCTACCCTGATGAGTTTCCCTTTCAGCTCTTTTTTCGGCTTTTTCATAGCCCTTAGCTTTTAAAATTTCCTTTGCTTTTTTCTCGTCACCCTTGGCTTCTTCCAAAGCCGCCTTAATTTCCATGATTCCCAATCCTGTTTCCGTTCTAATTTTCTTAACTAATTCAATTATATTTTTATTATCCATATTTCTTAAATAAAATTATTTAACTCCGGCCGCTTTCATAGCTCGGCCAATTTCTTCCACAATCACGGTAATACTTTTAACATTGTCGTCGTTTGCCGTAATTGCATAGTCCACTTTTTCCGGATTACTGTCTGTGTCAACAATTGACACCACTTTTATTTTATTTTCTCTCGATTCTTTAATAGCCGTTTTTTCAAAACCAGCATCAACTACAAAAATAATATCAAAAAGGTTTTCTAGTTTAGTCAACCCCCCAATCATTCTCTCTAAACGGGTTTTCTCTTTATTCAGTTCGGACAAATCTTTTTTGCTGGATTGAGCATACTTGCCACCTTCCGAAAGACCCGTCGCAATATCATTTAATTTCTTAATATTTTTTTTGATTTCACTCCAGTTTGATACAGTTCCACCTACCCATCTGTCAGTAATGTACGGTACACCGGCATCCAAGGCCACTCTCCGGACCACCTCACGAGCTTGACGTTTAGTTCCCAGCATTACAATCTGTTTACCATTTCTTTTAGCGTTATAGATAAAATTACATGCTTTTTCCAAAGCAGTAAAACTCTTATTCAAATCAAAAAGCTGAATCCCTTCTCGGGCTTCATATAAATATTCTTTAATTTTTGGGTTTGTCTTTGAAACCTTGTGTCCTAAGTGACATCCTGCGGTTAACAAATCTTTAACATCAATTGTCAAAGTATATTTTTTATCTTCCTTGGTTACCTCTTTCTTAGCCTCGACTTTTTCTACATCCTTAGCTTTCAGAGCCTCTTTTTCGAGTCTTACCTTCTCATTAGCTTCTTTTAAGCTGTTTTTATCAACTGCCTTGGCTTTTTTAGCGCCAACTACCAATGCTTTTTTAACCAGACTTTTACCGGTTCTGTTTACTGTTTTTGTTTTCATAGTTTTTATTATCTCATTTGCCCCGATTTTTCAGGGAAAACTATTATATATAAAATAAATTTTTAATCTAGAGATTATAACATATTATCTAATCCACATTGCATCCCCAAAACTGAAGAATCTATATCGTTTTTCTACCGCCTCTTTGTATACCTCTCTCCAAGCTTCCCCCATCAAAGCTGAAACTAACATCAACAAGCTACTTTTTGGTAAATGAAAATTGGTCAAAAGCGAATCCACAAATTTAAACTTATATGGGGGATAGATAAAAATATCTGTCTCCCCACTTCCCCCTCGTAAATTCCCCTTTTCATCACTCATAGCTTCCAAAACCCTAACCGAAGTTGTTCCGACCGCAATGATTCTTTTACCCTGCTTTTTAGCCAAATTTAATCTATCAGCCACCTCCGCTCTTAGTTCGAAATGTTCAGAATGTAATTTTCCCCTTTCTAAGTTCTTTTCACTAACTGGCTTAAAAGTTCCCAGCCCCACATCTAAATTTACCTTTTCAATCTGCACCCCTTTTTTCAATAGTTTTTCCAATAATTCATTCGTAAAATGCAGGCCAGCTGTTGGCGCCGCCGCCGATCCGTAACTATTTGCATATACTGTTTGATAGTCTTTTCTAATCTCATTTTCTCTGTCGTTCTGAATATACGGTGGTATCGGTGTCTTCCCAATTTTTTCTAAAATTTTCCAAAAATCTCCTTCAAATTCAAATCTAATTTCTATCGCCTCTTCCCAATTCTCCGTTACCTCTCCCTTTAATTCTCCAAAATCTAACCTCTTGCCCTTTTTTAGCCCTGGCCGACATATTGCTTCCCATTCTTTTTCGCGTGTCTTTCTCAGCAATAATAACTCTACTTTCCCCCCACTATCTTTTTTGCCAATTAATCTAGCGGGAAATACCCGACTCTCATTCAACACCAATACATCATCTTCCCCCAAATCACTGGCAATATCCTTAAAAACTCCCTCCTTCGTGTCATTGTTTTCTCTATCCACCACCAACAACCGACATTCGTCCCTATTTTTCAAGGCTTCCTGAGCAATTAGTTCCGAGGGTAATTGGTAGTCATAATCCTCAATTTTAATCATCTCTGGCTATTTTATCTCAATTAACGTATACTGCATACGTCCTCTTAGTATTTTGTTTTTTCTAAAATGAATAAGAAACTCTATGTCGGTGGCTTGTCTTTTCAGACTACCGAAGACACTCTAGGCGCATCTTTCGCCCAAGCGGGAACTGTTGTTTCCGCCGTTATTATCAAAGATAAATTCTCTGGTCAATCCAAAGGATTTGGTTTTGTTGAAATGTCCACTGAGGAAGAAGCTCAAGCAGCTATCAGTCTATGGGACGGCAAAGAACTTGATGGACGTACCGTCAAAGTTAATGAAGCTAAGCCCATGGAAGATCGTCCACCTCGACGTGACAATTATTCCAGCAACCGCTATTAATCAATTTATTGACTAATCTAAAACCCGCCTATTTGGCGGGTTTTTTAGTGTTTATACCTTTTATCTCTTGACAAGATAGTTAGAAACTTATAACATAACTTGTTAGGTAAATCTAACTCATGAAAAATAAAATCAAAGCTTATCGTACCATTGAAAACCTAACTCAGGCTCAATTAGCCAAGCAAGTCGGTGTCCGCCGGGAAACAATTCTCTATCTCGAGCAAAATAAATATATGCCATCATTAAAATTAGCCCATGATGTAGCTAAAATATTAAAAACCACCATCGAAAAACTTTTTACTATCTAACACCTTCCTTAAAGCCCTTAGAAACACGTTTTTTGTCTACATTCTTATCTTGTTACCATTTTTAACAAATTAACCCGCTCCGCCACCGCCGCCACCGCCACCGCCGCCACCGCCACCGGAAGAAGAACCACTCGAGCCGGCTCCTGATGCTCCATAGCTTGAACTTACTGCGCTATTAATACTACTCATCGCTTCTCCAATTGAATTAAGACTACCTCCAAAATCACCAAAACCTCCCGACCCTATATTACCCCCCCAATATAAACCCGCCATTCCCTCCTCCTTTGCACTTAAACTTATCGGTAATTCCGACAATGCTTTGAGAGAAACTCCCAACACCGTTCCATATACTAAATATTTTTCCCAAATTACCACTGAATCTATTGGATCCTTTACCGTTTGTCGGTATTCCTCCAAGTGTTTTTTAAAACCAATCCACTTTGCCACCTCCTCCCTTCCCTTGTCAGTCCTTTTATGGCCATGGGCTAACATTAAAAAACCAATTACCATTAACCAAAATGCCAAAAATATATTCAAAAAGACTCCCACCATCGCCACTAACCCAAAGACAGCCGATAATCCTGCAAAAAATATTCCTACGAAAAAAATAGTCAAAGAAATCCAGGGTAAATACTTATCTTTCATTTTTTCTGCTTCCTTATCAAAATACCCTTCCTCAATATTTTCAGCCCAGGTTTTTTTGGGAAAATCTCTAAGAAAAAAATTTCTAGCCTGACTCTGATGACTTCTAAACCAACTGCTAATTTCGTTTAAGCTAATTTTATCTGTCGACCCTCTAATTTTATCCAACAGCTCCATTATCATCTGTTGAATCGATGATGCCTTCTTTTTATTTTCTCCAATCGCCAGTAAATAGTATGTGTACTTCTTAAAAATGAACCCTTCTTTCTGGTCACTTCTAACAATTTTGTAAAACCTATCTTTGACTAAAGACAATATCGTCGCTGTCAATGATTTTGCCGTCAAAGTCTCTTTGCCACTCACCAATTGTTCCACCTGGGCCGGATCAATCCCACTTGGGGGTTCCCACCATCTCCCCGACAAAGACGCACTGAGTGATTTTTTATCCTTACCATACTTATAAAACAATTTAATTTTTTCAACAATTGTTTTTATCTGCCACAGTGCCAGAATTAAAAACAATATCCCCATCACATAGTCTCTTATCCTTTCTATTTCTTTTTTTGCCTTTGTCTGGGTAATAAAAGCATTTTCCTCTTCTATAATTTCCGACTTTGTCTTTTCTTCTATCGCTCCACCATAAAACGTTTCTTTGGGCAACAAAATCCTCGCCTCAAAGAAAGTCTTTGTCGTCAATTCTGCCACTTTTAGGTCAACTTCCCCGCTATTTGGTATTGACACCACCCCGTTCAATGGCCCGTGAGCCCAAGCTTGAATCTGACTTCCATCAACTCCACCTGGCAACATAAACTTAATTTCAACTTGATTTTGATTGACTTCCCACTCACTTCCCACTGCCTGCCAATAAATTTCTGCCACGTCTTTCTGCAAAGTAACCACATTCGCCACCTCGTAATTAAGTCTAAAAGTTTTTTTCTCATTACTCGCTCTGTAATACCACTTAATATAGTATCTATCGCCCTCATCGACCACATAATAAGTTCCCGCCGTCTTACTAGTATCAGTTGCTGTTGTCGTCGTATATTCTCCGTTTTCGTCAGACACACTCAAAGACCTCAAGATATATTTTTCACTCCTCTCTCCCTTCTTGTTTATATATTGATAGGCAAAGGTATAATCTCCGTCAAAATCATAAACCCTGCTTTCCTCCACCTTCATTGACCCATCCTGGTTAATTCTGGCCTCAATATTTACCGGGCCAACTGTATATGATTTCGCCTCAGCCCTATTTACTCCCTCAAATAACCAAAATATCATCACTAAAAACCACATAATTCATTTTACACTTCTTCTCTTCTTTGCTAAAGTCATCAATTTCTCTACCAAAACAACCGTTATCAGCCATAAAACTCCTGCTAAAAACCCCGCCACTACATCACTGGGACTATGCACCCCCAAGTATATCCGGCTCATTCCTATTAATACAACTAAACACATCAGACTACTCGCATAAACCCATTTAAATCTGTTTCCTTTCAAAAACTTAAAAATATAAAAAACTATTAACAAATACAAAACTGTCGCATTCATGGTGTGCCCAGAGGGAAAACTGTAAGTAGTTTCGTTAACTAATGGTGATATTAAAAGCGGCCGTGGTCTTTTTATTATCTCCTTCAATAGATTATTCATTATTGCCCCACCAGATAAGGTCATCAAAAATCTCCAAGCCTCCTTTTTTAAATCTCTTCTCGAGATCAACCAAAAAATCACTAATCCCAACACCACGATTATTAAAGTTGAACCTAAATTCGTTATAAAAATCATTATCCCGGTTAATATCGGACTCCGCCAGGAATAAAACAGATTGGCAATTTGTTGATCTAAAACTAAGACCATTTCTCCCACAAGCTAAGTATACCGAAATTATTTACCCAATTCTTTCCATTCCATCGGGTATTTAGTTTTCACGGCCTTAACATCGAAATAATTCGCCCTAAATGTCAGCTTTGTTCTTGGCAAACTTTTCCCTTCTCTGTCCAAAGCGAAATCGTACTTCTCGTCAATCCCTATTAGTTTAGATTTTTCCCCACCGATTAATTCCTTTATTTCTCTCTCGATTACATCTATCAAACGTTCTCCTTTTTCAACTTTACTTGCAAAAAAACCTCTATTTTCCAGACTTAAGTATAAATTTTCCAATGTCTTTGGTTTTTTTGACAAAATGACATAAAAAATAAAATATTTACTTTCAGCCGGCATACCCAACAACTTTCGTCTCCGTTCCGTCTCTTTTCGATCCTCAGAATTTTCTTCTGACGGATAGGCAGAAACCAATTTTTGCCCGAGGATTTTTGACATATTTTCCGGTTTCATCGCCTCTTTAATCGTTTTTATTGCCTTCATTCCTCTTGGGTCATTGGGATTATAGTCCGCCGGATCGAAAAATTCTTCGCTAATTTGTGGGTCTTTAATTTTAAAATCCAATAAAATGGCAACATCCCTAACTTCTTTCTTAAAATACTCTAATTCATCCTTATCCACTGTATATGGACAACTTGCCCAATAGCAACCCTCATCCTTTTGATAAGTAAAATCAAAACCCGACCATTGTGCGTCCTGACTATAATAAATCCAAAAATACGTCGCATCTTCACTCTCATCAAGATTAAATTCAAATATTCTAAACTCTGGATATAATCTTTTTTCAACCTCTTCTTTTTTAACTGGTTTTAAATTTCCGTCTTTTCTATATAAAAATATGTCGTAACTCATTGATTAGTTAAATTGTTAAAATAATACTATTATATGCCCTATCACCAAAAAGATTCCCTCTCTCAAAATTTTATAAAATATCCCGACTTGGTCGCTGATTTATTAGACGCCTCTGATTTAAAAAGAAGTGACACTGTTTTAGAAATTGGACCCGGAAAAGGCATCATCACCAACCAACTTTTAAAGCGCGTTACTCAAGTAATTGTTGTCGAAAAAGATCCTATTCTTGCCGCAAAACTTATAGAGTTGAATAATAATTCCCCTAAATTAAAAATTCTTCCAAAAGATTTTTTAAATTGCACGCTACCCACTGTCCCCTACAAGGTTTTTTCTAATATTCCCTTTAGTCTCACCGCCCAAATTATCCGCAAATTCTTATCTTCTTCTATCCTTCCCGATTCAATGTATTTTATTATGCAACAAGAGGCAATTGAAAAATACATTGGTTTTCCCCAAGAAACCCAAAGCTCGCTTTTAGCCAAACCCTGGTATGAAATAAAAAACCTTGGCGATATTGACCGCAGCTCTTTTACCAAAAAACCCCAAATAAAGATTGGTTTTGCTGAATTCAAAAAAAGACCTATTCCCTTTATTAAAAATGAAAATAAGAGGGAGTATCGTGATTTTATTATCTATGGTTTTAATCAATGGCAAGCCACATTTTTGGATTCTTATAAAAAAATATTTACCTATCCTCAGCTTAAGACTTTAGAAAAAACTTTTAAACTCACCAGCCTCAAACCTACCGAGGTTTCTTTTGATACCTGGCTTCAAATTTTTAAAACTTATCTCAAGATCAGCACCTCATCACAAAAAGAAATTATCGACACCTTCAGGCCAAAAAATATCCGGTAAATAATATTCTCTAAATGAAGCAAAGTACCATTTCTATTCTCCACATCCTTTAAATAATCGTGTTAACATGAAAACTATATGACTAATACTGATCTCTGTCCCAAATGTGGTGCTCCATTAAGTGAAATTGTTAAAACTGCTACTGGCCGTGAGCTCCAGAGGTGTACCAAAGGCTCTTGGGATGCCCAGACTCATAAAACCGTCGGCTGTGATTACGTTAAATGGCTTGAAGTAAAACCGGTTGAATTGGATGAGAAATGCCCCAAATGCGGCGCCGCCCTTATCCTCCAAACCACTCGCTTTGGTAAAAAAATGAAAAAATGTTCCGCCGGTTCCTGGGATAAAGAAGCAAAAAAAGCTATCGGTTGTGATTATGTCGAATGGATTAACGGCACCACCGAAGCCTTGGATGAAAAATGTCCCAAGTGTGGCGAAAATTTAGTTCTCTTCACCACTGTCAATGGTAAAAAAATGAAAAAATGTTCCACCTCAGGTTGGGACAAGCTTGCCAAAAAGGCTACCGGCTGTGACTATATTCTTTGGTTAAAAGCCGGTCAAAACGAATCCGACACTGGCGAAGAGTATTTACCACCCGAAGAGGAAATAAAATAATTTTATCTTCTCACTAACAAAATCGCGTTGGGAATATCGCGACCCGGACCATATTTGTATCCACCAAACCATAAAGCTGTCGATCCACCACTATCAAGATTTAAGGCATTATCCATTCCCATTTCCACCAATACCCTGGCCGATCCTACCACTGATACTCCCCGCACCACTCCGATATAAACCATACTCCCTTTATTGGCAATAAAAGCCCTATTTCCAGCCGCCGCCAATTTTTCATCACTACTGTCCCCTGTCGCCAAGGACTTACCACTGACTAACAGTGGATAATTAGCTAATACCGCATCCACACCGGTGTCCCTACCCCACTGCAACGACTGACTCACAAACTTGGCTGAAGTTCCGGAAAATATTACCGCCGGCACCGTACTGTAAACATTATTATCTGAATTAAAATATTTTTTATTTTTATTCATCAACAATGTATCAAAGGGATTTTTTTTATTGGCACAAGTAGGATAAGTTGCCGGACAAAAATATGAACCATTAATTCCCGCTATAGCTCCATTCCGGGAAACATATGTTGCCAGTGGCAAAACCGGACAATTGTCACCACAATCACCCTCCGAAGCCGTATCTACAATTACCCTGGTATTGCTTAAGTCCGCCGCCACTACATCCACCACAAAAAATTGCTCGCCAACTTTTACTTTTTGTCGGGAAAAACCACTCCCCGGAGGTACGTTGCTTTCAGGAACAGAAGCCAAATTTAAAACGCCAACAATTGGTAAAGACTTTGCTTTCTCTTCTTTAATTTTAGCTGAAATAGTCGCTGTTTTTAAGGTAGCCGCCCCGTAATCCATCTTTGCCAAATCCGCCAATAGTGGTCCAAAAAGAACCTCAATTTTATTAATTTTTACCCCGCTGTCACGTAAATCCAACATTTCTTCATATTGCGCCGAAGCATTTTTGAAAGCCGTGTTAATTTGTTTTACCTCAGCCGCCAGCTGATTATTCTTTACCACCTGATCTTCCTCTTTCAATAAGGTCAATTGAGCGCTTATTGAAGCCAAAGATGAACTCAAGCTATTACTGATACCAATATTTTCGTTTATCAATGCTAGTTTTTCCCTTTGCCACTGCCAATACAAAAATCCCCCACCCGCAATCAAGATTGTGGCTACAAAGGGCCAAACATATTTTTGCCATTTAAACTTTTTCACTACAAATAGTCTATATTATCTAAGACTTTTTTGTTATTAATTTATGTAGTTTGCCCTAACACCTAATTCTCTCACCACCATTCGGATTAGTTTTTTAGCTTCTATTTCATTTCTCTTCAGCGACATATTCCAATCTAAACCCGGACCAGTATTGCCTTCCAAAAAATAGGCATTCCCGCTATTACTCATAATAAAATCTAAAGTAAACAGAGAACAGTTTTTATTCAAAAGTTTAGCAATTAGGCCTGACTTAGCTACTAAAGCTTTTGGCAATTCATCTGTTGATAAATATGTCAACAAACCCCCTCTATGTTCATTACACCGGAAATCACCAGACTTTGCCACTCTGATATATGACTGAACAATTTCTCCTTTTAAATAAATCAACCGAATATCGGTTGAGGCAAAACATTTTTGATAACTAAATCCTTTATCGAATAATGCAAAAGGTTGAATTATATACGACACCTTGGGGTTTCTCTCCATCGCCGCCAACATTTTCTTCGGCTGACCGCTTTTAAATTTAAAAATATGTCTCCCCCCCGCTCCAAACCTATCTTTCATTATAATATCGGTCCCAAAATCTCCGGAATCCGGATGTTGGTCCAATAATTTATTTAAAGCCAGGCACGCTTTTTCCACACTTGCTGACGTATTACCCTCTCCTAGGGAAATAGTCGGAATAGCATATTTCGATAATTTTTCATAAGTCTTTTGCTTGTCAAAAAATAAATTAAATAAATCCGGATCATTAAAGGGTTTAATCTCAGCCTTAGAAAACAGTAAATCCCGTCTGGTCTTAACTCCAATCCTTTTTGGCGAAAATTTATCAAAAATCAGAGTCGAAAAACAAGGCCGATTTACTTTTAGCCACTTATTATTTTTAAATTGCCAAAAACTACTACAGGTTCCGGGTCCAACAATATCTTTTGATGTCGTAAAAGCCGCTTTTAAACCAAACCTACTACAAATTTCCATAAAGTAGCCATATACCACACTATAGGATTCACTACTCGAAGTTTTTTGGAAAGGGGTTGTTGCCACGTTGACATCGGATGCGCTAACAGCCAATTTTTCCGAATACACAATTAGAACGTCAAACTTACTTATTTTATTCATAAAAATTACTAATCACCCAAGCTCACGTAAAAATTCATTTCCGTGAAATTAATATTATATCTTATATTATATCCCTACATTACAATTTCTGTCGTACTTAATTCCTTAAGTTTCGCAATTAATTCTTCTCTGCTATAAATTGAAGTATCTATCTGTTTACTTTCAAAAACCCTCAAGCCCTCGATCATTCTTCTCGCAAAAATCGCTTCGTCTTTTTTCAAAAATTTTATTTTTATTTGATTTCTGGCAAAAGTTTTGGAAACAACTACCAACTGGGCAAAAAAAGGTGCCAAATTAATAAATACATTAGAAATATCTTTAATATCCACACTATGTACCTGAGAAGATAGAAAAAAATTACGAACAATTACTGTAATTCTCCCCTCTTCTACGTTAACCGTGTTGGGAAACAAATCAAAAGGAAAAATAGATGTCACACTAGCCAATATTCGGTTAGATTTCCCCACTAAACCAGCCACCAAGTTTTCATCTAATATCTTGTGTTCATCTACTAGTTGTGTTTCCTTGTCTTTTACCAGAGTATCTATGACCACTTCCCCACTTGGTTCATTTACCTTAAAATCGATTTTTTGTCTCATTAATTATTTGATTAACCCCAATCCCAAAAGCCCCACAATAATTAGGTATGCGGCTATTAAATAATTAATTAATTTCGGGAACATTAAAATCAATATTCCAAAAACCAATGATGCCAAAGGACTCAAATTTGTCAAAGAAAATGTCATTAACATTCACCCCCTGTAGATAATTAATAATTAACCTAACAGACGAACTATAAAAACGATTACTGCAATTACCAGTAATAAATGAATCAGTCCTCCGCCAATATGAAGCGAAAATCCCCCCAACCACGACAAAACTAACAAGATAATAATAATGTCTATTATTCCCATACTATCCACCTCCTAAATTTGTAACCTCTTCCTAAGAACTTTGCTTTTCACCGGAAGATATGTGTAGTAACTTGACAATTCCCCAAGCTAAAATAATATACACAATAATTGCCACTAATGTCGACGGTTCCAAAACCGAAGTCGTTTCTGCGCCTTGGGCGTATCCTTTCCGAAATATTCCCTCAAAGGGTAAGATAAAAATTCCGGTTACACCATAGATAAAACGGACAAAAGCGCTTGATAAACTGGCTCCGGTCAGTTTGAGAAGTAAACGGAAAGCCAATAACACTTCCAAAAAACCAAAAAGAAAATATATCCCATATTCAATGGTTTCCCGATTCGACGCTCCGGTTTTAACCTGGGTGGTCAAAATTGGATTACCACTATCTCCATCATTTTCTACCGGAGTTGTTACCACAGGATTACTCTGGTTTTCTTTTGTTGTTATCGTTTCTTTTATTATTTCTGTCATATTTTTTCCCCACCTTTTATTTTTAAATTTGCTATCTTCTGTTTCGGATCATGCGGCCAACATAAATAACCACTATTGCACCTATCACTGCCACAATCAAACTATATAGGTCAAATCCGTTAACACCAGATTGACCAACCATGCCCATTAGAAAACCACCGACAATTGATCCCAAAATTCCCATAATGATGTCCATCATGGTGCCTTGACTGTTGTTGGTTTTCATAATAACTGAGGCAATCCAACCTGCCAGTGCTCCAAAAATTATCCAAAGTAAAATACCCATAGTTTTTTCTCCATTTTTAATAATAAGTAAACCTTTCTCATCAGTTATGGTGTCTGATTCACATTCACATCAATTTCATTAGGAACATTGATTTCAGGTGCAGGAATATTGATCTGAGGTGATCCCATTCGCCTGATGGCCGGAAGGCCAAAATAAAAAAATAACAAACCCAAAACGATTAGTCCGAAAATAGCAATTAATAAACCACTATTACCATCGTTATCGTTTATCGGAGCCGGACTATTTACAATTGTCGTCATACTTTTTCACCACCTTTTCTAAATTGTTAACAAATCACTCAAATTTCAGATTTCTTGATTACTATTTCTTCAGGTAAATAGTCGACCAATGCTTTTTCTACTAATTTAGTCAAAGTCAAATCTTCTAGTATTGCCTGGGCCCGAGCGTGTTTAGCCAAAGACGGTTTCATAAACAGGGTTATTCGTTGTTTTAAAATACTTGTCATACTTAACATAGTACAACAACTTGTAATACTTGTCAATTCTCAATTCTTTGCTTTATGGCCTCGTCGATCAAAAATACCTGATTTTTCCGCAATAATGGCAAATTTTCTTGGTTAAAAAAACCATACTCCGATACTTCATGTGTCGGGGTAAACTCGCCGCCAATAAACACCCCCGTATAACACATATCAATCCGAGCTCCTTCCCGGTCTGTTCTAGTTTTCAAAGCATCGTCCACACTTACCACCAAGCCCGACTCCTCTTTTATTTCCCTCTCCAAACCCTCTCGGGGGTGTTCCCCTGCTTTTAGGTAACCACCAGGCAAACTCCAGGCATGTGATCGATAATTATGTTTGAAAAGAAGGATTTCGTTTTTATCATTAAAAATAATTCCGGTCGTACCTACTAAAAACTGATCCTGAAAAAAGCGCATTAAAAATAACTGTATATTTTTAGGAAGGTGCAAAGCTTTATATATTTTGGCTAATAATTTTTTCACAATGCGTTTTGATCTGTCGGTTTTAAATCTTCAGATCCATTTTTCATTTTTTCTTTTTCTAATTCCAACTGATGAACCCTTTTCGTCAGTTCCAATATCTCTTCTTTACTCTTTTTGATTTCATTGTTCTTTCTTCGAACTTCAAAAAATGTCGAAATTGCCTGAATCCGATAAACCAAATAAGATAAAACCAAACCAATTATCAATGCTCCCGCAATTACATAAAAAAGAGGTACGTCAGAAAAAGCAATAAATCCCAGATTAATTGAAACCGGCATAAAGTTATACTTTGATATATATACTAAAGCTGAACCCAATACCAAAAGCAGTATTAAAATCAACATAATTATAGTATACGCTATTTTATCTATTTAAATACGTCACCGTCAATTGCAAAACAGTTGCAAAACAAACCCACAATAAATACGGAATTTGTATATATGCCACCCACTTAGCATGAGGATAAATTGCTACCATTGCCCAAATCAAAGTCACCAACACCAAAATAATATCTACCGCCGCCAATAAATTATTTTTTAATCCAAACTGTATTGGAGTAAAAATGACATTAAATATCAAATTTAGGATAAACGGCAAGACTACAATGAAGAGAATCCTCTTTTGAAAAGCCATTTGAAACACTTTGCCAAAAGAAATTGCTATCAAAATATACAAAATTGTCCATACCGGTCCAAATAACCATGCCGGCGGTGACCATGAAGGTTTTATTAATTGCTGATACCAGGTGTAATTATTCATTAAACAATTTTACTACATTTTCTTCCACCCCAACCTGCCCCCACCAGCTTTCACCTAGTTTTTCGAACGATTACCGTGTTTTGTCCAGCATAATATCTTACCCTCACCTTTTCCCAACCCAATCTCACCAGGATTCTCTTAATAATTTTGGAAAAAGTTACACTATATAAACCCAACATTTCCGCCAAATGTCCCCAAGATATCGTTTGCCAATATGCCTTAAACTCAAAATTTTCAAAGTTGTTTTTCTCTAATAATTTTTTCATCAAACGTCGGTCAAAATAAAATAGATGTGTTGAGAAAAGAAACCACCACTTTGAACCCATTACTCTTGCTACCGGAGTTCCTATGTCAGGATAATTGACAACCAACATTCCACCCGGCTTAAGAACTCGACATATCTCTTTTAACTCTGAGTCTGGATTTGGTAGATGTTCAATAACATCCCACATTGTTATTACATCAAAATAATTATCCTTAAATTTTGCTTCTTTAAGAGTTCCCTGTTTGATATTTACAGAATATTTTTCATTTGCATAGTTGGATAACCATTTACTTAATTCAACTCCCCAAGTCCTCCATCCTTCATCTCTGGCCACTTTTAAAAAAAATCCGGAACCCGCTCCCACATCTAATATTTTGCCTCTTTGGGGAAAATATTTATCAATAATTTTAATCGATTCACAAAAAGTATCTATTCTACTTTCAGCCTCATCAACATAAGACAAATTGGAATCCTTTGAATAAGATCTGTTCAACATTCTCACCTCGATCTGGGGATTAACATAAATCAAACCACAATTCTTACATTTCACTATCTGTTGAACACCCCTTACACTCTTTGAAGTTGAAAATATTTTATTAAAATCTACCGGTTTTGACGCTTTAATAATAACCTTATAGTTTCTTGACCCGCAATAATTACATTTCACTATCCGATATACATTTTCCCTCATTCTCCATTTTACCTTTATTTTTCTCCACTTCCCAAACCCAAATTATGCTTATTCATAAAATATAAACATAACCATCACTTTAAAACCACCGTTAAAATTTCTAAAGCTGCAAATAGCTTAGCAATTCAAACATTAAAATGGCCGGCCAAAAAAATGCTTTTACGATTCCCATTACTACCAGCCCAAAAGTCGTTGCCCCCTGCATAAAATAAAACAGTGCCCCAACAACACTCAGTCCATAAATTGCCCCATTGTTACATTTTTTACAGCTATGGTGCCAATTATTAATTCCCCATTCTTTACAGCTTTCCGCCGATTTTTTTTCTTTCTTCACGTATTTATTAAATTATTAATATAATTTTAGTTCCTTAAAAATTATACAAAAACTCTGTAAAAAAGTAACGCCAATAAAACAACGGTTGTAAATCCGAAAACTCCCACTGTCTGTAAAAAAAGTTGAACCGCTTGTTTTCTCTTTCCGTCAATAAAAAATTGAAGAGGTTGATAAAAAAACAAGTATGCCATAACAGCCACAGAAAAAGTTAGCACAAATAAAACCATAATTGGAGCAAAAAAAGTATCAGGTCTGTTTCTCAGAGGTTGTGTTACAAAGTCCATAACAGCAACAACCAGGATAATATAAACCGAAGCTGTCAGCGCATTAATAATTGGGTTTTTACTCACAATATAATTATACTACCATCCTCAAAATCCTTAAACCTTATGAATATCGTTTTTTGTTATGAACGCAAAATGTTCCATCAACATTAACCCATTTTTTCTCCTCATTTTCCACAAACACTTTTATTCCCCTTTTTCTTATATTTTTTAGGTTCTCTATTTCACTCATTCCATACCTCTCTTGATATCTCTTGTCTAAACGTTTCAGTCTCTCGCAAGGAAATTTATCGCAATCAAAACAGTAATCCCCTTTTCTTTCTTTACAGAGTTTTATCCCGCACTTTATGCAAGATTTTCCGTTTACCTTCCTTCCACCAATACAGCCCGGGCATTTATTTTCAGCCCTTAAATAATTTAAACATAACCCACAATTCATTCCACAGGGAGCAATCAGATTCTCGTTCATATTAGTTTTTTTCTTTCAAAAAATATGCTTCACTCAACCATTCAATTAATTCATTATTGACCTCTTCTTTGCTACTCAAATCAACACAGTTTTTAACGCTACTGCAAGAAACAGGAACACTCTGTTTGAGTCTGGGACTATCAAGTTTTCGATTTAAACCAAACCTAATTTCTAATTTATCTTTTTTGGGAAGTGCAGCTAAAAAATCATAACGACCAAACAAGTGAACACAACAGGGAATAGAAACAATTTGACACTTACCAACCTTTTCATTAATGGTCTTAAACAAAAAATTGAATAATTCTTTAGCTTTTTCTTTGTTTTTAAAATGTTCTTCAAGGGGAATTTTTTGACAAGAATGAGCTTGGGCTGTTTTTTCAAAAATCCTATTACATGTCGTGCATGTCCACATACAAACAATAATACTGCAACTATTATTTTTTTCAAACTAAATATGTCAATTAGAAAAAATCACCAATCCCCAAAGTCATAGTGCTATCCTATATATATGGATAAAAATATCTTAAGAGTAATTATATTTCTATCTATTGCCACACTCATCGTCATTGGAATTAATAATACCCAAGGACTAAAACCACTTGAAAAGGTTCTACCAATCGTCAAATTACTCCCAATTAATACTCCCATCCCAACAGTTAAGGTATATAAATTAATAGATCAGTACCTTCCGCCCCAAATTGCCACCACCTCTTCATACACCCTAATTTTTTTAGGTGATTCCATGACTGAAGCTTTGGGTGAAAATTTTGACTTTTTACGCCTCAATCTGGCTAAATATTATCCCAAAAAAGTCTTTGGACTTTTTAACTATGGATTCGGTTCTACCAACATTCTTTCTATTCAGGATCGTCTTGATAACAGCACCGCCTACCAGGGTAAAGATTTTTCTGCCATTTTAGATCGATATTTTGACATAATATTAATTGAATCCTCTGGTACCAATCCCCTTTCCGAATTTCCCCTAGACATAGGTCTCCAAAAACAAAGCACCGCCCTTGACATAATGGTAGCAAAAATAGCTGATACTCACCCCAATTCACTAATTATCTTCATTGCTACTATCGCCCCCTCACAGTTTTACGGAAAAGGAGTGGTCGATCTTTCACCCCAAATGAGAATTCAATGGGCCAACGAAAGACGGGCTTATATTGAAAATCACATTAGCTATGCTAAAAGACATAATATCCCCTTAATCAATGTCTACGAAAAAACTTTAGACAAAAATGGCGTTACTATCACCAAATATATCAATACTGGTAATTACATTCATCCCTCAGTCAAGGGAGTCACTCTCATTAGTCAAATGATCGCTGACTACCTCTATCAAAACAAAATTCTCTTAAATTAAAATCCCTCCTTAGAACAACTTTTGGACTTTTTTCTGTAAAATACGGCCATAGCAGCAATTTCAATTATTGATGTTGAATGTAAAAAGGGACATTTAGTCTTTGGTCGCTACAGAAAAGTAATCGCCGGGAGACTATTAAAGTGTTACATTGACGAAATCAGATTTGATAACATCGGGGTTAAGGGGTTACCGAATGAAACTAATGTTTTTTGCAAGGAATGCCAAAAAGAAGGAATAGTAACCAGAATTGGAAGAATTGGATTGGTTCACGGAAGACCTGCAGTAATCATAAATCATGGAGGAACAAAACCAATTAGAACTTAACTCCCCCAAACCCAATCGAAACTCCTCTCTCTTGGATTATTTAGTAGCAGAAAAGGTAATACTCAAACCAAAGTCAGGTAAAAATGCCGGGACTTCTTTGTGGATCGTTATATTAACAAACCCGGTTTGTTTTAACAGATTAAGATAGTCCTCTTTTAGAATCGCACCACTGACACACCCAACCAACAAATCTTTGTCATTTTTTAAATCTTCCGGTAACGGCTTAATCAAAACCACGTCAGAGACCATTAGTTTGCCGCCAGTTTTTAAGACCCGGTAAATTTCTTTAAATACCTTGGCTTTATCTGGTGCCAAATTGATAACACAATTGGAAATAACCACATCAACAGAATTATCATCAAGTGGTAAGTTTTCAATGTCGCCTTTCTTAAATTCCACATTTGTAAAACCACCTTTTTGAGCATTTTCCCTGGCTTTTTCCAACATCTCATCGGTCATGTCAATACCAATTGCCTTACCTGTTGGGCCAACTTTTTTAGCAGCTAAAAAGACATCAAAACCGGCACCAGAACCTAGGTCTAAAACCACATCCCCCTCTTTTAAGGATGCGATAGCAGTCGGGTTTCCACAGCCAAGACCTAAATTAGAACCGTCAGGAACAGTTGTCATTTCGTCTACCGAATACCCCATCTCTCCTGACTGTCTTTGGACGGTCATATTTGAGCCACAGCTACAACTGCCACAGCCGCACTGGGCCGATGTCTTGGCTATTTGCCCATATTCTTCTTTAACAATTTTTTTAATATCTGTCGAATTTTTCATACTTTTATCTTAAAAATTAAGTTAGTAATTTCAATACCCCTAGAGGTAAGAGAATAATAAACCCATTTACTGTCTTTACGATCCACCACCAAGCCCGCATCTTTTAAATCTTTTAAATGATGGGAGATTAAACTTTGAGATAATTTTGTCCCTTCCATTAATTCACAGACACAATGTTCTCCATTTTTTAAAATACAAAGAATTTGCAAGCGACTATTTTCAGATATTAGCTTTAAAAAAGTCGACAACTCCCCCACCTCTTCTGATTTAATCTTGTCATTAGAACAACACTTATATGAACCCATGTTCATATACAATATATCTTATCTCCAAGATTAGCAACCATCACCCTAGATAATTCTGGAGTCATAAGCCCAGTGCAGTAACGCCTGCCTTTGCCTTATTCGGCAATTAATGTCTTTTGGAGCACAACTATTTTTGATTTGAGTTAAGTGCCGCCTCATCGCCGACCACCTTTTAATTTGCCTTTTATCGTCTTCATGTCTCCTGCCCATATAGTACCGGCAATACCACTGAAACCAGCCTCTAGGATCGTCAAGATGAATCCAAGCATTTTTTCTCCAAATCGCCAATGACTGAGAAGCATTCACCTTAAAAAAATTTAAGCTAGGATCATGAAACTCATGACACAATTTTGCTTCCAAAAACCAATCTTTAGGAAACTCATTTCGACAATCTGTCATATATTTACCCCCAAAAACTCCCCTTGTCAGCATTTCTTTTGGTGTTAATTCTGGTTCAAATATTTTGTTAAAATTTTTTCCCACCGGCTCTGTCAAAAAATACCGGTAATTTTTCTGCATCAAGTCATTAACGATTATTTCTTTGGCTTCCATGGTACAAACACCGAAACTCTTTTTTTATAATCCTCAAACTCCTTATTATCTTTATATTTTCTTTCAAGTAAAGGTACCCCCGATACTTGTAAAATCAAAAAGGTAATCGTTGCTGGACCAACTAAAGTCCACCAATTTAAATTAAAATTAAGAAGCCAAATCCCCCACCACATCGTCACTTCTCCAAAATAATTTGGATGCCGACTATATGCCCATAGGCCACTTTGCATTATTTTACCCTTATTTTTTGGGTTACTGATAAATTTTTTTAATTGTCTATCTGCCACTACTTCAAAATAATACCCAATCATCCACAACAGTATTCCTACCAAATTAAACCACTCAACATTACCTTTTGATCCTAATATTGGCCAACACATCAGCCACATAAAAAACCCCTGCGTCATAAAAACTTTTATATATGCCTTATTTTTCCATTGTTCATACCGATAATCCTCTTTTTTATTCTTATTTCGGTTATAAATATGAGTCGCCAACCTAATTCCCCAAAAAGAAATCAATATCAAAGAAATTATTAATTTAATATTTGGATTAAATATCAAAGAAAAACCAGTCACCAATATAAATCCCAAACCCCAGGCAATATCAGCCACATCATTTCTTTTTTTTGAAATCGCCACAAAATACCATCCCGTCATATATACCCAGATTAATATAGCGCTATTTATGAAAACCATTTGCTAAGTATCCAATAACTTACTCCAGCAACGGCTCCAGAGAGAAATGTTCCCCAAATCAAATCCACCACCGTCACCAACACCGGCCAGTCTTTAATCGTGGCCAAGTTAGTTAAATCATAAGTTGCATAACCACACAATCCAAATAAAGCTCCGGTCAATATTGCCGTCATTATTGACCCCTTTTGTAAGGCTGGTGCAATAATCAACACCACCATTCCCAAAATATAAATTAAATAAAATATCCCGGCCGCAGCTAAATTAGGAGTTTTAGCCATTAAAAAACCTAAATGTTTGGCATAAAAATTCTTCGCCACTACCGTCAACCAAACTCCGTCAATTATTAAAAATGTAAAGAGGGCAACAAAATATTGTTTAATCATAACCAATTATATGCCCTTATAAGGGTTTTGCTTAATAGGGCTCGTTATTCTTTTAAAATATCTGAAAAAATTACCAGACGTTTGCTATAACTTTTTTTTGCCTCATCCCACAGACCATCACAAGTGACAAGATTAAGGTGGACACCATCATTTTGATTGAAAACATTATCTGCATAACCAGAATCATAAAGTTCTATTTTTTGAACCATGAAAGTGATAGATTTTCCTGTTTTATCTTCAACAGACAATTTGTCCCCCACTTTTAATTTATCTAGGTTAAAAAAAACACCTTCTTGATTATTTTTTCCATTAAAATGACCAGCAATAACAGCACTACCTATTCGCCCGGGAATTGCTCCAAATTTAAATAAACCAACATCAGCAATATTAGTTGGAACTTCCATCTCTCCCTTAGAATTAGTTCCTAAGGTTTGGATATTGGCACTAATATTAATAACCGGAATTAAAAGCCTAACGGGTGAAAAAGAAATATTTTCTTGCTCTTTTTTTATTAAATCATTCGCTGAAGAATTAAAACTGATTATGATAAAAGAAAAAATAACAAGGGAAAATATTGTCAATAATAGCCATCTGAAATATTTTTTCAAAATACTTATAAAAACCAATTCTTTATTTGATTTATGAAAATGAAAAGATTATTTTTTTGAGGAGCGAATCCGGTATTTGGTAGTCTTGGTGATCCCACAAATTTAGGCTCACCATAAACTCCAATTTGACAATCATTTCTGGCAGCAACCCGAATCCAAATTGGTCGATTTGATGGAAGATCATTTATGGTAGTAAAAAATCCGGTAACATTGGTGTTGAACAACCATTTTCCATTTTCAAAACCGTATTCAACATTAAAAGTATCAACTCCAGAATAAGGACCCCATTTAATATAAACACTATCCTTATCAACTCTTTTTGATTCAATTATCATCGGAGTAACAACCGTATCAGCAATTGGCGGACAATAAGCAATGGCTACCTCTGAATTGGAAGAAGAGGTTGATGCGGTTGAGGTTGAAGCACAGGTTGGACCAGTAACAGTATTACTATCCATAGTCACATCGGCACCAATTGCAAGAGCTCGACATGGTTTTCATAAGAATAATCTTAACAAATCCTACTCCGTATTTAAACAGTCGTAACAATTAGCACACACACTTGATATTACTACCGACATCTCACATAATTAACAATATGAATAGCACTGTGAATGAAAAATTTTATGAAAAGTATGCATGGATAGTTT